>Ga0222718_10000002_pt1 | contig 530141 bp, 573 predicted proteins | sample C33_27DmetaG_FD_165045 | JGI IMG/M metagenome (GOLD analysis project Ga0222718, IMG submission 165045) | Estuarine water microbial communities from San Francisco Bay, California, United States - C33_27D | ecosystem: Environmental > Aquatic > Marine > Unclassified | place: USA: California...
AATAAATCTATAATTAAAGTTTTAAAAAAAAAAAAAATCAAAGGCAAAATTTTTGGCGGATATTACCCTTATAATTATGAAGTAGATGTATTACAAATTATAGAAAAACTTGAGAAAGAAAAATATAAAATATCTCTTCCAAAAATAAAAAATAATTTATTTATGGACTTTTATAGTTGGTCAACAAATAATCCATTGGTTATTAATAAATATGGAATTCCAGAGCCAGTTTCAAATAAGATTGTTTATCCTAATATATTATTAGTTCCATTAGTCGCGTTTGATAAAAAACTCAATAGAATTGGTTACGGAGGAGGATTTTATGATAGATATTTAAAAAGACTAAAAAGAATTAAGAAAATCATAACTATTGGATTGGCTTACTCGTTCCAAGAAGTAAAAAAAATACCAATTAATGATTATGATATTAAGTTAGATTTTATTATTACTGAAAAAAAAAATTAAAATGAAGATATTATTTTTAGGTGATGTGGTCGGAATATCAGGATGTTCAAAAATAATGAATAATCTTTTAGATCAAATTAAAAAAAATAAAATTGATTTTGTTATTGTAAATGCGGAAAATGCTGATGTAACTGGAGTAGGTCTAACCAAAGAAATTTGTGAAGATTTTTTTAAATGTGGTGTTAATGTTATTACTACTGGTAATCATGTTTGGGATCAAAAAAATATAATGAATTTTATTGATAAAGAAAATAGATTGCTCAGACCTAAAAATCTATTTGAACCAGCTCCAGGAAAAGGTTTTGAAATATATACTACTGAAAAAAATATTAAGATAGGTGTTCTAAATTTAATGGGTAATGTTTTTATGAAAAAATGTGAAGATGTTTTTCAAGCTGCTAAAAAATTTTTGAAAACATTTAAACTAAAAAAAGACTATGATTTTTTAGTGGTAGATTTTCATGGTGAAATAACAAGTGAAAAAAATGCCATTGGATATTATTTTGATGGTAAAGCAACACTAGTTGTTGGAACTCACACTCATATACCCACTAATGATGCAAGAGTTTTACTAAACGGAACAGCATATCAAACAGATGCTGGTATGTGTGGTGATTATGATTCTGTAATTGGTATGAACAAAGACAATTCACTTAAAAGATTTTTAAAAGAAGACTCTGTTAAACATTTTCCTGCTAAGGGTGATGCTACTTTAAGTGGTGTTATTGTAGATTGTAATATAGAAACAGGACTAGCAACGGGAATTCAAAGTTATATTTTTGGAGGCCAATTAAATAAAAATTAGTTAACATATGGCAGGACATTCTCATTGGGCAGGTATTAAACATAAAAAAGGTAAGGCAGACAAGCAAAGGTCAAAAATTTTTTCAAAATTATCTAAAGAAATTACTGTGGCTGCAAAATTAGGTGATAAAGATCCGGATATGAATCCAAGGTTAAGATCTGCCATCCAGGCAGCAAGATCAGCCAATATGCCAAAAGATAATATTGAGAGAGCCATAGATCGATCGTCAGTTAATACTGAGACAAATTATGAAAACTTGAGGTATGAAGGCTTCGGGCCACAAAAAATAGCTGTAATAGTTGAGACATTAACTGACAATAAAAATAGGACTGCATCGAATATAAGGACTATTTTTCAAAAAGCTGGAGGAAGTTTAGGTACACTAGGTTCTGCTTCACATAATTTTAATCAATCAGGAGTAATTAAAATAGATAAAAAAGAGATTAATGATGAAGAAATTTTTGAATTAGCTATCGAAGCTGGAGCGGATGAGTGTAAATCAAATAATGAATGTCACGAAATTCAATGCCAGATTAATGAAATTTATAACGTTAAAAAAGAATTAGAAAAAAAAATAAACAATTTTATATCAACAGAAATTGAGTGGATTCCACTGAATAGAGTTAAAATTGCAAATGAAAAAAATGAGGATGTGGTAAATTTTTTTGAAACTTTAGAAGAGGAGGATGATGTACAAAATATATACTCAAATGTTCAATTTTCAGAATAAATTATGTTAATTATAGGAATAGACCCTGGATTATCCGGATCAATTTGTTTTTTAATTGATGGGAAAATACTTGATGTAATTGAAATGCCTACAATGGCGGAAGGTAAAAAAAACAAAAGACAAGTTAACGGTTCTCAAGTATTTAATGAAATAACAAAAAGAACAAAAGAATATCAAAAAAATCAAGTAAGAGTTGTTATAGAACAAGTCTCGGCAATGCCTGGACAGGGTGTTACAAGCATGTTTAACTTTGGACAGTCTTTTGGAGTCTTAAAAGGCGTGTGCACTGCAATGCAATTACCGATGTATTTTGTTAGACCAGCAAAATGGAAAAAATATTTCAACTTAATAAACTCAGAAAAAGATGCAAGTAGAACAAGAGCAATAGAAATATTTCCTTCTTTTTCGTCATCCTTATCAAAAAAAAAGGATTCAAATAAAGCAGATGCTATTTTAATCGCAAGTTTTTATTACGAAACTTGCAAAATAGAGGATTAATTCAAAAAAATTAAGACAAAATCATGACACATTTAAGTGTGAGAAGAAGCTATGGAAGCAGATATATCATCTCAAGCAGTAGGTTTAGCATCAAGTGCTGACTTTTCTTTAATTAATTTGTTCATTCGTGCTGATATAATAGTTAAATCTGTAATTATAATGTTGATAGCCTGCTCCATTTATTCATGGGCAGTAATAATAGAAAAATACAGATTATTTAAAAAGATAAATCAATCAACTGAAGAATTTGAAACTAAGTTTTGGAACTCTAAATCTGCAGAAACTTTTTACAATAATTTACCAGCAAATACTGAGGACCCCATGGCATTAGTTTTCAAAGATGCTATGCAAAATTTATTAAAAAGAAGATCTAAATCAGATTTAAATACCAGAATGATCACAATGTTAGAAACAGGTATTGAAAAACAAATGTCAAAAATCAGTAAAGGTTTTACATTCTTAGCAACCGTAGGATCTACTGCACCATTTATAGGTTTATTTGGTACAGTTTGGGGTATAATGAACTCTTTTCAATCAATTGCTATTTCAAGAAATACAAGTCTAGCAATAGTTGCCCCAGGAATTGCTGAAGCACTTTTTGCAACTGCCTTGGGTTTATTAGCGGCAATACCAGCTGTTATTGCATATAATAAATTTAATAATGACTCTATAAGATATTCTCTAAAACTTGAAAATTTTTCAAAAAGATTTCTTACAATAATTTAAAATGGCTTTTAAACTTAATCGTTCATCAAAAGAACCAATGAGCGAAATAAACGTCACACCATTTGTTGATGTAATGTTAGTTCTATTAATTATTTTTATGGTAACAGCTCCATTATTAACTGTTGGAGTGCAAGTTGATTTACCTGAAAGTTCAGCTGACTCTCTTCCAGAGGAAGCAGAACCATTAACATTATCTATAAATTCTAAAGGTGAAATTTTTATTCAAGAATCAAAAGTAGAATATGAAAAAATTATAGCAAAAGTTTTAGCTGTCTCAAAAAATAGAACTGATACAAGAATCTATGTAAGAGGTGACAAAACGATAAATTATGGAAGAGTTCTTGAAATTATGGGCCTATTGTCTGGCTCTGGTTTTACAAAAGTAGCACTTATATCTGAGCCATACAAAGAAAGGTAATAAAAGTGAATAGAAGTATATTGGTCTCTTCTGTTTTGCATCTAATATTAATTATGATAACTGCTTTTAGTCTGCCATTTTTATCTAAAAAACCCATTGATCTTCCTCCAATAGTGTCAGTGGAATTAATACAAATCACAGATAAAACAAATATTCCATTTGCGCCAAAAGCAAAAAAAACGATTGAAAAAATTAAGGAAAAAGAGAAAAAATTAGTATCTGAACAAGCGCCACCAAAAAAAGTTAAAAAAATAAAACCTGATTCTGTGCCTATGCCGGATGATAAAGTTGATAAAATTGAAAAAATAAAAGAGGATAAGCAAAATCCAGAAAAAATTGACAATGAAGTAAAACAAGTTTCTGAGTTTGAAAAAAAAGAGTTATTTGATCCAAATAATATAGCTGCATTAATTGATAAATCTAAAGTTGAAAGTGCTGAGACAATCAATAAATCAGATAAAGTGACACAAGATCAACAGAAAAATATAGACAATGTAGGACTGTCCTTAAGTGAAGAGGATGCTTTAAAAGCACAAATATTTGGATGTTGGAGTATTCCATTGGGTTTACCTTATAATGAAAATTTATTGGTTAGAATTAAGTTACAATTAAATCCAGATGGAACAATTCAACAATCTGAAATACTAGATCATGCAAGAATGAATAAACCAGGCCAAGGATTTTACAAGGTTTTAGCGGAAAGTGCTTTAAGGGCAATTAAATTATGTCAACCTTTAAGGGTTCCAACTACTGGATATGAAAGATGGAAAGAATTACAATTAAATTTTGATGCAAGAGAGATGCTAGAAGGTTAATATATTATTATGAAAAAAATTTTTGTTTTATTGTTTATTTGGATTTTTCAAACCAATGCTTTAGCTTTAATTGAAGTAGATATTACAAGAGGAAATTTAAATCCATTACCAATAGCTGTATCCCCTTTATCAATTGACAATGAATCGAAAAAAAGTTTCGAAAAAATTTTAGATAAAAAAGATATTGGCTCAGAAATTTCTAAAGTAATTGAAAATAACTTAAAGACTTCTGGACTTTTTAATCCATTAGATAAAGATGCGTTTCTCCAAGCTCCTGAGATTGCCAACTTAAAACCACGCTTTGAAGATTGGAATTTAATTAAAGCTCAGGCCTTAATTACTGGAAAGGTAAAATATGTTGATGACAAATTAAGAGTTGAATTTAGATTATGGGATATTTTAGCTGGTAAAGAAATGATGGCACTTGCTTTTACAACTGTACCAAATAATTGGAGACGGGTTGGACATATAATCACTGATAAAGTTTACGAGAGATTGACTGGTGAAAAAGGATATTTTGATACAAGAATAATTTATGTGGCTGAGGAAGGACCAAAAACAAAAAGAATTAAAAAATTAGCTATTATGGATCAAGATGGGGCTAATAATAAATTTTTAACATTAGGAAATGAACTTGTCTTAACACCTAGATTTAATTCTACTAACCAAATGGTTACTTATTTGTCTTATTTTAGAAATTTACCAAGAGTATATCTTCTTGATATAGAAACTGGTATCCAAGAAGTGGTGGGCGATTTCCCAGGTATGACATTTGCTCCTAGATTTTCACCAGATGGAAAAAAAATAATCATGAGTTTTGCAAAAGATGGAAATTCAGATATTTATACCATGGATTTAGAAAATAGAATTGTAGAAAAAATTACCAACCATCCTTCGATTGATACATCGCCCTCTTATTCTCCAGATGGAAAATATATATGTTTTAATTCTGATAGAAGTGGCTATCAACAAATCTATGTAATGAAGAGTGATGGAAGTAATGTTAAAAGAATTTCATTTGGAAAAGGTTTATATGGAACTCCAGTTTGGTCTCCTCGTGGAGATTTGATAGCATTTACAAAACTGCATAAAGGAAAGTTTTACATTGGAGTAATGAGAACTGATGGAAGTGGTGAAAGATTACTAACAGAAAATTATTATCAAGAGGCTCCATCATGGTCACCAAATGGAAGGGTGTTAATTTTCTATAGAGAAACTAAAACAGATGATAAAGGAAAGGGCTTTTCTGCTAAATTATGGTCAATAGATTTAACTGGGTACAATGAAAGGCTTGTGGACACCCCAACCGATGCTTCAGACCCATCATGGTCATCTTTATTAACTAATTAACTTAAAATATCTTGATTTTTTAACTTGAAACATCTATCTAGTTGTGAAAAAGTTAATAATAAGAAATATTGACCAAGGAGCAATAATGAAATTAAACAAAATTCTAAAAAACGCATTTTTAATAACAGTTGCGTGTTTAGTATTATCAGCCTGTGCAACATCAAAGAAATCAGGACAAATGCAAGGTGACGTTTACAGCGGAACCGATACAGTTGAATATCTAGCATCAGGTGTTCCTGATAGAGTTTTCTTTGCAACAAATGAATCAGTATTAACAACTGCTTCAAGAGAGACTTTAAGAAAACAAGCAACGTGGTTAAGAAAAAATTCTAAAATCACAATCGTACTTGAAGGACATGCTGACGAAAGAGGAACAAGAGAATATAACTTAGCGCTTGGAGAAAGAAGAGCCAATGCAGCTAAAGATTATTTAATGACTTACGGAATTTCTTCAGACAGAATTTCAGTTTTAAGTTACGGTAAAGAAAGACCAGTGGATTCAGGTTCAAATCCATTAGCTTGGTCAAAAAATAGAAGATCTGTAACAGTTAAAGCAAACTAAATTTTTATTTAAAGACCCTTAATCATTCACTTTGGTTAAGGGTCTTTTTTTTGCCATTATTTTAATCATAAACTAAATATGTATGAAGTTTTTTTTAAAACTATTTAGTTTAATTTTAATTTTTTTAATTAATTTTGCCCCATTATCAATCACGCTTGCGGATAATCACAATATTTATGAAATAATAGATCAGCTTCAAAAAGATATTAAAACTTTAGAAAAAGCTGTTTATGCAGAGTCATTAGAGACGAGAAATAATGGAAGTAGTAATAATTCAAATATTAATTTAGATAATAATTCTGAAGATGTATTAACACGGCATTTATTGAAGCTTTCAGAAATTGAAAATCAATTTCAACAACTTACAAATAAATTTGAGGAAATTAATTTTAAATTAGATAAATTATCAAATAGAATGTCCAAAGTCCAAGCTGACAATCAAGTAAGGTTTCAGGATATAGAAAACGGTTTATCTTCTGACAATGCTAAGAAAAAAATATCAAAAAATACAATCGATGATCAAAATAAAGTTTTGCCTGGAAGTTCAGAACCACAGGACTTGGGTTCTATTTCTTATAAAGACACAGAGACAACTGAAACATCTCAACAAACACAATCTATTGACACAGCAGCTACGATTGTTACAGAAACTTTTCAAGCTGAAGAAAAAATTTTACCAGATGGCTCACCAGATAAACAGTATCAATTTGCTACAAGTTTTTTAAAGGTTGGAGATTATTCTACAGCAGAAAGAGCATTTAGAGAATTTGTAAACACTAATCCCGAACATGATTTAGCTGGAAATGCTCAATATTGGTATGCTGAAACATTTAGAATAAGACAACTTTATACTGATGCTGCTTCTGCATATTTAGAGGGATATCAAAAATATCCCAAAGGTGAAAAAGCTCCTATAAATTTATTAAAGCTTGGTGTATCCATGGTTCAGATTGGAGAAAAGGATCAGGGTTGCAAAATGATTAATGGTGTTGAAAAACAATATCCAAAAGCAAATCAATCTGTGATCCAAAAAGCTAAATATGAGTCGCAAAAATTTGAGTGTAACAATCAAAATTCCTAAATTTTTTAGAGACAAGTTAAAAAATAAGAAAATTAATAATATCTATAAGAGATTTGAGAAATCTTTAAATATAAATGAAAGTTTTGCGGTTGCAGTTTCTGGTGGACCTGACAGCTTAGCACTAGCCTTTTTAGCAAAAATTTACTCAATTAAAAAAAGACTTTTAGTGAAATTTTTTATTGTAGACCATAAACTTAGGTCTGAGTCTACAAAGGAGGCCAAGTTTGTCTCTCTATTGTTAAAAAAAAAATTGATTGAATCAGAAATTTTAACTTGGAAAGGAAGAAAACCTGTTAAAAACATTCAATCTGAAGCTAGAATTAAAAGATATGAATTATTATTTAAACAATGTGAAAAATTTAAAATTAAAAATATCTTGTTAGGACATCACCAGGGTGATCTATTTGAAAATTTTTTTATAAGATTTTTAAGAGGCAGTGGTTTAAAAGGTTTAATTTCACTAGATAAAAGAAGTAAGATTCAAAATAAAAACATATTGAGACCTCTCATAGATCAAAAAAAAGAGGATTTAGTTTATATTTCAAAAAAGGTATTCAATTTTTATGTTGAGGATCCAACAAATCTAGATGAAAAATTTCAAAGAATTAGAGTACGAAAACTAATTAATGAACTTGAAAAAAATGGTTTGAATAAAGAAAAATTTTTGCAAACAATCAGGAATTTAAAATATTCTGACAATGTTGTGAGTTTTTATGTAAATGAAAATTTGAAAAAAAATACTTTTTTTTCTAGAAAAAAGAATACTCTTATTTTAAATAAATTTTTTTTTACTCAACCTTATGAGGTGATTTTTAGAGCCCTATCAGAATCCTTAAAATTAGTTGGTAAAAAATATTATTCTGTTAGAGGAAAAAAATTAGATAAAATTATTAATGATATTAAAAATAACCCCTCTCTTAGATCGACTTTAGGTGGTTGTATTATTGAAAAAGTTAATGAAACAGTAATAATTTCAAAAGAATATTAAAATATTAGAACTTTATACAATTTGTCACTTGTTTAATTTATAATAATTCTTATTTTATAGGTATGAATTTAAAAAATATAGCTATGTGGGCAGTAATAGTTTTTTTAACTATTGGTCTTTATAATATGTTTAAAAACCCGCAAGCCAACATCAAAGGTGGTAATCAAATCATTTTTTCAGAATTCTTGACCTCAGTAGAAAATGGAGAAGTTCTAAAAGTAGAAATTCAAGGTAATAATATTAAAGGAGCTTATTCAAATGGAAAAAGCTTTATCACTTATTCTCCTAATGACCCCAACTTAATAGAAAAACTTTCTAGTAAGGGTGTTAGTATTTCTGCAGCCCCTATTGATGAAAAGATGCCATCATTATTTGGTGTGTTGCTTTCATGGTTTCCGATGTTGTTATTAATCGCAGTCTGGATTTTTTTTATGAGACAAATGCAAGGTGGAAAAGGCGGTGCGATGGGCTTTGGAAGATCAAAAGCAAAAATGATGAATGAGCTCAAAGGAAAAGTAACATTCAATGATGTTGCGGGTGTAGAGGAAGCAAAAGAAGAAGTTGAAGAGATTGTAGAATTTTTAAAGGATCCAAAGAAATTTAGTAGACTTGGAGGCAAAATTCCAAGAGGTGCTCTTTTAGTGGGACCACCAGGAACAGGAAAAACTTTACTTGCTAGAGCAATAGCTGGTGAAGCGGGTGTTCCTTTTTTTACAATATCGGGATCAGACTTTGTTGAGATGTTTGTGGGAGTTGGTGCTTCTAGAGTTCGAGACATGTTTGAACAAGGTAAAAAAAATTCTCCGTGTATAATTTTTATTGATGAAATTGACGCTGTTGGAAGAAGTAGGGGAGCTGGACTAGGTGGTGGAAACGATGAGAGAGAACAAACACTTAACCAACTTTTAGTTGAGATGGATGGGTTTGATACTAACGAAGGTGTTATTATAATTGCAGCAACTAATAGGCCAGATGTTTTAGACCCCGCACTACTAAGACCAGGAAGATTTGATAGACAAGTAGTAGTTTCAAATCCTGATATTATTGGTAGAGAAAAAATATTAAAAGTTCATGTGAAAAAAATTAAAATGGCGCCCGATGTGAATTTAAGAACTATAGCGAGGGGAACACCTGGATTTTCAGGAGCAGATCTTGCAAATTTAGTTAATGAGTCAGCTTTATTAGCTGCAAGAAAAAACAAAAGAATTGTTACCTTAAATGAGTTTGAGGAAGCAAAGGACAAAGTAATGATGGGATCTGAAAGAAGATCAATGGTTATGACTGAAGAAGAGAAGACTTTAACAGCATATCATGAGGCTGGTCATGCTATTGTTACTATAAATGAAAGTGCTGCTCACCCCATTCATAAAGCCACAATAATTCCAAGAGGAAGAGCACTTGGAATGGTAATGCAATTACCCGAAAGAGATGAGCTATCCCAAACTAGAGAACAATTGCATGCTCAACTAGCTATAGCAATGGGTGGAAGAGTGGCTGAGGAAATTATATTTGGAGATGATAAAGTTACCACTGGTGCATCAAGTGATATTGAACAAGCAACAAAAAGAGCTAGAGCTATGGTTATGAGAGCTGGTTTAAGCAAAGAACTTGGTCCCGTTGCCTATGGAGAAAATGAGGAAGAGGTCTTCCTTGGTAGATCAGTTGCTCGAACACAAAATATGTCAGAAGAGACTGCTAGAAAAGTTGATGTAGAAATAAGAAAAATTGTTGATAAAGGTTATGAAAGAGCAAGAAAAGTACTTACAGAAAAAATTGATGATCTACATAAATTAGCAAAAGCTCTTTTAACCTATGAAACTCTTTCAGGTGAGGAAATAGAAAATCTTATCAATAAAAATATTTACCCTGCAGACAAACAGGATTTAAAAGTTGACGATGAAAAAGGCTCAGCTTTAAGTGCTATGGGTCTTAAACCAAAAATTGTTCACTAATATTAATGTCTAGATATTACACTAGAGCGTGTAATTTCTATTACGGAGCTAAATCTAGAGCTTTAGTTAAAGATAAAAAATCCCTACCACTTAATGGAATTAATGAAATTTCATTTAATCAGATTGAAATAATTTCAAGAAAGTCCAAAAAATTGATATCTTTAGACAAGATTTCAAAGTTACCAATCAAATTAAAGAAAAAAATAAAAAATGAGATAAAACTAATCATTAAAAAAAAAAAAAATATTAAAAGTTTAAGTTTTAAATCAACATCAAATATTATGGGTGTTTTAAATATTACACCTGACAGCTTTTCAGATGGTGGAAAGTATAATAAAAATGCTACCGCAAAAAAACATTTAGATCATCTTTTTGAAAGTGGTGCGCACATTGTTGATATTGGTGGAGAGTCTACAAGACCTGGATCAAAACCTGTTAGTTCAAAAGTTGAATGGAATAGAATAAAAAATATTTTAAAAAAAATTGATAAAAAAAAACTTATATCTCTTGATACAAGAAAGTCAGACATTATGGAGAAAGGAATAAAATCAGGAGTAAGTTTAATTAATGATGTCTCTGGCTTAAATTATGATAATAACTCAGTTGATATCTTAAAAAAATATAAGACTCCTTTCGTATTACAACATTCACTTGGGAACCCCGATGTAATGCAAAAAAATCCAAAATATAAAAATGTATTATTAGATATTTACGATTTTTTTGAAGAAAAAATAAAATTTCTTAGAAAAAATGGCATAACTCACAATAATATTTTTTTAGATCCTGGCATAGGTTTTGGAAAAAATCTGAAACATAATATGACAATAATTAAGAATATATCGATTTATCATTCTCTAGGATTGCCTATATTACTTGGGATATCTAGAAAAAAATTTATTAAAGATTTATCTGGAAAGAATGATAGTGCTTCCAGAATAGGAGGAACTGTTAGTGCTAGTATTTTTGCGATGACACAAGGCGTGCAAGTGTTGAGGATACATGATGTTAATGAAGTTAATCAAAGCATGAAAGTATTTAAAGAATTAATTATATAACAATGAAATATTTTGGAACAGATGGAATTAGAGGAAAGGTTAATAGTAAAAATATTAATGGTGATATGTTTTTTAAGTTTGGTTTGGCTGCTGGTAGATATTTTACTAATTTAAAAAAAAACAAACAAACTGCAATTATCGCTAAAGACACAAGGCTCTCTGGTTATGCGCTTGAGCCAGCTTTAGTTTCAGGTTTAGCATCTTCAGGTATGCATGTTTATACCCTAGGCCCATTACCTACTAACGGCCTTGCAATGTTGACTAAATCTATGAATGCTAATCTTGGAATTATGATTACAGCCTCACATAATTTATTTTATGATAATGGTCTTAAATTGTTTGGTCCAGATGGATTGAAATTGTCTGATAAAATTCAAAAAAAAATTGAAAATTTAATTGATTGTAAAGTTGAAAGTCATTTATCTGAGTCAAAATTTTTAGGTAGAGTGAAAAGACTAGAAACAGGAAATGATGAGTACATTAAGATTCTTAAAAAAAAAATTCCTAAAAAATTAAAATTAAAGAATATAAAAATAGTTTTAGATTGTGCTAATGGAGCAGGTTACAAATCTGCCCCAAAATTAATAAAATCGCTAGGCGCAAAATTAATATTAATAGGAAATAAACCCAATGGGTTTAATATTAATGAAAATTGCGGCTCAACTTTCCCAAGCAAATTACAAAGATATGTAAAAAAATATAATGCAGATCTTGGCATTTCTTTAGATGGAGATGCTGATAGGGTAATAATGTGCGATGAGAAAGGTTCAATAATTGATGGTGATCAAATAATAGCGGCACTTGCCCTTCAGTGGAAAAAGAAAAAAATACTTAGAGGCGGCGTTGTCGGAACTTTAATGTCTAATTATGGCTTAGAAACTTTTTTTAAAACCAAAGGCATTAAATTTATTCGAGCAAATGTTGGTGATAGATACGTTAAAGAAGTGATGCAGAAGAAACAATTTAATTTAGGTGGTGAACAGTCAGGACATATAATTCTTGGAAAATTTGCGACAACTGGTGATGGACTTCTTGTTGCTTTAGAAGTTATCCAAGCGTTAAATAACAAGATTAAAGCCAGCAATCTATTTAATGTATTTGAAAAAATTCCACAAATTTTGAAAAACGTCAAAATAAATGATGAAACAACGTTGAAAAAACCTTCAGTTAAAAAATCAATTAAAAAAGCTAACGATTTAATTAAAGGACAAGGAAGAATTCTAGTTAGAAAATCTGGAACAGAGCCAAAAATTAGAATAATGGGTGAAAGTAAAAATGAAGTGTTACTAAAAAAATGTATTAAAATAATTTCTAGAACTATAAAATAAATTGAAACCTAAATCTAAAATTTTGATTATAGCTGGTTCAGACTCATCTGGTGGAGCTGGAATTCAAGCTGATATAAAAACACTAACAAGTCTTGGATCTTATGCAATGACCGCCATAACTGCTGTGACAGTTCAAAATACAAAAGGTGTAAAATCAGTTATTCCCATTTCTGAAAATGAGATCAAAAACCAAATTATTTTTACTTCTAATGATATAAAGCCTGATGCTATTAAAATTGGAATGCTACATTCATCTAAAGTAGTCGAAAAAGTAATTCAATCTTTAAAACAAATCAAAGTTAAAAAAATAATATTAGATCCAGTAATGGTAGCAAAAGATGGAACTAAATTAATTGATAATAAAGCAATTAAAATTATTAAAGAAAAACTTATTAAAAGAGTTTCTCTAATAACACCCAATATTCCTGAGGCAGAATATTTAACAGGGGTTAAAATTAAAAATAAAGAAGACATGATTTTTGCTGCGAATGAGCTGATAAAATTAGGTGCTAAAAATGTATTGATTAAAGGTGGACACTTAAAATCAAAAAAAGTAGAGGATATTTTTTTAAATAAACGTGATTTTAAAGTTTTTGTTAATTTGAGGTATAATACAAGAAATACTCATGGTACCGGATGTACTTTATCAAGCGCAATAACAACTTTTTATTCATGTGGAAAAAGTATTAAGAATGCTTGTGACCTTGGAATTAAATATGTAAATTCTGCAATATTAACTAATCCAAATTATGGAAAAGGTCATGGTCCAATTAATCATCTAAATTCAATAAGAATAAATAAGAAGTTTAATTAATGAAAAATATTGTTGTTGTTGGCTCTCAGTGGGGAGATGAAGGAAAAGGAAAAATAGTTGACTGGCTTTCAGAGCAAGCAGATGTTGTTGTTAGATTTCAAGGTGGTCACAATGCTGGCCATACCTTGGTAATAGATGGAATAACTTATAAGCTTAGATTACTTCCATCTGGAATAGTTAGAAAAAATAAAATTTCTATAATTGGAAATGGAGTTGTTGTTGATCCCTGGGCTTTATTAGATGAAATAAATGAAATTAAATTAAAAGGGGTAAAAGTTGAAGTTGATAATTTTATTATTTCCGAATCTGCTAATTTGATATTGCCTTTTCATAGAGAAATGGATGAAATAAGAGAAGACTCCGCTGGTAAAGGAAAAATTGGAACAACTCGAAGAGGAATTGGTCCTGCCTATGAAGACAAAGTAGGTAGAAGATCAATACGTGTAATGGATTTAAGATCAGAAAAAAATCTAGATCAAAGATTGGTATCTGTTTTATTGCATCACAATGCTATTAGAAAAGGATTAGGAAAAAAAATCTTTGAAAAAGATAAATTAAAAGATGATTTATTAAAAATTGCTCCTGAAATTTTAAAGTTTTCACAGCCAGTATGGTTAAAAATTGATGAATTTAAAAAACAAAAAAAAAGAATATTATTTGAGGGAGCGCAAGGAATTTTATTGGATGTTGACCATGGAACGTACCCATTTGTCACTTCATCTAATACTGTTGCCTCAAGTGCAGCAACTGGCTCTGGTTGTGGACCCAATTCAATTAATTATGTTTTGGGAATTACCAAAGCTTACACAACAAGAGTAGGCGAAGGACCTTTTCCAACAGAATTAAATGATGATATTGGAGAATTACTTGGCACCAGAGGTAAAGAATTTGGAACAGTCACAAGTCGAAAAAGAAGATGTGGATGGTTTGATGGAGTTTTAGTGAGACAAACTATAAAAATTTCTGGAATTGGTGGAATTGCACTTACAAAATTAGATGTTTTAGATGAATTAGATGAAATAAAGATGTGTATACAATATGATTTAGATGGAAAAAAAATTGATTACTTGCCAGCTGCTGTAGAAGATCAAATGAAAATTAAACCAATCTATAAAACTTTTCCAGGATGGAAAAAATCTACAAGTGGAATTAAGAATATAGATGAGCTTCCTGAAAATGCAAAAAATTATATTTATGCTGTTGAAGATTTTATTGGAACTAAAATATCAAGTGTTTCCACAAGTCCAGAGCGAGATGATACAATATTGATTGAAAATCCTTTTGAGGTTTAATTTACAGGTAATAAGTTTTTAGATTTTGCTAGTAACAACATATGCTTTTGAAGTTTTTCAAAAGCTTTATTTTCAATTTGCCTAACTCTCTCTCTACTAATTTGATATTTATTACTTAGATCTTCTAGAGTAGTTGGGTTATCATTTAATCTTCTTGAATATAAAATTTCCCTTTCTCTATCATTCAAAACTTTAATAGAGTTTTTTAACAAATCTTTTCTTTGTTCCATTTCTTCTTGATGTGCAAACTTAAGATCGTGGTCTAATTCTTTATCGACTAACCAATCTTGCCATTCGTCGCCATCTTCACCAACTGGAGCGTTTAGTGAAAATTCTTTACCTGACAATCTTCGATTCATTGAGACAACTTCTTCTTTACTTACATTAAGTTTATTTGCAATTTCATTTACGTGTTCATTTCTTAGGTCACCTTCTGCCTGTGGTGCTATTTGATTTTTTAACTTTTTAAGGTTAAAAAATAATTTTTTTTGAGCAGTAGTAGTACCAATCTTTACTAAGCTCCAAGATCTTAAAATATATTCTTGTATTGAAGCTTTTATCCACCACATTGCATATGTAGCAAGTCTGAAACCTTTTTCAGGTTCAAATTTTTTTACAGCTTGCATCAAACCAATATTTCCTTCAGATATCATTTCATTAACAGGTAATCCGTAACCCTTGTATCCCATCGCAATTTTTGCAACCAATCTCAAATGACTTGTAACTAATTTTTCTGCAGCTTTAATATTACCTGTAGTCTTCCAATTTTTTGCTAGCATGTACTCTTCTTCAGCATCTAACATTGGAAATTTTTTAATCTGCTCTAAGTAAGCTGATAAACCACCTTCATTACTTAGGGCTGGAAGATTATTATTTATAATACTGTTCATAATCGGTTTATTTAATTAATAATTTATTTTTTTCAATAATTTATTTATTAGTATTTCTTAACATTTTTAAAATTATCTCAAGTTCTTGTGGCAAAATTGAGTTAAAAATCATTTCTTTATTTATTTTTGGATGAATAAACCCAATAGTTTTAGCATGAAGAAATTGCCTATTAAGATTAATCAAATTATTTCCCAACTCAGGGTCAATATTTTTAATTTTTTTAAATCTTTTTTTATATTTATCATCTCCAACAATACTATTACCTAAATAGTTCATATGTACTCTTATTTGATGTGTTCTACCAGTTTCAAGTTTGCATTCTAATAAACTTAAAGTTGGAGTATGTTTGTTTTCAAAAATCTCTATAGTCTTATAATTAGTGATTGCCCTTTTTCCTTTTGTTAGACTTACTTCCATCATTTGTCTATTTTTTGAACTTCTTGTTATTAAAGTTTCAATTTTTCCTTTTGAAGGTCTAACTTTCCCCCATATTAGCAGCTGATAAACTCTTGTGATAGTGTGTTTGTTAAATTGATCTGAAAGATGTTCATGGGTTTCATTATTTTTTGCAATTACAACTAAGCCTGATGTATTTTTATCAATACGGTGCACTATTCCTGGTCTTAGCTCATCACCAATATTTGATAATGAGTTTTTATCATAATTTATTAAGGCATTTACAATTGTATTATCAAAATTTCCTGCACCTGGGTGCATAACAATACCAGCTGGTTTATTCAAAATTATTAAATCCTCATCTTCAAAAATAATATCTAATTTAAATTTATATGGTTTGAGAGAAGCTTTTTTTGGCTCAGGTATTATTAAATCTATATTATCATTTTTAGAAATTTTTTTTGATGGATCGTAAATAATCTTATTATTTATCTTTAATTTTTTATTTAAAATTAAATTTTTTATTCTGGTTCTACTTATATTACTTTCCTTATTATTGATAAAAACATCAACTCTAAGATTTTCACTACTCTCATCTACAATCAAACTTATTTTTTTTTCCATAAAATGGTATATTAATATTATATGCGCTTGTAGCTCAACTGGATAGAGCGCCTGACTTCGGATCAGGAGGTTCTGGGTTCGACTCCTAGCAGGCGCACCAATTATTCACCCATATTTATTAGAGTTCCTTTAATACGAGCCCTTAAAAAAGAGAAATAAAACAAAAATATTCCAAAAGTTAAATAAACAACATTTAACATAAAGGCTGTCTTTAAATTTTCATAATTTATAAAATCATTTAAAAGAATATTTCTAGTCTCATCGAAGATATAAACCAAAGGCAATCCTTTTGCTATTATTTGAAAAAAATTAGGAAGAATTTCTATTGGATAATATATACAGCCTAATGGAGCAAGTAAAAATAAAGATGACCAAGCAATATTTTCAAATGATGGGCCAAATCTTATAAGACCAGCGCTTACAAATAAACCAAGAGTTATTCCAAAAATATATAGACTTAGAAATAGAAGAAGCAGAGGAAAACCTAATTTTATAATTGAAACACCAAATAAAGGAGAAGTTAAAATAATAGCAGGAACTAATCCTATTAAAGTTCTTATTAAAGCAGTAAAAATTAGTGATGTAATTATTTCTCTAAGTTTTAAAGGTGAGATAAATAAATTAGTAAAGTTTCTGCTCCATATTTCTTCTAAGAAAAGCATATTGAAACTTATGCTAGATCTAAAAAGAATATCATAAAGGATTGCACATGTAAGAATTACTCCAAGAGTGTTAGAATAATAATCACTATAAATAGAAAAAAATTTTGAGATAAAACCCCAAAGAATTATTTGTATTGTAGGCCAATAAATTAAATCTAGTACTCTTGGTAAAGAACTTTTAATAAGATAAAAGTGCCTTAAATAAAGACCATACATTTTATTTAAATTCATAAGATTTTTCTTGTAAGTTTTAAAAAAACCTCTTCCATATTTTTTCTACCATGTTTTTCAATTAACTCTTCAGGGCTTCCTTTATCGATAATAGACCCATTATTCATCATTAACACAGAAGAACACAGTCTCTCCACTTCTAACATGTTATGAGAGGCAAGCAGTATTGAGGTCCGGTTCTCTTTTTGATACTCTTCTAAAAAATTTCTTACAAAATCACCAGTTTCAGGATCAAGAGATGCTGTTGGTTCATCTAGAAGTAAAACTGTGGGATCATTAATTATAGATTTAGCTAAACTAACTCTGTTTTTTTGTCCAGAAGAAAGCTCTCCTGTAATTTTATTTATTAATTCATTAAGTCTTAATTTTTCACAAAGATAGTCAATTTTTCTTTTTAAATTTTTAATATCATACAATCTTCCATATACCTCTAAATTTTGTCTAACAGTTAATTTTTTTGGTAATTCAATATATGGTGAGATAAAATTTAATTTATTTAATAAATCTACTCTATTATTTTCTATCTCGATACCATCAATTAGAACTTTACCTTGCGAAGGCTTAAGTAAACCTAAAATCATGCCAATAGTAGTGGTTTTACCACAACCATTTGGTCCAAGAATTCCAATAATTTCATTTCTATTTATTCTAAAAGAAATATCTTTAACAGCTTCTTTAGCATTATAACTTTTAGATAAATTAATTACTTCAAGTGAATTTTGCATTAAAATTTTGATGCTCTCAATAATCGATCGTTAATAGTTTTACCCAATCCTTTGTTAGGAATTTTGCTTACAGCTATAGACTTGTATTTACTTTTTTTTATTTTTCTTAAAGTACTATAAAGGTTTTTAGCAGCTTCTTTTAAGTTACCATTTTTTGATAAAAAGTAATAATTTGATTTATTTATTCTTTGTTTTTTAATTAACAAATAAGCCTCTTCTTTTTTAATTTTTTTTACATTAAGTCTAATTGGAATACCGGGTGAATAATGAACTTTAAATTGACCAGGTGCAGAAATTTTAGAAGGATTAATATAAAGTGATATTTTTTTTTTTAATACCCTTTCTATAGTTTTTGTATCTAAACCACCTAATCTTAAAATTTTTGGTCTCTTTCGAAGATCAATTATTGTTGACTCTACACCAATTGGAGATTTTCCTCCCTCAAGTATATATTTAATTTTTTTTCCAAAGTCTTCTTTTACATCCGCAGAAGTTACAGCACTTACTCTTGAGGAAATATTCGCACTAGGTGCCGCTAGAGGAAACTTAAGATTTTTTAATAAATTTCTTGTAACAGGGTGTTTTGGAAATCTCACTGCGAGTGAATTTTTTTTATTAGTCACAATTTTTGAAATATTTGAGTGTTTCTTTTTATTAAGAACGAATGTTAAGGGTCCAGGACAAAATTGTTTATATAACCTGATAAAACGTTCATCGAAATTGCAATCCTTTTTTAATTCTTTAAAATCATAGTAATGAACAATAAGAGGGTTATTTTTTGGTCTTTTTTTCAGTTTAAATATTTTCTTACACGCACGATCAGAATAAGCATTACCCGCTAATCCATAAACAGTTTCTGTTGGTATAGCTATACACTCACTTTTAATAAGTAGATTTTTCGCTTTTTTAATATTTGCAAGATTAATTTTCATGTATTATTTGAGAGTATTATATGAAAGATAAAAATTTACCAAATGATTATAACTCATTGTCTCTTGAGGAATTAACTTTAGAGGCCAATAAAATGATAAAAGATTTAGAAAATCAAAAAGACCTAGAAAATTCTTTAGAAAAATATCAAAATTTAATTAAACTTAACAATATAATTGAAAAGAAATTTCAAAAAAATATTAAAGACATTAATGAAATGACTAAGGAAAGTATATCAAAAATAAATTTAAAAAAAAATGCAAAAAAAATTAAATAAAATTGCTAAAGATACAAATATTTTTTTAGAAAAATTTATTAAAAAGCAAAAAAAATCAGAATTAATTATCCCTATGCGGTATGGATTGTTCTCAGGTGGTAAAAAAATAAGATCTAAAATTTTAATTGATATTGGATCAATTTTTAAATTGAATTATAAATCATTAATCGCAATAGGTGCTGCAGTCGAATGCATACATGCATATTCATTAATACATGATGATCTGCCCTGTATGGATAACGACAAATTAAGGAGAGGTAAACCATCAGCGCATGTAAAATTTGGAGAGTCTACAGCAGTTTTAGCTGGTAACTCACTTTTAACTATGGCTTTTGAAATTTTAAGTCACAAAGTTTTAAATATTAATGAAAAAATAAAAATTAACTTAATAAATAAAATTTCAGAATGCTCAGGGCATTTGGGAATTGCAGGAGGCCAATATTTAGATTTAAATTATGAACATAAGAAAATAGCAAAAAAAAAAATTATAGAAATGGAAATTAAAAAAACTGGAAAACTTTTTAGTTTTTGTTGTGTTGCTCCTTTGATTATAAAAAAAAATAAAAAAGATATTAAGAAATTTGAAGATATAGGTGCAGATATTGGATTATTATTTCAAGTTGCTGATGATTTAATAGATCATAGAGGAAATTCATTAGTTGCTGGAAAGAAAACTGGAAAAGACAAAAAAAAGGGTAAGGCAACTCTAATTAGTTTACTAGGATACAAAAATACTATTAAATATGCACATAAGATAATTTTAAAAATAAATAATAAATTAAAAAAATATGGTTCAAAATCAAAAAATTTATCTGAAACATTAGATTATATTTTAAATAGAAATAAATGAAAAAAAAATACAATTATTTAAATCAAATTAACTTCCCATCAGATTTAAAAAAAATACCTGAGTCTCAATTACAGAAAGTGGCTGATGAACTAAGAGAAGAAATGGTTGATGCTGTATCGGTTACTGGAGGTCATTTAGGAGCAAGTCTTGGTGTAGTAGAATTAACTGTTGCTCTACATTATATCTTTAATACCCCTAATGATAAATTAATATGGGATGTTGGCCATCAATGTTATCCACATAAAATTTTAACAGGTAGAAAAGATAAAATTAGAACTCTAAGACAAGGTGGTGGACTTTCTGGTTTTACAAAACGTTTAGAAAGTGAATACGATCCATTTGGTGCTGCTCATAGTTCTACTTCAATATCTTCAGCTTTAGGTATAGCGGAAGCAAACAAGCTATCAAATAAATCAGAAAATGTTGTAGCAGTCATAGGTGATGGAGCTATTAGTGCAGGTATGGCTTATGAGGCAATGAATAATGCAGGAGCTTCTAAGACTAAAATAATTGTAATACTGAATGATAACGATATGTCAATTGCTAGACCAGTTGGTGCAATGAGCACTTATCTAGCTAAAATTTTTTCAGGAAAAATTTATTTTAGTTTAAGAGAGACAATAAAATTGATTACATCTGCATTTTCAAAAAGATTTAGTGCAAGAGCTGGTAAAGCTGAAGACTTGTTAAGATCCGCAGTAACAGGTGGAACTTTGTTTAGTTCACTTGGATTCTATTATATAGGGCCTATAGATGGACATGATTTAAATTCATTAATACCAATTTTAAAAAATGCAAGAGACTCTAAACATCAAGGGCCTATTTTAATTCATATTAAAACAAAAAAAGGAAAAGGCTATTCCTTTGCAGAAAAGGCAAAAGATAATTATCATGGAGTATCAAAATTTAACGTTCAGACTGGCCAACAAATAAAAAACACAAGTGAATTACCATCATATACAAAAGTTTTTGCAAATACTTTAATTCAACACGCTAAAAAAGATAGTAAAATAGTTGCTATTACAGCAGCTATGCCTGATGGAACAGGTCTGGATGCCTTTCGAAAAGAATTTCCAGAAAGAACTTTTGATGTTGGAATTGCTGAACAACATGCTGTTACATTTGCAGCTGGTTTAGCAACTGAAAATTACAAACCTTACGCAACTATTTATTCTACTTTTTTACAGAGAGCATACGATCAAGTAGTTCATGATGTTGCAATTCAGAGTTTACCAGTAAGATTTGCTATAGATAGAGCAGGACTAGTTGGTGCAGATGGACCCACTCATGCAGGAAGTTTTGATATAACTTATTTGGCAACACTGCCTAATTTTGTTGTAATGGCTGCAAGTGATGAAGCTGAATTGGTAAGAATGATTAATACCTCAACAGAAATAAATGATAGGCCTAGTGCATTTAGATATCCAAGAGGTACTGGTATTGGAGTGGCATTACCTTCAATTAATGAGAAGTTAGAAATAGGAAAATCTAAAATTATTCAAGAGGGTAAGAAATTAGCAATTCTAAACTTTGGTGCAAGATTAAATGAAACTTTCAAAGCAGCTGATAGTTTAAAAAAAAAGGGAGTTAATATTACAATAGTAGACGCAAGATTTGCAAAACCTTTAGATGAAAATTTAATTTGGCAATTAGCCACTACTCATGAAGCAATAATAACTATAGAAGAAGGTTCCATCGGTGGTTTTGGTTCTCATGTTGTAGATTTTTTAACAAAAAAAGGCCTTATGGATTCTAATTTAAAATTTAGATCTATGAAGCTTCCAGATATTTTTATTGACCAAGATACACCAATCAATATGTATAAAACTGCAAATCTAGATTCTGCTTCAATTGAGGAAAAAGTTTTGGATGTATTAAATTCAAATATTATTTTGCAAAAACAAAAATAATTAAATTAATCACATTGAGCTTTGTTCATCAAATAATGATCTAACAAAACACATGAGAGCATGGCTTCACCAACAGGTACTGCTCTTATTCCTACACAAGGATCATGTCTACCTTTAACTGATATAGTGGTATTTTTTCCAAATTTATTTATTGTTTTTCTACTTTTTAAAATTGATGATGTTGGTTTAACAGCAAATGACACAATTATTTCTTGCCCTGAAGAAATTCCTCCGAGTATTCCTCCTGCATTATTAGAATTAAAATTCAATTTTTTTTTGTTTAGTGAAATTTCATCTGAGTTTTCTTCCCCAGTTAATTGTGCAGAATTCATTCCTGAACCAATATTTACACCTTTAACAGCGTTAATACTCATCATAGCTGAAGCAATATCTGAATCTAATTTTGAGTAAATTGGTGCACCTAAACCTGCTGGAACACCTTTGGCTCTTACCTCAATTATGGCCCCACATGAAGATCCTGCTTTTCTCACACTTAAAAGATATTTTTCCCATATTTTTATCATTGATTTATCTGGGCAAAAAAATGGATTTTTATTTATTATTTTATTATTCCATTTAGTTGTGTCACAGCCAAGAATTCCAAGCTGAGTTACTGCTCCAGAAAGATTAAATTTTTTTCCTAATTTTTTTTCTAAAACTTTTTTTGCAACTGCTCCTGCAGCGACTCGAGCTGCTGTTTCTCTAGCAGAGGATCTTCCTCCACCCCTGTAATCCCGTATCCCATATTTTTTAAAATAAGTATAGTCAGCATGGCCTGGTCGAAACTTATCTTTAATTTCTTTATAATCTTTTGAACGCATGTCTTCATTGTAAATTATTAAAGAAATAGGTGTTCCGGTCGTTTTGCCCTCAAAAACACCTGAAAGAATCTGAACTTTGTCACTCTCTTTTCTTTGAGTTGTAAATTTAGATTGACCTGGCTTTCTTTTATCTAGTTCTTTTTGAATATCTTGCTCTTTTAGCTGAATTAATGGTGGACACCCATCAATTATACAACCAATTGCAGGACCATGTGACTCCCCCCATGTAGTGAAACGAAAAAACTTTCCAAAAGTATTAAATGACATTATTTATATTATATAGATTATTTTGTTTAAATTATGAATCAAAAAAACTCATTAGGGCTTAATAAATGCTTTTTAGATCTTGATGATCCGTACGAGCTATTTGAAAAATGGTTTGGGGAGGCTAAAAAGAAAGAAATAAATGACCCCAATGCTTTAGCTTTAGCAACTGCTAGCAAATCAGGTGTACCATCTGTAAGAATGGTTCTGCTCAAAGATTTTGATAGAAATGGATTTGTTTTTTATACAAATTTAAATAGTCAAAAAGGAAATGAATTAAAAGATAATCCAACTGCATCAATGTGTTTCCATTGGAAAAGTTTATTGAGACAAATAAGAATTGTGGGAACTTTAAAGTTAGTAGACGATAAAACAGCAGATGATTATTACAACACTAGAGCATATGAAAGTAGAATAGGTGCTTGGGCATCTAAACAAAGTAGTATTTTAAAAAATAGAGATGAACTTTTAAATTCTTTGGAAAATTTTAAGAAGAAATATAATGATAAGGACAAGGTACCTAGACCTAATCACTGGTCTGGTTGGACTCTAAAACCATCAAGTATTGAATTTTGGTTAGATGAGGACAATAGAATTCATGAAAGATTAAAATATATTTTAGATAAAAATAATAAGTGGATTAAAAATCTTTTAAGTCCTTAAAAATTCCTTGATAAACTAAAAGATGTTAAATTTTCAAGAATATTTTTTTCCTCACAATCTTTGAAGACTGATAGCGAATTAGAAGCTAGATTAATATAATGTTGAGCTTTTTGATAGCATGCTTTGATTACATCATATTTTTTAATTAAAGATAAAGTATAATTTAAGTCAATTTCATCTCTAATTTTTTTTAAAAAAATTTCTTTTAGTTTTTCTTTCTCTTTATTGTCTGCTTTTTGAAATAATAAAATTATAGGAAGTGTAATCTTGCCTTCATAAAAATCCTTACCTATTTTTTTTCCAAATAATTTTAACTCTGAGTTATAATCTAAAGTATCATCTGCAATTTGAAATGTTAAACCAAGATTTCTACCATAAAATTCTAGCGCTTCCTTTTCTTTATTTTTCATATCTGATAAAATTGCTCCAACTTTTGTTGCTGCAGCAAATAATTCTGCAGTCTTCGCTGATATAATTTTAAGATATGTTTCCTCTAACATGTCAACCTCACCTTGGTGCTGAAGTTGCAATACTTCCCCTTGAGCAATCTTTGAAGATGTTGATGATAACAATTTTAAAACTTCTAAGTTTCCATCTTCAACCATCATTTCAAAACACCTACTTAATAAATAGTCTCCAACTAATACAGATGAATGATTATCCCAAATTTTGTTTATTGTTTTTTTTCCTCTTCTTAAAGAGCCATTATCTATAACATCATCATGCATTAGTGTTGCAGAATGGATTAATTCAACACAAGCAGCTAAATTTATATCTCTTGTACCTTTTGAATAACCACACATTTTAGCAGAACCTAAAGTGAGCAAAGCCCTCAATCTTTTACCCCCTGTATCAAGATGATAGTCAGTCATTTTTTGAACCAACTCAACATCGCTTGATAATTTTAGTTTAATTTTTTCTTCAACTAATAACAATCTATTCTCAACTGAGTCTTTTAGCTGAAAGTAAGAATTATTAATTTGGTTTTTGAGCTGTATGACAGTTCCCATATATGTGAACAAAGTAGTATAATAAGTTTATATTTATTACTTATCAATTGACGCACCTAAATCTTCAATTATAAGGTGTCTTTATATTCAATTAAAAATTCTATAAAGATTAAAAATGTTCTCTTTTTTTAAAAAGAAAAAAATTATCCCACACATTAAATTAAGTGGAGTTATTGGAAATGTTGGAAAGTTTAAGCAAGGAATAGATTTTTCGGGTCAAGAAGAGATTATTTTAAAAGCTTTTGCATTAAAAAAAGCACCATGTGTTGCTATTACTATAAATTCACCAGGTGGGTCTCCAGTTCAATCACATTTAATCTATAACTTCATAAGACAACAAGCGAAAAAAAATAAAAAAAAAGTTATTGTTTTTGCTGAAGATGTTGCAGCATCAGGGGGATATTTAATTGCATGTGCAGGCGATGAAATATATGCAAATTCAAGTTCAATAATTGGCTCTATAGGGGTTATATATTCCTCGTTTGGCTTTACCGAGTTAATAAAAAAAATTGGAGTTGAAAGAAGAGTTCACACTGCTGGTAAAAACAAAAGTACTCTTGACCCTTTTCTTGATGAAAAAAAAGAAGATATAGAAAGATTAAAAAATATTCAATTAGATTTACATAAGGATTTTATTAACGTTGTTGAAAAAAGCAGAGGTTCAAAACTAAAAAAAACAGAGGTAGAACTTTTTTCAGGAGAGTTTTGGTCTGGTAGTAAAGCTAAAGATCTTGGTTTAATTGATGAAGTTGGAGACGCTAATCAAATATTAAAGGAAAAATTTGGAGAAGATGTAGTAATTAAAAAATTTGAAAAATCAAAGGGCTGGTTAAGTAAAAAATTATCATCATCAAATGATCACTTGGATCAGTTAGCAAATATACTAGATGAAAAATCAGTCTGGCAAAGATATGGTCTCTAAAGATACTAAAAAAAAACAAAAGTTTCAAACTTTTCAAGATACTATTTTAAACTTGCAAAAGTTTTGGAGCAAACATGGTTGTGTAATTTTACAACCCTACGATATGGAGGTTGGAGCTGGAACTTTCCATCCAGCAACCACTCTAAGATCACTAGGACCTAAACCTTGGAAAGCTGCTTACGTACAACCCTCAAGGAGACCATCAGATGGAAGGTATGGAGATAATCCAAATAGACTTCAACATTATTATCAGTTTCAAGTAATTATAAAACCCTCTCCTACAAATATAAAAAAACTATACTTAAATAGTTTATCAGTAATTGGTATTGATCATAAAAATCATGACATAAGATTTGTTGAAGATGATTGGGAAAGTCCAACCTTAGGAGCTGCTGGTCTTGGTTGGGAAGTGTGGTGTGATGGAATGGAAATAACTCAATTCACATACTTTCAACAAATGGCTGGCTTTGAATGTAAGCCAGTTTCAGTAGAAATAACATATGGCTTAGAAAGAATTTGTATGTTCACTCAAGAAAAAAAGAATGTTTATGATTTAATTTGGAATAATGAAAATATTGAATACCGAGAAGTTTTTTATCAATCAGAGAAAGAATTTTCTGCATATAATTTTGAACATGCTAATACAAAAAACCTATTTAAGATGTTTGATATGTTCGAAAGTGAAGCCAAGTTACTAGTTGAAAAAAAAATTTCTTTACCAGCTTACGATCAATGTTTAAAAGCAAGCCATGTATTCAATATACTTGATGCTAGAGGAGCAATTAGCGTTGCTCAAAGAGCAGAGTACATTGGAAGAATAAGGGAAATTACAAAGCTAGCTGCCGCAATATGGATTGATACCCAAATTTAAAATGGCAGAATTTTTTTTAGAGTTATTTAGTGAAGAAATTCCAGCAGGACTTCAAAAAAATTTGCGATTCAAACTTTTAGAAGATTTTCAAAAATTTTTTTTAGAAAATTCCATAAAATCAAAAAAAAGTTTTTCATTATCGACACCAAATAGATTAATAATAGTTTTTGAAGGCTTAGATAAAGAGATTAAAATATCATCTGAGGAAATAAAAGGACCAAAAGTTAGTGCTCCTGAACAGGCACTGGAAGGTTTTATAAGATCTAATAATATAGAAAAAAAAGATCTATTTAAAAATAAAACTGAAAAAGGTGAATTTTATTTTTATAAAACAAAATCCAAATCATTAAAAACTAATGATTTATTAATAGAGTTTATCCCAAAATTACTTGAAAGTTATCAATGGAAAAAATCAATGAAATGGGGAGAATATGATCTCAATTGGGGAAGACCATTAAAATCAATTTTGTCAGTGTTTGATAATAAAGTAATTAATTTTAAATTTCATCATTTACATTCCTCAAATTCAACTTTTGTTGATAAAGATTTTGAGGAAAAAAAAAAGAATTTTATAAATTTTAAATCTTATGAAAAATATTTCAAAAAACAAGGAACACTTGTTGATCAAGATAAAAGGATGGAATTAATAAATAGAGAATTTTCAAAAATATTAAGTAAAAGAAAATTGGTGATTAAAGATAATCTCAGATTATTTGATGAAGTAGTAAATTTAGTGGATAACCCAAACATTTTATTGTGTAATTTTGATAAAAGATTCTTATCTATTCCAAATGAAATTTTAACCTTAACTATGCAATCACACCAAAAATATTTTCCAACCTTTGATAATAAAGGTAAAATAACTAATGAATTTTTAATTGTAGCAAATAAAAAAGACCAAAAAGGATTAATAAAAATTGGAAACGAAAGAGTTGTTGAGGCCAGACTTGCTGATGCAGAATTTTTTTGGAACAAAGATAAAACTCAAAATTTAGTAAAAAAAGTATCAGAATTAAAGCTTATGAATTTTTTTAAAGGATTGGGATCTTATTTCGATAAAGTCCAGCGGATGAGAAACTTAGGTGGAATGATTTCTGATGAATTATTAATAAGTAAAGAAAAAGTTGAACTGTCAGCCTCAATTTGTAAAACAGATTTAACTTCTGATCTAGTGGGAGAATTTCCAGAACTCCAGGGTATTTTGGGTGGATATTTTGCAGCTCACCAAGGGTTTGACAAAGATATATCATTAGCAATATCCGAACAATATTTACCTATTGGCTTAAATTCATTAGTTCCAAAAAAATCTTTTAGCGTTGCATTATCAATAACAGATAAGATTGATACCTTGGTTGGTTTTTTTGGTATTAATGAAAAACCATCAAGTTCAAAAGATCCATTTGCATTAAGAAGAATGGCACTTGGTATTATTAGAACAATAATAGAAAATAAAAAAGATTTAAAAGTAAATGATTTGTTAAACTACTCTTCAAGTTTGTATCAAAATCAAGAACATAAGTTTATTAATAAAGATATTCAGAAAGAATTATACAACTTTTTAAAAGATAGATTTAAATACTATTTGAAGGAAAAACAAATACGCTTAGATATAATTGAAGCATCAGTTTCAACGTTTTCACTCAACAAATTATTTTCTTCTTTTGAAAAAGCTAAAAGTCTAAACAAAATTATTAACAATCAGGTAGGAATTGATATTTCCTCGAGCTACAAAAGAGCATCAAATATATTGCTTAGCGAAATGAAAAATAAGAAAGTTGAAATAACAAATACAACTGATCCTGGCATTTTTAAAACTGAATTTGAAAAGAATTTATATAATAAAATTAGTGAGATTAAAAAGTATTACTCAAACATCAATAATGATGAAAACTATGAGCAATCTTTATTAATTTTAGCTGGAGCTAAAAAGGAAGTATTTGAGTTTTTTGACAATGTTCAAGTGAACGAAGATAATGAAACTTTAAGAAAAAACAGATTGGAACTTATTAATATGTTATGTAAAACGTTTCAAAATTTTATAAATTTTCAATTATTAAATACAGCTAATGAATAAATTAATTTTAAATTTTAAGTCCAAAGAGTCTAAAAAAATTAAGAATCCCAAAAATTTTTTAGGAGGAAAAGGTGCAAATTTATCAGAAATGGGAAAAATGGGTCTACCAGTTCCACCTGGATTTACAATTTCCACAGAAGTTTGTGAAATATTTTATAAAAATAAAAAAAAGCTAAACTCGCAATTAATCAATCAGATTAAAAAAGAACTAAAGTTTATAGAAAAAGATGTATCTAAAAAATTTGGAGATTTAAAAAATCCCCTCCTTTTATCTGTGAGATCTGGAGCTAGAGTTTCAATGCCTGGTATGATGGACACAATTTTAAATCTTGGTCTTAATGATAAAACTGTAGATGCTTTAGCAATTAAAACATCAAATGGAAGATTTGCAAAAGATAGTTACAGAAGATTTATTCAAATGTATGCAAATGTGGTTATGGGTGTTGAAAGTTATCATTTTGAAGAATTAATTGAAAATTATAAATTAACAAAAGGTGTTTTACTAGATACTGATTTAGATGAAGATGATTGGGATGGACTAATTAAAGATTTTAAAAACACTGTTAAAGTAAAAACAAAAAAAGATTTTCCTCAAGACGTTTATCAACAATTACTTGGAGCAATAAGTGCAGTATTTTTATCTTGGGAAAGTAATAGAGCAAAAGTTTATAGAAAATTAAATCAAATACCATCTGAATGGGGAACAGCTGTTAATGTTCAGTCTATGGTTTTTGGCAATATGGGAAATAATTGTGCCACAGGTGTTGTGTTCACAAGAAATCCATCTGATGGCTCAAATGATATTTATGGTGAATATTTGATTAATGCGCAGGGAGAAGATGTGGTTGCTGGTACAAGAACACCTCAATATATTACAAAAAAAGCAAGACTGGAAGCAAAAGTAAAAGAACCATCTATGCAAGAGTCTATGCCAAAAGCCTTCTCAGAATTAATCAAAATTTTAAAAAAATTAGAAAAACATTATAAGGACATGCAAGACGTAGAATTCACTGTAGAAAATAATATACTTTGGATTTTACAAACTCGATCTGGAAAACGAACTTCAAAATCAGCTGTAAAAATTGCAGTTGATATGGTTAAAGAAAAACTAATTTCAAAAAAAGAAGCTGTAATTAGAATAGATCCCAATTCTCTAGATACATTATTGCATCCAACCTTAGATGAAAATAGCTCTATAGAGGTAATTGCTAATGGTTTACCGGCCTCACCAGGTGCTGTGAGTGGAAAAGTGGTTTTTACATCTGAAGAGGCAGAGAGATTAAATGATATGATGCAAGATGTAATATTAGTAAGATTAGAAACATCTCCGGAAGATATTCAAGGCATGCATGCGGCTAAAGGAATATTAACTGCTAGAGGAGGAATGACAAGTCATGCTGCAGTTGTTGCAAGAGGAATGGGAAGACCTTGTGTTTCTGGTTCAAGTGAAATTGACATTAATTATGAACAAAAAATTTTTAAAACTTCATCTAAAGAAGTTAAAGAAGGTGATGTTATTACAATTGATGGGTCGACAGGTAGAATTATTTTAGGGAGTGTACCAACAGTAAAACCAGAGATTTCTGGTGATTTTTCAAAGTTAATGAGTTGGGCTGATAGTATTCGTAAATTAAAAGTTAGAACAAATTCAGAAACACCTCTAGATACAAAAACTGCTAGAGACTTTGGTGCTGAAGGAATTGGACTTTGTAGAACAGAGCATATGTTTTTTGATGAAGAAAGAATTTTATCAGTTAGAGAGATGATACTTTCTAAATCACAAGAAGATAGAGCAAAAGCTCTTAAAAAACTATTACCTCATCAAAAAAAAGATTTCATTGAAATATTTAAAATTATGCGTGGTTTACCTGTCACAGTTAGATTATTGGACCCACCATTACATGAGTTCTTGCCAAAATCGCAAAAAGAAATTTTGGAGGTCGCTAATGTTGTGGGTGTAAATGCTAAGGAAGTAGAGTCTAGAATCGAAGAATTACATGAACAAAATCCAATGTTGGGACACAGGGGATGTAGATTGGGTATTTCTTTTCCCGAGATTTATGAGATGCAGTGTAGAGCAATTTTCGAGGCTTTATCAGAATTAAAAAAGACTAAACAAAAATCCGCATTTCCAGAAATAATGATACCACTTGTTTCAACAGAGGCAGAAATAAGAATAATGAAAGACCTTGTAATTAACACAGCTAGAAAAGTTCAAAGTGAAAATAAAACTAAAATAGAATTCTTAGTTGGAACAATGATTGAATTGCCTCGAGCTGCTATTAAAGCAAAAGACATTGCAAAACACGCTGAATTTTTTAGTTTTGGAACAAATGATTTAACCCAAACAACTTTTGGAATTAGCAGAGATGATAGTGGTAAATTTTTAAATGATTATATCGAAAATAAAATTTTTACGATTGATCCTTTTGTGTCTATTGATGAAGGTGTAAAAGATTTAATTGAAATAGCTGTAAAGAATGGAAAAAAACAAAATAAAAATATTAAATTAGGTATCTGTGGAGAACATGGAGGTGATCCAAAAAGTATTTATTTTTGCTCAAAAGTAGGACTTAACTATGTATCTTGTTCTCCTTATCGGGTGCCTATAGCTAGATTAGCAGCAGCTCAAGCAGAAATAAAAAAATAAAGATTAAGTTCACAAATATGATACCCAGTTATTTAAAACCATATCATACAAATATTTCTAATTTAATTAGACTGGGAAGAAATCATGATGGTGGTTACGTTATTGATAAACGAGTAATAAAAAAAACTAAAGCTGTAATATCGTGTGGACTTGAGTCTGAATGGAGCTTTGAGAGAGAATTTCAAAAGAATAATAAAAATTGTAAGATCATAGCATTTGATCATACAGTAGATAAAAAGTTTTGGTTCAATAGATTCATAAAAGACTTTTCATCATTATTACTTCTTAAGAAAATTAAATTTAATCAAATTTTAGATGTTTTTAAATATCTTGAATATTTAAGTTTTTTTAATGGTAAAAACAAACATTATATAAAAAAAATTGTCTTTAAAAATAAAAATAAAAATAAGCAAATTACTATTACAGAAGCAATTGGAGATAATAAGGATATTGTTTTAAAAATAGATATAGAGGGTGATGAGTATAAAATTTTAAACGATATTAATAAAAATTTTAAAAGAATTAATTTGTTGGTAATTGAGTTTCATGACTTAGAAAAAAATTTGAAAAAATTAAAAAATTTTATAAAAAAAACCAAACTAAAAAGTATTCATATTAGTGCAAACAATTATGAGTCAGTGAATAAAAATGGTATACCTAATGTTATAGAAATGACGCTAATTAATCCTAAAAAATTTAAAATAAAAAATAAAAAAACAAAAAGAACTTACCCAATTAAAGGTCTAGATTTTAAGAATCATAAAAGACGACCTGATATAAAAATTAATTTTGATAGATAGTCAATTTAATCATATTTAAAGGGGCGTTCTGTTGCCAGGTGCCCCGAACCCCGTTTACCTAATTAACAAAGTTAATTAAGCAGCAATTGCGTAACTTTCGTTAGCATTTATAAATTAGCCCTTCACGGAGGAACAATTCCGAACGAAAGAATAGCCTTTAGTCACCCGTCGAATCTAGTTCACCCCCATAAGTTGTAAATGGTGGAGGTGGTGGGTACTGCCCCCACGTCCGCAATGGTTATTACGAAATTCGTTTATCGTCATAGTTGGAAAACCAACCTTATTAATATAAAAGGAATTACAAGAGATTCAATAACAATCATGAAATTAACTAAAGAACAGTCACAAGAAATAAAAAATCAACAATCTCAGAGCAATCCAACTAAAAGAGTAACAGCTCCTGAATTGGAAAAAATTTTATATGAAGCAATTCCAGCTTTAGACCATGGTTTTGTCAGAGTTGTTGATTATATGGGGGACGATACTTCAATAGTGCAATCAGCTAGGGTTTCCTATGGAAAAGGTACGAAGCAAGTTTCAACAGACGCAGGTTTGATTAAATATTTGATGCGTCATTGGCATAGTACTCCTTTTGAAATGTGTGAAATCAAATATCATATTAAGTTACCAATATTTATTGCCCGTCAATGGATTAGACATAGAACAGCTAATGTAAATGAATATTCTGCGAGATATTCAATTTTAGATAAAGAATTTTACTTACCAAATTCTGAAAATTTAGCCGCTCAATCAACAAGTAATAGACAAGGAAGAGGTGATGTTTTGGAAGGTAAACAAGCACAAGAAGTTTTAGAACTTTTAAAAGATGATGCAGAAAGAACTTATGCAAATTATGAAACAATGCTCAATGAAAGATATGATGGTTCAACAATTGATGAAAATAAAAAAGGATTGGCAAGAGAGCTTGCAAGAATGAATTTGACTTTAAACACTTATACTCAGTGGTATTGGAAAACAGATTTATTAAATCTTATGAATTTTTTAAGATTAAGAGCCGATCATCATGCTCAATATGAAATAAGAGTTTACGCAGATATAATGCTAGATACTTTAAAAAAATGGGTGCCAATAACCTATGATGCATTTATGGATTATAGAGTAGGTGGAACTGAAGTTTCTGCAAAAGGGAAAATAATTCTTCAAAAATTAATTCAAGGTGAAGATGTTTCTATTGAAAATTCTGGATTATCAAAAAGAGAGTGGAATGAGTTGATGGAAGCTTTTGATCTTAAAGATAAGTTGATTTAATTTTATTTGCAAAATCAAAATAAATTTTTGAAATTTCATGTTCAGGATTAGCTTCAACAATAGGCTTCCCTTCATCACCGCATTTTCCAACTTCAGGATTAATAGGTATCTCACCTAAAAATTCTTTTTCAAACTCTTCTGCAGTTTTTTTAACACCACCTTCTCCAAAAATTTTATATTTCTTACCATCATCCCCTGTAAAAAAACTCATATTATCTACCAAACCTAAAATTTTTACTCCTAGTTTATCAAACATTTTAATACCTCTTTTAACATCTAATAAAGCTACTTCTTGAGGAGTTGAGACTATAATTGCCCCATCCATTTTTATTTCTTGTGAAAAAGTTAGTTGAGTATCACCAGTTCCAGGAGGCATATCAACAATTATAAAATCTAAATCTTTCCAATTAACTTTTTGAGTAAAAGTTTTGATTGCACTTGTAACCATAGGCCCTCTCCAAATCATAGGTGTTTGCTGATCTGCAAGGAATCCAATGGACATACATTGAATGTCATATTTAATTATTGGTTCTAGTTTTTGACCATCACTTTTAGGTTTTTCATTAATATCAAACATCTTTGGAATTGAGGGTCCATAAATATCAGCATCTAATAATCCAACTTTGCATCCAATTTGTTTTAATGCTAAAGCAAGATTTGTAGCAAATGTAGATTTGCCCACTCCTCCCTTAGCGCTTGATATTGCAATAGTAAATTTTGTTCCAATTATTGGATTTTTTTTAAAAACCTTTGGTTCTACCTTACTTTTCATTGCGGCACTTAGTTCGGGCTTTTTATCTGACATAATTTGATCTTAACTTGTTTTTGTTGAATAAGACACTATATAGATAATGTATGTCTGATGATTTTCAACAAAGAGGCGGAAGCCCTTGGGGAACACCTCCAGGAGGAGGTAGCGGTAATGGATCTGGAAGAGGTCCCACTCCACCAGACATAGATAAGATAATTAGAGAATTTCAAGAAAAAATAAAAAAATTTTTACCAGGTGGAAGTTCATCTGGAGGTAAACAAGCAATTCTAGTTTTGATTATTTTAGGATTTGTTTGGTTAGCAAGTGGTCTTTATAGAGTGTTACCGGATGAACAAGGTGTAGTTTTAAGATTTGGAAAATTTGTTAAAACAACTCAACCTGGTTTAAATTATCACATACCTTTCCCTGTTGAATCTGTTTTAACTCCAAAAGTTACAAAAGTTAACAGAATAGACATTGGTTTTAGGTCAGAAAGAGATAGTGGATTTTCATCAGCAGGCGGAGTAGCTGACGTTCCTCAAGAAAGCTTAATGCTTACTGGAGATGAAAATATAGTGAACATAGATTTCTCAGTGTTTTGGGTGATTAAAGATGCAGGAAATTTTTTATTTAAAATTCAAGATCCAGAAGGAACTGTCAAAGCTGCGGCAGAAACTGCAATGAGAGAAGTAATTGCTAGATCTAATATTCAGCCTATTTTAACTGAAGGAAGAGCGGTTATTGAGACAGATACACAAGAAATTATCCAAAAAATTTTAGATGAATACAATAGTGGTATTCAAATTACTCAAGTACAAACTCAAAAAGCTGATCCACCAGACCAAGTAATTGATGCGTTTAGAGATGTACAAGCTGCAAGAGCTGACATGGAAAGATCAAAAAATGAAGCTGAAGCTTATGCTAATGATGTAATTCCAAGAGCACGTGGTGAAGCCCAAAAAATTTTACAAGCAGCTGAGGCATATAAAAAAGAAGTTGTTGCTAAAGCAGAGGGTGAAGCAAGTAGATTTCTAGCGATATATAATGAATATAAAAATGCAAAACAAGTAACTCAAGAAAGAATGTATTTAGAAACAATGGAGAAAGTTTTAGCTGATATTGATAAAGTCATAATTGAAAAAAATGCAGGCTCAGGTGTAGTGCCATATTTACCTTTACCTGAATTAAAAAAGAAAGCGAAAAATTAAAATGAATTTTGGAAAAATTATAGCTGGTATAATCGTTGCAATAGCTGCAACAGCTTTCTTTTCAATATTTGTTGTTAAAGAAGTTAATCAGGCAATCGTTCTACAATTTGGAGATCCAAAAAGAATAATCTCAAAACCTGGTCTAAATTTTAAAATTCCATTTATACAGAACATTGTTTATTTGGATAAAAGAATTTTAAATCTAGACACACCACCAGAGGAAGTTATTGCCTCTGACCAAAAAAGATTGATCGTAGATGCTTTCGCAAGATTTCAAATAATTGATCCTTTGAAGTTTTATATCTCAGTAGGAAATGAAAGAGTTGCAAGATCAAGATTAGCAACAATTATTAATTCAAGAATAAGAAATGTTCTTGGTCAACAAGAATTACAAACTTTACTTTCTAAAGATAGAACTAAACAAATGGCATTAATTCAAGAAGGTGTAAATGCTGAAGCGGAAAACTTTGGAATTAAAATTGTAGACGTAAGAATTAAAAGAGCAGACCTTCCTCAAGCAAATAGTGATGCAATTTATAGAAGAATGCAAACTGAGAGGGAGAGAGAGGCTAAAGAATTTAGAGCCAAAGGTGCGGAGATGGCGGTCACAATTACATCAACAGCAGATAAAGAAGTTTCTGTAATTTTAGCAAACGCAAACAAAGATTCAGAGATCATGAAAGGGGAAGGAGACGGTAAAAGAAACAACATCTTTGCTGCTGCTTTTGGACAGGATCCAGAATTTTTTGCATTTTACAGAGCAATGCAAGCTTATGAGAAAGCTTTAATTGGTGGCGAGACATCTTTAATTTTATCACCTGATAGTGAGTTCTTCAAATTTTTTGGAAATATCAAACCAATAAAAGAATAATCTTTGTATGAAGGAACTGATAATAGCCTTCGGACTATTTTTATTTATTGAGGGTGTTTTGTATGCCATATTTCCATCAAAAATGAAAAATATGATTAGAAAATTAGAAATTGTAAAAGATAATCAATTAAGAACTGGTGGATTAATTTTTGCTATCTTAGGCTTTATAATCATTTATTATATGATGAACTAAAATGAATAAAATAAAGATAATTTTTTTAATAATTATATTTACCTTAAGTTTACAATCAAAATCATTTTCACAGAATATCCCCGGTTCATTTGCAGATTTAGCTGAAAAGTTAATGCCATCAGTGGTAAATATTTCAACAACAACAATTGTTACAACCCAATCAAATCCATTTCCTTTTCAGTTTCCACCAGGTTCACCATTTGAAGATATGTTTAAAGAATTTGGAACTCCTCAAGAAAGACAATCTGCTGCCTTAGGATCTGGATTTATTATAGATGAAAAAGGTATTGTTATTACAAATAATCATGTGATCCAAGATGCCAAGGATATTGTTGTTCAGATTAATGGAGGAAAAAAATTTGAGGCAAAAGTTATTGGAGCAGACCCTTTATCTGATATTGCGGTCTTACAAATTGTGACAAAAGAAAAATTTATTCCTGCAAAATTTGGTGACTCAGATAAAGCAAGAATAGGTGACTGGGTAATTGCAATTGGAAATCCTTTTGGTTTAGGAGGCACGGTAACTTCAGGAATTATTTCAGCTAGAAATCGTTCAATAGGCCTGTCAAGATATGAAGATTATATTCAAACAGATGCATCAATTAATCAAGGAAATTCTGGTGGACCATTATTCGACATGAATGGAGATGTGATAGGAATTAACACAGCCATTCTTGGAAGAAGTGGTAATGTAGGAATTGGTTTTTCGATACCATCCAACAGTGCAAAAATAGTTATTGATCAATTAATTGAGTTCGGAGAAACTAAACGAGGATGGCTAGGAGTTAGAATTCAAGATGTTACAAAAGAAATTGCTGATATTGAAAAATTAGACAAACCAAGAGGTGCATTAGTTGCAAGTGTAGCTGAAAACAGCCCTTCAGATAAAGCTGGGGTTAAAGCTGGTGATATTATTTTAGAATTTAACGGTGAAAAAATTGATGAAATGAAACAACTTCCAATAATTGTTGCAAGAACTGAGGTTGGAAAAAAAGTTGAAGTTAAAATTTGGAGAGATAAAAAAGAAATAGTTAAAACTGTTACACTTGGAAGACTAGAAACATCAGAAGACTTTAAGGTAACTGAGAAAAAAGAAAATCCAAAAGAGATAGAAATTAAAGATTTAAAAATAACAGTAAGAGAAATTTCAAAAGAAGATATTAAATCTAGAAACTTGCCTAACCAAACTTTAGGTTTAGTTATAACAAAGATTGAAAATGACAGTCCTTTAAGAAATTCTATTGAAGTAGATAGTATAATTTTAGAAGCTCAAAAGAAAAAAATAAAAAAAGCTAATGATTTAACTCAAGCAGTACAACAAGTTTTAAATAGTAATCAAAAAACTATTTTACTGGTCATTTATAATAGCCAAAATCAAAGAAGATATATTGGTGTTAAATTAGATTAATCTATGGATTTAAAATCCAAAATTATTCTTATTTTTGGGCCGACAGCATCTGGAAAATCTAGTTTTGCAATTAAACTTGCTAAAAAGATTAATGGAGAAATTATAAATGCAGATAGTATGCAGGTATATAAAGAGCTTAAAATTTTATCAGCTAGACCTTCTCAGAAAGATTATAAAAATATTAAACATCATTTGTATGGATTTCAAAGTGTTAAAAAAAATTTTTCTACAGGAGACTGGTTAAAGTTGGTATATAAAAAAATTTTAGACATTAAAAAAAGAAAGAAAATACCAATTATTGTGGGGGGCACTGGTTTGTACTTTAAGGCATTAACTGATGGTTTGGTGAGCATTCCAAATATTCCAATAAAATTAAGAGCTAAAATAAGATCATTGCACAAGAAAATTGGATCTAAAAGTTTTTTTTCAAAATTAATTAAACTTGATCCGTTATCAAAAAATAAAATTAGTTCTTCTGACACTCAAAGAGTAATTCGTGCTTACGAAGTAAAATTATTTACCAACCAATCTATCTATGATTGGTTTAAAAACACTCATTCTAAATTTGAAAATAAGAGCTTTTATAAAATTTACTTAGACCATCCAAGAGTGGGGCTGATTGAGAAAATTAATATTAGAGTAAAAGATATGATAAAAAAAGGAGCAATTTCAGAGGTTAAAAGATTTATTAAACTTAAAGTTCCAAAAGCTAAGACTGCTTCAAAAGCTATTGGAATTGAAGAAATAAGAAGCTATTTAGAAAAAAAAATAGAAATAATTGAGGTTATTGAAAAAATATCAATAAAGACAAGGCAATACGCTAAAAGACAGTCTACATGGGGAAGGGGCAATATGAAGGATTGGAACAAAATAGAGTCAGATGGACTAAATAAATTTTTAAAAAAAATTTAGAAATTTTGTAGTTAACCTTGACCAATCAGCACAACTTCAGCTAGATTGCATAAATGTCAAAAATATATTCAGGTGCTGAAATTGTGTTCAAATGTCTTGAGGATCAAGGTGTTGAATTTATTTTTGGTTATCCAGGAGGAGCGGTTTTGCCAATTTATGATGAGTTAAAAAATCATAATTCAATTAAACATATTTTAGTAAGACACGAACAGGGTGCGGGGCATGCTGCAGAAGGTTATGCTAGATCTTCTGGAAAACCAGGTGTTGTCTTGGTAACTTCAGGACCGGGTGCTACCAATGTCGTTACAGCTTTAACAGATGCATACATGGATTCAGTTCCACTAGTATGTATATCAGGTCAAGTACCAACACATTTAATAGGAACTGATGCCTTTCAGGAATGTGATACTACGGGAATTACAAGACCATGTACAAAACATAACTGGCTAGTAAAAGATATTAAAGATTTATCAAAAACTCTCCATGAAGCTTTTAAAGTTGCTACAACAGGAAGGCCTGGCCCAGTTTTAGTAGACATTCCTAAGGATATTCAATTTGCTAAAACAAGCTACTCAAAACCAAAAGATAAAAAAAAATTAAATGGAAAAACTTTAAATTATTTTTCACAAAAGAATATAGAAGAATTAATTGATTTAATGAATAAATCAAAAAAACCAATTATTTATTCTGGTGGTGGAGTAATTAACTCAGGTCCAGAAGCAAGTGAAGTTTTAAGAGAACTTGTTGAGTTGACTGGTTTTCCAATTACTTCAACTTTACAAGGCTTAGGTGCTTATCCAGGAGATGACAATCAGTTTTTAGGAATGTTAGGAATGCATGGAACATATGAGGCCAACAATGCAATGCATGATTGTGATCTACTAATAAATATTGGAGCAAGATTTGATGATAGAATAACTGGAAAAATTGACGAGTTTTCTCCTAAATCAAAAAAAGTTCATATTGATATTGACCCTTCTTCTATAAACAAAATTATTAAAGTTGATTTAGCTCTAGTTGGAGATGTCAAGGATGTGCTTAAAGGAATAAATAAAACTTTGAAAAAGAAAAATATCAACTTAAAAAAATCAAATAAACAAAAAATAGCTAAATGGTGGGAACAAATTCAAAAATGGAGAACTAAAAATTCACTAGATTTTAAGAATAGTGATGTAACAATAAAACCACAACATGCAGTACAAAGACTTTATGAAATCACAAAAGATAAAGACACATTTATTACAACAGAGGTTGGTCAACATCAAATGTGGGCAGCTCAACATTATAAATTTAATAAACCAAACCGTTGGATGACTTCTGGTGGACTTGGGACCATGGGATATGGTTTGCCAGCAGCAGTTGGTGTACAAATAGCCCATCCAAAAAAATTAGTTATTGATATTGCTGGAGAAGCATCAGTTTTGATGACAATGCAAGAGATGTCAACTGCAGTCCAATATAATTTACCAATTAAAATTTTTATCTTAAACAATCAATACATGGGAATGGTTAGACAGTGGCAAGAGTTGTTACATGAAAAGAATTATTCAGAGAGTTATTCAGAAGCTTTACCTGATTTTATAAAGATGGCAGAAGCATATGGGTGCAAAGGTATTAAAGCTGATAAACCAGATGAACTAGATGAGAAAATTAAGGAAATGGTCGAATTTGATGGCCCCGTAATTTTTGATTGCCGTGTAGACCCAAATGAAAATTGTTTTCCAATGATCCCATCTGGTAAACCTCATAACCAAATGATACTTGGACCAAGTGAAAAAAAAGAGAATAAGATTACTGGTAAGGGAAAAGCATTGGTTTAATTATGACAAATCCAAAATCAGCGTATAGCGTCTCTTCAAAAAAACAAAAATCAGACACACATATTATTGTTGTCTGGGTAGATAATGAAACAGGTGTTTTAGCGAGAGTTGTTGGACTATTTTCTGGCAGAGGATACAATATTGAGTCTTTAGCAGTTGCTGAGATTGACGCAAAAAGAAACATATCAAGAATTACCATTGTCACAACAGGAACACCCCAAGTAATTGATCAGATTAAACTTCAATTAAAAAAATTAGTTCCAGTTCATAAGGTAGCTGATTTTAAAAGAAATGATAAAAGTGTGTTATTTAAAGAAATGGCTTTATTTAAAGTAGTGGGCAATTCAAATAATATTAAAAAAGCTATTAATGCTTGTAAAAAGTACAATGCTGTAATATTGGATAAAACAAAAAAATCAAATGTTATTCAAATAACAGCATTAAGAAGAGAAATAGATATAATGGCAAAAAATTTAAAAAAATTCGGACTAGTTAGTGTTTCTAGGACTGGTGCTGTTGCAATGACAAGAGGAGATAAAGTATTTAACTAATTAATTAGGAGAAAATTATGAAAATGTTTTATGAAAAAGATACTGATGTAAATCTTATAAAAGATAAAAAAGTTGCCATCTTTGGTTATGGAAGTCAAGGTCATGCTCATGCATTGAATTTAAAAGATAGTGGAGTTAAAGAAGTTGTTGTTGCATTAAGAGATGGGTCTTCAAGTATTCAAAAAGCTGAGTCAAAAGGATTGAAAGTAATGAATTTATCTGATGCTGCTGAATGGGCTGATGTTGTTATGATTTTAACTCCAGATGAATTACAAGCTTCAATTTATAAAAACCATATAGAACAAAGAGTTAGAGAGGGTACCTCAATCGCTTTTGCTCATGGATTAAATATCCACTATGACTTAATTAAAGCTAGAAAAGATTTAGATGTTTTTATGGTTGCTCCAAAAGGACCAGGGCACTTAGTTCGTAGCGAGTATGAAAAAGGTGGAGGAGTACCTTGTTTATTTGCAGTTCATCAAAATGGTTCAGGCAAAGCAAGAGATCTTGCAATGTCATATGCATCTGCAGTAGGTGGTGGCAGATCTGGAATTATCGAAACAACTTTTAAAGATGAAGTTGAAACAGATTTATTTGGTGAACAAACAGTTTTATGCGGTGGACTTGTTGAGTTAATTAAAAATGGATATGAAACTTTAGTTGAAGCAGGTTATGAACCAGAAATGGCATATTTTGAAACTGTTCATGAAGTAAAATTGATAGTTGATTTAATTTATGAAGGTGGAATAGCTAACATGAATTATTCAATCTCTAATACTGCTGAATATGGTGAGTATGAGTCTGGACCAAGAGTAGTGAATAAAGAAGAGACTAAAAAAAGAATGAAAGAAGTTCTAACTGATATTCAGTCTGGAAAATTCACTAAACAATGGATGGAAGAGTGCAAAAATGGACAAAAAAACTTTCTTGCAACTCGAGCAAAACTAGCTGAGCATCCAGTTGAAAAAGTGGGAGCGAATTTAAGAGCAATGATGCCTTGGATTGGTAAAAAGAAATTAGTGGATAGCGATAAGAGCTAATTAAAATATCTTAATTTCATAAATATTTTGCAATTTCTAATAGAGATTGTATGATAGATTTTCTAAAAATTTATAGTTATGGCAAACAAAGATAGAGTTTTTATATTTGATACAACGATGCGTGATGGTGAACAATCACCTGGAGCATCTATGAGTCTTGAAGAAAAAATTCAAATTTCAAGAGTATTTGATGAGTTAGGTATCGATATAATTGAAGCAGGTTTTCCAATTGCATCTCCTGGAGATTTTGAAGCGGTATCAGCGATCAGTAAAGTTTTAAAAAAATCAATTCCTTGTGGATTAGCAAGACATTCTAAAAAAGATATTGATAGATGTTACGAGGCATTAAAACATGCACCAAGATTTAGAATACATACCTTTATTTCTACAAGTCCACTTCACATGAAACATAAATTAAATAAAACCCCTGAACAAGTTTATGAGTCAATTAAAGAACATGTAACTTATGCAAGAAACTTGACAGATGATGTTGAGTGGTCTTGTGAGGATGGAACAAGAACCGACATGGATTACATGTGTAAAACTGTTGAACTTGCAATTAAATCTGGAGCTAAAACTATTAATATACCAGATACAGTTGGATATACAGTTCCATCAGAGTTTACAAAAATTATTGAAACATTGTTAAACAAAGTTCCTAATATTGATAAAGCTATTTTATCAACTCATTGCCATAACGATTTAGGTTTAGCAGTAGCAAACTCTTTGGCTGGAGTGCAAGCGGGTGCAAGACAAATTGAATGTACAATTAATGGTATTGGTGAAAGAGCAGGCAATGCAGCTTTAGAAGAAGTTGTAATGGCAATTAGAACCAGAAATGATTTAATGCCTTACGAAACTGGAATTAATACAACATTATTAAGTAAAGCTTCTAAGTTGGTATCTAACGTTACGGGTTTTCCTGTGCAATTTAATAAAGCGATTGTAGGAAAAAATGCATTTGCACATGAGTCAGGTATTCATCAGGATGGAATGTTAAAAAATAGAAATACTTATGAAATAATGACTCCTGAAAGCGTGGGTGTAAAACAAACCTCATTAGTCATGGGTAAACATTCAGGAAGACATGCTTTTAAAGATAAACTAATTAGCCTAGGTTATGCTGACCTAACGGATGACGTAATAGAGAATGCTTTTGGAAAATTTAAAATTTTAGCTGATAAGAAAAAACACATCTATGATGAAGATATTATTGCATTAGTAGATGACAGTTTAGTTGTAGATAATAAAGCAAATAAAATTATTTTAAAATCTTTAAAGGTTTTTGCTGGAACGGGTGAGCCCCAAAAGGCAGATATGAAGTTGGATATAGATGGACAGATTAAATCAGCATCAGAAACGGGAGATGGTCCTGTAGATGCTATTTTTAAATGTATAAAGAATTTATATCCACATGATGTTAATTTACAATTGTATCAAGTGCACGCGGTAACCGAAGGAACTGACGCACAAGCAACAGTAAGTGTTCGTATTGAGGAAAATGGCAAAACAACTGTTGGTCAAGCAGCAGATACGGATACATTAGTAGCATCAGCAAATGCTTACTTAGCTGCTTTAAATAAAATGATAATTAAAAGAGAAAAAACAGCTCCAATGATGGAGCAAGAAAAAGAGAAAGTAAGAGGAATATAGATGGGTTTATTTGACAAAATTAAAAAAGTTTGGAGCCAAGATATGGCTATTGATTTAGGTACAGCTAATACATTGGTTGTTGTAAAAGGACAAGGAGTTGTTCTAAATGAACCATCTGTTGTTGCAATTGTAGAACAAGGTGGAAAAAAACAAGTGCTAGCTGTAGGTGATGAAGCTAAAACAATGTTGGGAAGAACCCCTGGAAATATTCAAGCAATTAGACCTTTAAGAGATGGGGTTATCGCTGACTTTATAGTTACTGAAGAAATGATTAAACATTTTATAAAGAAAGTTCATAAAGGAAGTACTTTTGCAAACCCTAGAATTTTAATTTGTGTTCCAACAGGATCTACACCAGTTGAAAGAAAAGCTATTCAGGATAGTGCTTTAGCTGCAGGTGCTAGAAGAGTTCAATTAATTGAGGAGCCAATTGCAGCAGCAATTGGTGCCAATCTTCCAATCTCTGAAGCTACTGGTTCAATGGTAGTTGACATAGGTGGAGGTACTACTGAGATTGCAGTTATGTCCTTAGGGGGCTTAGTGTATTCAAAATCATTAAGAGTAGCAGGTGATGCTATGGATGGTGCATTAGTGAATTATATGAGAAAAGAATATAATTTAATGATAGGTGATAGCACTGCTGAGAAAATAAAAAAAGAAATTGGAACTGCGATTCCAACTAACAATAACACTTATGCAGTTAAAGGTAGAGATCTAAGATCTGGAACTCCTAAAGAAGTTAATATAACGGAAGAGGATACAGCAGAAGCTCTTAATGGTATTTTAAAAGAAATGGTGAATGGAATAAAAGATGCATTAGAAAGTACACCTCCTGAATTATCAGCAGATTTAGTTGATATGGGATTAACATTAACCGGGGGTGGGGCATTATTAAAAAACATAGATCGAAGGTTTTCTAAAGAAACAGGTTTACCAGTTCATATAGCAGACGATCCATTATCTTGTGTTGCTGTTGGAACAGGAAAAGCTTTAGATCAAGAACAAACATTCTCGACTATGTTGACTGAATATTAAGAGTAATGGCATCAAGCAGAGATGACTTTGTTATTGCAATAAGATCTGCTTTTTTAAAAAAAAGTACTCAACAAAAATTTTCACTATTAACATTAGTTTTTGTGTCAATATTTACAATTTTATTATCTAGTTTAGATTTTAAAGTAGTAAGATATCTTAAGATTGCGATTGGTGAAGTTGTTTACCGTTCATCATTTGTCGTATCTATTCCTGAAAATTTTATAAAAAATACTTTTATAGATGTGTACGAATATACAACTTATTTTAAAAAATATAAAAAAACCGAGAAAGAACTAAAAAACCTTAGATCAAATTATGTATCTAGTGAGATAATACAATATGAAAACCAAGAATTAAAAGAATTGATTAACGATTATGTGTCAACTTCAGATAAAATAATGGCAAAGATTATAGTTGATCATCAGAGTCCATTTTTAAGAAGCATAATCATTAACAAAGGCAGTAAAGATAGTATAAAAATTGGAACCAATATTTATGATCAATCTTATTTAGTAGGAAGAATAATTGAGCTTAATTATAAGACTTCAAGAGTGCTACTATTGTCCGATTTAAATTCAAATGTTCCAGTCACAATTGCTCCTCAAAATATTCAGGCAATAGTTACTGGTGCTGGAGAAGATTTTGGACAAATTCAATACATTAAAGCTGGTCTTTCTGAGGAAATAATTGGAGATAGTACAGTTTATACATCAGGTACTGGAGCTGTATTTAAAAGTGGTATTCCGATAGGCAAACTAATATCTGTTAAAGACAATTCATCAACAAAATATACTGTAGATTTTTACAGTGATTTTTCTCAACTCAAATATGTTTTTGCAGATGTTGGCACTAAAAAAGAAATTTTAGAATCAGAAATTGATACAGATGAAAATGATAATAAAATAAATAATCCACTAGATGCAAAATTAAAAATTTTAGAAAATGAGAAAAAAATTATCGAAGAAACAAATTTAAAATTTCAACAAGAAAATGAAAAATTAAAAAATCAAATTAATGATCTGAGTAATAAAGTTTTAAGTTTAAACAATGAGGTTTCTTTTCATAAAGATAAAATAAATCAAGTTCATGCTGATATAAATGAGTTGGAATTTTTAAGACTAAATTTAGATCATGGACATAAGTGTCGTAAATCATTCTTTAATAATAAAGGTTTTGTTGTAGGAAGTGAAGAATATAAAAAGTGTGTTTTAAATAGAGGGAGAATAAATTAATGGCCAGCTTGAGATCTAGGGGATCATTTTCAAAATTTTATTCTTTAATACCTATATTTATTTTATTTATATCAGTACTTAATGAATTTGATTTTAATTACCTTAATTTAGAATATTTTTCTTTTAATTTTCCTTTCATCTTAATTTTTTTCTTTAGTTTAAAAGATTTTAAATATTTTGATTATCTCTTAGTATTTATTGCCGGATTAATAAACGATACAGTTATTGGATTACCATTAGGAATTAGTAGCTTATCTTATATGATAATTTGTATTTCAACATCTTATTTGAGAAATATCACAATTAGGCCTCATCCAATCAAAGATTGGTTCTTTTTTTTATTTATAATTAGTCTTATAAATTCAATTAACTATTCATTGTTAACTTTATTTTTTTCTTACACTTTAATTTTAGAAAATTATTTAATTAATAATTTTTTTACTTTTTTATTTTACATAGTTTTTTTTAATTTGTTTAAACTTTACTTAAAGGGTGTAAATGATTAGTTCTTCAAGTGACAATGTAAAAAAACTTAGTTCTATTAATAGAAGAATGTTTATCACTGGTTCTTTGAAATTTTTTATAATGATTGGCCTTGTGAGTAGATTGTTTTTCTTACAAGTAAAGGAAAACAAGAAGTATCTAACTCTTTCAGATAAAAATAGAATAAGGGAATGGAAGTTAGCACCTGTTAGAGGTGAGTTTCATGATTATTTTGGAAATGTTGTGGCAGGAAATTTTGAGGCATTTCAGCTTCATGTAATTCCTGAGCAAGTAGAGGATTTTAGGTATGTAATTTATAGGCTTAAAGATTTGTTAGAGTTGTCTGACAAAGAATTTAAAAAAGTACTAAAAAAGAAAAATGAAATAAAGCCATGGGAAACATTAATTGTTTCAGACAATCTAAGTTGGAATAAATTCTCAAAAGTTAATAATCATCTTTATGATTTAAATGGTGTAAAACCAGTGATATCTATTTCTCGAAATTATCCTTTTGGTGATAATTTTACACATGTTCTTGGGTACGTAAGTCAAGCAAATGAAAGAGACATTGAGAGTAACGAAATAATAAAGAAAAATTTTGTTCCTGGATTAAAAATTGGAAAAGTAGGTTTGGAAAAATCTTTTGAAGAAGAGTTAATTGGTAAAAATGACATTGAGAGATATGAGGTAAATGCTTACGGTAGAAGGATTAGTCAACTAGAGTTTCAAAAAGGTGAAAAAGGTAAAACACTTAAATTAACAATAGATACCGAGGTCCAAAAATTAGCAAATGAATTGCTAAAAGACCAAGCAGGTTCAATTTGTGTAATGGATATTTTTACTGGGGAAATAATTGCTATGCATTCATCTCCTTCTTTTGACCCTAATTTATTTGTTTTTGGAATAAGCCAAGATGATTGGCAGATTATTAGAAATGATCCACTTAAACCTTTGGTAAATAAAACCTTGCAAGGAAATTATTCACCAGGGTCAACAATCAAACCAATCGTTGCATTATCAGCGTTAGAAAATGGAATTATTAACACAAACTTTACTGTTGAGTGTACGGGTAAAAAAGAAATGTATGGGCAAACTTATCACTGTTGGAAAAAAAAGGGACATGGTTTTGTCAGTCTTAGAAACGCAATGAAGCAATCTTGTGATACTTATTTTTATGAAATAGCTAGAAAGCTTGGTGTAGATAAACTTAGTGAAACTGCAAAAAAATTTGGATTAGGAGAAAAGGTATTTGGAGATTTATTTGATATTGAAAAAAAAGGACTAATTCCAAACACAGTGTGGAAAAAAAATGCATTGGGTAAAGGCTGGTTATTAGGGGAGACTATGATAACTGGAATTGGTCAGGGCTATATTCAAACTACACCAATACAATTATGCTTGATGACAGCACAAATAGCTAATGGAGGTTATAAGATATATCCAAAGATAATTGCTAATGAAGAAAATAAAAAAGATCAACCAGACGACAAATATGTTCCTCTATATCAAAATTCCAAAAACATAAGTATTATTCAGGATGCAATGTTTGGCTCAACAAATGAAGTAATGGGAACTTCATATAGATCAAGAATTGATAATATAAAATATCAATTTGCTGGAAAAACTGGAACAGCTCAGGTTAAAAAAATTACTGAAAGAGATAGAGAGTTAGATTTAAAAACTTTTGAAATTCCATATGAGGAAAGAGATCACGCACTTTATATAGCATTTGGACCATATAAAAATCCAAGATACGCCCTAAGTGTTTTAGTTGAACATGGAGGAAATGGAAGCACAACAGCAGCTCCTATGGCAAAAAAATTATTTAAATTAATTATTGATCGTCATACATTAAGACAGTCAGTTAATAACAATACATATTTAGAGATATAAATGTACCAACAAACAAAATTAACCAAAAATAATTCAGGTTTTTTTCAAAAATTTTTAAATTTCGATTATATATTGTTGGCTTGCATTTTATTATTAGGCTTTATTAGTCTTGCAACAATGTATTCTACAGATGGTGGTAAAGTACTATTTCATACTAAAAGTCATTTTACCAAATTAATTATATTTACATTCATGATGCTAATATTTTCATTCATAAATATAAAGTTTTGGTTTTCCATTGGTTACTTATCTTATCTTGTAGTAGTTGGCTTATTGATATGGACTTTTTTGTTTGGAATTACTTCATCAGGTTCTCAAAGATGGATTGATCTGTATTTTATTAATCTTCAGCCATCTGAGTTGATGAAAATTTTTATAATTTTATGTCTTGCAAAATACTTTCATCGAATGAAATTAGAAAATGTAAATTCACTTTATACAATTTTAACTTCTTTAATAATTATTTTGTTACCCATGGGTTTAGTAATTGTTCAGCCTGATTTAGGAACATCTTTACTTATAGCCATAAGTGGTATCGCTGTTTTATGGTTCGCTGGGATTAATAATAGGTATTTCATTTATACAATGTTGGGATTTGTCATTTCACTGCCTTTTATAATTGCATTTTTAAAACCATATCAAAAACTTAGAGTTTTGACTTTCTTAAATCCAGATAGAGATCCATTAGGAGCTGGATATCAAATTATTCAATCCAAAATTGCCGTTGGATCAGGAGGAATTTTTGGAAAAGGTTTTTTAAAAGGCACACAAAGCTATTTGGAGTTTTTACCAGAAAAACATACTGATTTTATTTTTACACTTTTCTCAGAAGAGTTCGGTTTTGTGGGTTCAGTTTTTCTTCTTTTAATTTATGCAGTTATAATTTATCGAATTATTGCAATTGGAGCATCATCAAGAAGTTATTTTGCAAAAATTTTTTGTTATAGCTTTGGAGGTGCAATTTTTGTTTATATTGCAATCAATATGAGTATGGTTCTTGGTTTGTTACCTATAGTTGGCTCTCCCTTACCTATAATGTCTTATGGAGGCTCCTCTATGTTAGCTACAATGATTGGGTTTGGTATAGTAATGAGCGCCAAAGTACATAGTCAACAATCAATTGCCTAAGTATAATTTGTCACCTAAATTCTTTTAAAAAAAAATTATATACATCATTATGAGCAATAATTTAAAAGTAGGTATAGTTGGTGCTGGTATTCAAGGTATTTCAAATGCCTTGTTTCTTCAAAAAAAAGGTTTTGATGTAACAATTTTTGATAGAGAAGAGCCAGGAAGTCCAGCTGCATCATATGGAAATGCTGGTCATTTTTCTCCATATGCTTCACTAGCGTTAAACAGAACTGATGTGCTTGCTGATGTCCCATCAATGCTAATGTCCTCAAGTGGACCTTTAGCACTTAAATGGAACTACGTTCCAAAAATGATACCTTGGTTTATAAGGTTTATCTTAAACACCTCAAAAAATAAAATGATGTATACTGCAAAAAACATGCATCAAATTTTAGATTTAGCATTACCAGCTTATGATGAGTTATTTGATGAAATTAATTTAGACGGTTTGGTTGAAAATAAAGGCATTCTTTATATTTGGAATGATCAAGATTTAAAGAGTCGTGAATTAGAAATTAAGGTAAGAGAAGAACTTGGTGTTAAACAGCAACTAGTCAATAAAAATGAGATTCATGATTTAGAGCCACATATAAAGCAATTTTATCATGGTGGAGTTTATTATCCCTACGCAAGACATGCAAGAAATCCAAGAAAAATTCTTTTAAAGTTTTTTGAATTATTTTTAAAAAAAGGAGGAAAATTTAATAAATTAGATATTCAAGATATTAAATTTATTGATGAAAAACCCTTCTTTGTTTCCGAAAATCAAAATTATTATTTTGATAAGGTTGTAATTGCCTGTGGTGCTTTTTCAAAAAAACTTACAGATAAATTAGATGAAAAAATACCGCTTGATACAGAAAGAGGGTATCACGTTCATTTTAAAAATTGTGATCATTTATTGAGTAGACCAGTAATTTTTTCTAACAGAGGTTTTGGGATTACCCCAATGGAACAAGGTTTGAGGGTTGTTGGTACAGTTGAGTTTGGAGGTTTAAAAAACCCTTTGTCAAAATCTAGAATTAATAATTTGATTAATAATGCAAAATATATGTTGGGAGATTTGCCAGATCATGAGGATGAATGGCTTGGTTTTAGACCAACCTTACCTGATTTTTTACCCGTTATGGGACCATCAAAGATTCATAAAAATGTATTTTATTGTTTTGGTCATCATCATTTAGGATGGACATTGGGCCCAATATCTGGAAAGATTGTTTCAGGAATGATAGCTAAAGAGAATACAAATCTAAATCTAGATCCTTATAGCTCAAAAAGATTTAGTTAATTCATGCAAAACATCAAAGCATATATAATGCTTGTATGCGCATCCTTATTTTGGGCTGGTAATTTTATTGTAGGAAAGTATGCTTTCTTGACAGAAATTCCACCTTTGTCTTTAGTATTTTATCGATGGTCACTTGTTTGGATTATATTGCTACCTTTTACTTATAAAGAAATAATTAAATATAAAGATACAATTTTAAATAATTTACCTTTATTATTCTTTTTGGGATTAACCAGTGTTGGTTTATTTAACTCTTTTACATACTTATCCTTAATTCATACTCAGGTAATTAATGCATCTCTTTTTAATACTGCTATCCCAGCTATAATAATTTTACTTTGTTTTTTATTTAAAATCGAAAAGACTAATAGATTTCAAATTTTAGGTCTTATTATTTCAGCTTGTGGAATTCTAGCAATTATTACTAAGCTAAAACTAGATATTTTACTTTCACTAAATTTCAATAAAGGGGATTTAATAATGATAGGAGGAGTCATTACTTGGGGAGTTTATTCAACTCTCTTAAAGAAAAAAAAATTTACTTTGCCATTATTAACCTTGGTACATGTTATTTGTACATTGGGCTTAATTAGTGTTTTTCCTCAATTTTTATTTGAGTTCTCAAATGGACAAGTAATTAAATTTGATACAAATTTAGTTTATACTTTAATATTTTTGGCTCTTTTTCCAAGTATAGGATCTTACTATTGTTGGGCTGGTGCTGTATCTGTTATCGGTGCAAATAGAGCAGGAATTTCATTATCTCTAATACCTTTGTTTAGCTCTATTATGGCAATATTAATTTATGGTGAAATATTTCAATTTTTTCATTTGATTGGAGCGATTTTAATTATATTAGGTTTATTTTTATCAAATAAGGAAATTAAAAATGCTTAAAGTTGCAATTTTAGATGATTATCAAAATGTCTCCCAACAATTTGTTGATTTAGAGAAATTATCTGGAAAATATGAATTTAAAATTTTTAGTGAACCATTTGTTGATGAAGCAGATGCTCTTGAACAATTAGCTGATTTTGAGGCTTTACTTATAATGCGGGAAAGAACACCTATGACTAAAAATTTAATTGAAAATCTTAGTAAACTGAAATTTATCATTACTAGTGGCTCAAGAAATAAATCAATTGATCTTAAGACTGCTAAAAAGAAAAAAATTATTGTTTGTGGTACTGATATTAATATTCATCCAACACCTGAATTAACTTGGGCACTTATATTGGGTTTAGCTAGAAATTTTAAAGAAGAAATTGACAATATGTATCAAGGTTATTGGCAAACTACAGTAGGAGTTGAACTTAAGGGAAAAATTTTAGGTTTAATTGGTCTTGGAAGAGTAGGTTCACAAGTTGCTAAAATAGGGAAAGCTTTTGGAATGCAAGTGATGGCCTGGAGTGAAAATCTTAACCTAGATACATGTAAGAAACTAGATGTACTTCCATGCAGTAAAGAAGATTTAGTTAAAACATCTGATTTTTTATCCATCCATGTTCAGGGCGGAGAAAGATACAAGGATTGCATTACTTTAAAAGAAATGGATAAAATGAAAAAAACCTCTTTTTTAATTAATACTTCAAGAGGTCCAATTGTAAATGAAGATGATTTAATAATAGCCTTATCAACAAATGAAATAGCTGGAGCAGGACTTGATGTGTATGAAAAAGAACCTTTACCAGAAAATAATAAATTAAGATTTTTACCGAACGCCCTACTAACACCTCACATTGGATATGTAACAGCAGAAAATTATAGTATTTTTTATACTCAAATGATTGAAGCCCTAGAAGCATGTGTTAATGGGAAACCCGTTCGTGTTATCGAGTAAAATGGAATTACCAGTAATTAATCATAAAGATTATTTTGCAAAAATTGGAGATGATCATAAATTCCCTATTAATAAATTTGGTGAACTAGCTAATTATTTAATTAATAGAAATATAGTTAAAAAATTTTACACTCCTCATCCATGTTCAGAAGAGACTTTAAAAAGAGTTCATTCCGAAAGTTATATAAAACATGTAAAAAACAAAACATTAGATCAAAAAATTATAAAAAAAATTGGTTTTCCATTAGTCGATAGTGTTGTTAGACGATCTCTAGTAGCCACAGGTGGAACGGTTTTAGCATCAAAACTTGCAATCAATAATGGTGTTGCGTGTAATACTGCTGGGGGTAGTCACCATGCAAACTTTGATGGGGGTGCTGGCTACTGTGTATTTAACGATGTAGCAGTTGCTGCTCAGTATTTACTAGATAGAGGGTTAGCTGGTAGAATTTTAATTGTCGATTTAGATGTCCACCAGGGAAATGGTAATTCTGATATCTTTAGAGAAAATAGAAATGTATTTACATTTAGTATGCATTCAAAATCAAATTATCCAGCCAAAAAATCATTAAGTGATTTAGATGTAGAGTTAGATGATAACATGGAAGATAGAGAATATATTAAGATACTTAAATTTTACATAAATCAATTAAATCAAGAAAACTTTGACTATGTTTTTTATATAGCTGGTGTTGACATTCATTTTAATGATCGTTTGGGAAAATTAAAAATTTCAGATGATGGAATTAAAGAGAGAGATGAGATAGTTACTGAAAATTTTTTCTCAAAAGGTATTCCTCTTTGTGGAGTTTTAGGTGGTGGATACAACAAAGACTTTGATAAATTAGTCGAATTGCACTCATTTTTACATCAATCTTGTGCTAAATTAATATAATTTTATGGTCAAAAAAAATTCTAATCTAACTGCTGAACAAAAATTAGTAATGTTTGAGGATGGAACTGAACCACCTGGTACTAGTGAATTAAATAATGAAAAACGAGAAGGAAGTTATCATTGTGCTAATTGTGGAATTAAATTATTTGACTCTAATTCAAAATATGAAAGTGGATCAGGTTGGCCATCATTCTATCAATCCTTACCAAACGTGTTTGAAACAAAAACAGATCATTTATTAGGTTACGCTAGAACAGAGTATCATTGTAAAAATTGTGGTGGACATCATGGTCATATCTTTGAGGATGGACCTCAACCCACTGGAAAAAGATATTGTAATAATGGTATTTGTTTAGTTTTTAAGCAAAAAGACTAATTTTTTTTATAGGAATTAATTTAATTTTAGGATAAAAATTATTTTTTTTTAGTGTTGCGCGGAATATTAAAAAAAATTAATATAATTTTAATATAATTTATGAAATTCGCTAAAACACTAATATCTATAATATTATATCTTTTCTTAACAAGTATGGTTTATGCAGATGTTTCTAAAAATGTGTCTGAATATGTGTCTAATTTAATACCGGGAAATGGTCATACAGAAGTTAGCATTGATTTAAGAGAAAATAATAAACCTGATTATAGTATTTTAGGTGTCAGGGAAATACTGGAAATAGACTCAGGAAATATTTTTACTCAATTTTCATTATTTAATACAGAGCAAAATAACTCTGAAAGAATAATTGGAAATTTAGGAATAGGCTCAAGAAAATTATTAAATAATGATACCCTGATGATTGGGATGAATGCTTTCATAGATCAAGATTTTAATGAAAGTCATAAAAGAGGTAGTTTTGGGTTTGAAGTAAGAAATTCAGTTTTAGACTTTAATGGAAACATGTACAGAAGTCTTCAAGATACAACACAGGAAATAATTTTAGATGGGTGGGACTATCGACTTGCAGGTCAAGTTCCTTATGTTCATTGGTCAAAAATATTTATAAATAGTTATGAATGGGATGGAGTTTTAAGAGAAGACATAAAAGGAATGAAAATAGGTTCTGAAATGGTTTTAAGCCCTATATCTATTTTAGAATTAGCTTACGACGATAAAGACAAAAAAGGATTAGAGGATGAATGGTATGCAAAAATTCAATTTATCTATCCACCAAAAAATAATGGACCAACAGCATTAGATGGAATAAGTGACCTGGCATGGAAAGAAAATAAAGATATGTCTGGGGAGCTTTTAAGCAAAGTTCAGCGTAATAATAAAATTATGATTGAGTTTAAAGGATCATCAACAATATCAAGGGCTGACTAGTGAAAAATTTACTAAAAACTTTATTTATTTCTAAAATTTTATTTTTATTTTTAATCTTTAATTCTCAGGCTGCTAGTACAACAGGACAAGCAGATGTCTACAAAGTAACAATGAAAAAAGTAGAATTGTGTACTGCTAGCACAAGTGTATCTAGTTGTGTTGGATCTGTAACAGTAGGTGATACCACTAAAGTTGTTGATATAGCATCTGTATCAGCTGGAGCTGCGGCTGCTACATTTGGTGATCCTGCATTATTACCTCTTGGAGAAACTTATACTCATATGAGAGTTACGATAGATAGAAAATTTATAATAAAAGCTGATTTAGAAGTTTCAGGTGTAACAGATAATTGTACTACCACAGCTGCACTTTCTGGCTCTGCTTATCCTGGCGGATCTTTAAGTGATAATGAAAAATATGATACAACACCAATTCTTGCTGATGGTGGGACTGCTGCAGAAGCTGATTTGTATTTAAAAAATGATCAAATGAAAGTTTGTGGAGATGCTACATGCACTGGAAAAGGTGATGCAAATACAATTACATATGCCCAAGGTTCAGGATCATCAACTTATCAAACTCAGCATGCTGATGGTAGTACTTCTGATGATCATGTAATGGTTTATGAGCTTTCAACACCATACACAGTAGCTCTAATTGCTCCAACTATAGACATTAGCTTTGGAACATCAGCTGCTATTAAAGCAACAGAAGTTGGTACAGATTTTTGTATGTTTGATCCTCAAGAACCAGTAGTTACAATCACAATTAGATAGAAAAAAGATATAATTAAACTAAAAGATTTAAGCTTTTTAGTTAAGAAACAATTAGTTTTACAGTAATAGAATTAATTATTTAAAAGATCTTGTAATTTATTTTCTTTTTCTAAAGCTCTAACATCGTCATAGCCGCCCATATGCTGGTCATCAAAAAATATTTGAGGAATGGTTCTTTTACCATTTGCCTTTTTAATCATTTCATCCATTGCACCATCAACTGTTGAAATATCTATTTCTTTATATTCAACATTATTTCTTGTTAATAATCTTTTTGCTGCATCACAATAATTGCAAAGTGGTCCTGTATAGATAGTTACTGATTTCATACTTTATAAATAGTCATTCTTTTTAATTTTACTAGTTATTTCTTTTCTAGAATATTCAAATTTTTTTCTATGTTTAATACTTTTTTGATTAACCCTTTTTCTCCACAATCTAAATGAAGCTGGTTTTACAGATCTTCGCATAATCTTTATTACTTCAGATTCTGACTTACCAGTTTTTTTCTCTATTTCTTCAAAGGTGATCCTGTCAGCCCAGGCAGCCCAGATGACCCAATCTGGATCATCGATTTTAGGCTCTGGATTTTTGACTCGGGTTATTGGGCTGTGACCTTTTTTTTTCATAAATCCTTTATATTTGAAAAAAATTAATAATGCATTTTTTTTTGGATTTGATATATTGGTCTGGATAGTCCTTCTTAGCCATCTTTAGCTCCCGGTTTTTAAGGACTATCTTTTTTTTTATGCTCCCCTTAGATTTTATTCTTTTTTTACAAATTATAATTTTTCTTTTTATAACACCCGGTACTCCAAGAATTGTTATTGTCTCTTACTCTATGAATTATGGGATTCAAAAATGTATTTGGACAGCATTAGGAGATATTACTGCAAATTTTATTCAAGCCACTTTAGTAATTTTTGTTTTGGGAAGTTTTTTTTCAGATAATCCAAATTTTTTAAATATTTTTAAATGGATTGGGGTATTTTATTTGTTTTATTTAGCTTATGATGTTTATAAATCGTCACCTAAAGAAGTAAATTCAACAATAATTAGTTCAAAAAGTTTTTTTTCTTTCTTTAAGGATGGCTTTTTAGTTGCAGGAACAAGTCCAAAGGCTTGGTTGTTTTTTCCTTTAATATTTCCACAATTCATTGATTTTAATTCAAATTATGTAGTTCAGTTTTTTATTTTAATAACAACTTATATTGTTTTAGATTTCTTATCTTTAATTGGTTACGCTTTACTTGCACAAAAATTAATTACTTGGATAAAAGCAAATCCAAAAACAATTAATACAATCTCAGCGAGTGTTTTAATTTTAATTGCATTAATAATTATTGTTACACAACAGTATTAACATAACTGCTATGTACGTTTTGTCTCTTGCAAAACATGCATTTTCTTTATTTAATTGATAATTAATTAATTAATCAACAAAGGAAATAAAATGAAAATAAACAAAATAATCTTGAGTTTTATTTCTGCATTAGCAATATTATTATCGACGTCTGTTACATCTTTTGCAAAAGTTGTTGGAGATAAGATAATCTTAGGCTCTGCTATTTCATTAACTGGTAAATACTCTTCAAATGGTGTTCACACTCAAAACGGTTACAACATGGCCGTTGATAGAATTAACAGCATGGGTGGAGTTAAAGTTGGTGGAAAAACTTATAAGTTTGAAATCATCTATTATGATGATGAATCAAACCCAAAAAGAGCAGCCCAACTTGCAGAAAGATTAATCTCACAAGATGGTGTTGAGTTTATGCTTGGCCCATACAGTTCAGGATTAACAAAAGCAATTGCTCCTGTAACAGAAAAATACGGTGTACCAATGGTAGAAGCTAATGGTGCATCTAGATCATTGTTTACAAAAGGATATAAATACTTATTTGCAGTGCTTGCACCAGCAAATTTATATCTTGATGTAGCAATAGATTTAGCTGTTGAGAAAAACGGTGGTAAACCTGTAAAAATAGCTCAAGCTTTTGAACAAGACGCTTTCTCACAAGACGTGAGATTAGGTATTTTAGAAGCTGCTGAAAGAACAGGTTCAAAAATCATTATTGATGACAAGCTACCAAAAGAACTAAATGATATGGCTGCAACTTTAGCAAAAGTTAAAGCTGTAAAACCAGATGTTCTAGTTGTTTCAGGTCACACAAAAGGTGCATTGACTGCAGTTAGACAAATTGCTGAGATGAAAGTTGATGTTCCAATGTTAGCAATGACGCATTGTGATGCTGCTGCACTTTCTAAGCAACATGGTAAAAACTCTGAGTTCGCTTTATGCGCTTCTCAATGGCATAAAACATTGACTTACAAAGATGATTTCTTTGGAAATGGTATGAAATATGCCGCAGACTTTGAAAAGGAGTTTAAATATGACCCACCATATCAAGCAGCCGAGTCATCTGCAGCTTTATTAGTTTTTAAAGATGCATTTGAAAGAGCAAATTCTTTTGACAAGAAAAAAGTAAGAGATGCTCTAGCAGCTACTAATATGCAAACATTTTATGGAAACATTAAATTTGCTGAAGGTGGTCAAAACGTTGACAAACCAATGGTACTTTTCCAAGTAATGTGTAACGATGATGGAAGTAAATGTGAGAATAAAGTTGTAGCCCCTACCAAATGGGCTTCAGCCGAATTAATACATCCAATTCCAAGTTGGTCATCAAGATAATTTAATAATTTTAAAAATGCCCTCTAGAAATAGAGGGCATTTTTTTACAAAAATATTTTTTTTATGGATTTTTTAATATTTCAAGTTCCCATGCTTACATTACAAGCAGCTGTTGATGGCATATTGATTGGAATTTTATTTGCATTAATAGCTTATGGTATGGCTCTTCAATGGGGAGTAATGAATATTATTAATATTGCTCAAGGTGATTTAGTTATTCTTGGCGGATATATTGCATATTTTATGTATCTTTCCGGAATTCATCCAGCATGGGGAATTATTGTATGCCCTATAGTTATGTATTTTGTTGGTGTTGGAATATATAAAACAGTTATTAACAAAGTGGTTGATAGAGATTTGTTTATTTCAATTTTAGCGACTTTTGGAATAAGTATTTTGATGATGCAATTAATGAATTTTGCGTTTGGTGCAGACGTTGTGCTAGCAAATTCAGAATTTGGCACAACTATGTTATTTAATAATTCTATAACTTTTCCAAATTCAAAAATATTTTCTGCTATAGTCAGTATTGTTTTTGCTATTTGCCTTGTTCTTTATATGAAAAAATCAAAATTAGGACGAGCAATTAGAGCAACAGCTCAAAATGCTAGGGCTGCAAAAATATTAGGTGTTGATACAGAAAAAGTGTATGCAGCAACTTTTGGAATTAATGCTGCTCTTTGTGGTGTAGCAGGTGCTTTAATTGCAATTACTTTTACTATTCATCCATATATGGGGCTTCCATATACAATAAGATCTTTTATGATTGTTATAGTTGCTGGTCTAGGAAATTTACCTGGGGTAGCGTTATCAGGCATGGGTTTAGGAGTGTTTGAGGAATTTGCTGATTATATTTTAGGAACAGAGTTTAGAATTGGCTCTGTATTTTTATTATTAGTTTTAATTTTAGTTTACAGAAGATTTAAATTATCAAGAAAAAGAGAATATTTAAAATAATGAATAAAAATATAATTTTATATGCAGCAATATTAATATTTGGTGTAGCTGCACCTTTTGTGTTTCCAGCTTTTAAGGTTCAATTATCAATACTTTGTGTATTGATTGTATTAGCTTTAACGTGGAATATCCAAGGTGGTGAGATGGGATATAATACTTTCGGAAACATTTTGTTTTATGGTTTAGGAATGTATTTGTGCGCCTCTGTTCAGGTTGGAATGTTTTTCCCCTTAGCAGAATGGACTGAAAGTGGAGGAGAAAAAACATTCGTGCACACACCAACACAGTTTTTTCAAGGAATGGCAATGGGTCTTGTAGTTGCAGCAGTAGTGCCAACAATAGTTGCAGGTTTAATTGGTTATTCAATTTTGGGTCTTAGAGGTCATTATTTTGCAATTTGTACATTAGGATTGGGGGTTGCTGCTGGAGAAATTTCTGGAGGTATAGAAATTATTGGAGCTGGACAGGGATTTACTACCCCACCTTTTCCAAATGTTGGAAGCTTAGAGGCAAGAGGAGAATTTTTTTACTACCTTAGTTTTTTAGTGGTCGTGTTAACATTTATTACTGTTAAAGCAATTTACTCAACTAGATTTAAACTAATACTAAATGCCATAAGAGACAATGAAGACAAAGCTGAGGCAATGGGAATTCAAACAATGAAATATAAAATTATTGGTTGGATGATATCTGCTTTCTTTTGCGGTCTAGCTGGTGGAATAATGGGTGGATTGGTTGGATATATTGACTCTACAGATGTCGCATTTGATGGAAGAGAGATGGGCGTGTTCATGGTCTTAATGGCAATCCTAGGTGGCAAAGGAACTTTATGGGGACCAGTTATTGGCGCAACTGTATTTCATGTTTTTAAAGAGGGATTTTGGACATTCTTTTTAGGATGGCAGTACGTTGCACTTGGTGTTCTTATAGTTGTAATTGTAATTTACTTCCCAGAGGGGATAATGGGTTGGCTTAGAGAAAAATATCCAGAAAAATTTGGTGAAGTAGTTGATGAAGCAGACCGAAAAGCACAGGTAGAATTGAAATGAGTATTTTAGAAGTAAACAATGTAAGTAAATCATTTGGTGGTGTTAAAGCTAATGTTGATATTTCAATGTCAGTTGAAAAAGGTAAAATTGTTGGTCTAATAGGACCTAATGGTTCTGGTAAGACTACTTTATTTAATTCAATTGTTGGAACTTATCCAATAGACAATGGATCAATTAAATTTAATGACAAAGAGGTGTCGGAATTACCTGTTCCAGTGATCGCAAAACTTGGTTTACTTAGAACATTTCAACAAACAAGAATTTATGGAAAATTAAACTGTGTAGAAAATATGTTAATTAGCCATAAAGGAAGTGATGCAAGTCTGCTCACAATATTTTCTAAAATTCCAAAAGAACTAACTGATAAAGCTGAAAATTTATTAAATTTTGTTGGTCTTTTTCAAAAAAGAAAGTTACGTGCGGGAGATCTATCATTTGGTCAACAAAAGTTATTAGAACTTGCAATGGCATTAATGAATGAACCAGAGATGTTGTTATTAGATGAGCCCACTGCAGGAATTAATCCAACACTAATTAATGGTATTATAGATAGACTAATTAAGGTAAATCAAGATTTTGGAATTACATTATTAGTAATTGAACATAATATGAAAGTTATAATGCAATTAGCAGAAAATATTTTTTGTTTGGCCCATGGAAAAATGTTAGCAAATGGTACACCGGATCAGATAAAAAATGACAAGCGTGTAGTCGATGCTTATCTAGGAGCTCAATAATGGCAAATCAATATGAAGTTTTAGGAAAGGCACCAAGGTCAGACGACTTAAAGAAGCTTTCATCATCAAATTTACATTTAAGAATAAAAGATTTAAATGCAGGTTATGGTAAAATGGAAATATTACATAATTTTGATCTTTTTGTGAGTAAAGGGCAGTCATTATGTTTGATTGGTCCTAATGGTGCGGGAAAATCAACAATACTTCATTCTATTTATGGATTTACTAATATATTTTCTGGAAAAATAGAAATTGGTGGAAAAGAAATTACAAATTTATCACCTGCTGAAAAGCTTAAATCAGTTGGAATAGCTTATATACTTCAAGATAACTCAGTTTTTCCAGATATGACAGTAGAGGAAAATTTATTAATGGGTGGATTTATTAAAGATAAAACGGAAGAATCTTATGAGGAGGCAGAAAAAATTTTACAAAAATATGAGAGATTAGGTAATAGAAGAAACCAACCAGCAAAAGTTTTGTCTGGTGGAGAAAGAAGGTTGTTAGAAATTTCTAGAGCATTAGTTATGAAGCCTTCAGTATTGCTTGTTGATGAGCCTTCAATTGGATTAGAACCGAGATACATAGATATGGTTTTTGAAATTTTAAGAGATCTTCAACAAAATGAGAAAAAAACAATTATTTTAGTAGAGCAAAATGCAAAAAAAGGTCTAGAATTTGCAGATATAGGTTATGTTTTAGTTTCAGGTCAAACAGCAATTGCTGGCAAAGGAGATGATCTATTAAATAATCCGGATGTGGGTCGCCTATTCTTAGGTGGGTAATGGTTGATCCAAAATATTTTTTAAAAGGCTTTAAATCTATAAAGGGAGTAGGAAGTCCCGCTATTGCGTTAGGTGCAAGTTTTATTGCAATTGGTGCATTGCTTAAAAATTTAGGTTTTACAATTCAAGAAAGTATTTTCTCTACCTTTTTAACTTATGCACTACCTGGCTCATTAGTAATGGCAGAGTCCATGTTGATTGGTGCATCTCTAATAAATATTTTTATTGCCGTATGGTTGGTTAATGCGAGATTATACCCAATGACGGTAGCTTTGATGCCATTATTAATGCATGAAAATCAACCTAGATGGAAATATTATCTATCATGTCATTTTATAGCAGTCTCATCATGGTTAATCATGAAAGACAATTATGAAAATATAGAAAAAGAAAATAGAATAGATTTTTGGATTGGAATAGGTACAGCAACTTGGTCTGTCGCAATTTTTGCAACAGTAATAGGTTTTATAGCTTCTGATTTTCTAAATAAAGATATGCTTATTGGGCTAGCAATAGTTAATCCAATTTATTTTATATGTATGATGATTGGTGCAATGAAAACATTACAGATAAGTGTATCAGTTATTTTAGGTGCAATTTTTGGACCTGCCTTTTATTTTATTTCTCCCGAATGGTGTATTCTATTTGGTGGATTCATAGCAGGGACCATTGCATTTTTTCTGGGAGAAAAAAATGGCAGCTAATATAATTATAGTGATTATTGTTACTTCTCTAGCAACATATTTGTCTAGATTTTTAGGAGTTATAAGTGCAGAAAAGATTAAAGAAACTTCAAAAATGTTTAGATGGTTTAATTGTCTTGCCTATTCTACTCTTGCAGCTCTAATTGCAAGATTAGTAGTTTTTCCTTCAGGACCTTTAGCTGAAATAGATTACTTAATTAGATTTATTGTAGTTGTTTTGTCTATTTTAATTTTTTACTTAACTAAAAAAAATTTAGTTTACCCAACACTTTTCTCTGCTATCATACTTTCACTTTTTAGTAGCTATTTATGATTGAAAAAATCGATGGATTTGAAATTAACATAAACGAACAATCTAAAAGAATAATTAATATTGATATAAATGATGAAATATTAAACAAACTTATCTTTCCTTTTAATAAATTTGATATTATTGCTCTTGAATATAAACCTTTTACTAGATTTACTATTGCCAAGAGCTTAGATGATTTAAGTAATAATAAATTATCAAAACTTCTAAATAAAATAATTAGAGATAGAAATACAGGTTGTTTTATTATTAAACCAAAAAAATTAATTTCTAAAATTGATGAAATATTTTTAGTAAAACTATCTACTGCTATTGCGCACTTAATAGGTACACCTAATCATGACGCTATGGCTGGAAAATATTATGCTAGATTTCATGTAAAGCACGAAGACAAAAGTGACTCTTATTTAAGAAAAGCCTATACCAACATGGATCTTCATACTGACGGGACTTATGTTAAAGAAAAAACGGATTGGTTGTTAATGTCAAAACTAGAGGAAAAAAATGTAGAAGGTGGTGAAACAGCAGTGTTACATCTTGATGATTGGGAACATTGTGATGAATTGTTTAACGACCCTACAGCAAAAGAGGATTTTATATGGGGATCTCCAAAAAGTAAAAATATTGGTTACAAGGTTGAACATCCTGTATTTTCATCTGATAAAGAGGGAAGGCCACAAATATCCTATATAGATCAATTTCCTGAGCCTAAAAATATGAAGCAAGGTGTATTTTTACAAAAATTATCTGATAGTTTGGAGGAAAGTAACAACAAGATTACAATTAAACTTCCAGTTGGATCATCAGTCGTTGCCAATAACTATTTTTGGCTCCATGGAAGAAAACCATTTAAAGAAAATAAAGATTTAAGTAGAGAGTTATTAAGAATTAGAGGTTCTTTTTTTATTAATTAATATAAATTATTCATTATAAATTATTGATTATGAAACTAGGTTTTATAGGAACGGGAAAAATAGCATCTTCAGTTATAACTGGAATATGTGGCTCATCTATTAAGTATAGCAAAATATGTATATCCTCTCGAAACAGTAAAATTGCAAAAGGATTAAAAAAAAGATTTAAAAGAATTTCTATTGAAAAAGATAACCAAAAAATAGTCGATAGTTGTAATTGGGTTTTTCTTGCAGTGACACCTACAGTAGGTAAAAAAATAATTAAAGATTTAAAATTTAAATCTAGCCAGATAGTGATAAGCTTTATTTCAACAATTACAATTCCACAACTTAAAGAAATGATTAAAGTAAAAGCCGATATTGTAAGAGCTATACCTTTACCACCGATATCATTAAAGAAAGGACCTGTTCCGATTTGTCCTCCAAATAAAAAAGTAAAAAATTTTTTTGATAAAATAGGCTCTACTGTAGAAATTAAAGATGAAAAATTATCTATTAATTTTTGGGCCACATCAGGAATGATGGCATCTTATTATGAAATTTTAAAAACAATGAGTGATTGGTTGGTTAAAAAAGGCATCAAAAGAAATGATGCTCAAAAATATATTACTTCATTATTTTTAGCTTTATCACAAGATGCAGTGGTAAATAATAAAAAAGAATTAAAATATTTAGTAAAAGAGTCTCAAACACCCAAAGGTTTAAATGAACAAGGTTTAAAAGAAATGAGTAAAAGGGGTGTTTATAAATCTGTTATTAACACTTTAAATAGTATTCACAAAAGATTAAACAAGTAATTAATGTCTGAAAATATTTTAGAAATTAATAATTTATCGAAATATTTTGGTGGATTGGCTGCAGTTTCTGATTGTTCATTAAAAGTTAAAAAAGGAACTATTACGGGGATAATTGGTCCTAATGGTTCAGGAAAAACAACTTTGTTTAATTTAATTGCTGGTAATTTAAAATCATCAACTGGAAGTGTATTTTTTAACAATGAAAATATTACTGATATTCCATCTTATGAATTATTTTCAAAGGGGTTACTTAGAACTTTTCAAATAGCACACGAGTTTACAAACTTATCAGTTTTAGAAAATTTAATGATGGTACCAGGCAATCAATCAGGGGAAAAATTAATGAATGCTTTTCTAAAACCCTCATTAGTTGCAAAAGAAGAAAGCCAAATAAAAGATAAAGCTGTCGAAGTTGTAAATTTTTTAAATTTAGGTCATTTAAAAAATGAATTAGCTGGAAATTTATCCGGAGGTCAAAAAAAATTACTTGAACTAGGTAGAACTATGATGGTCGACGCTAAATTAGTTTTATTAGATGAAGTAGGTGCTGGGGTAAATAGAACTTTACTAAAAGATTTAGGGACAGCAATTGAAAAACTAAATAAAGAAAAAGGATATACATTTTGCATGATTGAACATGATATGGATTTCATAGGAAGATTGTGTGATCCAGTAATTGTAATGGCAGAAGGATCAGTTCTTTTTGAAGGATCGGTTGAAGATGCCAAAAAGGATGAAAAAGTTATTGAGAGTTATTTAGGCAGAGGCTCAAAATTAAAGGATAATTAATAATGGCATTTTTTGAAGGCAACAACATGACTGGTGGATATGGGAAAGGCCCAGACATTATTAATTCTTGTTCTGTCAATGTTGAAAGAGGGGAAATAGTTTCAATTCTTGGACCTAATGGTGCTGGAAAATCTACGGCAATGAAAGCAATGTTAGGTTTATTAAATTTAAAATCTGGATCTATCATTATTGATGGAAAAGATATTTCAAATCTTTCACCTCAAGATCGAGTGAAAGAAGGCATATCATTTGTGCCCCAAACAAAAAATGTTTTTGCAGGTATGACTGTTGAAGAAAATTTAGAAATGGGAGCTTTTTTAATTGATGAGGATTACAAAAAAATTATTGATGAAATTTATAATTTGTTCCCAATCTTAAAAGAAAAAAGAAATCAGTTGGTTGGAGAACTTTCTGGTGGTCAAAGACAACAGGTAGCATTAGGAAGAGCTTTAATGATTAAGCCTTCTGTTTTAATGTTAGATGAACCAACAGCAGGTGTTTCTCCAATTGTAATGGATGAATTATTTGATCATATTGTAAAAGTAAAAAGAACTAACGTTGCAATTTTGATGGTAGAGCAAAATGCAAAACAAGCACTTAATATTTCTGATAGGGGCTATGTTTTAGTTACTGGAGAAAATCGTTATTCAGGAACTGGCAAAGAACTATTAAATGATCCAAGAGTAAGAAGCTCTTTTTTAGGTGGATGATATGGATTTTGTAAATGCGATTATACTTTTATTAAATTATATTTTTGTTCCAGCTTTAACTTATGGGTCTCAATTAGCACTTGGTGCAATTTTTGTTACTTTAATTTATGGGATTTTACGTTTTGCTAACTTTGCAACTGGAGACATGATGTCATTTGGAACTATGTTTACAATTCTGTTTACTTGGTATTTTCAATCTCTTGGTCTTAGTCTGGGTGTTTTACCAACTGCTCTTTTAGCAATCCCTTTTGCAATAATATTCATGGTTGGTTATATGCTTCTAATAGATAAGTTTGTATTTAAATACTATAGAACAAACAAAAGCCCCCCAGTTCAGCTCGCAATGGTTAGTATTGGTGTAATGTTTGTTACTCAAGCAGTTGTAAGAATAATAATTGGCCCGTCAGACAGAAGATTTTTTGATGGAGAAAAATTTATAATTAAAGCTGGTGAGTTTAAAGAAATCACAGGTCTAAATGAAGGTCTTGCAATTAAATCTACCCAAGTAATTACAATTTTTGTAACAATGATTTTAGTCTCAACTCTTTTTTGGTTTTTGAACAAAACAAAAACTGGAAAAAGTATGAAAGCGTATTCAGACAATGAAGATTTAGCATTACTTTCAGGAATAGACCCAAAAAAAATAGTAATGATAACTTGGATTATAGCAGGAATTTTAGCTACTATTGGTGGAGCTTTATATGGATTAGACAAAAGCTTTAAACCATTTACATATTTTAATAATATGCTTCCTATATTTGCTGCAGCTATTGTTGGAGGAATTGGAAATCCATTTGGAGCATTTTTAGGAGGATATGTAATTGCTTTTTCTGAAATACTCTTAACTTACGCATATAAAAAATTTTTTATGTATATTTTACCAGAAAGTATGGAACCAGATAGTTTAGTACAACTGCTTTCAACAGATTATAAATTTGCAGTGTCTTTTTCAATACTTGTGATTGTATTATTATATAGACCATCTGGAATTTTTAAAGGCAAGGTTCTGTGAGAAAAAATTTAAATGTAATCGCAGCTTATAGCATTATGATGGGATTGATTATTCTTGTTGGAATATTTCAGTCTTGGAATATTGCTTTATCAATATTTAATCTTTGTTTGATCTCAGCAGTCATGACTATGGGTGCTAATATTCAATGGGGTTATGCGGGTTTAATTAACTTTGGAATCATGGGTTATACAGCCCTAGGTGGTTTAGCAGCTGTTTTAATTTCTGTAGATCCTGTTCAAGAAGCGTGGAGAGCTGGTGGTTTTGATATTTTGATGTGTCTTTGGTTGATAATTGTAATGATTTTAGTGATTAGATTTATTTTAAAGAATTATGAAAAATCTAATTTTAGAACTTACTCTATAGCTGCAATTATTATTGCTGGAGTTATTATCATTAGAGTTACTGCGGAACCTGGTATTGAAGCTATAGAAGCAGTGGATCCTGCCAAAACAGGTTTTCTCGGTGGATTTGGTTTACCAATTTTATTTTCATGGATAGTAGGAGCTTTATTTGCTGGAGGGTTAGCATTTGTAGTAGGAAAAGTTGCACTTGGTCTTAGAGCTGATTATTTAGCTATTGCAACATTACTAATTTCAGAAATAGTTATAGCAATCATTAAACATGAAGATTGGCTAACAAGAGGTGTAAAAAATGTAATAGGTTTAAAAAGACCAGCACCTTATGAAGTAGATCTTCAAACAACAGATTGGTTCATTAATTTAGTTGAAAAATTTAACTCTGGTAAGCTGGCTTTAATATCTGATTTAGCAGAAAGGCAAACAGCTTTAAATCAACTAGTAATAGAGGGTTCATCTGTATTTGTTAAACTTTGTTACTCTGGATTATTCTTAACAGTTGTAATTATATTATTAATTTTAACACAAAAAGCACTTTACTCACCATGGGGCAGAATGATGAGAGCAATTAGGGACAACGAAGAAGCTGCTAATGCAATGGGAAAAAATGTTGTTAAGCAACATTTGTTAATTTTTATCTTGGGTTCTGCAATAGTTGGAATTGCGGGAGCAATGCTGGTTACACAAGATGGATTATTTACTCCAGGAAGTTATAGACCAATGAGATACACTTTTTTAATATGGGTTATGGTCATAGTTGGAGGAAGTGGAAATAATTTTGGTGCAATTCTTGGAGGTTTTGCAGTTTGGTTCTTATGGATTGAATCTGCGCCAATAGGATTATATTTGGTAAATTTAACAACTGCAGGTTTAGATGATACACACGCTTTAAAAGTTCATTTAATTGAGAGTGTACCTTATTTTAGATTTTTAATGATGGGAATTGGTCTATTACTTATTATGAGATATCGACCAAAAGGTATACTTCCTGAAAAAATAGAAATTAAATAGTCATTATGAAATATATTATAACAGGTGCTGCAATAGCTTGGGCTTTATATATGGCTGATAAATATTTGTTCTTTTAAAAAAAACCCCCAGCATTTAAAAATGCCAGGGGTTTAATTCTTTAAAGATAAATTATCTTTGTTTTTTAGTTTTGAATTTTCCGCCTTTGATTTCTTGTTCTAAGAAAGAACCTTCAGCCTCACCGACGCTAGTAAAAGTAACTCCAGTTGCACCTTCGTAGTCAACTTTTTTACCTTTAGCTAATAAATCTAAACCTTTTTTTAGTTCACCTGGGTAAATTTTTGTTCCAGGACCGTTAGCAACATCCATCACATTTTTTGCAATTGACGCTCTATCAGCTGATCCACCTGCTTGCATCGCTAAAACAATCAAAGCAGCCGCATCATATGACTCACCTGTGTAAGGACCAGAGCTATCGATACCTGCAGCTTTCGCTACATTACCAAATACACCTGCACCTTTACCAGTTGAACCTGGCATTGAACCAAAAGATTTTTTCAAGTCTTTTCCAAATGCATCAACTAAAGACTGACCGATCATACCATCAGATAAAATGAATTTATCAAATGCACCAGAGTCTAGAGAAGCTTGGATAATTCCTTTACCACCTTGGTCTAGGTATCCAATCACAGCTACTGCATCACCACCTGCTGAAGCAAGAGTTGCTACTTCAGAAGAGTAGTCTGCTTTACCATCTTCGTGAGCAGTTACAGTAGTTACTTTAATACCATGAGCTTCAACAGCTGCTTTGTAAACATCTGCTAAACCTTTTCCATAGTCATTGTTAGTGTATGTGATTGCTACACTTTTAACTTTTCTGTCTTTAGTAATATCAGCTAAAATTTGACCACCTCTAGCATCAGATGGAGCAGTTCTAAAGAAATACCCTTTGTCATCTAAAGTAGTTAATCCTGGTGATGTAGCTGATGGTGAAATCATTACCACACCATTTGGTACAGCAACGTTTGAAGCTATTGCTCCAGTTACACCTGAACAGTCAGCGCCCATAATAGCCGCTACACCTTGTGCAATAACACCTTCAGCTGCCGCAGTTGCTGCTGCTGAGTCCACACAAGTAGAATCTGCTCTTACTACTGAAATAGTTTCTCCACCTAATAGCGAACCTGAGTCAGAAGCTTCTTTAAAAGCAAGCTCTGCAGATGCGGCCATAGCTGGTGTTAGAGATTCAATAGGACCAGTAAATCCTAAGATAATCCCCATTTTAACTTCTGCAAATGTATTCGATGTAAAAGTAGATGCGAATATAAATGCAGCGATAAATAGTTTTTTCATTATTTTCCTTCTTATTGTTAACAATTTATAAAAAGGTAATTTAATTATGATTAATTAAATTTTTCAATGGGTAAATTATCTTATTTTATGAAGCAAAAAGACTGAACCAATAACGATAATTCCACCCAATATGAACAAAACAGTTGGAACTTCACCAAATATTAAAAAACTTAAAGCTATCCCAAATATTGGAAACAAAGAATAAGAAGGAAAGATTTGGCCCACAGTATAAAATTTATATAAATAAAACATCAATAGATGTGCTCCTAAAGAAACAACGATTGCCTGGTAGGATATTAAGATCCAAGAATTACGACTTATGGATTGAATAGTTAAGATAGTATCACCCTCAATCAAAAAAGATAAGATCAACAAAATTACAAAACCAAATAAACCAGTAAATGCATTAGTTAAACTAATATCTAAATCTCTTAGTTGTCTTGAAAAAACTTGAGCAAAAGCAAAAGCTAATGCCATTAAACTTGCAAAGAATAACCCTAAAAAATTATCTACTAATTTAGGATCAAAAAATATTATCAATACACCAATAAAAGCTGAAAATATAAAGAACCACTTTTTTGGACTTATGTTTTCATTTAATATGAATGCACTAGCAAGTATCCCAAAAGGTATCGCTAATTGAGAACCTACAATTACAGGTGAGATAATAGAGGAATAGTATAAAGCGAGAGTCATAAATACATAAACCATTACACCCATTGAAATTGAAAAAGCTATTAATGGTGGTATGTATTTTTTTTCTGGTATTTTAAATTTCCAAAAAGGAATTAATAACAACAACACCAATCCCATTCTTAGTGACGCCATAAGAATAGGAGGAACAGAGTCATTTAAAACTAATTTAGTGAAAGGAAATGCACTTCCATGAGCTACAGCAATAAAAAGTAAGATTAGTAAATGTTTTAAAGGCAAATTCTATCCCATTGTAAATGGGTCAGTCATCGGTTTGTCAGATGAATTGTACCATGTAGTCTTTATTCTAGTGTATTCTTTTATAGACTCAATTCCTGCTTCTTTGCCATAACCGCTATCCTTGATCCCACCAAATGGAGCCATTGGAGAAATCAATCTGTATGTATTTATAAAAACTATTCCAGCACGTATAGCTTTAGATACTCTTAAGCCACGCGCAAAGTTAGAAGTATAAACTCCAGATGAAAGTCCATATTTGTTATCATTCATTTTATTTATTACCTCATCTTCTTTATCAAACTTCATAACTGATAATATAGGACCAAATAATTCATTTTCTGCAACAGGAAGGTTGTGATTTTTACATTCTATAATTGTTGCTGGAAAGTAATAACCTTTATTTGAAACAGAAGATCTTTTTCCGCCACATCTAATCTTTCCACCTTGTTCAATAGTTGCTTTTATATTTTTTTCTATATTTTCTAATTGTTTAAAACTATTTAATGGTCCCATTTGAGTATCTTTTTCCATTGGGCCACCTAATCTTATTTTTTCAGCTTTAGAAATTAATTTTTTTAAAAATTCATCATAAATACTAGATTGTAAATAAAGCCTAGACCCTGCAATACAACTTTGACCGCTTGCCCCAAATATTCCTGCAGTTATTCCATTTAAAGCATTTTCTTGATCAGCATCATCAAATACCACAACTGGACTTTTGCCACCAAGTTCCAAGCTTACTTGAGATAAATTTTCTGCAGAATTTTTAACAATATGTTTTGCAGTTTCTGGCCCACCAGTGAATGCTATTCTTTCCACAAGATTGTGTGTAGTTAAAGCTTTACCACATGGATCACCTAAACCGGTAATTATATTAATTACTCCTTTTGGTAATCCAGTTTTATCAATTAATTTTGCAAACTCTAAAAGAGTTACCGGAGCAAGTTCAGATGCTTTAATTACTACAGTATTTCCCATTGCAAGAGCTGGTGCGAGCTTGACGGCTGTTAATAGCATTTGAGAATTCCAAGGAATAATTGCAGCTACAACACCTATAGGAATTCTTGTTGTTGTAACTTGCATATCTGGTTTATCTATCGGGACAACAGTTCCTTCTACCTTGTCAGCTAAACCTGCAAAGTATTCATAATATTCTGCAATATAATTAGCTTGAGTTTTTGTTTCTCTAAAAAGTTTACCAGTATCAATGGTTTCTATTTTTCCAAGATGTTCTGCATTAGCTCTTAGTTGATCAGCAATTAATTTTAAATATTTTGCTCTTTCTCTTGGATGAAGTGTAGACCAATTATTTTCAAAAGCTTTTTGAGCTGATTGAACAGCTTTATCTACATCCTTTTCATTTGCTTCAGGAACAGTTGCCCAAACTTCATTATTTTCAGGATTTAATGTTTTAATTTTTTTTCCAGAGGATGAATCTACCCATTCACCATTAATATACATTTTAAAATCTTGAATTTTTGACATTTAATTATTAATAAAATTTTTAATTTTCATATTAACATCATCTGCATATTCTATACTACAAAGATGTTTTCCATTTTTAATTTCAATATAAGTAGAATTAACAAGGTCTTTTACTAATTCTTTAGACATTGCAGGAGTAGAACCAACATCGTCTGAACCAGTCATTACTAAAGTTTTTCTGTCTATCTTTTTAATGGCTTCAAAATCATCATAGTGATTAGCAAATAATTCATAAGCTTTAAGAAAGTTTTTGTGATCCTCCGGTTCTTTGTTTAAGATTTTCATAAATAAATCATAAGTTTTTGGATTATCCTTAAGGTATTTGTCACTAAACCATCTTTTTAAAGCTTGTTTAGATATTGGCTTATTTAATTTTGCTTGATTATATCTATCTAATACAAGCGACCTCTCCTCATCTGATTTTTTATAGGTAGTGCCAATTAATATAAGTTTTTCCACTTTTTTTTGAAAATGAGATGAAAAATCCAATGCAATCAAAGAGCCTAAAGAAAAACCAATAAGATTTATTTTCTCAACCCCCAAATGATCTAAAATTTCTAAAAGTTGATTAGAAAAATCTCTAAGACTAAGTTTGTCTTTATTACATGGCGTTTTTCCGTGTCCTAACAAATCGTAAGTTAAAGTTGAATATTCATCAAAGTAATTTGTTTGATAATCCCACATTTGATGATCAAGACCTACTCCATGGATAAATACAATAGGAATAGAATTTTTTTTATTAAAAAAATAATAATTTTGATTTGGATCAAAATTTTGGGACATTAGATTATTTGGGATCTAATCCCATTTCTTTCATATCTTGATATCGATCTCCAGTTCTAGCATGAGCTCTTCCGCTTGATGCGCCACCAATTGCAATTACAATTTCATCATCAAAAGGAGCATCATGAATAGTAAATTCATGAGTTAAATAATATGGTCTTAAACCAGAGTCCGTTTTATGCATCATAGGAATAGATATTTTAGATCCTGCTGGTCCTCTTGTGTTTGTAAAACTTAAATATGAAGTACCGCCAACTGCGTCTCTAAATTTATTCCCAAATCTTAAAGTATGAATAAAAGCAGAAGCATGTTCTATCTCACCATTCAACCCGACAGTCCCAGCTTTACCATAAGCTAAAATTTTTTCTGGTGATCCAATCTCTTTAATTAACTCTGGAACTAAAATATCACCAAGCTTTGGTGCAAGATCTAAAATAATTGGTTTTAAATCTTCAACAAATCCTTGACCAGTCCAAGGGTTTTTAAAAACAGCTGCTACTGAGACTAGTAAAACTGGTTCCTTAGCTTCTTTCCCGCCTTCAATAAAAGTTTTATCAACAAATTTTGTAAACTTTCTTAATTCAAGTTTCACTAACTGGCTTTCTCTATATTGTCTTTATTAAAATTAATTTTAGGTATCACTTCATCATTAAACAGTTTTATACTTCTCATACAAGCTTCATGGTTAATTCCAGGAAAGTTTGACCAAACTTGTAAATTTTGTAAGTTTAACTCTGATTTTAATTCATTAATTTTATTCACCACATATTCAGGTGTTCCAAATAATAAATTTCTTTTATGTAAAAAATCATAATTTAAAAGATCTAATTTATGTTTTGTCTCTGGTAATTCTTCACCAGGATCCATATGATTTCCTAACCCTCTCCAGTGACAAACCCATCTCATATAATTAATGATATGCTCACCAGCTAATTTTTCAGCCTCTTCCATAGTTTCAGCAACAAACATGTCTCTTACTAAAGAGATACCTTCTCCTAATGGAACGTCTCTGTTTTCAGCTTTTGATTTTGCATCTCTATATATTTCAAATCTTTTCTTTAAAGCCTTAACTGTTGGAATCCACATTATGGTATTTAAACCGTTTTGAGCTGCCCACTCTATTGATCTAGCACCGTCCACTACTTGCCATATAGGAGGGTGAGGTGATTGTTTTGGTTTAGGAACAATACTTATTTTTTTTATTTCATTTGTTTTTGTATCCAAAAATTTTTCACTTGGTGGACTCATGTCATGTTGCCAAACAAAATTTGGTGATGGATAAGTATAAAATTCACCTTTATGGCTAAAAAATTCTTCAGTCCAAGCTTTTTTCATTATTGTTAAGGACTCTTCAAATAATCTAAAGTTTTTAGCTTGGTCCTTAAGATCAGCCTCTTTATTCATGTTGATTGCTTCTCTTCCGTAAATTCCTCTACCAATACCAACTTCAACTCTTCCATTAGATAATTGATCCAATAGTGCAATGTCTTCAGCTAATCTAATTGGGTTATGAAATGTAATAACATTACAAGCTTGACCTATTCTAATTTGTTTAGTCCTTGCTGCTGCATCTACACCCATCATCAATGGATTTGTGCATGACTCCATTCCTTCATGATTAAAATGATGCTCTGTATACCAAATCGAATCCCAATTATTTTCATCACAGTATGTAGTGATTTCTTTAGTTTCATCTAATAACTGATTATAGGGTTTGTGTTCCCAATTTGTGGTGTTGCAAAAATATCCAAACTTCATTCGAACCTCCTTAAATAATTAAATCTAAGACGATTGATCCCACTTTCGTATTTTGTAAATATCGACGAGTTATGTATCGCTCAAGAGATACTGTAATTTAACTAGACTATTTAATCAATATATATTTAATCTGGGTTTGAATGAAACTAACTAAAATAAAACCAAAATTTATTGAAAAACACAATCCTAGAATAGGACTAATCACTTTAGCTAGTGATTTCAGAATTGAGAAAGATTTTAACAATGTTATTCACGGTGAAGAGATTGATTTATATTGCAACAGAATCCAAAGCTATAATCCTTTAACTAATGAAACATTAAAAAAAATGGCTGATGACATTCCTGAGGTTACAAAGAATATATTACCTGACCAGAAACTAGATTGTGTTGCTTATGGCTGTACTTCTGGAACAATAGCAGCTGGCTATTCGTCCATATTTCAAAAAGTTAATTTAGCAAAACCAAATACAAAAGTTACAACGCCAATAACTTCAGCGATTAATGCCTTGAAAGCTCTTAAGATAAATAAACTATCTATATTTACCCCATACACAGATGAAATAAATCAATCAGTTATTAATTATTTTAAGAAAGAGGGTATAGAAATTTTAGAACTATCCTATTTTGATATCGCTTCAGATCTAGATATAGGTAAAGTTGACCCTGAGCATTTGCTTAATGTGCTTAGTAAAAAAGATTTATCGAATAGTGATGCTTTATTTGTTTCTTGCACAGCGTTACCTGTATTATCAATTATCAAAGATTTAGAAAAAAAAATGAGTAAAATTGTTTTATCAAGCAACCAAACTTTAATTTGGGACACACTTAAACAGATTGATTTTAAGAATAAAGTTGCAGGTTATGGTGAATTATTTAATAATTAGTTAATGAATTTCACTAACGAAGAATACAAATTAAGATTAAAAAATGTTCAAGCTTTGATGCAAAAAAAAGGTATTGAACTTTTAATCTCTCAAGATCCATCTAACATGAATTATCTAACAGGTTATGATGCCTGGTCATTTTATTATGCTCAATGTGTAATAGTACACATAAATGCTGATGAGCCAATTTGTTTTGTTAGAAATCAAGATGCTGGCGGTGCGTATATTAAAACATATTTAAAAGATGAAAATATAATTAAATACCATGAAAAATATATTCATACATGGCCACTTCACCCTTACGATGCATTAGTTGATCTTATTAAAGATAGAAAGTGGGATAAACTTTCAGTTGGGCTTGAAATGGATAGTCATTATTTTACAGCTTATTGTTATGAAAAAATCAAACAAGGCTTGCCTAATGCAAAAGTTTTAGATTGTGAAAGATTAGTTAATTGGGTGAGAGTTGTTAAATCCGATACAGAAATAAAATATATGAAAGCAGCTGCTGAAATTTCTCAACTAGGAATGAAAAAAGCATTTGAAGCTATCAATCCTGGAGTTAGGCAATGCGATGCAGTTTCAGAAATTTATACCACGTTGATTAAAGGAACACCTGAATTTGGAGGAGATTATTCATCTATCGTTCCCATGATACCAACTGGAAAAGGCACATCGGCTTCACACCTAACTTGGTCAGAAGACAAATTTGTAGAGGGAGAGGCTACAATCATAGAGCTATCAGGAGTTAATAAAAAATATCATTGTCCCATGGCACGAACTGTTTTGCTTGGAAAACCTGATCAAAAAAAAATTGATACAATGAAAAAAACAAATGAAGCTCTTCAAGCTGGAATAGATCTAGTAAAAGCTGGCAATACTGCAGATGATGTAGCCCAAGCTTTTTGGAAAGTATTAGATAAATATGGAATAGAAAAAACCTCAAGAACTGGATATTCAATTGGTATTGGTTACCCTCCAGACTGGGGGGAGCATACTTTGAATATATCAAAAGGTGACATGACAGTATTACAATCTAACGTTACTTTTCACATGATTGCAGTAATGCAATTTGGAAATTGGGGAGTAGAAGCTTCAGAAGCAATAAGAGTTACAGACAAAGGATCAGAACTTTTTTGTAATTTTTCTAAAGAACTTCATGTTAAAAGCTAGATATTAGGGGTTGATATTTATTCCTACAAATGTTTTAAATTCATTAAATTATTTCAATGAATAAAGAATTCGTAAAATTTGACAAAGTAGACAAAAGTTATGATGGAAAAACTTTAGTCGTAAAAGATCTTCAATTAGATATTGAAGAAGGTGAATTTGTTACAATGTTAGGACCCTCTGGTTCGGGTAAAACTACTTGTCTAATGATGTTAGCAGGATTTGAAACGCCCACACACGGTGAAATTTATTTAGATGGAAAAGCAATATCAAGTATTCCACCTCATAAAAGAGGGATTGGGATGGTTTTCCAAAACTATGCTTTGTTCCCGCATATGACAGTTTATGAAAATTTAGCTTTTCCTTTAAGAGTAAGAAAAATTCCTAAAGATGAAGCTGACAAAAAAATTGACAAAGCATTATCAATGGTATCGCTTCAAGGTTTCGCAGACAGAATGCCCGGACAATTATCGGGTGGACAACAACAAAGGGTAGCAGTAGCAAGATCTCTAGTGTTTGACCCACAATTAGTTTTAATGGACGAACCATTAGGAGCTTTAGATAAAAATTTAAGAGAGAGTATGCAATATGAAATTAAACATATACACGAAAGCATTGGAGTAACTGTTGTTTATGTAACTCATGATCAAAGTGAAGCTTTAACAATGTCGAATAGAATAGCAGTATTCAATGATGGAAAGGTTCAACAACTTTCAAGTCCAGATGAACTATATGAAAAGCCAGTTAATTCTTTCGTAGCAGAATTTATTGGAGAGAATAATACTTTTGCTGGGGAAGTTACAGATATTTCAGGTGGAAAATGTAAAGTGAAAATAGCTAATGCAGAGATATTAGCAAACCCAATATCTGTTAAAGGCAAAGGAGAAAAAACAAAAATTTCTTTAAGACCCGAAAGAGCACTTATAAATCCAAGTGACAAAATGGACAACATTCACTCGGGAAAAATTGAAGAAGTAATTTATCACGGAGATCATACTAGAGTTCGAATTAATGTTTTGGGTAATAATCAATTTATTTTAAAAGTTCCAAATAGCTCTTCCAATATGGACATTAAGCTTGGTAAAGATATTAAAATAGGTTGGAACAGTGAAGACGCAAGAGCTTTAGACCCAAAATAATATTCAATTAAATCAACCTATAATTAGTTAAAAAGGGCTGTTGACTCTAGCCCTTGAAGTTGTTTTAATTATCTTTTTAAACGTTTAAACGGAGGAAAAATGAAAACAATTAGTAAGTTATTACTAGCCATTTCTTTTGCTATCTCTGTAACTACTTCAGCATTCGCAGTAACTGTGGTGTCTTGGGGTGGAGCTTACACAGAGTCTCAAAAGTTAGGTTATGGTGATCCTACTGCTAAAGCACTTGGTATAGAAATTAACTGGGTGGATTATTCAGGTGGATTATCTGAGATTAAAGCACAAAAAGAAGCTGGCGCAATTACATGGGATATTATCGATGTATTTGCAATGGATACTATTAATGGATGTGACGAAGGATTATTTGTTGAATTTGATTTTGACAAAGACTTCCCACCTGCACCAGATGGAACTCCTGCAAGTAAAGATTTCTTTACTGCAATGCCAAGTAAATGTGCTGTAGGAAATATTTTATACTCTTGGAACTATGCTTATAACGTAAACAACGTTAAAGGCACTCCAAAGACTATCAAAGATTTCTTTAACACTAAAAAATTCCCTGGAAAAAGAGCTATCTACAAAAGCGCTTTAACTAACTTAGAGATCGCGTTAGCTGCAGATGGTATCAAACCAGGAAAAGGTGGAGCTAAAATTTACGAAGCTTTAGAAACAGACAAAGGTGTTGAGAGAGCTATGAACAAGATCAAAGAATTATGTACAGATCCAAAAGGTGGATGTGTATTTTGGTCTGCAGGTGCTCAACCACCAGAACTATTAGTTTCAGGTGAAGTTGTAATGGCTACAGGTTGGAATGGTAGATTCTTCGGCGCAGAAGTTGGAGAAGGTGCACCAATCAAACAAGTATGGGATGGACAAGGTCTTGACTATGAATATTTCGTTCAAGTTAAGGGTGGACCAAACGATGCTAATGGTAAAGCTAAGAAAGCTTTAGCTATGATGACAAACACAGAGATGTTAGCTGGAAGTGCAAAATACATTGCATACGCTCCTTGGAGAAAATCTTCTATAGGGATTATGGAAGCAGGAGAGCCTTGGTATAAAGATGGTAAGACTAATATGGTACCACAAATGCCAACAGCACCACAAAACACTAAAAACTATTTCCTAGTTGATCCAGTATTCTGGGCTGACAATGGAACAGAGCTTGGTGAGAAGTGGGAAGCTATGAAAGCTGGTCTATAATTAAAGTTTGAAAGAACTTGATTATATATTATAATTTAAGGGCGGTTATTTACTAACCGCCCTTTTTATTTATGAGCTCTGAAACAAATAAAATCTTAACAACAGACGGAACACCTTTAGAGGTAAGTTTAAAGAAAGCTGAACGTAAAAATAAGATCAAAGCCTTCTTACTTGTTGCTCCTTTACTATTATTTTTACTCATAACTTACATATTTCCAATTGGTGAAATGCTTTCAAGAAGTGTTGATGACAAGATGGTAACAGAAATGCTTCCTAAAACTTTTAAAGCAATGGAAAAATGGGATGGACAAGAATTACCAGAAGAAGAAGTTTTTGAAGCATTTTACTTAGACTTTAGACAGTTGGTTGATGAAAAACGTGAAGGTAAATTATCAACACAACTAAATTATACAAAAAATGGATTTAAAAGTATTATTAAAAAATTAAGAAGAGCTTCAAAAAAATTTGAAGAAGGAAATTATAAAGAACAAATAATGGCAGTCCACAAAAGATGGGCGGAGGTTGAATATTGGCAAGCAATTAAACAAAGAGCTCCTGCAATTACATATCAAAAATATTTAAAAGGAATAGATATGTATGAAGATGCAAGCGGAAAAATAGTAAGTGTACCTGAGGATAGAAGAATTCACAGAGTATTATGGCTCAGAACTTTAGAAATTGCTTTTTTTGTAACTGTATTTTGTTTTTTAATGGCTTATCCAATAGCCCATTTGTTAGCTACTTTACCCATGAAGTACAGTAACTTACTGATGATCTGTGTATTACTTCCATTCTGGACTTCATTGCTAGTAAGAACTGCTAGCTGGATGATTTTGTTGCAACAGCAAGGAGTTGTGAATGATTTCTTTGTTTGGATAGGATTAGTAGGTGACGATAGTAGGCCAGAAATGATGTTTAATAAAACAGGTAGCTACGTTGCTATGACGCAAATCTTATTACCTTTTATGGTTTTACCACTTTACAGTGTAATGAAAACTATCTCTCCAAGCTTAATGAGAGCAGGAAAATCTTTGGGCGGAACACCTATAGTTGCTTTTTGGAAGGTTTATTTTCCATTAACAATACCAGGAATTGGTGCAGGCTGCTTATTGGTTTTTATATTAGCTATTGGTTATTATATTACACCTGCGTTAGTCGGAGGAGCTTCAGGTACACTTATTAGTAATCAAATTGCTTTTCACATGAAGAGTACACTTGATTGGAGTTTTGCATCAGCAATGGGTTTAATGTTGTTAAGTGGAGTTCTAGCAATTTATTGGCTTTACAACAAAATAGTTGGAATAGATAATATTAAATTAGGATAATCAGAATGGCTTTACCAAAACATACTGAACTACATTACAGAATTTGGCATTATGTTTATTTAACTATTTGTGCTTCAGTTTTCTTTTTTTTAATCGCACCTTTATTTGTAATCTTTCCATTATCTTTTAATGCTGAGATGTTTTTAAGTTTTTCTGAAGGAATGCTACGTCTTGATTCTGAAGCTTTTTCATTGAGATGGTACAAAGATATGATTTATGGAACTAAAAACCCCTGGGGTTTGGCTGCCAAAAATAGTTTTATTATTGCAATTTTTGCAACAATTGGTTCAGTTTTACTTGGAACAGTTGCTGCGTTAGGTTTAAGCAGCAGACATATGCCTTACAAAGGTATTATAATGGCTATTCTAATTTCACCAATGATTGTTCCTTTGATTATCTCAGGAGTTGCAATATTTTTCTTTATGGCCAAAACTGGTTTAGCAGCTACTCATACAGGAATAGTTTTAGCTCATATTATTTTAGGTACACCATTTGTCGTAATTACTGTTACTGCTACTCTATCAGGGTTTGATCACAGTGTAACAAGAGCGGCAGCAAGTCTTGGAAGCAATCCAGTTAATACTTTTATGAAAATTACTTTACCATTAATTTTGCCTGGTGTTATCTCAGGAGGATTATTTGCATTCGTGACATCATTTGATGAAGTTGTGGTTGTTCTATTTTTAGCTGGACTTGAAAATACAACTATCCCAATTCAAATGTGGACAGGCTTAAGAGAACAATTAAGTCCAACTATTCTTGCGGTAGCAACTTGTCTAATTATTCTATCTACATTAATATTAGTTACTGCTGAACTCTTAAGAAGAAGATCTGAGAGACTCAGAGGAATAAATCGATAGTTAAAAAAATATTGCATGAAGATTAAGAATGTAGTGGTCATTGGTTCAGGTACCATGGGAAGTGGTATTGCTGCACATTTATGTAATGCCAATATACCAGTAACTTTATTAGATTTAAAAACTGAAATTAGTGAAAAAGCTAGAGAAAGAATTCATAAATCTAGACCACCATTATTAATTGATAAATCAAAAATTAATAATATTAAAGTTGGAAATATATCTGATGATTTTGATGTTGTTAAAGATGCTGATTGGATAGTTGAAGCAGTAGTTGAAAGAATTGATATCAAGCATCAAATTTATGAAAAAATATTCAAAGCAAGAAAAGATGGAGCGATTGTTTCATCAAACACATCCTCAATTCCAATTAAAGTTTTATCAGAACATTTAACAGATATTGAAAAAAAAGATTTTTGTATTACTCATTTTTTTAATCCTGTTAGATATATGGGGCTACTAGAGATTGTTAAAAATGAAAATAATGATCTTAAAAAAATAAACCAGTTGAAAGAATTTTGTGAAATTGAATTAGGTAAAGGAGCAATAGTTTGTAATGACACTCCAGGTTTTTTAGGAAACAGAGTTGGTGTTTATGCAATGCAAGTTGCTATGACAGAAGCTTTTAAAATGAAACTTTCTGTTGAGGAAGCTGATGCAATATTTGGTAGACCAATGGGCATTCCAAAAACAGGAGTATTTGGATTATATGATTTAATAGGCATTGACCTGATGGCTGATGTATTAAAAAGTTTTATAAAAGAACTGCCAAAATCTGATGAATTCCATGAAGTTGCAAAAGAAATTCCATTAGTAAAAAAATTGATTGAGACCGGCTACACCGGAAGAAAAGGCAAAGGTGGATTCTATCGAATGAATAAAACTGCAACCTCCAAAGTCATGGAAGCTATCAACCTTGAGTCTGGAAATTATTTTCCAAGCAAAAAGATTGATGTAAAATCAGACAAAGTAGATCTACAGGGGTTAATTAATCGAAAAGACAAATATGGTGAATATGCTTGGTCAGTTTTGTCTAAGATAATTAAATACGCTTCCTCATTAGTACCAGGCATTACAAAAGAATTTAATGATATTGATGAAGCAATGAGGCTTGGTTTTAATTGGGCTAAAGGTCCATTTGAAATGCTTGAAGAGATAGGTGTTAAAAATTTCTTTGATAAAATTGATGAATACAAAGGTAATAACTTTTTAGAAAAATTATCAAAAACTAAAAATGAAGATTTTTATGGTGAGAGACAGAAATATACAAATATAGAAACATTAGGGAAAGTAAAAAAAACAGCATCAAGTCTAGATGGAAATGACTCTGCAAAAATTTATAGATTTAATGATTATAATATTGTTGAATTTACCACTAAAGCTAACGCTTTAGATTATGATTCTATGGATGCTTTAAAAAAAGCAACTGACAAACCTTTGATAATAATCAATGAAAGTATGCAGTTTTCTGCAGGAGTGAATTTAACTTATACAATGCAGTTTGCAGATAAAAAGGATTTCAAATCAATTGAAAAGTTTATCAAATATTTTCAAGAAACATGTAAGCATCTAAAGTATTCAAAACATCCAGTTATTTCAGCTCCATCAGGATTAACTTTGGGAGGTGGGTTTGAGGTAATGGTGCAAAGTAACTTTGTAGCATCACATACAAATATTGTTGTTGGATTGGTCGAAACTATTGTTGGGTTAATCCCAGCAGGTGGTGGATGTAAAGAAATGTTAGCAAGATGGCTTGATACAGATGAAGCGAAAAAGGACCCTAATTATGCACCTTTAAAAGTTTTTGACATTATTGGATATGGAAAGACTGCCACTTCACCTGTTGAAGCTGAACCAATGAAATACCTAAGACCAGTTGATAAAAAAATTATGAATAGAAATAGTTTACTAGAAGTTTCAAAAAAAATTCTTATGGAAAATAAAGATTTTAAAGCACCAAATGAAGTAAAATTTAATCTTCCTGGAAAATCTGTTTTAGAAGACATGAATAAGATTTTAGATAAATTGTATAACGATAAAGTAATTTTAGATCACGGTGTAACAGTTGCTAAAGAGTTAGCGCATGTTTTAAGTGGCGGAGACACTACAATTGACAAAACCTTATCAGAAGATGATTTATTTAAATTAGAATTAGATGCATTTATGAGATTAATTGAAACTCAAAAAACTCAAGATAGAATTAAACACACACTAGCGACTGGCAAGCCTTTAGTTAATTAACATTCTGATAGAATTAATAAAATCTGGTCTTAATACATATTGAGATTTATCCAGATATTTTATTTTTTCTAAAGCTTCTAGTCCAAAAATTACTTTTCCTATAGGAGTGTATTCAGTTTCATATAATGGTTCATCTTTCAATATTATAAAAAATTGACTATCCTCAGTATTGTATTTTTGTGTTCTGGCTAATGCTACAGACCCTTTATCAAAATTAAATGGAGAGTCTAATTCAGATTTGATAGTTCCCAATCCTGATTTTCCTGTTCCAATTTTTCCATAATCTATGTATCCCTTTTTGCCAAATTCTAAATCTCCGGCTTGCACAAGAGTGTCCTTGATTACTCTATGAAAAGCAATATCGTCATATGCTTTAGATTCGACCAATGTTATAAATCTTTTTACAGCGTTAGGAGAAACATTAGGATAAAGTTCAATTATAACATTTCCACAAGGTACATTTAGTACCGCAATATTTCTAGGATTATCAAATTCAATTTTTTTAGGATCATAATTTTTAACAAATAAACATTTATCTTTAATTAAAAAATAAGATCCAAAAAAAAATATAGCTAGAATGATAACGAAAATAAAAATTATTTTTTCAGCGATAGAGGCTTTAATTTTTTTAATCATAAAATAAAATTTTTATCAATTTTCAGTATATTTGTTTTTATGAATTGTATTTTTTTTTCTAAAATAGGATCAGTATTATTGATGTCTAATCCCATCATTAAGTGAGAAAATACTTCTGCCATATCTTCAGAAGCTGTAGATCTAGAATATTCTGTAAAAAAACCATCTGTCTTTTTATAGGTATCCAAACCTAATTTATCAGTGCAAGTAGAACATTCCGCATATTCAAATTCTTTAACATTAAAATCAGACCATATTTTTTCATTAAACAATTCTTTGTAGGTATCATTAATTATATGAAATACTTCATGATGAATTACTCTTTCAAAGTAATTTTCACTAAATTTAACATCTAGTATCAAGGTTTTCATTATATGGTCTGGTATTCCAGCAGTATTAATTTGTGAAATAGATAAATCTTCACAAAGAACAATATATTTTAAGTTTATTTTTTTTAAAAATTTTTGATTATATTTATCTAAATTTTTTTTAATAATTTTGTATTTTTCATCTAAAAAATTTTTCTTTGAACTATAGCAATTGATATTGTTATCAACACCTATCGTGAAAGGTTTTTTTGCATAGAGATACCTAAGCTTGTTAGGAGTTTTTGTATTGTAAATTTCTAAATTAGGAATTTTAATAAGATTATAAATGGTATCCGCTTGTACTTGAGTAAAAATAAATAAAGATAATACAATTATTCTAATTAGGTTCATAAATTAACATATAGTAGATATTCCAATTTAAAAGAATGTGATACAATTTTACTGTGAAAAAAAAAAGAAATAAAGATCCAATCCAACCTGTAAGTGGAACTAAAGTACCACGGTTTGCTGGCCCTTCGACATTTGCAAGATTACCTGAGTTGAGAGATGTTGAAAGCTGTGATGTAGCTATTGTAGGAATACCATTTGATGCTGGTACAAGTTATAGGCCTGGTGCTAGATTTGGCCCTCAAAGCATTAGACAGGCTTCAAGACATTTAAGAACAAATTATCATCCAAGTTATGATGTTGAACCCTTTAAAGTTCAGCAAGTTGCTGATGCAGGAGATATTACCTGTAATCCTTTTAATATAGAGGAAGCAATTAAACAAATTGAAGTTGGTGCAGAAGAGTTATTAAATAAAGTTGGGGGGATCATTAGTCTTGGTGGAGACCATACAATCGCATTTCCTTTATTAAAGGCAATTAACAAAATTAATAATGGTCCAGTTGCATTAGTGCATTTCGATGCTCATTTAGATACTTGGGATACTTATTTTGGTGCACCTTATACACACGGCACTCCGTTTAGAAGAGCAAGAGAAGAAAATCTATTTTTAGATGATGCTTCAATGCACGTAGGGATAAGAGGACCATTATATAGCAGAGATGACATTAAAAATGATGAAAGTTTTGGCTTTAAAATTATTCATTGTGATGAGTTTCAGACACAAGGCACTGATAAAATTGCTGAAAGAATTAAAAAAAGAGTTGGTAACAATCCTTTATATCTATCAATTGATATAGATGTATTAGATCCTGCTTTTGCTCCTGGCACAGGTACCCCAGAAATTGCAGGAATGACTACAAGAGAAATGGTTAATGTTATAAGAGGTTTATCTGGTATGAATTTGATTTCAGCAGATGTCGTTGAAGTTTCACCTGCCTATGATCACGCGGAGGTCACCTCTCTTGCAGCTGCAACAATTGTATACGAGTTAACAAATTTGTTTGCAAAAAAATAAGGAAAGGTTAGGAGTCTGTTATGGAAAATAAAAAAAATTTTTATATTGATGGGAAATGGGTTGCACCAAAAAGCAAAGAAGAAATTAAAGTAATAAATCCTGCTACAGAAGAAAATTGTGCGGTTATTTCTTTAGGAAATAAAGAAGATGTTAATCTTGCTGTTAGTTCAGCAAAGAGAGCATATAGTTCTTGGGCATTTTCTTCAAAAGAAGAAAGAATTGAATTATTAGAAAAACTTTACGAAAATTATAAAAAAAGATGGGCAGATATTGCAGAAGCAATTACGACTGAAATGGGTGCTCCAAAAGATTTTGCATCAAAATTGCAAGCTGGTACTGGTGCAGCACATTTAAAATCTTTTATAAAGTATTTAAAAAACTTTGAATTTGAAAAACCTTTAGGAGAACATGCACCTAACCAAAGATTAATTTATGAACCCAAAGGTGTTTGTGCTTTAATCACACCATGGAACTGGCCAATGAACCAAGTTTGTTTAAAGGTCATACCTGCACTAGCTTCTGGTTGCACGATGATTTTAAAACCATCTGAGCTTGCTCCATTGTCTTCAATGATTTTAGCTGAACTAATAGATGAAACAAAATTCCCTGCTGGGGTTTTTAATTTAGTAAATGGAGATGGGGCAACAACAGGAGATGCACTAACTAGTCATCCAGATGTAAATATGATTTCATTTACCGGCTCAACAAGAGCTGGAGCATTAATTTCACAGAATGCAGCTAAAGATTTTAAAAGAGTTAGCTTAGAGTTAGGTGGAAAGGGAGCAAATATTATTTTTAAGGATGCTGATCCTGAAGCAATTGAAAGAGGTGCTTTAAGATGTTTTAGAAACTCTGGTCAATCATGTAATGCACCTACAAGAATGCTTGTTGAAAAATCAATTTACAATGAAGCTATAGAAAGATTAAAAAAATATACAGAAAATTTTGAGGTAGGTGATCCCAAAAAAGAAGGGGAGCACATTGGACCTGTAATTTCTGAGACTCAATATAACAAAATTCAAACTTTAATTAAAAAAGGAATAGACGAGGGTGCAAAATTAGTTGCAGGAGGCCCTGGTAAACCTGAGGGTTTAGAAAAAGGATATTTTGTAAAACCCACAGTTTTTGCTGATGTTAATAACGAAATGGATATAGCTAGAACTGAAATTTTTGGACCAGTGTTATCTGTTATGCCTTTCGAAACTGAAGAAGAAGCAATTCAAATTGCTAATGATACCCCTTATGGATTAACCAACTATATTCAAACTCAAGATAAAGAAAAAGTTAAAAGAGTTGCTAGAAAACTAAGGTCAGGAATGGTGGATGTTAACGGTGCAGGTATTGCAGTTGATGCACCTTTTGGAGGATTCAAACATTCTGGTATTGGTCGAGAAGCTGGAGAGCATGGTCTAGAAGAATTTTTAGAAGTTAAATCAGTTGGTGGTTGGAATAACTGATTAAATACAACTTTGAAGTGTTCATTTTAGGCTGACATTAATTTAACATTGATAATCAATACTTAAATCCTGTTTCAAACAAATCATTTGTTTGAATTTGTTATAAAAATACATAAGCTTGCTACATTAACTTTGCGACATTTAAAATATTTGAATTCGCAAAATACAGAGAGGAAAAATATGAGTAGATCAAAATCGCTCTACAATGCGGATTTAGCACCAACTCCATCAAATAAGAAAAATTGGGGATGGTTCGAAATCTTTAACGTATGGGCAAATGATGTTCAAAGTTTATTTGGATATACTTTGGCAGCATCACTATTTATAGCTTCAGGATTAAATGGCTGGGCAGTATTTTTAGCATTAATACTTGCTGGTTTTTTTATTATGTGGCTTGTTAATTTATCAGGTAAACCAAGTGTTAAACATGGTATTCCTTATCCAGTATTCGCTCGAGTAAGTATGGGTGTATTTGGTGCAAACTTTCCTGCGATGGCAAGGGGGCTTGTGGCAATGTTCTGGTATGGAGCACAAACATATGCGGCATCAACTGCTGTAGCACTTCTAATTACTGGTATTACTGGTAACCCAGGTACCGAGATGTTTTTAGGAATGACAGGAGTAATGTGGGTGTCATTTATATTTGTATCAGCATTCCAAGTTTACTTATTCTGGCAAGGTGTAGATCTTGTAAGAAGATTCTTAAACTTTGCAGGACCTGCAGTTTATGTTGTTATGGTTCTATTAATGATAGTAATTTGGTTTAAAGCTGGTGGAGGTCTTTTATCAGAAGTTGGTGAAATATTTTCTGGGGGAACAAGAACAGGTGGATTTGAAGGCTTAGGTTCATTTGGTGCTTTCCTAGCAGTATTTTCAATTATGGTAGGATACTTTGCTGCAGTAGTAATCAACTTTGGTGACTTTGCTAGATTTGTTAAAAATGAAGATGAAATGAAAAAAGGTAACCTATGGGGACTAGTAGGTAACGTTATTTTCTTCTCATTCATTACTTTAATGATCACTGGTGGAACAATCGCTATTTTTGGTGAATATGTAGAAAGTCCAACAGATATGGTAGCTAAAGTAGATAACATTGCTTTAACAATTGTTGCAGCTTTTGCATTCTTTGCAGCAACAGTTGGTATTAATATGGTTGCTAACTTTATACCTCCTGCTTATGACCTTGCAAACTTAATGCCAAGCAAAATAAATTTCAGAACTGGTGGTTTAATAACTGCTGCTTTTGGTTTTGTTATTGGTGGTATGTGGGTTGCAGTAATTACTCAAATGGGACTATTTCCATTTGTAAACACTTTAGGTGCAATTTTAGCTCCAGTGTTTGGTATTATGATTGTTGACTACTATGTAATCAAAAAACAAAGATTAGATGTTGATGATTTATTTAGTGACTCGCCTAAAGGCAAGTATCACTATAATGGCGGTTTCAACGGCAAAGGTATGTTAGCGTGGGCGCTATCAGGATACATTGCTGTTGGTACAGTTTGGCCAAACATCTTATTTTTAGGTTTGGATGATTTCTTTGCTAACCTAGGTGGTGGCGGAGGATACGCTTGGATAATTGGAGCATCATTAGGTGCTGTAATACACTTAGCTATATCATCTAAAAAATAATTAAATTTTAAATTAAAGCCCATCAATTTTTATTGGTGGGCTTTTTTTTATATTTCAAATTCTAGAGTAATATTTTTTTTATTTAGATCGTGAAGAACTAAATTATCTCCACCACCTAGTCTATCTACAACTAAAAAATTCATATCTTCTGTTGAGATTAATGGGAAGTGCCAAACACCTGGATTGTAATTAACACCAATTCCCTTGGGTATTATGAATGACTCAATTTTATCTAAGTCAGGTTTATCTCCCTCAGGAGCAACGAATGCTAAAAATGTTGTTTCTTTCATTGGGATAAAAGCTTGGCTTCCAAGCGGATGTTTTTCCATCATATCAACTTTCATTGGAAAAGATCTTTTAAGAGCTGAAAAAATACTAATCGTGGACTCACCGTTATCTTTTTTTGTATTTAAATTTGCAATACCATCATATCTTTTTGCATATCCATCATTAATTTCGATTGGTTTGATATCTGCAGTTGTTATCATATCACCAAATTTTTTAAAATTTTCTTTGGTAATAGGTTTCGGTTTTACAATTAAATTTGTCATATCTTTTTACCAAAAATTCTAAATCTCGAAATACCTCCATCAGGAAATATATTAATTTTAATATAATTAATTTTATTTTTTTTCATTAAAGAATTTTTAAATGTATGAGTTTTATTGGCTGACAATTTTGTATTTTTTAATAAATAATTCCATTTATTTGAAGAGTTAACAATTTGTTTAGAATTTTTTGGTGGCAAATAGGCAGCTTGTAAGGAGCAGTAGCTAGGAAAATTTCCTTTGAAATGATGAGTGGAAATTTCAATTTTATCGATAGAACTTCCATCAATAGAATTTAAAATTAACCAATCATTTCCTTTGCCTCTCCTTCTTCTAGTCTCCCAACCGTCACCCATATTTTTTGCTTTACCTGGAGCTAAAATATTTTCAGCTTTACCAAAGTGTTCATTGTTACAAGCAATAACTGATGCACCATCTAATAAAGAAGCAAGATTAATTTTTTTATTAATGATTTTTTTTGATTTTTCAATAGATCCATATAACCTCAACCTTGCAACACCACCATCAGGAAAAATATTAAATTTGATATGAGTAAATATCTTTTTATTTTTGATTGAAAAAAAGTGATGAGAATTAGCTTTAACTTTTTTTTTCGGAAGAATTGAAACCCATTTAAAGTGATTAATTTTATTGGTGTTAGAAAATGCACCCTCAATTGAAACCATTGCTGGTTGATTGCCGTTAAAGTGAGATGTGTCTACATCAATCTTAGAAATTTTTCCCGGTTTACCGAGTTTTAAAATAATGTAATCGTGTCCTGAAGTTCTTTTTCTTCTCGACTCCCATCCATCCATCCATTTTCCATGTTTATCAAACACACCTTCTTTAAATACTGGAATAGTTGGACTTATAATTCTATTTGCTGATGCGAAAAAGTCGTCAGTTTTATAAATTACTTTTGTACCCAGCCTTGGTTGAGCTAAGTCTATTAATCCGTTAGTAAATATTATTTTTTCTTTCATATTAAGAATAATTTTTAATCCAATGTGTTGCTATATCTATTCTTTTACAAATCCAAATATCTTCAAATTTAAGAACATAATCTAAAAATTTTTTTAATGATTGAATTCTTCCAGGTCTTCCTATTAGTCTGCAATGTAATCCAACAGACATCATTTTAGGGTTTGTTTTCCCCTCTTCATATAAAGCATCAAAACTATCTTTTAAATAATTATAAAAGTGATCACCTGTATTAAACCCTTGGTTTGTAGCAAATCTCATATCATTGTTATCTAAAGTATACGGAATAATAAGTTGTTTTTTTTTACCTCTGTATTCCCAGTAGGGGAGATCATCACTATAACTGTCACTATCATATAAAAAACCACCATCATCAAAAACTAAATCTCTAGTGTTAGGACTACATCGACCTGTATACCAACCCAATGGTCTTGAACCAAAAATATCTTTAATTGTTTTAATAGCTTGTTGCATATGTTTTTTTTCAACAGATTTTTTCACATCTTGGTAGTCAATCCATCTATAACCATGAGCTGCTATTTCATAATCACCATTTTTTATTGCATGACATACTTCTGGGTTTTGTTTTAACGCTAGTCCAACTCCAAAAATTGTTATGGGTATCTTTTTTTCTTTAAATAATTTATCTAAACGCCAAAACCCTGATCTTGATCCATATTCATAAATACTTTCCATGCTAATATGCCTTCCTTTAATTGCTTTGGCACCAATAATTTCTGACAAAAAAGTTTCAGAATATTTATCTCCATTTAAAACAGAATTTTCTCCACCTTCTTCGTAATTCAAAACAATTTGAAGAGCTAATTTAGCATTATTAGGCCATGAAATTTTTTTTCCTTTTTCACCATAGCCTACAAGGTCTCTTGAATTTTTTTTAACCATGTACAATTATAATTTAATTTAGATTTCTTAACAATTTATTAATTTGAAATAGAAATAGACTTTATACCATTTAAAAAGTTTATGCATTTCTTTAATTCATTAAGTTCAATAAATTCATCAACTTTATGAGCTTGTTCTATAGATCCAGGACCACATACAACGGTACTAATACCTATTTCTTGGAACAAACCAGCTTCAGTTCCAAATGAAACAACCTCTCTAGAATTATCACCAGTCAAACTCGAAACTAGTTCACAAGCTTCAGATTTTTTAACTCGATCAAATCCCGTAACTTCACCAATAATTTCTTTTTTTATAGCAGATTTAGAAAATACTTCTTTCATTTCTGGTAAAAGAATTTCATTTGCATATTTATCAATCTGATTATTTAAAAAAACTCCATCTTCTTTAACAACGGGTCTTGTTTCCCAATTGATATGGCATTTATCTGCAATAACATTGTGAGCAATTCCACCGAAAATCCCTCCAACTTGTAAAGTTGAAAATGGAGGATCGAAAATAGAATCTTTAGGAGCTCTTTTTTTAAGTTCTTCCCTAAGCTCAATTAATTTATTTGCATATCTAGCAGCAAATTCAACTGCACTCACACCTTTATGTGGCGCTGAACTGTGTCCCGCCAAACCCTCGAAATAAGTAGTGTATTCATAACAACCTTTGTGGGCATCAATAATTTTCATTTTTGTTGGTTCACCAATTATACATATGCCATCTTTAATATTTCTCTTTTTTAACTCTTCAATTAGAATTGGAGCTCCTAAGCAAGCTGTTTCCTCATCAAAAGTAAATGAAAAATGAATATCTCTATTTAAATTTGTTTCGGCATAAATAGGAGCAAAGGCTAAAGTGCAAGCAATAAAGCCTTTCATATCACACGAGCCTCTGCCATAAAGTTTATTACCTTTGATGGTTGCTTTAAATGGATCTGTGCTCCAACTTTTTGAAACAGGAACAGTATCTGTATGTCCAGATAATATTATTGGTTTAATCCCATTTGTTTTTTTTGCTTTCAGGGTTGCAAAAAGATTAACTCTTTTTTCTTCTTTATCATATGTCTTAAAAGAAGTAGCTCCAAGTTTATGAAGGTAATCCTCACAATAATTTATTAAAGCACTATTATCTTCTCCAGAAATTGTTCTAAAACCTATTAGATCAGTTAAAATCTTTACTGAATTATTATATAAATTTTCCAAATTAATTTCTGTACTCATAACTAATAATTATTATAAATACTGCATTTATGAAAGAACAAATAACATACGACATTTTTGATAAAGTTGATATTAGGGTTGGTACAGTAATATCAGTAAAAAAAAATGAAAAAGCTAGAAAACCTTCATTAGTTGTCGAGGTAGATTTTGGCAAAGAAATTGGCATCAAACAATCTTCAGCTCAGATAACTCATTATTATAACGAAGAGAATTTAAAAGGAAAACAAGTAATAGGTGTGTGTAATTTTGCTGAAAAAAATATTGCAGGTGTAGTCTCTCAAGTTTTGATTTTAGGATCAATTGATAAAGATGGAAAAGTAATTTTAGTTCACCCATCTCAAAAATCTGAAAATGGATTACCAATAGCCTAAATATGCATCCTGAAATATTATCAATCGCTTTATTTTGGTTTGTAACAGCATATACGCCTGGACCAAATAATGTAGTTGCTTCTTATTCAGGTTTTAATTTTGGTATCACAAAAACAATTCCTCATATTCTTGGAGTAACTTTAGGTTTTACTTCGTTAGTAATTTTTTTAACAATTGGATTAATTAATGTATTTAAACTTTTTCCAATCATACAGGTTATAATAAAATATTTAGGGACCTTGTTTCTAATTTATTTAGCTTATAAGATAGCGTCTTCTACTAATTCAGATGAAACAAAAAAAGAAAATCCAGTTAAATTCATAGAAACTTTTCTCTTTCAATACTTGAATCCAAAGGGGGTAATGGTTGCTATAATAGTGGTATCTACATATGTAGAATTAGGTGAAAATTATATTAATTATGCGACTCAAGTAGTTCTTCTCGCTTTCTTATTTTCATCAACAAGTATTACCTTATGGACATTTATTGGTAAATTTCTTAGGAAATTTGCGACAAATGATAAATTTATTAAGTACTTTAATTATGCTATGTCAGGGCTTCTTCTTTTGAGCATAATTACATTTTATATATAAACTATGAAACCAGGGACAAAAAATTCTTACAACTCATTATCAGACATAAAGATCAATGATAAAATTTATAAGATTTTTTCTTTGTCCAAAGCAGAAGATAATGGTTTAAGCGGAATTTCAAAATTACCCAAATCATTAAAAGTTCTTTTAGAAAACTTATTAAGATATGAGGATGATTTATCAGTTAATAAAAATCAAATAGAAGCAATAAAAGACTGGCTTAAAGAAAAAAAATCTAAAACAGAAATAGCTTATAGGCCAGCTAGAGTCTTGCTTCAAGATTACACAGGAATACCTGCTGTTGCAGATTTAGCTGCAATGAGAGAAGCTGTTAAAGAAAAAAATAAAGATCCAAATACAATTAATCCACTTTCAGCTGTTGATCTTGTAATCGATCATTCTGTGCAAGTTGACCAGTCTGCAAAACCAGATTCTTTTGACAAAAATGTAGAAATTGAATTTAAAAGAAATGGTGAGAGATATTCTTTTTTAAAATGGGGCCAACAAGCATTTAATAATTTTAGGATTGTACCTCCTGGTACAGGTATATGTCATCAAGTAAATCTTGAATATCTTTCCAAAGTTGTTTGGTCAGCAAAATATAAAGATGATAATTATTTATTCCCTGACACACTCGTAGGTACAGACAGCCATACTACAATGGTAAATGGATTATCAGTTTTAGGTTGGGGTGTTGGAGGTATCGAGGCAGAGGCTGGTATGCTGGGTCAACCAATCTCGATGTTAATTCCAGAAGTGGTAGGTTTTGAAGTAAAAAATAAAATGCCTGAAGGTACGACTGCTACTGACTTAGTTTTAACTGTTGTTAAAATGTTGAGAGACAAGGGCGTTGTAGGTAAGTTTGTTGAATTTTATGGTGAAGGACTAAAAAATTTAACTTTAGCTGACAGAGCAACAATCGCAAACATGGCCCCTGAATATGGTGCAACTTGTGGATTTTTTCCAATAGATGATGAAACTTTAAAATATCTTAAGTTTTCAGGAAGAGATGAAAATATAGTTAAAATAGTAGAGGAGTACGCTAAAGCACAAGGTTTATGGGCTAGTAATGATATTGAATTTACTGACACTTTATCATTAGACATGTCTACAATAGTACCAACTATATCTGGACCCAAAAGACCCCAAGATAAAGTTTTATTAACGGATGCTGCAAAAAGTTTTAATGAAAGTTTTAAAGAAATTACTAAAAAAAAAGATTTCTCTATTTCCAAAGTATCTAATTCTAAATTTGAAATTAAAGACGGTTCAATTTTAATTGCTGCAATAACATCTTGTACCAATACTTCTAATCCAAATGTTCTTATTGGCGCTGGTTTACTTGCAAAAAAAGCTGTGGAATTTGGGCTTGAAGTTAAACCTTGGGTAAAAACTTCACTAGCACCAGGATCTCAAGTAGTGACAGATTATTTAGAAAAAGCAGGATTGAACACTTATTTAGATAAACTTGGTTTCAATCTTGTAGGTTATGGCTGTACAACTTGCATAGGTAATTCTGGACCATTAGATGACAATATTGTTGAAGCTATAAAAGAAAAGAATCTATACGGAGTTTCAGTTTTGTCTGGAAATAGAAATTTCGAGGGCAGAATTTCACCTCATATAAAAGCAAATTATTTAGCATCCCCTCCTTTAGTTGTAGCTTATGCATTAGCAGGTCATATGAATTTTGACTTATATAAAGACTCTTTAGGTAAAGATAAAAATGGCAAAGATATTTTTATGAAAGATATTTGGCCATCCAATAAAGAAATTGAAGAAACATTAAAAGTATCTCTAAGTGCCGACATGTTTATTAAAAGATATTCAAATGTTTCAGAAGGTCCAAAACAATGGCAACAAATTAAAACTGAAAAAAGCAGTATTTATAATTGGGAAGACAATTCAACTTATGTAAAAAAACCTCCATTTTTTGACAATCTTCCTGATGAACCCGAAGGTTTTAAACAAATAAAAGATGCAAGACCATTGTTGATTTTGGGAGATATGGTAACAACAGATCATATTTCTCCAGCAGGAAATATTCAAAAAGAAAGTCCTACAGGTGAATATTTTATGAAACATCAAATACTTCCTAAAGATTACAACTCTTATGGTTCTAGAAGAGGAAATCATGAGGTCATGATGAGAGGAACTTTTGCTAATATAAGAATTAAAAATGAGATGGCACCAGGTACTGAAGGTGGCTTTACAACATTATATCCAGAGAAGAAAGTGATGCCAATTTATGATGCTGTTGTTGAGTACAAAAAAAGAGGAACAGACCTAGTAGTGATAGGTGGTAAAGAGTACGGCACAGGTTCGTCTAGAGATTGGGCAGCCAAAGGAACGAAGTTGCTAGGAATCAAAACTGTAATAGCTGAAAGCTTTGAAAGAATTCATAGATCAAATTTAATTGGAATGGGCATTTTGCCTTTACAATTTATTGATAACATGGACAGAAAAAAACTAAGTTTAATTGGCTCTGAATTAATCAGCATAATAGATATTGAAAATGGCATAAGTCCATCTGATAAAGTAAAAGTAGAAATCAAATATGCATCAGGTGAAAGTAAGAAAATACAAACATTATGTAGGATAGATACTAAAAATGAATTAGAATACTATAAAAATGGTGGAATACTTCAGTATGTCCTTCGAAATATGATTTAAGCATGGATGAAGATTTAACAATAATAAATACCAATACCAGAAATCAGAAAATTAAAGATTTTTTTAATAAAAATAAAAAGTTAATAATAAGTTTTTTAGGTATTTTATTGTTAATTATAATTGGTTTCTATTCCTACCAAATTTACAAAGAAGGACATAGGGAATGGCTTTCAAATAAATATAATAATGCAATTATTAAACATAAAAATGGAAACAATTCTATAATTGTGCCTGAGCTGAAAGCTGTAATTGAGGATAAGGACGGCACATACTCACCTTTAGCTTTATATTATTTAATTGATAATAATTTAATAGATAATAGAGATGAAATTAACGGTTTGTTTGATATTTTAATTGAAAAAACATTTTTAGAGACAGAGATAAAAAATCTCATAATTTATAAAAAAGGTCTTTATAATGCTGACAATTCAAATGAAAGCCAACTGTTAGAAATTTTGAATCCTTTAATAAATTCAAAAAGTGTGTGGAAATCTCATGCACTGTATTTGTTGGCAGAATACTTTTATTTCAAAGATGAAAAACAAAAATCTAAAGAATTTTTTAATCAAATACTAAATACGGAAAATGCAAATTTAGATATTGTTAAAGAAACACAAAAAAGATTAAATAGAGATTTGAGTGAGTAAAATACTTGTTTTTATTTTAATTTCGCTTTTTTTTACAAGTTGTTCTTTAAATAAGAATTCAAAATTATGGAATAAGGAAGATCAAATTGTAAATGAAGTTAAAGATCAAAAAGAAACTATTTTTGTTGAAGAAAAAAAAGAGTTAAAAGAGCTAAACCCTTTATTACAATTAGACTTATCAAAAACTAAAACTAACAACAAAATTTATGATGATCTAAATAATTTTGGATCATTAAAGTATAGCGGATCGTTAATTAAAACTGCAAAATATAATTTTTCGAAATTAGATAATTTCAATCAATTTAATTATGAACCACTATTATTAAATGATGGTTTGATTGTTTTTGACAAAAAGGGAAATATTATAAGATTTAATGACAATCAAAAAATTGTTTGGAAAAATAACTTTTATTCAAAATCAGAAAAGAAATTAAGTCCATTAATTACATTTGCCATAGATAAAAAAAATTTATTAGTTGCTGACAATATTTCAAAAATTTTTTCTATCGATAGTGTTTCTGGGAATTTAATTTGGTCAAAGAAAAGTGATTATCCATTTAATTCACAAATTAAAATTCATAAAGATAAATTTTTTGTTATTAATTATAAAAATGTATTAAAATGTTTTTATATCAATGATGGCTCAGAGTGCTGGGAAGTCCAAACAGATGAGTCTTTTACTGTTTCAAAGTCAAAATACTCCATTATAATTAAAGATAATTTATTAATCTTTAATAATTCAATTGGTGATATTACAGCTGTAGATATATCAACAGGTTTAATTGAATGGCAACTTCCAACTCAAAAAAGTAGTATAATTAATGAAGCTTACAATTTTAATTATTCAAAATTGGTAAGTGATGGTGACTCAATTTATTTTTCAAATAATAAAAATGAATTTTATTCAGTTGATATAAAATCTGGTATTATTAATTGGATAAATCAAGTTAGTGCGATTTTAACGCCGGTGATAATAAATGATTATATTTTTACAGTTTCTGATACTGGCTACCTTATTACTATTCAAAAGAAAGAAGGAAATATAATTAGAGTAAATGATATTTATAAAAACTATGATTTAAAAAAAAGAAAAAAATTAACTCCAACTGGTTTCTCAATTGGGCAAACAAATCTTTATTTAAGTAATTCAGATGGAAATATAATTGTAATAAATCTAACTTCTGGGAATTTATCTACAATAGAAAAAGCTTCACGAGATTTAATATCTAGACCTTATATTTATAATGGAGATTTATTTGTTGTTAAAAATGGATCAGTAATTCAATATGATTGAAAATGATTTTAAAGTTTTTAGAAAAAATTGGAAGAAAGAAAATTGTACTAGATAGAGGACCTTCGCATCCAAAATATAATGAAGCTAAACCATGGATGAATAGATATTATGTTCTTTTTAGACATCGTCCCAAGTGGTTTCCATTTAATATATTAATACATCAAATGTTAGCAGATGATCATGGTGATGGTGTTCACAATCATTTATGTCCTTACATAACAATTATACTTAGAGGAGGATACTGGGAAACTACTATAAAAGGGAAATTTTGGAGAAAACCTGGCTATATAGGTTTTCGCTCAGCTAATGCATATCATAGAGTTGATTTAAAAGAGGGCACTAAACCAATGACCATTTTTATACCTGGACCTTTTGGACTAAGAAAAGGACCTAGATCAGAATATGGTATAGACTTTAAAACTAAAAAGAATTAATGCAAAAAAGTTTTTCAGAGAAATTTCTTAATTATTGCAATTCCGAAAACTTTGAAATTAATGAAAACCAAATTAAAGTAGCAAAAAAAATTCAAGATTATTATAAAAAAAATTTTAAATCTTTTTTTTCTTCACTTTTTTCAAAAGAATATTTTAAAAAATGTTTTTATCTTTATGGAGATGTAGGTGTTGGAAAAACAATGATTTTAAATTTTTTTTTTAATGAAGTAAAAGAAAAAAAATTAAGACTTCATTTTAATGAATTCATGTTAAATTTTCATAATTTTGTTCATGAAAATAAAAATAAAAAAGAAGAAAATGTAATAAGTTTATTTGTAAAAGATCTAAAATTAAAAGCCTCTTTAATATATTTTGATGAATTTCAAGTAACTAATATTGTTGATGCAATGATATTAGGAAAGTTATTTGAAAATATGTTTAAAGAAAACATAAAGATTATTCTCACTTCAAATATCAAAATATCAGAATTGTATAAAGATGGTTTGCAACGAGACCAATTTAAACCCTTTATTAAAATTATGGAGGAAAAATCTGTTGAGCATGAGCTAATAATTGAAGATGACTATAGAAAAGCAAAAGAAAATAAAAAACAAAGATATTTTTTTCCATTAAGTCAAGAAACTAACTTTAAGATAAATAAATTTTTTAGAACAATTACAAAAAATAGAAAAATGCTACCAAAAATTTTACATATAAAGGGAAGAGTTTTTGAAATAAAAAATTTTTATGAGGGAATTTCTAGATTTAATTTTAAAGAATTATGTGATCAAAATTTGGGAGCTGAAGATTATTTGGAAATTACCAAAAATTCTAATTTCATTGTTATTGAGAATATACCTCAATTTAATGATACAAATTCAAACCAACAGTTAAGATTTATTACTTTGCTAGATATTATTTATGACAAAAATATTCCAATAGCAGTTACAGCTAATCAAAGTTTGGATAAATTTTCTTCTTCAAAACCTTTAGAAAAAGAATTTAAACGATCTATTAGTCGCTTATACGAATTAACCTCAAAGGATTACATGTAATGAAACAAGAATTTTATAATCTTCAAATTAATACAAATGGCCAAAAACTGTATGAATTTACTAATCAAACAATTAAATGGATTGAAAAAAATAAATTTAAGAACGGTATGGTCAATTTAAGCATTCAGCACACAAGTGCATCTTTAATAGTGCAAGAAAATGCAGATCCAGATGTACAAACTGATTTGTTGAATTATTTTGATAAATTGGCTCCAATGAATGATAAATTGTACATCCACACGGCTGAGGGAAAAGATGACATGCCTGCTCATATAAAGTCTTCATTAACTAATAATCAAATTTCTTTGAGTGTTAAAAATGGTAAATTATTACTTGGAACATGGCAGGGGATATATCTATTTGAACATAGACTAAACCCTCAATCAAGAACTGTCATTCATCATTTTTTAGGAGAGATTTAATTTTTTCTCAAACTTTGAAAAGCACTTAGTGCTGAAGCTCTTGCTTCCTCATGTATTACAATTGGCTTTGGATAATCTTTTCCAATAAGAGTATTAATTGCTTGTTGGTATTTTAATTCCATTTCCCAAGGCTTGTGAATGAATTTTGATGGAACTTTTTTTAATTCTGGAACCCATTTTTTAACATAAACGCCTTCTTTATCAAATTTCTCACCCTGAAGAATTGGATTAAATATTCTAAAATAAGGGGCAGCATCTGCACCACAACCAGCAACCCATTGCCACTGAGCTACATTATTTGCCTTATTAAAATCTAATAAAAAATTTCTGAAATGTTTTTCACCCTCTGTCCAATTAATTCTAAGATGTTTAACTAAAAAGGATCCTACAACCATTCTTACTCTATTGTGCATCCAGCCAGTTTCATAGAGCTCCCTCATACCAGCATCAACAATTGGATAACCAGTCATTCCTTTTTTCCAGGTTTTTAGAAACTTTTCATTTTTTATCCAAGGGAATTTATCAAATTCTTTTCTAAAATTACCTTTTAAAAATTCTGGAAAATAATTTATTAAACTATGGGAGAATTCTCTCCAACCCAATTCATTAATGTACTTACGATAACCAATACCTTTTGGTTTAATTTCGTTACATTTTTTCCATATAGTTCCAACATGGATTTGACCAAATTTAATATATGGTGACAATTTTGAAGTACCCTCAACTGATGGAATATCTCGAGAAGTACCATAATCTTTAATTTTATTTTCTATTAAATTTCTAAGTATTTTTTTGGAATCACTTTCAGAAACTTTCCAATATTCTTCAAATTTTTTATGCCAATTTTTTTTGGGCAACATATCAGTTGGAGTAATACAATTTTTAAAAAAAGATTTAATTTTAGATTTTTTCTTTACTATATAATTTTTACTAGGGGGTGAATTTAAATAGATCTTTTCAGCAGTTCTCCAAAAGGGAGTAAAAACTTTAAATGGAGTTTTGTCATTTTTTGTTACCTCTTGATATTCATTAAGAATATTACCTTTAAAATATTTAAAATTTATTTCATTTTTAACAAAAAAATCTCTTATCTTCTTTCCTTTTGCAATAACATCAGGTTCATAAACCTTATTCCAATAAATTGAAACATTATCTTTTTTTTTTATTTTTGAAAGAATATCTAATTCATCACCTTTTAATATTTGAAGATTGATTTGATAATTAAATAAATCTTTTTTAAAATTTTCTAAAGATTTTGAAAGCCACCACTTTTGAGCCTCTCTTTTATTGTCATATTCATTGTTATTGTAAATGTAAAAAGCTATTACATTTTGATGATTTTGAGTTGCATAAGAAAGTGCAGCGTTATTTTCAATTCTGAAATCTTCCCTAATCCAAACTAAACCTGTATCTGACATAATTTAATTTTGATTTATTAATTTTTTGTACATTTCTTGGTCAGTATCTCCTTCACAGCCTATAACCAATACATTTGAGTTTGAATTCAGATTAAGCTCTTCTCTAATCTTTTGATCCTCACATGTAGCAATTAAACTAATTACCCCAGGTGCTGAATTTTCACCTGCAATTATTTTTTCCTGACTAAAAGTTGCGTTTCCTAGTAATTTCATAGTTTTAGCAATATTATCATCCGGCAAACTTATGCAATACTTTACTGAATTTTTAAGTATTTCCCATGGGACCAATGATACTTCTCCACAAGACATTCCACCCATTAGACTTTCTCTTTTAATATCAATTTTTTCAATTTTTCCAGATCGAATACTTTCCAAAACACATGCTGCACTATCTGGTTCAACAACTATAGTTGTTGGGATATATTTTAAATATCTTGCTATACCTGCTATCATTGCTCCAGCCATTCCACCAACACCTGCTTGTAAAATTATATGAGTAATTTGAATCTTTTTAATTTGATCAAATATCTCTTTCATCATTACTGTATAACCAGCCATTGTAAATTTAGGAACTAACATATAATCATTCCAAGCAACATCCTGAACTATTTGCCAACCATTTTCTGTTGATTGTTTTATGCATTCAATAAGTGATTTTTCATAGTTACCTTTTACTTTGATAACTTCAGCACCTAATTTTGACATCGCCTCTCCTCTAGCATCACTTACAAACTCACTGATAAAAATTTTACATTTAAGACCAAGTCTTTTTGCACCCCAAGCTACAGATCTTCCATGATTACCAGCAGTTGCAGTTGAAACTATTATTTCTTTATTTCCTTTTGATATCTTTTCTACAGCATATGCTCCACCTAATGCTTTAAATGATTTTAAATTAAATCTTTTACTTTCATCTTTATAAAAAATTTTATTTAAATTTAATTCTTTAGATAATTTATTTAGATCTAATAAGGGAGTAGGTGAGTATCCATTCCATTCTTTTATACTAAGATATGCATCATCAATTTCTTCTTTTGATAGTGATTTTAGTATTTGTTCTTTATTAAAAGAATAATTTTTATTTGTAATAAATTCAGAATACTTCCAAGAATAACCATTAGATGAAATTGTCATTATCTAACAGTCTAACGTATTATCTCGTTCCCACCTAGTAATAGCTTTAGTTTTGTCAAAACTTTCTTTTTGTTTAAATTCTTTAATTTCTGAATTTCTAAGCTTGATATAGCTATTAATTACTTCCTTACCAAATGCCTCATTCATATCTTTATTATCTTTAAGTTTTTCAAGTGATTGATCTAATTCATTTGGAAGTTTAGGAAGATCAGGATATTTTTTATGATCTTCATACATATTACAACTTAATGGCTTTCCAGGATCTATTTTGTTATTTAATCCATCTAAGCCCGCAGCTAAAACACTTGCTTGTAATAAATAAGGGTTTGCAGAACCGTCCATTAATCTTAATTCAAATCTACCTGGATCAGGAATTCTAATCATATGAGTTCTGTTATTACCCGTGTAAGAAATACTACTTGGAGACCATGATGCTCCTGATTTAGTTGGTGGAGCATTAATTCTTCGATAACTGTTTATTGTTGGATTAAAAAAAGCTGAAAGAGAAGATGCATTTTTAATAACACCTCCAAGAAAATTATAAGCCATTTTACTTAAGCCAAGTTTATTAGAGTTATCTAAAAACTTATTTTTTTTACCATCCCAAACTGAAATATGAGCATGACATCCATTCCCAGTCAAATTTTCAAATGGTTTAGGCATAAATGTTGCTCTTAACCCATGTTTTTCAGCAATTGTTTTAACCATAAATTTAAAGAATGTGTGTCTATCGGCAGTAATTAAACAGTCATCATAATCCCAATTCATTTCAAATTGACCATTGGCATCTTCATGATCATTTTGGTAAGGACCCCATCCCATTTCAATCATGGAGTCACAAATTTCTTTAATTAAATCATATCTTCTCATTAAAGCTGATTGATCATAACAAGGTTTTGATTGAGTATCTCTTGGATCCGCTATCGAATTACCGTCTGATGATATTAGAAAATATTCACATTCTACACCAGATTTCATTGTTAGACCTTTTTTTTGTAATTTTTTAATTTGGTTTTTGAGCATTATTCTTGGTGATGCTTCTACTGGCTTTCCATTCATCCAAAGATCTGAAGCTAACCAGCCAACTTCTTTATTCCATGGTAATTGAATAAGACTATCAGGATCTGGAATACCAAACATATCTGAGTCGGCAGGTGACATATCAAGCCATGCAGCAAAACCAGCAAATCCAGCACCTGTTTCTTGCATTTCTTTTATAGCTCTAGCAGGGACTAATTTTGATCTTAAAACTCCAAATAGATCCACAAAGCTTATTAAAAAATATTTTATTTTTTTTTCTTTAGAAATTTTAAATAAATCTTTTGGCATTAATTAAACTAACATAATTATTTAAAAAATGAAAAAATTGTTTCTTTATAATATATAATATTAACAACAATTATTATAATAACTGCCAATATAACACCATACTTTGCTTTTGGAAAAGCAACACCACGCATCTTAGTTGGTCTTAATTCTTCGTTATTATTTTCTTCTGACATTTTATGATTAAGAATTAAATGGGCGCCACAATATAAGTAGCGCCCAAATTTTATTTTTATTTACCACTCAGCCATATTGCTTTTATGATCGTTAGCTCCATGTCTTTTTCTTGCTAATCTTTCAAGTTCTTCACTTTCAGATCTTGCAGTCAAAACATGCCAGCCAATCCATAAAACAACGCCAATGATAACAAGTAATGTTTCACTTGAACCAGCTCCTGGATAAACTGCACCGACAACTTCTTCAGCACTAAGATGATCTATCCAGTTTGTAACTGTAGCCATATTATTCTCCTTTACCTAGTTGCGGATGAAACTGCTCTTTCATCTTTTTTTGCAGACTCCATCATTTCATAGTCAAGTCCAGCTATTTCTACTTCACGTGGGATTCTTAACTTACCCATTCCATGCAGTACTTTAGCTATTATATAACCTGGTAGCATTCCAAGAACACCAAACATTATTATTGCTCCTAAGAATTGCCCTAATGGATTGATTGAAGCGTATGTTGTTCCATCCCACATAGCGCCAACACTATAACCTGATGCTGGGTAACCATTTAAGACAAAACCACAAATTATTAGACCAACAAAGCCAGCATAACCATGTACTGCTACCGCACCAACTGCATCATCAATTTTGAACTTACGCTCAACCCAGTAATGTAGTTTGTATGCAATCACAACACCGATCATACCAATGATCATTGCTTGAATTGGATGATATAAATCATTTCCAGCTGAAGCACAGATGACACCTGCTAGTCCACTTGAGTACGTCCAGAAAGGATCACCTTTAGCAATCCAATAACCAGCTAATAATCCACCTGATAATGACATCAGGAAGTTAAAAGTAATACCACTAAGTGTAGTAGGGGTTACATATATGTTTGTAGCTGTCCAATAAGTTACTCCTTCCATCCCATATTCGGGTCCAAGGTCAAAGATTGGTATATTACATGCTGCATAAAATCCCCAGAATCCAGTATAAATTAAAAATAATCCAACTGTAACTAGCCAAGGATTTCTTGGTCCTATGTTTCTTGGTTCACCACTTGATGAGAATTTTCCAATTCTTGGTCCTAAAACCACTAGAACACCTAAAGCAAATCCACCTGCAATTGCGTGAATTACTCCTGACGCATAAGCATCATGGTATCCTAAAATTTTAAGCATCCATCCATCAAAGTGCCATCCCCAAGCAGCATCAATTGTCCAAAATACAGATCCAATTGCAATTGCTAAAATTCCAAATGCAAAAGTTGTAATTCTTTCAATGATTGCTCCAGAAACTATAGAAGCAGCTGTCCACGAGAATAATAAGAACGCAGCCCAGAATACACCACTTATGTGGTCACCTAGGTTAATCGCCATATACTCCGTGTTAGCCATGTACCATTTAGCACTAAAAGTACTTTCATCAGTAATAAGAGCAGTGCTTTCATTCATTATTGATGGAGCTATTCCCGGTCCTGTTGGGAATGCCCAGTAAATCCACCAACCAAAGAAAAACCACGTTACTGTTACCAATGGTATTAGCATTGTGTTTTTCATAAGAGTATGTTGGTGATGTTTGTATCGAGAAGCTCCAACTTCATACATACAGAAACCGACGTGAATTAAAAACATCAGTACTACCGTTACCCAGTAGTAAAACTCTGTAAATATAGTAGTAAGAGCACCTAACTGATCAGTCATATTCTCTCTCCATATTAGTTTCTCAAACCCTATAAAATTTAAATAGGTGTGACAAATGAAACAATCTTTAAAAACCTAGCGATGACACTAAGTTTAAAAAAAAAAACAACTTTAGATTGTGATTTTAGAATTTTAAGTATGCTTTTTTTAAATCAACGAGAGGATGTTTTGGAGACATTTGAAATTTGACTAATAACTCTCTAGCTATCATGTCTCTATCTTGTTGGTTGTCAGGAAGTTTAATAGATTTTGGAATAGTAACCCAACCATTAGCATTTCTGCAAAACACAGCAGGTCTTCCTTCTTCATAACCCATATGAACATCTTCTAACCAATTCAAATCATCCCAACCCATAGCTTCTACATATTTTTTTAGAAAAGGTGTAATTTTTTTGTAATCAGGAAGTAAATTAACATCGTATCTATAACCGATATGTTGACCAATAAGTTTCTCTCTAGCTGTTTCTTTAAAAGTACCAAGTTTCATTTTCTTTTCTTTTTTTGGTTTGCTTTTATTTTTTTTATTTTTTTTCTTAGCCATAATTAACCTTATATTTTATGATAGTTATCAACACCAACAGTGTAGTTAGTTCCTGCTAATGGTACTTTTGCTAAAGCAGATGCTTCAGATGTCAGTGCAGCTAAATCTTCTGGCTCTAAAGAGTGAATATTAGTTTTTCCACATGCTCTTGCTAGTAGTTGCGCCTCTAAAGTCATTGAATGTAAATAATTATACACTCTTAGTGCAGCATCATCAGGATTTAATCTTGCTCTTAATTTTGGATCTTGAGTTGCAACACCAACTGGACATCTTCCAGTGTGACAATGATAACATTCACCAGCTTTAACTCCCATTTCTTTTTCAAAATTTGCTTCTGGGATATCTTTGTTACAATTTAAAGCAATCATAGAACCAGTGCCTATTGCAATTGCATCAGCACCTAACGCTAAAGCTTTGGCCATATCAGCACCATCTCTAACACCACCTGCATAGATTAAAGTAACTTTTCCAGTTTTACCAACATCATCTAATGCTCTTCTTGCCTCTCTAATAGCCGCTATTCCTGGAATACCAGTGTTAGCAGCTGCGATGTGGGGACCAGCTCCAGTTGATCCTTCCATACCATCCAAATAAATTGAATCTGGATCACATTTTGCAGCCATACGAACATCATCATAAACTTTTGATGCACCTAATTTTAATTGTATTGGCACTTTGTTTTTTGTTAGTTGTCTTAATTCTTCAACCTTTAAAGCTAAATCATCTGGACCTAACCAGTCAGGGTGTCTTGCTGGTGATCTTTGATCAATTCCTGATGGTAGTGATCTCATTTCAGCAACTTGATCAGTTACTTTTTGACCCATTAAATGTCCACCCATTCCAACTTTTTGACCTTGTCCAATAAATACTTCAATTCCATCAGCTAATTGAGCATGATGAGGATTAAAACCATATCTTGATTGAATACACTGATAGTACCATTTTTCAGAATATCTTCTTTCATCCGGTATCATTCCACCTTCGCCAGAACATGTTGCACTTCCAGCCATAGTTGCTCCTCTTGCTAAAGCAGTTTTAGCTTCATAAGATAATGCACCAAAACTCATTCCAGTAATATAAACTGGAATATCTAGTTCGATTGGGTTTTCACATCTTGGACCAATTACAGTTTTTGTTTCACATTTTTCTCTGTAACCTTCTATTACAAATCTTGTAAGAGTGCCTGGCAAGAAAACCAAATCATCAAAAGTAGGAATTTTTTTCATCAATGCCATTCCTCGCATTCTGTATCTTCCTAACTGTGATTTAATATGAATATCGTCTATTACTTCAGGAGTAAAAATAGCGTTGTGTCCAAGTAAGCTTTTATTTCTTTTACCCTCTTCGTGTGCATGAACATCTGCTTTTCCTCCAACACCTTTTCCATTTGATTTCTTTTTTGTTTTTCTTTTTGCCATTAGATTGCTCCTTTTTTCTCAGTAGGTTCTAGGTTGTCATAATTCCAAAGTTTTTTACCTGCTACTATTTTTTTCATTTTACTCACATCAAAATTTTCACCAATTTCTGCTACTTTTAACTTTCTTTTTAGCCAATCTTGATCATTTTTTGTAAGCTCAGCATCTACTGCATCACTACCATATGAGCCAATTTTTCCACCAATAAAAATTGTTCCATCGTACATAGAGTCGCCTAAGTTAATTCCAACATCTCCTAAAATAATTATTCTGCCTCTTTGCATCATAAAACCTGTAAATGCTCCAGCATCTCCACCAATAATAATGGTTCCACCTTTCATATCAATACCAGTTCTAGCACCAACACTTCCTTTACAGATCAAATCTCCACCTCTTATTGCAGCTCCAAAGCACGATCCAGCATTTTTTTCGATCACAACTTTTCCTGCCATTAAGTTTTCAGCACAAGACCACCCAACTCTTCCATTAATTCTTACAATTGGACCATCGCACGATCCCATTCCAAAATAACCTAAACTACCTTCAAAAATTAAATTTAATTTATTTAAGATACCAACACCTAAACTGTGTTTACCTTGAGGGTTTTTGATAACAATTGTTCCAAAACCCTGACTCATTAAATTGTCAATTTCTTTATTAGCTTCTGCAGCAGTCATGTCTTTAACATCAAGATCTGTTCTTTTATTAAAATCTACATCGTAAGTTCCAAAGTAATAAAAATTTTCAGCTTCATCAGGATTAAAAAACTTTTGTTGTGTTCTTCCTGTTAAAACCTCAGTATGCATGCCCATTGCCTGGGCTTTAGTTTTTTTCTCAGTATTTTTTAAATTTGCCATACTTTAACCTCCCCATCAAATGGATCATAAGTATCAATCTCTTGTGGTAAAATCGATCTGATTGCTATTTCTTCTGATCCCATTGCTACTAAATCATCTGACTCATAAAGAACTAATGGTTTTGCTGCCATAGTATCTTTTGCCATACCTAAAGAGTCTTTTGTCGCTACAAAATAAGTAAATACTCCGTCTAATCCTGTAAGAGACTCCTTCATACCTTCCTCTAATGATGCCCCATCTCGCATTTTTTCAGCAATATAAACAGCGATTAGCTCTGAGTCACACTCAGACATAAATCTCATGCCTTTATTCTCTAAAGCTCTTCTATTATTCCAGTAATTTGTTAATTGTCCGTTGTGTACAACTGATACATCACTAAAAGGATATCCCCAAAAAGGGTGAGCAGATTTAATATCTACCCCAGACTCAGTGGCCATTCTAGCATGACCAATCGCATGGGTGCCAACAACTTTATCTAAATTATATCTATCACAAACCATTTTAGCATTTCCTAAATCTTTAATTACTTCTAAAGATTTACCCATGGAAAGAATTTCTACACCAGGAATACTTTCAATTTTTTGTGAAAATTCTAATAAATCTTTTTTATCATATTGGACTTCATACCTTAGAGAGTAGGGAAGAATTCTTTCTTCTTTAACAATTTTCGCTCCCATTTCAGAAAGATATTTTTCAACAGTTTTTTTTCTTTCATCATAAACAGATACATCTTCAGCAACAGAAGAACTTCCTTCACCAACGTTTTCACCTACTTTAACTCTCATGATGAAGTTTTTTCCATCAGTGTCACCATACAAAGCATAACCTGTGGAGTCCTCTCCTCTATGCTTTAATGCTTGCAACATTCCTTGCAATTCATGACCAACTTTTGAAGACTTGCCCCTATGTATTAATCCTGCAATTCCGCACATATCTTTTCCTCTCTATAATTTTAAAGTCTATGGTAGACAATCTAGATAAGTATCCAGATCCCATTGAGTTGTTGCACCTAAAAATTTTTCCCATTCATCATTTTTATACCAATGAAATATTTTATACATTTCATCTGGCATTGCTGATTGAATGATTTTATCTTCAGCAAGTCTATCTAAAGCCTCACCTAAACTTAAAGGTAATTTTTTAACATCTTTACCAGCTTTTTGCGCTTCGTAGATATTTCTTGATTCTGGTTTGCCTGGATCAATATTATTAGTTAGACCGTCATCAAAAGCCTTTAATAAAGCTGATCCCATCAAATATGGATTATGCATAGAGTCTACTGATCTATATTCAAATCTACCTGGAGCAGAAACTCTTAATCCACAAGTTCTATTTTGATAACCCCAGTCTGCATATACTGGTGCCCAGAAACCTTGATCCCATAATCTTCTATAAGAGTTTACTGTAGAGGATCCAATAGCTGTTAATGCTGGAAGATGTTTCATAACACCACCAATAGATTTTAAACCTACTTTTCCAGGCAATTGAACATCTTTGGTATCAGGCATAAAAGTATTTGTACCACCCTCAACGTAACTAAATACCTCATCCATTCCTGGAATAGATTTATGACCTAATTTATTTAATTTATCTTTTCCACCTGTCCATAAAGACATATTTGTATGACAACCACTTGCAGAAACACCCATAAATGGCTTTGTCATAAAACAAGCAATTAAATTAAATTCCCTTGCCACCTGAGCACAAATTTGTCTGTAAGTTGATAGTCTGTCTGCATTTCTTAAAACATCATCATACATCCAATTTAATTCTAACTGTCCTGGAGCATCCTCATGATCTCCTTGAATCATATCAAATCCCATAGCTCTAGCGTATTCCATAACTTTCATGAATACCGGTCTTAAAGATTCAAATTGATCAATGTGATAACAATAAGGTTTAGAAAAACCTTTTCCAGTTGGTGTTCCATCTGGATTTTTTGTTAGCCACATCATTTCAGGTTCAGTACCAACTCTTAATTGATAACCATGTTTTTTCTTAAATTCTTCAGCAATTATTCTTAAATTTCCTCTACAATCAGATGTTAAGTGTCCACCTGGATTTTCTCTTTCTTCTCTATTTCTAAAACATGTAACAAATACTCTTCCAACTTTTTTATCCCAAGGCAGCTGACAAAAAGTTTCAGGATCAGGAATTCCAACTAGCTCTTTAGCCTCAGGTCCGTATCCAATGTAATTATTATGTCTATCTAGAAATAAATTTGCAGTAGCACCGTAAACTAACTGAAATCCTTTTTCACAAGTTCTTTCCCAGTGATCTGAAGGAATACCTTTACCTACAACTCTTCCAGTAACAGAGATAAATTGAAAAAAAATATACTCTACTCCAAGTTCATTAATCTTTGCTCTAACTTGTTTTACAAGTTTATCTCTTCCAGGTTTATTTACGTGTTTTTCTAGATCAGTCATATTCCCCCTATTAGAATTTTAAGATTAAAAAGGTAACTGAAAAAAAAACTTCTGTCTACTCAGATAAACTAGCTCCAAGGAAACGGACTGTTCGAAGTAGGGTGAAGTTCACCTTTCTCGTATCGGTTGAATCTAAATGGTTTCAACAAGTCACTCTCTTGTCCTAAAATTTCTTTAGCAACTAATTCACCAACACCAATCATTTTATAACCATGGTTAGCATCAGCAATCATATAAACGTTTTCTAAAAATCTATCAAAGATAGGAAAAGAGTCTGGTGTCATACATCCAAGACCACCTGATGGACCTTTTCTATATAAATCAGATTTTCCTTCAAATCTTTTTTGACAATGTGCTAAAGCTGAACACCACATATCATTAAATGCTTCAGTTGTTTGATATTCTGGAGACTCAATTCCATACGGATCAACATTCACCTCATCAAAATGTTTATCAACAATGTAAGGAGAAGTTCCACCTTGAACACCTAAACCTTCAATGTCAGGCTTGTAATAAATTCCCCAAATTTTGTCAGTAATTAATTTTTTAGTTTTGTCTGAATATAATGGTGCGGTAGAGTCTACGTGAATTACTGGTGGTTGTTCACCATTATTCATCTTTAAAAAATCCTTATCAACACCAATAACACCCTCTTGCAACATCCAATATGTCCACATATCCGTTGTGTGCATTTTACCATCTTTACCTTTGATGTTTGCTGTTTTTGGAAGTTCTAACATATTCCAGAAATCTCTAGCCCAAGGTCCAGCTCCAATAACCACTTGTTCGCAATCAATAGTACCTTTATCAGTTTCTACACCAGTTACAGCTTTACTATTGCTACCTCTTTTAAAACCATTTACTTTTACACCTTTAATAACCTGAACACCGTTTGAAGTAGATTTGTTTTCAAGCGCTTTAATAGAATCTTTGTTAAATGCATAACCACCTTTTTTTTCATGAAGCACAGATGTAATTCCTTGCGCCTGCCAGTCATCAAACATCCCTTTCATATATTTCATGCAATCTTTTTCACCTTCAATAAATTCTGATTCATAACCAATAGCTTTTTGTTGCTCATAAATTGTTGCTACATCTTTATGCATTACTTCTGGTGATATTTGTAAATATCCAACAGCATTATATTTAAATGCTTTAGGGTCACTTTCCCAAACTGAAACTGAATGAGCCATCAACTCTCTCATTGCTGGTTGAAAATAATTATTTCTGACAACACCACAAGCTATTCCACTTGCACCTGCTGCAACATCTTTTTTTTCTAAAACTACAATGTCTCCTGGATTTTTATATGTTTCTGATAACTTCCAAGCTGTACTTAAACCGTGGATACCTCCACCAATGATAACTACTTTAGCTTTTGTTGGTAATGACATTAATAGAACTTTATTTTTCGTGGGACTTAAATATATAATTTTTTATATATATAAAAAATATAAGTAATAATTATATAGCTTGTTAAAAACTTAAATGTTTTAGTGTTTCAAGATATTGATTAAATTCCTCAATAAAGGAATCACTCGGTTTAATATGTTTTTTTCTTTGATCACCAGGAGTTTTTTCTAAGAAAAAGAACCCTTTTTCACAAGCCTCATTTATCATTAATGCAGATTTTGGACGTGAAGTTTTAAATAATTTAGTTTTTAACTCCTCTACAGTAAGATTTTCTTTATACTTATATGCATGCATCACTAAAAGCATCATATGGTAATGAGAGGGTGACTTTCTAAAAAAATAATTACTGGAAGTATGAGATAATTTCATTTGGTCCTCCCAAAACTCTAATAAATCTTTTGTTGTTTTTGACATTAAGATCTAACTCTAGTCTTTTTGGGATCAAAGTGTGGGAATGACACAACTTTTGCAGAAATTCTTTTTTGATGACCATCAATTTTTCCAATCTCAACATCAGTTCCAGGTTCTGAATATTGAGTATCGATTCTACATAATGCTATATTCTTATTTAAAGTTGTTGATAAACAACCACTTGTTACTATTCCAACTTGAGACCTTCCAACATGAACACAATCACCATGACCAGCATGTTCCTTTCCAATAAGCTCCAAACCAACAAGTTTTTTTTGTGGATTTGCTTTTCTTTCTTTTAAAACTTCTTTTCCTATGAAGTCTTCCTCTTTTGTTTTTAATGGAACTGCAAAACCAATTCCAGCTTCAAAAGGATCTTGTTGACCATCAAATTCATTACCAAATAAAATTAAACCAGCTTCAATTCTCAATTTATCTAAAGCTGCAAAACCTGCAGGAATTAGTCCGTAATCTTTTCCAGCCTCCATAAGTTTGTCCCACACCTCAGGTGCATGTTTTGGATGACACCAGACTTCGTAACCGAGCTCACCTGTATAACCTGTTCTTGAAACAATTAGAGGAATACCTTGAAGCTCCTCAACTCTACAAATTGTAAATCTAAACCACTCTAATTCATCTATTGATGGTTGGGTAGGAGGAGTAAAAATTAATTTTTTTAGTATGTCTCGACTTTTAGGTCCTTGTATAGAAACATTACTAATTTGATCTGTAGAATTTTTTACATTTACTTTGAAGTTTTTTTTCTTGGCTACTTCTTTTAACCATTCACCTGCATATTCATCTCCACAAATCCATCTAAAACCAGTTTCACTTAATCTTAATAAAGTTCCATCATCAAACATCATACCATTTTCATAGCACATGGCAGAGTAAACAACCTGACCAACAGAGAGCTTTTTAATATTTCTTGTTAATGTGTAATTCATTAATTCTTCAGCATCTGGTCCAATAATTTCAAACTTTCTTAGAGATGATAAATCTATTAATACTGCTTTTTCTCGACATGCATTATATTCTTCAACAACCCCATGCTTCGTGAAATCATTAGGTAACCAAAACCCTCTAGCATCGATAAAGTTTCTAGTTAATTTAGATGTTCTTTCATAAAAACCAGAATTTCTAGTAAGTTTTTTTTCAGAGTCAGTTTTCATTCTAAAAGCAAATGATTTTGAAAATTGTTTTTTTTTGTCATAAGTTCTAACAAATATATCAGTAGGATTCCATGAATTACATGCATCTATATCACTTGGACAGGCTGTTGTTCCAATAGTTAAATCTTTTAATGCTCTAAACATTACATAATCACCGGGTCTAGCAAAAGATTCATCAGAAATAACAGAATTTAATCCTGAAGCTGAAGTATTAAAAAATAAGTTAATAGCATGCCAACCTTTCTGTTTTTGAACACCATATTGAGACATTGAATTAGTTAAGTTGTCAGAGCAGTTTGGGTGTCCAAAATAGCCTGCATCTTCATAATATTTTGAGGTGCAAGCTAAATTAAAAGTGTCATGTTTACCTACGGTGTCTCTAATTACTTCAATTAAAGGCTCATGATCAGTATCATAAAATTTTGAAAATAAACCTGGTCCAGGAAAAGTATTACCCATAAAAGTTCTAGTTGTTTGCCAATCAAGACCCTTTTCAATTTTTTTATCTAGCTTTCTGGTATCAAATGCCACAAAGTCTGAACACTGTCTTCCTGCTGGGCTAATAACCTGAATATAATCACCTTCCTTAACTTGATAAGAAATCGAGGTTTCTCTATCTATATTTTTTTCATAATTGGGTTCAAAAACTGGATCAGGTATAATGGACAATTCTTTATCATTTACAATTTTGGCTCTTTTTATAAATATTGTTAAATCACTTGAAGGATTTTGTTCACTTACCAACATATCATCTTGTGGTGCTGAAAAAATTACATAACATTTATCCTTAGATTTAATCTTGATTGTTTCGCCACTAGGGGTTTTGTCATCAAATAAAAGTGATGACTTAGATTTGTTTATATCTAAATTTCTTTTTTTTAATTGAAGATTTGTTACAAAAGAACTTTCATCTTTTCTTTTGAGTATTTCTTTAATAAAACTTTCTTTACAATTTTCTTTTAGATTTAAAATCCCAAGTTCAGGTTTACCATCTTTATTAAAACAAATTATTTCACAAATTTGATTTCCCTCATCATTGATAATTTCTATTTCATCATCAGGAAAAATTTGTAAACCAGTTAGTCCACCTGCATTTACCGTGTGTCTTTCAACTCCAGGTGGTAGTACGTTTAAACCCGGTTCTTTAATATCTAAAGTAGTTTGTGACATTTTTATAAATCTATTGATATATTATATATAAATCTAGTAGTTGACTATCATTTTACTTAAGCACATACTATTCACACTTAATATTAAGAAAGGGGAATAAATGCGAAAAATAATATCATTAATATCTGCAATGATAATTTCAGTAGTAAGTTTTGCTGGAATATCAAACGCGGCAGATAGTAAAAAGCCTATTGTTATCCCAACACATAACTGGTCAAGCCAAATTGTAATGGCTTACGTTATTGGTGGAATTATGGAAGACATGGGAAATAATGTTAAATATGTTAACGCTGACTCTCAAGCAGTTTATGAGTCAATTAGACTTGGCGACATAACTATATCTCACGAAGTATGGGAATCAGCATTTGGTAAATCATTCACAACTGCATTGGATAAAGGTGGATTGCTTGACTGGGGTGACCATGAAGCAAGAACACTTGAAGATATGGGATATCCAAATTGGGTTGCTGAAAAAGGATTGTGCCCAGGCCTACCAGACTGGACTGCTTTAAAAAATCCTGATTGTGCTAAAAACTTTACAACACCTGACTCACCAGATGGAAAAGGAAGAATGTTGGAAGGTCCACAAACTTGGCATGGTGATTTAATTCCACAAAGGGTTGACGCTTTAGGTTTAGGAGATCTTTGGTGGGTTAAATTTGCTGGAAGTGCAGATGCACTTTGGGCAGAATTATCAGCAGCTGAAAAAGAAGGAAGAGGAACAATCATCTTTAACTGGACACCTAACTTTACGGATGGTGCTGGTTTTACATTTATCGATTTTCCTCCATACACAGCAGGTTGTAGACCTGAAGATGGTGGAGATGGAAAATGTGGTTCGCCAGATGGTTATTTGAAAAAAGCAGTTAATGCTGATTTTCCAAAAACTCATCCAAAAGCAGCAGCTATGCTCAAAAAACTTTCTTTCACAACAAGTCAAATTGGTGCAATGGCAGCTTTAGTTGACGTTGACAAAATGACTCATGAGGATGCAGCTAAAAAATGGTTAGCAGACAATAAGAAAGTTTGGCAAGCTTTTACTAAATAAGGTAAAAACTATTAAATTTGAAATCTCTCCCAACAATGTTGGGGGGGATTTTTTTTAAACAAAATTAAATGATTAAATATTTTTTAAGTATATTTATTAGTTTATTATTTTTTAATCAAACTCTTGCTAAAGATGTGAGTATAAATGAAAATATTGATCTTAAGTTTGTTTGTGACCTAGATAAAAAAATAATTAAAAATTCAGAATATAATTATCAAACTTTTTTAGCTAAAGATTTGAATGAAAAAGGTTTAGATAAATTTGAAATTCAATCAAAACAACCAGAAACTCTTTTAATTAAAGGTTTGTCGTTATTTCTATCCGAGTCATCAAAATTAAATGTTAAAGTTGTGAACAAAGATGTGGTTTTATTTAAATCAATTGACCCAAAAAATAATTATTCAGAGTCAGGCATTATCACTAGAAAAACTGGAGAATTAATCCATGAAATTACAAAAAATATGAAAAGTGAGAATGCAGAAAAATATATTTCTATTTATTTTTGCACTAAACATGATCAAAAAGTCTGATTTTTTTTTTGGCAATAATGTGTAAAATATTGGTATGAAAAAATATTTCCTTAGTATTGTATTAAGTTTGTTAATTACGTCAGTCGCTTTCGCAAGAAGCACTGGATGTAAAGAAGGAAATTGTGAAAATGGTTTTGGTAAATGGGTTTATACAGATAAAACTACTTATGAAGGAGAGTGGGTAGGAACAAAAAAAAATGGTCAAGGAACTGAAACTTGGCCAAATGGATATATCTATAAAGGTGAATTTAAAAATAGTGAATGGAGTGGAGTTGGCGTTTTAACTTTTCCTGATGGCTCAACCTATGAAGGTGAATGGGCTAAAGGATTTATGAATGGAGAAGGAACTTTTACCTCATCAGATGGAACAAAAAAATCAGGTAATTGGAAAAATGGAAAGATACAAGAATAAATGTCTAAAGAGAGTTATTTAAATAAAATCAAAGATCTACCCGAGACCACAAAACAATTCGGTGGTCTATTAATTATACTTATAATTATATTTACCTCTTTTTTCATTTTGAATGTTATGTTTGGTGGAGGCGATGAACTGGTCAAAAAAATGAAGTTAGAAGAAGAAAGAATTGAACAAGAGAGAAAATTAAGTGAATTAATATCAAAACTACCCTCAGGGATATTAGTAACTTTTGATGGCACAGATCATTATAAATTAACAGATGAGGTATATGAACAAGTTTGTAAAGCAACAAAACTAATTCCGCAACGGGCGATTATGGGTGCAAATTTTTTAAATTTTAGAGCGCATGAAATTTACACAATCAATGGAAATAAAATTGATGAGACATTTGTTAAATGGGATAAAGAAAAAAATAAGTGTTTTGCAGGTTTTACTGTAAGTGGAGATAATGTTGGGGTTAATGAGTCAGTAACAGTTAGTGGCGAAGCATTAAGTTTTTTAAGTACAGGTATTGATACTAGAGTTTATTTCATTAAAAATTTTTAGGGGGAAAATAGTAATATTATAGATTTAACTTTATCTTAATTTCATATAACTTAATTAATAAATTATGTCTGAGCCAGTAATCAAATGTGAAAATGTTTATAAAATTTTTGGCACGAATGCTAAAAAAATGCTCCAAAACTCAAATGGAAATGTAGATGCTAAAACCTTCCAGGAAAATGGATGTATTGTTGGTGTTAACAATGCTTCATTTGAAGTTTTAAAAGGAGAAATGCTGGTTGTGATGGGCCTATCTGGTTCAGGTAAATCGACACTACTTAGATGTATTTCTAGATTAACTGATGCTACAGGAGGAAAAATTTTTATAGAGGGTCAAGATTTATTACAATTAAATAACAAAGAACTTATCGAACTTAGACGAAATAAAATGGGAATGGTTTTCCAAAGTTTTGCTTTGTTGCCTCATAAAACTGTTGTGGAAAACATAGCTTTTCCACTTCAAATTAAAGGTATCAAAACCGAAGACAGTATAAGTAAAGCAATGGACATGGTTAAGTTAGTTGGACTTGACGGAAGAGAAAACTATTTTCCAAGAGAACTCTCAGGTGGACAACAACAACGTGTCGGTATTGCAAGATCATTGGCTGTTGAACCAGACATTTGGTTTTTAGATGAACCTTTTTCAGCTTTAGATCCCTTGATTAGAAAAGAGATGCAAGATGAATTTTTAAGACTTCAAGAAAAGTTACAAAAAACAATCATGTTTATTACTCATGACTTTGATGAAGCCTTAAAGCTTGCAGATCGCATTGCAATTATGAAAGATGGTATAATTGAGCAGTTAGATACACCTGCAAATATTGTTTTAAATCCAGCTACTGAATATGTAAGAAAATTTACAGAAGAAGTGCCTAGAGAAAAAGTTTTATTAATTGCAGATGTTATGGATACTTCTAAAGATAATCTTGGTGATTTAAAAGTTTCAAAAGATGACATTATTGAGAATGTTGCTGAAAAAATTCTTACTCAAGAAAAATCAGTTGCTGTAATAGATGATAACAACAAAATTATTGGTTCTATTAACCCAACTAAAATAATCAATACAGTTTTTGGAGGAAGAAAAAATAACAATTAATTATGGAATTATTAAAGAAATATCCTAAGACATTTCAATGGTTATTTTTATTAGTTGTTTTTTTTGCTCTATGTTTTGCTATAGAAGTTCCTGAAACATATAAATTTATTCGTGGCCAAGCAGAGTTTATAAAAGATCCAAATCAAAGCAGTTATGTCTTTTTAGGTAAAGAAGTAAGATATTATGCATTTGATGTTTTCTGGAGATTACCTCCATTACTTGGATGGTTACCCATTTGGATAAATGATTCATTATTTTTCCTAATGAATGAATGGATGCCAATCGAAGTTTGGAATGAAGATACTCAAGAATTTAAAAGTCGTCCGATAGTTTTACAAATTAGTAGAAACTTAACAGCGTTTATGACTTTTTTAATACAGTTGATTAGAGAAATTTTATTAGGAGGTCTCGAAACTATAGTAGCCTTTACCAGTTGGGATTGGATAGATAAAAACCCCTGGGCTGAACTACCAGGATTGCCATGGACAATTGTTGCGGCAGGAGCAGCATTACTTTCATATAAACTTAGCGGCAAAGGTTTAGCTTTGTTTGCAGGTTTAACTATGATTTACATTTCTATGTTTGGTCAATGGAAACCTTCTATGCAAACTCTTTCATTTATATTAATTGCAGCACCCTTGTCATTTATTTTTGGCTTAGGTTTAGGGATAGCAGCATTTAAAAGTAAACGTGTTGAGAAAGCTCTTTATCCAATATTATTAGTGATGCAGACAATGCCACAATACGCAGTATTGGTTCCTGCGCTTGTTCTTTTTGGAGTAGGTGATCATGCAGCTGTAATAATAACTATGGTTGTAGCTGTGCCTCCAATGATTTTATTAACTATATTAGGTTTAAGAGCAGTACCCCCAGAAGTTATTGAAGCTGGTAGAATGAGTGGATGTAATAATTTTCAACTAATGTTCAAAGTATTAATTCCAACTGCTAGAAGAGATATTTTAATTGGAGTAAACCAAGTAATCATGGTGTGTTTTTCAATGGCAGTCATTTCAGCTTTTATTGGTGCAAAAGGTTTAGGATTTAATTTATTATTGGCATTAAATCAGTTAAATATTGGATTAGCCTTAGAGGCAGGCTTATGTATTAGCTTAATTGCAATTTTATTAGATAAAATGTCTTTAGCTTGGGCAAATAAACAAACCGATTATTTTGGCAACCTTACATTCTATCAAAGAAATAAAAATATTTTATTTTTTGGTGCAACTGTAGTTATTGGAATATTGCTTGCCTATATTGGAACTTTTCTTTTTAAAGGTACTTTTAATTATTTTTTTGAAATTCCACACAACAAAGGAATATCCACAGCTGATTTTTGGAATAAAGGTGTAGATTGGATTTTTGATACATTTTTCATATATATTAAAGCATTTAACACATGGTTGATTCAAGATGTACTGCAACCAATGAGGGCTTTGTATTTAAGAATGCCTGCAGTTGCTACAATAGTTTTAGTTGTTGGAGCAGGATACTTAATTGGTGGAGTGCGTTCAGCTTTAGTTGTTTGTGCTTTAACTTTATTTATTGCTTTGAGCCCATGGTGGGATAGAGCTTTAGTAACAGCATATATGGCAACTTTTGGAGTCATTGTATCTTGTATTATTGGATTTACAGTTGGAACTTTATGTTTTCAAAATAAACATTCAGCAAATTTTATGTTAGGAGTGTGCGATATTTTTCAAACTTTCCCGTCTTTTGTTTACTTAATTCCTGTAATGATGTTATTTGGTATAACTGACACATCCGTATTGATAGCAGTTATAGTTTATGCAACGATACCAGCAACAAGATATACAATCGAAGGTCTTAGAAGTGTTCCAGCTGGTTTGCATGATGCTGCAACTATGTCAGGTGTAAGTAAATTCCAAAGATTAACTAAAATAGAATTTCCTTTAGCATTTCCGCATATGATGCTTGGTATAAATCAAACAATTGTATTTGCATTGTTTATGGTAATTATTGGCGCGTTCATTGGCACTGAAGATTTGGGTCAATATATTCTAAAAGCATTATCAGATAAAAAAGGTGCAGGTATTGGATTAACGCTTGGTATATGTGTAGCTTTTATAGCTTTAATATTTGATAATTTGATAAGAGCTTGGGTAGAAAAAAGAAAAAAACACCTAGGTATTGATTAATCTAAGATTATTTATCTAAAAAAGTTTTCAAAGAGTCATCCATAGCAGATGCCCAAGGTGTATGATGAATTGGAGCGACCGATCCTGTGACAGGCGAAGAAAAAGATTTATTTCTGTAAGTCAAAATATCTTCTACTTTGTGGTGTTCCCATTCTTTAAAATGTCTTCTGATTAATTCAAAATCTATTTTTGGATAATCTGACATTTCATGAAGCTCTTTTGTATATTCTGTTTGAAAATCAATCATTTGATCTGGGTTTTCTAATTTTTCTTCCATAGCAACCCATTTATTAATATCACTATCAATTTCTTTATCATTTGGGATTTTTATTTTGTTCATTATCACATCTCTTGCATACCAAGCCTGACAATCAAACATATTAAAAGTATGAAATTGATCTTGCATTCCAAGGTATAAAAGTTTGTGATTATCCTGCCATACCACACCTTTATATAATTTTGGTGGATAAAGTCTGTTTTTTGTTTTTAACTGTAAATTTTCTTCTAAAAAAGGAAAATGATGTAAATAACCAGTACATAATATTATTGCATCAGCATCTTGTTTGGTGCCATCTTTAAATATTGCTTTTTTACCTTCTAATTTATCTAGATAATGAACTTCCTTCATACTTTTTGGCCATTTAAAACCCATTGGGTTATGTCTGTATCCAATAGTAACACTTTTTGCCCCATACTTATTGCACTGCAGAGCAACATCTTCTGCAGAGTAACTACTTCCTAATACAATAACATCTTTGTCCCTAAATTCTTCCGCATCTCTAAAATCATGAGAATGCATAATTCTTCCTGGAAAAGAACTCATTCCCTTATATTCAGGAATAAAAGGAACTGAAAAATGACCAGTTGATACAACTAAAAAATCAAAATTTTCTTTTAAAACTTTATCATTAACTTTATCTTGATAACTAATTTCAAATTTATCATTTTTATAAATTGTGTTTATGACTTTTGTATTAAACTTAATTTTATCTTTTAAATTACCTTTTTTTGCTCTTCCAACTATATAGTCATATAAAACTTCTCTAGGTGGAAAAGATGGGATAGGTTTTCCAAAGTGTTCATCAAATGAATAATCAGCAAACTCTAAACACTCCTTAGGTCCATTCGACCAAAGATATCTATACATACTATTGGGAACGGGATCTCCGTATTGATCAGAACCGGTCCTCCAACTATAATTCCAAAGACCTCCCCAATCATCTTGTTTTTCAAAACAAACAATTTCTGGTACTTTTTCACCTTTTTTTTCTGCTTGTTCAAAAGCCCTCATCATAGACAAACCACATGGTCCAGCACCGATTATAGCTACTTTTGTCATAAAATTATTAAACTAAAATAAATTTTTAAAAGTATTTTACTAACAAAATGAGGACAATTGCAATAAAATAATTAATAGTTATGAAAAATATCTTAATCATCGGTGGTGGAGCAATGGGTGCAGCATTTACAATCCCATGCTTAGAAAATAATAATAGAGTTACTATTACTGAGCCATATAGCAAAATATTCATAAAAGATCTTTCATCCAAAAATAGATTCCACTCAGCTTTGAGAATAAAACTACCAAAAAGATTAAAATTTAGAAAATACTCAGATAAACTATTAAGAGAAAAATTTGATCTTATTGTTATCGCTTTAAGTCTTTCGGGAATAGATTTTATTGGAAAAGAATTAAAAAGATATAAAATTAAAACTCCAATTTTAGTTCTCACAAAAGGTTTAAAGTATGAAAAAAAAAGAAATAGAATTCTGACAATTTCGCAACAACTAAAAAATAATTTTAATTTAAAAAATATTTCAATATTAAAAGGCCCTTGTTTAGCAAAAGAACTTGCTAGAAAAAATCAAACTAGCGTGATTATTGCAAATAAAAATATAAATATTGCTAAGAAAATTGGAAAAACAATATCTACAAAATATTACATTATAGAGTTTTCAAGAGATATTATTGGTGTTGAAGTATGTTCAGCTATAAAAAATATTTATTCAATGATTATTGGAGCTGGACAGAGCTTGAATGCGTCATCAAATTTGTTTCAAAAGTCTATTATAGAAATGAATTATTTAACTAAATATTTCAAAGGTAAAGAGGAAACAACCTTAAGTCTCGCTGGTGTTGGTGATTTATACGTAAGCGCTGCTGGAGGAAGAAATAGTAAAATGGGTAGTTATTTGGGAAAAGGGTTCACTTTTAAAATAGCCAAAAAAAGATTTATGCCAAATGATACTGTTGAAGGCGAACAGCTAGCAAGAGAAATTGCACCATTCATATTAAAAAAAATTGATAAAAAAAGAATTCCTCTAATGATTAATTTACTTAATGCAATTTTGAAAAATAAAAAATTTAAAGTTAGCTCATAATATAATTATGAAATCAAACTGGAATTATCCTACGACTATATGGGTTGGAAAAAATAGAGTTAAAGATTTAAGTATTGCTTGCAAAAATTTAAATATTAAAAAACCACTATTAGTGACTGATACTGGGCTTGCTAAATCAAACATTATAATTGATGTTTTAAAAAATCTTAAAGAAGAGGGTTTTTTGGTAGAATTATATTCAAATGTTGTTGGAAACCCAACTGGCAAAAATGTTATTGAGGGCGCTGACTATTATAATAAAAATAATTGTGATGGAGTAATAGCTTTTGGAGGAGGTAGTGGCTTAGATGTTGGTAAAGCAATTGCATTTATGTCAGGTCAAACATTGCCCATCTGGGATTTTGAGGATATTGGAGATAATTGGACTAAAGCAAACGCTGAAAAAATTGCTCCAATTATTGCTATACCAACAACTGCTGGAACTGGATCTGAAACAGGACGTGCATCAGTAATTTTAAATGAAGAAACAGGTATAAAAAAAATAATTTTTCATCCTAAATTTTTGCCTTCAATAGTTATTTTAGATCCAGTATTAACAATTAGCTTACCTTCAAAGATAACCGCTGCAACTGGTATGGACGCCTTAGCTCATAATTTAGAAGCATATTGTGCGCCAGGGTATCACCCGATGGCTGATGGAATTGCTTTAGAGGGTATGAGGATAATTAATGATTGGCTACTTGAAGCAGTTAATAATGGATCAAACATTGAAGCACGACAGAATATGCTAACAGCTGCAAGTATGGGATCAACAGCATTTCAAAAAGGGCTGGGAGCAATTCATTCATTAAGTCATCCAGTAAATGCCCTAAATAATGTTCATCATGGCTTATCCAATGCAATATTCATGCCTTATGTATTAACTTTTAACAAAGATGTAATTGAGCATAAAATAATTAAGATTTGTGATTATCTGGAACTTAAAGATCGATCTTTTGATGGTTTTATAAACTGGGTTTTAGATTTAAGAAAAAAACTAAATATGCCACATAAATTATCTGAAGTTATTGACGAAAAAGATTTTGATCTTGATAGATTGTCAAAAATGGCTTTGGCAGATCCATCTACTGGTGGAAACCCAAAAAAATTAACCGAAAATGATATGAGGACAATGTATCAGCATAGTATGAGTGGTGAATTATTTAAATGAGTAATTTGAACATTTTAATTGTTGAAGGAAATAATAGAAAAGATAGTCAGTTTTTTATTAAAGTAGCTGGTGCATCTGCTGCAGATAATTTAAAAAATTTAATATTAAAAATAGAGCCATCATCAAACATAGAAATCATAAATCCGGACAATGATCATGACACAACAAATGCTCTAAAAAATATGAGCCAGTATAACGGTATTGTTTTTACTGGTGGTGCAATGAGAATAAATGATATGACAGATGTTATAAAAAAGCATATTAATTTTGCATCTAATTGTTTTACTAAAAAAAAAAAGATTTTAGCAATTTGTTGGGGTCTGCAAGTCTGCTCAACTGCAGCTGGTGGTAAAGTAAACCCAGGAAAAAATGGTGCTCATATTGGAATTGCATCAAATGTAGTTATTAATAATGATGGTGAAAAACATTTTATATACAAAGATAAAAAAAAAACTTTTACATCACCAGCATTTAATTTTGATGAAGTGAGTGAATTGCCAAAAAATGCCATTCTTTTATCAAGTGACAAAGTAAATAATGTAATGGGTGTTAGTTTCAATGTAGAAAGTTCAGAAATTATTGGTTTACAATATCATCCAGATTATGAATATTCACAGATGATCAAACTTATTGCTGGTCGTAAAGAGCGACTATTTGTAAATAAAAATTTTTTAAATGAAAAAGAATATGAAAATCATATCTCATATATTGAGACTGAAAATGAATTATTGAATTTTAATGACAGAACGTGCGAAGTTAGAAACTGGCTTAATTATATAAGAAACTAATTTTAAAATAAACCTTCAATTTCACCATCTTTATTCAATTTAATCGAGTCTGCTGCAGGCACTCTTGGAAGTCCTGGCATAGTCATAATAGCCCCACAGACAACTACTATAAATTCAGCACCAGAAGAAAGTCTAATCTCTCTTAGTGGTAAAGCATGTCCGGTTGGTGCACCCTTAAGACTTGGGTCAGTGGAAAAGCTGTATTGAGTTTTTGCTATACATATTGGTAGTTCCCCATAACCAGCTTCTTCAAAACTTTTTAACTGATCTCTAATTTTAGTATCTGCTATAACTTCATCAGCTCGATAAATTTCCTTAGCTATTGTTTCAATTTTTTTAAAAAGAGGAGTTTTGCTTTCATATAAAAATTTAAATTTGGCTTCATTTTTTTCACATAAATCAGAAACATGAGCAGCCAATTCTTTTGTTCCTTCACCACCATTTGCCCAATGAGTGCAAAGACTGGCTTTAACTCCCAACTTATCACAAAAATCTATTAAAGCCTTAACTTCTTTGTCAGTATCTTTTATAAAATGATTAACTGCTATTGCTACAGGTAAACCAAATTTTTTAACATTTTCAACATGTCTTTGAAGATTAACTAATCCTTTTTTAAGGGCTTCAACATTTTCATTTTTTAAATCATCTTTTGCTACACCACCATGCATTTTTAATGCTCTTATTGTTGCAACAATAACCACACAACTGGGTTTTAAATTTGATTTTCTACATTTTATATCTAAAAATTTTTCAGCACCTAGGTCGGCACCAAACCCTGCTTCAGTTACAACGTAATCTGCAAGTTTTAATCCAGCTTTAGTTGCTATTACTGAATTACATCCATGCGCAATATTTGCAAAAGGTCCACCATGAATTATTGCAGGATTATTTTCTAAAGTTTGAGTTACATTCGGTCTGATTGCATCTTTTAGTAAAACTGTCATTGGACCTTGAGCCTTTAAGTCTTTTGCATAAATAGGTTTCTTGTCTCTTGTATAGGCAATAGTTATGTTACCAATTCTTTTTTCTAAATCTTCAAGATTATTTGCAAGACAAAATATAGCCATTATTTCTGAAGCAACTGTTATATCAAAACCATCTTCTCGAGGAAAACCATTCGCTACACCACCTAAATTAATATTTATCGATCTAAGAGCTCTATCATTCATATCCATAACTCTCTTCCAAACAATTCGTCTTACATCTATATTTAATCTATTTCCCCAATAAATATGATTGTCAATTAATGCTGATAAAAGATTATGAGCAGATGTTATTGCATGAAAATCACCTGTGAAATGTAAATTGATTTGTTCCATTGGAACTACTTGTGCATATCCACCACCAGCAGCACCACCTTTCATTCCAAAAGAGGGACCTAAACTTGGTTCTCTTAGGCAAACAATAGATTTTTTTCCAATTTTATTAAGTCCGTCATTTAAACCTACTGATGTTGTAGTTTTTCCTTCACCTGCAGGTGTAGGTGTTATTGCTGTAACTAAAATTAATTTTCCATCAGGTTTATCTTTTAATGTATCTAAATATTCTAAATTAACTTTGGCAATATGTCTGCCCATTGGACTAAATGCAGAACTTTCATCTGGTACGTTAACTTTTGCTAATATATCGTTGATGGGTTGCATTTTAGCTTCTCTAGCTATCTGAATATCTGATTTTACTTCACTCATTAAAAGTCCTTTATAAATATTAAAAATTTGATCGATTAGTATCTCTTTTTAGACCCTTTGGAAATATCTAAAAATTATATATAAAAAAAATATGAACTATTTATATTCATTATTATAAAATTTATTCATGCAAAAATATTCAATATTTAATCTAATTAAAAATGCTCTCACTAATCATGAAAAATGGGATTTAGCCTGGAAAGATCCAACACCTAAGAAGGAATATGATGTAGTGATTATTGGTGGTGGAGGCCATGGCTTGGCAACCGCATATTATTTGGCAAAAGAGCACAATATAACCAATGTTGCAATTATTGAAAAAGGTTGGATTGGTGGAGGAAATGTTGGTCGTAATACAACAATAATAAGATCAAATTATATGCATGATGATAATGCATTGTTTAGTGAATTTGGAATGGACCTTTGGAGAAAGATGAGCCAAGATTTAAATTACAATGTAATGTTTTCTCCAAGAGGAATTATTAATCTTGCTCACTCAGATGCACAAATGAATGTTTATGCAAGAAGAGGTAATTCAATGCGATTAAATGGAATTGATGCAGTTCTTTTAAATAGAGAACAAGTAAAAGAAATAATTCCAATGGCTGACTTTTCTGAAAATGTTAGATTTCCAATTTTTGGAGGTTTAATGCAACCAAGCGCAGGAACAGCAAGACATGACGCTGTAGCATGGGGTTATGCTCGACAAGCAGATTCAATGGGTGTCGATATAATTCAAAATTGTGAAGTAACAGGATTTGATATTTCAGCTGGAAAAATTCAAGGAGTACGAACTTCACGAGGAGATATTAAAGTTAAAAAAATTGGTTTATGTGTTGCTGGCAGCACAAACATTTTAGCTGAAAAATTAAATATGACATTACCAATTGAAACACATCTTTTACAAGCATGCGTTTCTGAACCAGTAAAACCAGTTTTAGATAAAGTGGTAACCTTTGGAGCTGGACACTTTTACATAAGTCAATCAGACAAGGGTGAAATGGTTATGGGTGGAGATTTGGATGGTTATAATAGCTACGCACAAAGAGGAAATTTACCAACACTGCAACATGTTTTAACCGAGGGAATTGCGATGATGCCATTCTTAAGTAAATTAAAAATGCTTAGAACGTGGGGTGGAATAATGGACATGTCAATGGATGGTTCACCTATTATTGACAAAACTCACATTGAAGGTTTGTATTTGAATTGTGGTTGGTGCTATGGTGGCTTCAAAGCAACACCAGCATCTGGTTGGACTTTTGCTTATACTATCGCACAAGATAGAGTTCATGAACTAAACTCAGGATATAGTTTAAATAGATTTAGTTCAGGCCACTTGCTTGATGAAAAAGGGCTTGGTACAAAAACTTGGATTTCATAAATGCTTTATATTAAATGTCCACATTGTGGAATGAGATCACAAAATGAATTTTCTTATGGAGGTGATGCTAGTGTTAAAAGACCCGAACTAGGAAAAGAAATTTCAGATCAAGACTGGGATAATTTTGTCTACAACAGAAAGAGCCTTAGAGGAAAACATTGGGAATTATGGCAACACTTATCGGGTTGTCGTCAATGGATAAAAGTTGAAAGAGACACAGCAACTCATGAAATTTTTAATACTTTAAAAGCTAATGAGGAAATTTCATAATGACTCAAAATTTTAGGCTAGAAAATGTAGGATTAATAAATAGAAATAAAAAACTTTCATTTAAATTTAATGGTAAAACTTATTATGGTTATGAAGGAGATACCTTAGCATCAGCATTAATAGCTAACGGAGTTCATTTAGTTGGAAGAAGTTTCAAATATCATAGACCTAGAGGTTTTTTTGGTGCTGGTGTAGATGAACCTTATGCAATAGTTCAATTGTATAGAAATGGTGAAACAGAGCCAAATATAAAAGCAACAGAACAAGAGCTTTTTGAAGGGTTAGAAGCAAAAAGTGTAAATTGTTGGCCAAGTGTTAACTTTGACATTGGTGCAATAAATAATTTTTTAAAAATATTCCTTCCTGCTGGATTTTATTACAAAACTTTTATGTGGCCAAAAAGCTTTTGGTACAAAGTTTATGAGCCGTTTATTAGAAAAGCAGCAGGACTTGGAGTTGCATCAACAAAACATGATAAGGAAAGATACGAGCATAAATATGAATATTGTGATTTAATAGTTGCTGGATCTGGACCATCGGGACTAGCAAGCGCATATGCTGCTGCTAAAAATGGAGCTAAAGTAATTTTAGCTGAAGATAAATCTAGATTTGGAGGAACTCTCTTAACTAGTGATGTTAAAATAGGCAATCAAACTGGTAGAGAATGGGCTGAAAGTATAATTTCAGAATTAAAAGAAATGCCCAATGTGACAGTAAAAAATAGATCACAGGTTTTTGGCTATTATGATCATAATATGTTGGTGATGTCAGAGAGAATAAGTGATCATTTACCAAAAACAAAAAAATTTCATCCAAAACAAAAACTTTGGTATATTAGAGCAAAAGAAGTTTTAATTTCATCTGGCTCAATAGAGAGACCAATAGTTTTTGGAAACAATGATACACCTGGTGTAATGTTGTCATCAGCTGCAAAAGAATACTTAAAAGTTTATGGAGTTCTAGTTGGAAAAAATCCACTTATTTTTACAAATAATGATAGTGGCTATGAAACTGCAATTGAATTTAAAAAAAATGGCATAAATCCTGTAATCTTAGATACAAGAAAAGAATCTCAATCTGAAATAGTTAATGAAGCAAAAAATTTAGGGATTAATATTAAATTTTCTTATGTGGTTGTAGCTGCTCAAGGTTATAAAAAAGTTAAATCAGCTGATATAGCTAAAATTTCTGATGACAAAGAAAAGTTAGGGACGCTTGAAAGTATAAAATGTGACTGTATATGCGTCTCTGGTTTTTGGACTCCAACTATTCATTTAGCCTCACAATCAGGAAATAAAACAATTTTTAATGAGAAGATAGATGCATTTGTTCCAGGTATTTCAAAACAAAATGAAAAAACACTCGGAGCTGCAAATGGAGTTTATAATTTAGAAGAAACCATAAAAAGTTCATTAGAAACTGGCTTTGAATTGTCAAAAAAAATCACTAACAATGATAATAAAGTTTCTTTTCCAAATGTTGTTGAAAAAAAATCTACTGCTCATGATAAATTTTGGTGTGTTCCACTTCCAGAAGGAAAAAGTTATAAAAGATTTTTAGATTTTCAAAATGATGTTGCGGTATCAGATATAGAAATAGCTTTGAAAGAAGGTTATCGATCAATTGAGCACGTTAAAAGATATACAACTCTTGGAATGGCAACAGACCAAGGAAAAACTAGTAATTTAAATGGCTTACAGTTAGTTTCTAGAATTGAAAATAAAGTAGTTCCAGCAGTTGGGCACACTACTTTTAGACCACCTTATACACCAGTTTCTATTGGAGCAATCGTTGGTAGGGAAGTAGGCAAACATTCAAAACCAACAAGAAAATCTCCTATGCATTATTGGCATGAAAAAAATAATGCAGTTTTTGTGGATGCAGGAGTTTGGTTGAGGCCTAGATATTATAAACAAGGAAATGAAAACTTATTTGAAGCATCAAAAAGAGAAGCTAAAAATGTCAGAACAAATGTAGGTGTATGTGATGTTACTACACTAGGCAAAATAGATATTAAAGGACCAGATGCTGCTGAGCTACTTAATAGAGTTTATACTAATGCTTGGCTAAAGTTACCAGTTGGTAAAGCGAGATATGGCGTGATGTTAAGAGAAGATGGAATTGTGATGGATGATGGAACAACAACAAGAATTTCAGAAAATCACTATCATATGACTACAACAACTGCGCAAGCAGCAAACGTTCTCTCACATTTAGAGTATTATTTACAATTAGTTTGGCCAGAATTAAATGTCAACGTAGTTTCATCAACAGAGCAGTGGGCAGGAGCAGCTATTGCAGGGCCAAAATCTAGAGATTTATTAAAAAAACTATTTCCAAATTCAGATGTTTCAAATGAAGGACTACCTTTTATGGGCTACAACGAAGGAGATTTATTTGGTGTAAAAGCAAGAATATTTAGAATTTCATTTTCTGGAGAGCTTGCTTATGAGGTAAACGTTGAGTCTGATAACGGAAACTTTATGTGGGAAAAAATTATAGAAATTGGTGAAGAGTTTAAAATTCAACCTTATGGCACAGAAGCTTTGTCAACTTTAAGAATTGAAATGGGACATGTAGCTGGATCAGAGCTTGATGGAAGAACAATACCTTATGACAATTCTTTAGAGGGCTTATTAAGCAAGAAAAAAGATTTTATTGGAAAAAGATCTCTTAATAGAGAGGCATTTGTAGCGAACGATAGACAAAAAGTGGTTGGAGTAGTTCCGTTAGATAAAAAAACTAGTATTCCAGAAGGATCCCATCTAGTCAAAGATGCTAATGCGCCTTTGCCAAATCCAAAATTAGGCTACATCTCAGCCTCATGTTGGAGTGTTGAGTATGACAATCCATTCTCATTAGCCATTCTTAAAAATGGAAAAAATATGATAGGAGAAAAATTATTTGTAATGTCACCACTAAAAAATAAAGTTATACCAGTTGAAATAGTGTCTTCGCACTATGTTGATCCAAAAGGTGAGAGGGTAAGGTCATGAGTTCGATATCAGCATTAGCAAATATTCACTCTAAAGGTAAATTTGGTGATCACGAAAGTAAAAATGAAAATGATCTTTTAAAAATTTCTGAAATAAAAAATTTATTAGTTGTACAAATAGCTCAATATAAAAACTCTACTGTTCCATTTGAAAATATTAAAATTGATAATTTAAAATTAAAAGATGAGCCATTGAATGTTGAAAGCAATAGCAACACAAGAATTTTATGGAGTGGTCCAAAAAATTGGCTTTTAGTATCAACAAATAAAAGTTTATACAAAAATATTACAGAGTTATTTCAATCATCAGATTTTGCAGTAACTGACTTGTCTCATTCAAGGGCTATAATCGAAATTGAAGGTGAGGATGCTAAAGAAATTTTAAAAAAAGGATGCCCTTTTAATTTTAATATCCTAAAAAAAGATAATTCAATAAACTCTGTTTATAATGGAATAGCATTTACAGTTGATCTGCTTGATAATAATCCTGATAAAGTCAGGCTATTCACTTTAAGAAGTTTTGGTGAATCTTTATATCACTCTATTACAGATGCATCATTAGAGTTTGGTTTTAAAGCTATCTAATCAAATACTTTTTAATCTCTTGTTGCAATATAAACACCAATAGAAGTTATTAAAAAACCAATAAGATCTAAATTAGTCAAACTCTCATTTAGAAAAATCCAAGCCATCATAGCAGATGTTGCTGGAATTAAGAAAAATATTGAAACAGTTTTACTTGCTGAATTCTTTTTAATTAAAAACATTAATATTGTAAAAGCACCAAATGAAACTAAAAATATTTGGTGACTCATTGCAACAATAAATGTTTTTGTGAAATCAATGTATGGCTTAGTAAAAAATATTATTATCAGAACATGAAATAAGCAACCCCCAACAGCTTGATAAAAATTACTAACCGATAAAGGTAAATTATTACTTAATTTTTTTTGCCAAATTGTAGAAGCTGTAATTGATATTAACGCAACTATTGTCGCGATTAATCCGAATGATGGTATGTTTGAGCCTATATCAAAACCTAAAACTAATGCAGCCCCTACAAATCCAAGTAAAACCCCAATCCATTGTTTGATAGTTACTTTTTCTCCAAGTATAGGTCCACTAAGTGTATTTGTTAAAATAGGTTGAAGAGTTACTATTAAAGCAGCTATGCCTGTCGGCATACCAATTGAAATAGAATAAAACACCCCACCTAAGTAAAATCCATGAAAAAGAATTCCACTAAACAACGATTCAATTAAATTTTTTTTATTAATTATTATTGATTGTTTTAAATAAAGCGAAAATAAATAAAAACCTATTGCTACAAAAAAAAATCTAAACGCTAGAGCAGAAAAGGGATCACTATTATCAATAATTGGCTTTGTAGTGATAAAAGCAGATGACCAAAGTAGTATAAATATGATTGGAAAAATTCTGGTCATTTCAGGTTTTATAGATCATTTATTCTTACTTTTATTGGATAAATTTAGTTTAATTTATTTATGAAAAATGCAAGCATAATTACTACCTTGAGTTGTATTAAAAAATGTATAAGATTCTTCTCAATTGTGATTAACAAAAAAATGATTTCGAAATGAAATTTAGATTTACTAAAATATTAATGATTATAGTTTCGTTTTTCTTTTTGACTGGTTTTTTGCCTGTTTTGTCTATACTTGGCCCTGGTTTAACAGCTTTTACATCTGGTAATATTTACAAAGCTGGAGCTCAATATATGATTAATAAAACAATTGAAGATGCAACTGGAAAAGATTCTCTAACTTTTGTCAAAGATAAAATTGAAGAAAACAATGATAATAAAGATTTAAATAAAGAACTTATGCTACTAGTTGAAAAAAGAATAAAACTCACAAGACAAAAACTAAACCTTAAAAATATCAATCAGTAATTTTTAAATAAATTAAATGTTTTTGTTTGCTTTCTTTACACCATAATTCATAACTTTCACACATTCGCCATAAATGATTAAAAGCCCTTTGAGATATTTCAAGTGGAAAATGACTTTTTGCATAATATAAATTTGGAAATTGAATTAATTGTTTGATAGTCAAATCTTTTTGAATTTGAAGTAATCTTATAGTTTCTTCAGGTATTTTTTTTTTAGTTACAGTATCAATAAAATTATTTTTTTCTAATTTTTTTAATAAATCATCATGAAATTTACCACTACCTATTTCTTTGTATTTTTTAGAGCCAATAAACGTTTCGATTGCATTTATATTAGAAAAATCTGAATTTAATTTTTTAATTTGACATATTTCTGAATAGATTAATTCCGCAACTAGTATGACATAGGGCTTTTCTTTTGAGGGCATTATCTATTTTGATATTTTTTCATAGCTGCATTTGCTAGAATCAAATTAGGATCAAGAAAAATTTTTGATGATTTAATTGTTTTGAATGATTTAAATGCAAATATAGCTATTGGTAATTCGGTGCAACCTAGAATAATTTTTTTACATTTTTTTTTAATTAAATAATCGATTGCTCTTTTAATAATTTTGTTGGCTAATTTAACTTTTCCCATTTTTACAAGTTTAATTGCTTTATTAACTGAGCTGTTTTGAATGGATTTGTTTGGAAAAACTAAATTATAATCTTTGTCAAAAAATTTATTATATACTCCAGTCTTCAATGTTCCTTCAGTTGCAAGCAAGCCAATAGAAGATTTTTTTTTACATTTTTTTTTAGCGTAAGTAAAAACTTCTTTAGGCATATTGATGATTGGTAATTTAATCTTATTTTTTAAATCATCATACCAATAGTGCGCTGTATTGCATGGGATAACAATAAATTTACATTTACTTTTTTTTAAAAGTTTACATCCATTAACTAAACTTTTTAAAACTAATTCGTATTTTTTTTTACTTTTATTGTTATTAGTTTTATTAGATAACTTGCCTGTGTGAATTCCTATTGACTCAGGTCTTCCAGGAATATTTGATTTATTGTATAATAAGAATAAAGGATAATCTTGATCAATTTTACCTCTATATAGAATTGCTAGTTTGTTGCAAAAATCAAGACCAGCTTGAGTACCCATTCCACCTAAAATACCAATCATAATTTTATAATTTTGTTTTATTTGTAGAATAGTTCATTGGCTATAAAAATAAATTAATTCTTAATAAAAAAAACTAAATTAATTTATAGCCAATAAATGATTGTGAAAATTATGCAGTTTTTAAGTTAACTGCTGAAGGACCTTTAGGACCATCTTCAACATCGAAAGTCAAAGCTTGACCCTCATCTAAACCGTTCATACCAGCATCTCTTACTGCTGAAACATGTACAAACACATCTTTTTCTTTATCTTCTCTTTCAATAAATCCAAAACCTTTGGTTGGATTAAACCATTTTACTTTTCCTTGTAGACTCATATTTATCTTCTTACTTTTTGTTATATTAATTTATTACTTATAATTAAGTAATTCTGGCTTTCTTTAGAATTTATAGGGTTTTGTCAACAAAATTGATGTTTTTAGTCACTTTTTTTATTAATCGTTGTTTATTAGCTTTGTTAAATATAATGAGTTTTTATCCTCTTTATAGTGAGCAAATGGTTGGCAGGGCTCAAAATTACATTGTTTAAATAATCTCCTTGCTGGATCAAAAAATTTTCCAGCTCCTGTTTCTAGACTTATTCTTTTTATGTCCAATTTCTTTGCTTCATAAATTAAGTGATCAATAATTTTAATTCCATAACCTTTGTTTCTAAAATCATCATGAATTCTAATTGACTTAAATTCTCCATGTTCATTGTCTAGAAATTTTAAAGCTCCACAGCCAAATATTTTTTCACTTTCCCAAAGACTCCAAAACTTGATTGTTTGCACTTTTAATCCTGGTATATCTAAAACATGAGCACTACCCTCGGGTGAGGCAGCCCTAAGCTCAATAAAATGTTTTGTCAGAAGTTTATTTACTTCTGGATGATCAAAGTTTCCCTCAATTGATTTAAGCATTTATATTAAAGTTGTTATGTGACCCATTTTTCTTTTTTCTTTTACTTCTTTTTTTTGATAATCAAAGAAAAATTCATTATCTTTTAACTGAATATTCTGTCTATATGGTTCTATTTGACCTCCTATTAAATTAACCATTTTTGCATTAGATATTTTTTTTAATGGAATTTTTTCTATTGAACATACGGCTCTTACATGATTTTCAAATTGACTTATGTTATATGCATTAATAGTCAAATGACCAGAATTATGAACTCTAGGAGCTATTTCGTTTACATATAAATTTTCATTTCTGTCAATAAAAAATTCAACACAAAGAGTTCCAATATATTTTAATTCTTCGGCAATTTGAGTTGCCCAGTCTTTTGATTGTTCTAATATTTTTTTACTTATTTCTGCAGGTATTATTGAGTGCTTAAGTATTTGGTTTTCATGAGTATTTTCTATGGGTTCATATATTTCATAACGATGAATACCAAATCTAGTTACAATTACTGAAATTTCTTTTTTAAGTTTTACTAATTTCTCAAGTATGTACCCTTTGGAAAAATCAATATTGAGTGAATTTACATCTTCAATTTTTTTGATTGGATATTGTCCTTTACCATCATAACCCATAGTTGTAGTTTTTAATATTCCAGGAAGAAAATCTCCTAAAGTTTCAATATCAGATTTTTTTTCAATCGAAACATATCTAGTTGTCCTAATATTAAGCTTATTTATGAAATCTTTTTCTGCTATTCTATGTTGAATTAATCTATTAACTGAGGGTTTAGGAAGAACGGGTTTTAATTTATTCATTTCATTTAATGTTTCATAAGGAATATTTTCAAATTCATAAGTAACCACATCAACATTTTTAATAAATTCTAAAATTTTTTCTTTATCATCATACTTGCCATAAATAAAATGATCACAAAAATTTTGTGCTGGTGCATCAATATCATCACAAAAAATAGTTGTTTTAATATTTAATTTTTTTGCTGCAGTAGAGAGCATACTACCTAATTGACCTCCACCGATTATACCCAGATTTTTTTCTGACATTATTTTATTTAGGATTTTTTTTTACAGATTTTGTTTGTGATGACCGCCAAGTAATTAGTTTTTTTTTAACGGCTGGATTATTATTAGCAATTATAGCAGCTGCTAGTAAAGCAGCATTTATAGCACCATCTTCACCTATTGCCAAAGTACCAACCGGAATACCCTTAGGCATTTGAGCAATAGACAGCAAGCTATCTAATCCTTTAAGTTTTTTACTTTCTATTGGAACCCCCAAAACTGGAATTGATGTTATCGCAGATATCATTCCTGGCAAATGTGCCGAACCACCCGCACCTGCAATTATTACTCCAATATTATTTTTGGCAGCTGAATTAGCAAATACATACATTCTTTTTGGAGTACGATGTGCTGATATTATTTTAGTTTCAAACTTAATCCCTAATTTTTTAAGTATTTTTGCAGATAATTGCATGGTTTTGTAGTCTGATTGACTACCCATTATAATTGCGACTTTAAGATTTTTATTCTTTTTCATGATTTCGTAAGCACAATCCTTATTTCAAAATTAAATTAAAATTTCAATAAAATAAATAGTATTTAAAAAACATATTGATATGATTTATTATTATTTGCCAAAATGAAATTTAAAATTGATAATCTTCAGTATTGCAATTGGTCAAGAAAGATATTTGAAATTAATAGAGAAGCAGGTCTTGATGCGGTTCATGTAACGATAGTATATCACGAAGATTTTGATGAACATTTAAATGAAATTCAAAAGTGGAAAAAATTATTTAAGGATAATTCAGATTTAATTTTTCAAGGCAAAGATTTTAAAGATATTGAAAGAGCAAATAAAGAGAATAAAACTGCTATTTTTTTTGGTTTTCAAAACTGTTCACCAATTGAAGATGATATTAATTTAGTTGAAAAAGTGCATGAGTTAGGTTGTAGATTTATGCAACTAACTTATAACAATCAATCTTTGTTAGCTACTGGTTGCTATGAGAAAATTGATAGTGGAGTAACTAATTTTGGTCGTGAAGTTATAAAAGAAATGAACAGAGTAGGCGTGGTTGTTGACATGTCTCATTCAGCAGAAAAAAGTACTTTTGATGCGATAGAAATAAGTGAAAAGCCAATTGCAATTACACACGCTAACCCATCATTCTGGCATGCAGCAAAACGAAATAAATCTTCTGAGCTGCTCAAAGCTTTAAGTGATAGTGGTGGTATTTTAGGATTATCGCTTTACCCACACCACCTTAAAGACAATACAAACTGCACTATTGAAAGTTTTTGTGAAATGGTAGCCAAAACTGTAGAAATAATGAACGTTAAAAATATTGGTATTGGTTCAGATCTTTGTTTAAATCAACCAGATGAAGTTGTTGAATGGATGAGAAATGGTACATGGTCAAAAAGTAAAAATTATGGGGAAGGCTCAAAAAATAAACCTGGTTTTCCAAAGCAACCAAATTGGTTTGAAGATGCTAGAGGGTTTGAAAATTTGGAAAAAGGATTAAAAAAAGTAGGTTTCTCAGATACTGAGACCAATGGGATACTTGGCAATAATTGGTATAATTTTTATAAAACTATCTAGATATGAATGTAGAATTAAGAGACCCAAACATTATAATGAAACTTTCAAGACTTGGTTCATTTCATCAATCAAGATTATCATTTTTAAGAAGCTTTCTTAGTGAATTTAAAGATTGGGATTATAAAAGAGATTTATTTGATTTAGATGAAAATGGATTTGGCACTGCAGTTTATTCTTTTAAAAAAAAAGATAGAGTTTATTCTTTAGTATGTTTTGCTAACAAAATTAATGACGATGAAAGATCTGATCGAGTAATTGCTACAAAATGGGATGCTGCTTTTACACTGTATGATGGAGTACCTCTTAAAAAAGATATTGAGAGATTGAGCAATGAGGTTCCTAAACAAGAAGTTGGTAGATTATCTTACAAAGAATTAACTTTATCGAGAGCAAATAAATCAGTTAGAGTGTTTGATCATGTTGTTGAAAGTTTAAGCAATGGGACTCAACCAAATTTAGATTTATTGGAAAAAGTTGGCTACCTGTATAGAACTACAGCAGTTTATGGATCAGGTAAATTTGGGTTAGCAGATCGTTTTAGGATTAAAAATAGAGAAGAAATAAATGGGCCCTTTAGATTAGAAATGATGCTAGTTTATTTAGTTAGACAATTTACTTTTGATCAAGTTAATCATGTTGCTAAAAATAAAAATCCAAAATCAGCAATTCAATTAGATCTTAAAATTTGTAAAAATTTAGGAATAGGAAATTCTACTGGTTTAGGTATGGCACCATTTATTGTTAATCACCCAACACTACTGAATAACTGGATACTATGTAGAGAAACTGCATTAAAAAAGATAAGGGAAATAAAAAAAGTTAATTCTAAAGATAGTGATTTATTTAAAGATTGTGTCAGAAATTCAATAAAAAATATTACAAGCTGGAATACAGAGAGCAAGTATCAGTTAGATAAAATAAAAAATTTATTAAAAGATGTAAGAAAATTTGTCAATTTTGTAGAAGTTGAGTTTGATTTCAAGAAAGACTATCCATTTAACGATATTTATCTTTGGTTAGAAAAAGAAACGTGTGAAGAATGTATTGAATACATAGTGTCAATAATGCTGGAACCTTATAGTGAGATTGTTCAACCACTTATAAAAGAAATGAGCTCAGATGAGGATAAATATTTTAATATCCCAACTAATCGAAGAGTAAATGAATTAAGATTAATTTTAGAAAAAAAATATCCTAATATTTTAGCAATAAACTTTGAAAAAAAAGAAAATTATAAAAAATTTTGGTTTATTTCAAAAAATAAAGAAGAGCCAAGACTAGCTGATCGATTTGAAGAAGAAGGGTCTGATTTAGAACAACCTCTTGCAATAGCAAGGGATATTAAAGAGCTTTATCAAAAATTACTTGTATCTAAAAATAATTTAACAATAGATCAATTTTTAATTGAGAATTCAAATTTACGACATGTTGTAAGAAGGGCATTTATAATAGAAAAGTTTCCATATTCTGAAATCCAAGATAATACAATTAGTGAAAAAATCGTTCCAATAGATATGCTGAGATTAAAATTGTCTTTTTTTGGAGCTTTAAAATTTGATCCTAGATCTGATAAGTGGCTTCGAATATGCATGTTTCAAGGCGCTCCATTACCACATGAATTGAAAAATTATGATGAACAGTGGGTTTATAAAAATCATTCGTAAAATATGAAATCTTTTAGTGAAATTGAAACAACAACAAAAAGAGCGAGTCGTGCTGCAGGATATTCTTGGGGGATAGCTGAAGAAGTAGGAAAATCTATAAGATTATTAGAATTATATGGTTTTCCAGGAGTTAAAAATTTAAATCAGTATTACCAAAATAAAAAAAAAGAAAAATATCAAGATATAAAAGTAATTAATCAAATAAACAAATCAGACAAATCACTTTATTGTCCAATTATGCTTGGTGTAAGTTTTCTTGATCAAATTAAAAAACTTGAAACTCTAAAAAAATGTTCTTTTCAAGGAATAGCTTATCCAATTTTACTATTACCTTTTTTGAGCAGATGTTCAGAAATCATTGGAAAAAAAATATTTTTAGAGTTTGAAGAAAATAAATTTTTATTAAACTTTAACTTAAGTATTTCGTCAAACTTTTTTCAACAAGAACTTCCATTTAAATCAAATAATACTGAGATTATTTTTTTAGACAATAAAGATAATTTTTCTGATCTAGAGTGGAAAAATCTTTACAAACTTTCAGAAGACACGTTTGTAGAGGAAACTGACAGTTTAAAACAAGGTGCGGCAGGTGCAGGCTTAACAGATAATGACTGAAGAAAAAGAAATTAAAAAAAAAGAATATAATGATTTAGATGATATTTGTGACGAATGTAAAAACAAAGATGAGAGCGTCTCTCAAAACTTAATTCTGACTGGTTTTAAAATTTGTAAATCCTGTAGAGTTTCTAAGACTATTTTTCCTATTTAACTTACAAAACCATTGCTGCCTTGAAATAAAGAGAGAATATATAAAAAGAATATAATTTGTGGAGCTAAAGATATTAACGTAGCTTTAATATAATTATTGTAATTAAGAATAATGTTTAAACCAATTATTAACGAAACATTATACCAAATGTAAGTTATTATAATAAAAAATAAAAATGTTTGGTTGAAAACTAAAAAATTTAAAAGAAGAGGAGACTGTGCAAAAGCCACTAAAATAATGATTTTTCTAAAATTACAATTAGTTTTTTTATTTCTAAACAAAACAACTCCAACAAAATATAAATAAGTTGTTTTAACAAACCACATTACAAAAGAAGATAGCACTACAGCTTTTAATGAGGGTCCTCTGATTGGGCCCAGATTAAAGTTTAGGTTCATGTAGTTTAAAAAAGAGCTATTCGGAATTATGCTTATTATTGAACCTATTAAAATAATCAAAACAGCATAATATATAGAGGCTTCGCCAAAGTTTTTGCTATTACTATATAGTGATTTATCTAATCTAATTGATCTAAATATTATACTTAAAAATTCGTTTAACATTTATTTTCTATTTTTTTTCTCGTCTTTATACGAAATAATTAATGGAAGAATTATTAAAGCAATTGCAATTATAATGCAAATTGCAATTAAAAAACTTTTTGTCATTTTAGATTTTTAGGGGGAGTAAAAACTCCCCCTTTTAATAATATTAACCTTTTACAACTTCTCTTGTATTAGCGTTAAAAGATTCTTTAAATGGAATATCAACCACTACAGCATCTACAGGTTGACCTGGATTGTCTGAGTACTTTTCAGGTAAATGTATTTTATATTTTGTTCCAATTTTACCTTTTGGAAATCCATTTGAATTTAAAGTTCCATCAAAAGGTACATATCCCATTGCTATGTTTGTCTTTTTCTCAGGATGATACCAAGGTGAAGTAACGAAACCTACAGGATCGCCACCACCTTCATTTGATATTAGCCAAAAATCTGGAGCATAGTCCTCAATTGGTTTTCCACCTAATTCAAGTCCAACTAATTGAAGCTTATAAGGTTTTTTGCCATCTTTAAGTTCTTTACCCATTTTTTCTAATGCCGCTTTACCAACATAGTCAGCTTTCTTGTTCCATTCACCTTTACCAGATAAAGAAACTTGATAACCAAGGTTACACTGAAAAGGATTATGTTGTTGATCCATATCCTGACCCCATGAAAGAATTCCAGCTTGAATTCTTCTGTGGTGAGCAGGAGCAATAACCATTAGGCTATGTTTTTTTCCAGCATCTAAAACAGCATTCCACATGTCTTCAGCATATAAAGTAGAGTCTCTTAAGTAGATTTCATATCCAGCTTCTCCAGAGAAACCAGACTGAGAAATTACACAACTTCTTCCACCAACTTTAACTTCGGCCAAGCCGTAGAAAGGCATGTTATCGAAATCAACTTGGTCTCCACAAAGATCTTTCATTAAAGCTTTTGACTTTGGACCTTGTATTTGTACAGGACTTACATCAATTTCATCAATTTCAACATTGAATCTTCCGTCAGCATTTACACCTTGTAGATACATACCAATGTCAGAATCTGATAAAGAAAACCAAAACTCATCTTTTGAAATTCTTAAAAGAATAGGATCATTTAAAACACCACCATAAGCATTACATAAAATTACATATCTTGCTCTCATAGGTGAAATTTTTGTTGCATCTCTTGTTATTACATAATCAGTAAACTTTTCTGCATCTGGACCTTTAACTCTTATTTGTCTTTCAACAGCAACATTCCACATTGTAACGTGATTAACAATTGCATCGTACTCCTTCATTGCTCCACCATCTTCTGGTTTTACATATCCTCTAGGATGATAGATACGATTGTAAACAGTTGCTCTCCAACAACCTGCTTGCATTGATAAATGCCAATAAGGTGATTTTCTTACCCTTGTTGAAATTAACATTTCAACTTTAGTTGGCCCACTTTGTCTTAAATTGTATGGTACTTTTCGATCTGATTGATCAACAGAAGTAACATGTTTTAGTTTAGTATAGTCAAATTCTTTAGACATAACCATTCTCCTTCAACCACTTGTTAGTTTCCTTCAAGCCGCCGAATGTATAAATGTGGAAGAAATCAGTATGCGATTTAACTTTCCCAATTAAATCATTAGGGTCTTTAGGTTTCAATAAATCTAACGCCTTACTAAAATTAGATTTAAGAAAATTTAAGGAATTTTTTGCTCCAACAATATTAGCAAACTTTATTAAGCTTGATATTTTTAGAGGCCCAGTAATTCCCACATGCACTGGTACTTTTTGTTTAGAAATAAAATCTATAATTGGCTGCGGGTCTAATAACCATTGAGTTACGATGTAATCCGCATAAGGCTTTTTGTCTATCATAGCTTTTTCTAAATTTGAATCGGATATATCAGGACTCCCCTCTGGGTGTCCAGCAATTCCTATTGTCATCTTCTCAAAATAACCAGTCTCTAAAAGCTGAAAAGAACTATCAAATTTTCCAACTGGCTCTCGACCACCACCAATTACCAAAACTTGTTTTACTCCTCCATCTCTACATCTAGAAACATAATCTTTAAGTTCTTTTTCATCAGGTATTGATCTAGCTGGGAAGTGAGGAACTGGGTTGAAACCCTTTTTAACAAGCTCGATAGCTTTATCTGCGGTCTCTTTATAATCTCCACCTGGCAACATTGTAATATAGACATCACTTACTGGAGGTACAGTCTCAAGATCAGTTTTAGGACCAATTTCTAAAGAAAAGTTCATTTTTCCTGATCATTATCTTATTTGAAAAAGCTGTCAAAGAAATTCAACAATTGCTAAAAGCGAAATTTGTTGCCAAAAAATATGCTCATGATAATTTTTTTTGTGGACCAAAATCTTAAAAACTTATCACTAGCAGAAATACTAGATATTGAAAAACTCAATAATGTAAATAAGCCAATAGAGGCTGCAAATGGCTTACCAAATGAATGTTATATTAACCGTGATTATTTAATATTTGAGAGAGAGAAGATTTTTTGTAACAAATGGGCAGTGGTAGGTGTTGGAAGCTCTATTCCAAATATTGGAGACGCCAAACCATACAATCTGTTGGGGATTCCTCTAATTTTGATTAGAGATAAAAATATGAAGATTCGTGTATTTCACAATGTTTGTAGTCATAGAGGTTTTAAACTTTTAGATAAAGAGTGCACATTAAAAAATGTAATAAGATGCCCATATCACTCATGGTCATACGACTTTGATGGAAATTTAGTTGCAACACCTCATATTGGAGGTTTGAACAATCATCAGTCAGAAAAATTTGATAAAACCAAAAGTAATTTAAAAGAAGTTAAAACTAAAATTTGGATGGATATTATTTTCGTTAATATAAATTCAAATGAAATTGATTTTGATGAATATATTACGCCACTTGAGCAAAGATGGTCTAAATTTATTAGTAAAGAAGATCAAAAATCAATATTCCATTCGAATGATTATGGTTATTTTAATTTGGAAGTAAAATCTAACTGGAAGTTTGCTATTGAAAATTATTGTGAAAGCTATCATTTACCAACAATTCATCCTGAATTAAATAAAGTTTCTAATATTAATGATCATTATCACATTCAAGGTTTACCAAATAGATTTGCTGGTCAAGGAAGTAAAAAGTATGAACAAACTGTAAAAGGGAATAAAAAATTTAAAACTTTTCCAAACTGGGATAAAAGTTTATTAAAAAATGCAGAATATATAGCTTTATTTCCAAATGTAATGATTGGTTTACATATTGATCATTTTTATGTTTTTTGGTTAGAGCCCATAGAAATAAATAGAACCATAGAGCATATGCAAATGTATTATGTTGGTAATGATAGTGCTAACGGTAATGATTTAAAAGAGTTGAGAAAAGAAAATTCAAGATTTTGGAAAGATGTAATGTTAGAAGATATAAATGCAATTGAAGGGATGCAAGAAGGAAGAAATTCGCCAGTTTATAAAGGTGGAAATTTTTCACCAGTAATGGACCAGCCAACTCATCAATTTCATAAATGGGTAGCAAGTAGTTTAGTTTAAAATGAAAATAATTTTAATAATGGGATTACCAGGTTCAGGTAAAACAACTTTAGCTAATGAACTAGGTACAATGCTAGATACAAAAAGATTAAATGCTGATGAAGTAAGAAGAGAATCTAATGATTGGGATTTTTCCAAAGAGGGAAGAAAAAGACAAGCTAAAAGAATGGCTGAATTTGCATTAAAATTAAAAAATGAAGGGAATTATGTTATAGCAGATTTTATTTGTCCAACACCTCAAGCAAGAAGTTTGTTTCCTGCTGATTATATTATTTGGGTGGATACTATTAAAGAGGGGAGATTTGATGATACTAATAAGATGTTTGTCAAACCTGAGAAGTATGACTTTCATGTTACAACTCAAGATGCTAAAAACTGGGCACCAAAAATATTAAAGGAGATAAAATAATGACATACAAATGGGATAATAAAAAACCAACTGCACAAATGTTGGGAAGATGGCAACCGTTTCATGACGGCCATTATACTTTATTCAAAGAAATAATTAAAAAAACTGGACAAGTTTGCATTCAAATAAGAGACGTGCAAGGTGTTGATGATAATCCTTTTGACTTTGATACAGTAAAAAAAAATATTGAAGAAAGATTAAACCCAGAGTTTGAAGGTCGTTTTAAAATTATGTTGGTACCCAATATTACTAATATTTGTTATGGAAGAGGAGTAGGATATAAAATTGAAGAGATTGTTTTATCCGAAGAAATTCAAAAAATTTCTGCTACTAAAATAAGAGCTAAAATGCGTGAAGAGGGTAAAATAAAATAAATTTTACATGAATATTCAAATAAAAAATTTACCAAATGGAATATCAATTGTTAAAATTAATGAGCCAAAAACTTATAACGCTTTATCTTTTCAAAATTTAACTGATTTAATAAAAGCTTTTAAAAAGCTTGATAATGATAAAAAAACAAATGTAATTATTCTAGAGGGTGCTGGCAAAGGTTTCAGTGCTGGACATAATTTAAAAGAAGTTAAAAATTTAAAAGTAAGAAACAAATATCAAAAATTATTTAATCTTTGTTCAAAGTTGATGCTTCAAATAGTTGAGGGAAGAAAACCTGTTATTGCTAAGGTACATGGAGCAGCCTATGCAGCTGGTTGTCAGTTAGTTGCTAGTTGTGATTTAGCGTACAGCACAAATGATACTTTGTTCGCAACTCCTGGAGTAAATATTGGATTATTTTGTAGCACCCCAATGGTTGCTGTAAGCAGAAAGATAAATAGAAAACCTATGATGAGAATGTTGCTTACGGGTGAACCTATCAAAGCAAAATTTGCTAAAGAAATTGGTTTAATTAACGATTGTTTTTCTAAATCAAAATTAAACAGTGAAGTTTTAAAAATTGCCAAAAAAATTTCTTCGAAATCAAATCTTACTATAAAAATCGGCAAACAAGCTTTTTATAAACAATTAGAAATGCCATTAAGAAAAGCTTACACATACACAAGTAAAATGATGACAATCAACATGATGGCTATGGATGCAAAAGAGGGAATTTCAGCATTTTTAGAAAAGAGAAAACCTAAATGGAAAAATAAATGACAATTAAAAATATTTTGATTGTTATATTTATTATTGTAGGACTGTATATAGTTTTAGACTTTAGAGATCACAATTTTAAAAGAGCTATAGATGCCTGTATTGCTGGAAGTCAAAAGTTAGAAAAACCAATGACTAATGAAGAAGCAAAAAAGTTTTGTGAAGAAAAAATTGGAAAAAAATGAGTGATATTAAGGAAATTCTTTCAAAATATAAAAAGATAGCAATGATAGGAGTTAGTAATGATCCAACTAAAGCTTCTACAATTGTAATGAAATATATGCAGGGATATGGATTTAAAGTTTATCCTGTAAATCCAAAAGCCAAAGGTCAAAAAATTTTAGGAGAAGAAGTATTTGAAAAAATAACAGACATAAAAGAGGAGGTAGATATTGTGGATGTTTTTAGACCTTCAAAAGAGGCGTTAGCAATTGCGGAAGATACAGTTAAGATAGGTGCTAAAGTTTTGTGGTTACAACTTGGTATACGAAATGAAGATGCCAAAAAAATTGTTGAGTCAAAAAATATTAAATATGTAGAAAATAAATGTACAAAAATGGAATATCAGACTCATTTTTTAAAAAAGAGACAAGCTTTTCCAGTTTTAACTAATTAAATGAATATAATTAATTTTACACCAATCTCAGCTCTACTGGGTGGAATTATAATTGGTTTTGCAGTTCTATTGTTTTTTCTTTTTAATGGAAGATTAATTGGAATAAGTGGAATAGGTAGTAATTTTATTACTCAACAAGATAAAAGATTTGACAATTTTTTATTTTTAATTGGCTTAGTTTTAGGACCCTTCGTCTATAAAATTTTATCAAATAAAGAAATTGAAATAGTAATATCAAATTCATTTGTATTATTAATTATTGCAGGATTGCTAGTTGGATTTGGAACTCGAATAAGTGGAGGATGTACAAGCGGTCATGGAATAAGTGGTATTAGTAGATTTTCATTAAGATCAATAATAGCAACAATTACTTTTATTTTAGTTGGAGTAATTACTGTTTTAATTAAAAATTATTTATGAATAAAATAATTTCTTTACTGTCCGGTATAGTTTTTGGAATAGGTTTGGTTATTTCAGAAATGATTAACCCTCAAAAAGTATTAGGATTTTTAGACATTTTTGGAAATTGGGATCCATCTTTAGCTTTTGTAATGATTGGAGCTTTAATAATTTCTACACCAGCATTTCATCTGATTAGTAGAAGAAATAAACCTTTGTTAGAAGAAAAATTTAATTATTCTAATAATAAAAGTGTCGATCAAAGATTGATTTATGGATCAATATTATTTGGAGCAGGTTGGGGACTTGGAGGCTTGTGCCCAGGACCAGCTATTTCATCATTAGCTTTATTAAACTGGCAATCAATACCATTTGTAACTTCGATGTTTATTGGATTTTATTTAGTTAAGTTATTTGACTCAATAACCCAAGCTCGATGATAAAAATCATCTACATTTTTTTGAATTAAAGCTTTAGCTACAGCTTCAGCTTCTTCTTTTTTTTTAAATGGACCGTATTCTTTTTTTGTTTTGTTATCGATTGTTTTCATTTCGTTTGGGTTTTTGTGAGAACCTTCGATTACAGAATAATTGATCATGATGGTTATTTAATAATTATTTAATAGTTTTAAATGTGGCATTTTAGTATACCTAAATGAGATGAGTAAAATTTTTTTAATATATGGTCATTATAATGATAAATCATTTAATGCTGCCATTCGAGATACTTTTATCAAAACAGCTGAAGAAAAAGGTCATACTGTTGATGCTATAGATCTTTACAAAGAAAAATTTGATCCAGTCTTTGCTGGTGAGGAGCCTGATCAAACAGTTTTAGACCATAGGAAAAGAATAGAGTCCAGCGACACTATTGTTTTGATAGCACCTATTTGGAATTTTAGAATGCCTGCAATAGTAGAAGGATGGATAGATAAAGTTTTAGCTCCACCTTGGGCATTTAGATTTAAACAACTGTGGGGAAATTATGGATATCCAATTGGAAATCTTAGAGATAAAAAAGCAATCATTTTTTGTACTTACGGTTCACCAAGATTAGCGATTACTACTTTTTTTTTAAATTTACCAATAAGAAGATTAAAAAGAGGAGTTTTTCATATGTGCGGCATTTATAATATCATTTACAGAAGATATTTTGCTGTACCATTTGTTAGTGAAAAAAAAAGACACGAATTTCTCAATGACGTTAAAAAAACTGCACTTAACGTTTAGTGTATTAATTTTTTTTCTTCTTAATATTTCAAATTTAAAAGCAGATTTACTAATTCCAAATAACGCTATTTTACCTGCTGAAGTAGTAAAAATACAGTTAGTAGGTCTCATGAACAATGATAAAGAATTTGAAGACAGTGGAATTGAACAAACTTGGAATTTTGCTCATCCCAATAACAAAAAAAACACTGGTCCCTTGTCGAATTTTAAAATGATGATCAAGGGCAATTCTTATCAAATGCTTTTAAATCATCTAAGCCATGTAATTACCGAGGTTGGAAGTGGTGACAAATGGGCTCAATTCGAGGTAGTGATTTTAGACAAGAATAAGATTTATCACAAATTTAGTTGGCAGGTTGAAAAGTATACAGTGGATGGGCCTTTGAAAGGTTGTTGGTTGACCACAATAGTTTCAAGTCCAGTCTCTTTAGGGAGTTCAATTTGATATCCACAGATACAATTTTGTTTCGTTATGAATAAAAATTTAGTAGGAATCTCCTAATGAAATCTAAAGCAAAAGTGGTTGTTGTTGGTGGTGGAGTAGTAGGTGTTAGTGCCCTATATCATTTAGCAAAAAAAGGTTGGTCAGATGTTGTTTTAGTTGAGAGAAAAGAATTAACTTCAGGCTCAACTTGGCATGCTGCAGGATTGCTACCTCTTTTCAATATGAGTTACTCAGTTGGACAACTTCACAAATATGCAGTTGATCTTTATAAAAAATTAGAAGAAGAAACAGGTAAAAATGTTGGCTTTAGTGTTGTTTCTAATATTCGTTTAGCGAGCACCAAAGATAGAATGGATGAGTATCATCAATATGCTGGTGTTGCTAAAACGATTGGAGTTGATGTAAAATTTTTAACGCCTAAACAAGTAAAAGAAATTTGGCCTTTATGTCATACAGATGATTTAGTTGGAGCTATTCAACATCCCGAAGATGGATATATCCAACCAGCTGACTTAACTCAAGCACTTGCAACAGGTGCAAGAAATATGGGTGCAGAGATTTATAGAAACACAACTGTTATTTCAATGAAACAAACCAAAGATGGATGGATTGTTGAAACTGATAAAGGATCTATTGAATGTGAACATATAATTTCTTGTTCAGGAAACTTTGCTAGACAAACTGGAGAAATGGTTGGATTAGATATTCCAGTTATACCTGTTGAGCATCAATACATTGTTACAGAACCACATCCAGAGATTCAAAAAAGAAAAAAAGAAGGTCTTCCAGAGATGGGGGTATTAAGAGATAGTGATAGCAGATGGTACATGAGAGAGGAAGCTGATGGATTAATTTTAGGTCCTTATGAAGATGGAGCACCTGCTTGTTATGTTGAAGGCCCATCAAAAGACTCAGAGTATGAATTATTTCAAGAGGATTTAGATAGACTTGCACCACATATTGAAGGTGCAATTCATCGTGTTCCAGCTTTTGGAGAAGTTGGTGTAAAAAAAGTTTATAATGGAGCAATTTGTTATACACCAGATGGTAATCCAATTGTTGGTCCTGCTTGGGGATTAAAAAATTTTTGGATTAATGAAGGACATAGTTTTGGAATAACTGCTGCAGGTGGAGCAGGTTGGCAGCTAGCTGAATGGATTGTAGATGGAGAACCAACTATAGATATGCTTGGTGTTGAACCAAGACGTTATGGAAACTATGCAACAAAATCATATTTAAAAGCAAAGAACGAGGAAGCTTACAGCCATGTTTTTATTGTTCATTATCCTGATGAAGAAAGACCAGCTGCAAGACCTCTTAGAACTGCACCTTGTTATGAAAGAATGAAAAATTTAGGAGCAGTATTTGGACAAAAATTTGGATGGGAACGACCTAATTTTTTTGCAACTGATGGCATGGAACAAAAAGATGATTGGTCTTTTAGAAGGTCAAAATGGTTTGATGCCATTAAAAAAGAGTGTGAAAATGTTAAAAAGAATGTTGGTCTTTTAGATATGACTGCATTTGCAAAATGTAGAATAAAAGGACCAAAAGCGGAGGAATTTTTAGACTATTTAGTAGCAAACAAACTACCTAAAAAAATTGGTAGAATTAATCTATGTCATGCACTGAATACTAAAGGGGGTGTTCACTCCGAATTTACAATAATGAAAGAGGCAGAAAACTGTTATTATTTAGTTTCTGCAGGAGCAAATTTAAGATTAGATCATGATTGGATACAAAAGTGGATGCCAACAGATGGCTCAGTAATATTTGAAGATCTTACAAATAGCACAGGGGTACTTGTTGTTGCTGGTCCAAAAGCTAGAGAATTAATGCAAAAAGTCTCAACTGATGATTTCTCTAATGAAAACTTTAAATGGTTAACTGCTAAAAATGTAAATGTTGGATACGCTCCAGTAAATGCAATGAGAGTAAATTTTGTTGGTGAGCTTGGTTGGGAATTGCATCACCCAATTGAATACCAAAATCATATTTTTGATAAGTTGATGGAAGCTGGAAAGGATTTAGGTTTAAAACCATTTGGAATTAGAGCTATGAATAGTTTAAGAGTTGAAAAATCTTATAAACTTGTTGGAACAGAGTTGTCTATTGAATATTCTCCATATGAGTCTGGTCTTGATAGATTTATTCACCCAAACAAAGGTAATTTTATTGGTCTAGAGGCATTAAATAAATGGAGAGAAAAAGGATTTGATAATAAACTAGTTACTTTAGAAATTCACAATACATCTGATGCTGATGTTTTAGGCAACAACCCAATATATAAAGACAACAAGGTTGTCGGAAGAGCAACTGGAGGAGAGTTTGGTTTTAGATTAAATAAATCTATCGCACTTGCAATGGTTAAACCTGAATTAGCAAATGTTGGAGAAAAACTTAAGGTTGACATTTTAGGAAAAATACACGAAGCAACCATTTTGGATGAAAGTCCTTATGATACAGAAAATAAATTATTAAGAGCTTAATGAAAATTTTAGTCGCAGTTAAAAGAGTTATTGATTACAACGTTCAAGTAAGAGTTAAAGAAGATGGCACAGGTGTAGTCACGGACAATGTTAAGATGTCAACTAATCCTCCTGATGACAATGCCATTGAGGAAGCAGTAAAAATTAAGGAAGCTGGTAAAGCTACTGAAGTAGTTGCAGTTAGTGTAGGAGAAGAAAAAGCTCAAGAAACTGTTCGTAAAGCTTTAGCAGTAGGAGCAGATAGAGGTATTCTTGTAAAAGCTGATGGAGTTTTAGAACCTTTGGCTGTTTCAAAACTACTACAAAAAATTGTAGAAAAAGAAAAACCTGATTTAGTTTTTATGGGCAAACAAGCGATTGATGATGATTGTAATCAAACAGGTCAGATGTTAAGTGCATTGCTTAATTGGCCACAAGCAACATTTGCATCTAAGATTGAAATTAAAGATAAAAAATTAGAAGTTACTAGAGAAATAGACGAAGGGTTGGAAACAATAGAAATAAATGTACCTGCAATAGTTACCTGTGATTTAAGATTAAATGAGCCAAGATATGCTTCACTACCTAATATTATGAAAGCAAAAAAGAAACCTATTGAACAATTAAATGCGTCAGATTTAGGAGTGGATACCTCTCCAAGAATAGAACAAATTAAAGTTGAAGAGCCACCCAAAAGAAAAGCGGGTATCAAAGTTTCAAGTGTGGCTGAATTAGTTCAAAAATTAAAAAATGAGGCAAAGGTAATTTAATGTCAGTATTACTAATAGCAGAACACAATAATAAAGAAGTAAGACCCTTTACACTAAATGCGGTAACTGCTGCATCTCAAATAGATACTGATGTTCACGCGGTAGTTATTGGTCAAAGTTGTGATGCAGCCTCAAAAGCTTTATCTGAATTACCTTTAGTTAAAAAAGTTATTCAAGTTGAGGCAGCTCATTATGAAAATTTTATTGCTGAAAATTTTGCACCAGTAATTGTTAAATTAGCTAGCAATTACTCACATATTATTTGTTCAGCAAATACATTTGGAAAAAATTTAATGCCAAGAATAGCAGCTGCTTTAGATACATCGCAAATTAGTGATATTACTAAAGTTGTTTCTACAGACACTTTTTTAAGACCAATTTATGCAGGAAATGCATTTGCAACTGTTAAAAGTAAAGATCCGAAAAAATGCATTACCATAAGACCTACTTCTTTTGAACCTTGTGAAAGTTCAGGTGGTTCAGCTCCAATTGAAAAAGTTGATCCAGGAGAAGAATTTACTCAAACTAAATTTATTAAAAGAGAAGAAATTAAATCAGATAGACCTGAACTTGGTACAGCAAGAATTGTAGTTTCTGGTGGCAGAGGAATGCAAAGTGGAGACAATTTTAAATTGATTACATCAATTGCTGATAAATTGAATGCAGCAATTGGTGCATCAAGAGCTGCAGTTGATGCAGGTTATATCAGTAACGATCATCAGGTAGGTCAAACAGGTAAGGTTGTAGTACCTGATTTGTATATAGCAGTTGGAATTTCTGGAGCCATTCAACACCTTGCTGGAATGAAAGAAAGTAAAGTAATTGTTGCAATTAATAAAGATGGAGAAGCACCAATATTTAGTGTTGCAGATTACGGTCTTGAAGCTGATCTTTTTGAGGCTCTTCCACAATTCTTAGAAGAATTGAACAAATTAAACACTATACAAAAATAACAGAATCTGTAAGAAATTAGAATATGTCTAGAGAGGCAATGGAATATGATGTGGTTATTGTTGGTGGTGGTCCATCAGGTTTATCGTCAGCGATAAAATTAAAACAATTAGATCCTAATTTAAACGTTTGTTTATTAGAAAAAGCTTCTGAAATTGGTGCTCATATTTTAAGTGGAAATGTTTTTGAAACTAGAGCTTTAGATGAACTTTTTCCTAATTGGAAAGATTTAAATTCACCAATAAAAACAAAAGTAACAAAAGAAAAGTTTTTATTTTTAGGAAAAAATAAATCTTTAAGTTGGCCGACATGGCTTCTTCCATCTGTTCAACAAAATCATAAAAATTATATAATAAGCTTAGCCAATTTATGTAGATGGCTTGCTGAACAAGCTGAAGCATTAGGTGTAGAAATTTTCCCAGGATTTCCTGCAAATGAAATTTTATATAACGAAGATGGATCTGTTAGGGGTGTTGCAACTCAAGATATGGGAATTGATAAAGATGGAAATAAAAAAGATAGTTTTGAACCTGGAATAGAACTTTTAGGAAAAGTTACAATTTTTGCTGAAGGATGTAGAGGTCATTTAGGAAAACAATTAATTAAAAAATTTGAATTAGACAAAGATAAAGATCCCCAACAATATGGAATTGGCTTTAAAGAAATTTGGGAAATTGATGAAAAAAATCACGAAGAGGGTTTGGTGATGCATACAGCGGGTTGGCCATTAGACAATAACACTTATGGTGGGAGCTTTATGTATCATGCAGAAAATAAACAAATTTTTTTAGGATACGTTATAGGTTTAGATTATAAAGATCCTCACCTCTCACCATTTGATGAATTTCAAAGATTTAAAACTCACCCATCAATAAAAAAAATAATTGAGGGAGGAAAAAGAATATCATATGGAGCGAGAGCTTTAATTGAAGGTGGTTTTCAAAGTTTACCTAAAATGTATATGCCCGGTGCTTTATTAATTGGCTGTGATGCAGGAACTTTGAATATGCCAAAAATTAAAGGATCTCATACAGCAATGAAAAGTGGAATTTTAGCTGCTGAAACAATTGTTGAAAATATTAAGAATAAAAAAAGCTTATCTGTATATGAGGATAAATTTAAAAAAAGTTGGCTTTATGAGGAGCTGTTTAAAGCAAGAAATGTTAAACCTAGTTTTAGTTGGGGTTTAATTTTAGGTATTATTTTCACTGGTATTGATCAAATACTATTTAGGGGAAAATTACCATTTACTCTTAAACATAAACATGCTGATCATGAAACCTTAAAATTAGCTAGTGAAATGCCTAAAATTGAATACCCAAAACCTGATAACGTCATAACATTTGATAAAACAAGCTCTGTTTATTTAACCGGTACTAACCATGCCGACAATCAACCGGTGCATTTAAAATTAAAAGATCCTTCTTTGCCAATTAAATATACACTAGAAAAGTTTGACGAACCCGCTCAAAGATATTGTCCTGCAGGTGTTTATGAGGTTCAAAAAGAAAATGATATTAGTAAATTTGTTATAAATTCTCAAAATTGCATTCATTGCAAAACTTGCGACATCAAAGAACCATCTCAAAATATTACTTGGGTTACTCCAGAAGGTGGTGGTGGTCCAAAATATGGAAATATGTAATTAAGAAAGATCGATTGCAAACTTCTTAAGAGTTTCTATAGGCATTAATTTTAAAGTATTCTCGTGAGTGCTTTTTAAATAGATAGGGCAACCTTTACCTGCTTCAACTGCTCTTGCATACCAGCTCGCACAAACACACCATCCATCCCCATCTTTTAAACCCAGAAAACCAAACTCAGGATGAGGCGTAATCAAATCATTGCCTGCTTCTTTGCACCACTCCAAAAATTCTGTAGTTACTTTTGCACAAACAGTGTGAACACCATGGTCATTTTCATCTGTATTACAACAACCATCTCTATACCATCCAGTAAGAGGATCATTTGAACAGTTCTCAAGAATTTCACCAAGAACATTTTTTTGAACTTTATTCATTTATTTTTTCTAGAGTTTTTTTATCAATTTCTAAGTTGAATGAAAAAGATCTTCTTTCTCCATCAACATTAAATGGATAAGCGGTATGCATTAAATAATTAGGAAAGATTATCATATCCCCAACTTTAGGTTTATGATTAAAAATACTTTTATTTAGAAGAGACCTCGAACCATGAATGAAATCAATCGTACCGTTAGTTTTTGTTTTTTTTTTGCCTTTGGTTAAATTTTTAGGCATTTTTAAGTAACCTACACCTGAAATACTTCCAGAATGGTAATGTATTGGATTATATTCATTTTTAAATTGTCGAACTACCCAAAGATTTTTAAGTTGAATATTTTTTATATTCTTTTTTGATGATTGTTTAATAAAGTTTTTTACATTAATCTTTAAAAAATTAATCAAGTATTTGTTTACAAAACTTTTTGATAATTCCAGCTCTTGTTTAACTTCTCCAACTAATTTTTTTGAGTAATCGCTTTTTTTTATTTTTGATTTGTCTTTTAAAATATTATCAACCTCGTTATTAATCTTCATTACAATTTTTTTCGGAATTTTAATTATAGCTATTTTAGGACCAAAAGGACTTTGAATTTTCATAACTTTTAAACTTTAGTGGGATTTGGTTGTCCCTTGTAAACTTTTTCAGGATCAAATTTTTTTTCTTTTTCAAGAAATTCCATTTCAACTTTTCTTCCATTATCAATAGGGCCGAGCGGTACTGATCTATAAAAACATGATCTATATCCAACATGGCAGCTTGCACCATCACCTATATCAACTGTTAACCAAATAGAGTCTTGATCGTCATCGATTCTTATTTCAGTTACTTTTTGAACAAACCCACTTGTTTTACCTTTATGCCAAATTGTATTTCGAGACCTGCTAAAATAATGAGCTTCTTTTGTTTCAATAGTCTTTTTAAGAGCCTCAACATTCATATAACCATGCATTAAAATGTCTTTAGTCTTAGAACACATTGTGACAACAGGTATTAGGCCATCATTATCAAATCTTGGTGAAAGAAGATTTCCTTCTTCAATTTCGACTACATTTTCTCTTTTTTTGAACATATATGGAGATTATGTAGCATATATATAGATATATTAAATATTTTAAAAATACATATTTATGGGTATAAAACCCACAATGAAATTAGTTAAAGATATAGATAATAATCAAAATTCAAAAAAAGTTTCTGATAAAGAAGCTGAAGAAGCATTTAAAACAATTTTAGCCTGGATGGGAGAAGACCCAAACAGAGAGGGGCTATTGGAAACTCCAAAAAGAGTAGTCAAAGCATTTAAAGAATATTTTAAAGGTTACAAAGAAGATCCTAATCAAATTTTAGACAAAACTTTTGGTGATGTAGAGGGATATGACGATATGGTTGTTCAAAAAAATATATCTCTTCAAAGTCACTGCGAACATCATATGGCACCAATTATTGGAAAGGCTCATGTTGCCTATATTCCAAAAAAAAGAGTTGTTGGATTAAGTAAATTAGCAAGAGTTGTTGAAGTTTTTTCTAAAAGATTACAAACACAGGAAAGATTAACTATGCAAATTGCGAATACATTAATGGAATCTCTAGATGCAAAAGGTGTTGCTGTAACTATAGATTCAACTCACCAATGTATGACAATGAGAGGAATTAAAAAAGAGCAGGCGACAACGGTCACAAATTATTATTTAGGTCAGTTTAAAGAAGATCTTTCTTGTCAAAATAGATATTTAAGATTCATAAGTATAGCAAAAGATTAAAGTGTCTGATCAATTTAAAGCATTAGTTTTAAATCAAAAAGGTGAAGATTTTACACGTGAAATCAAATTAATAGATAAAAGTTTTTTAAAGCATGGTGATGTAACTGTTAAGGTTGATTATTCAGATTTAAATTTTAAAGATGGAATGATTTTAAAAAATGGTGGAAGATTAGTTAAAGAATTTCCACATATTCCAGGAATAGATTTTTCAGGAACTGTAATTGAAAGTAAAAATTCAAAATTCAAAGAAGGTGATGATGTAATTTTAACTGGTTTTAGAGTAGGTGAAATTTTTTATGGAGGATATTCTCAAATTGCTAAAGTTAATGGAGATTTTTTAGTAAAAAGACCTAAAAATTTAACAAGTAAACAAGCTATGATTTTAGGAACAGCTGGCTTTACATCTTTAATGAGCGCGTTCGCAATTAAAGCTAGAGAAGAACTATTGTTAGGAGATAAGGTAAAAGATGTATTGGTAACAGGAGCTACAGGAGGAGTTGGTAGTGTTGCTGTAATTATATTAAATAAAATGGGTTATAACGTTACTGCTGTAACTGGTAAAGATTCTAAAGCAGATTATTTAAAATCACTAGGGGCTAAAAATATTGTAAATCGTGCTGAATTTGACAAAGATCCAAGACTTATTGACAAAGGTTTATGGGATGGTGTTGTCGATACAGTTGGTGGAAAGATATTAGCAAATGCAATTGTACAAACTAATCCTAATGGAATAATAGCAGTATGCGGAAATGTTAATACAAATGAACTTAATACAAATGTTATTCCTTTTATGCTTAGAGGAATAAAACTTTGGGGTATAGACTCTGCTAACTGCAGTGTTAAAAGAAGAGAATTTATTTGGGGTGAAGCAGCAAACTTAATTGATTTCACTTTACTAGAAAAGTCAATTCAAACAGTAAGCTTAGAGGAATTAGTTGAAACTTATCCTAAGATATTAAAAGGTGAAATTTCAGGGCGAGTTTTAGTTGATTTAAATAAATAATGGATTGGGATAAATTAAAGATATTTCACGCAGTCGCTGAAGCAGGAAGTTTTACTAACGCAACAGTTAATTTAAATCTAAGTCAATCAGCAATCAGTAGACAGATACAATCTTTAGAGCAAGATTTAAAAGTACAATTATTTGAAAGACATGCAAGAGGTCTTACTCTCACTGAGAATGGAGAATATGTATTTAAAACAGCTCATGAAGTAATTTCTAAATTAAAAGAAGTTGAAACCTCTTTAGGTGATCAAAAAAACAAACCTACAGGAAAACTAACAATAACAACCGTTAGAAGTTTTGGAACCCATTGGTTAACACCAAGAATTGAGGAATTTATGAGACTAAATCCAGAAATCGAAATAGAGCTAATTTTTGAGGATAAAGAATTGGATTTAAGCACTAGACAAGCTGATATTGGTATTTTTATGAGAAGGCCAAAGCAACTCAATTATATTCAAAAAAAACTTATAGACTTAAAATACTATATATATGGTTCAAACAAATATTTAGAGAAGTATGGTATGCCTAAAACAATAGGTGATCTAAATAAACATAAATTTATCTCATTTGGTAAAGGTGCACCCTCTCCAGTTTATAATCCTGAATGGGCATTAAAACTAGGGATGCATGATGGTAAAAAACGTAAACCTATAATGAAAGTAAATAGTGTTATGGGCTTATTGCTAGCAGTCGAGTCTGGTGTTGGATTAGCAGCTTTACCAGAATATTTAGTTAGTAATTCTAGCAATATTATTAAAGTTCTACCTAAGTCAGAGGGTCCTATAACTGAAGCTCATTTTGTTTATCCTCAGTCTTTAAAGAATACAGCCAGAGTTCAAGCTTTTAGAAATTTTCTTTTTAGCAAAATAGGCGATTGGAAATCCTAATTAATCTGCGACATTATTGCAATTGATAATCATTCTCAATGAGAATAGTTCTCATTCTCAAAATATTATTATTAAAAATCATATCGAATGAGGAAAATATCAACTTTAAGTTTAATTTTTATACTGTTTTCAAGTGTAGTTTTTTCTGGAGAGGTAAACATCTTTAGTGCAAGGCATTATGATTCAGATATTGAATTATATAAAAAATTTACTTTAAAGACTGGAATAAAAGTAAATGTAGTATCAGGTAAATCTAATGCATTAGAAAAAAGAATAATTGAAGAAGGCACAGATAGTAAAGCTGATCTTTATATTGTTGCCGATGCTGGGACACTTGGTGCATTTGAAGCTAAAGGAATGCTTCAATCAGGATTAACCTCTAAAATAATCAAATCTGCGGTTCCATATAATTATAGAACATCAAAATGGGTGGGCATAGCCAAGAGAGCGAGAATAATTTACTACGCACCTGAAAGGGTAACAGCTGAAGAACTTTTAGGTTTATCATACGAAAGTTTGGCTAATCCTAAGTGGAAAGGCAGATTGGTAATTAGAAAGTCAAATAATATTTACAATCAATCATTAGTTGCTTCTTTGATTAAAAATAATGGTAAAGAAAAAACAGCTGATTGGGCAAAAGGAATTGTTGCTAACATGGCAAGAACACCTAAAGGAAATGATAGAGCTCAAATTTTAGCAGTTGCTGCAGGAGAAGCTGATATAGCTATAGCAAATACTTATTACTTAGCGTTAATGTTATCTGGTAAAAAAGGAGAGGAACAAAAAGAAGCTGCAAAAAAAGTAAAACCTTTTTTTCCTAATCAAGAAGACCGGGGAACCCATATGAATATAAGTGGTGTAGGACTTGTAAAAAATTCTCCTAATAAAGAAAATGCAATTAAGTTAGTTGAATTCTTATTAAGTGAAGAAGCACAAAAACATATTGTCAATAATACTTTTGAATACCCCATGATCGAAGGTGTTTCTCCTCATCCACTTATTGTAAGTATGGGTTTAGATTTTAAACAAGACTCAAAAACAGAGGTTGTTAATTTTGGTAAAAACCAAACAGATGCATTAGAAGTAATGTTAGCTGCTGGTTGGAAGTAAAATGAGAATTAACACTTGGTATATATCTTCTTTTTTTATTTCTTTAATTGTTGCTATCCCAATAATAACAGTTTTTACAAGTTTCTTTGAAGATACATCTAATTACTTTGAAATTTTAAAAGATACTTTTCTTTTTGAATATATTTCTAATTCTTTAATTTTGTTAATTGGTGTATTGTTTTTAACTTTACTAATTGGAGTTGGTTGCGCATATCTTGTTTCCTTTTATGATTTTCCTGGTTCAAAATTTTTTAAATGGGCATTAATTTTATCTTTTGCTGTTCCTGCATATATTTATGCTTATTCGTTAACTGCTTTTTTTGAAAATTATGGAACTTTATATTCAATTATAAAATCATTATTTGGAGAAGGTAATTATAATAAACAGATACCTAAGTTTGATGGAATGTTTGGTGCGATATTGTCAATTTCATTTTCTCTATTTGGATATGTCTATGTTTTAACAAGAGCTTCGTTTCATTACCAATCACAAAATCTTATTGAATTAGGACAAAATTTAGGTTTTTCAAAAAGAAAATCTTTTTTTTCAATTATTTTACCATCTGCAAGACCTGCAATTGTTGCTGGACTTGCTTTAGTTGCCATGGAAACGCTATCAGATTTTGGTGCAGTTTCTTTTTTTGGGATATCAACTCTTACCACTGGGATATACAACTCTTGGATTTCATTTGATGATTTAGTATTTGCTAATCAATTATCATTTTTTTTACTCCTATTTATCTTTGCTTTATTTTTTTTAGAAAATATTTCACGTAAAAAAGCTCAATATCACACACCTTTTAGAGGAGGCATTAAAAGAAAAGCAAAAATAAAATTAAATGACTTACATGCCCTGGGTGCATTTTTAATCTGTTTTGTTGTTTTTTTTCTCAGTTTTATATTTCCAGTTTTACAAATGCTTTATTGGACTATAATTTTTCCCAAAAATTATATTGATCTTAATATTACAAATTTATTATTAAATACCTTTCACCTAGTTTTATTAACTAGTTTAATTTTAATATTTTTTGCTTTTTTATCAAACTATGGAAATAGGGTTACCAGAAGTAAATTGCTAAGTTTTTTATCAACTTTTTCTATTTCTGGTTATGCTATGCCAGGAGTTATTTTAGCTGTGGCCTTTATAACTTTTATTTCTTGGCTAGATAACAACATAGTTAAATTTCTAGATCTAAACTCAATTAAAAAAATATTTATAGGTTCTATAATGGGTTTAATTATTGTCTACTTTATTAGATTTTACTCATTAGCGTTTAATGGAATTAAAAGTGGTTATGAGAGAATTAATAGATCTATAGATGAAAGTTCATATTTATTAGGTTATTCAAAATTTAAAACTTTTTCAGGAATACACGTTCCTTATTTAAAAAATTCAATTTTTTTAATTGGAATATTAGTAACAATAGAAATTATAAAAGAATTACCAATTACTTTAATCTTAAGACCATTTAACTTTGAAACATTTGCAACAACAGCTTATATCTTTGCTTCACAAGATTTACTTGAAGCTGCAGCTGTACCTTCGTTGTTTTTAATTTTGATTGCAAGTTTATTTATTTTAATTACATCTAGATATATATTGAAAGACTAATGACAGATAATTTTTTTGAAATAGAAAATGTTTCTTTTGCTGCTGGTGGTAAAAATAAAGTTAATAATGTTAATCTTTCGATTAAAAAAGAAGGTGATATAGTTTGTGTATTAGGACCTTCAGGAATTGGTAAAACTACAATATTACGAACTATAGCTGGTCTAGAGAAAATAAATAAAGGAAAAATATTTTTAAAAAATAAATTACTATCTTCTAAAGATAACCACGTTGAACCTGAAGATAGAAATATTTCTTTATCGTTTCAAGAAAATAGTCTATTTCCACATTACTCAGTTGAAAAAAATATTGAGCTTGGACTTAATAGAAAATCTGCAAAAAAAAAGAAATTAAATCCAAAAGATGTAATTAGATTTTTAAATTTGCAAAAAATTTTAAATAAGTTTCCTCATGAAATAAGTGCTGGGGAAGCCCAAAGAGCAGCTTTAGCTCGATCATTAATTTCACAACCTGATCTATTATTACTTGATGAGCCACTATCAAATGTTGATCAAAGTTTAAAAGAAGAGATACAAGTTGAGCTTAAACAAATTTTAACCAATTTTAAAATTACAACTATAATTGTAACTCATGACTCTTATGAGGCTTTTTATTTAGGAAGTAAGTGCGCGATAATTTTAGATGGTCAAATTAAACAATACGATGATCCATATAATGTTTATCACTTCCCTAATTCTGTTGAAGTAGTAAATTTTTTAAATAGAGGAATATTAATTCCAGCAAAAGTTACTGGAGAAAATTCATTAGAAAATGAGGATCTTGGAACTATCGAAGGAAATTTTATTAAACACTATCCAAAAGGATCGAATGTTAAATTATTACTTCAACCAGAAGATTTAGAACACGACGATAAAAGTAATTTAAAACTTGAGGTAGTAGATAGGAAGTTCAGAGGAACAAACTTCATCTACACACTTAAAACACCAAGCAACACTTTAATTCCTGTATTTGTACATTCCCACCATATTCACCAACATGAAGTGGATGAAAAATTTGGCATTAAAAGACCAATACATATTGATCATATAGTTTGCTTCTAATAAAAATCTTTTAAAAGTATGAAAAGTAATTTTAAAATTTTCTTAAAAGGTATTACCGACGTAAGTCCTTTAATGATTCCAGTAGTACCGTTTGGTCTAATATTTGGTGTTTTGGCTATTGATATTGGGTTTACTCCAATAGAAACAATGGGGATGTCCTTAATAGTTTTTGGAGGTGCTTCTCAAATAGTTCTTTTACAGTTGTTTTCTGGCGGTGCTTCATCTTTAGTTATTATAAGTTCAGTCGGAGCTGTTAATTCAAGACATCTTCTTTATGGAGCAGTGGTTTCTGAACATTTGTCAGATTTAAAATTAATTTGGAAAATTATAATTTCTTATTTCTTAATTGACCAAGCGTTTGCAGTATCTAATGAATACTTAAAAAAAAATAAAGAAAGCAATAGATATTTTCATTTAGTTGGTGGTGGAGTGACGTGCTGGGTAATTTGGCAATCAACTACATTTTTAGGAATTATATTGGGTGCATCTATACCAGAAAAATTAGGACTGAGCTTTGCAGTACCTTTAACTTTTTTGGCTCTTTTAGTTAATGATTTTAGAAAGTTTATAAATGTAATTGTAATAATTATTTCAGGTTTAGTAGCAACGTTAGGATATAATTATATTCCATTTAAAGCTTATATAATAGTCGCTGCTTTAACAGGTTTATTTTCAGCAATGATATTAACAAAGATGATAAAAAAATAATGAGTAACTGGACTTTAATAATTTATTGTGGATTAATTACTTATCTCACAAGATTTTCAATGATAGCGTTGATTAAAAAAGAAATGTTTAATGACAGAATAAGAGAAGTTTTATCTTATGTTCCTTCTGCCATATTTCCAGCAATTATATTTCCAGCTATTTTTTTAGATAACGCCGGCTCATTTATATTAGAGGATAATCCAAAGATTATTGCGGCAATAATTGCAACAATAATTGGAATTATTTCAAGAAGTATAATTGCGACAATATTTTCTGGATTAACTTCTTACTGGTTTATAATATTTGTTATATAAATGATTGATGAAAAAAACTTTTATATTTATTTTTTGTTTATTTTTTTTCAGCAGTAGTGCAATAGCAAAAGAAACAACTTTTAAAAAAGAATTATTTGATAAAGCGCAATCAGAAGGCAAGGTTGTAATAGTTAGTTCTTGGATTAAGTATTGTACATCTTGTGCTAGTCAAATGAAGGTTTTAGATAAAGCTAAAAATGATTTTGATAATATTGAATACTTTAAATTTGATGTAACAAATAAAGAAATTGCGCAAATGTTTGATGTACAATATCAAACAACACTTTTGATTTTTAAAGATAATAAAGAAGTTTACAGAAGCATTGGCGAAACATCTAAAGATCTAATTTACAAAGCTATTCAATCTTCAATTTAGATTTAAGCTCCTAAGTTGATATTTCTTGAAACATTGAATTCAAGTTCTGTAGGTTTTTTAATATTTAGATTATTCATTATATCTATATACTGATCTACACTATTAACTTGCAATCTCGGATTTTGTTTTTTTTCTTTTCCAATAGTACTAACTTTTTCACCCTTATAATCATGAGCAGGATATAAAAGAGTTTCTTCTGGTAATTTTAAAAGTTTGTTAAATATTGAATTATAAGCATCTTTTGCGCTGCCATTTTGAAAATCTGTTCTACCAGTTCCATTAATTAATAATGTGTCACCAGAGAAAAGGTAATTGTTCATTAAAAAACTATAACTATCAGAAGTATGTCCTGGTGTGTACATTGCTCTAATTTTTAGATTATCTAAATTTATATATTCGTCATCTTTTACTTTAATTTCCACTGAGTCTGCTGGAGTATGATCACCCATGATTGTTGAACATTTTGTAATATCTTTAAGTTTAGACGCTCCTGTTACATGATCTGCATGAATATGGGTATCAATAACTTTTACTAATTTTAAATCTAGTTCTTTTAGTACATTTATATATTCAGCAACATTTTCTATAACTGGATCGACAATTAAAGCCTCTCTACCTTTAGCTGAGGCAATTAAGTATGTGTAAGTTGAGGATTTTTTATCAAATAACTGTTTAAATATCATAATTAATTATTATCATAAAACTATGAACAGCTCTACTCTTGACTGGAATTGTAAACACACCTGGAAAAAAAGCGCCCACAATACTGCCTGGTGTTTGTTAGGGTGTAGTATCGGTGATTTTGGAACTATTTTATTTTTTCAATTGTCCAAAATTCCATTCCCAGTTTTAGGGATTATGACGTTAGCTATAATTAATGGTTTAATCACAAGTATTGTTTTAGAAACAATAGTTTTAATGAAACAAAGTTTAGATTTTTCAAAAGCTTTTAAGACCGCAATAGGAATGAGCTTTATCTCAATGATTAGCATGGAAGTTGCAATGAATTTAACTGATTATTTTTTAACAGGTGGAGCTATTTTAACTTGGTGGGTAGTTCCAATTATGCTTATAGCTGGGTTTATAACCCCTTGGCCATACAACTATTGGAGACTTAAAAAATTTGGTATCACGTGTCATTAAGAAACTGGGACAATAAAACCTGGCTCTCATCGAATAAATATATCCAATCATTTAATAACTTTTTATTAAAACAAATCAAATTAGACAAAAATTCTCAAATTTTAGATATTGGATGTGGAAGAGGTAAAATATTAGGTTCTTTATCTTCAAGATTAAAATTAAAAAATAAGCCTTTAGGAATTGATATTGAAAGACATTTAGATAGAGACAAAAGAATTAGTTTTAAAAAAGTTGATGCAACAAAGTATTTAAAAAAGAATAAAAAAAAGTTTGATTTAATCTTAATTAAGCAAACAATTCATTTATTACAATTTAAAGAAATAAAAAGATTACTTATTTTGTGCAAAGAAACACTTAATCCTGGGGGAAAAATAATAATATTCTCATTAAATACAAATCATAATGAAATTCCTTCCTTTTTATCAATGAAAAGAAAATTAAATGAATCATTAAATAGAGATAAAAAAATAATTAAATTTATATTAAATCTAAATTTTAAAACCTTAACCAAAAAATTTGCGTTTAAGGTAAAAATAACAAAAAAAAAATATATTCAGATGATTGAGAACAGGTACATTTCAGTACTGTTAAGTTTTAAATCTAGGGAAATTAATAAAGGTATTAAGGAAATTAATCATAAATTTAAAAAAAATTTAACCTTTAATGACAAACTAATTTGTCTTATTTTAAATAAATAGTTTTTTAAGGGTTCGCTCTTTTGTTCTACAACCAAAAGAGCTCCCTTTAAATCGCCTTTTTGGCATTTAAGTCCGAATGGACTTCAAGTTTTTTGTTTTTGTTTTTATGAAATATTAAGCTACCCAGCTAAGTGTCAGGTGGCATTAGATTCATTAAAACTACCTCCTTAATTTGAAAATAAATTTTGCAAAGGTTGTATTCAAGAAATATATTTTGTTTTCATTCAAATAAATATCTTGAATACAACCTGGCTGTTTAATATTATGCGTACATCTTAAATATATTCACTTTTTAATAGAAATTTTAAAATTGCATTAGGTTTTAATATCTATATTCTTTAAGTATGAAATACGTAACCGGATTAATAGATTTAATTATCAGTTTAGTAATTTCTACAATAATTATTTATGGAATAAATATTATTGCAGGATTTGCAGGTGCAGATTATTTATTCACGCACGGAGAAACTTTTGTAATTTGGATATTAATGGCGATATTAGTAAATAATTGTTTTAATAAATAATTCTAAACATCAAATTTTCTTTTAAGATGTTTAAGTTTTCCTTCTGTGCTGTCATAATCAATGTAACATCCTTGTAAAAAACGATTACCTTCATTAGCATTATATTCTGTTCTACCATGGAGCAGCCTGTGATTATCCATCATTAATAAATCACCTGGTTTTAATTTAAATTCAATTCTAAATTTTTCTGAATTATACATTTCAGATATTTTATTTCTTGCAGAATAATATAGTTCTAATTTTTCTTTTTCCATTAAAGGAACAAAATCTAATCTTGGGCTAAATCTTACTTGTTTAAATCTATTATTTTCATCTAATTTTATCATCTCTGCCCAATCTTCTAGAACAACATTTTGGTCAATGAATTGAAATCTAACTTTAATCTCGGTCAATATTTTATAATAATCAGGGTAGTTTTTTTTTAATTCTTCTGTTACCGCTAAACCATCTACTAGTGTAGATTGGCCACCATTAACTTCATTTTCAATACAATGAAGTATTTGTATACATGGAACTGGTTTTCTATATGGATTATCAGTGTGAGGAGCTAAAGGTAAAGACGTATAAGCAAGATCATTTGGATTAGGCTTTGATTTTACATTAAAATATTCTCCAAAATTTGTAGGTCTAATACTGCCAATTGAATTTGCAAAGTTAACAATAAAATTATTTTGAGTTGGAACATCTTCAAAAATTACAAAACCGTATTTATAAAAATCTAATAGCGACTCATACATTTTTTTTTCTTCAAAAAAATTATGAGAAAATTTAAATTTATTAATTATTTTAAAATTTGAGTCCCAACTTATTTTATTAATAAAATATAGTTCATTGTCTTTTTCAAATTCTTTAAGAATATTTTCTATGATCAGTTTGGCATGAGCGCCATCTTTAAAAGTTACCTCAAGAAACTCTTCTGAAATTTTTAATTTTGTTATTTCAGTATTGTTTGAGAGCATGGTTGGATCAAATAATCTTTGTTGAGTTTTTTGATCTAAAAATTCCTTACTATTAACTCTTTCTCTAAGCCAGAATGGATGTATCTCTTTTTTTGAGCCTTGTTTTTCAAAAAAGACTTTATTATCTGTTAATTCAATTTTCATATAATATTAGGATAATTATTTAAAATTTTACTTTAATCAATAGAAATTAAATAGTATTAGTCCTATGTGTCGATATTAAATTCATCAGATTTTAAAAGATATTCCAAGTTTGTTGATAGCTTAGCTAAAAAACTAACTAATTTTTATTACTCTAAATTGAATAGAACTTTTAAAATTTCAAATAAACTTAAGGGTAGAGGGTATGATCCAGTTACAACCTCTGACAAAGCATTTGAAAAGTTTATAAGAAAAGAAATCAACAAAAAATTTCCTAATCACCAAGTCATTGGAGAAGAATTTGGTCATAAGAAAACTCGAAGTGAATTTACTTGGGTGATTGATCCAATAGATGGGACAAGATCATATGTTATTGGTAATCCAACTTGGAGTAATTTAATTTCTTTAAATTATAAAGGTGTTCCAGTTGTTGGACTTGCAAATTATCCAGTTCTTAAAAAATATTATTACAATGCTTCAGATAAAATTGCTTACGTTGTAGATCAAGGAAAAAAACGAAAAATAAAAGTTAATAAAAAAGTTACATTTAAAGATATCAAAATGTCAGCTGCCTTTCATGGAATGTTATCTCTTAATAAGCAAAAGAAGATACCTAAAATTTTAAAATTGATGCAATTTCCATGTGCGGATGCTTTAAGTTATTCACATCTTGCAGAAGGTAAAGTTGATGTTGTTTTACAATGTGGAAATAAAATTTGGGATATTCATCCACTAATACCAATTATCAAAGCAGCTGGAGGGATAGTTAGCACTTGGAAAAATGCTGATGCTGTTAAAGCAGGGAATATAGTCGCTTCTGCGAATAAAGGTGTTCAAAATAAAATTTTAAAAATTTTAAAACCAGTTACTAAGTAGTTTTACCAAAAGTATTCAAAAGAATTACACCTACAATAATTAAAGCTATACCAATTACCCCATAAATATTTGGTATTTGATTATGTTTAAAAACACCAAATAATGTTACTGCTGTAATTGTAAGTCCACCGTATGTTGCGTAAGTAAAACCAACTGGAATTATATTCATTGCTTTGGATAAACAAAAAATACAAGCAACTATTGAAACAATACAAAAGATAGTTGGTCCAATATTAGTAAATCCGTTAGTTGATTTTAAAAAACCATTAGAAGTTATTCCAAGAATTATTCCTAAAAAAAGAAAGATATATCCAGATAAATTTGTCATATAAAATATTAACTAGTTTTACCAAGTAAGTTTACTATTAAAACTCCTGAAATGATTAAAATTAAACCAATTACTGTGAAAAGATCTGGCATTTGGTTAAACTTATACACGCCAACAATTGTTGTGGCTATTATACATAAACCAGCAAATGATGCATACGTAATGCCAACAGGAATAGTTTTCATAACAATTGATAATGTGAACATACACCCAACTATTGTTATCGCTGTTAATAAGCTTGGTATTAACAATGTAAAACCATTTGCACCTTTAGCGAATCCGTTTGCAGCTGTACCTAAAATAACTGCCATTATTAGAACTATGTATGCAAAGATATTACTCACAATTTAAAGAATATTATTATTTAGTAATTTTATCTACAAATTTTTGTACTATTGGAGCTACAATTGTTGTTGCAACCATTGCAACTGGTAAGCTTACCGACCAGGCTTTAAGAAATCTTTTATAATAAAGTTCATCATAACCCGTATTTACATAAGTGATTATAAGCGTCATAAGCAAACTCATCCCAAGACCCATAAAAAATATAAATAATAAGTTTGAATATTTTTTTGGAAACATTTATAGCCAGCCTGGGATTGGTAGACCTTTTTCTTGTAAAAAGGGTTTATTAAACATTTTTGAATTATATTTATCTGATTTATCACAAAGAATTGTTACTATTGTTTTACCTGGACCAAGTTCTTTTCCAAGTCTTATAGCTCCAGCAATATTAATTCCACAGCTAGTTCCTAAACTTAAACCTTCATTTTGAATTAAATTATAAAGAATAGGTAAAGCCTCATGGTCATCAATTGAATAAGCACCATCAATTTTTGCGTTTTCAAAGTTTTTTGTAATTCTACTTGAGCCTATTCCTTCGGTGATTGAATTTCCTTCAGATTTTAATTCACCATTTTTTATATAATTATAAAGAGCAGAACCTTTTGGATCTGATAAATAAATCTTTATATCTTTATTCTTTTCTTTTAAAGCGTTACTAACCCCTGAAATAGTTCCTCCCGTTCCAGACGAACAAACAAATCCATCAACTTTACCTTCAGTTTGTTCCCAAATTTCTTTTCCAGTACCTTCATAATGACCTTTAGCATTAGCAGTGTTATCAAATTGATTAGCCCAAATAACTCCATTATTATTTGTTGGTTTTAATTCTTCAGCTAATCTTGCTGCAACTTTTACAAAGTTATCATTATCTTTATAAGGTTTAGCTGGCACCAGTCGAAGTTCAGCTCCAAGATTTCTTAATGTATCTTTCTTTTCTTGAGTTTGGTTATCATTCATTACAATAATTGTTTTATAACCAAGTGAATTTCCTAAAAGACCCAACCCAATACCTGTGTTCCCTGCAGTTCCTTCAACAACAATACCACCTTTTGAAATTAACTTTTTTTCTTGAGCATCTTTGATTAATGCTAATGCAGCTCTATCTTTAACAGATCCACCTGGGTTTAAAAATTCAGCTTTTCCATAAATATTACATCCAGTTATTTCTGATGCTGCTTTAAGTTTTATTAAAGGGGTATTGCCAATTGAGTCGATTAAATTATTTTTTGTATTCTTCATTATTCTTTTTCTTCGTCAATAACGGCGTAAGGTTTAAATCCTTTTGTAGCATCCCCAACTCTTTTTGCTGGAATACCTGCCATCACAGATTTTTCAGGTACATTTTTTGTTACTACTGAATTAGACCCAATTAAAGAATTTTTGCCAATCGTAATAGGTCCTAATATTTGCGCACCTGATCCAACAACTACATTGTCTTCTAAAGTAGGGTGTCGTTTCATATTTCTTTGATCGTTTGAATTAATACTTGGTGCAATTCCACCTAAAGTAACATTATGATATAAGGTAACATTGTTTCCAATTTCTGAAGTTTCACCAATAACCACTCCCATTCCATGATCGATAAATAAGTTTTTTCCAATTTTTGCTTTTGGGTGAATTTCTATTCCAGTTAAGAATCTTGCAAGTTGAGAAATGATCCTTGCAATTAAATCAAATTTAGCAATTGCAAAAAAATTAGCAATTTTGTAAAAAAAAATAGCCTTAACTCCTGGATAGGTTAAAATTAAACTTAATTTAGATTTTGCCGCAGGGTCTCGGTCAATTATAGATTGTAAAAAATCATTCATATTTTTTTGAGTTTTCTAACAGTTGATTAAAAAAAGTATATACTTTATATAGTTATCAAATACGCAATTTAAAGAGGGTTGAAATGTACAAGAATACAAATTGTTTCCATTTGGCTATTCCATGTGGAGATTTAGAAACAGCAAAGAAATTTTATAGTGAAACTCTTGGCTGCAGATTAGATAATTCTGCTCAGGAGTGGGCGGATGTTGATTTTTGGGGAAATGAATTAACACTTCATGCAAGTGAACATAAATTAGACAATGAAAGACATGATGTTGACATGGGGAATGTGTCAGTTCCTCATTTTGGAGTGCATTTATCAAGAAAAGATTTTAATTCTTTGAAAGAAAGATTAAAAAAAAATGGTCATAAATATTATGATGAGCCATACTTAAGATTTAAAGGTACAAAGTATGAGCAAGAAACTTTTTTTGTTAAAGATCCTAACGAAAATATTTTAGAAATTAAAACGTTAACCGCTAATCCAGAATAATCTAATACTTAGATGGAATTCCTGGTATTAGGTTTTTTTACTGGGCTCAGTCTAATTTTGGCTATAGGGGCACAAAACATTTTTGTAATAGAGCAGGGGTTAAAAAAACAACATATTTTTATAGTTTGTCTCGTTTGTTCTATTTCAGATTTAATATTAATTTTTTTAGGTATATTTCTTTTTCATTTCTTTGTTCAATATTTTAATTCTATTATTGAATTAATATTCAATATTTTACTAATTATTTTTTTAATACATTTTATTTATTTAAAAATTAAATCATTTGATTTTAAAATTGACCTAAATAACGAGACTAAAAAAATTTCAAAATTTAATATTTTTTTGAAAACTCTAGGTTTTACTTATCTAAATCCCCATGTCTATTCAGATACCGTTTTTTTTCTAGGTAATTTTTCAAAAAATTTTATTTTTGATCAAAAAATTTTATTTGGTTTTGGTGCATCAATAGCTTCTTTTTTATTTTTTTTTGTAATTGGTTATTTATCTAAATATTTATCTCATTATGCCCAAAATGAAAAAGTTTGGAAAATAATTAATTTATTTATTATTGGTTTTATGAGCTTACTTACAATTTATGTTTTTGTAGAAATTTTTAATTAGAATAACCGTATTTCTTTAACCTTACATCACCAGTTCTTGCGTGAGCTTCCATACCTTCATATCGAGATATTCTTGCTGCTGCAGCTCCAACTAATTCTGTAGACTCTTTAGTCATTCTTTGAAAACTTAATGTTTTTATAAATTTTCCAACAAACAATCCACCTGTATATCTTCCTGCACCTTTAGTGGGTAAGATGTGATTGGTTCCAGAGCATTTATCTCCATAGGCAACAGTTGTTTCTTCTCCTACAAACAAAGATCCATAATTAGTTAGTCTTTCATGGAACCATTTAAGATTTTCAGTTTGAACCTCTAAATGTTCTGGTGCGTATTCATCACTAATTTTAACCATCTCTTCATCAGTATCACAAAGAATAACCTCACCATAATCTCTCCACGCAGCATCAGCGTTAGTTCTTGGAACTTCAGGAAGTTCAGCAATCAACTCAGGAACTCTTTTCATTACTTTTTCTGCAAGTTCTTTACTAGTGGTGTATAGCCAGCAAGGAGAATTATATCCATGCTCAGCTTGACCAACTAAATCAACCGCAACTATTTCTGGATCTGCTTTAGCATCGGCAATAATTCCGATTTCTGTTGGACCTGCAAACAAATCAATACCAACTTTTCCAAATAAAATTCTCTTAGCTTCAGCTACAAACTGGTTCCCAGGGCCCACAATTATATCTGCTGGAGGATTTTTAAATAATCCATTAGTCATTGCAGCAATCGCAGGTACGCCACCTAAATTTAAAATAACATCAGCGCCACATAAGTCAGCAGTATAAATAATTGTTGGATGAGCGCCCACACCTTCTTTGGGAGGGCTGCAAGCAATAATATTTTTTACACCAGCAACTTTAGCGGTTGTTACACTCATCACAGCGGAAGCAATGTGTGCGTATCTTCCACCAGGGACATAACATCCCGCAGTGTTAACTGGAATTAATTTTTGTCCAGCATATAAACCTTTTGAAAGCTCTACTTCAAAATCCTGTCCATAATTTTTTAGTTGTGCTTCAGCAAATTTTTTTACTCTTTCATGAGAAAACTGAACATCATCTTTAGTTTTTTGATCTAAATTTTTTTTAACTTCTTCAATTCTTTCTTTTGAAACAACTATTTCACCATCAAATTTGTCAAATTTTTTTGTTAAATCAATGCAGCCTTGTTCTTTTGTTTTTTCAATATCTTTTAATAAATCCTGAACTATACCTGTCGTTTTATTATCATCTGTAGATGAAGTTTTTGGTGATTTTTTTAAATACTTTATTGTCATTAGCTATTTTCTATTAAATTCTTGATGAAGTATTTAAAGTATAAGATAGACATTTTCAATGGAGAATTAAAAATAAACTAGATTTATTATCTAGAATCAATCTAAAGCAACAACAGCTGCTGCAATAGATGCTAATCTTGCTGGTGCTTCATCTGAACGACTAGTTATAACAACTGGAACCTTTCCACCAACAACCACACCTGCAGCACATGCCCCACAAAAGTAAATTAGCATTTTTACAAGTCCATTTCCTGTTTCTACACTTGGAACCAACAAAACATCTGCCATGCCAGCAACTTCATTTTTTATACCTTTTATAGCTGCCGATTTTTTTGAGATACTATTATCAAATGCTAATGGACCAAAAACATCAGCATTTAAATTTTCTTGTTTTGCTAACTTTGTAATCTCATCAGCTTCTTTAGAGCTTGGAACACTATCCAGGACTTCTTCTGTTGCTGATAGAACTGCAATTTTTGGTCTTTCAATACCAATTCTATTCGAAAAATTAATCACATTTTTTAAAATATGCATTTTTGTTTTTATATTTGGTAAAACATTTAACGCACCGTCAGTAATAATAAGTGGTTTATCTTCTTTATCTAAGGTCATATGCCAAATATGACTTAATCTAGTTTTACCCAAAAGATTATATTCTCTTTTAAGAACTTCTTTCATTAACACATCTGTATGAATATGACCTTTAACTATAATTTTAATTTTTTGTTCACTAGCAAGTTTTGCAGCTATTGCAGCAGTGTTATTTTCTATAGGCTCATGAATAATTGCATATTCAGAAATATCCCACTTTAAATCCTCTGCACATTTCAAAATTTCTTTTTCATTTCCAATAAAAACAGGTTCAATTAAATTTTCATTAACCGCATCCTGAACTGAAAGCATTGGCAAAGGTTTACCTGCGTTAACAATACCTGCTTTAACACCTTTTTTTTTATGTGCAAAATTCAGCAAGTTATTAGGACAAATTATTTCTTTATTTGAAAGCATAATTAATTTTCAAGAATTTCTAAATCTTTTTTAATATTCTCCACTATTTTTATTTCTTTTTTTAAATTCATTTTGAATCTTTTGAATTTGTTTTGACCAGGGTACATTATTTCTTTAACTCCTTTAATCTTTGGTAATCTTTTAATTCTATTTATATTTTCTTTAATTCTAGTGTTATAATTTTTTACAAATAAATTTGTTTTAAATGTGATAAATAAATGACCAATATTTTGGGGACCGGTAAAGTCATCAAAAGGATCTTTCACTCTCCCTGCATGATTTCCACCAGTTAATACTCCACTCAAAATATCCACCATCCAAGCTAAACCTGACCCTCTAAACCCTGCAATTGGCAATTGAACCCCTTGTAAAGCTTTTTTAGCATCCGTAGTTGGTTTACCATATTTATCCAAAGCAACACCTTCAGGTATTTTTTGATTATTTCTTGCGGCTACTCTTATTTTACCTCTATTAATCATTGAAATTGATGTATCTAAAATAAAAGGTATCTTTGAACCAGTTGGTGTTCCAAAGCAAATAGGATTTGTTCCAAACAAACTTTTTAAAGATCCATGGGGTGCAACCGCTGGGGGCGCATTTGTATAAATCATTGTAACTAAATTTTTTTTAACAGCTTGTTCAGCGTAGTATCCTGATAATCCATAGTGACCACTGTTTTTAACAGCAATTAATCCTATACCTGTTTTTTTTGCGTTTTGAATTGCTTTTTTAATAGCAAGGTCTGCTGCTACAAATCCTATGCTGTTATCAGCATCAACATGAGAAATTGATTGAGATATTTTTTTAATTTTAATTTTTGGTTTTGGATTAATTACTTTTTTAGAAATTCGATCACAATACATTTTTAATCTTGAAAGACCATGGCCATATGCCCCAACAAGCTCAGCATTAATTATTGCATCAGCTGAAATAGAAGCATGACTGTTATTTAAACCAAACTTTCTAAAAATTTTTATAATTTTTTTTCTTAATTTTACTGTTTTCAACTTAACCTTTTCCACGCCATGGAATAGTTTTATCAATTATTTTTCTTAAAGTGACATCAAATAAAAGACCGAGCATTCCCATTATAAAAATAGTTATCCAAATAACCTCATATTGAAAGTATTTTTTTGCAACGTTTTCTACAAATCCAATTCCAGTTGTTCCTGCTAAAAACTCTGCTGCTACTAAAGTTCCCCAACACATTCCAACAGCAACTCTTATACCAGTTAATATTTCGGGCAAAGAATTTGGAAAAATTACATGTCTTAATATTTGTTTTTTAGATGCTCCTAGTGAGTGTGCAGCATGAATTTTTGAAAGCTGAGTTCCCGATGCACCGGCTCTGGCAGAAATAATCATAATTGATAAAGAAACCATAAATAATAAAAATATCTTTCCAGTATTATCAATCCCTAGAACTGAGATAATTAATGGTGCCCAAGCCAAAGGTGGAACAGGTCTATAAAGCTCAATTAAAGGATCAAAAAAACCTTTTGCAAATCTATTCAGCCCCATGAACAACCCTAATGGAACACCAATAAGTATTCCAAAAACTAATCCAAGAAAAACTCTTAAGAAAGAATCCCAAATATGTCCATATGGAACTGGTACTTTAAATAATTTGAAGTCACCAGTTACCAACTTAAGAACTTTCCCTTTAAAGTTTTGTTTTACTATCCCATCTTCAGTGTGAATTGGATATTCACCAGGTAAGACGTCTGCTATCCAATCTGGCAGAATAAAACCAATCATTTTACTTACATCAACCATTTCTATCCAAAGAAGAGGAATATCTTTATAACCAACACTTGGTTTAGCCATTAATATAAACTTATTAAAAGTATCAGAAGGTTTTGGAAGCCATCTTCCAGATCCTTGCTCTGAACAACTAGGTCCACTTGCTACAATTGTTCCAGCAGGAAATAAAAAGATATCAACAAATCGCAACCCACCTTGAGTTTCTATTTTTGCATTATCAAATTTGACAATTGCATTCTGCATTTTATCTAATGTGTTTGGTGGATATATACTGGCAAATTCAATTCTTCTTGCAATCTTAACAATATTTTTTGCATAAGTTGATGCTACTTCTTGAGTGTCACCTAATTCATTTCGATAGTTTTTAACCTCATCTTTGATTTCTTTAATTTTAGTTTTGAATTGTGGATTATGATTTCTTATTTTAAAAAATTCATCACTTATTAAATTTAATTCTTTTGCAGCAGCATCAAACTTTAAACCTCTATCAGTTTCAGGTATCAGTGGAACTTCTAAAGTATTTTTTATCGAACCAGTCCCTGAACTAACTTTTACAATACCCCAGCCACCTTGTTCACTTACAGCTTTAAGTCTTTCATTAAGCTCTTGTTCAGTTTCAAACGGATAATCAGGTTTTTCAAAATTTTCAGTTAAAAGGTTAATTTTACCAGTAATATCATTTAGTTTTTGTCTAGTTTCATCTTCAAGTAAATCCTCGTTAGTTAATAATGGAATTAATTGGTTCGTTTTATTTATAAATCCAGCAAGTATAGTTTTTTGTTGATCATCTAATTCTTGAGAACTTTTAATTTCTGCTAATATTAAATTAAGATTTTCATTTTCTTTTTTTATTTGAGAAGTACTTTTTAATTCTCTTTCCTCTATAGGAAATTGATATTTTAAACCTAATAATGAGTCATTTACTTTTGCTACCTGACAAAGCTCATTTGCTGATTTTGGATAAAAACCTTTTGCTATATCCCAAGAATAATAAAGCCAAACTAAAAGAAGAAAACTACTACCAACTATAACCCAATGTGTGCCACCCAATGCTCTTTCAGGGTTTCCAAAAACAGCATCAACTTTTTCAGTTCTAATTAAACGTCTTCCATACATAATGCAGCCAATAACAGCTACAAATATTAAGAAAGTTACTATTTGAGTTAACATTTAAATATCTTTACCCATAATTTCTTCTTCCATATTCCAAATCATTTCTAATATTTCTTCTCGTTTTACTGAAAAATCTCTATTTTTTTTTATTTCTCTTAAATCCTCTTTCAAACCCATTGAAGCAAATGGAAGATTATATTCTTTATGTATACGTCCTGGTCGGGGAGCCATTACATACAACCTTTCACCTAACAATAAAGCCTCTTCTACTGAGTGAGTAATTAGAATAATTGTTTTACCAGTTTCTTTCCAAATTTTTAAAACTAGCGACTGCATCTTTTCTCTAGTCAATGCATCAAGAGCACCCAAAGGCTCATCCATTAAAATTAAATCTGGATCATTGATTAGACATCTTGCAAGAGCAACTCTTTGCTGCATTCCTCCTGATAACTGATAAGTAGGAGTATTTCCAAATCCTTGTAATCCAACAATCTCTAACCATTCATCAACTTTTTTTGCAGTCTTAACTGGATCTTCTTTTTTCATTCTTAGTCCGAAATTTACATTTTCAGCTACAGTCAGCCACTCAAATAAAGCACCTTGTTGAAAAACCATTCCTCTTTCAACTCCTGGACCCTCTATTTCTTTATTGTTTAAAGTGATACTTCCTGAAGTTGGTTTAATAAATCCTGCGGTGATGTTAAGCAAAGTAGTTTTTCCACAACCTGATGGACCAAGAACTGTTAATAACTCTCCTTTTCTAAGAGTGAAATTAAGATCTTTTAAAGCATGAACAGTTTCTCCTTTAGGAGTTTTAAAAATCATATTTAGATTTTGAGAAACTAAATCACTCATAAAAAAGCTTTATATTAGAATTTTTAATAAAAAAATAGGCACCAATTTAATTAAAATTGGTGCCTATTTAAATTTTAAATACCTTTAGTTTATAAAGGTAAGAAACTAGTGTCTACATTTCCTCTTGGTGTTCCCATTCCTTTTAAGAATGCATCAAGATTTCCGCTCTCCATAGATTGTTTAGTTTCTTCTGGAGTTAAGAATTTAAAGCCACTTAAAGTGTCTTTCATGTCAGCAACTTTCATTTCTGAAGCTTTAGCCATTACATTCATGTTGCTTTTACCAGCTTTATATCTAGCATTAGCTTCATGAGTCACTTCTATAAAAGTTCTAAGCATACCAGGATTTTCCTTCATAAACTTTGTAGTTACTGAAGTAATATCTATACCTAAGATTCCTGCAGCTCTAGCTTCGTCTACTGTAAGTAATCTTGATCCTACAGCGGTTGCAGCTTTAATAGAGTTACCACCAAATAAACATGCCATTACAACATCACCACTTACTAAAGCAGCAGCACCTTCTTCAGGGTCCATTTGAATAATATCCATTTTTTTTCTGTCAGCTCCAACAACTTTCATACTTTCATCAAAAACGTATTCAGCCATTGTTCCTAGTGGAACAGCAACTTTTTTACCTTCTAATTCAGTAGCGTTTGCTTTTGTAATGCCAGAAGCGTTAGAAGTAACACAAGTTGTTCCTCCCATTCCATATTCCATTGCAATGTCAACTAACTTAATAGGAGCTTTTGATTTAACAGCATTAATGAACGGTACTAATCCTTGTGAGTAAGAAATATCTATATCTCCCGCTAACATAGCATCAGTCATCGCTCCACCATTTGTGAAGTTAGTCCATTTAACTGGAACTCCAAGAGCTTTAGCGAATGCTTTTTTTTGCATATCTTCTAAGTTTGGACTTGGCCATTCTAAGAAGTAAGCAACTCTAACTTCATTTGCTGCTGAATTAGCAACAGAAATATTTAAGTTAAGAGCTACAAAACATCCTAAAAGAAAACTAATTATTTTTTTCATTTATTCCTCTTTGTTGATTATTTATATCTTAATAGTTTAAAATTAAATCAAGGTAGATGTAAAACAAAAAAGTGTTAAATTTTATACAACTTAAAGTTGCGTCAATAATTATGGTGGTTAATTATAGCTATTTAGTCTAAAGAAATTCAAATAAGGTATTAATAAAAAATTTTAAAAAGAAAGATAATATGAGCTCAGAAAACCGTACTTCAGTTCCAAATTCATTAAATGAACATTGGATGCCTTTTACATCCAATAAAGATTTTAAAGCAAACCCAAGATTAATTACTGAGGCAAAAGGAGTTTATTTAAAAAATCATCACGGCAAAACAATGATTGATGGAAGCTCAGGTTTATTTTGTAATCCTTTAGGTCATGGGAGAAAAGAAATTACAGAGGCAGTAACTAAACAATTAGATACACTGGATTATGCACAACCTTTTCAACAAGGTTTTGGTGGTTCGTTTGAATTAGCAACAAAAATTTCAAAACATACACCAGGTGATTTAAATAAAATGTTTTTTACAATTTGTGGTTCTACTGCAGTTGAAACGGCTATAAAGATATCAGTTGCATATCATAGGGCAAAAGGAAACGCACATAGATTTAGATTTGTTGGTAGAGAGCGGGGATATCATGGAATGAATATTGGATGTGTTTCTGTTGGTGGAATGGTAAATAATATTAAAACGTTTGCGAGTATTTTAATGCCAGGTGTTCAACATATGAGACATACACATTTACCAGAACACAAGTTTGTGAGTGGTCAACCCGAAACAGGTGGAGACCTTGCAAATGATTTAGAGAGAATAGCAATGAATTTTGGTCCAGAAAATATTGCTGCATGTATTGTTGAACCAATAGCCGGATCAACTGGGACTTTAGTACCACCAAAAGGTTATTTGAAAAAACTAAGAGAAATTTGTGACAAACATGGAATTCTTTTAATTTTTGATGAAGTAATTACTGGATGGGGAAGAACAGGTTCAAAATTTGCTGCACAAGAGTTTGGTGTTACACCAGATATTATGACAATGGCAAAAGCTACGACAAACGGAGTTGTTCCAATGGGAGTTGTTGCATGTAAAGATGAAATTTATGATGCAGTAATGGATGCTTCACCAATGGGATCAGTAGAATTATTTCATGGATACACTTATTCAGGAATTCCAGTTGCTGTTGCAGCTGCATTAGCTGTGCAAGATATTTTTGAGAAAGATGATATTTTTAATAGAGCAAAAAATTTAGCTCCTTATTTCCAAAAAGGTTTATTTTCTCTTCAAGATTTAGAATCTGTTGAGAATATAAGAGGATATGGAATGATGGGTGGAATAGATATGAAAATGAAAGATAAACCTGGTAAAGCAGGATTCGAATGCTTCAAAGCCTGTTACGAAGCTGGTGTCAATTTTAAAGCAACGGGTGATTGCTTGATTATTGCTCCACAGTTTATTTGTGAGGAAAAACACATTGATGAGATTATTGATAAACTTAGAACTGGTATCACTAACTATCAAAAAAACCAAAAAAACTAGTTAGTTTATATTTTTATATATCTATACTTAAATTGAAGAGAGAGAGATAATGAAGATAGGCGTACCTAAAGAAATTAAACCACAAGAAAATAGAATTGGCTTAACCCCAGAAAGTGTAAAGACTTTGGTATCTGAAGGTCATGAAGTTTTAGTTGAGGACAATGGCGGATTTGAAGCAGGGTTTGAAAATGACCAATACATTAAAGCAGGGGCAAAAATTGCAAATAAAGCAGAAGATATTTTTAATGATGCAGAAATTATTGTTAAAGTAAAAGAACCTCAAAAAGTAGAAGTAGACATGATTAGAGAAAATCAAATTGTGTATACCTATCTTCATTTAGCTGCTGCAAAAGAACTTACTGAAGGATTAATAAAATCAAAAAGTATTAATATTGCCTACGAAACAGTTACTGATGATAACGGTAGACTTCCTCTGTTAGCTCCAATGAGTGCTGTGGCTGGACGTATGTCTGTTCAAGCTGGTGCACACTGTTTAGAAAAAAATCAAAAAGGCAGAGGTCTTCTGTTAGGTGGAGCACCAGATGTTGCTGGTGGAACTGTTGTCATTTTAGGTGGTGGAGTTGTTGGAGAAAATGCTGCGGTAATAGCAACTGGTATGCAAGCTAAAGTTCATATTGTTGATAAATCCGAGGCAAGATTAAAGCAATTAGTTGAGATGTTTGGAGATAAAATTATTCCTGAACAAAGTGACAAAATAGATTTAAATAAATTAGTAGCTGAAGCAGATCTACTAATCGGAGGTGTTTTAATTCCAGGAGCAGAAGCACCAAAACTAGTTACCAAAGATATGCTTAAATTAATGAAAAGAGGATCAGTTATTGTTGATGTTGCAATAGATCAAGGGGGGTGTGTTGAAACAAGTAAGCCAACTACCCATGGAGACCCAACTTATATAGTTGATGATGTAGTTCATTATTGTGTAGCTAATATGCCAGGTGGAGTACCAAGAACCTCTACACTTGCATTAAATAATGCAACGTTACCTTTTTTAGTAAAACTTGCAAACAAGGGTTATCAAAAAGCTTTAGGAGAAGATAAAAACTTTTTAGCAGGATTAAATGTTCATAAAGGTCATGTGACCTATAAAGCTGTTGCTGATGTATTTGGACATGCTTATGTTGACCCAGGAGAAGCTATCAAAAATTAATTAGATGAAAAACAAACTACCAAGTAGCACGAAAGTTGTTGTGATCGGTGGTGGAGTTGTTGGTTGTTCAGTTGCTTACCACTTAGCAAAATTTGGTTGGAAAGATACAATACTTTTAGAAAGAGATCAGTTAACTTCAGGAACAACATGGCATGCAGCTGGACTTGTTAGTCAACTAGGTCCATCAGCAGCAGTAACTAAAATTAGAAAATACACATTAGATTTATATAAAGAACTCGAGAAAGAAGTTGATCATTCCGCAGGTTTAAGATTAAACGGTGCACTTTCAATTGCACAAAACAAAGGTCGATGGCAAGAACTTCAAAGACAAGCTACGACTGCTCAACTTTATGATGTTGATGTAAGAATTTTAAACAAAGGTCAAATTAAAAAAGATTACCCAATAATTAATACCGATGAAGTTATCGGTGGAATTTTAATGCCAGGTGATGGTGCTGCTGATCCATCTGGCGTAACTCACATGCTTGCTAAAGGTGCAAGAATGCATGGAGCACAAATTTTTGAAAAATCACCTGTAGAAGAAATATTAACTAAAAATGGAAAAATTTCAGGAGTAAAAGTTAATGGTCAAAAAATTGATTGCGAATATATTGTTTTAGCCTCAGGCATGTGGTCAAGACAGATTGGAGAGAAAGCTGGAGTAAGTATCCCACTTTATCCTGCTGAACATTTTTACATTATTACTGAGCCAATAGAAAATCTTTCAAAAACCTTACCTGTCATTAGAGATTATGATAATCGAACTTATATTAAAGAAGATGCTGGTAAAATTTTAGTAGGAATTTTTGAGGGTAATTCTATTCCTGCATGGGATAAAACAAACAAAGTGCCAGAAGATTTCTCTTTTGGAGAATTTCAAGAAAATTTTGAACATTTTGAACCTTATTTGGCATCAGCAATTAAAAGATTTCCTGTTTTAGAAACCGCAGGTATTAGAAAATTTTTTTCAGGACCTGAGTCTTTTACTCCAGATACAAATACTTTATTGGGAGAGGTACCCGAAGTTAAAAACTTTTTTGTATGTTGTGGATTAAATAGCATTGGTATTGGAAGTGGGGGAGGCGTTGGTAAAGTTACAGCAGAATGGCTAATGACTGGTCATATTAATGAAGATATTTTTAGTTATGATGTAAAAAGATTTCAAAAATTTCATTCAGAATTAGGATTTATTAAAAAAAGAATAACCGAGTCATTAGGTGATTTGTATGGAATGCACTGGCCTTTTAAACAACACAAAACTTCTAGAAATGTGAAAACTCTTCCTCATCATGAAAATTTAAAAAGTTTTGGTGCATGCTTTGGTGTTTCAGCTGGTTATGAAAGGCCAATGTGGTTTGCTCTAGATGGCGAAAAAGCTGAATACCAATACAGTTATAATTATCAAAACTGGTATCCATCTGCAGAATATGAGACCAATAATACCATTAAAAACGTAGGCTTATTTGATCTAACTCCTTTTTCTAAATTTGAAATAAAATCAGATAAAGCGCATCAAGAATTACAAAAAATTTGTACCTCAAACATTAAAGATGAAGTTGGTAAATGCACTTATACTCATATGCTAAATACTGATGGTGGAATAGAAACTGATTTAACCGTTGTTTGTGTTGAAAAAAACTGCTTTAGAATTATTAGTTCTGCTGCAACAAGAGAACGAGATAAATTCCACATTAAAAAGCATCTTTCAAAAGATGTTGAACTAAAAGATATCACGGATGATTTATGTGTATTTGGATTGTTTGGTCCAAAAAGTAGGGATCTAATTAAAACAATATCTAACGATAATCTTGATAATGATACCTTTAAATTTGGTACTGCAAAATATATCACAATTGAAGGGATTAAGATTTGGGCTCAAAGATTATCTTATGTGGGTGAGTTAGGTTATGAATTATATGTTGATTTCAAGGATGCTAAAAAAACATATGAACTATTAATAGAAAAAGGCAAAGACTTTAATCTTTCAAATTGTGGCATGCACGCAATGGATATAATGCGGATGGAAAGTGGATTTTTGCATTGGGGACATGACATTTCGCCAGAAGAAAACCAATATCAAGCAGGATTATCTTTCACTATAAGCAATAAAAAAGAAGTAGATTTTATTGGTAAACAAGCTTTAGAAAAAATTAAGAAAGAGAAAATAAAAAATAGATTTGCAATGTTTACTCTTAAAGAAAGTAAGCCAGGAGAACCTTTGTTACTTCATGATGAGCCTATTTATCTAGATGATAAAATTATAGGAAGATCAACATCAGGAAATTATTCTTTTAACTTTAAAAAAAATTTGGTCTTTGGTTATATTAATAGTGATTTTTCCGATGAAGAGTTAAAATCTAAAAATTTATTTATTGAAGTAGAAAAGCAAAAGTATCCAATATCAGTTCAGATTGGAGCCTTAAAACGGACAGACTTTAAAAATTTATAATTAAGTTCGTCTTCTTAAAATAAGAACAAAAATTACTGAAGTGATCATCATGATTAAAGCATAAGCTGCAGTTGGAACCATATACACCATGTTCTGACCAAATAATTGCAATCCTACAAAAACTGCTAAAGTTCCATTTTGCAGTCCAGCTTCTAAAGATATACATCTTCTTTGAGCAACTCCTGTTGCAAAAAATTTAGCTATATAAAAAGCTACAACCATCATTGTAACATTTAAGGTGAAAGCAATTGCACCAGCTCTTGTTATAAACATTACAATGCTATCCCATTCCTCAATATAAATAGCAACAAAAACAATTACGAATAAAGCAATAGATATTTTATTGATAATTTTTAGATTATTTATAATAAAACTATCTGCAAATTTTCTAATAACCATTCCGATCATTACTGGAACTGTTACAACAAAAAACATTTTTAAAGATATACTAAGCATTGAAACTTCTTTTTTGACATATGTGATATCAAATAATTCAATTGATAAAAGAACTACGTAAGGAACAGATATAATACTTATTAAACTTGTAATTGCCGTCAAAGTTATTGAAAGAGCCACATCTCCATCTGCAAATTTTGTAAGTACATTTGAAGTTACACCCCCAGGTGCTGCTGCAATTAACATTACGCCTAAAGCTAATTCAATTGGGGTTCTTAAAATAATTATTAAAAGATATGCAATAATTGGAAGTAATATTAATTGACAAGCTAATCCTATAAAAAAATCTTTTGGATTTTGACACACTCTAGTGAAATCTTTAACAGTTAAGGATGCACCAAGCCCTAACATGATTAATGCAAGTGCTATTGGTGCTATTGTTGTTACTATTCCCATAAGATCTCCACTTAAATTTATATCAATCTATTTTGCAGAAAAAATAAGTTTTTAAGAAATAGTTAACAGATTGAGAGTTTTACGTAAAAATTTTGCTTTGTTTTTAAAAACTTTTCTTTGATAAGGAACAATTTTATCAATATTGAAGCCTGTCAACATATATTGTTTTTTTTGATTCATTTTCAAATAACCATGATCTAGCAAATATTTGCATTTTCTAATCACCGTTGCTCTAGGAATATGTGTCATATCCGATAGAGACATGGCACTTACACCAGATGTACTTGTATCTTCTTGGTCTAAGACAACAGCTTTGTTAAAAGTCATATAGTCTGGAGTTAAAGAATGAACATTTGAATCGGATATATTTTTTTTATAATTGAAAGCTTGGTTCATAACGACAGTTCCCCAAATATGAAAAGTTGATACATCTTCAAACATTTTATGGTAACCAATGATCATAGGAATTTGCATTCTATAAAACCATCTCCAGCTCAAGCTAAAGTTTTTTCGAATTACTTGATCAATATATTTTGCTTCAATTTTTTTAGGATAAATTCCATCTTTATTAAAAATTTTAGATATTTTTTCAATATATTTAGACGTTAGTTTTATTTGTCTTTCAGGTTTTACTTGAGAAAAAATAGAACGATCAATTATTATTTGTTTTTGTTTTCTTTTTAAAACACCCAATTTTTCAAGTTCTAAAACTTTTCGTCTAACAGTTTCTTTAGGTAGTTGAAGTTTTTCACAAAGTTCAGTGATACTAAATTTTTCTACTTGAAGATTTGACTTTGAATAAAATTGATCAAAAGAAAATTTAATATTCATTTGATCATAAAATTGTAAAGTTTTTTCAACTAAAGAAATGACAATTAAATATTTATAATGATCTTTAAAAGCTTGATAAACATTATTCATCCAGCTCCACTGATGAACAATCCAGTCTCTTCCTAACTTGTCATAGCTCCTCATCATATGATCATAAACCTGATCATCAGTTAGGACTTTTGAAAAATCAACTTGTTTTAAACTCATAATTTTAAAAAAGGCATAAGAAACCCAAAATGAACATGTGTCAACCTAATAGTGACCCACAATGAACTTTTACTAAATTGCTACATTGGAATGATTGTGATTAATTATCTTTATGAATTCTAAAGGCTTTGTAGACAATCAGACTAATATCGATACCCCAAATGACATTAGTTTATCTGAAAAGCCTTTAGAATCTAAAAAAATTACTTCAAATAGAGTAGATATTAACGTTTTAAAATCAAAACTTCAGGAAAAAGAAAGCAAAGAATTAAAAAAGAATGTGATCATTCTATCTTCTTTGATTTCAGGCCTTGGTGTTTTAGGAATTTATCTTTCTCTATAAGAAATTTGCAAAAAGTATAAATTCGTGGTGTAATTGAATTATGAGAAACGCAAGGACTAACTTAAAAGACAAACTAGTTTCAAGATACTTAGCGGAAGATCAAACATCACCTCAGACAAAAGTTAGCGATATAAACATTTTACTAAACAGAATTGAACTTAATAAAAAAAGTGAAAGTAGAAAAAAACTATATTTCTCTGCAGCTGCTTCTACAGGTTTGATTTTATTTGGTTTAATTATCTTTTAAGAAAATTATCTTAATTTAGCTAAAATTAGCACCTATTATTCGATTAATTAACATTGAATCATTGTATTAAACTATTATAAATCAGTTCAAAAGGCGGGGTAGCTCAGTTGGTTAGAGCGCGGGACTCATAAGCCCGAGGTCAGTGGTTCGATCCCACTTCCCGCTACCATAAGTTCTAAATAAATATGAATAACCAAGATATTACGATAATAATTACATCTTTTCACAGTAGAGAAAAGATATTTGATTGCATTAATTCTATAGACAAAAATATAAAGATTATTGTGGTTGAAAATTCAAATGATCAACTACTAAAAGAAGAGATTTTATCTAGATACAATAATGTCGATTGCGTTTTGTCAAAAGAGAATCTGGGTTATGGGGCTGGTAATAATTTAGGTTTATCAAAAGTAGAGACAAATTATGCTTTAATCGTCAATCCAGATGTAACATTAAAAAATGATGCAATTAAACAATTTTTCTTAAGAATTAACAAAGTGGAAAACTTTGGAATAATAGCTCCTGTATCAAAAGATGAAAAATATAATAATTTTAATATTGATTTTGATAAGGATATTAGTGAGGTCGAATATGTAAAAGGTTTTGCCATGTTTTTAAATATGAAAAATCTTAAAAAAATTAATTTTTTTGATGAAAATTTTTTTCTTTATTTTGAAGAAATTGATTTATGTAAAAGGTTACAAAATAATAATTTTAAAGTATACATAGACCCATCGATCGAAGTAAATCATTTTGGTGGAACATCACATAATACTGAAATAAACAAACCGATGGAGCTTTCTAGAAATTGGCACTGGATGTGGTCATCATTTTATTATTATAAGAAACATCATGGATATTTAGTAGCTTTGATAAGAATTTTTCCAAAATTAATTTCATCTTCAATAAAATTTATCGTTTATCTATTAATTTTTAAAAAATTTAAAAGTGATATTTATAAACATAGAGTTTTAGGAATTATTAATTCTGTTTTATTAAAAAAATCATGGTATAGACCTAAAATTTAAAAATGACAAAAAAATACAAAATTTTAATTACAGGTGTTGCAGGTTTTTTAGGTTCACATTTATCAGAAAAATTAGTTGAGATGGGCCACACTATTATTGGTGTAGATAATATGATTGGCGGATATAAAGATAATATTCATGACAAAATAGAATTTCATAACGTTGATTGTTGTGATTACCCTAAAATTAAAAAAATTATGAAAAATGTAGACATAGTCTATCATTGTGCTGCAACAGCTCATGAAGGTTTGTCAGTTTTTTCTCCTTTTGAAATCACAAAAAATAATTATCTAGCTTCAGTATCAATTTTTTCTGCAGCAATTAATGAAAAAGTAAAAAGAATAATATTTTGTTCTTCAATGGCAAGATATGGTGAACAACAAACCCCTTTTACAGAGGCAATGGATCCAAAACCTGTTGACCCATATGGTATCTCAAAAGTTGCTGCTGAAGATGTTTTAAAAAGTCTTTGTGAACTTAATAACGTTGAATGGGTCATTGCTGTTCCACATAATATTATTGGTCCAAGACAAATTTATAGTGATCCTTATAGGAATGTTGTCTCAATATTTTTAAACAGAATGCTTCAAGGAAAACCTCCGATAGTTTATGGAGACGGAGAACAGAAAAGATGCTTTTCTTATATTGATGACTGTTTAAGTTGCATGATACCCATGTTGGATCAGCAAAATCTAAACAAACAAGTAATAAACATAGGACCTGATGAAGAATTTGTTACAGTTAATAAAGTTGTTGAAATATGCTCAAATATAACTGGTTTAAATCTTGAGGCTATTCACAAAGAAGACAGACCTAGAGAGGTTAAACATGCAACATGTTCTGCAGATAAAGCTAGAAAATTATTAAATTACCAAACAAAAGTTAGCTTAAAAGAGGGTATTAAGAAAACCTATAATTATATTAAAAAAAGAGGAACAAAAGATTTTAATTATAAAATTTCTATCGAAATAGATAACGATTTAACTCCTGTTACATGGAAAAATAAGGAAATTTAATTTTAAAATTAAATTATTTTTTTTAACTCTTCTACACCAATTACTCTTAGATATTCTTTGTAATTATAAAAATAATCTTTAAATTTCAGTTTATTAATTGGTTTTGTTAAATTTAAAATTGATGAATTTTTATTTTTTTTAATTACACCAATACCTTGATCCATTTCACAAGTAAATATTTCTAAATTTTCATTTTGTCTTAAATCTACAATTGCCTTCCACACATCTCCATTCCAAATCATTCTATATCTTGGGACTGCTTGTTTGCTTAAACTATCTGGCATACAGTCATGTACTAAAATTATTCCATTATCATTTAAACAATCTACTGAGTTAAGAATATCTTTTTTTACTTGCTCATAAGTGTGCAAACCATCAATAAAAATAATATCAAATTTATTGTTATTTTCTTTGAAGAAATCATCACTAGTTTTTCTTATATTTCCACCACTTACAGGGTCAACACCGATTTTGTTCTTTATTTTAATTTTTGAGAATAATTGATCTTTATCACAACCAATTTCCAAATAATCAGAATAGTTATTTTTATTAATTAAATATTCAATTAAATCCCATCTAAAATAATTTGATGGAAAATTATATGCTAGTTTATCTTTAAAACTTTCAATGAAAGTTTCATAGTAAATTTTTTTAAAAATTTTAGTAAATTTATTTAATTTTTCCATTTTAAAAATTTAATGTCCAGGAAACTCAATCAAGTTTTCAACTTTGTATCCTTTTTTTACAAGATTATCGGTGCCATTTAAATCAAATAAGTTGATTACAAATATAAAAGCTGCAACTTTAGCTTTTGAAATTTCAACAAGCTTTGCAGCTGCTTCAGCTGTTCCACCAGTTGCTATTAAATCATCAATAATTAAAACAGAGTCATTTTCATTAATCGAGTCTTTGTGGACCTCAATAGTTGCCGTTCCATATTCTAATTCAAAATCAACTGAATGGACTTCAGCAGGTAATTTATTTTTTTTTCTAAGCATAATAAAAGGTTTATTTAGAATATATGAAACTGCAGATGCGAATACAAAGCCTCTAGATTCAATAGCTGCAATTTTATCAAATTTTACTTTTTTGGATCTTTCTACTATTTGGTTGATGGTTTCATTAAAAGCCTTTGCATCTTTAATAAGAGTTGTAATATCTCTAAATAATATCCCTTTTTTTGGATAATCTGGAATTGATCTAATAAAATCTTTTAAATTCATATGAGTAATTTATATAAGTATAATTAAATTAAAATTTTAACATGACAATAAATAAATTAGCAATCATAGGTGGTAGTGGTCTTTATGATGTGGAGGAGTTTGAAAATCGGGAATTATTAGATCTAAATACTCCCTGGGGCAAACCTTCAGATCAAATATTAAAGACTAATTTTAAAAATAAAGAGGTTTATTTTTTACCAAGACATGGAAAGGGTCATTTTATCTCTCCATCAAAAATAAACTTTAGAGCAAATATTGATGCATTAAAACAATTGGGCGTTACAGATATAGTGTCTGTTTCTGCAGTAGGATCATTAAAAGAAGATTTGCCACCAGGAAAGTTTGTTATTGTTGATCAATTTATTGATAGAACTTTTGCAAGAAACAAAACATTTTTTGATGAAGAAATTGTTGCACATGTCTCTATGGCTCACCCTACATCGAATGGGCTAATGAATGCTTGTGAAGAGGCAATTAAAAAAGAAAATATTGAATACCAAAGAAATGGAACTTACGTTGTTATGGAAGGTCCACAATTTTCAACTCTAGCAGAATCAAATCTTTATAGATCATGGAAAGCTGATGTTATCGGAATGACAAATATGCCAGAAGCAAAATTAGCGAGAGAAGCAGAAATTAGATATGCATCTGTTTCAATGGTAACCGATTATGATTGCTGGCATCCAGATCATGAAAATGTTGATGTTCAACAAGTAATAAAAGTTCTTTTAGGAAATGCTGTAAAAGCAAAAAACATGATTAAAAATTTAATAGATAATTTTGAAAATCATATTGATCCCAAAGACCCAACAAACAATTGTTTAGATGTTGCAATAATTACAGCTCCAGAAAAAAGAACACAAAAAACTATAGATAAACTTAAAACAGTTGCTGGTAGAGTATTGAATAAATGAGAATAGAAGGAAAAGAATATCGTACCATCTGGTTTGAAAATAATATTGTAAAAATAATAGATCAAACGAAACTACCTCACAAATTCGTCATCAAAGAACTTAAAACTGTTTATGATGCTATTAATGCAATCAAAATAATGGAAGTAAGAGGTGCACCTTTAATTGGAGCAACAGCCGCATATGGTTTAGTTTTATCAGTTATTGAAAATAATGATCAATCTTTTTTAAAAAAATCAGCAGAAGATTTAATTAAATCAAGACCAACAGCGATAAATTTGAAATGGGCAGTTGACAGAATGATGAGTAAATTATCAGGAGTTAATAGTGATAAAATTTTAGATATAGCAATTAAAGAAACAAAAGAAATTTGTGATGAAGATATTAGATTTTGTGAAAATATTGGCTTAAATGGTCTTAAGATAATTGAAGAAATATATAATAAAAAAAAAGATACAGTTAATATCCTAACTCACTGTAATGCTGGTTGGCTTGCGACAATTAATTGGGGCACTGCAACTTCTCCAATTTATCATGCTCATAAAAAAGGGATCCCAGTTCATGTTTGGGCAGACGAGACAAGACCAAGAAACCAAGGAGCCAATTTAACTTCTTATGAATTAAATGAGGAAGGAATTAAAAATACAATCATTGCAGATAATACTGGTGGAATTTTAATGCAAAGAGGTGAGGTGGACATGTGCATTGTTGGAACAGATAGAACTTTAGCAAATGGTGATGTGTGTAACAAGATTGGAACTTATTTAAAAGCATTGGCTGCTTATGATAATGATATTCCTTTTTATGTGGCATTACCTAGTTCAACAATTGACTGGAACATTAAAGATCACAAAGATATTCCAATTGAAGAAAGAAACTCAAAAGAATTATCACATATGGAAGGTTTAGACGAAAAAGGAGAGGTTAAAAAAATACAAATTTATCCAGAAAAAAGTAAAGCTATGAATTTAGCTTTTGATGTAACGCCTGCTAAATACGTGACAGGATTGATTACGGAAAAAGGTATTTGCGAAGCGTCAACAGAAGGATTGAAAGAATTATTCAAATGAAGAATTTAAAGGAAAGAGAAGAGGTTATTGAATATTCAATCAAACTTAATACCACCAATTTATCTCCATTAAGATCTGGAAATATTTCAGTTAGAGGAGTTGAGGATGGTATTGAGGGTTTTTTTATTACTCCTTCAGGGAAAAAATATGAGTCATTGAAACCTGAAGATATTGTTTTTTTGTCTTTAACTGAGGAAAAAGACTTTTTATCATGGTTTAATTCAGGAAAAAATCCCTCATCAGAATGGCGTTTTCATCAAGATATTTATAAAAATAAATGGGAAGCAAAAGCCATTGTTCACGCACATTCTCCTCATGCCTCAGCTGTTTCGACACATGGTAAGTCAATTCCTCCATTTCATTATATGATTGCTCTTGCAGGAGGCGAAGACATTAGATGTTCAGAATATGCAACCTTTGGTACGCACGAACTTTCAATGAATATTGTTAAAGCTTTAAAAGATAGAAAGGCTTGTCTCATGTCAAACCACGGTCAGGTTGCATTTGGAGAAAATTTATCCAAAGCTTTTGAACTTGCACAAGAAGTAGAAAATATTTGCCAACAATATATTATTGCTTTAAAGATGGGAGAGCCCAAGATTCTTTCTTTTGCAGAAATGAAAAAAATCTTGGAAAAAGTTAAAAATTATAAAAGTGGATAATTTTTATGATAAAAGTTGGGGAGCATATCACTTTAGATATCATTGGGACTGATAAAGAGTACGATCCCTCTGTATATGAAAAAGTAATCAATGAGATTGCTAAAGCTGCAAAAGTTACAATCTTAAATATTTCTAAATATAAATTTGAACCACAAGGTTTTACAATACTTGCTCTTTTAGCGGAAAGTCATATCAGCTTTCATACTTTTCCAGAAAAAGGAATTATAAGTTTTGATTTTTTTACCTGTGGAAAAATAAGCCCGTCTATTGCAATTGATATTATTAGAAAAGAATTTAAGCACAAAAGAATAGTTAAAAAGGAATTTAACAGAGATACCAAATCTCTTTATCATGATATTTATAGCTCACCTGGATTACAAAAATCTTATGTTGTTAATGATGTTTTAGAAGATTTTAAATCTAAAGTAGGTCAACACATTGAAATTTTAGAATTAGAACAATTTGGTAAATCTTTATTTATAGATGGAGAAATTCAAGTTGCTTCATCTGATGAGCATTTATATAGCTCTACTTTTGTGGGCTCGAGTTTAAATTTAAATAAAAATAATGAAAGAGCAGCAATTATTGGTGGTGGAGATGGTGGTGTAGCTAGAGAATGTATCTCTCAAAAGTTTAACTTTATTGATTGGTATGAACTTGACCCTGAAGTTGTTGAAGTTTGCAATAAACATTTAGGCGATATAGGAAATAAAGCTACCGAAAAAAATTCTGTCAAGTGTGTGTGGGGAGATGCATTTGAAAGCATAAAAACAGTTGGAGATGACACGTATGATCATATATTTGTAGATTTAAATGATGATCAGTTTTGTATAGACCTAGCTGCTAAAAATATGGATTCATTAGTTAGAATATTAAAACCCAAAGGAGTGATCACCGCTCAAGTTGGAAGCCAAGATAAAAAACCTCTTCAAGTTGAAAATTGGATGAATGTATTTCATCATTATTTTGGAAACACTAATTTATCAAGAGTTTATATACCTAGTTTTGATTGTTCTTGGAATTTTTCCTCATCAATAAATCATTAATTTTTTCTTTTTAAATTCTTTAATTTATGAAATACTAAATGTTAAAATTAAAGGAGATAATGATGAATATATTCAAAAAAAGTATTTTTTCAGTTTTACTTTCTTTATTAATAATAGGGAATGTTTACGCTGATAAGATAAGAATCGGAACAGAGGGTGCTTATCCTCCATGGAACTCAAAAGATGAGTCTGGTAAGTTAATTGGTTTTGAGATTGAATTAGCCTACACACTTTGCAGATATATTGGACAACAATGTACAGTTGTTGAGCAAGACTGGGATGGAATGATACCAGCGCTAATCATGAGAAAATTTGATGCAATAATGGCTGGTATGTCAATTACTGCAGAAAGACAAAAAGCAATTAATTTTTCACAAGGTTATGCAGATGAAGTTGCTTCATTAGCTGTTATGAAAGGTTCAAGTCTTGAAGGTTTAGATACACCTGGAGGAATTAATCTTACTAAGCCTAACGCTGATGCTAAAAAAGCACTTAAAACTCTTACAGCAGCTTTAGCTGGTAAAACTGTTTGTGTTCAAACTGCTACAATTCACCAAAACTTTTTAGACTCAGGTGATGTTGGAAAAGTAAATGTTAGAACTTACAAAACACAAGATGAAGTTAACTTAGATTTAGCATCAGGTAGATGTGATGCTGCATTAGCTGCTGCGGTAGCATTCAATGATTATGCAGAAAAATCTGGTAAGCCTGTTGTTTTAACTGGACCAACTTTTTCAGGTGGTGCATTTGGAAACGGTGTAGGAGTAGGTATTAGAAAAGATGATACTGAACTTCTAAAAAAGTTTAACGCAGCAATTAATAAAGCGAGAAAGAACGGAGATATTAGTAGAATAGCTATTAAGTGGTTCGGCTTCGACGCTTCTATGTAATTCAATTTTAGATTTGGCGACTATCATGTATAGTCGCCAATCTGTATGGAACTTCTAGCATTTGGAGATACTGGTTGGGGAGATGAATTATTTCGTGCAACCCTAATGACAATAGCTGTATCAATTACAGCGATGATAATTGGTTTTAGCTTTGCTGCAATTTTTACTCCATTAAAATTATCTAAATATAAATCTTTAAATTTAGTCGCTAATATTTACACAACTGTTATAAGAGGTGTGCCAGAACTTTTAGTAATCTACCTTTTCTTTTTTGGAGGAAGTGGAGCGATTATGTTTGTTGCTTCAATGTTTGGTTATAATGAATATATAGAGATTAATGCATTTCTTACTGGTTCATTAGCAATTGGTATCATTTCTGGGGCTTATTCGACAGAAGTTTTTAGAGGAGCAATTCAGTCAATTGATAAGGGACAATTTGAGGCTGCAAAAGTTTTAGGTTTTAGTAAATTTAAACAATTTTACAAAATTATTCTTCCCCAAATGTTGAGACTTGCAATTCCTAATTTGAGCAATGTTTGGCAAATTACACTAAAAGATACATCTCTAATTTCAGTTACAGGTTTAGTTGAGATAATGAGACAATCTTATATTGCAGCTGGCTCTACGAGAGATCCATTATTCTTTTATTCTTTTGCAGCAGTTTTATATCTGTTGCTGACTTTCTTAAGTATGAAATTAATAAACAAATTAGAAGTTAAGTATAGCAGGGGGTATTAATGGATTTTGAATTGATGATGAATAGTTTTCCAAAGTTATTAAATGCTGCTGTAATTACTTTAAAACTTCTCTCAGTTTCTTTAATTGTAGGGTTATTTATTGGATTATTATTTGCAATTCTTAGATTAAATAAAAATATTTTTATTAATAAATTTGCTTATGGATATTCATATGTGTTTAGAGGCACTCCACTTCTAGTACAGATATTCATTATTTATTTTGGATTAGGTCAAATTGAATATTTAAGATCAACGTTTCTTTGGGTGATTTTAAAAGAACCTTACTGGTGTGCAATTATTGCTTTTGCTTTAAATACTGGTGCCTATACTTCGGAAATATTAAGATCTGCTTTTCAGACAATCAAACCTGGAATAATTGAAGCTGGGCAAAGCTTAGGCATACCAAATAAAATTATCTTTTATAAGATCCAAATTCCTATCGCTATTAGACAGTCATTACCAGCATATGGTAATGAAATTATTTTAATGATGAAAGGAACTTCTTTAGCTAGTACCGTTACAATTATGGATTTAACAGGTGTTGCAAAATATATAATTTCCACAACTTTTAAACCAATCGAGGTATTTATTGTTGCAGGTGGAATATATTTATTTATGACTTTTATTATTCATAATGTTATTAAATTTTTAGAAAAAAAATACAGTTTCAACTAATTAAGCCTTAATGAAAAAATTCATTTTATTTGTGCTGTTTTTGTTTCCTAATATTAGTCTCTCATTTGAAAATACAAAAATTCAAATAGATAATTTTTCAATAAACAAATACGAAATTACAATTAAAGAATTTGAGGAATTTGCTAACAATATTGATCTTATAACTGAAGCTGAAAGGACCGGAGGAGGTTATGAATGGGGAGCAGGATGGGAAAAAAAAAAAAATTGGAACTACAAAACTCCTTATGGTAAAAAACCAAAAAGTATATTTGAACCTGCTACACATGTAAGTTTTTTTGAAGCTGAAAAATTCTGTAAATACCATAATGGAAGATTACCAATATTTGAAGAATGGAATAAAGCAGCCTATTTTGTAAATGGTAAAAAATATGAATATCCAAGTGGTGATAGTCCAAAAGATATGAACACTCAAGATTTGCTTGCTATAAACAAACATGAAGATGTTACAAAATTAAAACCCGGTATTAATGGTTTAGTTGCGATGGGTGGCAATGTTTGGGAATGGATAGATGATATTAAGGGTGACAATTCACTAACTGCAGGAGGATCATGGTGGTATGGATCTTCTAAGACAAAAGTTTCAGGAGCACAATACAAACCCTCAAATTTTTATGCTATTTATGTAGGCTTTAGGTGCGTATACGATAATTAAAGTACAACTAAATCTAACTTTTTTTTACCAAGTCTTTCGTTACCATTATCAGTCACTAGATAAGTTTCACCTAAATTCATTGCTAAACCATTTTCAGAGTCCATCAATATCATGTGCATAAAGAATACATTACCAGGTTCTATAATGTATGGATTTTTTGTGTATAACATTGGCCAATCCATCCAATTTGGAGAAAAGGTAGTTCCCAAAGAATAACCACACGCATTCATTCTTGCTTTATTAAAACCAAGATCATCAAAAGTTTTTGCGTGAATATCAAAAACTTCTCCAATTTTGTTTCCTGGTATCAATTTATTTTCACAATTCTTTAGTGCTTCCACACAAGCCTCATGCATTTTATGATGTTTAGGATCTGCTTTGCCTATAGGAATAGTTCTAAACATTGCTGAATGATAATGTCTATAAGTCCCAGCCCATTCTACAGTTAATTGATCTTGATTATTCAAAACTTGTTTTTCTGCTTGATAACGGCAAAGTAAAGCATTTTTTCCTGAACCAATAATGAACTCATTTGCAGGATAATCTCCGCCTCCTTCAAAAATAACTCTATTCATTTCAGCTAAGATTTTAGATTCACTTATACCAGCTTTTGCATGTTTCCATACTTCATCTAAAGCTTTATCAGCAAGCTCAGCAGCTTTTTTTACATAAACAATTTCTTCTTTGGATTTAACTACTCTTAATTTTGTTATTAAGTCTGATTTATCTTCTACACTAGAATAATTTTCTAAAGATTTGTTAAGTCTTAAAGCATTACGTCCAGTTAAACCGTAAGCTTCATATTCAACACCTAATTTTTTTCCTTTTAGATTAAGCTCATCCAAAATAATTTTAAGATCATCAGTTGGGTTTGAACCATCTTTATCAACCCAAATTCTAATATCTTCTATATTAGATGTATTTTGAGCCTGCCTTAAATCAGGAGCTCTAGTAAGGAGTATTATGTTTCCATTTTTATCTAAGATTAATGTTTGGAAAAAAACATATCCAAAGGTGTCATATCCTGTTAGCCAATACATAGATTCTTGCCTAAACATTAAAAGAGCATCTATATTTTGTTCTTTCATTGAACTCAAAACTTTAGATTTTCTTGATTTAAATTCTTCTTCTGAAAAATGAAGTCCCATTTAATAATTAGTATACTCTTTTATTTCTTTGATTGCTGATCCAGTATGGTTATTTATATCTAATTTAATTTTTGCACGATCATCATTCAAAAAATGGACATCTCTTGAAAGTTTAATAAATTTTTCCCCAAAATCTTTATCTTTCTCACATTGTCTTTTGTCATCTTCAATAACCCAAAGTTTAGCATTTATTTCTTTTAGAGATTGATAAAGATTATTCAGTTTGTCATCAGACTTAACATTTTTTTCTAACTGATCTTTTAAAATAGAGTGTTCATTGTTGATAAACTTTAACTTTTCAGAATCTTTTATTTTTTCTTGTTTAATCTCTAAAATTGAAATTTTGTCTAAAAGTTCTCCAATTGAAACTTCTACTATAATTTTATTCATAAAATTTAATACTGTGCTATCTTGTTATAAATATGTCTAATATTTTAATTATTAAACACGGATCATTAGGAGATATAGCGCAAGCAAGTGGTGCAATTCAAGACATATCTGAAAACCATAAAAATGATCAAATATTTCTACTTACAACCAAACCTTACTTTGATTTATTTAAGAAAAACCCTTTTATTCATGAGGTGATTTTAGATAAGAGATTACCTCGATATAATTTAATTTATTTATATTTTTTAATGCGAGAGTTGAAGAAGTACAAATTCTCAAAAGTTTTTGATCTTCAAAATTCTTCAAGAACTACTTTTTATAAAAATATTCTTTTTCCAAAAGCTGATAAAATAGTTTGGTCGAGTTCAATCACAACTTTACCATCAGATAAAAATAAAGAAGAATTTGATAAAATTTCTGTGCTAGAAAGATTTGATCATCAATTAAAAGAATCTGGTTTAAATACTTCAAACACTTTAAAGCCAGATTTTAGCTGGGCTTCTACAGACATCAGTGAAATCAAAAATTTCTATAAGTTTGATAAATATATTTTATTATTTCCTTTTTGTTCACCACATTTGACAATAAAAAAATGGCCTCATTACAATAAACTTATTGAATTAATTTCAAATAGATTTGGTGATGAGTATAAAATTTTAACTGTTCCAGGGCCTTCCGAAATTAATGATGCAAAAAATATAAATGCATTAGCCTTACTAGATAATGGCAAAGCACTAGATATATCTCAGTTAACATCTTTAATTAAAGATAGTTCATTTGTTGTAGCTAACGACACTGGTCCAGCACATATTGCAGCTCATGTAGGATCTAAAGGTCTTACATTATTTGGCAAACATACAACGGCTTACAAGGTAAGTATTGAAAGAGAAAACTTTAAAGCTATTGAAGTAAGTGATCTCAATAACTTAAGTGCCGAAAAAGTTTTTGAAAGATTGTCTAATTCTTTATCTTAGTTTTTTCTACTAATCTTAAAATTACTGGCACAATGAATAATATGAATAATAATCTTATAATATGATGAAAAGCTACAAAGTTGGGTTCTAAATCAAAAGCAATAGCGATAACAGCTACTTCATAAATTCCACCAGGACAGAAAGATAAAATCAAACTTAAAAAATTATTATCAACAAAAAAAGTTGCAATGTAAGCTGCTATCAAACCTAGTAAAACTAAAAGTATAGTTGCAACTAATCCATGAAAAGAATTGTTTGCAACTTCTTTAAATGTTTTGTTAGCAAATCTACACCCAACGGATGCTCCTAAAATTAATAAACAAAAATTGATAGAAGCATCTGGTAGTTTATAAGAGGCAATATCAAATATTTGTAAAACACCACTCGCAACTAATGTTCCAGAAAGAAGTGCTGCTGGAACTTTAAATTTATCAAAAAAGAATATGAATATTAATGAAACAATTATTAATAAAACTAAATTCCAATGGTTTTGAGACATATAATCAAATTTTTCTAATTCCAAAGCTTCAGAAGGATAGAGACTAACAATTATAAAAGGGAATAGAGTTATTATAATAATTAATCTTATTAAGTGAGCAGTTGCAACTTGAGATAAATCTGATTTTTCATATTCAGCTAAAATCATTAGAGGGCCCAAGGCGCCAGGAGCAGCAGAAAATATAGATGTTTTTTCTTTATACCCTGAAAATTTTTGCAAATATTTTGAAACAATCAAGATACTTACAACAATATAAAAAAACATGATAACGGTTGTCCAAATCCAATTAACCATTTGGCTAAAAAGATTTTGGTCGATGTAATTTCCTATATGAAGTCCTAAGATAATTAATATTGAGCTTAGAGCTATTTTTGGCATTAAAACTTGAAAACCCTTTAAAGCAACCAAAGATGTTGCAATCATTGGACCAATCATCCAAGCAAGAGGAATATTAAAAAAATCTGCAACAATTGCACTTGGAATAGAAATTAGAATTACAATTAAGAAATTTTTTGAAAATAAATTTTTTATATTTTCTTTATCTAAATTTATAAAATTTGACATTATCGAATTTTAATTAAATTTTTTTCAATTTTAATTTTTGATGATCTAAGAGTGTTTAAAAAATAAATACAATTTTTTTTATTAAAATTAGAAATATGTCCAGCTATAGTTAATGATCCAAGAATTTCTTTTTTTCTTCTAAAAATTGGTACAGAAACTGAAGCCATTTCAGGATCTCTTTCTCCAAAAGTCATAGCGTATCCATCTTTTAGAACCTTAGCTTTGTCTTTAATTTCTAGATTATGGTAGGCCGACAAAATATGACCACTAGAACCTTTTTTAAGAGGTTTCTTTTGACCAATTTCTTCCAAGTGTCTAATTGATTTACCAGGTGCGCTTGATTGAATGCATACTCGAGAATCATTTTGTTTAACAAAAAAACTTGCTGTTTCTTTTGTTTTAGATGAAATAAAGTCTAATTCTTGTTTAATTGAATTTTTTAAATTAAAGCTATTTTCATAAATTTCATACAGTCTTGAAATTGAATGACCTATTTTAAATTCTCCACTTTTTATTTTTCTAATATATCCGTAATTTTCTAGTGATTTAGATATTCTTGAAATTCTACTTTTATGATCACCAGTAATATTTGCTATTTTGGTAACTGTAAGAGTTTCATTATTATCAGTGAAACAGTTTAATATTTCTAAAGCTTTATTAACCGATTCAACTCCTTGTATATTTTTTTTCATATATCCTACTCTGTAGAACAATATGTTCTATTCTATAGAACATCAAGATATTAATTGGTGGCCAATAACAAAAGAAATAAATAAATTTACATAACTAACAAATAGAGGAATAAATAATGAAAAACTTAAAAAAAATACTTTCAGTATTTTTCTCAGCTATCCTTCTATTTTCAGCTACAACAGTAAACTCAATTGCAATTGAAAAATTACACTTTGTAATTGGTGGTGGTGCTGGTGGTGGTTGGGATGGAACTGCTAGAGGTACTGGAGAAGCTTTAACAAAAGCTGGCTTTTTACAAAGCACATCATTTGAAAATATGTCAGGTGGTGGTGGTGGTAAAGCACTTGCTTATATGATTAACAATAAGCCTGCTAACACTGTTTTAGTTCAATCAACTCCGTTGGTTTTAAGATCAATTACTAGACACGAAGGTTATGTAACTGGTGGTGGAAGCGGAGTACTATCTTATAAAGATGTAGTGCCGATTGCCGGTGTGATTGGAGACTATGGTGCAATAGCAGTTGCTAAAGATTCACCATTTAAAAACTTTAAAGATGTTGTTGATGCATACAAAAAGGATCCTAAGTCTGTAAAAATGGCTGGTGGATCTGTAAGAGGAAGTATGGACCATTTAATTGGAGCTTTAGCATTCCAAGAAGCTGGAGCAAATCCAAACGATGTTATTTACGTTCCTTATGATGCAGGTGGAAAAGCATTAGCTGGACTTTTATCTGGAGAAACACAAATTATTTCTACAGGTTTAGGTGAACTTATGGGAGCAAGAGACCAAGTAAGAATTATTGGTATAACTGCACCTGATAGAGTTTCTGATGCACCTGATGCACCAACACTTAAAGAACAAGGATATGACGTACAATTTGTTAACTGGAGAGGATTTTTTGGCCCTCCAGGCATGAGCAATAAAGATAAAAAAGCTATTGCTAAAATGTTAGGCGATGTACAAAAAACTTCTGAGTGGGAAACTGTCAGAGCAAGAAATGCTTGGGTTAATATTTATAACCCTGACAAAAAGTTTGTTAAGTTTTTAGAAAAACAAACTAAAGAGATGACAGACCTAATGAAGAAATTAGGGGTTATTTAATCCTTGCGGGTTAATTAATTAGGAAGAGCAGTGAGAATTAGTGCAACTAAATTTATCTCACTGCTCTTTTTTATTTTTTCAGCATTTTATTTATACACTGCCCATCAAATAGTTGTTTTTACGTTTGATGAAAATGCTCCCTTTAATGCGAGAACTTTTCCAATTTATTTGGGTTGGGCTGGAATTTTTCTTTCTGGTTTAAAAATAATTTTACCAGAAAAATTAAAATCAGAAGTTAATCATAAACATTTAGATTATAAAAGTATTAGTTACTTAATCTTAATATCAATTATCTATGGAGCAGTAATTTTGAAGATTGGATATTTTGTATCTACTTCATTATTTTTAATTGTTTCTTATTATTTTTTAGGTGAAAGAAGATGGATTTGGATGTTTTTACTTTCATTTCCTTTTGTAGCTATTTTTATGTTTTTGCTTCATGGGGTTCTTAATATTTACTTAAGAGATCCACTTTTAAAATATTTAGGAATTATTGGATGATAGATGGAATTTTAATTGGTTTAAATACCGCTTTGTCATTACAAAATATAATAATTGTAATGATAGGTTGTTTTGCAGGAACAATTATTGGAATGCTTCCCGGTTTAGGCCCAATGACAGCAATTGCTTTAATGATTCCAATTACATATGGTTTTGATCCTGCATCAGGTTTAATTTTAATGGCTGGTGTTTATTATGGAGCAGTTTTTGGTGGTTCAACTTCATCAATATTATTAAATGCACCTGGAGTTCCTGGAACTGTAGCAACTTCTTTTGATGGTTATCCCATGGCTCAACAAGGTAAAGCAGGTAAAGCTTTAGCTATAGCAGCTTACAGTTCATTTGCTGGAGGAACAATATCAGCAATATTTTTATTAATTGCTGCACCTAGCTTATCAAAAATAAGCTTATCTTTTAGATCACCTGATTATTTTGCATTAATGATATTGGGTTTAACTGCTGTTTCAGCTTTTTCTTCCAAAGGACAGTTTTTAAAAGCAATGATGATGGTAGTTTTGGGTTTAATGTTAGCATCGATTGGCCAAGATTCCTTATCAGATATTTCTAGATTTACATTTGGAAACATGAATCTTTCAGATGGTATTAGTTTTGTACTAATCGTAATGGCAACTTTTGCAATGAGCGAAGCGTTAACAATTATATTTAGAGGCAAGGATCCAAATCGTGCTGCAAAACAAATTTCTTTAACTGAGCTTGGATCAATAAAAGTGAATAAAGAAGAAACTATTAAAATGGCTAAAACAATACCAAGGTCATCAATCTTAGGCTTTTTAATAGGAGTATTACCAGGAGCAGGTGCAACAATTGCTTCTTTCTTAGCTTATGGAATGGAGAGAAATTATGTTAGTGATGAAGAGAAAGAAAAATTTGGTAAAGGAAGTGTTCATGGTTTATCAGCCCCAGAGACGGCTAATAACGCTGCATGCTCAGGTTCATTTGTACCATTATTAACTTTAGGAATTCCAGGAAGTGGTACCACAGCTGTAATGTTAGGAGCTTTATTAGGTTTTGGTATTCAACCAGGTCCAAGATTGTATCAAACTAATCCTGAAATTTTTTGGTCAGTAATTATGTCAATGTATATTGGAATGGTAGTTTTATTGATTTTAAATTTACCATTGATACCTTACATTGCTCGAATACTTGCTGTACCTAGAAATTTTTTAATCCCCTTGATTCTTTTTTTTTCAATTACAGGAATTTATTTAATTTCATTTAATAATTTTGATATTTATTTAATGATTGGTATTGCTGTTGCTGCAACATTTTTGCGCTTGTATGATTTTCCAATGCCACCTTTAATTCTTGCCTTTGTACTAGGAAAATTGATGGAAGAAAATTTAAGAAGATCTTTACTAATAAGTGATGGTTCTTTTAGTTTTTTATGGGACAGACCTTTAACTTTAATAATTTTATTGATTACAATTAGTATTGTGAGTTGGCAGATTTTTAAATCTTTTAAAAGAAATACTTAAAGAATTTTTTTATATTGATCTAATATTTTTTCCCATTGAAATTTAGAAACATATTCTTTGGCATTTTTTCCAAGTTCTATATATCTTTTATTTTCAATCATAGTGTCTAATGATGAATAAATATCATCTAAGTTATTTCCATCACAAATAAAACCAGTTTTATCTTGTTGTATTGCATCTGCAGCGCCACCATCTTTTCCACCAAGAGAAGGAATCTCATATTGTGCTGCCTCAACATAAGCTATTCCAAATCCTTCGACAGAAGTTTTGTGTATAATTGATGGCATGACAAAAATATCTGATTTAGCCACTAAAGAGTTTTTTAATTCATCACTAATATCATTAAAAAACATAACTTGTGTACTTAGATCGAGTTCTTTAACTAGTTCTTTGATATTTTCTAACTCATCACCATCTCCAATGCACATATAAACAATATCAGCGTATTTTTGTTTTAAATTTCGTAAAGCCATTATAACCTTTTCGTGATTTTTTCTTTTATCAAATCTCGATACCGTGATTAAACGAGGAGTTTTAACTTTTAATAAGCTTTCAACTTTTTCAAGTGATTTTTTATTTAACTCTTTTGCAGGATCTACACCAGGATTAATCACAACTACTTTATTTGCTTCAACTCCATTATTGATTGCTAAATTTTTTGTATATTCTGAATTAGCAATTACTTTCTCAACATTATTTAAAACTTTATTAGCTCTTTTATTTAGTGAACTTCCTTTGGGATGATTAATTTCTTTACCATGTATTAGGCAATATTTCTTTTTATCAGTATTTATTAATTCTAAACTTTTCCAGTGATCAGCTATAACACCTTGAACTTTATTTTCTTTCAAATATTCATTGATTAATTGTGCTTTTCGGATTTTTCTTAAGAATTTAATTCCGCCAACTCTTTCAATTGAAAAGTTTTCTTTATTATCAAATTCTTTATGATTTTCTTGATAATCTGCAAAAACCTTTATCATAAAGTTCTTAGACATTTCTTTACTAAGCCCCCACATCAAACTTTGCATACCACCTAATTCAGGTGGGTAGGCTCTAGTAACAATCAAATACATTAATTATTTTTCCACTTTATACTGCAGCCAGCACTTGGAGTTTGATTTTCAGGTCCTTTTCCAGTCTGTGCAATTTGCTTCATTGCATTAAATAAATCGCTTTCACCTTCTCTTACTGGAATTAAATTTTTAAGTTCTCTTAATCTACCTCTATATTGAAGCTCTAAATTTTTGTTATATCCAAAGAAATCTGGTGTGCATACTGCATCATAAGTTCTAGCTACTTCTTGTGTTTCATCTACTAAGTAAGGAAAATTAAATTGATTTTTGTTTGCAAATTCAATCATATTCTCAAATGAGTCTTCTGGATAGTTTTCCGCATCATTTGCACAGATTGCCACTGAATTTACTCCTACATCTTTTAATTTTTTACAGTCCTCTACAATATCTTTCGTAACTGCTTTTACATAAGGACAATGGTTGCAAATAAACATTATCAAAGTCCCATTTTCACCTTTAACGTCATCTAAAGAAATTATTTTATTGTCAGTTGATTTAAGCTTAAAGTCATGTGCCTTTTGGCCGAAATCACATATTGGAGTTTGTATTGGCATAATGTAATAATATATAAATTATGTTTTACGATTTAAAAGATAAAAAACCAAAAAACTCTGGCGAAAATTGGGTAGCACCAAATGCAACTATAATTGGTGATGTTACTTTAGAAAAAAATTCTAGTATTTGGTTTAATGCAACCCTAAGAGGAGATATTGAAAATATCCACGTAGGTGAGGGATCAAATGTTCAAGATGGAAGTGTTTTGCACACTGATCCAGGCTATCCATTAAAAATTGGAAAGAATGTAACTGTTGGACATATGGTAATGCTTCATGGATGTACGATAGGTGACAATAGTTTAATTGGAATCGGTGCAGTCATTCTTAACAATGCTAAAATTGGAAAGAATTGTATCATTGGAGCTAAAGCTTTAATCACCGAAAATAAAGAAATACCAGATAACTCACTGGTGATTGGTTCTCCAGGAAAAGTTGTAAGAGAAGTTACAGAAGAGGAAAAAAAAGCTGTAGCAGAAAATACTAAACATTATCAAGATAATTGGAAAAAGTATTCTAAGTCAATTTTTTAAATAATATTTATTAATTTAAAACATCAATAATTTTTTTTTTGATTGTTTCACTTACTTTAATAGTTCCTAGCTTATTAGGGTGAATACCATCTTGTTGATTTAAACTTTGATCAAGTGCTACACCATCAAGAAGAAATGGTATTAAAGGTAAACTATATTTATTAGATAAGTTTGGATAAATTGCATCAAACCTTTTTTTATATTCAGCACCATGAGTAGTTGGAGCAACCATTCCAGCAATTATGATTTTAATATTTTTGTTGTTTGCTATCTTTATTATTTGTTCTAAATTTTTCTCAGTTTCTTCAGGCTTAATTCCTCTGAGCATATCATTAGCACCCAGACCAATAATAATTAAATCAATTCCTGGTTCAGATAAACTCCATTCAGCTCTATTTAGTCCCCCTGAGGAAGTACTTCCCGAAACACTTCCATTAATCACAACAATATTAAACCCATCATTTTTAAGACTATTTTCTAAAACCTTAGATAAATGATGTTCTTTCGATAATCCATATCCAGCCATTAAACTGTCACCAAATAAGACAACCTTTTCTATTGCATTTGTTTTTAAGTGTACTAGAAAAATTATCAAAATTTTTATAAATAAACTTTTATTCATGAGCACTCTTCTTAAATTAAAAAAAATAAATCTCCAATACAAAACTGGTAAAGATAATATAAGTGTTTTAAAGAATATAGATTTAAATATACAAAAAAAAGAAACAGTTTCTGTAGTTGGAGAAAGTGGCTCAGGAAAAACAAGTTTAATCATGCTAATTGGTGGATTAGAAAGACCTAGCTCAGGAAAAATATTTTTTCAGGATCAAGAAATTACAAGTCTTAAAGAGGATGAAATATCAGAGGTAAGAAAAAAAAATATTGGAATTATATTCCAATCATTTTATTTAATTCCTAATTATACAGCAGTTGAAAATGTTGCTTTAACCCTTGAGCTTAATAATTTTAAAAATCCAGATAAGGAAGCAAAACATTTGTTAGACCGTTTTGGTTTAAAACATCGTTTTAATAACTTACCAAGTCAATTATCAGGTGGAGAGCAGCAGCGTGTAGCAATTGCTAGAGCTATAGCAATGAAACCTGAACTAATTTTAGCTGATGAACCAACAGGCAATTTGGATACCGAAAATTCTATAATGATTGCGAATATATTATTTAAGTATGTAAAAGAAGAAGGTTCCTCTTTAATAATGGTGACACACGATCCAAAATTTGCGGACAAAGCAAGAAGAAAAATAAAAATTAAAGATGGAAAAATTAAATAATCCCTCAGAATTTAGTTTAATCTTTAAATATGCTTTTAAAGACTTGAGCAGAAATTATCATAAAATTTCGAGTATTATCATTACATTATTTATCAGTCTTTTTATTTTGAGTGCTATTTTTACAATTGAAGATAGCCTTAAAAAAGAACTTAATGATAATGCTAAAGCTCTCTTAGGTGGAGATTTAGAAATTGATTATAATCGCAATCAGGGAAATTTAGATCTAGTTAATAAAGTTAAAGAATTTGCAACAGTTTCTCAAATGATTGAGTTTAGCACTATGCTTTCAACAACTGGTAGAGAGAAAAATAAATCTTTGTTTACAAGAATAAAGACTGTTGATGAAAAATACCCTCTATATGGAAATGTTGTTTATGAGCCAATTGGTGCTTATGAAAGAATGCAAAAAGAAGCTAACACTATCTTGATCAATGAAAGTTTATCAAAAACCCTAAATATTAAAATTAATGAAACAGTAAAAGTTCAGGACCAAAATTTTACAGTAATTGGAATTATTAAATCAGTACCAGATGTAAGTGGATTTGTTGCATTTGGCGATTGGGCTTTAGCAGGAAAACAAACTTTGGAAATTTTAAAGCTAAATGGAATTGGAAGCTTTTTAAACTATGAATACAAAGTAAAGTTTAATGAAAATGATAAGCCAGAAGAAATTGAAAATCGAATTGAGGAAATTTTTAAAGATGATCAGAAGGTAAAACTTAGATACCCAGAAAATTCTGCAAGTGGAATAAAGAGAATTATTAATAACTTTTCTCAATTTTTATCTCTTGTTTCGATCAGCGCAATGCTAATTGCGGGGATTGGAATTGCAAATACTTTACTTTCTTTTATCAATCAAAATAATATGTCAATTGCTGTGAGAAAAGCAGTTGGTTTTTATTCAGGTAACATCAAAATATTATATTATCTTCAGTTATTTATACTTTTATTTGTCATTTCAGTTGTTGCTTATGGATCAAGCTTTCTAATAGTTCCAATAGCAGATAAATATCTATCTGATGGATTGGGATTGAATGTTTATCCAGTATTTTCACTTCTTAATTTTTTTAAGATATTTTTAGTTGGGTTATTGGTGCTTGTAATTTTTTCTATTCCAACAATAAGCTCTATAGATCATGTAAAAGCCTCCAATTTATTCAGAAATGTATTTCAAAATCTTCAATTTTATTATTCCAAAAGATCAGTTGTTATAAGCTTTGTTTTATTATCTATTTTGATATCATTATTCACGATTGGATCAGAACAACCTTCTTATAGCTTGGGTTACTTTGCTGCTTTTTTTGTTTGTTTAATTATATTTTTTTCATTGTCGAAATTGATCATTTTTTTTCTTAAAAAATTTAAATCAAGTTCAATAATTTCTCTAAAAGTTTCAATTAAAAATATTACACAAACAAAAAGTATAACTCCTATTACAGTTATGTCTCTTGGCTTAGGGGTTACCTTATTATTAACACTAGCTTTAGTTGGTTCAAATTTTCAAAGAGAAATTGCTAAATCAATTCCAGATATTGCTCCTGATTATTTCTTTGTCGGTATTCAAAATGGAGAAAGAGAAAAATTTGAACAAGGTATTTTAAACATAGATCCAAAAGCAAATATTGAAATTGTTCCTATGGTTTCATCTGGAATTGTAAAAATTAATGGAATTGATCCTAATACTTATATTAAACCAGATAATGATAGTTATTGGGTTATTGGGAGTGAACGAAGATCATCATGGACAGAAAATCCACCTGAGGATAATCTAATTTTAGAAGGAGAATGGTGGGATTTATCAAAACCAGATCAACTTCAAATATCTTTAGATGCAAAAGTTGCTAAAGATTTTAACATTCAGCTAGGTGATATCTTTACTTTGAATATCTATGGTCGTGAAATCGAAGGGAAAGTAATAAATTTTAGAGAAGTTGATTATCGAGATTTGAGTATAAATTTTGCAATGTTATTTAACCCTCAATTTGCAAAAAAAATTCCTCATGAATACTTGGCTACTGCAAAATTTAATTCAAACAAATTTAATGAAACTGAAATGCTCGAAATTATGCCAAGTTTATCAATTATAAAAATTGCTGACTATCTCTCAAAAGTTACAGCTGTTTTAAATAAAGTATTCATTGCTGTTACTTTAATTTCAGCTGTTACAATAGTTATAGGTTTAATTGTAATCTCAAGTGCAATTATGGTTCAGGGAAAAGTAAAAGAATACCAAAATTTAGTCTTTAAAATTTTAGGTTTTTCAAAAAAGCAAATTGTTTACTCTTCAATAATTGAGTTTATCATTATTTTTAAATCTGTAATTTTAATTGCAATATTTTTTGCAATAATTGGCTCAAAATTTATTATGGAAAATATTTTTGAATTAGTATGGATGTTTGATTTAAAGGTTTTAATTTATTTAGGATTTTCAATAGGTTTAGTCACTTTATGTCTAATAATGCTAACAAACTTAAAATATTTAAATCCTAAAGTATATCCTCTTATTAGAAATCAATAATCAGAATTTATTAATTTTTCCATTTAAAGAAATAAAATTAAATTCAGTTTTTAATTTTGGAAATTTTCTTTTTATATTTTTTTTAAGATTTGAAAATGAGTTTTGATGTATTTTCTTTTCATTGCTTAAAGTAAATTCTTTTTTGCCATTAGCAATTTTAGCAGCACCACAGTCTTCATGATTCATAACAATCAATTTTTGTATTCCATGTAATTTAATTGATGTTGATAAATTGTCATAAAAAGTTTTATGCCATTTTTTGAATTTTATGTGTGTAACTCCAACTGCAGCACCTGCAATTGTAAACGCACTATACTTCTTAGCTAATTTCTTTTTTTTTAATTTTTCGTATACTAAGTGTTGAAATCTCGGATCCATACAAGATAAAACCAAAGCCTTATATTTCTTCATTAGGGCACCAGCCAACTTTCTTTTTTATTTTCCAAATCAAACTTCGCTCTACGATGTCCTTTTGCAGCAAGATAAAGCCATTCAATAGATTTAATTTTACATTTGATAACAGTAAAATTTTTGTAACCATTTTCACTTTGCTCCATGGTATAATCAAAATCTTCTAGCTTGGATATCATCCCAGATGTTGGATTCTCTGATGTGGTCCCAGGAGGACTATCAGTTAAATAACATCTTCTACTTATATGTTGAGTTTTTTTCCAAGACTCTTCCGTTATGGAGTTTTGGTTATTTATTTCACATTCAACCTTTACCCTGAGTTGGATTTTTTCCTCTTTATCATAAAAAAGTAATGATGCTTTTTTGTTTTTTTTAAGAATATCTACCTTTGGAGATCTTAGATCAGTATGAAATTGTAATAGATTATTTTCTCTGTCTGATTTACGTAAAACAACTATTCTTCCATCAATTTCATCTTGGTTTGCACACATAAAAACTGGAATTCTAAATGGTGAAGCCCTGTTGGTTACAGCATCATCTAACATGGACCAGTACTTCTTTTGAATTTCTTCTAGGTTTTCATAGTATGCTGGTTGCATACATTACTTTCTAAATCTTTTAATAAGACTTGATGTATCCCAACGATTTCCACCCATACCTTGAACTTCACCATAAAATTTATCTACTAGTTCTGTAACAGGTAATAATGATCCATTATTTTTAGCTTCATCCATTGCAATCTTTAAATCTTTTCTCATCCAGTCAACTGCAAATCCAAAGTCAAACTTATCATCAATCATTGTTTTAAATCTATTTTCCATCTGCCAAGATTGTGCAGCACCTTTTGAAATAACTTCAATAACATCTTCCATATTTAATCCAGCTTTCATTCCAAAGTTTATTCCTTCTGATAAACCTTGAACAAGTCCTGCAATACAAATTTGATTAACCATCTTAGCAAGCTGTCCACTTCCAGCATTGCCAAGCAATTTCATTTTTTTACTGTAGCAATCAATTTTATCTTTAGCTTTATCAAAGTCAGCTTGATCTCCACCGATCATAACTGTTAGTGTACCATTCTCTGCACCTGCTTGACCTCCTGACACAGGTGCATCTAAAGAGCCAAAGCCATTTTTTTTTGCATGCTCATGAATTTCTCTGGCAATGGTCGCTGATGCTGTAGTGTTATCGATGTAGACTGATCCTTTTTTAATTGTTTTAAAAACACCATTGTCACCAAAAGTAACTTCTCTTAAATCGTTATCATTTCCAACACAGGTAAAAACATATTCCGCATCCTTTGCCGCTTCTGCTGGAGTTGCTGCCATTTTACCTTTGTATTCACCAATCCATTTTTCAGCTTTAGATTTGGTTCTATTAAAAACAGTTACATTGTGTCCAGCTTTTGATATATAACCAGCCATTGGGTAGCCCATTACACCCAGACCTATGAAAGCAACATTACAAATCATAAAATTTTCCTATGTTTAAGAGTTTAAGTTTAAAAGTAATTATATTTGGATTTATATTTACATTTTTTTCAAGCTTTGGACAGAGTTTTTTTCTTGGTTTGTTTAATTCAAGTATTAGAGAGGCACTTTCTATTACCCATGGACAATTTGGCTCAATCTATGCATCGGCCACATTATTAAGTAGTTTTCTTTTAATTTGGGTTGGAAAAAAAATTGATGATATTAATATTTTTAGATTTGCGTTTTATGTAGTTCTTCTTTTAGCTTTTTCTTGTTTTTTCTTTTCAAAAGTTTCGTCAGTTGTTTTTTTATTTATTGCTATTTTTCTAATGCGATTTTCTGGTCAAGGGCTAATGTCTCACACAGCTACCACAACTATCTCAAGATATTTTACTAAATCAAGAGGTAAAGCCTTAAGTATTGGATGGTTTGGTCTTTCCACTGCTGAATTTATTTTACCTGTACTTATTGTTTATCTTTTAACAATAACGCCTTGGCAAAACATCTGGATATCTATTGCAATTTTAATTGTAGTATTTTTACCATTAGTTTCTTTTGCCTTAGTTAAAAATCTAAACTTTGATTCAAGAGAGAAAGTTAATGATAATGAATTTTTAAAAAAAGAAATAAAAAACTGGACTAGAGTTGAAGTTCTAAAAGATTATAGATTTTATATTATTTGTTTAAATATGCTTGCAATGCCATGGATTGCTACAGGTGTTTTTGTATATCAATCATATATTACAGACTCTAAAGAATGGGGAGAATTTGTAATAGCTCAATCATTTATGATTTATTCAATTTTATCAGTTATTACCTTGTTAGGCTCTGGATTTTTAATTGATAAATTTACAAGTAGAAGATTACTAATATTTATGAATTTACCATTATTAATGTCAGCATTAGTTTTATTTTATTTCAGTATTGAAATATCTGCATTTGTATTTCTTGGGTTAATAGGAATATCAAATGGATTGGCCAATGTTCTGGGGTCATCGACTTGGGCAGAAATTTATGGTGTAAAACATATTGGATCAATTAAAGCTCTAACCACTGCGCTGATGGTGTTTTCGACAGCCTTTGGAACGGCTTTATTTGGTATTTTAATAGATAAAGGATTTTCGATTGAGCAGATCGCTTTAATTTCTTTTATCTATATTTTAGTCTCTTTAATTGCTCTTTTTTTAGTTAGAAACAGGCTAAATCCAAAATATATTTAAATAATCCTTGATTTTTTTTATCACTACTTATAGATAACCCGCATGGCTAGAGTGACTGTAGAAGACTGTATAAATAAAGTAGACAGCCCTTATGAATTAGTTTTAGTTGCAAAAGAAAGAGCAACTCAATTAAACACAGGCATAGAACCGACTTTAGATAGAGACAATGATAAAAATACTGTTATTGCATTAAGAGAAATAGCAGACGAAAATATTAAGGTTCAAGATTTAACTGATAGTGCAGTTTACAAACTTAGAAAACATGTTGAACAAGTTGACGATGGTGCAGAAGCTGATGAAGATGTGGGTGATGATTTTGAAAGCCTATATAAAGGTGAAATATCAAAAAGCGGAACACCAATTTTACCATCTAAAAGAGCAAGAAAAGCTCCTGAAAAAATTCAAGTATCAAAAGATGATTTAGCAGAACTGTCCGAAACAGCTCAACCAGACGTACCAGATGCACCTGTTGATCAAGAAGTTGATTCTGAACAAGAAGATATTTCATTAGAAGAAGTTTCTGAAAGTGAAAATAAAGAATTTGAAGATTCAGACACTTCAAACTCATAATAAAATAATATAAAGTTAATTCATGAATAGGTTAGTTTCAGTTGCTCCTATGATGGATTGTACCGATCGTCATGAGAGATATTTCTTAAGGTTGATTTCTAAAAACACACTTTTATATACTGAAATGATTGTTGATGAAGCAATCAACAGGGGAGATAAAAAAAAATTACTTGAATTTAATATCAAGGAGAAACCCGTGGCACTTCAATTGGGTGGTTCTTCACCAAAACTTTTAGCAGATGCAACAAAAATTGGTGAGGATTTTGGATACGATGAAATTAACTTAAATTTAGGATGTCCAAGTAAAAAAGTTGAAAAAAATAAATTCGGTGCTTGTCTAATGAAAGAACCAAATCTTGTAGCAGATTGTTTAAGTAAAATGCAGTCAGTAACAAAACTTCCAGTTACTATAAAAACACGGATTGGATACGATGATGTTGAAGATTATGAAAATTTTCATAAATTTATATCTATTTTAAAATCTACAGGTGTAAAAACTTTTATTATACATTCAAGAAAAGCAATGCTAGGTAAATTTACTCCAAAACAAAATTTGAATATCCCACCTTTAAAATATGATTATGTTTATAGATTAAAGAAAGATTTCCCAAAAGATGAAATTATTATAAATGGTGGAATAACTAATACTGATGAGATCAAAGATCATTTAAAAAAAACTGATGGAGTGATGATTGGTAGAGCTGCATATCATACCCCTTATTTATTAGCTGATATTGAAAAAGAAATATTTAAAAATGAAAATGTTGCAAGTAGACAAGAAGTTGTTGAAAATTTAATTCCTTATATTAAAGATGAATTAAAAAAAGGAACTAGGCTTAACCAAATCATGCGACATACGCTTGGACTATTTCATGGTCAATCAGGTGCAAGCTATTGGAAAAGGTATCTAAGTGAAAATATGTGTGTTCGTAATGCAGATGTTCAAAAAATAAACCACATTATCGATAAGATTAAATATAACAATGTTGAAAGAAGAGTGGGCTAGTCTGTTAAATTCAATCTTATCAAATCAATACTCTTTATACATAGTATTAATGATCATAACTGCATTTCCTGTAGGATTTTTTGCAGGATTATTTGGTATTGGTGGTGGTTTAATAACAGTACCATTTCTTTTTTTTATTTTTGAAGCATTAGGCGTTAATCAAAATTATTTAATGCATTTAGCTGTTGGCACATCTTTTTCGATTATTATTCCTACTTCAATGGTTTCTGTGTACACACATAACAAACACAAATCAGTAGATCCAAATATAGTAAAAACATATGGTTTATTTGTAATAATTGGTGTTTTGCTTGGGACAACTTTTGCTGCGGTAATGAAAACAAAGTTTCTCGTTATTTTTTTTACTATAGTTGTGTTTTTTTTAGGAACCTATCTTTTACTCAATTCTAATCAACAATCAATAAGTAAGAAAAAATTTAAAATACACTTTCGTATTTTATTTGGATTAATTTCAGGTTTTATCTCAGCACCTATGGGTATTGGTGGAGCAGTGATGAATGTACCAATATTAAAATATTTTGGATATCCTATAAAAAAAGCCATAGGAAGTGCTGCTACAATTGGTTTTATTATTGCATTATGTGGGGCAATTGGGTTTTGGTATTCTGGCTTAGTTTTGAATGCCAATTTACCTCTAAGTATAGGTTTTATTAACTTACCAGCTTTTTTAATTTTTATCCCAATTACAATGTTCATGGCTAAAGTTGGAGCTAACTCAGCACATAAAATTGAAAAATCTAAGCTACAAATGTTTTTTGGAATATTTTTGTATGTTGTTGGTACTATTTTTGTATTTAGATATTCCAGTTTATAAGTTTTTTGAATAGAACTAATTTTCAAAAGCTATCAATAATTAGATAATGATTAAGATAATTAAAAAGAAATATAAACCCCGGATTAAAGCACGTCTAAGAAAGATGGGTTTAAAAAAAAAATTAAAACCAAGAATTAAAGCTCGAATAAGAAAAAACAAACAATTAATTAATAAGAATGTTGACAATTTTTTTGATTGGATAAAGGGAGCTGAGCTAGTTGAGCTTAAAGAATGTAATACTGCCGAAGACCCAGTAAGACCTGAGTTGGATAATGTTTTTAGAAGAAGTTATGGAAGAAAAATCTACGGGGTAAAATATATGGGTGAAATTCATGCAGTTATGTGTTTTGCCTATACGAATGAAATTCCAAAAAATGTTGATGAATTAGACAAATTTAGCCATGATGCTTTTCTACAAAGTGCCCAGAGAGATCAAAATGTGGGTAAAATAGCAGTAGCTTACACCGTTTGGTCAAAAAAAAGGGGGGGAGGTAAACTGATTGTAAAAGAAGTATTTAAAAAAATTAAAAAATCAAATCATCTTAATAGATTAGTAACTTTGTCACCGTTAACAGATATGGCACACAAATTTCACAGTAGAAATAAAGCTAAACTAATCCAAGTAAATGAAACTACTCAAAACTTTGAGTATCAAGTATCAAAAAACTAATCGCTAGAAATAAAAAGGGGTGGCTTCAGTCTCCCTCTACCACCCTTAATTTATTAGTACACGATTCTCTTAAATATAAAAAACTCGTAATAATTGAAAAACAAATTAATAAATATATTTAAAAATAAAGGTAAAGGTTAATCAGTTATTTTAATAGAATGAATATGTGGGATTTCATAATCACTCACAATTATAGGGTTTCTATTAAAAGTTGATATATTGAGGTTATTATAATCCTCATTTAGGGATTGTTTTTGATCAAATTCTCTAATTTTACTTATAATTCTATTACTACCGTAAGATAACGATGCCTGGTAAACACTACCGGTTTTTGCTCCAGTAAAAATTGGCCCTAATAAAGCATTTGGCGAAGTGACACAATTAGATAAAAAGAATAAAGAAATAAATATAAAAATTTTTTTAATCATTATTGTTTGCTAGTACACGATTCTTTAAAAAACAAAGTATCTAATTTAATGATTTTAATACACGTTAAAATTGAATCTATAGTTTAATCCTTTGTTTAATTAATATTTCTATGAAATCAATAAAAATAAAAGCTCAATTTAGTCACATCACGTATATTTAATTAAGTTCAAAGTTGTTAGTTTTTTTCATGTCCCTTAAAAAAAAATTAGAGAGTTTAAAAAATATTGAAACTTTAGTAACTAAAAAACTAAAAATTAATACTAATCCATTAAATGTTATTGAAGAAACCAAAGATAAATTGGGTAGTTTTTATTTAAATCTTAAAAAAGAAAGAGAAAAAGAAAAAAGAAAAGCAGAAAAGAAAAAAATTTTAGATGAAAAAAGAGAGTTACAAAAAATAAAGAGACAAGCTCAAAAAGAAAAAATAGATCAAATTAAAGAAGAAAAAAAACAAATACAAATTCAGCAAAAATTAATGAGTGATAACGAAAAACAAGTCAAAAAAAATGAGGAAAAAAGAGGAAAAATCGAAGCCAAGAGACTAAAAATAGAACAGCAAAAACTAAAAGATGAAGAGTCTAGAAAAATTAGAGAGGATGCTAGAAGGTTAAAAGAAGAGGAGCTTAGATTAAAAATACTTGAGCGACAGAGGTTAAGAGAGGAACAAATTAGAGTAAAAAAAGAAGCTATTGAGGCTAAAGAATTAGAAAAAGAAAGAATTCGAGAAGAAAAAGAAAAAGAAAGACAGGAACGGATTAAACTGAATGAAATCGAAAGACAAAAAAGATTAGATGAAGAACAAAAAATAAGAGAAGCATCAAGAAAACTAAAGTATGAAGGGGAAAAATTAAGAGAAACTGAAGATAGATTGAGACAATTAGAAATTGAAAGACAACAAGATCTTGAAAGACAACTATTGAAGGAACAGGCCGAACAAAGGGCTAAAGAAGAAGAATTAAGATTAAAAGAGGAAAAAATCAAAGCAGCAGAAAAAGAGAAAATTCTTAGAGAAAAAGAACAAAGAGAAAGAGTTGAAGAAATAAGAAAGGAAGAAGAAAGAGAAAAATTAGCAGAAGAGGAAAAACAGTTAGCTTTAAAACAAAAAGCAGAAGAAGAAGAGAGAATAAGGGTAGAAAATCAAAGGATTAAAGATTGGGAAGAAAAATTTGATTTAGAACAAAAGAAAAAAGAGGAAGAATTAATTAAAAAATTTTATAGTGATGACTACTCTAGCCAAAATAAAACAGAACAAAGTTTAGAAACAAACTCTGATAATAATAAAGAAAATTAGAATAAAAATATATAATTATATTTTTTGATCATACTCACCAATTTTGCCAGTACTCTGCAATAGCTGATCTATAAATTTAAAAATTTTTATTTTTCTTTCATTTGAAGTTGGACTTTCTGTTACAACAACTAATGATGGTTTGTTTGATGAAGCTCTTATCAAACCCCAAGAACCATCTTCAAATGAAAATCTTACTCCATTAATTGTTAATATCTTATGAATTTCTTGATCGTCAATTTTAATTTTATTATTTTTCAGTTGCTCTATCTCTTTAATAATATCATCAACTACCTTATATTTTTCATTATCTTTACAATATGGAGACATTGTAGGTGACTGATAAGTTTTTGGTAGTTCATTCATTATTTCGCTTATTTTTTTACTTTGATTATTTAATAAATGACAAACTTGAATAGCAGAATTTATACCATCGTCATATCCATATCCTAATGGTTGATTGAAAAAAAAGTGCCCACTTTTTTCAAATCCTGCTAATGCTTTTTCATTATTAACTTTTCTTTTAATATGAGAGTGGCCTGTTTTCCAATAAATTGTTTCACAATTATTCTTGTTTAAAATTTCATCACTTGAATATAATCCAGTTGACTTTACATCAACTACAAATTTGGAATTTTGATGTTTGTTTGATAAATTTCTTGCAATTAATAATCCTATTTTATCAGAAAAAATTTCATTACCTTTGTCATCAATAACACCAACCCTATCTCCATCACCATCAAAACCAAAACCTATATCTGCTTTATTTTCTTTTACAACTTTAGCTATTTCATGTAACATTTTTAAGTCTTCAGGATTTGGATTATATTTTGGAAATGTCCAATCAAGTTCACAGTCTAATTCAATCACATCACAACCTATTCCACGTAAAATATCAGGTGCAAAAATTCCTGCTGTGCCATTGCCACAAGCAACTACTGCCTTAATTTTTTTTTTGATTATATTTTTATTAATTAAATTTTTTTTATATATTTCTTGAAAATTTTTTATTTCCTTTTCATTTCCTTGGCCATTAATGAAGTCTTCTTTTAAAGTAATTTCTTTTAATTCTTTCATTTCTTCTGGCGCATGTGTTAATCCTTTTTTGATACCCATTTTAACACCAGTCCATCCATTTTCATTATGGCTAGCTGTAACCATAGCAACCGCGTCTGAATCTAAATTAAATTGAGCAAAATAAACCATTGGAGATAAAGATAAGCCTATATCCTCAACAAAACATCCTGTCGAAACCAATCCTTTTTTAAGCGCAGTTTTAATTTCCTCGCTATATGATCTGTAATCATGACCCACTATTACTCTTGGATTATTTTTTTTTGTATGTTTTATAATTTGAGAACCTAATCCTTTTCCAAGATTCGTAATTCCTAGAAGATTTATATCTTTATTGTACAACCATCGGGCGTCATATTCTCTAAATCCATAGGGGTCTATTTTTAAATTTTCAGTCATTAATGTTAATTACTTACCTTTTTTTGAATTTTTTTATTGATATTTTTTTTGTCGCGTTCTATAAATGTTCTGTTGATTTGCTGTTTATATAGTATATTAACGATAAACGCATACAACATATAGTTGTTTTCGTAAAAATAACAAAATATAATACTAAATTATGAACAAGATTCTATCTCAAGCCCTAAAGAAAGCTGTCTCCGAATATAGCCCAGAAGTCAAAGAGATGCCAAAAGGTAATAGACCTGACCTTTTTTCATTATGTGATGAAACAGAACTTTTTCAAAATGACAAAGGTATTATTATTAAGATTGATCGTTCAAGAGACACAAATTTAACTGACTTTGGTAAAGCGACTTTAAAAGATAGATATCTTGGTCACAACGAATCTTTTCAGGATTTATTTGCACGTGTTGCAAGTTCTTATGCGGATGACAATTTACATGCACAAAGAATTTACAATTACATAAGTAACCTTTGGTTTATGCCAGCAACTCCAGTTCTATCAAATGGTGGAACTAAGAGAGGATTGCCAATTTCTTGTTTTTTAAATGAAGCATCAGATAGCTTAGGTGGCATTCTGGATCTTTGGAGCGAAAATGTTTGGTTAGCAGCAAAAGGTGGCGGTATTGGAAGTTACTGGGGAAACCTAAGATCTATTGGTGAAAAAATTGGCAAAGTTGGAAAAACTTCAGGGATAATTCCATTTATAAAAGTAATGGATTCTTTAACGATGGCAATCAGTCAAGGATCTTTAAGAAGAGGTTCAGCTGCTTGTTATCTTCCAGTTGATCATCCTGAAATAGAAGAATTTATTGAAATGAGAAGACCAACAGGTGGTGATCCTAACAGAAAAGCATTAAATTTACATCACGGTGTCTTAGTCTCAGATGCATTTATGCGTGCAGTTGAAACTGATGAGCAATGGGCATTAAAAAGTCCTGCAGATGGTACAGTTCAACAAACAATCTCAGCAAGAAATTTATGGATTAGATTACTAACAGCCAGAATTGAAACTGGCGAGCCTTATATAATTTATATTGATACTGTGAATAGATTAATTCCACAACATCATAAGTTAGCAAATCTTACAGTCAAAACTTCTAATTTATGTAGTGAAATAACTTTACCTACAGGAATTGATAAAGATGGAAGAGATAGAACTGCTGTTTGTTGTTTGTCTTCATTAAACTTAGAAAAGTATGATGAATGGAAAGATGATCCAAATATGATTGGAGATGTTATGAGATTTTTAGATAATGTTTTATCTGATTTCATTAACAAGGCTCCAGATCAATTTAAAGATGCAAAATATTCAGCTGAAAGAGAAAGAAGTGTTGGACTAGGAGTAATGGGTTTTCATTCTTTCTTACAAAAAAATAGAATACCACTCGAGTCTGTAATGGCTAAATCTTGGAATAAAAAAATATTTAAACAAATTGATGAACAAGTTAATCAAGCTTCAAAGGATTTGGCAGAAGAAAGAGGAGCATGTCCTGATGCTGCAGAGTATGGTTATAAAGAAAGATTTTCTAACAAAACAGCTATAGCTCCAACAGCTTCTATTTCAATTATTTGTGGAGGAGCTTCACCTGGAGTAGAACCAATAGCAGCTAATAGCTACACACACAAAACTTTATCAGGATCTTTTAATGTTAGAAATAGGTATTTAGAAGAAATTCTTGATGGTCATGGTAAAAATGATGATGAAACTTGGTCTACAATAACAACCAATCAAGGATCTGTTTCACACTTAGATTTTTTAACTGATCTAGAAAAAGATGTATTCAAAACAGCTTTTGAATTAAATCAACAGTGGATCATAGAACTTAGTGGTGACCGAACTCCATTTATATCTCAAGCACAGTCTGTAAATTTATTTTTGCCAGCAGATGTGCATAAAAAAGAATTACATAAAATTCATTTTGATGCTTGGAAAAAAGGTTTAAAAAGCCTTTATTACTGTAGATCAAAATCAATCCAAAGAGCTGAAAATATCAATGATTCAAAATCAACAGATATCATGGCCAATGTTTATAAAAATAAAGCAACCAAAACTGAAGAACCAGAATACGAGGAGTGTCTATCATGTCAGTAGCAGAAAAAATAAAAACACCTAATAAAGAAATTATTCAACCTAAAAAAATGGGATTGTTAGTTGAAAATCCTGTTTATAAGCCATTTAGATATCCATGGTGTTATGATGCTTGGTTAACTCAACAAAGAATTCACTGGTTACCAGAAGAAGTTCCATTGGGTGATGATGTGAGAGATTGGCAGAAAAATTTGTCTCAATCAGAAAAAAATTTATTAACTCAAATCTTTAGATTTTTTACTCAAGCTGATGTTGAAGTTAATAATTGCTATTTAAGACATTATACCACTGTATTCAAACCCACTGAAGTTTTAATGATGATGACAGCCTTTGCTGCAATGGAAACTGTTCACGTTGCTGCTTACTCTCATTTATTAGATACAATTGGGATGCCAGAATCTGAATACTCAGCTTTCATGAAATATAAAGAAATGAAAGACAAATATGATTACATGCAAGGTTTCAATGTAAATTCAAAAGAAGATATTGCAAAAACAGTTGCAGTGTTTAGTGCGTTTACAGAAGGTTTACAGTTGTTTGCGAGTTTTGCAATTCTTTTAAACTTTCCAAGACACAATAAAATGAAAGGAATGGGTCAGATTGTTACGTGGTCTGTTAGAGATGAAACACTTCATTGTAATTCTATGATTAGAATTTTTAAAGAGTTCATAAATGAAAACCCTGAAATTTGGACTCCTAAATTGAAAAAAGAACTTTATGAAGCTTGTAGAACTATCATTGAACATGAAGATGCTTTTATAGACCTTGCTTTTGAAATGGGACCAATGGAAGGTTTAACTGCTAAAGAAGTTAAAGATTATATTAGATTTATTGCTAACAGAAGATTAACTCAACTTGGATTGGAACCAATTTATAAAGTTGATAAAAACCCTCTAGGTTGGTTAGATACTATGTTAAATGCTGTCGAACATATGAACTTCTTTGAAGGTAGAGCCACTGAGTATTCTAAGGCCTCTACGCAAGGAACCTGGGCTGAAGCATTTGGCTAATCAATGATTAAAAAACTATATTTAGCTTCTTTATTATTTCTTTCAAGTTGTAACACTGTAACAGGTACTGTTGAAGGTACTGCACTTGGAATATATAAAGATGTTAAAAGTGTTCATCATTATTCAACTTGTATTTTTACAAAAGTGCAATGTGGTGATTTAGATTTAGATTAAAATTAACTTATTAAAATTTTGAAATATAAAAAGTACTTTCGAAAGACCAGTCTTAAACAAAGAGGAGTAGGTGATTTTTTTCTTGAGGAAATTAAAAAAAAAAATCCAAAAACATTTTTAGAAGTTGGTGTGTTTCATGGTGTGACAGCAAGAAATGTTTGTGAATTACTGTATAAAATTCACAAAGATGAATTTAGATATATTGGTTTAGATTTATTTGAAGAAAATGAAGAAAATAAATCTGAAGTAATGCCAAGTACAGTTTTTTTAAATCCATTCAAAAGAATTTATTTTAAATATATAAAAAAACAAAATCCATATAGTATAGAAGCTGTGGAAGACCTTTTAAAAAAATTCAAAAAAAATATTAATTTAGTTAAAGGTAACTCAAATTTAATATTAAAAAAAATTGATATGTCTAAAGTAGATTATGTATTTTTAGATGGAGGTCATACATACCAAACAGTTAAAAATGACCTTGAATGTTGCTTAGAAACCATCAATTCAAATGGAACAGTTTTGTGTGATGATTATAACTTTGGTCATTTACCTGATGTAAAAAATGCAATTGATGAATTTGTAAAAAAAAACAATCTCAATTGTCAGATATTGTGCGATGGACGATTTGCAAAAATTGAGAAATAATTATCTCTGATTTAATTGTAAAACTTTTCTATGCTTACTACCTTTATAACTAGCCAAAGGTCTTATTAATTTGTTTGCAGCATGCTGCTCCATTATATGCGCAGACCATCCAGTAATCCTTGATATTACAAAAATTGGGGTAAAGAAATCAGTGTCAAATCCCATTAAGTGATATGTGGGTCCAGTAGGATAATCAACGTTAGGATGAATATTTTTTCTTTCAATCATTACTTTTTCAACAATGTTATAAATTTTTTCAAATTTTTTATCCTTTTTAATTTTTGCAACCTTACCAAAATATTCTCTCATTGTAGGAACCCTAGAGTCTCCTGATTTATAAACTCGGTGTCCAAAACCCATAACCACATCTTTATTATCTAAAGCATTGTTAATCCATTTAAGAGCATTTTCTGGTTTTTTAATCTTATTCATCATGTGCATCACTTCTTCATTTGCTCCACCATGTAGCGGACCTTTCAAACTTGCAATAGCACCTGTTATTGCTCCATGAATGTCAGATAAACTACTTGTTATAGTTCTTGCAGTAAATGTTGAAACATTAAAACTATGTTCAGCGTACAAAATTAGAGAAACATCAAATGCTTTTACAATTTCTTTTTGTGGCACTTTGCCAAAACACATATAAAAAAAGTTTTCAGCAAAAGTGAGATCTTTTTTTGGTTTAATTAATTTTTGACCTTTTCTAATCCTATAAAAAGCTGCCAACGCTGTTGGCGTTTTTGCAAATATTCTCAAAGCCTTTCTCATGTTTGCTTCGGGTGAAGAGTCTGAAGTTTCTTTATCCTCTAAACCCATCACACTTACTGCTGTTCTAGCAACATCCATAGGATGAGATTTTTTGGGCATATGTTTTATAATTTCGTATAAATTTTTTGACAGTTCTCTATGACCTCTCTCTTCTTTTTCAAATTTTTTTAATTGAATAGAGTTAGGTAGGTCTTTATTTAAAATTAAATAAGCAACTTCTTCAAATCTGCAATATTCACATAAATCTTGAGCCGCATATCCTCTATAAGTAAGAGAATTTATTTCAGGCATTACTTTTGAAACTTCAGTTTCATCAACAACTATTCCAAGTAAGCCTTTTTTTATTTCATCGCTCATTATTCGTGTCCTTCAGTACTAAAATTATAAATCTTTTCATCTAAACTGTTGTATTTTTCATAGTCAACAAGTTCATATAATCTTTTTCTAGTTTGCATTTTATCAATAATATTGTTTTGATGTCCATTTGCATAAATGTCTCTTAATCCATCTTCGACATTTTTCATTGCTAATCTTTGGGTTGTAACTGGATATATAACAATATTATAACCAAATTGTTCCAGTTCTTTGTAATTGAACAATTTTGTTTTTCCAAATTCAGTCATATTTGCAAGCAAGTAGCATGAAAGTTCTTTTCTTACTTTTTCAAAATCTTTTTCATCATGAAGTGCTTCTGGAAAAATAATTTCAGCCCCAGCATCAATGTAGGCTTTGCACCTTTCTATCATTTTATCAATTCCCTCAACACTTTTTGCATCAGATCTTGCAATAATTTTAAAATTTTCATCTTTTTTAGATGAAACACATTCTTTAATTTTTTTGACCATTGCGTCTTTAGATATCAATTCTTTATTATCAAGATGCCCACATCTCTTTCTTTCAATCTGATCCTCTAAATGTACTGCCGAAATTCCAAACTCTTCAAAAGTTTCAATTGTTTCTTTACAAGACTTAAATCCAGTATCTATATCAACAATAGTAGGAAGATTGGTTACTCTTGAAATCAAATATGAACGAGTGCTTACATCTTGTAGAGTTGTTAAACCAATGTCAGGAAAACCTAGGTCATTAGCCATTACTCCACCCGAAACATAAACAGCATCATAACCTATCTCTTCAATTAATTTTGCGGTTAAAGGATTGTAAGCACCAGGAACCCTTAAAATTTTTTTAGATTCTAATTTTTTAACAAAATCAGCTCTTTTTTGACTTGGATCTTTTTCTACAAAGTGCATTAAAAAATTCCTTTTTTTAAATTTCTTTTAAGTTTAGCTTTTTTAACTTCAATATTTAGTTTACTCAATTCACCTGATTTTAAAGTTTTTAGATTTTGCACTATCCTTAAAAATCTATCACTTTCTTTTTTATTCAATATACCCTCAGTGAGAGTTAAAAATTTATTGATATAATTTTTTCTTTTAAAGGGACGAGAACCATATGGGTGTGCGTCTGCTCTGTCTTGTTGTTCAGAAATTTTTTTACCATTTTTAAGAGTTATTACTACTTTTGCACCAAATGCTTTTTTCTTAGGGTTTGGGTCATGGTATTTTTTAGTCCATTTTTTGTCTTCATGAGTTTTAATAGATTTCCATATTTTAATTGTACTTTTTCTTGCAGCTCTTGCTTTTGTATATGATTTAACATGATGCCAAGTGCCATCTTCTAAAGCTACTGCAAAAATATACATTATTGAATGATCCAAAGTTTCTCTACTCGCTTTAGGATCCATTTTTTGAGGATCATTTGCACCAGTACCGATCACATAATGAGTATGATGACTGGTATAAATATCAATTTTGTTTATTTGATTTAAGTTCTCAACTTTCTTTTTTAGTTTTTTTGCTAAATCAATTAATGCTTGAGATTGATATTCAGCTGAATATTCTTTTGTATAAGTTTCAAGTATTGCTTTTTTTGCTTCACCTTTTTTTGGAAGAGGAACTTTATAAAAAGCTTTTTTTCCATCTAAAATTCTAGCTATTACACTATCTTCACCTTCATAGATTGGACTGGGAGCACCTTCACCTCGCATAACTCTATCAACAGCTTCTATTGCCAGCTTCCCAGCGTGTGCAGGAGCATAAGCTTTCCAACTTGATATTTCACCTTTTCTAGATTGTCTTGTAGAAATAGTTGTATGTAGAGCTTGCTGCACTGCTTGATAAATTGTTTCAGTGTTTAATCTTAACATTGAACCTATTCCAGCAGCAACACTTGGACCTAAGTGAGCTATATGATCAACTTTATGTTTGTGTAAACAAATTCCTTTTACTAAGTTAACTTGAACTTCATAAGCAGTTATAATTCCTCTTAATAGATCCAAGCCACTTTTTTTATTTTGTTGAGCTACACTTATTAGTGGAGGAATGTTATCTCCCGGATGACTATAATCTGCAGCTAAAAAAGTATCATGAAAGTCAAGTTCTCTTACAGCTGTTCCGTTAGACCAAGCTGCCCATTCACAATCAAATTTTAATTTACTGTTAACACCAAATATTGTGGCACCATTTTTTCTAGAATGTTTTAAAGCCATTTCTCTTGAAGAAATTACTGGTTTTCTATTAAGAGAGGCAATTGCAACAGATGCATTATCAATAATTCTATTGATAACCATCTCTATTGCATCTTTATTTAATTTTGCATTATCGCTAGCAATTTCCGCAATTTTCCATGCAAGTTGATTTTTTTTTGGTAAGTGAATTTTCGATGGGTAAACTTTTACATTATGTACTATCAAAATAACTCCTAATTAACGGAATTGTTTTTAATAGTTAAAAAAAAATAATCAATATTAAAAATATTTTGTTACAATCTTTTCAATACCTACAAAGTCTTTTACTAGGTGATTATGGTAAATTTCGGTTGTATTTTTTTCTGTATATCCATCTTCAAGTAATATAACCGGTATTCGAGCTTCTTTAGCAGCATTCGCATCAGTTTCACTATCACCAATCATTAAAGATTTTTTAATATCACCCTCTAATATTTCAATAACAGATGTAAGGTGTCTTGGATCCGGTTTGCAATATTCAAAAGTATTATGTCCAGCTACGTATTCAAAAAAATCATAGATACCAATTTTTTTTAAAAGATCGATTGCTAAATGCTCTTGTTTATTAGTGCAGACAGCCATAGAAATATTATTTTCTTTTGACCAGATTAAAAATTCTTTAACACCATTTATAAGAGTACTTTCATTAACAATATTTTTTCCATAGTACTGAACAAATTCTTTAACCATTTCCTTTTTAACTTTTTCATCTTGGACTTTTCCAAATTCTTTTTTTGCTTGCCCCCATATTGATCTTCCAAGCATTGCCCCTGCACCCTGACCAACTAGATTTCTAATTTCATGCGTTGATTTGGTTGGATAGCCAAATTTTTTCATTACATGATTGTGAGCATTCATTAAATCTGGTGCTGTATCTACTAATGTGCCGTCTAAATCAAAGAGTATTGTGAATTTTTGTTTCATAATCAAAAGTATTTTTAAGAAATATTTTGTGAATTAAGAAATATATACACTTAATGTAAAGCATTTCATAGTGAAACAGTTAAATTTACAAAAGCTTCAAAACAACCTAAGAAATAAATTTTCTAAATCAGGTGTTAAAATGGTTGGTCCTGAAACAATTTATTTTTCAAAAGATACGAAGATAGGAAAAAATGTTACAATAGAACCTTATGTAGTTTTTGGATCAAAAGTAAAAATAGGAAACAATGTAACTATAAAATCTTTTTCACATCTTGAGAATTGCAAAATAGAAAATAAAGTCAATATAGGTCCTTATGCCAGAATAAGACCTGGTGTAATTTTAAAAGAGGGATCTAAAGTTGGTAATTTTGTTGAAATTAAAAAAAGCACTTTAGGTAAAAATTCTAAAGTAAATCATTTAGCTTATATTGGTGATAGTATGATAGGTAATTCAGTAAATGTGGGAGCGGGAACTATTACTTGTAATTATGATGGAGTTAAAAAAAACAAAACTATAATTAAGGACAATGTTTTCATTGGCTCTAATTCATCTTTAGTAGCACCTATAACAATTGAAGAAGGCAGTGTAGTTGGCGCGGGTTCTGTTATTACAAAAAAAGTAAGAAAAAAATCATTAGCATTAACAAGAAGCTTACAAACTGAAGTTAAAAATTACAAAAGAAAGACAAAATAACCATGTGTGGGATTATTGGGATAAATAGCAACAAACCTGTATCAGCTACAATTCTTAATTCTTTAAAAAAATTAGAATATAGGGGATACGACTCTGCGGGTATAGCAACTCTTTCAAGCGGATTAATTAATGAAGTTAAATCAGAAGGAAGAGTAGACAATCTTGAGAAAAATTCACTAGTTCAGAAAATGGAAGGTACTATTGGAATTGGTCACGTTAGGTGGGCAACACATGGCTTACCCAACAGTATTAATGCACATCCTCATTCATCACAAAATGTGTCAGTTGTTCATAATGGAATAATTGAGAATTCTACATTATTAAAAAAATTTTTAGTTGGTAAAGGCCATAAATTTAAATCTCAAACAGACACAGAAGTAATTGTTCATTTAATAACAGAAAATTTAAAAACTGAAAATATTGTTAATTCTATAAAGAAAACTTTAAAATCATTACATGGAAGTTTTGCACTTGGAATTTTATTTAAAGATCAGCCAGATTTAATTGTTGGTGCTAGAAGAGGATCTCCTTTAGCAGTTGGATATGGACCAAACGAAAATTACTTAGGCTCCGATTCTTACGCTCTAAAATCAATGACAAATAAAATAACTTATTTAAATGATGGTGAATTTTGTGTCATAAAAAGAGATCATGTGGAGTTTTTTAATGAAGATGGAGTGAAGATTAATAAAAAAGTTTTAGAATTATCTTCTTCAGAAGAAAAATATGACAAAGGTGACTATAAACATTTTATGGCAAAAGAAATAGAGGAACAGCCTATCACTCTTAAAAATGGAATTAATGAATACATAGATACATCTAATAACGATATAAATATCTATAATTTTCCATGGAAGAGTAAAGAAATTTCATCAGTAACCTTAATTGGCTGTGGAACAGCTTATCACTCATGCCTAATGGCTAAATATTGGTTTGAAGAATTAACATCCTTAGATGTCAATGTAGATATAGCATCAGAATTTAGGTACAGAAAAAATAGATTTAAAAAAGATACTTTATATGTGTTTGTATCTCAATCTGGAGAAACAGCAGATACTTATGCAGCTTTAGATTTATGTAAACAAAATGGAATGAAAACTTGTGCAGTGGTAAATGTTATTGAAAGTTCAATTGCAAGAGACTCTGGGTTTGTTTTACCTATTCATTGTGGAACTGAAATAGGTGTTGCTTCAACTAAGGCTTTTTTAGGCCAAATTTTGATTTTGTATATGTTATCCTTAAAAATTGGACTTTGGAGAAATGATATAAGTAAGGAAACTTTTGTAAAAAAACTCAAAGATCTTAAAGAATTACCTAAGTTAGTTGAGAAGACTTTGTTAACTGACAATAAAATACAAACAATATCTGGTACGTTTAATGAGGCAAAAGGATCTATGTTTTTAGGAAGAGGTTTTTCTTATCCAATTGCACTAGAAGGTGCATTAAAATTAAAAGAATTATCCTATGTTCATGCTGAGGGTTATCCAGCTGGTGAAATGAAACATGGACCATTGGCATTAATAGAAGAGGGAATGCCGGTGGTGGTATTAGCACCAAGAGATAATTATTATAAAAAAACAATTTCTAATATGCAGGAGGTAATTGCAAGAGGAGCAAAAGTATTATTGATTACAAACAAAAGTAAAGATGAAGTGGTATCTGAAAATATATGGGAAAAAATAGAAGTTGAAAGTACTAATGAAGATCTTTTGCCGTTTCTTTTAACAATTCCTTTACAAAAATTAGCATATTATTCTGCTCTTAAAAAAGGTTACGACATAGATAAACCTAGAAATTTAGCTAAATCAGTCACTGTAGAATAAAATTGACCACTATAGATTTTAAAAAACTAAATAAGAACCAACCAGTAAATTTTTTTCAAATAGCATCATTCGCTAAAAATACAAATTTAGATAATAAATTGTTGCTACAACAAGCTTTAAATCAAAATGTTTTTGATGAAGAAAATAAAGAATTATTATCAAGTTTTATTGAAAGTTTTCATAAAAAAAAAAATATGAACTCCCAATTATATCAAGATATTTTTGCTTCATTTATAGTTGAGAGTAAATTTGAAAAAACATTTCTTGAGTTTGGGGCCACAGATGGCATTGAATTGTCAAATTCATATATACTTGAAAAATTATTTTCATGGAAAGGAGCTTTATCAGAGCCAAGTCCACAATGGCATGATGAGCTTAAAAAAAATAGGAAGAATTCAAAAATTATAACTAAGTGTATCTGGAAGGAATCTGGAAAAAAATTAGATTTTTTTATGTCAGATAATGGAGCTTATTCTACAATTAATGATTTTATAGATAGTGACAAAGTATCGATGCCAAAAAATAATAATTTGAGAAAACAAAAGGGTAAGATTATTTGTGTAGAAACGATATCTTTAAATGATGTTATTAATGAGTATTTCAATGACGAATGTCCATCTTATATTTCAATTGACACAGAGGGCTCAGAATATGAAATTCTAGAATCATTTAATTTTGATAAATATAGACCAAAATTATTTACCATTGAGCACAACCATACAGAAAATGAGTTAAAAATTGATGAGTTTTTAATTTCAAATAATTACCGTAGAATATTTAGAAAATTAACAGCTTTTGATGCTTGGTATGTTACTTCTGAAATTCTTTAATTCAATAAGTTGAATAATCACTAAACTCTGATACAACAATCTTGGGTTGAATATGAAAAATTGGAAAGTCAACAGTTGGAGAAAATATCCGGCAAAACACATTCCGGAATACCCGGATAAAAAAGAATTGGATCAAGTTTTAAATAAAATTAAAACTTTTCCTCCACTTGTTTTTGCGGGTGAAACAAGACATCTTAAACAACAGCTTGCTGATGTTGTGGATGGAAAGGCCTTTTTATTGCAAGGAGGTGATTGTGCAGAAAGTTTTGCGGAATTTCATCCAGATAATATTAGAGATACATTTAAAGTCATACTTCAAATGTCTTTAGTGTTAACTTATTCAGCATCTTTACCGGTTATTAAACTTGGAAGAATAGCTGGTCAGTTTTCAAAACCTAGAAGTGCACCAACTGAAGTACAAGGTGATCAAGAATTACCAAGTTATTTGGGTGATAATATTAATGGAATAGATTTTACTGACAAAGCTAGAAAGCCTGATCCAAAAAGATTATTTAAAGCTTACTCACAATCTGCTTCAACTTTAAATATATTGAGAGCATTCTCTAAAGGTGGTTTTGCAGATTTAAATAAAGTTCATTTATGGAATTTAGATTATATAAAAAAGAGCCCTCAAGCCAAAAAATTTAAAGAGTTAGAGGATAAAATTGCAGATGCTTTAGCGTTTATGGAAGCTTGTGGAATAAATTCAGATTTCAATAATAGATTATATACTGTAAATTTTTGGACTTCACATGAGGCTTTACTTTTGCCATTTGAAGAAAGCATGACAAGAATTGACTCTACTACTGGAGAATATCACGACACTTCTGCACATTTTGTTTGGATTGGAGACAGAACAAGACAATTAGACGGCGGACATGTTGAATTTTGTAGAGGAATTGAAAACCCAATTGGAATTAAATGTGGCCCAACATCAAAACCTGATGATATTGCAAAAATTTGTGAAGCTATTAACCCTAAAAATGAAAAAGGTAAGATAACTTTAATTTCTAGATTTGGTCACAAAAATGTAGAAAAGTTTTTACCAAAATTAATTAGAGGAATTAAAAAAGAAGGTTTAAATGTTGTTTGGTCATGTGACCCAATGCACGGTAATACGATTAAATCAACAACTGGTTTTAAAACTAGGCCCTTTAACGATGTAGTTAATGAAGTTAAAAATGTATTTGCAGTCCATCAAGCTGAAGGCTCATATGCTGGAGGTTTACATGTTGAGATGACAGGACAAGATGTAACAGAATGTACAGGTGGAGCGAGAAAAATATCAGATGCTGATTTATCTAGCAGATATCATACTCATTGTGATCCTCGATTAAATTCAGATCAAGCTTTAGAACTAGCATTTTTAATTTCAGATGAGATAAAAAAGAATAGCAGCTATTCTAAAAATGCTATTCAAGCGGCATCTTAAGCCATTGTTTTTCAAGCATTAAGATATTAAATATAATTTATGGGACCTTCAGAAAAAGTAAAATATATATCCAATTGGATCAAATCATACGTTGATCAAATGCCCTCTAAAGCAGAGTCGTTAGTGATTGGTATTTCTGGAGGAATAGATTCTTCTGTTTCAAGTACCTTGAGTGCAATGACTGGTTTAAAAACAATTGTTTTATCAATGCCAATAAAGCAAAAAGAAAATCAACACGATTTAAGTTTAAAACATCAAAAATGGCTAGTAGAAAAATTTAAAAATGTAGAAGCACATACAATTAGTTTAGATAAATTATTCGAGTCCTTTTCTTCAACACTCAATAAATTTGATAGTGAACATGGATTTGCAAATTCCAGAGCAAGATTAAGAATGACAACTTTGTATCAAGTAGCTGCTGCAAACAAAGGAATAGTAGTTGGAACAGGCAATAAAGTTGAAGATTTCGGGGTTGGGTTTTATACAAAATATGGTGACGGTGGAGTAGATATTTCACCTATAGCTGATTGTAATAAAACAGAAGTATGGGAGCTTGGAAAAGAATTGGGAATATTAAAAGAAATAATTGATGCTCCTCCGACTGATGGACTTTGGGATGATGGTAGAACTGATGAAGGGCAATTAGGTTTTAAATATAAAGATTTAGAAGACGCAATGATTAATCCCGACTCAGCTCATAAAGCAGAATACGAAAAAATCAGAAAACAAAATTTGCATAAAATGGAGCCAATTCCAGTATGCAAAATTCCAAGTTAATCAATTAGATTAACAAAACACCAAATAAGGTATATTTCTTAATTTAAATGGATATTTTTTTAACAAATAATTTAACTAATAAAAAAGAGCAATTCGTTCCAAAAGAAAAAGAAAATATTGGAATGTATGTTTGTGGACCAACGGTTTATGATGATCCACACATTGGTAATGCTAGGCCTTTAGTTGTTTTTGATATTCTTTTTAAATTACTAAAAAACAATTATCCAAAAGTTACATATGTAAGAAATATTACTGATATCGATGATAAAATAATAAAATCTTCACAAGATAAAAAAATATCTACAAAAGAATTAACTGAAAAAATAACAGCAAACTTTTTAGAGGATTGTAAGTTTTTGAATTGTGAAAATCCTACTCATCAGCCAAAAGCAACTGAACATATTGATTTAATGATTGAAATGATAAATCAACTTATTAAAAAAGGTTTTGCCTATGAAAATAATAAACATGTTTATTTTGAAGTAAAAAAATTTTCAGACTATGGAAAGTTATCAAATAAAAAATTAGAAGATTTGATAGCAGGATCTCGAGTTGAGGTTAGTGATAACAAGAAAAATTCAGAAGACTTCGTATTATGGAAACCATCTAATAAAGATGAACCTTCTTGGGACTCTCCATGGGGAAAAGGAAGACCAGGATGGCATTTAGAATGCTCCACAATGTCAAAAAAGTTTTTAGGAAATGAGTTTGACATTCATGGAGGGGGTATAGATTTGTTATTTCCTCATCATGAAAATGAAATAGCTCAATCAAGATGTGCAAATGACTCTAAAATTTTTGCAAAGTATTGGGTACACAATGCTTTTATCACAATGTCCAATGAAAAAATGGCTAAGTCTCAAGGTAATATTTTAAAGATAAAAGATTTTAGAAAAAAGATTAGCGGACAGGTAATTAGATTAGCATTAATGAGTGCTCATTATAGACAACCGTTAGATTGGAATGATAAATTAATTAACGATTGTCAAAACACTTTAGATAAATGGTATCGTATTTATTCTTCAAATATTAAATCTGTTAAAGTACCAGAGGAAGTTTTAAAACCTTTATATGAGGATTTAAATACACCTGGATATATAGGAAATTTACACCAGCTTTTTGAAAAAGTTAACAAAGGTGAGAATAAAGAATTATTCATATCAGCATGTAAATTTGTAGGTCTATTAAATGAAGATGATAAACAATGGAAAAAATATAAAAAAGATAAAGCCTCAATAAGTGAGGAAGAAATAAATAGTAGAATAGATTTAAGAAATAAAGCTAGAGCAAATAAAGATTATAAGGAAGCTGATATAATTAGAGATGAACTTTCTGATAAAGGTGTTTTAATAGAAGACAAAGATGGTAAAACACTCTGGAAATTTAAATGAGTAAAGAACGATTATATATTTTTGATACAACACTAAGAGATGGTGCTCAAACGCAAGGAGTAGATTTTTCTATTGAAGATAAAGAAAAAATTGCATTTGCTCTAGATAATCTTGGTGTTGATTATATTGAAGGTGGTTGGCCTGGAGCTAATCCAACAGACACTGAGTTTTTTCAAAAAAAACATAATTTTAATAATTCAAAACTTACGTGCTTTGGAATGACGAAAAGATCAGGTCGAAGTGCAGAAAATGATACTGGTTTATCAGCATTAATGAATTCAAATACTCCCGCAGTATGTCTTGTTGGAAAGTCATGGGATTTTCATGTTGATGTCGCTTTAGGTATCACTAATGAAGAAAATTTAGAAAACATAAGTGAAAGCGCAAAACTTTTTGTTAAAGCAAAAAAAGAATTTATGTTTGATGCTGAACATTTTTTTGATGGCTATAAAGCAAACTCAAAATATGCACTCTCATGCATTAAAGCAGCGTATGATGAAGGAGCAAGATGGATCGTTTTATGTGACACAAATGGAGGAACACTTCCTCATGAAATTTCAGAAATAGTATCTGAAGTATCAAAAGTTGTTCCAGGAAAAAATTTAGGTATTCATGCACACAATGATACTGGAAATGCAGTTGCTAATTCATTAGCAGCAGTACTTGCAGGAGCTCGTCAAATTCAAGGTACAATCAATGGATTAGGTGAAAGATGTGGTAATGCAAATTTAATGTCATTAATACCAACATTTTTTTTAAAGAAAGATTTTGCATCTAAATTTGAAATTGGAATAAAATCCAAAAATATTAAAGATTTAACAAATTGTTCTAGATTGTTAGATGAAATTTTAAATAGAAAGCCAAATCAACATCTACCTTATGTTGGTGCAGCTGCATTCTCACACAAGGGAGGTTTACACGTATCCGCTGTTCAAAAAGATCCAAAAACATACGAGCATGTAAATCCTGAAGAAGTTGGCAACTCAAGAAATATTGTTGTTTCTGACCAGTCAGGTAAATCAAACATAATCTCAAGATTAAAAAGTATCAAAATTAATATTGAAGAAAATGATCCAAGAATAAAAAAATTATTAGAGGAAGTTAAAGACAGAGAATTTATTGGCTATAGTTATGACGGCGCTGATGCATCATTTGAGTTGTTGGCTAGAAGATTAATTGGAGAAATCCCAAGATATATTTTAATCAATGAGTACGATGTTTCTGTAAAAAAAAATAAATCTGGAGAAATAATTTCATCTGCAAAAGCTCAATTAGAAGTTGATGGAGAAAAAATTATTTGTGAAGGTGAGGGCAATGGACCGGTAAATGCCTTAGATAATGCTATACGACAAAATGTAGATCGTTTAGCTAAATATTCAAAATATTTAAAAGATCTAAAATTAGTAGATTATAAAGTAAGAATATTAAATACAGGTACAGAAGCAGTCACTAGAGTTTCAATTGAGAGCACAGACTCCAAAGGTAAAAACTGGTTCACTATTGGTGTATCAACAAATATTATTGATGCTTCATTCAAGGCATTAATTGATAGTTTAGATTACAAGTTGTTTAAAGATAATGCACCAGCAAGTCTTTAATGTCATTCAATAACGTTACATTTATTTTACACAAACCACAACTTTCAGAAAACATTGGAGCTTGTGCAAGAAGTATGAAGAATTTTAATTTTACTAAATTAGTAGTAGTAAACCCCAAACCAATTTACCCAAATGATAAAATCCTAGCAACTTCTGTTGGTGCTAAAGATATTATTAAAAAAAGTAAAATTTTTGATAAATTAGAGCCATCACTTAAAAATATAGACTATCTAATAGCAACTTCAGCAAGATTCAGAAACAAGAACATCAAACACATAAGTTTAGAAGATTTAAAAAAAATAGATTTTAAAAAAAAAATTGGTTTTTTATTCGGTTCCGAGGCCTCTGGTTTATCAAATGAGGAAATTAGTTACGCTAATTATACACTGCAAATTCCAACCAATCCAAATTTTAAATCTCTTAACTTATCTCATAGTGTAATTATTATTGCTCAGTGTGTGGCAAGCATAATTAAATTAAAAAGTACGCCATTTAAAAAATCAAAAAAAATTAAATCTGCAAGTAAAAAAGAGATACAATCGATGGTAAATCTTTGTATAAAAAATTTAGATCAAATAAATTTTTTTAAACCTCAAGAAAAACGACCAATAATGCTAGAAAACTTGAGAAATATTTTTTATAAGATGGACTTATCTGACAAGGAAACACGTATATTATCAAGTGTATTTGCGAGTTTAGGTAAAAAACGTTGATTGACAAAATAGGGAGTAAGTTTATAAACCCCACTATTAAATGACAAAAAGATTAAACTCTAAACATAAAGTAGATAGAAGATTAAAAGTAAACCTATGGGGCAGACCTAAGAGCCCATTTAATACTAGAGCCTATGGCCCAGGACAACACGGTCAAACTAGGTCCTCAAAACCTTCAGATTATGGAATTCAATTACAAGCCAAACAAAAGCTAAAAGCTTATTATGGTAACATTAATGAAAGACAATTTAGGAATATTTATAAAAAAGCTAGCATGCTTAAAGGTGATACAAGTGAAAACTTAATTGGTTTACTTGAGAGAAGATTAGATGCAGTTATTTACAGAGCAAAATTTGCAACAACAATTTTTTCAGCAAGACAATTAATTAATCACGGACATGTTAAAGTTAATGGTAAAAAAGTTAATATTTCAAGTTATTCTGTAAAAGAAGAAGACTCTATAGAAATTAGGGACAAGTCTAAACAATTAGCAGTCATAGATATTGCCCTAGCAAGTAAAGAGAGAGAAACTCCAGAGTACATTCAATTAGATGAAAAAAATAAGAAATTTAAATTTGTAAGAATTCCAAAATTTGAAGAAGTTCCATATCCAATTGTGATGGAACCAAATTTAGTAATTGAATATTACTCTAGATAATAATTATTTTTTATAATTAACACCCTTATCGTCAAAAACTTTTTTTAGTTCACCATTTTCATACATTTCTTTAACAATATCACAACCACCTATAAATTCTTTTTTAACATAAAGCTGAGGTATAGTAGGCCAATCACTAAACAACTTAATTCCCTCTCTAATGTTTTGATCTTCTAAAACATTTATGCCTTGAAAATTGACTTCAAGAATTTTTAACATATTAGATACAGCCATTGAAAACCCACATTGAGGTGCATCTGGTGTTCCTTTCATAAATAAACATACTTCATTGTTATCAATATGATTTTGAATTAAATTTTTTGTTTGATCGTCCATTATTCTTCCTTTGTTTTAATTGCTAGAGCGTGTAACTCATTACCCATTTTACCTTTTAAAGAATTGTAAACCATTTTGTGTTGTTCAATTTTGCTTTTACCAGCAAATTGAGAAGAGGTAACTGTTGCAGAATAATGATTTCCATCTCCCGCCAAGTCCTGAATATCAATTGATGCGTCAGGCATTGCCTCTTTAATATGTTTTTCGATTTCTTTTAAATCCATTGCCATTACGAACTCATATATTTAGTTAACCAACTTGTATTATAAGATTTTAATTCGTCAATTGTAACTTTTGTCTTTTCATTGATAATCATGTCTTTTTCAACAATAATACCCAATTCCTCATGATGAACTGAATTTTTATCTAAAATCTTTTTAACTTCTTTTAAATCTTTTGGGTTTATTTCAATAATATATCTTCCTTGATCCTCAGAGAAAAAATATTCAATTTCATTAATCAAATTTTTAGATTTTTTAAGCTCAATACCCTTGTCTCCTTTAATGCACATTTTACTAATGGCGGTGATTAGACCACCCAGTGAAATATCATGAGCACTTTGAATATAGTTTTTTTCAATTAAACTAAGCAGCGACTCACCATTATTTTTTTCATTAAAAAGATTAACTTCAGGTGGAGGACCATTTTTTTCGTCTAAAATTGTTCTTGCAAATAAACTTTGGTCAATATGACCTTCAGTTTTTCCAATTACTAATACTAAATTATTAATTTCTTTAAAATCCATTGTGATCATTTTTTTATAATCTTTTATTAAACCAACACCACCAATTGATGGGGTAGGTTTAATTCCAATTTCTTTTGTTTGATTGTAAAAAGATACATTTCCAGAAACTACTGGAAAATTTAAATATTTACTTGCTTCACCAATTCCTTGAACACATTCTACAAACTCACCCATGTTTTCCTCATTCTCAGGACTTCCAAAGTTCAAACAATTAGTGATTGCAATAGGAGTTGCACCAACAGAAATTAAGTTTCTCCAACTTTCTGCAACTACTTGTTTACCACCTGTGAGTGGATGAGCCCAACAGTATACAGCAGAGGAGTCAACTGAAGCAGCTATTGCTTTATTTGTTCCATGAACCCTAACTACACCAGAATCTCCACCTGGTTTTTGAATAGTATCACCCATAACAGTATGATCATACTGTTGCCAAATCCATTCTTTACTACAAATATTTTGGTTAGATAAAATCTTTTTTAAAACATCTTTAATTTTTAATTTATTGTAGACTTCTTTTTTAATCTTATTTTTTTTTGGTAGTTTAGATTTCTTCCATTTTCGATCATACATCGGAGAATTTTCGACCAAAGTATTTACAGGTATGTTGGCTACTTTCTCATTATCAAAAAATAATTCTATATTTTTAGAATTTGTTGTTTTGCCAATCACTGCAAAATCTAAATTCCATTTATCAAATATTTCTTTTGCTTGATCTTCTTTACCATTTTCCAGAACTATCAACATTCTCTCCTGGCTTTCTGAGAGCATAATTTCATAAGGAGTCATTTTTGTTTCTCTACATGGAACCATATTTAAATTAATTTCAATTCCTAAATTTCCTTTAGATGCCATCTCAATACTAGACGAAGTAAGACCTGCTGCTCCCATGTCTTGAATTGCAATTATTGAGTCTCCAGCCATTAGTTCTAAACAAGCCTCAAGAAGAAGTTTTTCTGTAAAAGGATCACCAACTTGAACTGTTGGTTTCTTCTCCTCAATTTTTTCATCAAAGCTTGCTGATGCCATACTTGCTCCATGAATACCATCTCGACCTGTTTTGGATCCAACGTATATTACAGGTTTATTTAAACCTGTTGCTTTAGAATAAAATATCTTATTCTTTTTAACTAAACCTAGTGTCATAGCGTTCACCAAGATGTTTCCATTGTAAGAACTGTCAAAAGATGTTTGTCCTGCAATTGTTGGTACACCCATACAATTTCCATATCCGCCAATGCCATGAACAACTCCTCTTAATAAATTCTTTGTTTTTTTGTGTTGTGGTGAACCAAAATGGATTGAATTTAGATTAGCAATTGGTCTTGCTCCCATTGTAAACACGTCTCTCATAATTCCACCAACTCCTGTGGCTGCTCCTTGATATGGTTCAATGAAAGAAGGGTGATTATGACTTTCAATTTTAAAAACTATTGCATCGCCATCTTCAATATCAATCACTCCTGCATTTTCACCAGGTCCTTGAATTACTTTTTTCCCTTTAGTAGGTAATTTTTTTAGATGCAATCTTGAAGACTTATAAGAGCAATGTTCATTCCACATTGCAGAGAAAATTCCAAGTTCTGTAATATTAGGAGTTCTTTTTAATAGCTCACAGATTTTTTTATACTCTTCTGCCTTAATTCCATGCTCTATTGCAACTTTTTCATTTACTAACATTATTTTAAGTTATTAATTAAGTTTTTAAAAAACAAAGAACCATCTTCACCTGACAAGCTTTGATCAATCATTCTCTCAGGGTGAGGCATCATTCCTAACACGTTTTTTTCTTTATTAAAAATACCAGCGATATTTTTAATTGAACCATTTGGATTAAATTGTTCATTAATTTCACCTGTATTATTGCAGTAATAAAGAGCTATTTGATTGTTATTTTGAATTTCTTTAAGTTGATCATTGGTACAAAAATAATTTCCCTCATTATGAGCTATATGAAGTTCTAAAACATCTTTATTAAAATTTTTAAAATAATTATTTTCTTTATTTTCTAATTTTACAAAAACATTTTTGCAAATAAACTCCAAGTATTTATTTCTTAACAAAACTCCAGGCACTAAACCAGTTTCAACAAGAATTTGAAAACCATTACAAACCCCCATTACCATACCCCCGGATTTTGCAAAATTTATCACTGACTGCATAATTTTAGATTTTGACGCCATACTTCCACATCTAAGATAATCACCGTATGAAAAACCACCAGGTAAGATAACCAAATCACTTTTTGGCAATTCACTATCACCATGCCAAACCATTTTATTTTTGAATCCAAATTTGTTTAAAGCTACGTCCATGTCTCTATCACAATTTGAACCAGGGAAGGTTATAACAGATGATTTCATTAATTATTGTGTTTCAATAATTTTGTAATTTTCAATGACAAGATTGGCTAAAAGTTTTTTACACATATCTTCCACTATATCTTTAGCTTTTGTAGGGTCATTTTCTTTAACCTCAATCTCAAAATATTTACCCTGTCTTACCTCATCTATATTTTTGAAACCCATACCATCTAAAGTTTGATGGATGACTTTACCCTGTGGATCAAGAACATCTTTCTTAAGAGTAATTATTGCTGAAACTTTCATTTAGTTTTTTTTTTAATCGATGATAATTTTGTTACATTTACTGCAGAGACGTTTGATTGTTCGTGAAGGATACCCAATCTTTTTGCAACCTCTGTATAAGCAGGTATTAAATCTCCAAGGTCTTTTCTAAATCTATCTTTATCAAGTTTTTTGTCAGTTATTGAGTCCCAAAGCCTGCAAGTATCTGGACTTATTTCATCTGCAAGAATAACATCTTCTTTTCCATTAACTTTAAGTCTTCCAAATTCTAATTTAAAGTCGATTAACTTAATTCCCACTCCTCTAAACATACCAATCATAAAGTCATTTATCCTTAACATCATTTTTTTAACTTTTTCTATTTCTTTTTTTGATGCCCAATCAAAAGCTAGAATATGCTCTTCAGCTATTAATGGATCTCCCAACTTGTCATCCTTTAGACAATATTCAATCAGTGGTTCTTTTAAAACTGTGCCATCTTCAATCCCTAATCTTTTAGTAATAGATCCAGAAGCAACATTTCTAACGATGAATTCAATTGGAATAATCTCAACTAGTTTAATAACTTGTTCTCTCATATTAAGTCTTTTAACTAAATGGTTTTTAATTCCTATTTGAGATAAGTTTGAAAGAATATGTTCTGAAATTCTATTATTTAGAACTCCTTTACCTTCGATAGTAGATCTTTTTTGATTATTAAATGCAGTTGCATCATCTTTAAAATATTGAATAACTAAATTTTTATCATTAGTTGCGTAAATGATTTTTGCTTTACCCTCGTATAATTTTTTACCTTTTTTCATTATTTAAAAACTCTTCTAAATATTAAATTTACATTTTTAAAGTGTTTAGAGTAACTAAATATAGATTTAAGTTTTTTAGGAGTAACTTTACTCATAATCAACTTATCTCTGCTAATAACATCAAATAAATCTAAATTTTCAGCAAAGCATTTTTTAGCATAATTTTGAACCATCCTGTAAGATTGTTCTCTGCTAAGACCAGATTTTGTTAACTCTAGCATCACTTCTTGTGAAAAAATCAATCCTTTAGTGATGTTTAAATTTTCCAGCATTTTTTTTGGATAAACAATCATATTATCTAAAATACTAGTTAGCCTTACTAACGCAAAATCTGTTGTTATATTTGCATCTGGCCCAATATTTCTTTCAACACTAGAATGAGAAATGTCTCTTTCATGCCATAAGGCAATATTTTCTAAAGCAGGAATTACAGCACTTCTTATCATTCTTGCAAGTCCAGTTAAGTTTTCACTTAATATTGGATTTTTTTTATGAGGCATAGCAGATGAACCTTTTTGATTTTTTGAAAAGAATTCTTGTAATTCATAAACTTCAGTCCTTTGTAAATGTCTAATCTCAACTGCAACTCTTTCAATTGATCCAGCAATAATTCCAAGTACTGAAAAATAGAAAGCATGTCGGTCTCTGGGAATAACCTGAGTTGAAATTGGCTCAACTTTTAAGCCTAATTTTTTTGCAACATGTTTTTCTACATTGGGGTTAATATTAGCAAAAGTTCCAACAGCACCAGATATTGCGCAAGTTGATACTTCATCTATTGCATCTAATAATCTTTTTCTGTTTCTTTTAAATTCCTCATAAAATGAAGCTAATTTTAAACCAAAGGTAATTGGCTCTGCATGAATGCCATGACTTCTACCCATGCATGGTGTGAATTTATATTTCTTAGCTTGTTTTTTTAAAACTTTTAAAATTTGATCTATGTCTTTTAGAATTATTTTACCTGATTGAACCAATTGAATGTTAAAACTTGTATCCAATACATCCGATGAAGTCATTCCCTGGTGCAAATATCTTGCTTTTATTCCTGCTCTTTCAGTGACAGAAGTTAGGAATGCTATAACATCATGTTTAACCTCGGATTCTATCTTATGAATTCTACTAACATTAATTCTAGCTTTTTTTCTTACAATTGATGAAACACCTTTTGGAATTTGACCAAGTTTTTCCATAGCTTCTGCAGCTGCAACTTCGACATCTAGCCAAATTTTATATTTATTTTCCTCTGACCAAATATCAGTGAGTTTTTTTCTCGAGTATCTTTTAATCATTAATTATAAGTATGGGGGCTTTGAATAACCTTTAGCAGATTCTGTAAAGATTTCATAACCATTTTCTGTAATTCCTAATGTATGTTCAAATTGTGCTGAGAGAGACTTATCTTTAGTAACTGCAGTCCAACCATCATTTAACATTTTTACTGTATAATCACCTGCATTGATCATTGGCTCAATAGTAAAAGTCATTCCTGGTTTTAATTCCATTCCAGTATTTTTTGTTCCATAATGTAAAATATTCGGTGACTCATGAAATGTTGTGCTTATACCATGACCACAAAAATCTCTTACTACTGAAAAACCTTTTTCTTCAACATAGGATTGAATTTCATGTCCTATATCCCCAAGTTTTATTCCGGGCTTTAAAATTTTGATAGCTCTCATCATTGATTCATAAGTTGCATCAATTAAATTATTAATTTTCACAGAAGTTTTTCCAATACAAAACATTCTACTAGTATCACCGTAGTGTTCATCAACTATTGCTGTAACATCCACATTGACAGTGTCACCTTCCTCTAAAATTCGATCCTCAGAGGGTATTCCGTGACAAATAACGTGGTTAAGAGATGTACATAAAGATTTTTTAAACCCTCTATAAAAAAGTGGGGCAGAGTATCCACCATTATCTCTTATAAATTCGTATCCTAGTTTATCTATATATGCTGTAGAGACCCCTTCTTTAATGTTGTCATTAAGCATATCTAAAGTTTGAGCTGCAAGCTTTCCTGCAATTCTCATTTTTTCAAATTTTTCTTTATAATTATTCATTCACAATCTTAAGTTTTTTTTCAATAATAATTTCTTTTGCACTAATTTTACATCTGTAAGCTAAAAAATTAACACCAGCTTTTTTAGCAATTAAATAATTTTTATAATATTCCTTATCTATATCTTGAGCTATCTTAAAAAATTCCATATTTTGGACCTGAACTAAAAATACTAAATAAGCTTTATACCCTTCTTTTATGGCATCAATAAGAGTAAGTAAATGCTTTGAACCTCTGCTAGTTATTGCGTCAGGAAATTCGGCAGTTTTTTTATCCCTAAAAAGAGTGACATTTTTAACTTCAATAAAAATTTTTTGATTTCTTTTTTCAATAAAAAAATCAAATCTTGTTTCTTTATTAAAAAAAACCTCAGGTTTTATGTTTTTACTATTCTTAAGCTCTTCAATTAGATTGTTTTTTAATCCATGATGAACAATTTTGTTGGCTATATGAGTATTAACACCCACTAAATTTTTTTGAGCTTTTATTATTTCTAGTCCATATTTAAGTTTTCTTTTGGGATCATTGTGCTTTGAAAGATAAACTTCATTACCTTCATCAAGAAGGCCTTTCATTGAACCAGTATTTGGACAATGAGCTGTCACTATTTCTTTATTAATCTTAACATCAGCAAAAAAACGTTTATATCTTTTGATTAATTTGCCTTTTATTAAAGACTTGGTAAATTGCATTTGTAAATTATACATTTAAAAAATGAAAAAAAATACAAAAGTTAATTCAGCAATATTGATTATTGGTAATGAAATCTTATCAGGTAGAACACAAGATACCAATACTAGCACACTAGCGAAATGGTTAAATTCAATTGGTGTTCAAATAACCGAAGTAAGAATGATTCGAGATATTAAAAAAGAAATAATTGATACTTTAAATTTTTTAAGAACAAATAATGATTATGTTTTTACAACTGGCGGTATAGGGCCAACTCATGATGATATTACCGCTGAATCTGTCGCGAAAGCTTTTGGTGTTAGTTATGAGATGCACAATGAAGCTTATAAAATTTTGGAGGCTTATTATAAACCAGGTGAATTTAACGAAGGTAGACAAAAGATGGTATGGATGCCAAAAAATGCAAAATTAATATTAAATCCAACAAGTGGTGCGCCAGGTTTTAGTATTGAAAATGTATTTTGTTTGCCTGGTGTGCCTTCAATATTAAAATCTATGTTGGGAGGATTAAAAAATGATATAATAGGGGGGAAACCTATATTAAGTCATACTATTAGCTTACGTACTGTAGAGAGTGAAATTGCAAATTCTTTAACTAAAGTTCAGGATAAAAATAAAGATGTAGAAATAGGAAGCTATCCTTTTTTTCAAGCAGGTAAATTAGGTGTTTCAATTGTAATTCGTTCTGAGGATCAATCTAAAATTGATATCTGTAATTTACAAATTTTAGATTTTGTAAAAGAAAAGAAAATTGAGATAGTAGAGAGATAAATGCTTTATTTTGCTTATGGAAGTAATCTTCATCATTTTCAAATGAAACGAAGATGTAAGGATAGTATTTTTTTAAAAAAAATTAATCTTAAAGATTTTAAATTAACTTTTAGAAGCAAGTATAGGGCTGCAGATATTGAACCTAAGAAAAAATCTATTGTACCAGGTGGTTTATTTGAAATTTCAAAAAGTGATGAAAGAAAATTAGATGTGTATGAAGATTACCCAAAATTATATAAAAAATATTACTTTAAATATTATGGAAAAAAAGTAATGACTTATACAATGGTTAAAAAATCACCATTTAGTTATCCAACTGAAAGATACTTAAATATTGTCAAAAAAGGTTATAAAGACTGCAAGCTTGATAAAAAAACCTTAATTCTAGCTTTAAAAGGCTAAAAATACCTTCTACACGTAGCGTTAAAAAAGTCTCTAAAATGTAAATTATTGTTGTTGTAATAATGTCACTATTATCATTTTAATGCAATTAATTGGATTTTTAATCGTTTTTTATTTGAATATAAGACCTGAATGTTTATAAAATCGTCTAGTTACGTAAACTAATATTTAAATATTAAAGGAATAACGATGAAAAAACTAATAACATTATTGTTCGCAAGTTTAATGCTGGCAACTTCTGCACAAGCTGCAGGATTGGTTGGAGTTAAGCTTGGAATGGGTGAATTAGACGCCGAAAATGATTCATACACAGCTGGTAGCACTACTGTTGCTGCGCAAAGTGGTGATGCAAAAAATGAGTATGGTGCTATATTCGCTGAAATGGAAATACCTTCAGTAGATGGTCTATCATTAGGTTTAGAATATATACCATTTACAGCTACTATACGTTTAGATAAAGGAGAATCTACTACTGGTGCTGAAGTAGATGATTACACTACACTGTATGCTTTATATATGAAAGAAACAGCAGATGGTAACATCTATTTTAAAGCTGGTTATTCTCAAGCTGATATCGGAACAGTTACTAACCCTAATGGAACAACTGTAAACTCTCAAGATGATAGTTTAGAAGGTCCTATGGTTGGGATTGGCTTCCAAAGCAGCGAGTTAGCAAATGGTATGGTTGCAAGAGTTGAAGCTACTTATACGGATCTAGAAGATGTGAGTATTACAACAACTTCAAATGGTTCTACAAGTGTTAAAAAAACAGGTCATGGTGAAATTACTACATTTTCTGTTTCTCTAGCAAAAAGCTTCTAATAAATATAATTTTAAGTTAATTTAAAAAGGGCCTTCGGGCCCTTTTTTTTTGAAATTCTTAATTTTCAAAGTTAATTCTTCAAAAATTAAATTTTCAACATTTTTCCAATCAGTGAAATTTTCCTGCTTAAAAAACTTTAGTTGTCTATAAGGATTTATATTATTGAATTTACCCCATCTCCAATCAGGGTATAAACTTAAAATACCCCATGTTTCTTTATTTAAACTAGCCGACAAATGTAACAGTGAGGTATCAACCGTTATAATTAAATCTAAATTCTTAATTATTGAAGCTACTTCGTCTAATTTATACTTGCTAAAATCATTTAATTTTAATGACTTAAAATAATCTAAATCTCTATCCCAAATTTCATTTTGCAAACAATAAAAATTTGCATCAAGATCAAAAAACCTTTTAAAAACTTCTAAAGGGATTGATCTATATGGTTCATTGGGTCCATTGAAAGAACCAGACCAAACTAAGCCAACATTTAATTTAGAGTTTGATATTTGATTTTTCCATTTAAGGTCTAACTGGTCGTTTGATTGGATCAAAAGATCTTTGAAATCTATTTTCTCATTGTAGAAAAATTTAATTAGAGATCCTAAAGCAATTTTAAAATCATATTTGTTATTTTTATTAGTATTAATTGTTTCAATTGATAAATTCTTCACATCTTGTTTAAATAAATTTTTGATATTTTCTTGAACAACAAACGTAACTTTTCCAGCAATTTTAGTTAATGGGATTAAGTATTTTGAAAATTGTATAGAGTCTCCCAACCCTTGTTCATTAAAAATAACAATACTTTTTTTGTCAATTTTCTCACCAGACCACTCTTTTAAATCTTTAAAAAAATCCACTCTCTTTGAATTTCTATGTTCGTAATATATCCATCCTTCATCAAAATTACCCTCATAAAGAGATCTAAGACCTAGATAATTATATAGTTCAGGATTTTCTTTAATTTGAGATTTTGATTGTTTTAAAAGTTCATTCCCTTTTTCATTTTCACCAATATTAAAATATAATCGTAAAAGTGTAATTAGAAACTTTGGTTTATCTTTGTTTTTTTCAAGGATTTTTATTGCTTCATTAATTTCGTTTTTAAGAATTAAATACTCAGCTTTATTTAAGATAAATTCTATAAAGTTTTCATCAACTTCTTTTGCATTTTGGTAAAATTTATCAGCATTAACAATGTCTCTTAATTTAATGTAGCAATTTAAGGTATTATTTAAAATTATCTTATCTTCTCCAAAACTTATAGCTTTTAGAAAATAATCTAAAGCAATCCTTGGTTTATTTTTCTTAAGGTACACACACCCAATATTGTTAAGTCCCTTTTTCTTATCTTGATCTTCATTATTTATATAAACTTCATAATATCTAATCGCTTCATCTAACTCATTATTAAGTTCTAATGCATATGCTAATTGATAATTATATTGATTATTTAAAGGATCACTTTTAACTAGTTTTTTGGCATAAAATAATAGATTTTTAAGATTATTTTTTCTTAAGCAAATTGAGTATAAATTTTTTATTGGATCTTCAAATTTTTCATCAATCTTTGCTGAACTTAAAAAATTAGTTTCCGCTAAATCTAAATTGTTTTTTAATAAGTGAATAACACCCATAAAATTAAGAATTATATGCATGTTCTTATTATTTTGACTTGACTCACATAACCCTAAAGCTTTGTCGAGATTTCTTTGTTTGATTTGTTCAACTATATCTTTAAATTCTGCCATTGTTTAACTCTCGATAAGAGTGATAAAATAAAAAAATTTTACTTATTCCTCTTGTTCATTTATAAACATTAGCATAAACACTCATGAAATGCATTAATGTCCTCAAGGTGAAATAATTAATGAATTCTGATTTTCAATTGGCTAAAGAAAATTTTGACAAAGGAAGTAAAAGTTTTAATGATGGCTTATATTTAGAAGCTGAAGAATATTTTACTTTATCTTTAAAACATTTACCCAATAGAGTGTCTACACTTTCCAGTCTTCTGATTACCAAAATATCTTTAAAAAAAATAAGTGAATGTGATGAAATTATATCAAAAATTAATTCAATTGATAAAAATTATCCACATGGAATATATGCAAAAGCACTTTATCATGGATTAAAACTAGATTTTTTAAAATCGAATGAAGAATTGCTATCAATTATTAATAAAAAAGATTTACCAAAAGAAAATTTGTCAACTTTTTATAATTGTCTTGGATTAAATTATACTAGATTATCTAATAATAAAGAAAGCATTCTATGTTACTTGAAAGCCATTGATTTAAACCCTGAAAATTATGAAGCTTACTTCAATTTAGGAACAAGATATTTATATGAAAATAATTTTAAAGAAGGATGGAAATATTATGAATATAGACTTAAAAAAAACAAGTTATCACACGATAAATATCCAAATAAAATAGAGGACATTACCCAAAAGAGAATTTTAATACGACATGAGCAAGGTTTTGGGGATACTATTCAATTTTCAAGATTATTAAAAAATCTAACGCAATATACTAAAGAAATAGACTTTCTTATACCTGAGCCTTTACAAGATTTATTTAATATAAAAAATATTAATATTATTAACAAATTAGATAATAATATTAATTACGATTATGAGATTTATTTAATGTCATTACCTTATTTTCTAAATCTAGATTTAGAAAATCCTCCAAAATCATCTTCTATTAATGAAGAGTTGTTAAATAAAAATGTTAAAGATAATAAAAATTTGAAAATTGGTTTGGCCTGGTCAGGGAATGAAAATTATAATTTTGATAATTTTCGTTCTCTTAAATTATCTTATCTTAAAAAAATATTAGATTTAAGAGATTCAAATGATATAAATTTTTATTGCTTACAAAAAAACATTAGAAAGATTGACCTGAATTATTTTAAAGAATTAAATATTAATTATTTAGGTGATCTTAAATTTGCAAACTTAGCTAAAGAAATTTGTAAAATGGACCTCGTAATATCAAGTGATACTAGTATACTTCATTTATCCTCAAGCCTAGGTGTTAAAACTTATGGATTATTATCTTTTGTGGCTGATTGGAGATGGGCAGATAATAAGATAAAAACTAATTGGTATGATAGTTTGGAAATATTTAGGCTTAAAAAAGATCAATCATGGGAAGATCTTTCAGAAAAAATTGCTGGTATAATTAAAGAGATAAAATAAAAAAATTTTACTTATTAGACTTGTTCAATTATAAATATTAGCTTAAATACTCATGAAATTCATTAATGCCCTCGTGGTGAAATTGGTAGACACAAAGGACTTAAAAGCCCAGAGATTAACACTTTGATGAGTCATAGATGATACTTAAAATTATAAATGCAAAATCAAAAAAAGCCATAGGACTCCTGGCTTTACTGGCTTCATTAGGAAGTTTTATAGCAGATGTGCTTCAGCCATTAGCACCATTTTCTAAATATATTTTTTTTCTAGCTATACTTTTATTAATCATTTTTAGGTTATTAAATTTTTACAAAAAAGGTATTTATGAAAAATTTTCTTTTTTAATTATCTTTTTTTGGTTAGTTGCAATTATGAGTGGTGCTGTTTATTTAACAAAAAAAAATTCTTTCAAAAAAAATGGTTTATTTGCAAACCTTTTCCCATCAATACAAGAAGTACAAAGTGATTTTGGTATAATAGAAAAAGACTTAACAGACATAAAAACCACCACAGAAGAGATAAAAAAAGACACTCAAGATATTACAAAAAAATTAGAGGATATTGAGCAAAAAATTGAAGGAGTTGATATAAAAGAAAATATCAAAAAAATTGATTATAGCTTATTATTTGGAAATGATGGAAGAATGTCTATCAATTTACAACCCATAGAAACTGTAAGAGAATTTTTTTACTCAATAGATGATAAAAATTATGAATCATTAGGTTTTACTGAAATTATTGATCCTAGAACTGGTCTAAATACACCGATTAATCAACTTTCTTTTCAAGAGTTTAAATTTATAAAAAGAACTTTTTATATAAAGTATTTAGATTTTAATAATAATTCTAAAGGTCCATTTAAGATTGAATTAGATTTAAAAGATGAATTTCTAAAAAGTGAAAAAAAATGGATTAAACAGAACAAGAAGTGGGTGAGTTGGGATTTGCGTGAAACATATTATGGTTATAACTTATTGGGTGTATTACCGTATAGATGTGCAATTAAAATGATGAATATCAAATTTGATCAGGGAAAGGTCACTAAAATAAACTTTCCTTCTTGTGAAAATGAGTTTAAAGAACTTAGAAAAAACTCTTATTGGACCAGTGTTAGAAATAAGAATCCAAATATAAAAGGTTTAATTTTATTCGAAAATCCTAGGTTTGAAAAGCAAGTTTCTAGTTGGAATGCTATTCCAGTTCCAAATACAAAATATATAGTTTTCTCTCACAAACAGACTGAATATGAAGAAGCTATAAAGGATGGTCCTTATATTTATCATCCTGAAATTAAAAATATAAAAATTCAAATTATTTTTTATGATGATGAAAGCACAATTTTCAGATCATTTGACAATCCGAAAATTAATTAATTTTTTAATTGTAATTAATTTTCTTGAAATATCTATCATAATTGATAATTCTTAGAATATGAATTTTCAACAATCTATAGAAAAATGTTTTAAAAACTATGCAAACTTCAATGGTCGAGCTTCAAGATCTGAGTTATGGTTTTTTTATCTCTTTTGCTTATTAGTTGGTATGGCAACTGGGGTTATAGATTTTATTATCGATCCTACTGGTAATTTTATTCTTTTTAATTCTATAGCTTCACTAGGTTTATTTATTCCTCAAATTTCAGCTGCTTGTCGAAGACTTCATGATACTGGTAAATCTGGTTGGTGGCAATTGTTATACCTAACAATCATTGGAGGTATTGTAGTAATAGTTTGGTTAGCAACAGAGACAACCAAGAAAAAAAATCATTTTGGTCCAATACCTAAAAAATAATTTAATTGTTTTTATTATTCTTAACCATAGCGCCTTCTTTTTTCATATTACTTTATTTAGTTAAAAGTGACCGTTTTCCTGAGCCAACAGAAAAGATAATAAAAACTTTTCTTTGGGGTGTTGCTATTATTATACCTGCGGCGATAGCAAATGATTTGTTAATAAGTAATTGGAACTTATTAAAAATTAATGATTCAATATCTCACTCTTTTTTATCAGCGGGACCTATAGAAGAAGGATTAAAATTTTTAATTCTTATAAGTGTAATTTCAAAATATAAGGATTATGATCACCCAGTAGATGGAATTGTTTATTGTGTTTGTTTATCTCAAGGTTTTGCGGCTTTAGAAAATATATATTATATTTATTTATTATATGGATCTTCATTTGAAATAGCTCTCTTAAGAGCTATTACAGCTGTTCCTGCACACGCAATGTTTGGTGCAATTATGGGGATTTTTTATTCACACCATTTATTAGCTAAGAAAAAAAAAGATAAAAAAAAGTTTTTTGTATTATCAATCATTGTACCTATTATATTGCATAGTTTTTATAATTATTTTATGTATACGTTTCCAATTTTAGCAATTGTCTTGCTTGCTTCAGGAGTCTACTACAGTTTCAAAGAATTTAAAAAATGGAATGAAAAAAAAATTAGAATTTAATTTCATTATTTTTTAAAGTATTTTCATCATCTTTATATTTATAACCCATAAGATTAAGAAGTGCATGGGAATTATAATTATCGATACGATCGACTCCAACAACTAGGTTAAAAGAAAATTTTGAAGAAAAAATAGAGCTAGAACATGTGCTGGATCTAATTGAAAAACGATACTCATTATCATATGGGTCAGAAACAGTAAAGAAATCTGAAATTTCTTTTTGATTTTTGTATTCATTTATTATTTCATTTTTGGCTATTTCGCAGCTTTTTTCATTCTCGTAAATTTCTTTTGAAGATGCAGTTATTTTTATAATAGGCTCAGGATTATCATTTTTATCTATGATTTTATAAGTATAAAAATAGTATCTTTTAAAGACATCATTCTTTATTTCAGGCAGAAATTCATATCGAAAAACTGATACTTTTAATTTATTAAAATTTTCATAGAAAAAGTCTACAGTAGGATCATCTCTATCTTTATCTAAAATAATTTCTTTATATTTTTTTTTATTACTTAAAAACCTTATACTGAATAGATTTGAATTTTTTTCGTTTTTATTTTTTCTCAATAAATCTTCTTCCAAATAGGCAATTGTTTTAGCTTGGTCATTTATATTAACTATACCTTGTTCAATTATTGATAAAATTTTATCTTTGTATGAAATTAGTAATTTTGATGATTTTTTTAGAGAGTTATTATGATTTTCATTTAATGAATAATTTAATAGTGTTCTGAAATTTGATAACTCTAAAAGAAAAACCTCTAAATTTTTCTCAGTTTGAAAAAATAAATTTTTACAAGTTTTATCTTTATTAATTTTTTTATTGTTAAGATCATCGTTTTCAATATTTATTAAACTGCTTTTACAAGAGTCTTCTAATTCTAAAAATGAAATATTAAATCTATTTATAAATGTTCTTGTATTCTTTATAGCATCAGCAGAACTTCCTTTTTGTTCAAAATATATATTTTTATAATTTTGATATTCCTCGTAAGTAAACCTTTTTCCAAACATACCTTTTTTTTCACCAGTTGCATTTTGGAGGCTATATAAAACTCTATTATAATGTTCAAGGAGGCCGGAACCACATTGGACAGCAACACATGTGTTAAAAGCATTTTCATTGTCCCTTCTAAAAATATCCTCATATCTATTAAATTCACCTTTGTTCCAGCTATTATAAATTAACTCAAAATCATTAGAGATTTTCTCAAAATTTGTAGAAGCATTTACATTAAAGATAAAAAATGAGGACAAGAAATATAAGTATAAAAATTTCATGTAAAATCACTTAACACTTTAGGAATATTACCATAACGGTTTTTTTTTGAATTACCGGTTGTACACCACCACACAAATAGAGGAATTAATCCAATTACTGTAAAGGAAAGCAAGAACCACCATCCACTTTTTCCAGTATCATGTAATCTTCTAAAGATAAGACTTAATTGAGGAATAGCTGTGGCAAAAAAAAATATTCCAGAAATTATACCCATTTCTTCTGGGTGGTAACCAATAATATATGTGTCTATTAAGTTTGTTAAAAAGTTTCCTAAAAGGATAAATAAAAAAAAGTACCAAAATTCAGATCTATTTGATCTTCCACTAAAATTTAAGTAATTTCTAAAGGCTTTATCTATTGCAAAACTCATCATAATAAAATATTAAACATATTTATATGGCTTTTGCACTAATTACATTAGAAAATAAAAAAACTCACCAACTTAAACAGGCTCCAATAGGTTTTTCATGGACAAACTTTTTTTTTGGTTTTTTCGTTCCATTATTTAGAAGTGATTGGAAATGGGCGGCAATATTTTTTGCTGTAGGTTGGGTAACTTTTGGATTTGGATGTTTCATCACTGCTTTTTTTTACAATAAACTTTACGTAGAAGAATTATTGAATAATGGTTTTAAAATAAAATCTCTTAATGGGGCTGATAAAGATTTAATTAAAGCACGTTTAGGGGTTACAAAGTTATAAGTTTTGTTTAATTTTATTAAAGATACATTTAATAAAACAATAATTGATTTAGAAAATCCAAAAATTTTAAAAACATTAATCTATTCAATTTTAATAACAACGATAATTGCAATCCTAGTTTTTATCTTATTTTATTATTTCTTATTTTCATCATTATTTAATCTTTCTGATCCATCAAATTTTGATGAAGATGGAATATTATATTATATTTTTAGTTTAAAAATTTTTACTGTGCTATTAGGCATAATTCAATTTTTCACCTCTTGGATATTAGTCTCTCTAATACTAGTTCCAATAGGTTCGATCGTTTCAGGTTTATTTGCTGAGAAAATATTTTTTAGTATTAAAGAGACTCATAAGTACAAATGGGAAAAAAAATTAAAAAAAAATGCATTTTATCTTTCAAATAAATTTGCTTTAATCGCTGCTATCAAAAGTTTTTTAATCAATATATTGATTCTTCCTTTATATCTGTTACTGCCGTTTGCTAACATTATTATATTTATTGTAGTCAATGGATTATTGATTGGTCGAGAATTTTGTGGAAACTTTTTAATTCAATTTTTTGAAAAAGAAAAAATTAAGTTAATTAATCTTCATTTAGACAATAAAATTTATGTTCTTGGAATGTTTGTTGTTGTATTATACACAATCCCATTTGTTAATTTATTAGCTCCTACAATAGCAAATCTTCTATTTTCACACTTGATTTTACAATCTAATAAAAGTATTTTTAATTAAATAAATCAAAAAAAGGGAGATATTATGCAAAAATCAAAAACTACAGCGGCTTTGCTTTGTTTTTTTTTAGGTGGATTAGGTGTTCATAGGTTTTACACAGGAAAGGTTGGAACTGGCATAATCCAATTATTAACATTAGGTGGCTTAGGGATATGGGCGATAATTGATTTTGTTATGATTTTAACGGGCTCGTTCCTTGACGTTAACGGTAAAAAACTTAAGTAAAAAAATATTTTTTTTTTTAATATTTTTTTTCAAAATGGAAGTGGTTTATTCTGAACCACTTCCATTAATTATTAACTATTCTCCTTCTGATTATGGAGCACTTACACAAAATTGGGGTGTAACTGAAGATAAAGATGGGCGAATTTATTTTGCAAATAACAATGGTGTATTAATTTATGATGGATTTAACTGGAAACTAATTGGTTTACCAAACTTCAAAAGTGCAAGATCAATTTCATCTGATAACAATGGCAGTGTTTTAGTTGGTAGTAGAGGTGAATTTGGTTTTATTAAGATAGATGAAGATAACAAGATTTCTTATAAAAGTCTTAGTAAAAATCTTCCTAATTATAAATCGAACGCAGCCATATATGAAACTCATGTACTAGATGAGAATTTAATTTTTTTTAGGTCTTACAAAAAATTATTTTTAGTTGAAAAACAAAAAGTTTCCGTACTAGATAATTCTTTCAAAGATAGAGTAGAGAGATCTTTTTTTACAAATCAAAAATTATTTGTATTTATAAGAAATACTGGCCTATATAAATTTGATAAGAATAATAAAAAGTTTAATTTAGTAAATGAGTCGAAATTTTTTGATACAAAATCAAAAACCGTCAATGGATTTCATATCATTGATGATAAAAAAATATACATAACAAGAAGATCAGGTATTTATATATTCAACAATAATGAGTTAAAAAAAATTGATTATAAGAATAAAACAATTAATGAGACCACTATATACAGATCATATCAATTAAAAAATTCTAATATAGCATTAGCTACATACGATGGAATTTTCATATTAAATAAATATCTAGAAATTATTGATCATTTTAATTCAGATAAAGGTATGAGATCAAATAATGTTAGATCGTTATTTGAGGACTCATCAGGAAATCTTTGGGCTGGACTAGATGATGGAATAGCAAAAATATTAATCAAATCTCAATTTAGATTTTATCCTAAATTATATGCCAAAACAGGCGGTACTGTTTATGACTTAAACCTTTTCAATAATAATGTTTTCATTTCATCTGCTACAGGACTTAGAAAACTGAGTAATAATAATGATGATTTAAATGCTGAATTTATTTCTGTGGCTAATGAAAATATAAAAAGTCAAACTTGGGCTATAGAACCTATCAATAATTCACTAGTAGTAGGACATTTAGGAGGTTTAGGAAAAATTGATGAAAATGAAAGTTATTCCCAAATTGTTTCTAAAAAAATAACTGGCACAATATATTCTTTAAAAAAATCAGAATTTTTAAAAAATAAATTTTTTGTTGGGTCTAAAAAAGGATTATTCATTTTTGATAATAGTTTTGAGGAATTTCAAAAGGTTGAAAATATAAAATCATCTATTTGGAGAATTGTTGAATTACCAACCAGAAAAGAAGTGTGGGTATTTAATGAAGCAAAAGGGATATTTAAAGTTAAATTCGATGAGAATGAAAAAATTTCTGTTAAAAAATTTACATCTGATGATGGTTTACCATCAAATAATAAACTCTATATCTCAAAATATAAAGATAAATTGATAGTTGGAACTAAATTAGGTACTTATGAATTCGACCATAAAATTGAGAAATTTATTAAAAGTAATTTTTTTTCTGAAAAAATATTAGGAAAAAACAAACATTTAATTAGATTGATATCAATAAATGATAAATATTTATTTCATACTGTTCATTATGAAAATTTTAAACGTAATCAAAAATTTTATGAAATAAAGAACGAAACTATCAATGAATTTCCAATACCAGAAGTATCAAAGAATGTTTCTGTTAAATACCACTATTTTAAAAAGGATAAATTATTTTTCACAAGTAATGAAGGAGTAGCAGTCTTTGATATTAATAGAAAGGAAATTGACAAAAAAAGTAAGAGTAAGGTTTTATTTTCTAAAATTTTAGTTAATAAGAAACCTATATTTTTTGGTGGAAATCAACAATCATACGATAAAGAGGTTTATAAGATAAAGAATATTTTTAAGTATAATGAAAATTCGTTTGATTTCTATTTTACAGCTACAGACTATTTAGATGAGCAAAGTAATTCTTTTAATACAAATATAGTTAATTATAAGGAAAAAAATGTTATTTTTTCAAATGATAAAAAATTTACTTATGAAAATTTAATTCCAGGCAAATATCTTTTAGAAGTAAATTCAAAAAATGCTAGAAATAAAGATTTACCATCACTTAATTACGAATTTGTAATCAAAAAACCCTGGTGGCAAACTGCCTATTTTTATATTGGTGAAATTATATTTTTTATGATTTTGCTTTTTTTTACAATTATATCTAAGCAAAATAACAAATCTCAAAAATATGCTACCGCTTTGACTTTTATTATGATCCTAATTTTATTTGAATACATTAATTATTTTTTAGATCCTCTTTTTTATAATTTGACAGGTGGAGTTCCGGTATTCAACATATTAAGCAAAGTGTTATTAGGAGTTTTATTAAAGCCAATTGAAAATTTAGCTGACAAACTTCTCTTAATGTCTTCTCAATACCTAAAAAGATAAAAAATTTTTATTTATTTGGCTGATATTTTTAAGTTTTTTATTTTTTCTTCTAATAAAGAAATTGCTTTATGAATTTTGTCTTTTTCATTTTTACTTAGAGAGGCTCCTAGGTCACTTTTAGGATCTAATGCAGACTCTGTTAAATCCATAATATCACCTAAACGTCCACCAATATTCATGAGAATAGAATTGATATTTTCAAAGTAATTAGCTTGATTCATAATTTCATGTAAATTTGTACTTATGGCATCAAACAATGGTGTACCTTTAGACTTCTTTAGTAATAACTCATCTATGCTGAGTGCATCATTGATTGTTAATGAATGATTGTGATCGTCAGGATCTCCACATTTAAAAAAATGTGATTTACTTTTATTTGTAGCACTTTTTAATTCTTCTTCAGTTAAATTTTTAAGAGCATTCTGCAATGCAAACTCAACTGTGTTGGGCTTTCTTAATTTGGTCATCTGATTATTTATACCATTTTTAGGTGAAAAATATAACTAACTATTTCACTATAAAATCAAAAAAAAATTTCTAAATTGAAAGTATGTTTAAGATAATAAAGTTAATTATATTTACGTATATGATCTATTCTTCAGTATTAGTTACTTTTGGATATGCCAGAGAATATGAAAAAGGTAAGCAAATAATTAGCAATATAATTAGTGAAGATTGTAAGAAAAATAATAAATGCATTAATTCTATATTTGAATCAGAATTAAAAATTTCAACAAATATTTTTCTTTTAGGGGTAATTGATAAAATTGAGGATTATTTGCCGACTTTTATTAATGAATTTAAATTAGATATTCAAAGGAGCTTAGGTGTTAAACTTTAAAAAAATTTCATTATTTATATTTTTTTTATCTTTAGTAAGTATTAATAATCTTAATGCTAGAACAGTTTGTAACTACAAGGTTACTACAATTACAGAGAATAATGTAATTAAGGGTCATCGAGAAATAAAAAATTGTGAGGAAACAAAAATAACAGGTGAACAATTTAATTTTGTGGAGTCTGTTTTATCAAGTCCACAATATGAAACAACTCTAATAATGTTTTTAAGTATAGTTTTAGAGTCAATATAAACATAAGGAAAAGAAAAATGAAATATATATCATTAATTTTAATAACAATTCTTACAGCATGTTCAAGTAACTACGCTGAAAAGAAAACAATAATAAATGGTAACAGCGATTTATTAAAACTTAATGCAGAAATTTGTAATAAGTTTAAAAGCAATGAATCAAAAACTTATGGTTGTGGATCTGGATTAAGTTCTGATTTAGAAGTTTCAAAAACTAAGTCACTACTTAATGCAAAAGTAAATGTTGCAGATATTGTTGGATCTTCAATTTTGAAAAGCGAAAAACAAACTAGAACAGAAAGTGCCAAAGGGGTTAATAGTAAATATCAAACCATTGAAGAGAATAAAATCTTAGAAACATCTTTGAATAATTATAAAGTTGTATTTACAAAAACTTTTAAAGAAGGAAATAAATTTAGAACATATACGGTAATAAAATATGAAACAAAAGCTTAAGAATATAATATTAATTATTTTTTTGGTTTTATTTTGCAATACAAATATTTTTGCAGCAAATGATATAGATCAATTTAATAATGTAAAAAGTAATATATACAAAGTAAAAAACAGTGTATTCAAATGGGTTATTGATGAATGGCATAATACTGTTGAATTTCAAAAAAATAGTTTTAATCAAATGAAAATTCAAACAGAAAATAACAAAAAAGCTGTAATTAAACTTTTTACCACCTCTAAATAATCAGACACAAAGGACTTAAAAAGTATTCGTTTTTACAATTAAGTAAATAAAATCAACATTTCTAGTTAAAATCACTCTCGTGTAGTTCTCGTGTAGTTCGTAGAAAAAGTGGTTTTTAAACTACACGATTAGTAAAAGTTTGTTATAATACTTTACGAGGTTATTAAATGTCAAATCAAGAAGTTAATACGTCAAAAGAGTTTATCGAGCAAGAAGAGCGTATAAAAGAATTATCTAAAAAAAATAAAAATAAAAAAAACAATGATAACAAAGGAAATTTATTAGGAATTTTGTCAATTGTTTTTGGTATTTTGGGTCTTTTGAATTTTGGTTTTGGTTTTCTTTTTGGTGTATTTGGAATAATTTGTGGATTTTTAGGCATGAGCAGAGATGAAAATGGAACTATATCTATAATTGGAACTATTCTTTCATTTATTTCTGTAATTTTATCTATGTTAATTTATTTTGGTTTTAAAAGTTTATTTAGTTAAAAAATATTAGCATCAAGAGTTTAATTCTAAACTTTAATTAACTACACGAGAAATTAGTTGTTAAAACTGACTTCTATTCATATAATCAGTCGTGTAGTTCTCGTGTAGTAGAACTTTCAAAATTAGTTTGAATATTAATGTTAAATAAAGTAATTAAATCAACTTTAATAGATGCCCTCGTGGTGAAATTGGTAGACACAAAGGACTTAAAATCCTTGCCGCTTGCGGAGTGCCAGTTCGAGTCTGGCCGAGGGCACCACTCCAGATGAAAAATATCCAAATAATTTCTGATACAAATCAAAAATCGTTAAAGATTAAGTCTCAACTATTAAATAAATTTAAAAAAATTAAAATTATTAGACCCAATACAGTAATTGTTATTGGTGGAGATGGTTTTATGCTTCAAACATTAAAAAAAAATAAGAAATCAAATAAATTTTTCTACGGTATTAATTCAGGAAATTATGGATTTCTAATGAATAAATTTTCAACAAAAAATACAATTAAAAATTTATCTAAAGCTAACATGATTACAATTTCGCCACTAGAGATGACTGTAAGAAATAATAAAAATCAAAATAGAAAATACTTAGCAATAAATGAAGTCTCAATTTTAAGACAAAGTAGACAAGCAGCATTTTTATCAATTAATCATGGATCAAAAACAATTATTAAAAAATTAGTTTCTGATGGAGTTTTAGTTTCAACACCAGCAGGAAGTACCGCTTATAATCTTTCAGTCCACGGTCCTATATTAAGTTTGAATTCAAATAAATTATCTATTTCTCCTATAAGTCCTTTTAGACCACGTAGATGGAAAGGCAAAATTGTCAGTGATAAATCAAAAATAACTATCATGAATTTAAACCCAAAAAAAAGACCTATAAGTGCTGTAGCTGACAACATTGAAGTAAGAAATGCAAAAAATGTTATTATTAAAACTAATAAAAAAATAAAATTTAATTTATTATACGATAAAAATAGAAGTCTTCAAAAAAAGATCAAGATAGAACAGTTACGTAGAGAAACCTCTTAATGATGGTGCCCCCGCACGGATTCGAACCGCGGACCTATTGATTACAAATCAATTGCTCTACCAGCTGAGCTACAAGGGCATGCGCAATAATTATTAAGTATTTAACAATTAATCAACTCTTTTTTTTAAGATAGGTTAAATGATGAAACACAATTGCTGCACTATTTGATATGTTTAAGCTTTCAACTTTTTTACTTATGTCTATTTTAACCAAAAAATCTGCATATTTAGATGTGTGTTGATGCATACCAAAGCCTTCAGATCCAAAAACTAGAACGTTATTGCCTTTCCATTCAATATTAGTAAAACTTTGTTTTCCATTATTATCAAAACCATATATCCAAAAATTTTTATCTTTTAAGTTTTTTAATGTTGAATTGATATTTGATACTTCAAATATATTTATGTACTCAATAGCTCCACTAGCTGCCTTGTACATTAGTTTACTTTCACTAGGAAAATTTCTTTCTTTAATTAATATTCCATCTATATCAAAAGAGGCAGCACTTCTTATTAATGATCCTATATTTCTTGGATCTGTAACACCATCTAAACAAACAAGAGTAATATCATTATTTTCTTTGATAAATTCTTTTAGGATTGGTTTTTCAAGGTGTTCAATTTCAGCAACATAACCTTGGTGTAATAAGTTTTCCTTAGTACTATATTTGTCTAATTCCTTTTTTGTTTTAAAATAAACCTTCACATCATCTAGTAAGTTTTTTTTAGGGTTTTTTCTGTGAATGTTTTTCTTACTTTCCTCTGTTAGAAAAACTCTTAAAACCTTTCTTTTTGGGTTTCTTAAAGCCTCCATAACAGCATGTTGACCAATGATAAAAAAAGAGGATTTATTCATAAAATTACCTATATTTTACACGTTTTTTTTTAATATTTCCCTACTAAATCACGTGTTGCATTTGCACAAATAAAATATATAAAACGCATGTTGTTTGAAGCTTTATTGAACAAGGGGACGCTTCCCCTAAGGGAGGGGTTCCAGAGCGGTCAAATGGGGCGGGCTGTAAACCCGTTGACTTCGGTCTTCGAAAGTTCGAATCTTTCCCCCTCCACCATTCAATAAATATTTTAAATAATACTGGAGTGTTATTCTTGGGGTTGTGCGGGTGTAGTTCAATGGTAGAACGCTAGCCTTCCAAGCTGGATGTAAGGGTTCGATTCCCTTTACCCGCTCCAAGAATAAAATGAAATTAAAAAAAAAGAAATGTGAGGAATAAAAGTAATGTCAAAAGAAAAATTTGTAAGAAATAAACCGCATTGTAACATTGGTACAATCGGACATGTCGACCACGGTAAAACAACTTTAACTGCAGCTATCACTAAAGTTTTGTCTGAAACTGGTGGAGCTACAGCGATAGCGTATGATCAAATTGATAAAGCTCCAGAAGAAAAAGAAAGAGGAATTACAATTTCAACTGCGCACGTTGAATATGAAACAGAAAAAAGACACTACGCGCACGTAGATTGTCCAGGTCACGCTGACTATGTAAAAAACATGATTACTGGTGCTGCTCAAATGGATGGTGCGATTTTAGTTGTTAATGCTGCTGATGGTCCAATGCCTCAAACAAGAGAGCACATTCTTTTAGCAAGACAAGTTGGTGTTCCTGCAATTGTTGTTTACTTAAACAAAGTAGACCAAGTAGATGATAAAGAAATGATCGATCTTGTTGAAGAAGAAATTAAAGAATTATTAACTTCTTATAAATTTCCAGGTGACAAAACTCCAATAGCTAAAGGTTCAGCATTAGCTGCTGTTGAAGGTAGAGATGATGAAATTGGAAAAAATTCTATCTTAGAGTTAATGAAAAATGTTGATGAGTTTATTCCACAACCTGATAGACCAAAAGATAAAGACTTTTTGATGCCTGTTGAGGATGTATTCTCAATTTCAGGAAGAGGAACTGTTGCAACTGGAAGAGTAGAGTCTGGTGTACTTAAAACAGGTGATGAAATTGAAATAGTTGGAATAAAAGATACGAAGAAATCAGTTTGTACTGGTGTTGAAATGTTTAGAAAACTTTTAGATTCTGGTGAAGCTGGTGATAACGTTGGTGTACTTTTAAGAGGTGTTGAAAGAACTGACATCGAAAGAGGTCAAGTTCTTTGTAAACCAGGATCTGTTACACCACATACTAAATTTGAAGCTCAAGCTTATGTGCTTAAAAAAGAAGAGGGTGGAAGACATACACCGTTCTTTACTAAGTACAGACCGCAGTTTTATTTTAGGACAACAGACGTTACTGGAGAGGTAGAATTACCATCAGGAACAGAAATGGTTATGCCAGGTGATGATGCTAAATTTACAGTTAAGTTAATTACCCCAATTGCGATGTCTGAGAAATTAAACTTTGCTATACGTGAAGGTGGTAGAACTGTTGGAGCTGGAGTAGTAACTAAAATTATAGAGTAAGCTCTATATAGGAGTGTAGCTCAATTGGTAGAGCGCCGGTCTCCAAAACCGGAGGCTGAGGGTTCGAGTCCCTCCGCTCCTGCCAATTAAGCTATTATAAAAAATATGAAAAACCCGATTAAATTTATTCAAGAAGTTAAGCAAGAGGCTTTTAAAGTTTCTTGGCCAACAGGTAAAGAAACACTTCAGGGAGCTTTAATGGTTTTTGCTATGGCGGTAGTAATGTCTTTATTTTTTCTTTTATTAGATCAGGTTTTAAAATTTTTATTAGAAATTTTATTAAAGGTTAGTATTTAATGAAAAATTGGTACATTGTTCAATCCCATTCTAGCTTCGAAAATAAAGTAGCTGGACTTATTAAAGAAGAGGCAGATAAAGCAAAAATTTCTGATAAAATTGAGGAAATTATTGTACCTACACATGATGTTACTGAAGTGAAAAGAGGTAAGAGAGTACAGAGAAAAAAGAAATATTTTCCAGGTTATGTTTTAATTAAAAGTGAAATGGATAATAGCATTTATCATATGATTAAAAATATAAAGAGAGTTAGTGGTTTTTTAGGTACTAAAGGTATGCCTGTTCCAGTATCAGACAAGGAAATAGATAAAATTTTAGGTCAAATAAAAGATGGTGTAGCTCAGCCAAAATCTGCTATAGAATACGCCGTTGGTGAAAAAGTACAAGTTATAGACGGACCTTTCGCATCTTTTAGCGGTATGGTTGAGGAAATTGATGAAGAAAAGTCTAGACTAAAGGTTTCAGTTTCTATATTTGGAAGACCAACACCAGTTGATTTAGAGTATAATCAAGTGGAGAAAGTAAGTTAATTTAATGGCTGCAAAAAAAGAAATAAGTGGGTTTATAAAATTACAAATTAAAGGTGGTCAAGCTAATCCAGCTCCACCAGTAGGACCAGCTCTTGGACAAAGAGGTGTGAACATAATGGAGTTTTGTAAGGCTTTTAATGATAAGACTAAATCTTTAGCTGGAAAACCTGTTCCAGTAGAAATTACAGTTTATAAAGATAAAAAATTTGATTTTAAAATTAAATCACCTCCAGCTTCATTTTTTATAAGAGAAGCAGCTAAACTTAAGAGTGGCTCAAAAGAACCAGGAAGAAATATAGTTGCATCAATTACAAAAAAACAAGCTGAAGAAATTGCAAAACAAAAGATGAATGACTTAAATGCTTTGGATTTAGAACAAGCAGTTAAAATAATTGCAGGTTCTGCAAGATCAATGGGGATTGAGGTAAAAGAATAATTATGGTTTCAAAAAGATATAAAAAATTGCCAGAAAAAACTTTGGAACTTACTCCTGAAGTAATAGAAAAAGTTTTACCTGTAGTTAAAAAAAATTGCACAACTAAATTTGATGAATCTGTTGACTTAAGTTTTCAAATTAATAACAAACAAAAAAAAAGTGAAATTAATATTAGAACAGTTGTAAATCTTCCAGGTGGTACAGGTAAAAAAGTTAAAGTTGCCGTTGTTTGTGAAGATACAAAAACTAGCGAAGCGAAATCAGCAGGTGCAGATATAGTGGGTGGAGACGAGTTTATTGAAAAAATTAAAGGTGGTGAACTAAATTTTGAAAAGTTAATTTGCACACCATCAATGATGATTAAACTATCAAAACTTGGAAAAGTTTTGGGACCAAAAGGATTAATGCCAAATCCAAAACTAGGTTCTGTTACTGATAACCTGAAGAGTGCAATTTCAGATGCAAAATCTGGTCAAGCAGAAATAAGAAATGATAAAGATGGAAACATAGGTGTAAGCATTGGCAAAAAATCATTTACTGATGATAAACTAATTAAAAATTTTAACGCAATTTTAGAAACACTTGAAAAAGAAAAATCTAACAACACAGTAAAAGGTGACTTAATAAAATCTTCTTTTATAACTTCTACTATGGGAGTTTCATACAAGCTTAAGCTAGGAAAGAGTATTTAATTTTATGATGAATAAAGAACAAAAAAAAAGTTATATATCTGAAATAACCACTCAGTTTGAAAATAGTAAAGCAGTTATGGTTACTCATTACCAGGGACTTACAATGACTCAACTTGACGAATTAAGATCTAAAATGAGAGAACACGGTATAATTTTTAAAATTACAAAAAATAGAATAACAAAATTGGCATTAGAAAAAACAAAATGCAAAGATTTATCAAATTTGTTTACTGGACCAACAGCAGTTGCGTTTGGTGAAGACGCCATCATGTCTGCTAGGATTTTATCAAAATTTGCAAAAGATAATGAGAATCTGAAATTAATTGGTGGAATGATGGAAAACGAGGTTTTAGATCAAGCAGGAGTAATGAATGTCGCTAATTTACCAACCTTGAATGAAGCAAGGGCTAATATTGTGGGTATTTTGAATGCCTCTGCTTCAAAATTAGTAAGTATTTTACTTGCACGATCGGAAAAAATGAGTAGTTTACCCCCAGAAAATTCTGAAACACAACCTAAAGAGTAGATTATATGCCTGACCTAAATAAAATTATCGAAGATTTATCAAGTTTGACTGTGGCTGAAGCAGCAGATCTTTCAAAACAATTAGAAGAAAAATGGGGTGTTACTCCAATGGCAGCAGCAGCTCCAGCAGCAGCTGGTGGTGCAGCAGCAGCAGAAGAAAAAGATGAGTTTACTATTATGCTAGTATCTGCTGGTGATAAAAAAATTAATGTTATTAAAGAAGTAAGAGCAGCTACTTCACTGGGACTTAAAGAAGCTAAAGACTTGGTTGAGGGTGCACCTAAAGAAGTTAAAGCAGGTGTTCCGAAAAAAGAAGCTGAAGAAATTAAAGCTAAGTTAGAAGCTGCAGGCGCAAAAGTAGAACTTAAATAAATTAATAGGAAATTTTTAGTACTGATTAATTTAATTTTTAATCAGTTCGATAAATAGATGCAAATATCTTTTACTGAAAAGAAAAATATTAGAAAAAGTTTTGGTAAACTTAAAGAAAGTTTATCTATTCCCAACCTTATAGAGGTACAGAAAAATTCTTATGATGAATTGACTTTTTTCAATCCGAATGCTGGTGATTTAACTAAAGGATTTGATAGAGTTTTTAAAAGTATTTTTCCAATAGAAGATTTAAATGACAAAGCAACTTTAGAGTATGTTTCTTATAGACTAGAAAAACCAAAATTTGATGTTGAAGAATGTATAGCTAGAGGCTTAACATATTCATCCGCATTAAAATGCACTTTAAGATTAGTTGTATACGAAATAGATCAAGAAAATAACACTAAAGATATATTATCAGCTAAAGAACAAGAGGTTTATATGGGAGAAGTTCCCATGATGACCAATAGTGGTACATTCATAACTAATGGAGTTCAAAGGGTTGTTGTGAACCAAATGCACAGAAGTCCAGGAGTGTTCTTTGATCATGATAAAGGTAAAACACATGCTAGCGGAAAGCTTTTGTTTAATTGTAGAGTCATACCTAACAGAGGATCTTGGTTAGATTTTGAATATGATGTTAAGGATTTTTTATATTTTAAAATTGATAGAAAAAAAAAAATTTTTGCATCAACATTATTGTTAGCTCTTGGTTATTCTAAATCAGACATTATTAATGAGTTTTATGATAGTGAAAAGTTTACATATGACACTAAGAATGGAAATTGGAAAACAAAATTTAATCCAGAAAATTATAAAGCTAAAAATTTTTCTGAGGAGGTAGTTGATGTTAAATCTGGCAAAGTTGTAATAAAATTAGGTGAAAAGATAAACTATTTAAATGCCAAAAAATTATCTAACGATGGTTTAAAAGATATATTTGTTTCGAGGGAGTCTTTATATGGAAAATTTTTACATGAAGATATAAAAATTAGTGATGAAGAAGATGGTGTGTTTAAGATTGGTACTGAATTAAATGACACAATTATTCAACAAATTTTAGATTCTAATATCACTACATTAAATATATCAGTTACAAATTCAATTAATAAAGGACCATATTTACTTACAACAATTCTCAATGATAAAAATAATAATAAGGACGAAGCTATAACTGAAATTTACAAAATGCTAAGACCTGGAGAACCTCCTACTATCGAGATTGCGACTCAAATTTTTAATAATTTATTTTTTAGCTCTGACAGATATGATTTGTCTGATGTTGGTAGAGTAAAAATGAATTCAAGATTAAACTTAGAATGTTCTGATAAGATCACAATTCTTCGTAACGATGATATAGTTGCTATCATTCATAAAATGTTGGATTTAAGAGATGGCAAAGATGATGTTGATGATATTGATCATCTTGGAAATAGAAGAGTAAGATCGGTTGGTGAGTTAGTAGAAAATCAGGCTAGAATTGGTGTTTATAGAATGGAAAGAGCCATTAAAGAAAAAATGACAACTTTAGATATTGAGTCTGCTATGCCCCAAGATTTAATAAATGCAAAACCTCTAACAGTTTCATTAAAAGATTTTTTTGCAAGCTCTCAACTTTCTCAGTTTATGGATCAAACTAACCCTTTATCTGAAATAACACACAAAAGAAGAGTTTCTGCATTAGGCCCCGGTGGTTTGACAAGAGAAAGAGCAGGTTTTGAAGTTAGGGATGTTCACCCAACTCATTATGGAAGAATCTGCCCAATTGAAACACCAGAAGGTCCAAATATAGGATTAATAAATAGCCTTTCTACTTATGCAAAAATTAATAAGTATGGTTTTATTGAAAGTCCTTACAAAAGAGTAAAAGATGGAGTTGTCCAAGATAAAGTTGAATATCTTTCAGCAATGGAAGAAACTAAATTTACTATTGCACAAGCAAATACCAAAATTGACAATAATGGTAAAATTGTAGAGGAGTTAGTTTCTTGCAGACAAAATTTAAATTTTCTTTTATCAAAACCTGAAACGATTGATTATATTGATGTATCACCAAAACAATTAGTTTCTGTTGCTGCATCTTTAATTCCTTTTTTGGAAAATGATGATGCAAACAGAGCTTTAATGGGTTCAAATATGATGAGGCAAGCTGTTCCATTATTAAAACCTGAAGCACCATTGGTAGGTACAGGTATTGAAAGCGATGTAGCCTTAGACTCTGGTGTAACAATTGTAGCAAAAAGAGACGGTATTGTAGATAAAATTGATGGAAAAAGAATCGTAATTAAAGTAACTGATGAAACTGATTTTTCTAAGTCTGGTGTAGATATTTATAATTTACAAAAATTTAAAAGATCCAATCAAAACACTTGTATTAACCAAAGACCTTTGGTTAGAGTAGGAGATAAAGTAAAGACTGGTGATATAATTGCAGACGGACCATCAACAAAACTTGGTGAGTTAGCGTTAGGAAAAAATGTAACAGTAGCCTTTATGCCATGGCAAGGTTACAATTTTGAAGATTCAATTTTAATTTCTGAAAGATGTGTAACTGATGATGTGTTTACTTCAGTTCATATTGTAGAATATGAAATTATGGCAAGGGATACTAAACTAGGTGAAGAAGAAATAACTAGAGATATACCTAATGTTAATGAGGAAGCACTAAAAAATTTAGACGAGTCAGGCATAGTATATATAGGAGCTGAAGTTAATGCTGGTGATATTTTAGTTGGAAAAGTTACCCCCAAAGGTGACTCTGCGTCTGGACCTGAGGAAAAATTATTAAGATCTATCTTCGGAGAAAAGGCTATTGATGTAACTGACACTTCATTAAGAATGTCTAGAGGTAGCAGTGGAACAGTTGTAGATGTAAGAGTATTTAATAGACACGGTATTGAAAAAGACGAAAGATCAATAACAATAGAAAGAGCAGAAATTGAACAAGTTCAACAAGACAAAATAGTAGAAGAAGAGATTTTAGAGAGAAGCATTAAACAAAGAGCTGCACAATTTTTATCAGGAGAGTCTTTAACTAAAAAAATTAAAGATGTAGAAGTGGGATCAAAATTAGATTTTGAGACAATTAGTAAAATATCAATAAATGATTTATTCAAACTAACCCTTTCTAATTCAAAAAATGAGACAGCATTATTACAACTTAAAGATCAATATAATTCAGCAAAACAAGATATTATCGAAAGATTTGAAGATAAAGTTTTAAAAATTAGAAGTGGAGATGACTTGCTTCCAAGTGTAATGAAAATGGTTAAAGTTTTCGTTGCCATTAAAAGAAGATTGAGACCAGGGGACAAGATGTCAGGAAGACATGGTAATAAGGGAGTTGTAAGTAAAATTGTTCCAGTAGAAGATATGCCTTATCGAGAAGATGGTAGACCGGTCGATATTGTTTTAAATCCATTGGGAGTTCCAAGCAGAATGAATGTAGGACAAATTTTAGAAACTCACTTAGGATGGGCATGTAAAGAGTTTGGAGAACAAATAAAAAATTTAGTTAATGAAAATAATAAAAAAATCGAAAAAAGTGAAAAAATAGAAAAATTTTTAAAATCTGTTTATGGTGAAGAAATATTTAATCAAAAAGTTGATAAATTAAGTAAAACTGAATTCAAAGATTTATGTGAAAATTTACAAAATGGAATAGCTATTTCAACTCCTGTTTTTGATGGAGCAAAAGAAGCTAATGTTACTGAAATGTTAGAACTAGCTAATTTACCTAAGTCTGGACAAACCTATTTATGGGATGGTAGAACAGGTGAAAAATTTGATCGACCTGTAACAGTTGGAATTATTTATATGCTTAAACTTCACCATTTAGTAGAAGATAAGATACACGCAAGATCTACTGGACCTTATAGTTTAGTAACTCAACAACCATTAGGTGGAAAAGCACAATTAGGTGGACAAAGATTTGGTGAAATGGAGGTTTGGGCTTTAGAAGCTTATGGAGCGTCATATACTCTTCAAGAAATATTAACAGTCAAATCAGATGATGTCGCCGGTAGAGTTAAAGTTTATGAAACTATTGTTAAAGGTGAAGAAAATTTTGAATCTGGAATTCCAGAGTCATTTAATGTTCTTGTAAAAGAAATTAAATCATTAGCACTTAATGTGGAGCTTAATTAGACATGAAAAAAGAATTAACTGATTTATTTAAAAATTCAGAAATTACAGAAGCTCAAAACTTTAGTAGCATTAAGATATCTTTAGCTAGTCCCGAAAAAATTAAATCATGGACATACGGAGAAATTAAAAAGCCAGAGACAATAAACTATAGAACTTTTAGGCCAGAAAAAGATGGATTATTTTGTGCAAGAATTTTTGGACCTATTAAAGACTACGAATGTCTCTGTGGAAAATACAAAAGAATGAAGTTTAGAGGAATTATTTGTGAAAAATGTGGTGTTGAAGTAACTAAGTCAAACGTTCGTAGAGAGAGAATGGGCCATATTAATTTAGCAACTCCAGTGGCACATATTTGGTTTTTAAAATCTTTGCCTAGTAGAATTGCATTAGCGGTAGATATGAAACTTAAAGAAGTTGAGCGAGTTTTATATTTTGAAAATTTTATAGTTATAGAACCTGGACTAACTAGTTTACAAAAAAATCAACTTTTAAATGAGGAAGAATTAACAAAATATCAAGATGAATATGGAGAAGAAGCTTTTTCTGCAGGTATTGGAGCAGAGGCTGTACTTGAAATGCTTAAAAATCTTGATTTAGAATTAGAGAGAAAAAATTTAGTAAATTTTATTAAAGAAACAAAGTCAAAAGTAAATGAAGAACGAGCAATAAAAAGATTGAAATTAATAGAGTCTTTTATTGAAACTGGTCAAAAACCTGAGTGGATGATTATGACTGTCATTCCAGTTATTCCACCTGAGCTAAGGCCATTGGTTCCCCTTGATGGAGGTAGATTTGCTACTTCAGATTTAAACGATCTTTATAGAAGAGTAATAAATAGAAACAATCGTTTAAAAAGATTAATGGATCTTAAAGCTCCAGATATAATAGTTAGAAATGAAAAACGTATGCTTCAAGAGTCAGTTGATGCACTTTTTGATAATGGCAGAAGAGGCAGGGTTATTACAGGAACAGGAAAACGACCATTAAAATCTTTAGCAGAAATGCTTAAAGGTAAACAAGGTCGATTTAGACAAAACTTACTTGGCAAAAGGGTAGACTATTCAGGTCGTTCAGTAATTGTAGTTGGACCAGATTTAAAATTACATGAATGTGGACTACCAAAAAAAATGGCCTTAGAACTATTTAAACCATTTTTATATGCAAGACTAAATAAATTAGGCTTAGCATCTACAATTAAACAAGCAAAAAAATTAGTTGAAAAAGAAACCAATGCTGTATGGGACGCTTTAGAGCTTATTGTTAGAGAACATCCGGTTCTATTAAATAGAGCACCAACTTTACATAGACTTGGTGTTCAAGCATTTGAGCCAAAATTAATTGAGGGTGATGCTATTGAGTTGCACCCATTAACATGTGCTGCGTTTAATGCTGATTTTGATGGAGATCAAATGGCAGTTCATGTTCCATTAAGCTTAGAAGCACAATTAGAAGCACGTATATTAATGTTGTCTACAAATAATATTTTATCACCGTCAAATGGTAAACCAATTATTGTTCCAAGTCAGGACATGATTTTAGGTATTTATTATTTATCTCAGGAACCATTTACTGATAAACCAGTTGGATATTTTATAGATGCTGATCAAATAGAATTTGCTCTTTCATCTGGTCAGATCAAAGTTCATAGTACAATTGTTTCTAGATTTGAAACAGTAGATGAAAATGGAAATAAAAAATTTGAAAAATACACCTCGACTGCAGGAAGGTTTCTACTAGCAAACTTACTACCAAAAAATAAAGATATTAAATTTTCTTTAATAGATAGATTGCTTCCAAAAAAAGTAGTATCTGAAATAATTGATATAGTTTTTAGATTTTGTGGTCAAAAAACAACTGTAATTTTCTGTGATAAATTAAAAGACTTAGGTTTTAAACATGCTTTTAAAGCTGGAATCTCTTTTGGTAAAGATGATTTAGTAATACCTGAAAATAAAACACAATTAATCAATGATACAAAAAAATTGATTTCTGATTATGAGACTCAATATTCTGAAGGTCTAATAACAAGGGGTGAAAAATACAATAAAGTTGTTGATGCATGGTCTAAATGTACTGATAAAGTTGCAGGAGAAATGATGAAAGGTATCTCAGCAACAGAAAAAACGCCTGATGGATTAAAAATAAACTCTGTATTTATGATGGCTGATAGTGGTGCTAGAGGCTCTGCCGCTCAAATGAAACAATTAGCTGGTATGAGAGGACTGATAGCTAAACCATCTGGTGAAATTATTGAAAGTCCAATTATATCTAATTTCAAAGAAGGTTTAACTGCTCTTGAATATTTTAATTCTACTCACGGAGCTAGAAAAGGATTAGCTGACACAGCCTTAAAAACAGCAAGCTCAGGTTATTTAACCAGAAGACTTTGTGATGTTGCTCAAGATTTAACTATAACAAAGAAAAATTGTGATAACCCAGGTTTTATTGAATTATCTGAAATTTTAGAAGGTGGTAATGTAGTAGTAAGTTTATCAGAAAGAGCTTTAGGTAGAGTAACAGCATATGATGCAAAACATCCAATAACCGGTGAAGTAATAATTAAAAAGGCATCTATGATAGATGAAGCTGGATGTGATAAAATAGACTCTGCTGGTATAAAATCTCTTAAAGTTTTTTCAGTAATGACTTGTAGTTCAAAAGAAGGTGTTTGCGCAACTTGTTATGGTAGAGATTTATCTAGAGGTAAAATGGTTCATGTAGGTGAGGCAATTGGAATGATTTCAGCCCAATCTATCGGTGAACCTGGAACTCAATTAACTATGAGAACGTTCCACGTTGGTGGTACAGCTTCAGTTAAACAGGATTCTCAAATTGTAACTAAAAGTGATGGTATTCTTAAAATTATCAATTCAAACATACTTGAAGATTCAAAAAAGAATTTAATTGTAATGGGTAGAAATACTCAATTATCTATTGAAGATGCCAATGGAGTGCAAATAGCAATTTATAAAGTTGCTTATGGATCTAAACTATTTTTTAAAAATGGTGATAAGATAAAAGCTAATACAAAGATTTGTGAATGGGATCCATACACGACACCTGTTATTGCAGAAAAAAGCGGTATAGCAAGCTATGTAGATCTAATTGATGGTGTATCAATTCAAGAAACAACAGATGATGCAACTGGAATTTCTTCAAAATCTGTAGTTGATTGGAGATCACAATCAAAAAGTTCAGATCTAAAACCAAGAATAACTCTACGAGATGAAAAAGGAAATGTAATAAAGAAAGCAGATGATAATGAAGCTAGATATTATTTAGTTCCAGACTCAATTCTATCAGTTAAAGATGGTCAAAAAGTTTCCGCTGGCGATGTAATAGCTAGACTACCTAAAGAAACTACAAAAACAAAAGATATAACTGGTGGTTTACCAAGAGTCGCAGAATTATTTGAAGCACGAAAAGCAAAAGATAGTGCGATAATTGCTGAGAATGATGGTCAAGTTGTTTTTGGTAAAGAGGTAAGAGGCAAACAAAGAGTTTCTATTGTACCGGATGACGGTGCAGAGCCATCCAACTACTTAATACCTAAAGGCAAACATATTAATTTTAATCAAGGTGAAAAAATTTCTAAAGGAGAATATTTATTAGATGGACAACCTTTGCCTCATGATATTTTAAGAATTATGGGAATTAAAGATTTAACAGAGTATTTTGTAAATCAAGTTCAAGAAGTTTATAGGTTACAAGGTGTAATAATTAATGATAAACATATTGAAACAATTTTACGACAAATGTTGAAAAAAGTTGAAGTAAAAGTGAGTGGAGATTCTACGTATCTACCTGGTGAAATTATTGATAGAATAAAATTTGATAATAATAATGAAAAATTAAAATCAGAAGGCAAAACTCCAGCAACAGGCGAAAGAGTTCTTATGGGTATAACTAAAGCTTCTCTTCAAACTGAGTCATTTATATCCGCAGCTTCCTTTCAAGAGACCACAAGAGTTCTTACAGATGCTGCAATAAAAGGCAAAATTGATCCATTAAATGGTCTAAAAGAAAATGTTATTGTGGGTAGATTAGTTCCAGCAGGAACTGGTAATATAAAGAATAAGTGGAATAAAAAAGCCATCGAAGATGATAATAAATTTTTAACAGATCAAGAGAAGATCGAGCAGCCGGAAAACCAGACAAATCAATAAAAATAACCAGTTAATTAACTAGTTTTAGTTTGACAAAGACAAATTAATAAGTAATTTGGCGATGTTTTTGGTTGGAATGTAGTGTTAACTTTAGACACTAAACGCTGCCATGAATAACCTGTCAGTTATTTCATTCAAAAATATTAACAATTAAAACAAAATTTATGCCAACTATTAACCAGTTGTTGAGAAAAAAAAGAATTAAACAATTATCAAGGAATAAAGTTCCTGCATTAGAGAAGCAACCTTTAAAAAGAGGTGTGTGTGTTAAAGTTTATACTACAACTCCAAAAAAACCAAACTCAGCTTTAAGAAAAGTTGCAAGAGTTAGATTATCCAATGGTTTTGAGGTAACAGCGTACATACCAGGAGAAGGTCACAACCTTCAAGAACACTCAGTAGTTTTAATTAGAGGAGGCAGGGTTAAAGATTTACCTGGCGTTCGTTATCATATCCTGAGAGGTAATCTAGATACACAAGGTGTTGCAAATAGAAAAAAAAGAAGATCATTGTATGGAACTAAAAAAGGTAAATAATAATGTCTAGGAAAAAAACTCAACCCAAAAAAAATATTGTTCCTGACCCAAAATTTAACTCAACAATAATTCCAAAATTAATCAATAATATTATGTATGATGGTAAAAGAGGTGTTGCCTCAAAAATAGTTTATGATGCAATAGAAAAAATAAAAACTAAAACTAAAGAAGAACCAATAAATATTTTTAATGAAGCAATTAACAACATAAAACCTACTGTTGAAGTTAGATCGAGAAGGGTGGGTGGAGCGACTTATCAAGTCCCCGTAGAAGTAAAAAATAAAAGAGCCCAGGCATTAGCAATTAGATGGTTAATTGATTCTGCTAGAAAAAGAAAAGACAAACATATGTCTGATAAAATTTTTAATGAACTTTATGATGCGTACGAAAAAAAAGGTGCTGCAGTTAAAAAGAGAGAGGATGTGCATAAAATGGCAGAGTCTAACAAAGCTTTTGCGCATTTTAGGTGGTAAAAAAATATGCCCAGAACTCATACTTTAGATAAATACAGAAATATTGGTATCATGGCTCATATTGATGCTGGTAAAACAACAACAACTGAAAGAATTTTATATTATACAGGTAAGAGTCATAAAATTGGTGAAGTGCATGATGGCGCTGCAACAATGGATTGGATGGAACAAGAACAAGAAAGAGGAATTACAATTACCTCTGCTGCAACCACTTGTTTTTGGCAAGATCACAGAATTAATATCATTGACACTCCTGGTCACGTTGATTTTACAATTGAGGTTGAGAGATCATTAAAAGTTTTAGATGGAGCTGTTGCAGTTTTTGATGGTGTTGCTGGTGTTGAGCCTCAATCCGAAACTGTATGGAGACAAGCAGATAAGTATAAGGTTCCAAGAATTTGTTTTGTAAACAAATTAGATAGAACAGGTGCTGATTTTTTTAGATGTGTTGATATGATTAAAGACAGATTAGGTGCAAAACCGATGGTAATACAAGTGCCAATTGGTATAGAAGCTTCTTTAAGTGGTGTTGTAGATCTTGTTAAAATGAAAGCTCAAGTTTGGAAAAATGAGGCTTTAGGTGCAGAGTGGGAATACAAAGAAATTCCTGATGATTTACAAGAGATATCTAAAAAATATAGAACAGAATTAGTTGAGATGGCTGTTGAACAAGACGAGAAATTAATGGAATCTTATTTAAATGGTGATGAAATTAAAGAGGAAGATTTAATTAGATGTATAAGAAAAGGAACTTTAAATTTTAGTTTTGTACCAGTTTTAACTGGTTCTGCATTCAAAAATAAAGGTGTTCAACCTTTGTTAGATGCTGTGATAAATTATTTACCTAGCCCAATAGATATTGGTTCTATTAAGGGTACAAAACCAGGCTCTGAAGACGAAGTTGAAATGAAATTTGAAGATAGTGCAGGTTTTTCAGCACTTGCATTTAAAGTTGCAAATGATCCATTTGTTGGATCCCTTACATTTATTAGAGTTTATTCTGGAACAATTAAAACTGGAACTGGTATTTACAATTCATCTAAGGAAAAAGAAGAAAGAGTTGGAAGAATGCTTTTAATGCATGCAAACTCAAGAGAAGATATTAAAGAAGCTAATGCAGGTGATATTGTAGCATTAGCTGGATTAAAATACACTATAACTGGTCACACATTATGTGACGAAGAAAAACCTGTTTTACTAGAACCAATGGAATTTCCAGATCCGGTTATTGAAATAGCTGTCGAGCCAAAAACAAAAGCTGACCAAGAAAAAATGGGTGAAGCATTAGGAAGATTAGCTAAAGAAGACCCTTCATTTAGAGTAACATCAGATGAAGAGTCGGGTCAAACAATTATAAAAGGTATGGGAGAACTTCATTTAGATATTATTGTCGATCGAATGAAAAGAGAATTTAAAGTTGAAGCAAATGTAGGAGCTCCTCAAGTTGCATATCGAGAGACTTTAGAAAATGCTTCTGAAGTAGAATACACTCATAAAAAACAAAGTGGTGGAGCAGGACAATTTGCAAAAGTTAAACTCCTTGTAGAACCTCAAGAACCTGGTGCAGGTAGATCTGTCGAAAGTAAAATTAAAGGTGGTGCCATACCAAAAGAATTTATCCCTGGAGTAGAAAAAGGAATTGAAACAGTTTCAGATGGTGGAATTTTAGCTGGATTTCCATTGATTGATTACAAAGTTACAATTTTAGATGGTTTACACCATGATGTAGATTCTAGTGTGCTTGCTTTTGAGCTAGCTAGTAGAGCTTGCTTTAAAGAAGCTTGTACAAAAGGTACTCTAAAATTATTAGAACCAGTAATGAGAGTTGAAGTTGTTACTCCAGAAGATTATATGGGTGATGTTATTGGAGACTTAAATAGCAGGAGAGGTCAAATAAGTACTCAAGAGCAAAGAGGAAATGCAACAGTGATTACGGCGATGGTCCCACTAGCAAATATGTTTGGATATATAAACAATCTACGATCAATGTCCCAAGGTAGAGCTCAGTACACAATGTTTTTTGATCATTATTCAAAAGTACCACAAAATGTACAAGATGAAGTAACTAAGAAGATTGCAGGATAATATGGAAAAACAAAATATAAGAATAAAACTTAGAGCTTATGATAACAAAATTTTGGATGCATCAACTGAAGAAATAGTTAACACAGTTAAAAGAACAGGTGCTACAATTAAAGGGCCAATACCTTTGCCAACTAGAATTGAAAGATATACAGTTTTAAGATCACCTCACATTGATAAGAAAAGCAGAGAACAATTTGAGTCAAGAACACACAAGCGATTAATAGATATTATTGAACCAACACCACAAACAGTTGAAGCTTTAATGAAATTAGATTTAGCATCAGGTGTTGATGTAGAGATTAAGATATAATTATGAGTGAAATAGCTTTATTAGGAAAAAAAATTGGTATGACTAGAGAATTTTATAAATCTGGTCAATTAATTCCAGTAACTGTTTTAAAGATGGAAAAAGCAAGAGTAATACAAGTAATTGACAAAGAGAAGAGAGGCTATAACGCTGTACAATTAGGTTATGGAAAAATTAAAAATTCAAAACTTACAAAAGCAATGAAAGGTTTTTTTGCTAAAAAAAATACTGAAGCTAAAAAAAAACTTAAAGAATACAGAGTTTCTAATGTTGCAAATTATAAAGAAGGAAATGAATTTGGATTAGAGATATTTAAAGATATTAAATTTGTAGACACTAGATCAAAAACTATTGGTAAAGGTTTTGCTGGAGCAATGAAAAGACATAACTTCGGAGGTCTGAGAGCAACACACGGTGTTTCTATTTCGCATAGATCACATGGTTCTACAGGACAAAGACAGGATCCAGGAAAAGTATTTAAAGGTAAAAAAATGGCTGGACATATGGGTGATAAATTGAGGACTATGCAAAACATTGAAATTATTAAAACTGATCTTGAAAATGAATTGCTTTATTTAAAAGGCTCAATACCAGGAGCTAAAAACTCAGAGGTTTTAGTTAAAAGATCAGTTAAAAATATTAAAAAAATGACAATAAATGAGAAAATTCAAGCTGCTGAATTGGCTAAGAAAACTCCAGAGAAAAAGAAAAAATAATGAAATTAGATAAATTAAATTTAGATGGTAAAAAAAGTTCTATTGAAGTCTTAGATAAGATCTTTTCATCAAAAATTAACAAAAAACTAGTTAATAGCGTCTTGTATAAAACAAACGCCAATTACAAAGGACGTCACGCTAAAACAAAACAACAAAATGAAGTATCAGGTCCTACGTCTAAAATTTACGCACAAAAAGGAACTGGTAATGCAAGACACGCAAGTAGAAAAGCTCCAATTTTTGTTGGCGGTGGTGTTGCTCATGGTCCCAAAGGAGAATTGTCTTATAAAAAAAGAAAATTAAATAAAAGTGAAAAAAAACAAAGCATAGCTTCTCTAATAACTGACAAATATAAAAATAATAATTTACTTATATTTAGCGATTTCAGCACTCATATAAAAAAAACAAAAGAAATGAACTTGATTTTAAAAAAATTTGAAGTTTCTAATGCTATAATTATTTTAGATAAAACTTCTAAAGAAAATGTCGAAAAATCAATAAGAAATATTCCAAATATAAAAGTTACTGATATTAATCATTTTAGTGCTTTTGATATAGTTAAGTTTAAAAAGATTATATTTACAGAAACTTCAGTTAAAGAATTAGAGAAGAGGTATGCATAGTATGGATAAGATACATTTATACGATAAAATTTTATCACCAATGGTTACAGAAAAATCTACAAATTTATCTGAGCAAAATAAAATTGTGTTTAAAGTGCCATCAGGTGCTAATAAAAAAAATTTAAAAAATAATATTGAAAAAATTTTTAAAGTTAATGTAACAAAAATAAATATAATTAATAAACAAAACAGAACTAAGCTAACTAGAGGAAGAAAAGTAAAAGTTTCTGGATATAAAAAAGCAATTATAACATTAAAAAAAGGTCAAAGCATTGATCTAACAACAGGAATTTAAGATGGCATTAAAAACTTTTAAACCATATACCAAATCTACCAGAGGAACAATTCTTGTTGACAGAACAGGTCTTTGGAAGGGCAAACCTTTTAAAGCATTGGTTTCTCCAAAGAATGCCATGAAAGGTAGAAATAATAATGGTCATATTACTTCGATTAATAGAGCTGGTGGACATAAAAAAATGTATAGACACATTGATTTTTATAGAAAAAAATTTGATATGCCAGCAACTGTTGAAAGAATTGAATATGATCCAAATAGATCTTGCTACATTATGCTTGTAAAATTTACTGATAACTCACATGCGTATTACCTTGCACCTCAAAAAGTAAAAATAGGTGATAAAATTGAAAATGGATCTAAAAAAGAAATCAAAGTTGGTAACTGCATGCCATTACAAGATATACCAGTTGGAATAAATATTCATAATGTTGAAATTCAACCAGGTGGTGGTGGTAAAATTGCCAGATCAGCAGGGGCATCTGTTACTATTAGTGGTCTAGATGGAAATTACAGTTTAATAAAATTAGCCTCAGGTGAAGTTAGAAAAATTGACTCTAGATCTTTAGCGACAATAGGAGTGCTAAGTAATCCTGATCAAAAAAATATAAAGATTGGTAAAGCAGGAAGATCAAGATGGTTAGGGAGAAGACCACATACTCGAGGAGTAGTTAAAAACCCTGTTGACCACCCACATGGAGGTGGTGAAGGTAAAACAGCTGGAGGAAGACACCCAGTTTCACCTAAAGGTCAGTCGGCTAAGGGATTGAAAACAAGAGATAATAAAAGAACAGACAAATATATTGTTAAGAGAAGAAACAAAAGAAAGGATACCAAATAATGGCTAGAGCAGTTTGGAAAGGACCTTTTGTCGAAGAAAGTTTGATTAAAAAAGTTGATAAATATAAAATTGATCCAAAAAAAATACCTATTAAAACTTGGTCAAGAAAATCGACAATTATACCGGATTTTGTTGGTGTTAGTTTTTTAATTTATAATGGAAAAAAATTTATTCCAATAACTATTTCGGAAGATATGGTTGGTCATAAACTTGGTGAATTTGCACCAACAAGAACTTTTTTTGGGCATACACCAGCTGATAAAAAAGCAAAACCAGCAGAAGCAGAAGCTAAAAAATAATTATGAGTAAAAAGAAGAAAATAATTAAAGATAATAACAAAATAGTTAAATCTATTAACAACAATATAAGATCAAGTGTTAGAAAACTTAATCCTATTTTAAAAGGTATCGTTGGAAAAAAAGTTGATATTGCCATAAGAGATTTACAGTTTTCTGAAAAAAGGATTACTAGAGACATTAGAAAAACTATTAGCTCAGCAGTTGCTAATGCTGAAAATAACTTTCAATATGATATTGATAAATTGATAGTAAAAGAAGCTTATTGTGGAAAAAAAATAACAATGAAAAGATTTAGACCAAGAGCAAAAGGGAGAGCGGCACCAATTTTAAAGCCATATTCAAGTGTTACAATAATTTTATCAGAAGCAAAAAAAATGGAGAGTCATGGGACAAAAAGTTAATCCAGTAGGTTTTCGTTTAGGAATAAATAGAGGTTGGGACTCTGTATGGTTCGCTAAAAAGAAAGATTTTGGTAATTATCTAATCGAGGATTTTAAGATTAGAGATTATATTAAAAAGAATGTTATCAACTCAGGTGTATCAAAAGTTATGATCGAACGAACTGCAAACAAATGTTATGTTACAATTTATACTTCTAGACCAGGTTTCGTTATAGGAAAAAAAGGTAGCGATATCGATAAAATTAAAAATAATTTATCAAAATTCACCAAAAATGAAGTAACCTTAAATATTAAAGAAGTTAAAAAACCAGAGACAAATGCATATTTAGTCGCAGAAAATATCGCGCAACAACTAGTAAAAAGAATTTCTTATAGAAGGGCAATGAAACGAGCAATGCAGTCATGTTTGAGATTAGGTGCAAAAGGAATAAAGGTTTCTATAAGTGGTAGACTAGGTGGAAACGAAATAGCCAGAACCGAATGGCTAAGAGATGGTAGTATACCTTCACACACATTAAGAGCAGATATTGATTATGCAGAAGCAGAGGCCTTAACTACATATGGAATAATTGGAATTAAAGTTTGGATATATAAGGGCGAAGTTTTTGCAAAAGAATTTAGTCAAGAAACAAATAAAATTACACCAAAAGAGGAAAAACAATAAATGTTACAACCAGTTCGAACAAAATGGAGAAAAGCTCATAAAGGCAGAATTCACGGTACTGCATCAAGAGCAATTCGAATAAATTACGGGTCTTATGCACTTAAAGCTCTTACTCCAGATAGAGTGACTGGAAAACAAATTGAAGCTGCCAGAGTTGCGCTTACAAGACACATGAAAAGACAAGGGCGTGTTTGGACAAGAGTTTTTCCAAATATACCGGTTTCAAAAAAACCTATTGAAGTACGTATGGGTAAAGGAAAAGGTTCACCTGAATTTTATGCATGTAGAGTTAAACCAGGAAGAATTTTATTTGAAGTTGATGGTGTTTCAGAACAAATAGCAAAAGAGGCTCTATATAAGGCTTCAGCAAAATTACCAATTAAAACAAAAACTATAAAGAGATTTGCATAATATGAAAAAACAAGAAATTAAAAAACTATCAAAAGATCAAGTTTTGAAAAATATTGATAAATTTAAGAAAGATTTGTTCAATTTTAGATTTCAAAAAATGAATTCGCAAGTAACAAATCCAGCAAAGATAAATGAAACAAGAAAAACAATAGCTAGATTAAAAACAATTTTAAAAGGAAAATTAAATGCCTAAAAAAATATTAACAGGTGTAGTCGTAAGTGATAAACCAAACAAAACTATAACAGTTATGGTTGAGAGAAAATATTCTCACCCACTGCTAAAAAAAGTAATTAAAGTTAGAAAAAAATATAATGCACATGATGAAAACAATAAATTTAAAACAGGTGATAAAGTATCAATTGTAGAGAGTAAGCCATTTTCTAAAAATAAAAAGTTTGAAGTAATGGAGAACACAAAATAATGATTCAAGTACAAACAGAATTAAATGTTGCTGACAATACAGGCGCTAAAAAAATTGAGTGTATTAAAGTCTTGGGTGGGTCTAAAAGACGATATGCAAGCATAGGAGACACCATTGTTATAGCTGTAAAAGAAGCTATACCTAAAGGTAAAGTAAAAAAAGGTTCAGTTCACAAAGCTGTTGTTGTTAGGGTTAAAAAAGGAATTCATCGAGATGATGGATCTAAAGTAAAATTTGACAACAATGCAGCAGTCTTAGTAGATGATAAAGGTGAACCAGTAGGAACAAGAATTTTTGGTCCAGTAACAAGAGAATTAAGAAATAAAGGGCAAATGAAAATTATTTCATTAGCACCAGAGGTTTTGTAATGATTAAAAAAGGTTTAAAAGTTCGAATCCTATCAGGAAAAGACAAAAAGAAAGAAGGTGAAGTAATTGAAATTGATAGGCCAAATAATAGAGCTAAAGTTAAAGAAATTAACATGGTTAAGAAACACGTCAAAACAACTAAAGAAAAAAAAGGTGGAATTTTTTCTAAAGAGAGTTTCATTCATTTATCTAATCTTAAATTGATTGATGAGAAATCAAAAAATAAAAAAACTGAGGCTAAAAAATAATGACTCCAAGATTAAAAGAACTTTATTATAAAGAAATTCAATCAGCTTTAAAAACTCAATTTGGATTTAAAAATATATTCATGGGGCCAAAAATTGAAAAAGTAGTTTTAAATATGGGTTTAGGCTTAGATGGAAATGATTCAAAAATATTAAAATCATGTGAGGAAGATTTAGCAAAAATAACTGGTCAAAAACCTGTAATAACTAAGTTTAAAAAATCAGTAGCAAATTTTAAAACTCGAAAAGGTTCTAATGCAGGATTAAAAGTAACTCTTAGAAAAGATAAAATGTATGAATTTTTAGATAGATTAGTAAATATTGCTTTACCAAGAATCAAAGATTTTAGAGGCTTATCATCTAACGGATTTGATAAGTTTGGTAATTATACATTTGGAGTAAAAGAACATATTATTTTTCCAGAAGTAAGCTTCGATAGAGCTGATAAAGTAAGAGGTATAGATATAGTAATTGTTATATCAGCTAAAAATAAAGAACACAGTTTTGCACTATTAGAAAAATTAAATTTTCCATTTATTAAAAAAGGAGACAATTAACATGGCAAAGTTAAGTTCAATAAACAAAAACAACAAAAGAATTAAATTGTCAGACAGATTTTATAAAAAAAGAGAAAAATTAAAAAAAATTATTATGAATAAAAAACTTTCATTAGAAGAAAGGTTTAAAGCACAACAAAGATTATCAAAATTACCTAGAAATTCTGCTAAGGTCAGAGTGATGAATAGATGTCAAATTACCGGAAGACCTCACGGAGTTTATAGAAAATTAAAAATATCTAGAATTGCATTAAGACAACTAGGACTGCAAGGAAAGATACCAGGTTTAGTTAAATCAAGTTGGTAGAAAGGAAAATATGAGTTTAAGTGACCCAATTGGAGATATGATAGCTAGAATAAAAAATGCTCAAGAGAGGAGTCATAAAAAAGTTGAGTTACCTTCTTCAAATTTTAAAACAAAAATAGCTGATATTTTAAAAAATGAAGGTTTTATAAAAGACTTTAAAATAAACAAAGACAATAATAAATCTTTATTGTCTTTAGAACTTAAATACCACTCAGGTAACCCGGTTATTAGTACATTTGAGAGAGTTTCAAAACCAGGCAGAAGAATATTTTCAAGCGCAGATGGTTTACCAAAAATTAATAATGGTCTAGGTATCGCGATTGTTTCAACCCCTAAAGGTGTTATGACAGATATTGATGCTAGAAAACAAAGAGTTGGTGGCGAAATAATTTGTAAGGTATTTTAATGTCTAAAATTGGTAAAATAAATATTTCAATTCCTGAAAAAGTTAAAGTAGCTTTAGCTGGAAGCAATCTAAATATAGAAGGTCCATTAGGAAAAAAATCAATTAATATTGATTTAGATATGTTTAATCTTGATATTAAAGATGGAAAAGAAATTTCTATTAAACCAAAAAAAATTGATCAAGATACAAAAAGATTATGGGGAATGAACAGAAGTTTAATAAATAATGCAGTTATTGGATCAAGTGCTGGATACGAAAAAATACTTGAATTAGTTGGAGTTGGATATCGAGCTGCCTTAAAAGGTAATCAGCTTAATTTACAACTCGGTTATAGTCATGACATTAACTTTGATATTCCAGTTGGTATTAAAATAGCAGTAGAAAAACAAACAACATTAAAAATAACAGGTGCTGACAAACAACAAGTTGGATCTGTAGCGTCCAAATTAAAGACCTTAAGAAAAATTGAACCATATAAAGGCAAAGGTGTGAGAGAAAAGGGACAATACGTATTGAAAAAAGAAGGAAAGAAAAAATAATGAAATTAAATACCAGTAAAAGAAAAAGATTTAGAGTAAGTAATAAGGTTAAAAAAGTAGCACCTAAAGATAGGTACAGACTTTGTATCTCAAGATCATTAAAAAATATTTCAGCTCAAATAATTGATGATGAAAAAAATGTAACCCTTTTAGCAGCTTCATCTGTTGAAAAAGATATTAAAACAAGTCAAAAAAAGAATAAAACAGATATATCAAAAATTGTTGCAGAAAAATTAGCAAAAAAAGCACAAGAAAAAAAGATTACTAAGATTTATTTTGATAGAGGAATTTATAAATATCACGGAAGAGTAAAAGTATTTGCTGAAACTCTTCGTAAAAATGGAATGGAATTTTAAATATGGAAAATAATAGAGAAAAAAAAACTGACGATATAATAGAAAAATTAGTTCATATTAATCGAATTACCAAAGTTGTTAAAGGTGGAAGAAGATTTGGATTTTCAGCTTTAGTTGTAGTTGGTAATCAATCAGGAAAAATAGGTATAGCACATGCAAAAGCCAAACAAGTTCCAGATGCAATTAAAAAAGCAAATGAAATGGCTAGAAGAAAATTAATTCATATTCCTTTAAGAGAAGGAAGAACTATTCATCATGATGTTAAAGCAAAAGAAGGTTCTGGTAGAATAGTTTTAAGAGCAGCCTCAAAAGGCACAGGTATTATTGCCGGAGGTCCTGTTAGAGCAGTTTGTGAGGTTTTAGGTGTAAAAGATATAGTGGCTAAATCAATGGGCACGTCAAATGCTCATAATGTAATAAGAGCAACGATGAAAGCACTATTAAAACAAAATTCTCCTAAACAAATATCAACAATAAGAAATAAAAAAATTTCAGAAATTATTGAAAAAAGAGGCTAATGATAAATTTAAACAATAGAAACAAAATAAACAAAAGTAAAATTAGAGTCGGAAGAGGAATAGGATCTGGTAAAGGAAAAACATCAGGTAGAGGTGTAAAAGGTCAAAAATCTCGATCAGGTGTTGCGATTAAAAGTTTTGAGGGTGGTCAAATGCCTTTATACAGAAGGTTACCTAAGAGAGGCTTTAATCCTATCGGTAAAAAAAGAATTGCAATTTTAAATTTAGATAAGATTCAATCATATATTGATAAAAAAAGCATCAAAATCTCTGATACCTTAAATTCAGATTTATTAAAAAAATTAAATTTGATAGACAAAAATTCAAATAGGTTAAAGATATTAGGCTCAGGAGCTATTAAGGATAAAATTAATATTGAGGCTGATTTGGCCTCTAAATCTGCTGTAGAAAAACTAGAAAAAATTGGTGGATCTATACAATTAAAAAAATAATTTTTATTAAATGAGTGCTTCTTCATCAAGTAATGATTTAAGAAATAGAATAATATTTACACTAGCTATATTAACTGTTTATAGGTTTGGAACATTTGTCCCATTACCAGGTATAGACCCCGAACAATTAAAAATAATGATGGAAGGTAATCAAAAAGGATTACTTGGAATGTTTAATGTGTTTGCTGGAGGTGCAGTAAGCAGAATGGCTATATTTGCACTAGGAATAATGCCTTATATTTCTTCTTCAATTATAGTTCAGCTTTTAACTGGTGTTTCTGATTATTTTAAAAATTTAAAATCACAAGGTGAAACAGGTAGATCTAAAATTACACAGATTACCAGATATGGAACTGTTTTGCTTGCTACTGTTCAAGGGTATGGCCTAGCGGTCGGTCTTGAATCTTCAGTGGGACTAGTAATAGATCCAGGTTTATTTTTTAAAATTTCTACAGTGACAACAATTGTTGCAGGAACAATTTTTTTAATGTGGCTTGGAGAACAAATAACTCAAAGAGGAATAGGTAACGGCATATCTTTAATTATCTTTGCAGGTATTGTTGCTGAAATACCAAGAGCTTTAGTGACAACATTTGAACTTGGTAGAACTGGAGCAGTTTCTACTTTAATGATTTTAGCTATATTTATTTTACTAATTTTAACAATTTTATTTATTGTTTTTATGGAAAGAGCATTAAGAAAAATATTAATTAATTATCCTAAAAGACAAATGGGTAATAAGATGTATGGAGGAGAGTCCTCTCATTTACCTTTAAAAATAAATCAGGCTGGTGTTATTCCAGCAATTTTTGCTTCTGCATTACTTTTATTACCAGTAACTTTTTCGAATTTTAATTTTTCTGAAAATGAAACTTTTTTAAATATAAGTTCTTTTTTTACCCAAGGTCAACCTCTGTATATGTTGTTGTATGCTTCTGGAATAATATTTTTTACTTTTTTTTACACTTCAATAACTTTCAATCCCACTGAAACTGCTGACAACCTTAGAAAGTATGGTGGTTTTGTTCCAGGAATAAGACCTGGTGAAAGTACAGCTTTGTACATTGAAAATATACTTACAAAATTAACTACGATTGGAGCTTTATATTTAACTTTAGTTTGTTTAATGCCAGAATTTTTAATTGCTAATTATCCTATTCCTTTTTATCTTGGAGGAACTTCAATTTTAATTGTTGTTGTTGTTGCTATTGATACTGTTACTCAAATACAAACTAGATTAATGAGCTCACAGTATGAACAATTAATAAAAAAAACAAAATTTGGTAGATAGCTTGTGAATATAATCCTATTTGGTCCCCCGGGTGCTGGAAAAGGAACTCAAGCAAAATATTTAGTCAGTAAATTGAATGCATTTCAAATATCCACAGGAGATATATTAAGACAAGAAATTAAAAGGAATACTGAAATTGGAAAAATCATAACTAACGATATGAACGTTGGAAAATTCATTAGTGATGAAATAGTTAACAAACTTATCAAAGATATAATTTTTGATCCTTCAAAAAAAAATAAGTTGATATTTGATGGATATCCTAGATCTTTAAGTCAGGCCAAGAATTTGGACTTATTGTTAAATACTTCAAACCAAAAAATAGACTTAATTTTTTTTCTTAATGTAAATAAAGATACAATTATTGAAAGAATTGAAAAAAGAAAAGTTATCGAAAAAAGATCAGATGATGAATTAAACACAATACTTAAAAGATACGACAAATATATGGAAACCACTAGGCCTGTCTTAGATCACTATTCTAAAAATCCCAAATTTAATGAAATTGATGGAACACTTAAAATTGAAGAAATAACCGCTAAAATAGATGCTTTTCTTAATGTTTAAGACATTGACTTTAAAAGATCTTCTTATATAAAAGGCTAAATTTATCTCAAAATTTATGGCTCGTATTGCAGGAATAAATATCCCACAAAATAAATTAGTTCAAATTGGTCTTACTTATATTTATGGAATTGGCGACAAATTTTCAAAACAAATTTGTTCTTCATTAGCCATACCAAAAGAAAAAAGAGTAAATCAACTTACTGATGATGAAATTTTAAAAATAAGAGAATATATTGACCAAAATTTTAAAGTTGAAGGTGATCTTAGGAGAGATTATTCGCTAAGTATAAAAAGATTAATTGACTTAGCTTGTTATAGAGGTTCAAGACATAGAAAAAAATTACCTGTCAGAGGTCAAAGAACAAGATGTAATGCAAGAACTAGAAAAGGTAAAGCAATTGCTATTGCAGGGAAAAAATTAACACCACTTAAAAAATAGTTATGGTAAAAACAGAAAAAAAAGAAAATAAAGAACAAAGTTTAGAAAAAACTTCAAAAAAATCTGTCAAGAGCAGTTATTCAAAAAAAAAGAAAATAAAAAAAAATATTTTAAATGGAATTGCTTATGTTCAGTCTACATTTAATAACACAATTATCTCAATAGCAGATACTAATGGGAATGTAATCTCATGGGCATCCGCTGGACAAAAAGGTTTTAAGGGTTCGAGAAAATCAACTCCTTACGCTGCTCAAATTGCAGCTGATGCAGCTGCTTCAAAAGCTTTAGAGTTTGGAATGAAAACTTTATCTGTAGAAGTTAAAGGACCAGGCTCAGGAAGAGAAACTGCATTAAGAGCGCTTCAAGCTAGAGGTTTTAGAATTTTATCAATTAAAGACACAACACCTATGCCCCATAATGGTACAAGACCACCAAAAAAAAGGAGAGTTTAATGGAATTAGAAAATGTAAATGTAAAAAATTGGAAGTCGTTAATTAAACCGGCAAAACTTGATGTTAAAATTAGTGATGACTTAACTCATGCTACAATTGTCGCTGAACCCCTTGAAAAAGGTTATGGGTTAACATTAGGAAATTCTTTAAGAAGAATTTTGCTATCCTCAATAAGAGGAGCAGCAGTAACTTCAATTCAAATAGATGGCGTTTTACACGAGTTCACTTCAATAAAAGGTGTTAGAGAAGATGTTACTGATATAGTTTTAAATGTTAAATCATTAGCTTTAAAGTGTGCCTCTGAAGGAACTAAAAAATTAATTTTAGATGCAAAAGGTCCAGGTGAAATTAAAGCTTCAGATATTGCTGCAATTCCCGATGTTGAAATTTTAAATCCTGATCTAGTTATTTGTAATCTTGATGAAAATACAAATTTTCATATGGAAATGAATGTTAATACAGGAAAAGGATATGTGCCTGCTGAACTAAATAAACCGGAAGAACCTCCTTTGGGTTTAATAGCTATAGACTCATTGTATAGTCCAGTGAAAAAAGTTTCTTATTCAATTAGTACTGCTAGAGAAGGTAAAGCTTTAGATTATGATAAACTAACAATGGAAGTTGAAACAAATGGATCTATTTCTGCAGAAGATGCAGTTGCTTATTCAGCAAGAATTTTTCAAGACCAATTAAAAATGTTTATTAATTTTGATGAACCAGTTGAAGCACCTGTTAAAGAAGTTTCAACAGAACCTGAATTTAATAAGAACTTATTGAGAAAAGTTGATGAACTTGAGTTATCTGTAAGATCTATGAATTGTTTAAAAAATGACAATATTATTTACATTGGGGATCTTGTTCAGAAATCGGAAGGTGAGATGCTGAGAACACCTAACTTTGGAAGAAAATCATTAAATGAAATAAAAGAAGTTTTAACAGGCATGTCTTTATATTTAGGCATGGAAATTCCTAATTGGCCCCCAGATAATATTGCTGAAATGTCTAAAAAATTAGAGGAAAGTATCTAATGAGACATGGAATGGCTAATAAGAAGTTAAATAGAACTTCAGAGCATAGAAAAGCTTTGCTTAAAAATATGCTTAATTCACTAATTAAGTATGAACAAATAAAGACAACTTTACCAAAAGCAAAGTTTTTAAAACCTCAAGCAGACAAAATAATTACTTTGGGAAAAAAAGATAATTTACACAACACTAAAATTTTAATTTCTCAACTCCAAGACACAATATCAGCAAATAAAGTTAAAAAAACACTTTCTAAAAGATATGAAAAAAGATCTGGTGGTTATACTAGAATAATTAAAGCAGGTTTTAGATATGGTGATAATGCACCAATGGCTATAATTGAATTTGTGGATAGAGATGTAGAGGCAAAAAGAGTAGATAAAAAGAAAAAAGATCCTGCAAAAGAAGCTGATAAAAAAGAAGACAAAAAATTAGCTACAGCTTAAAATAATTTTAAAAAAAATCATGATTAAGAGCTTTATCGTTGACTCTACGTGCAATGAAATGCGTCTTGATAGATACTTAAGAAATAAATTAGGAAAAATTCCACAAGCGTTATTAGAAAAAAATTTACGGTTAGGTAAAATTAAAGTAAACAAAAGAAAAACTAAAAGTTCTTTAAAAGTTAAAACTAATGATAAAATTGATATATTTGATTTTAATTTTAAAGAAAATATAAATCAAAAAAAAATATTATTCACACCTTCAAATGAAATAATAAAATCCAATGAGGATCTAATTATTGATAATAATGATGATTTCATTGTTTTAAATAAAAGTGCAGGCATTTCTGTTCAAGGAGGAACAAAATCCAAAAAAAACCTCGTTGATATTTTTGCAAAAAGTGAAATTTTTCATGGTACAAAACCTTATTCTGTACACAGGTTAGACAAAGATACATCAGGTGTTTTTATTATGGCAAAAAACAGACAAGCTGCACAATTATTTACTAGTTTATTTAGATTAAGAAAAGTTCATAAAACTTATTTAGCTATATGTCATGGAGAATTAGAAAAAAATTCTGGCGAATGGAATGATGAATTAATAAGATATGAAAATGGAAAGAAAATAATAGAAAAAGCAAAAACTATTTATAAAGTTATTGATAAAAATTCAAATTCCAGTTTAGTAGAAATGAAACCAATTACAGGACGAAAACATCAGTTAAGAAAACAATTGTTTAATATTGGTCACTCGATTTATGGTGATAAAAAATATCGATCTTCTTTAGCTACTAAGGGCATCAACAAGGATCTAATGCTTCATTCCTATCAAATAAGATTTATGATTAATGAAAAAAAATATACCTATAAAGCATTATTACCAGATTACTTTCAAAGTTTATTGAAAACCAAAAGACTTAATTTTTCAAATTTAAAATAAAGTTTTCAACTATTTTATTTCCTAATTCTTTATAATTTTGATCTTCAATTTCTTTTAAATTAGTAACACCTTTATCTTTGATACCGCAAGGAATTATAGCTTCATATTTTTTTAAATCATTTTTTATATTTATTGAAAAACCATGATAGGCAATCCATTTACTTACTCTTACTCCTATTGCAGCAATTTTTTTTATTTGTTTATCGTAATTATACCAAATTCCAATATTTTTTTTATCAGCAAAAGTTTCAATATTATAATGTTTCAGCGTATTAATTATTGTTTTTTCAATAGTAGAAATAAATTTTCTGATATCTTTGTTTCTTTTTTTTAAATCAATTACAAAATAGCAAATTAATTGTCCCGGACCATGATATGTGATTTTTCCACCTCTATTAGTTTTGATTATTTTAATTGATTTATCTAAAATTTCAGCCTCTTTGTAACTAGTACCAGCTGTATAAATCTCTTCATGTTCTAAAATCCAGATCAAATCTTTAGATTTTTTTTCATTTATTTCACTAAGACGGTGTTCCATAAAAATCAAGGCATCTTCGTATTTTACTGGTTTTTGGGACTTTTTAATTTCTATATTCATTTAAAAATTGTATTCTCTTTATTATGTATTAAAAGTTCCGACAGAATAATAGGTAAGTTTATGGCTTTAATAAAAAAAATCAAAGATAAAAAAGTCAATTTCGAATTTAATAAAGAATATATTAAAGTTGTTACTGATAAAATTTCAAGTAATGACGCCTCGTTTATAACAAATTCTTTTAAAGAAATGCATCCTGCAGATGCGGCTGATATTATTGAACATTTAAGTCAAAATGATAGAGAAAATCTAATTAAACTGAATAATTTTAAGATTGATCCAGAAGTATTTGTTGAACTCAATGAATCTATTAAATCTGAAATTATTAAATATATTTCATCTGATACAATTGTAAGAATTTTAAAAAATCTTGAGTCTGATGATGCGATAGCTATTTTAGAAAATGTAGAAGAAAAAGATAAAAATTCAATTTTAAGTTTATTACCACCAAAAGATCGCTTCGCTCTTTTGGAAGGTCTAAGTTATCCAGAAGACTCTGCAGCTAGAATAATGCAAAGAGAATTTACTGCAATTCCTAGCAATTGGTCAGTTGGCCAAACTATTGATTATTTAAGAGAGAATAAAGATTTACCAGAACAATTTTTAGAAATTTATATTGTTGATGAAAATTTTAAACCTATTGGAGCAGTTCCATCATCTAAAGTTTTAAGAACATCAAGAGAAACCAAAATGTCTTTAATAATGGATGATTCAATTTTCCTAATTCCTGTAGATATGGATAGAGAAGAAGTTGGACATTCATTTGAAAATTATAATTTAAATTCAGCATGTGTTGTTGACAAAAACAATAAGTTAGTTGGTATGATTACATCTGACGATGTTCTTACTGTTTTAAAAGAAGAAGCTGAAGAAGACGCTTTGAGATTAGCTGGAGTAGGTGATGAGGAAATTACAGATGGTGTTTTTACAAAAACTAAAAGAAGATTTAATTGGCTATTATTAAATTTATTTACAGCATTCTTAGCCACGTATTGCATTAGTTTATTTGGAGCAACAATTGAACAAATGGTTGTTTTAGCTTTTTTAATGCCAATAGTTGCCTCAATGGGTGGTAATGCAGGTATGCAAACTTTAGCAGTGACCGTAAGAACACTTGCTACAAATGATCTAACAAAAAATAATTTTAATCAAAATATTTTAAAAGAATTTAATATTGGAGTTTTAAATGGAGTTATTTTTGCTATTATTAGCTCTTTGATTGTTCAAATTTGGTTTCAAGATTATCTACTTTCATTAATAATTTCTATTTCAATGGTCTTAACCATGGTTGTTGCTGGTTTGTTTGGTATTTTAGTTCCTGTTACACTAAAAAAAATGAATATTGATCCTGCTATTGCCTCAAGTGTTTTTGTAACAACTATAACAGATGTATTGGATTTGTATCTTTCTTAGGTGTTGGTGCTTATTTTTTATAAAAAATTACAAATTATCAATTAATCTAACTTTATCTAAATAATAAGCTATAAAAATATTAGAATTTTGTAATTTATTTGTTTTTTTTAAATTATTTTTATTTCTTAATTCAAGATATTCAATCTTAAGATTATACATTTTACTAAACTCTTTTTTTTTAAGATTTAATATTTGATTCAAATTAATCTTTTTTGTGAAACTTTTTTTAATATTAATTAGATCTTGGGTTAATTTCTCGGCTTTAATCAAATTATTTTTGTTCACTAGTAAGTTCCGTGATGATAAAGCCAAATTATTTTTATTTCTTATCGTTTTGCATGTCACTATTTTTGACAGGTGATTTTTTTTGAAAAATTTTTTCACTAAATATAATTGTTGAAAGTCCTTTTCACCCATAAAGATTTTTTTAGGTTTTATTATTGTTGTCAATCTATCCATAACATCAATTACACCCTCAAAATGACCTTTTCTGAATTTTGCACATAGTATTTGATCTTTTTTGTTTATTTTAATCTTGTGTAATCTCTTTGAAGAATAAATGTCATTTACAGATGGTAAATAAACAAAATCAATATTCAATTTTTTTAATATTTTTAAATCTTTTTTGTTATTTCTAGGATATTTTTTAAAATCATTTTTGTTATTAAATTGAGTTGGGTTAACAAATATGCTTACTATTGTTTTATTACATTCTTTTAATGATCTTTTTATCAATGATATATGACCTGTATGTAGGCCACCCATAGTAGGTACAAAACCCAAATTTGAGACATTATATAATGCCTCATTTAAATCATTATTATTTAATAAAATTTTCATTTGTATAAAACATTTTAATAAGTAAAACATTTAAATGATTAAACAAGCAATTATTCCTCTAGCAGGTCTTGGAACACGCTTACTACCTTTGACAAGTGTGTGTCCAAAAGAACTTTTACCAATAAATGGTAAACCTGGAATAGAATACATTTTAGATGAATGCATTGAAGCAGGTATAAAAGAGGTCATTTTTATAATTTCACAAAAAAAAAAGATAATTAAGAATTATTTTTATAATGATTTTTTTTTTAAAAAGATAATTAAAACAAAAAAAGACCCTAGAATTAAAAAAGAATATAAAAAAATTTTAAAATATAAAAAAATGATTAAGTTTGTTTATCAAAATAAACCATTAGGAACAGGTGATGCTGTTTTAAAAACAAAAAAATTTATAAAGAATGATTATTTTTTAATGTTGTTACCCGATGATCTCATTATAAAAAAGAATTGTTCAAAGTCTATGATTGAAATTCATAAACAATTTAATACATCTGTTATGGCTAGTATGAATGTAAATAGAAATACTGTTACAAGATGGGGTATATATAAAATAAAAAAAAAAATTAATAAAAAAAATTATTTAATTTCAGGTGTTGTAGAAAAGCCCTCAATAAATAAAGCTCCTTCTAATAAAGCAGTAATTGGAAGATATATTTTACCTAAAAGTATTTTTTTGAAATTATCAAATCTAAAATCTGGTAAAGGAGGAGAAAAACATATTACAGACGCTATACAAAGTTTAATTAACGATAATGAAAATTTCATAGCTCATAATTTTGCTGGCAAGTATCTTGATTGTGGGAGCATGACAGGTTATATCAAATCTTCATTGGAGATATCAAAGTCATGAAATTATGCATGATTGGAACTGGTTATGTTGGATTAGTTAGTGGTGTATGCTTTTCAGATTTAGGAAATAATGTAATTTGTGTAGATAAAAATCAAAATAAAATTAATCAATTAATTAACGGAAAAATTCCAATTTATGAACCAGGTTTAGAAGAACTTGTTAAAAAAAATTATAAAAATAAAAGATTATTATTTTCAACTAATTTAAAACAATCTGTTAAAAACTCAGATGTAATTTTCATTTGTGTAGGAACGCCAACTAAAAAAGGTGGTAACTCAGCAGATTTAAGTCAAATTTACAATGTTGCCAAAGAAATAAGTTCATCAATTAATAAATTTAAAATAATTGTAACAAAATCAACTGTTCCAGTTACTACAGGTGATGAAATTGAAAAAATTCTATCCAAAAAAAATAATAAGAAAAAATTTTCAGTTATATCTAATCCTGAATTTTTAAGAGAAGGTGAGGCGATAAGAGATTTTACTTATCCTGATAGAATTATAGTTGGTTCAAATGATATAAAATCAAACCGTATTATGAAAAATTTATATAATCCATTAATATCAAAAGGAGCACAGTACCTAACTACAAAAAGAAGGGCTGCTGAATTAATTAAATATGCTTCGAATGCTTTTTTAGCTACAAAAATTACTTTTATTAATGAAATTGCAAATCTATGCGAAAAAATTGGAATAAATGTTGAAGATATTTCCATAGGTATGGGGTTAGACAAAAGAATAGGTGGAAGATTTTTAAGAGCTGGACCTGCTTATGGTGGATCATGTTTTCCTAAAGATACTAAGGCAATTGCAATTACTGGAGACAAATTCAAATCAAACTTATCTGTAATAAAATCTGTAATAAAATCAAATGAAAAAAGATCAAATCTTTTACTTGATAGAGTTAATACTATTTTAAGTAAAAAAATAAAAAATAAAAAGATTACTTTTTTAGGTGTTACCTTTAAGGCTAATACAGATGATATGAGAGACTCTTCAAGTTTAAAAATGATACCAGCTTTATCCAAAAAAGGGGCAAAAATTAGATATTTTGATCCAACTGGTTACAAAAAAGATTTCGCAAAAATCAAAAATGTTTCTTATGTTGACTCAATAAAAGATTCCATTGATGGCTCTGATCTTGTCATCATTCATACTGAGTGGAACGATTTTAAATCAATTAACTTTAAGAATTTAGCAAAAAAAAAGAAATTTATTATATTTGATATGAGGAATATTTATTCTCCTTCAAAAATAAAAAGTCAAGGTTTACAATATTATAGTGTCGGAAGTTAAAATCTTAATTTAGTTCAAATATTGCATCAACCTCAACAGAAACACCAAGTGGTAAACTATTTGTGCTTACTGCCGCTCTAGTGTGCATTCCTGCTTCACCAAAAACAGATGCTATCAAATCAGAAGCTCCGTTTATTACTTTTGGTTGTTCTGTAAAACCCTCAGTGGAATTAACAAATCCAGTTAATTTAATACAAGATTTAACTTTAGATAAATCATTATCACAAGCTTTTTTAACTTGAGAAATGATACTTAACGCGCATCTTTTTGCAGCATCATAACCAGCGTCAGTATCCAAGTCTTTACCGACTTTCCCTTTTATTAATTGACCACTTTCATCAATTGATATTTGTCCTGATATAAACAACATTTTTCCTGAAGTTTTTGCTGCTACGTAATTTCCTACTGGCGCTTTAGCTTCAGGTAAAATTATATTTAGTTTTTTTAAATTATCTTCAAAGCTCATTTTGATTTCCTTTTTTTTGATTTCTTAGTTTTATCGTATTCTTTTCTTTTCTCAATTAATATTAATGCCTCCTCCATTGTAAGTTCAGTCGGATCTTTTTCCTCAGGTATCGTAGCATTAAGTGATTTATATTTAATGTATGGGCCATATTGACCTTTCATAATTCTTACTGGTTTTTTGTCTTCAGGATGCTCACCTAAGTCTTTTATCATTGAAGAGGACATCCTACCTGGTTTTGCCTCAGCTATTAAAGTAATAGCTCTATTAAGACCAATTGAAAAAATTTCTTCAACATTTTCAATTCTAGCGGATTTATTATCACATTTTAAATATGGACCAAACCTACCGGTATTTAATGTGATTTCTTTTTGATTATCTGGATTTATTCCAAGAGATTTTGGTAATGAACATAAAAATTTAGCTTTATCTAAATCTATACTATCTAATTCTAAACCCTTTGGTATTGAAACATTTTTTAAAAGTTCATTGACGTCAGATTTAAGTTTTTTAGTTTTTTTCTTTTTTTTAGAATTTTTTTCTAACTCCAATTCATCCAAAACTTTTTCATATTGAAGATAGGGGCCAAACCTCCCATTTTTTAAATAGATGTCATTACCATTTTCATGTTTTCCGATGAATTTTGGTTCCGCTAGTTGAGCTTGTGCAGCAGCCTTCGCTTTTGATAAAGGTCTTGTAAATTTACATTCAGGGTAATTTGAACAACCTATAAATGCACCACCTCTAAAACTATTTTTTAAACTAAGAGTTCCAGAGCTACATAATTGACATTTCCTTACTATTTTACCATCATCATCTTTATCAAAAACCAAATCTCCTAAACTTTCATTTAATAAATCCAAAACCTCTCTAGTCCTTTTCTCTTTAACTTCAGAGACATTATTATTAAAATCTTTCCAAAAAAGCTCCAAAACTTTAATCCAACTCTCTTTACCTGTGGTGATCTCATCCAATTGATCTTCCAAACCTGCAGTGAAGTTATAATCTACATATTTTGAGAATAGTTTTTCTAAGAAAGCTGAAATTAATTTACCTCTATCAGTTGGGAAAAATCTTTTATTTAATATTTCAGCATAACCTCTATTAGAAATAGTAGAAATAATACTTGCATATGTTGATGGTCTTCCAATCCCCAATTCTTCAAGTTTTTTTACCAGGCTTGCTTCAGAATATCTCGGTGGAGGTTGCGTATAATGTTGTTCATCAATTAAAGACTCAATATTAATTGGTCCATTGGACATTTGTGGCAAAATGCTTTCGCTATCATCTTTATTTAAGGACTTATATATCTTCATATACCCATCAAATTTCAAAACTGATCCGCTTGCTTTGCAAATTGTATCACCACTATCAGTACTTATAGTGATAGTATTTCTATCAAATTTAGCTGACTCCATTTGCGAAGAAAGTGCTCTGGTCCAAACTAATTCATAAAGCTTATTTTGATCAGTGCTTAAATATTTCTTAACTAATTCTGGAGTTCTTGTAATATCTGTTGGTCTAATTGCTTCGTGAGCCTCTTGTGCGTTTTTTGCTTTTTTTCCAGAATAGTTTAATGGACTTGGAGGTAGATATTCTTTACCTAAATCATTTTGAATAAAATCTCTAAAGGATGAAATTGCATCAGCTGATAAATTTGTTCCATCTGTTCTCATGTAAGTTATTAATCCAATTGTTTCTCCTTCAATATCAATTCCTTGATAAAGTTTTTGTGCTATCTGCATTGTTCGAGAAGCTCCAAACCCTAATCTACTTGATGCTGTTTGTTGAAGTGTTGATGTTGTAAAAGGGCCAGAAGGGTTACGATTTACAACTTTACTTGAAATATCGGTAATTTTAAATTTTTTGTTTTCTATATTAGAAATAGCTTTATTAATTTCTTCTTTATTTCTAAATGAAAACTTTTCTATCTTGCTATTATCTAATTGAGTAATACTAGAGGTTATAATTTGATTTTTATCATCGACAAATTTAACACTTAAAGTCCAAAATTCTTCAGGGTTAAAAGACTCTATTTCATGCTCTCTTTCTGTAATTAATTTTAGTGCCACTGATTGAACTCTTCCTGCAGATTTTGATCCTGGTAATTTGGTCCAAAGTATTGGAGAAATATTAAAACCAACTAGATAATCCAGAGCTCTTCTGGCCATATAAGCGTCCACTAGAAGTGGTTCAATCTGTCGAGGATTTTCTATTCCATGGATTACTGCTTTTTTTGTAATTTCATTAAAAACAACACGTTCAATTTCTTTATCTTTTAAAAGTTTTTTCTCATTTAAATACTCTTTAACATGCCATGCGATAGCCTCACCTTCACGGTCAGGGTCTGTAGCCAGTATAATTTTTGAAGATTCTTTTGCCGCATCAGTAATTTCTTTTAGATATTTTTTAGAAAAACTGTCAACCTCCCACTCCATTTTAAAATCTTGTTCAGGATCTACAGATCCATTTTTAGAGGGAAGATCTCTTATATGACCATAACTTGCTAAAACTTTATATTTATCACCCAAATATTTGTTTATAGTTTTTGCTTTTGCAGGACTTTCTACTATAACCAGATTCATAGCCTACAAACTAACCAAAAGCCTTAGATAGTCAAATTAATAAATTTTTGTCTTAGTTTCTTCTTTATTTTTCAATCTTTTAATATTTTCTCTATGGGTAAAAAATATTAATACGAACATAATTGAAAAAAAAATTACCTGGTCAAATTGAGTTAAAATTAATAAATAGAAAGGAATTGCAATAGAAGCAATCAGTGATGATAATGATGAAAATCTTGAAATAGCAAAAGTTACAAACCAAGCAATTATAAAAACCAATCCTAAATAAAGATTAATAGAAAATAAAATTCCTAAATAAGTAGCAACACCTTTACCTCCTTTAAATTTAAGCCATATTGGAAATACATGACCTAAGAATGCTGATAATGAGGCAACATATAATAAATCTGGAAAATAAATTTTTGTATATATAACTGGTATTACTGCTTTTAAAACGTCAAGAATTAAAGTTGCATAACCAATAATTTTGTTACCAGTTCTTAGTGCATTTGTTGCTCCAATATTACCTGAACCAATTTTTCTTATATCTTTATTTAAAAAAATTTTAGTTAATATAAATCCAAATGGAATAGAGCCCATTAGATATGAGGTTATAGCTATACTAAAAATATCCATATTATAGCTTAAATAATTCTTTACCTTTTACAAATGTATTTGTTACTTTTCCTTGAAGTTTTTTATTCTCTATCGAGGTATTTTTTGATTTAGAGATTAGTTTTTCCTTTTTTACAATCCATGGTTTATCTATATCAACTATACAAAAATCAGCATCACGTCCAACTGATAGATTTCCTTTATCAATTTTTAGTATTTTTGCCGGGTTTGCCGTAAGAGCTTTGATAATTGTATCAAGTTTAAGTGATCCATTGTGATATAATTCTAAACTTAGTGATAATAAAGTTTCTATACCTGAAGCCCCAGTAGCCGCTTGTGAAAATGTCAATCTTTTAGATTCTTCATCTTCAGGTTTATGGTCTGAGACAATAACGTCTATTAAATCATCTTTTAATCCCTGAACTAAAGCAAGTCTGTCTTCTTCTCTTCTTAAAGGTGGAGATAATTTTAAAAAAGTTCTGAAATCTCCTATGTCATTTTCATTTAATGACAAATTGTTAATCGATACTCCAGATGTAAATTTTACTATTTCTTTTCTATATTTTATTGCTTCGATAGATTTTTGTGACGATAGTTGGGATATGTGATATCTGCATTTAACTTTTTCAAGCAATGTTAAATCTCTTTCAATTAAAATTCTTTCAGCAATTTCTGGAATACCTGATAATCCTAATTTTGTGGCAATTATACCAGAATTAATCATACCATTTTTTGCAAGCTCATAATCCTCAGCGTGTTGCATGATTAGACAGCCCAAATCTTTAGCAGAGTTCATTATTCTAGACATTAATCTTGGATTTTGAATTGTTTTTATACCATCAGTAAAAGCAATTATGCCTTTACTTTGTAAAAGACCAAACTCTGTCATGTTTGTTCCTTCGGTATTTTTTGTCAGTGAAGCACATGGAAAAATATTAATTTTTGACTTGTCTCTTCCTCTTCTTTTTAAAAAATCAACTATAGAAACATTGTCTATTATTGGATCTGTATTTGGCATTGTAACTACTGAAGTAACACCTCCTGACAAGGCAGCATTACTTAAAGTTCTAAAATTTTCTTTATATTCATAACCAGGTTCACCTACAAAAACTCTCATATCAACCAATCCTGGAAAAATGTATTTACCTTTCAAATCAATTGGCTTTTCTCTAGTTGGCAGATTATTAGTATTTACTTTTTTTCCTATGGCTTCAATGCTGCCATTTTCACTAATAATTAGACCTCCAATTTCATTAATTGAATTATGAGGGTCTATTATGTTTGCGTTTATAAAATATTGTTTTTTCATTTATATACAAAATATTTTTAGACAAGCCATTCTTACTGCTACACCAAGCTCAACCTGCTCTTTAATAACACTTTTATTAATGTCATCAGCTAAAATTGTATCTATCTCTATTCCTCTATTCATTGGTCCAGGATGCATTATTAGAGCATCAGGTTTGGCATGTTCTAATTTGTCAGGTGTTAATCCATAATATTCATAGTATTCTCTATTAGATGAAAGATATGAACTTGTCATCCTTTCACTTTGTAGTCTTAACATCATAACAATATCACAATCTTTCAAACCTTTTTTCATATCTGTAAATGTGTTAACTCCAAATTTTTCTATCTCTTTAGGCATAAGATTTGTAGGTGCAATGATATTTACCTCTGCACCCAACATATTTAGTAAGTAAATATTTGATCTAGCTACTCTTGAATGAAGTATGTCTCCACATATTGCAATTTTTAGCCCTTCAATTTTATTTTTACGAGTTATAATGGTTAAGGCGTCTAATAAAGCTTGAGTAGGGTGCTCTCTTCTTCCATCACCTGCATTTAAAACTGCACAATTAACTTTTTGAGAGAGCAAATTACATGCACCAGAGTCTTGATGTCTAATAACAATAATATCAGGGTGCATTGCGTTCAAAGTCATCGCTGTATCGATCAATGTCTCACCTTTTTTAATTGCCGAGTTGCTGATGTTCATAGACATAACATCTGCACCAAGTCGTTTTCCAGCTAATTCAAATGAACTTTGAGTTCTTGTAGAAGGCTCAAAAAATAAATTAATTTGAGTTTTTCCTCTTAACACATCAATCTTTTTATTTTTACTTTGATTAACTTTTATAAATGAATGTGCTTCTTCAAGAATTAAGTTAACATCATTAATGGATAAATCTTGGATACCTAATAAATGTTTTTGAGAAATTTTAATAGCTTTATTTGAATTGATTGCCATTAAAACCAACTCTATAACTATAAACCCATACAATAGCAAGTATTAATTATTCAAAAAATCTATTGCTCCTTGTAATATAAAAGCAGCAGCATTTTCATCAATTTTTTTTTCACGTTTACTTACATTAACATCTAATTGGCTAGATAAATTAAAAGCCCCCACAGTAGACAATCGTTCATCCCATAGACATATTGGTAAATCAATGCTCTTCTCTATATAATTAGAGGTATCTTTTACAGATTGAGCAGAGGAACCTGAGGATCCATCCATATTTAGAGGATTACCAACAATGATTCCTTTTATATCATTTTCTTTAATTATGATTTTAAGCTCTTCTATAAGCTCTTTTGCACTAGATCTATTTATTGTTTTAAATGGCGTAGCAATTAATTGTTTTTCATCACAAATAGACACTCCAATTCTTTTTGATCCAAGGTCTAAGCCGATTAATCTACACTTATCTAACTGTTTTTTTTTGAGTTCCTCTAAGGTGATCATATTGTATATTTTAAACTTAAGTGATAGTTTGCGACATATTTAAATAGCATATGAGTATAGATCTTAAAACAATAAAGCATATATCAAAATTATCAAGAATATCTGTGGATGAACAAAAAGCTGAAAAATTAGCAGGAGATTTAAATTCAATTTTTGAATTTATAGAAAAACTTAATGAACTGAAAACAGACAATGTTGAACCCCTTACTTCTGTGGCTGAAACTACGCTTAAACTAAGAACAGATGAAGTTAAAAGTAAAGATATCAGAGAACAAATAATTAAAAATTCACCTCAAGATAATGAAGATTATTTTGTTGTTCCAAAGGTGATAGAATAATGTCTGAAATTACAAAACAATCACTTTCAGAATTAGTCAAAAATATTAAAGATAAAAAACTATCTTCAGAAGAGGTTACACAGGCATTTATTAATAGATCTGAAAAATCAAAAGAGTTAAATGCATATATTACAGAAGATTATTCATCTGCATTAGAAAAAGCTAAAAAATTTGATCAAAAGCCAAATCTTGATTTAAAGTTGCCCGGAATACCTATGGCAGTCAAAGATTTATTTTGTACAAAGGATATTCGTACAACAGCTGGAAGTAAAATTTTAGATAATTTTGTACCTACCTATGAGTCTACAGTGACACAAAATATCTGGGATGCAGGAGCAATACTTCTTGGAAAATTAAATTGTGATGAATTTGCAATGGGATCCTCTAATGAAACAAGCTTCTTTGGTAATGTTCAAAACCCAATAGATAAGAATTTAGTACCAGGAGGCTCTTCAGGTGGATCAGCTTCTGCAGTAGCTGGTCAATTAACTCCAATTACTATTGGAACTGATACTGGAGGATCTATTAGACAGCCAGCATCATTTACTGGAACAGTAGGTCTAAAACCAACTTATGGAAGTTGTTCTAGATATGGAATAGTTGCATTTGCATCATCCTTGGATCAAGCTGGTCCTATGACACAAAATGTAAAAGATTGTGCATTACTTCAAGAGGTAATTAGCACCTATGATCCAAAAGATTCTACCTCAATAGACTTTAAAAGAAACGAATACAGTAAAGAATTAACAAATAATATTAAAGGTAAAAAAATTGGAATACCAAAAGAATATAGAGTTGAGGGTATGCCAAAAGAAATTGAAGAACTTTGGCAAAAAGGTATTCGGTATGCAAAAGATTGTGGAGCTCAAATAATTGATATTTCACTTCCTCACACAAGTTATGCTTTACCAACTTATTATATTGTGGCACCCGCAGAGGCTTCATCAAATTTAGCAAGATACGATGGTGTTAAGTATGGATTTAGAGCTAAAGGAGAAAACCTTATAGATATGTATGAAAAAACAAGATCGGAGGGTTTTGGCGCTGAAGTTCAAAGAAGAATTATGATTGGAACTTATGTTTTGTCTTCTGGTTACTATGACGCTTATTATCTTAAAGCTCAAAAAGTTAGAAAATTAATTAAGGATGATTTTGATGAAGCATATAAAAAAGTAGATGCAATATTAACCCCTTCAACTCCCAGTTCAGCATTTAAAATTGGTGAAAAAAAGGATGACCCAGTTTCAATGTATTTAAACGATATTTTTACTGTGCCTGTTAATTTAGCAGGCTTACCTGGTATTTCTATTCCAGCAGGTCATGATGTTAAAGGATATCCGCTAGGTTTACAAATAATTGGTAAAGCTTTTGATGAACAAAATATATTAAATATTGCTTATGCTATGGAGGAAAAAATTAATTTTAAAAATAAGATAACTGATTGGTGGATTAAATGAGTAAAAACAAATCAGATTATCTAATTAATAGAAAAGATAATCAATATGAAGTTGTAATTGGATTAGAAGTTCATGCACAAGTTACTTCAGAGTCTAAATTATTTTCAACATCTGCAACTAAATTTGGAGCCGAACCTAATACACAAGTAAGCTTAGTTGATGCTGCATTCCCAGGCATGTTACCAGTAATAAATGAGTTTTGTGTAAAACAAGCAATCAAAACTGGCATTGGCCTTAATGCAAAAATTAATAAACGTTCAGTGTTTGATAGAAAAAATTATTTTTATGCTGATTTGCCTCAAGGTTATCAGATCTCACAATTTAAAGATCCAATCGTAGGTGAGGGTAAAGTAATTCTTGATATGCCAGATGGTCAAAAAGAAGTTGGTATTGAAAGATTACATTTAGAACAAGATGCTGGAAAAAGTATTCATGATCTTGATCCACAAAATACATTTGTAGACTTAAATAGATCTGGCGTAGCTTTAATGGAAATTGTAAGTAAACCTGACCTTAGATCACCAGATGAAGTAAGTGCATATATAAAAAAATTAAGATCAATTATGAGATATTTGGGAACTTGTGATGGAAATATGCAGGAAGGATCATTAAGAGCTGATGTCAATGTATCAGTAAGATTAAAAGACTCCAAAGATTTAGGTACAAGATGTGAAATTAAAAATGTTAACTCTATTAAATTTATGCAAATGGCTATTGAATATGAAGCCAATAGACAAGTTGATTTAATAGAAGAAGGTAAATCAATTGATCAAGAAACAAGATTATTTGATACAAAAAAAAATGAAACAAGATCCATGAGATCAAAAGAAGATGCACATGATTATAGATATTTTCCAGATCCAGATTTGTTACCATTAGAGGTTTCTGATGAATTTATAAATGAACTTAAAACTAAAATTCCAGAATTACCAGATGAAAAGAAGAAAAGATTTATTGATGAGTTTAAACTTTCTCCTTATGAGGCAACTATTTTAGTCTCCGATATTGATACGGCAAAGTATTTTGAAGATGTCGTATCTAAAATGGGAAAAAACAAAGATATAAAATTAGCAGTAAATTGGATTACTGGAGAGTTGTTTGCTCTTCTAAATAATAAAAATTTAGAAATTTCCAAAAGTCCAATAAGTGCAAAGAATTTATCAATTCTAATTAATCTAATTAAGAATGAAACAATATCTGGAAAAATAGCAAAAACTGTATTTGAATTGATGATAGATGGAGACAAAGATCCACAAAAGATTGTTGAAGAAAAAGGATTAAAACAACAAAGTGATCCTAAAGAACTAGAAGCCTTAATAGACAAAATTATTAATGACAATAGAGAAAAAGCCATTGAATATAAGCAAGGTAAGGAAAAACTATTTGGCTTCTTTGTTGGACAGGCGATGAAAGTTTCTGGTGGCAAAGCCAATCCTCAATTAATAAATGAGATATTAAAGAAAAAGCTTTAACACAATGGGTGTAAACCTAGATATCACAGAAAAATTACAAAATTATATCAATGATTTTGGATTGAAGTTAAATCCAGTTCAACAAGAAATAATTAATTATAATAAAACTTTAGGTGAAATTAAAAGAATGCAAGTTGATCCTAACCAGTGTCACTTTCTTCATTTAATGATAAAAATTTCTAATATTAAAAATGTACTTGAAATAGGAACTTTTACAGGACTTAGTGCATTATCGATTTCACTAGCTTTACCTGATGATGGAAGATTAATTTCTTTAGACAAAAACGAAGAGACCAATAAAGTAGCTTTAAATTTTTTTAAAAAAGCTAAACAGGATCATAAAATTCATACAATTATAAATCCTGCTCTAGAAACTTTAGATAAACTTATAAATCAAAAATTCGATATGATTTTTATTGATGCTGATAAAATGAATTATAAGAAATATTATGAAAAATCCTTAGGACTAATTAAACAAGGTGGATTAATTATTATAGATAATGTTTTATGGCATGGCGAAGTAGCTGATGAAAAAAATAATGATAAATTTACAATTAATATCAAAGAATTTAATAAATTTGTATCTGAAGATAAAAGGGTAGAACAAATAATCATTCCATTGGGCGATGGTATGACAGTTTGTAGAATTTTATAATGTTTAAAGTTTTTGGTTTTTATAAATTTATTAAGATTAAATCATTAAAAACAAATAAAGATATTTTACAAAATTTCTTTATTTCAAATAATATAAGAGGAACCTTAATTCTTGCTAAAGAAGGATTAAATGGAACTATATCAGGTCAAAGTAAAGATATTGATAAAACAATTAAAAAACTGAAATCTTTATTTTCATTCAAACACTTCGATAATAACAATGAGTCAAAATCTAAATTTCAACCATTTCATAAACCTAAAGTCAAAATTAAAAAAGAGGTTGTGCCAATGAATTTGGTCTTAAGTCCTAAAGAAAGAGATACCAAAACACATTTAAACCCTAAAGAGTGGAATAAGCTGATCAAAAATAAAGATACTCACATTATTGATACAAGAAAACCTTTTGAATACAAAGTTGGATCATTTAAAAAATCTGTAAACCCAAATATAAATAACTTTAGAGATTTCCCTAAATATTTAAATAAACTTAAAAAAAATATGCCAGTAGCAATGTTTTGTACAGGTGGAATACGTTGTGAAAAAACCTCGATATATTTAAAAAAGAAAGGATTTAAAAATATATACCAACTTAATGGTGGTATTTTAAATTATCTCAAAAAAATTAATAAAAAAGATAGTTTATGGAAAGGTGAATGTTTTGTCTTTGATAACAGAATTAGCCTTAAACATGGTTTAGAGATAGGAACTCACTCAATGTGCAGTGGATGTAGAATGCCTATTTCACCTAAAGATAAAAGGTCTAAAAAGTTTGAAGAAGGTGTTTCTTGCCCAAATTGTTATGACAAACTATCCGAAACTCAAAAATCACGTTTTAGAATGAGACAAAGTCAGATATACAAAGCAAAACAATCTGGAAAAAAACATATTTTTCAAAAAGAATTTAAATAAGGATAACTTTGTCAAAAACATTAAAATTAACCAAAGATCCAATTTGGTCTTTATTAAGAAAAGTGACAATCCCTGCAAGTGTTGGGTCTCTTTTTCAAACTTTCTATAATCTAGTTGACACATGGTTTGCAGGACAAATTTCAGCAGAAGCAATAGGTGCTATAGCTAAATCATTTCCTATTTACTTTACGATAATCGCAGTTGGTGTTGGTATAGGGGCTGCGACTAATGCAATGATAGGTAATTCTTTAGGGGAAAAAAAAGAAAGAGTTGCATCTATGTACATAGCACAATCTTTAGTTTTTGCCTTAGCAATTTCTGTGTTGGTAACTTTATTTGGTTTAAATGCTTCTAATTTTCTTCTTGCAGTTATGGGCTCGGACTCTTCAGGTATAGCTCTTACTAGAGAGTATTTAGATATTATTTTTTATGGAACATTTATAGTAATGATACAAATTTCTTTAAATGGAACATTGAATGCTCAAGGTGATACAAAAAGCTATAGAAATGTTTTAATATTTAGTTTTTTCTTAAATATTTTTCTTAATCCACTTTTTATATGGGGTTATGGAATTATTCCAGCTTTTGGTATAGCTGGTCTTGCTATAGCAACTGTGATTTCACAGTCGATTGGAACAATTTATTTAGCATACAAGGTTAATAATTGTAAAATTAAAAAATATTTAAAATTGGTATGTTTTATTCCTAAGTTTGAATATTTAAATCCTTTAACCAGACAATCATTACCAGTTATTTTTAGTATGTTGTTTATTGGTGTAGGAATTTTTAATATTCTTTATTTTATAGGTCAATTTGGTGATTTAGCCACAGCTGGATATGGAGCAGCATTAAGAGTAGAGCAGGTTTTTTTGTTGCCGGTTATAGGATTAAATACAGCGGTACTTTCAATAGGAGGACAAAATTTTGGTGCTAAAGAATATAATCGTATAAGAGAACTATATACAAAAGCTTTATTATTTGGATCTTCATTTATGGCGGTTGCAGGGATTATTTTATTTTTTGGAGCAGAATTTTTTGTTTCTTTATTTACTGACAATCAAGAAGCGGTGGCAAGTGGAGCTATTTATTTAAAAGTTGCAGCTCTAATAGGACCAGTTTATCCAGTCTTCTTTATTACAACAGCGGTTTTTCAGGCAGTTAAAAGACCATTATACAGTTTATACTTAAGTATAATCAGGTTAACAGCGTTTCCTTTTTTAAGCTTATGGTATGTGATAAATATTAGAGGAGGTGATTATACTGATATTTTCTATACAATTATGGCAACCAATTGGTTTATAGGTATTGTTGTTTTAATTTTTATTGGTTATTTTTTAAATAATGTTTTTAAACAAAATAAAACTATTTTTAGTTATTAGCATCTGCTTAATATTTTTTTTTCTAACATATAATGATGTCAAATCTTATGAGATTAAGATAATTGATGGTGATACTATACATTTAAATGGTGAAAAGATTAGATTTTCTGGAATAGACACCCCAGAACTTAAACAAACTTGTAATTTAAATAATGAAGTTATTTATTGTGGGATTGAAGCAAAAAAGATGTTAATCGATAAAATTGCTAAAAATAAAGTTACATGTATTAACGAAGGTAAGGATCAATACAAAAGAACTTTAGCCGAATGTTTTGTTAATAAACTTAGCTTGTCTAGTTATTTGGTAAGAAACGGTTATGCATTTGCGTATAGAAAATATTCCAAAAAATTTATAAACGATGAAGATTATGCAAGAATTAATAAACTAGGTATGTGGTCTATGAAGTTTGAGTATCCTTGGGATTATAGAAAAAAAAACTAATCTTTTTTTAACTTTTTTTCTAACCTTCTTACAAAATAGGAGACTATTAATATTAAAATTAAATACTCAAATATTAAGAAAGTATATATTTCCAGGGGTCTATAGGTAGTCACTACCAACTCATTTGCTTTTCTTGTTAAATCTCCTATGCCAATTATTGATACCAATGATGACATCTTTAAAACATAGACAAATTGATTACCAATAGCTGGTAAAATATTCTTAATTGCTTGTGGTAGTATGACTAATCTTAATTTTCTAAAGAAATTTAATCCAAGCGAACTTCCTGCTTCCCATTGAGCTTTTTTTATTGAGTTTATTCCAGCTCTAAATATTTCAGCTTGAAATGCACTTTCACTTATTGATAAAGCAATAATACCTGAAACAAAAGGACTGAAGCTTATTCCAGTCATTATAGGGAGACCATAATAAATCCATAAAATTAAAACTAATAGAGGAATTGATCTTACTATTTCTACATATCCAATATTCAAATAAGTTAGATATTTACTTTTTGCTAATGAGGGAACAGCTACAATAAAACCAATAATCATTGAAATAATTATTGAGATAACCGAAATATAAATTGTTGTAGTTAGTCCACTTATTAAAAATTTAAGATTAGTTAATCCTTCAACATTATTTGGAGATAAGATTAACCAATTGAGTTCACTTTTACCACATGAGCTTATTGGTAGTATCAGAAGTAGAAAAAATAAATTTCTCACTATCTGATTTATAAAGAATTATAAATTAATTACTAATTTATTATAAGCTTTTTAAATTATATTTTGCCAGTAAGTTGGTAAAGAAGCCTGATGATTTTTTCTTTTTTATCCAATCATTAACATAACTGTTCCACTTATCATCACCTTTAGGAACCATCATTGCTAAAAAGGCTGGATTTTTTTCTCCATCAGGAACTATTGCTAGTTGAGGATATTTGATTACTAATTTATTTGCTTCTGTTGAACTTGTAATATTTCCATCTGCTCTTCCAGCTAAAACTTCTTGAAAGTCTCTTGCTGGAGCTTCAACTGAATTTAATTTAGATTTAGGAAAAAATTCTTTTGCCTTTTCTTCTTGAGATGTACCAAGAGTTGTAGCAATTGTTACTTTTGAGTTATTAAGAGAGTCCCAAGTTGAAAATTTTTTTAAATTCTTTTTAAGAACTAATGGCACAGTACCATATTTGTAATAAGTATCTGTAAATCCTGCTACTTCAGCTCTTTTTGGTGTTTTTGTAACACTTGTTGAAATATCATATCTTGAAGATGTAATACCTGAAACAATTGTCTTCCACTCAGCGGGCACAAATTCAACTTTAACACCCATATCATTAGCCAGCTCCTTCATTACATCAATATCAAATCCTTTATATTTATTTGTTGCTGGATCTTTCATTGTCATTGGATCCCAATCTCCAGTTGTACCAACTTTCAAAACTCCTGTTGATAAAATTCTATCTAAATTTGATTCTGCATTTAAAGAAAAGGGTAAAAGAGCAAATAATACTAGTAAAAATAATTTTTTCATAAGATTAATCTACTGATTTAAGAATAAATTGTGACTATAATCTTGACGCAGCGTCATTCATCCAAGAAAATAAATGTTGTGAAAAAGAACGTCTAACAAACATATTTACAGCACTTTTATCTTGATTATGAATGATTACATCAATCTTGGTAAGAATTGTTTGAGTAACAGCACCTTTTTTATTTTGAAAATCATTAAAGTTAAAAGGTGAACCAGATTGAAATAATTCATAAATTTTATTTCCTTTGAGATTAATCATTACAAATTGATCTGTGACATCTGTAATTGCACCAAGATTTAATTTGGAAATATTTTTATCTAATAAAATCTCTATTTCATAATTATTAGTATTTTCATCAACTGGTTCATTGGAAAAAATCATCCATTCATCAGGACTTAACCAAAGTGCAGTTAATTTATCACTTTGTGTAGCTGTATTTGCTTCAGTTGGTAAAAATATATTCAATGATTTACCCATCGCAGAAATAAACTCTCTTTTTTTACCTCTTACAATTAATTTCATTATTGGCTTAATCTCCTTCATTTGAAGATCTTGAAATGATTTTTGTTCAGGGAGTGCTTGATTATAATTAAGCATTTAGTCTTTTGTTCTCCTTATCTAAAAATACTGGATCAGATACAGTCACATTGATGTTCTTTTTTTCCATAGGAATGATTAGTTTTTGTCCCATCATATTTTTTCCACCTTTTACAACACCAAGCGCGATAGATTTTTTTAAATTAGGGCTATAATAACTTGATGTAACATGACCTAACATTTCAATTGGTGATTTATTTATATCAGAAACTATTTGAGCTCCTTCTTCTAAAACCTCGTTAGGGTTATCCGTTAATAGACCTACTAATTGTTTTCTATCTTCTCTAATAGTATCCGATCTGTATAATGATCTTTTACCAATAAAATCATATTTCTTTTTGCTAACAATCCAATCCATTTGTAAATCTATTGGTGTCATAGTTGCGTCGGTATCTTGACCAACAATTATAAATCCTTTTTCAGCACGTAATAAATGCATTGTTTCAGTTCCATAAGGTGTAATATTGAAATCTTTTCCTGCTTCCATACATTTTTCCCAAACTGATTTTCCATAATTAGCTTGAATATTAATTTCATAACTATGCTCTCCAGTAAAACTTATTCTCATTACTCTACAATTTATTTTTCCAATTTTTGCATTTTTAAACGACATATGAGGGAAGTTTTCATCTGAAAAATCTAAACCTGGAATAACTTTAGATACAATCTTTTTACTATTTGGACCACAAACACTTACTGTAGCAAAATGATCAGTAACTGATGTCAAATACACATCTAACTCTGGCCATTCAGTTTGTAGGTAATCTTCTAATTTACCCATTACATTCGCTGCACCGCCAGTAGTTGTTGTCATTATGTAATGATTTTCACCTAATCTAGTAGTAACACCATCGTCATAGACCATACCATCTTCATTAAGCATTAAACCATATCGACATTTACCAATTGCTAGTTTTGACCAAGCATTTGTGTAAACACGATTTAAAAATTCAGAAGCATCAGTTCCTTGAATGTCAATTTTGCCAAGTGTAGAAGCATCTAATATACCAGCACTTTCTCTTGCAGCTTTACTCTCTCTTTGAACAGCATCATGCATATCTTCATTATCTTTTGGATAATACCAAGCTCGTTTCCATTGGCCTACATTTTCAAATTCGGCTTTATTGTCTACATGCCAATCGTGAATTGGTGTTCTTCTAAATATATCAAAATATTCACCAACATTTCTTCCAACAATTGTACCAAAAGTTAATGGTGTGTAGGGTGGTCTAAAAGTAGTTGTGCCAAGTTCACCCATCTTAGTACCAGCTGTTTCTGAAATTATTCCTAATGCATGCATATTACCTAATTTTCCTTGATCAGTTCCCATTCCTGTTGTGGTATATCTTTTAACATGTTCAATTGATTTAAAACCTTCTCTTAAAGCTAACTTAATATCTTTAGCAGTTGCATCATTTTGATAGTCAACAAAAGATTTTGTTTTTCCTAAAATTTTATCTGATGGTAATAACCAAATATTTCTTTTAGATTTGTTTATTGAAGATAAAACTTCCATATTTGTATATTCAGAATTTTTAATATTAAGAAACTTTTTTAAAGTATTTGGTGTATTTGTTAAAATTTCATCTAAAGTTAAATCACCATTACATGAACCAACACTTGTTTGATCTGAAGGGTATATGTTTGGAATAAATACTTGATCGTCCTCTCTAAATTTTAACTTACCTCCAGATTGAGTAAATAAATGAACAGCTGGTGTCCATCCACCTGACATTCCAAGACAATCACAAGATAAATTTATTCTAGAACCTACAACTTTTTGCCCATCTTTTGAAAGTTGCATTAAAGAAATTCGATTAATTCTCTTATAGCCAAAAGTATTTGTTATTGTGTAACCCTTAAAAATCTTAACATTATTTTTTTCCATTTCATGAACAAGTTTAGAATCCACCTCTTCTCTATTATCAATAATTGCTTCAACACTTATTCCTTTTTGAATTAAACTTATTGCTGTTTCATAGGCACTGTCGTTATTTGTAAAAAGTATATTTTTTTCACCACAAGCAACACCAAAAAAATCAATGTATCTTTTAATTGCTGATGAAAGTAAAATTCCTGGACGGTCATTGTTATCAAATATCATTGGTCTTTCTAATGATCCTGTAGCAGTGATTACTTTTTTTGCTCTTATTTTAAGTAGTTTATGTCTTGTTTTTTCTTTTCTTTGTTCAATTGGTAAATGATCAGTAAGATTTTCACGAGCTAACAAAAAATTATAACCATGATAAGCAGCTACACTTGTTCTTGTTTTGATTTCTAAATTTTCCAATTTTTTAATTTGATTTATTTCTTTTTCTAACCAAGAACCTGAGGTTTGATTGTTAATTTTAAAATAATTAGAGTTTTGGTAAATGGTTGAGCCACCAAGATTTGGTTTTTCATCAACTAAGAGTGTTTTTAAACCATTCTTTGCTGCTATTTTGGCTGCCATAATACCTGATATTCCAGCTCCAATTACCAATACGTCACAATGAATATACTTATGTTCATAAATATCCGGATCTGGGACAGTTGGCGATTTACCTAAGCCAGCTGATTTTCTAATAAAATATTCATACTTTTCCCAAAAACTAGCTGGCCACATAAAAGTTTTATAATAAAAACCGGCAGGTAGAAGAGGGGATAAAAAGTTGTTTATTCCACCAATATCAAAATTTACACTTGGCCAACAATTTTGACTTGAAGCTTCTAAACCTTCATAAATTTCTACTTCAGTTGCTCTTACATTAGGTTCTGTTCTTGAGGTTTTATCATGAAGTTGAACAATAGCATTTGGCTCTTCTGACCCTGCTGTCATTATACCCCTTGGTCTATGATATTTAAAACTTCTACCTACTAAATGAATATTGTTAGCTAAGAGCGCAGATGCAAGTGTATCACCTTTAAAACCGTAATATGTTGATCCATTAAATTTAAATGAGATCCTGTAAGTTTCATCAATAGGTTTTCCAGTTTGTACTCTTAAATTTTTTGTCATTTTTTATACAGATGGTGGATTTTCACCCATTTTATAAACTGCTTTTATTTCATCATTTGAAGTATCTCGAACCATGTTGAACCATTTTCTACAACCATGAGCATGATTCCATCTTTCATATTGAATACCTTTAATATTTTTTCTCATAAACAAGTATTCAGCCCATTCATCATCACTCAACTCTGTAGGTTGTTTCGGCCTAATTATATGCGCTTCACCCCCAGCTTTAAATTCACTTTGTTCACGTTCACCACAAAAAGGACAATTTATTAAAAACATTAATGTGCTACCGCTGCTGCACCATGTTCATCAACAAGGTCACCACTAACGAACCTGTTAATATTAAATGCTGCATTAAGTTTGTGAGGCTCATCGTTTGCAATTGTATGTGCAAATAAATCTCCAGAACCTGGAGTTGCTTTGAATCCACCTGTACCCCAACCACAATTAAAATAAAGACCTTTGATAGATGTTTTGCTTATTATAGGGCTAGCATCTGGACAAATATCAACAATGCCTCCCCATTGTCTAAGCATTCTCATTCGGCTAAAAATTGGATATAATTCTAATATCGCATTAAGAGTTCCCTCAACAATATCATGACTACCTTTTTGTGAATAAGAAATATAATCATCGGTGCCTGCTCCGATTACGAGTTCACCTTTATCAGATTGGCTTACATATGCGTGTACAGCATTTGACATAACGACAGTATCAATTATTGGTTTTACTGGTTCAGACACTAAAGCTTGAAGTGGTTTGCTTTCTAGAGGTAGTTTTAATCCAGCCATTTTTGCAATAACACTTGAATGACCAGCTGCTACAACACCTATTTTTTTTGTTTTAATAAATCCTTTTGTTGTCTCCAAACCTTCTACAATATCACCATTTCTCTTTATTCCTTTGACCTCACAATTTTGGATTATATCAACTCCCATTTCATCAGCACCTCTTGCATAACCCCAAGCAACAGCATCATGTCTTGCAGTTCCAGCTCTTCTTTGCAAAGTACCTCCAAGAACAGGATATCTAATATTAGGCGATGTATTAATAATAGGACAAAATTTTTTAACCTCTTCAGTATTTAGATAAATAGCATCAATACCATTAAGTCTATTAGCATGAGTTCTTCTTTTTAAATCTCTTACATCTTGTAAATTATGCGCAAGATTCATTACGCCTCTTTGACTAAACATTACATTATAATTTAATTCTTGCGATAAACCTTCCCAAATTTTTAAGGCATGATCATAAAGTCCAGCACTTGCATCCCACAGATAATTGGATCTTATAATAGTAGTATTTCTTCCTGTATTCCCTCCACCAATCCAACCTTTTTCTACAACTGCTATATTTTTCATAGCATGTTTTTTTGCTATATAATAAGCTGTAGCAAGACCGTGGCCACCACCGCCAACAATTACTGCATCATATTCTTTTTTTGGCTCAGGATCTTTCCATGCTTTTTGCCAATTTTCATGGTATGAAAAAGCATTTTTAACCAGTGAAAATAAAGAATACTTATTTCTCATTATTATTGAATAATTACTTTATAAATATTGATTATTCAATACAATCAGAAGTGACAAATTTCCTGGAAGAGTGGGTGAGAGGCTGAAACCAGTCGTTTGCTAAATGACCGTGCGAGGAAACTTGTACCGAGGGTTCGAATCCCTCCTCTTCCGCCATATAAATTATGACGTTAAATAAAGTAAAACTAAATTTAGGATGTGGATCTAAAAAATTACAGGGTTATATAAATATTGACAAATATGACACTTATAAACCAGATATAATTCATGATCTTGAAAAATTCCCATACCCTTTTGAAGATAACTCTATAAACGAAATTTTACTTAGTCATGTGTTAGAACATATTGGTCAAAATCCAGATATATTTAATTCTATTATTAAAGAACTTTATAGAATTTGTGTCCATGGTGCAAAAATAGATATAAGAGTTCCACATCCAAGGCATGATGATTTTATTTCAGATCCTACACATGTAAGACCTATTACAGTTTTAGGACTTCAATTATATAATAAGGATTTAAATTTAAAATGGGAGTTAAGCGGAGCAGCGAATACTCCAATGGCAATAATACATAATGTTGATTTTAGAATTAAAAATGTGTCGCATGTTTTAGATGAAAAATATATAGACTTATTAAAATCAGAAAAAATTCAAAAAAATGAAATACAGGATTTAGCTCATAAATATAATAATGTAATTAAAGAAATAAATATAGAGTGGGAGGTAATCAAATAAAATTAATAAAGTGGATCGTCTTTAAAAAAATTCTTCATTTGAATTGGTTTTTGCGCTAGAATATAACGATAGACATTATAATTTTCCAACACTCTCTGTACATAGTTTCTGGTTTCTTTAAACTTAATTAATTCAATCCAATCAACATAATCAATTTGTTTTTTTTGAGGATTCTTATTAATTTTATTCCAATACCTGACTCTTTTTGGTCCAGCATTATACGCAGCTATAGCAAAAGGATAAGCCCCATCATAATCAAGAATTAAGCCAGCTATATAATGTGAACCAAGATTAATATTATATTCAGCATCACTAGTTAATCTTGATTTTGAATATGGAAGTTTTGCTTGTTTTGCAACTAATTTTGCAGTGTACGGCATTAATTGCATCAAGCCTTTTGCTCCAGCATGACTATTAGCACTTAAATCAAACTCACTTTCTTGTCGAATAATTGATAATATAAAAGCAGTTTCGGGAATTTTTCTTCCATTAATATAATTAGGTGTACTTATTATCGGATAATTATATTTATGATGAAATCTTTTTTCATAGGAAGCTATTTTAGCAATTTGGATTGCAAAATCAAATCTGTCAATATTTGATGCTAGTTCAGCAGCCAATATTTCGCTACCATTATTAATATCATCATTAGCTAAATGTCTAAGAATATGTTTGGTATATTTATCTTCATCAAGTTCATCAAGAAGATAGATTGTTTTAACCAATTCTTTTTTTGAAAAATAACTTCTATATTCTTTTGACACATCCATGTCTTTAGAGAGCTCAAAATTTTTATCAGGATATAATTCCATAAAAGCTAATTGTCCATAATAAGTGGTTAAAAAATTAGCTGCTTTATTAAACCATTCATTAGCCAGATCTTGCTTTCCAAGTTTTTGGTAAGTTCGAGCTAGCCAATATGCACCTCGGGAAGTACTTATTGGATAACCTACATTATCATAAAAATTTTCAAAATGATCTTTAGCTAATAAAGGGTCATTTAAAAAACTTAAAGCTATCCATCCACTCATCCATTCTGCTGCAGCGTATTCTGGTCCATCTGTCAATGCGTGATTGCTAGAAATCTTATAAGCTAACTCATATTTTTTTTTGTAAATTAACGATCTAGAAATAATTTCTCTTTCAGTCCACCATTTATCAGGTCTTACTAAATAATCTTTTGTATTTTTTATTGTTAATAGAATTTCAACTGAACTGTCAACTCTACCTCTTTTTCTTCTCCATTTTAATCTATCGTAATTTAATCCAGCATCATTTTTAAATTTTGTAGGAACTTTTGATATAGCGTTATCAACACCATAAGACTTGCTCATCAATAATTGTCTTGCAGTATAAAGTAATTCATAATCTTTGGGTAAATACCTTAACAATCTTTTTAAATCCCAATATTTATTGTTCCACGCTAAATAATCTGCTCTTTTAACATAATCATGAGCATTTAGGTATTTTTTAAATTTTTTTCTATAAAATCTTAATTCAGATTTGCTTAATTCTGCTGTAATCCATCCTTCTTTAATAAAAGAAATACCTTTTTCGTTATTACCTGTTAAAATGTAACTTTCACCTAATATCATTTTTCCAAAACCACTTAAAGGTTCATTTGGACCAAACCAATCAATTATTTTTTTTGGCGAAATAGAGTCAGTTGAAAGTTTATGCTCTGCTAGATATTTTATTCTTCCAATTCTTGGATAATCTTCATTGATATCGATAAAAGTTTTATATTCATAATATGAAGCTTTATTTCCCTTAGTTAAAAGATGTCTCCATTGTATAAAGTTATATATAGATTTATCTTTGGCTTTTTTTGCTGTTTTTAACGCTACAGGCCATTTTGCCTGTTTCATTTCTGAAATAGCTTTTTTGGCTATGGCAAAATCTTTCTTACTATAATATTTTGACTTTGTAGCTATTTCGGTATTTGTAGAGCCCGCAATTAGAGGTTTCTTTTTAGGTAAAATAATATCCAGACTTTTATCATCATTTGAAACTATCTTTTTCTCTGACTGTTTTTCTTCTTTTTTTTCTATTGTTATTTCGACAGTTGGTTTTGGAAGAGGCTTTAGTATATCAATCAACAGTTTATGTTCTGTGACTTCTTTACTTTGAATAGGTTTTTTTAAAGGTATTATTTCAGCTGATAAAAAAAAAGTTATATTTGTAATGATAAATAAACTGATAAAAAATAAGAATTTTTTTAGCATAATCTTTTAGTATATGAATCTGTAAACTATGTTATAAGTATTTATGTTCAAAGGTTCAAATGTTGCTTTAGTCACCCCATTTAAAAACAATAAACTTGATGAGGATACTTATATCAAGTTAATTCATTTTCATATCGAAAATGGTACCTGTGGACTAGTTCCTGCTGGTACAACTGGAGAATCGCCAACTTTAAGTCACGAGGAGCATGAAAAAGTAATTGAATTATGTGTAAGGGAAAGTAATGGAAAATTACCTGTCTTTGCAGGCACTGGATCAAATTCAACAAAAGAAGCTATTTCTTTAACTACTCATGCTGAAAAAATTGGTGCAGACGGTGCACTTATCGTGACGCCTTATTATAACAAGCCCACTCAAGAAGGTCTGTATCAGCATTATAAAGCCATTAATGACAAATGTGGAATTCCAATTATAATTTATAATATCCCTGGTAGATCCGTAATTGACATGTCAGTTGAAACAATGGCAAGGCTTTATGAACTAAAGAATATAATTGGTGTAAAAGATGCTACAGGTAATTTAGATAGAGTGGATCAAACATTGAAAAAATTAGGTAAGGATTTTATTCAATTAACTGGAAATGATGATAATGCTCTTGAGTTTAACAAAAGAGGTGGAGAGGGTGCGATAAGTGTAACAGCGAATATTGCTCCAAAACTTTGCTCTGATTTTCAAAAATTTTCAAAATCTGAAAATGACAATCAAATTAAACAGGCTGAACATTTAAATGAAATTTTACAACCTGTTCATCATGCAATGTTTGTTGAAAGCAACCCAAGTCCAGTAAAGTATGCCGCAAAATTATTAAATCTTTGTGATGATGCTGTAAGGTTACCATTAGTAAAAGTTACAGAAGGCACTAAAGAAATTATAAAAAAAGCACTTCATTCTGCAAAATTAATTTAATGGGTAAAAAAACCAATCATGGTTTAAAAATTATCTGTTTAAACAGAAAAGCCAGTTTTAATTATTTTTTTGAAGATCTCTTAGAAGCTGGAATAGTTCTTAAAGGTTCGGAAATCAAATCTATTAGAGATGGAAAAGTAAATATAGCAGATTCTTATGCAATAGAAAAAAATGGAGAAATTGTTTTGATTAATTCTCATATAGCATCTTATAAACAAGCAAGTTATTCAAATCATAATCCATTAGACGAAAGGAAGTTGCTACTTAACAAAAGAGAGATAAATAAACTTATTGGAAAAATGCAAAGAGATGGCTTTACTATTGTTCCTACTAAAATGTATTTCAAAAAAGGAAAGGCAAAAATTGAACTGGCCATAGCTAAAGGTAAAAAACAATTTGATAAAAGAGCTACAAAAAAAAACAGAGATTGGAGTCGTGATAAAGCAAGATATGTTAGAAAATCCAGTTAAATCAATTTATTTAGGAGTAGGTTCGAATTTAGGCAATAAAAGAAAATATATTGAGCAAGCCAAACTTAGATTATTACAAAATAATATTAAAATAAAAAAAACATCAAGTTTTTATGAAAGTTTGTCATGGCCTAATCCAGATAATCCAAAATTTTTGAATATAGTTTTAGAAGTTGTCACAGATTTATCACCAATAAAATTACTCAATATATGTAAAAAAATTGAAGTTAGCCTGGGTAGAAAAAAAAGGACTAAAAATGCACCACGTGAATGCGATATAGACCTTCTTGACTATAACGGTAAAAAGATTGATAAAAATATTATTTTACCTCACCCCCGGATGCATATTAGAAATTTTGTCCTTTTACCTTTATATGAGTTGAATAAAGCTTGGATACATCCAGATTTAAAGCTTCCTATAAAAAAACTTATATTATCATTAGGAAATAAAGATATTAGATCTATTAAACAAATTTAATTTAGTGATATAATAAATGAATGCTTAATTCTGAAGACTTAATAAATAAAGTAAAAGTTTATAATAAGTTTTTAAATCCTGAAAAATTAAATAAAGCTTACGACTTTGCGGTGAAGGCTCACAGTAATCAAAAGAGAGAGTCAGGAGATCCTTATTCCGTCCATCCAATTGAAGTAGCTAACATACTTACTGAACTTAAATTAGATAGTGCAACAATCACAACTGGCTTATTACACGATACCATAGAAGATACATTTGCTACTTACGATACAATTAAAGGAGAATTTGGGGATGAAGTTGCTGATTTAGTAGACGGTGTAACTAAAATTTCAGTTTTAGAAAATACCGCCTCACCCAGCTCTAAAGCTGAAAATTTTAGAAAATTAATTCTAGCAACATCTAAAGATATAAGAGTCTTATTAGTCAAAATTGCTGATCGATTACATAATATGAGAACAATTAAAGCAATATCTAAAGATGATAAAAGAAAAAGAATTGCTCAAGAAACAATGGAAATTTACGCTCCACTTGCAGACAGAATGGGCATGCATAGAATTAGAGATGAGTTGGAAGATTTATCATTTGAAGTTTTAAATAAAGATGCAAGAACCTTGATACAAAATAGGTTAGATGAAATAAAATTAGACAAGAAGGATATATTTGAAACACTGTCTAGTGAATTACAGATTTTATTAAATAAAAATAACATTAAATTAGAAATTTATGGAAGAGAAAAAACACCCTTTTCAATATGGAGAAAGGTACAAAAAAAACGTGTATCGTTAGAAGAGATAACAGATATTATTGGTTTTAGAATAATTTTAAAAGACATAGATGATTGTTATAAGACCTTAGGTGTAATACATAAGGAATATAATTGTATACCTGGTAAATTTAAAGATTATATATCTTCTCCAAAAATAAATGGTTACAAGTCAATTCACACAGCTGTCATTGGCTCATATAAAAAACCTTTAGAAATTCAAATTAGAACAAAAGATATGCATGATTTTGCGGAAAGAGGTATTGCTTCTCATTGGCAATACAAATCATCAGAAAAATTTAGTTCTTTAACTTGGAAAGAATATGATTGGTTGAAGGATCTTGTGGAAATTATAGAAAAAAATGAAAACCCTGAGCACTCATACGAATATACAAAACTTCAAATGTTTCAAGAAAATGTCTTTTGTTTTACACCAAAAGGATCTGTAATTAAATTACCCAAAGACGCAACAGCAATAGATTTTGCATATGCTGTACATACTAAAGTTGGAGATACTGCTATTGGTTGTGAAATTAATGGAAATAAAAATGAACTTCAAACAATTTTAAGAAATGGAGATAGAGTTAATATAATAACTTCAAAAAAACAATCACCTTCATTACATTGGATACCTATTACAAAGACTGGGAAAGCAAGAGCTGCTATTAGAAGATATTGGCATGAAAAAGGAGAGAAAAAGGAAGAGAGAATTAAAAAATATAACACAACTTTATGGATTTCTTTACCCGATAAGCCTGGACAATTAGGAAATGTAAGCTCATTGATTGGAAGTCATAAATTGAATATTTCTAATCTTGAGATGGCAGGTAAAAACCCTGATTATATTAATTTTAAGTTTCAATTAATAATAAGAGATCTTAAAAATTTTACTAATTTTATTGCAGAGCTCAAACAAAAAGGTATAAAATTTAAGATAATTAGACACGAAGATAAAAGAAATGCTTTCACACAAAAAATCCTTAGATATTTTAAGAAAAACTAGCGCATTACTAGAGGGACATTTTGTTTTATCTTCAGGTTTACATTCTTCTAAATATATCCAATGTGCAAAGCTTTTAAGTTTCCCTTCTAAAGCCCAACAAATATGCAAATCATTAGCAAATAAGATTAAAAAAAATTTTAAAAAAATTGATTTAATACTAGCTCCAGCAATGGGTGGTATAATTATTGGATATGAAATAGGCAAGCTTTTGAAGAAAGAAACAATTTTTTGTGAAAGAGTTAAAGGAAAGTTTACATTAAGAAGAGGATTTAGAATTAAAAAAAAATCAAAAGTTTTAATTATTGAAGACGTGATAACAACTGGTAAATCAAGTTTAGAGTGTGTAAAATTAATTAATCAATCTAAAGCATCACTAGTTGGTTTTGCTACAATTATAGACCGATCATCAAAAAAATCTTTAAAAATAAAAAAAAAGATAGTTTCACATCTTAAGATTGATGTACCAACATATAGCAAAAATAAATTACCAAAAAATTTAAAGTTAATTCCAATAACAACACCCGGAAGTAGATTTATTAAGTGAAACGATTAGGTGTTAATATTGACCATGTAGCTACTTTAAGAAATGCCAGAGGTGAACTTCACCCTGATCCCTTTTTATGTGCTAAATTTGTTAAAAATGCTGGTGCAAATTCAATTACAATACACCTGAGAGAGGATAGAAGACACATAAAGGATTCTGATGCAAAAAAAATATGTTCATTAAAAAATTTATTAGTTAATTTAGAAATCTCAACTAATCATGAAATAGTTCAAAAAGCACTTAAGTTTAAACCTAATTTTGTTTGTATTGTCCCAGAAAACAGAAAAGAAATTACAACAGAAGGTGGTTTAAATTTAAAAAAAAATAAGATTAAGATTAAAAAAATCATTAATCAATTTAATAAAAAAAAAATCAGAACAAGTTTATTTATAAACCCATCACTTAATGATGTAAAAACGTCAGTAGAATTGAAAGCAAATTGTATAGAAATTCATACAGGTAAATTAGCTAATTTAGTTAAATCAAAAAAAAAGTATTCAAAAGAATTAGAAAAAATTAAGATATGCTCAATTTATGCTGAAAAAAATGGTATAGAGGTGCATGCAGGTCACGGATTAGATTATAAAACAACTAAACTTTTATCTAAAATAAATCAGATTAATGAATTTAATATTGGACATTTTATAATTGGAGAGTCTATCTTTCATGGTTTACCCAAAATTATTAAAAAATTTAAGAATATTTTAAAAAATAAATAATATGAAAATTTTAGGTATTGGTGTTGATGTAATTCAAAATAAAAGATTGAAAAATTTGATTTTTAGTAAAACATTTTTATCAAGAACTTTTAGTAAAAATGAAATAAAGATGTCAAAAAAAATTTCAAGTAAAACAAATTATTTTTCAAAAAGATTTGCTGCAAAAGAAGCTTTTGCTAAATCAATTGGAACTGGCTTCAGAGATAATTTGAATTTTAAAGATATTGAGATTTTAAATGATAAAAAAGGTAAACCTTTTTATTTAAAGTCTAAAAAAATTGACACAATTATAAAAAAAAAATTTAAAATTAAAAATTATAATTTGTTTCTTTCAATTTCTGATGAAAAAGATTATTCAATTGCTTTTACAATTATACAAACCAAGTAATGATAAATAAAAACTTTATTATAGAAAATACCAAAACGCTCTTTTACGCTTTAATTATTGCAATTATTATCAGATCATTATTAATTCAACCTTTTTACATTCCCTCATCATCAATGGAACCTAATTTATTGGTTGGAGATAGAATTTTTGTTACAAAATATTCATATGGTTACAGCAAACACTCATTTCCTTTTAGTCCACCTTTGTTTAAAGAAAGGATTTTAGATAATGAACCAAAAAGGGGAGATGTAATTGTTTTTAAAACACCAGCTGATAATAGAACTGATTATATCAAAAGATTGATAGGTCTCCCTGGAGATACAATTAAATTTATAGACTCAAATTTATATGTAAATAATAGTGAAATTATTAAAACAAAGATATCAGAAATTGACGAAATATTTTGTGGTAGTCAAAAAATAAATGTCATCACTTTTCAAGAGCAACTTTCTAATAATAAATCCTATAATTCAGTTTACTTAAAAAATTTTCCTTTTCAAAATTCAGACACTTTTAAAGTTCCAAAAGATCACTTTTTCTTTCTTGGTGATAATAGAGACTGCTCAAAAGATAGCAGATTTTTATCTAGTGTGGGCTATGTTCACAAAAACAACTTAGTAGGAAAAGCACAATTTATTTTTTTTTCATCTGACAGATCAAAAGGAAGCATCTTTGCAATTTGGAAATGGAATAAATCCTTAAGATTAAATAGGTTTTTTAAAAGAATCAATTAATGAGCCCAAAAATTTTAGAATTAGAAAAGAAAATTAAAATAAATTTTAAAGATAAAAATTTATTAATAAAATCATTAACTCATAAAAGTTTTGATAAAGAAAACAATTATGAAAAGCTTGAATTTTTAGGTGATAGAGTATTAGGTTTGATAATTTCTAAAAAATTAATTGAAATATACCCAAATGAAAAAGAAGGAATTTTAGATAAAAAATTTGCCTCTTTAGTAAATAAAAAAACATGTTTAGAAATTGCAAAAAATATAGAATTACATAAATATGTTTTAACTCTAGACTCTAAAAATAAGAAAAAAATAATTGAAGACAAAGTTTTAGCAGATAGTTTAGAAGCCTTAATGGGATCTATATATTTAGAAAAAGGTTTTAACTCTGCAGAAAAAGTTATATTAAATTTATGGTCAAATCATATTAAAAATAGTGTCATTACACAAATTGATGCAAAAACAAAATTACAAGAATTTTCTTTAAAAAAATTTAAAAAATTACCTTCTTATAAACTTATTTCTAACACTGGTCCTAGACACAAACCGCTTTTCAAAGTTGGTGTAAAATTAGTAGATACAAAATTATACATTGCAGAAGGTAAATCAAAAAAAGATGCTGAACAAAATGCTGCAATATTATGTTTAAATAATATTAAAGATATATGATTTGGGACGATACTGGTTTTTTACTTTCAAAAAATAGATATAACGAAAATTCACTAATTTCAGAAATTTTCACAAAAAATCATGGCAAAGTTTCTGGTATAATTTTTGGAGGTACTTCAAAAAAAGTTAAAAATTATCTTCAGATTGGAAATGAAATACATGTAAATTTTAATTCCAAATCAGAAAATAAGATTGGATATTTTAAGATTGAAATTGAAAGAGCTTTATCTCCAGCATATTTTGAAAACATGCAAAAATTATCATGTATAGTTTCAGCTATGCAATTGGTAAAATTATTAACTGCTGAGTCTCAATCTAATAAAGATATATATCAATTGATTAATGAATTATATTTAGTACTTGAAAATCAAAATTGGATTAAAGAATATATATTTTGGGAGTTGGAACTGTTTAAATTACTAGGATATGACTTAGAAATAGAAAAATTAGTTGAAAAAAAAATTATTCAAAACGAAATACAATATATATCAAAATCTACAATAGAAAAAAAAATAATTCCAAATTTTTTAATTGATAGAAATGATTCTGAAGTTGATACACCTACTTTGTATAAAGGTTTAAAATTAGTGGGTGATTATTTGGAAAAAACTATTTTAAAGCCTAATAATTTAAATCAACCAAAAAGTAGATTGCAATTTATTAATACTATCAAATAATTATTTTAAAATTTTATCTAATTTATCGGCGTAATAACTAACTATAGCATTAGCTCCAGCTCTTTTAAATGCTATGAGACTTTCTAAAACTACATTGTTATCAACTAGACCTTTTTGTATACCATTGGATAACAAGCTATATTCGCCAGAAACTTGATAAGCCATAACTGGAATTTTAAAGTTTTCTTTTACTAGTTTGATTATATCAATATAAGGAAGACCAGGTTTAACCATTACCATATCAGCTCCTTCTTTTATATCCAAAGCGACTTCTCTTAGAGCTTCGTTACTGTTTTTATAATCCATTTGATAATTCTTTTTATTCCCCTTCAAAAGTCCTTTTGATCCAACAGCATCTCGAAAAGGTCCATAAAAACTGGATGCATATTTAACAGCATAAGATAGAATTTGTGTCATTTGGTATCCATTTTTATCAAGTGATCTTCTAATTTGTCCTATTCTTCCATCCATCATGTCAGATGGAGCCAGAACATCACAACCCATTTGAGCTTGTAATAAAGATTGATTAATTAAAATTTCGACAGTTTCGTCGTTCAGTACATAATTATTGTTCAAAAGGCCATCATGACCATGTGATGTGTAAGGATCTAATGCAACATCACACATAATACCAATTTCATTTTTATATTTACCTTTAATTAATTGAAGAGCTTTACAAACTAAATTTTCTTCATTAAGAGCCTCAGTACCAAATTCATTTTTCTTTTTTTTATCAGTATAAGGAAATAGAGCTATCATTGGGAGACCTTTTTTAATTGCTTTATCAACTACAAAGTTTAATTTATCTAATGAATAGCGATAGACCCCAGGCATAGAATTTATGCTTTGTTTTTTATTTTTTCCATCAACTAAAAATATCGGTAAAACAAAATCATTAACAGTTAGGCTATTTTCCTCTACTAATCTTCTGGACCATTCATTTTTTCGACTTCGTCTAAGCCTTAAATTTGGAAATTTTCCTGTAATCATTTTAAAATTTATTTATAATATGCGACAAATGTTATATACAAATATAACTTAAAAAAGATATTAAACAATCTTATGAATTTAAATTTTAATGATTTTCAAAAGCAGGATGTCAAATTTGACATTAATGAACTTCAAAAAGCCTATAAAGATATACTTAAGATAAAAGATTTTAGTGGTCCTGAAGGGATTTCAAATTTTGGAGCTATATCTTTAACTCAAATTCCTGGTGACCCAGATTCAATAAAAGGACATAAAGCTAGAGGTGTTTTTTGGACTAAACCTGATGGATCAGGAAAAGAAGTGGTTAGAGATGAAAAAATAGATGAAGCCGCTTATTCAGAATTTATTGATGATTACAAAAACACATACTTCAAAGAAGTTTATGATGTTTTATCTTCTAAATATAAACTAGGTAGAGTGAGAATTCTTCTTAAACAACCTAGGTCAACCTTAAGTTGGCATAGAGATCCTGAACCAAGGTTGCACATACCAATAGTTACTAATCCAGGAGCAATAATGGTAATAGATAACATTGCAAAACATTTACCAGCTGATGGATCGGTTTGGATTACAAATAACACAAAGTACCATAATGCCTTTAATGGTGGTGAAGAAAATAGAATTCATTTAGTAGCCTGTGTTTTAAATCACAAATTTAACTAATTTGAAAAAAATATTTATTTCCTCTGATCACGCTGGTTATAATTTAAAAGAAACAATTAAGACTTATTTAGAAAAAAAGAAATATAGATACACAGATCTAGGACCTAAAAACGACAATAGAGTAGATTATCCAGATTATGCTCATAAGGTAGCAAATAAAGTAAAATCAAATAAAAATCATGTGGGAATACTGGTCTGTGGCTCAGGGATGGGGATGAATATTGCTGCAAATAGACACAAAAATATACGTGCTGCCCAATGTTTTAATTTAAAATCAACTAAATTATCAAGATTGCATAACGATGCAAATATCATTACATTAGGCTCAAGGTTACTTAAGAAAAAAAATGTTTTGAACTTTATTAATGTTTTTTTAAATACAAAATTTGAAGGTGGAAGACATTTAAAAAGAATAAGAAAAATATAAATATGTCGAGTGAAAAAAAATATTTAAATTCAAGTTATCAAGATTTTTTTGAAAAAAGTTTGTCTTTAACTGATCCAGATTTATTTAAAGCTATTAACGATGAATTGATTAGACAGCAAAATCATATTGAATTAATAGCCTCAGAAAATATTGTTTCTCAAGCAGTTTTAGAAGCGCAAGGTTCAGTTTTAACAAATAAATATGCAGAAGGTTATCCTGGAAAAAGATACTATAATGGCTGCGAACATGTTGATGTTGCTGAAGAATTAGCTCTTGAGAGAATAAAAAAACTTTTTAATTGCAAATATGCTAACGTACAACCTCATTCTGGTGCTCAAGCAAATGGGGCAGTATTTTTAGCTTTATTAAAACCAAACGATACATTTATGGGTATGAGTTTAAATTCAGGTGGTCATATTACTCATGGATTAAAGATTTCAATGTCGGGAAAATGGTTTAACGCAATAAGCTATGATGTAGATAAAAAATCGGAATTAATTGATTATGAAAATGTTGAAAAATTAGCTCTTGAACATAAACCTAAACTTATAATAGCAGGTGGGAGTGCTTATTCTCGAGTAATAGATTTTAAAAGATTTAGAGAGATAGCTGATAAAGTTGGCGCTTATCTTATGGTTGACATGGCACACTTCTCAGGACTTGTGGCTGGTAAAGGCTACCCAAATCCCTGTGATCACGCTCATGTTGTAACTTCAACAACACATAAAGTTTTTAGAAGTGCAAGAGGTGGTATTATTTTATCTAATGATATTGAGCTTGGCAAAAAATTCGACTCTGCGGTTTTTCCTGGATATCAAGGTGGTCCTTTAATGCACATAATTGCAGCTAAAGCAGCAGGTTTTTTTGAAGCATTAAAACCTGAATTTCAAACTTATATTAAAAATGTTTTAGCAAATGCAAAAATATTATCTGAAACTCTAAAAAACAATGGTTTCAAAATCTACTCAGGAGGCACAGATACACACTTAATGTTAGTTGACTTAAGACCTTATAAAGTTAAAGGAAATTTAGCAGCTGAAAGTTTGTGCAGAGCGAACATAACTTGTAATAAAAATGGTATTCCTTTTGATACAGAAAAACCAATGATAACTTCAGGTATAAGATTAGGATCTCAAGCAGCAACAACAAGAGGTTTTGGTTTAAAAGAATTTGAAAAAGTAGGAGAATTGATTACAAGAGTTATTAAAGGTTTATCTGAAAACCCTAAAGATAACAGTAAAACTGAAGATGAGGTAAGACAAGAAGTAGTAGACCTGTGCTCTTCATTTCCAATTTATAAAAATCTAAATAAATGATCTGTTCTATATGTAAAAAAGGTGAGACTTCAGTAGTTGACTCACGTCCAACTGAAGATGGAACAGCTATACGTAGACGAAGATTGTGTGTCTGTGGAGCAAGATTTACAACTTTTGAAAGAGTTCAATATCGAGAAATAATGGTTGTAAAAAAAAATGGAAGAAAATCAGCATTTGATAGAGATAAATTAGCTAAGTCAGTTTTTATAGCTTTGAAAAAAAGACCAATAGATACAGAAACTACTGAAAAATTTATTAGTCGAATTTCAAGATCTTTAGAGGAATTGGGACAAAGTGAAATTTCAACTAACACAATTGGAACAATGGTTATGGAGGGATTGAAAGAATTAGATCCTGTTGCATATGTAAGATTTGCCTCTGTTTATAGAAATTTTAGAGAAGAAAAAGATTTTGTACAATTTGTGGACAAACTAGATGTCTACAAAAAAAGATAAATTTTCAACAAAAGATAAAAATTATATGAGACTAGCTATTAGTTTAGCAAGTGCCCGTAAGGGGCTAACTGGCAATAATCCATCTGTTGGCTGTTTAATTGTAAAAAATGATAAAATAATTTCTATTGGTCAAACAGGTTATAAGGGACGACCACATGCAGAAATTAATGCCATTAATAATTCAGTTGAAGATTTATCTGGTTCAAAAATGTATGTAACCCTAGAACCATGTAATCATTATGGAAAAACTCCACCTTGTACTAATAGTATAATTAAAAGTGGTATAAATGAGGTTTTTTATTCAATTGATGACATTGATAAGAAAGTAAATGGTAAAAGTTTTAAAATTTTAAGTGAAAGAAACATAAAAGTAAAAAAAAATCTTCTGAAAAGTGAGTCAAAAAATCTTTATGACTCATATATTTTCAATAGAAAAAATAAAACACCATATGTTACAGCTAAAATAGCTATATCAAAAAACAAACTTATTTATAGTGAAGGAACAAAAAGAATAACTGACAATGCATCTGATAAATTATCTCATTATTTAAGATTTAAAAATGATGCAATTATGGTTTCAAGCAAAACTCTTAATATGGATGACCCTAAACTCAATTGTCGTTTGGAAGGGTATGAGAATTTTTCACCAAAAAGAATTATTTTAGATAAAGATTTAAAGATTAAATTAAATACCTATATTTTTAAAACATCAAATAAAAACAATACAATTATTTTTCATAATTCTTTAGATAACTTCAAAATTAAGACTTTGAAAAAGAAAGGTATAATTTTAGTTAAATCAAAAGTAGATTATAAAAAAAAGATAAATTTGAGATTTGTTTTAAAAAAATTATATTCTTTAGGCATAAGAAGTTTATTAGTTGAGGGAGGGGATAAATTAACAAAAAATATGCTTAAAAATAGACTGATTAATCAATTTTACCTTTTTAGAAGCCCCAAAGATTTACCAATGAATAAAAAATATATAAATTTTACATCAGATAATATTCTAAATTATATGTATAAAATTAGATCTAAAATTAGTTCGAAACTAGCCAAAGACACTATTACCCTTTATAAATAATCAAATGTTTAACGGAATTATTTTTAATAAAGGCATAGTAAAAAAAGTTTTAAGAAGACCCAAAGGTATAAATATCTTTGTTGAATCAACAATCAAACTCTCAAAAAAAGATATTGGAATTTCAATAGCTTGTGATGGTGTTTGTTTAACTCTTATTACAATCAAAAAAAAATTATTAGAGTTTTATCTATCAAATGAAACAATTCAGAGATCAAAATTTAAATATCTTAAAATCGGTGAGCACATTAATTTAGAACTCCCATTAAAATATGGTCAAAAAATTTCAGGACACATATGTCAAGGTCATATTGATACCATGGGTAAAATTTTAAATATAAAAAAAATAGATAAATCATATCTTTTTGATTTTGAGATTTCCTTAAAAGATATAAAATATATAATTGAAAAAGCTTCAATAAGTATAAACGGTATATCTTTAACAGTATCAAAAGTTAAAAAGAATAGTTTTCAAATCTGGGTAATTCCACATACATATAAATTAACAAATTTATCCAAACTTAAAAAAGGTAGTTTAGTTAATGTTGAAATAGATATACTTTCTAAATACGTAAAAAATTTTTTTCATGAAAAAAAGTAATTATTCATCAATTGAATCAATAATTAATATTGCAAAAAAAGGTGGTATGTTCATTTTGGTAGATGATGAAAAAAGAGAAAATGAAGGTGATCTTGTAATTTCAACTTCAGATACTAGTGCTAAAAATATAAATTTTATGGCTAAATATGGTCGTGGTTTAATTTGTTTAGCTTTAGATAGTTTACAAGCAAAAAGATTAAATTTATCTTTAATGTCTCCCATTAATCAATCAAGGAACAAAACTGCTTTTACAGTATCTATCGAAGCTAAAAAAGGAATTACAACAGGTATATCCGCTAAAGATAGAGCTCGTACTATAAAAATTGCTTCAAAAAAAAATGTAAATAAAAAAGACATTGTTTCACCAGGACATGTTTTCCCAATTATTGCAAAGGATGGTGGTGTCCTAGTAAGAGCGGGTCACACAGAAGCGTCTGTTGATATTTCAAAACTGGCTAAAAAAAATAATTCGGCTGTTATATGTGAAATCATGAATGAAAACGGGACAATGGCTAAAGGTCAAGACTTGTTTGATTTTGCAAAAAAACATAAATTAAAAATTGGAAAAATAGAGGATTTAATTTCTTATCGTTTAAAAAAAGAAAAATTAATTAAACTAAAAAAATATTCAGATATTAAATTTAAAAATCAAAAATATAAAATAAAGATTTATGAAAATTTATTGGATGGATCAGAACATTTTGCTCTAGTCAAAGGATCTTTAAAAAAGGGCACAGTTCCAAGAGTAAGAGTAATTTCATCTAATGTAGTTCATAATTATTTAATTAATCAACAATTACCTAATTCATTTAACAAAACTCTAAACTATTTTAGAAAATTTACGAATTGTGTATTAGTATTTATAAAAGACACAAATCTCAAATCGGTATCCCAAACGTTAAAGGATTATAAAAATAAAGATTTCTATAAAAAAGGAAACGATAAACTTATTAGAAATTATGGGATAGGTGCACAAATTATCAAAGATTTAAAAATCAAAAAGATGATATTAATTACAAAATCACCAAAAAAGGTTATTGGTTTAGAAGGTTATGATATAAAGATTATTAAACAAGAGTTAATTTAATGAAAAAAAATTTTTTAATAGTAATATCTAGTTATTATAAAGATGTTTCATCCGGATTGTTAAAAAGTGCTCTAAAACTTTTACCAAGTAGATCAAAAGTTAAAATTATAAATGTACCGGGTGTTTTTGAAATACCAGTAACAATTTCAAAAAATTTGAAAAAATATGATGCATTTATTGCACTGGGATGTGTTATTAAAGGACAAACACCTCATTTTGATTTTATTTCACAAGCATCGACGGATGCTATTATGAAACTATCTATTGACTCAAAAAAACCAATTGGAAATGGTATTATAACTTGTTTGAATATTAAACAAGCTAGAGCTAGAAAAAAAAAAGGTGCTGAGGCTACTAATGCTGTTTTGTCAGTTTTATCACAAAAATGAGAACCTCATATAGTCCAAAGAATAATCCTAGAGTTATAATTATCCAAAAATTATATGGAAAATTTTTTAATGATGATGAAAAATTAGATTTTCCAAAACATAGGTTTAAAAAATTTATCAAGGATATAGTTTCAGGCACAATTGAACGCAACGAGATTTTGACAGATGAGTTAGATAAAAATTTAGGTAATGAATTTAATTTCAATAATTTAGACAAATTATTTCAAGTTATTTTAAAATCAGCCACATATGAGCTTTTATATAAACCAAATGTATCAATAAATATTATAATTAAAGAGTACCTTAATGCTTCCAATTTTTTTTTAGACAATTCTCAGACAAAATATCTTAATGCTCTATTAGATAATATTGCAAAGAAAATAAGACCGATCAATGCATGAGTTTGAACTTATAAATAAGTATTTTTCTAAACTAGCATTTAAAAATCCAAGTTCTTTAGAATTAAATGATGACGTTTTTTTTGATAGATCAAAAAAACTAGTTATATCCTTAGATACATATGTTGAAGGTATACACTTTGTTGATTTTAAAAAACCAGATTTAGTAATTAAAAAAATTTTAAGATCTTCTTTATCTGACCTAATATGCAAAGGTGTTAATCCAAAATATTATTTTGTTTCAGCATCAGGAAACGCGAAAGTTTTTTCTAAAAAGTGTTTAATGCTTATTTCAAAATCACTAAAACAAGAGCAAGACATGTTTTCAATTTTTTTGTGTGGTGGAGACACAGTCTCTTCAAAAAAATTAAGTTTTACAATTACATCTGTTGGCTTTTCTAATAAAATTGTTTTTAGAAATAAAGCTAAAGTTAATGATGATATCTACGTTACTGGTAATCTTGGTGATAGCTTTATTGGCCTAAAAATTTTAAAAAAAAAAATTAAATTAAATAAAAAACTAACTAATTATTTTATATACAAATATTTTCATCCTGATTTATGCGTTAAATTAACAAAAAAATTATTATCATTTGCTAATACTTCGATTGATATATCTGATGGTTTAATTTCCGATTTAGAAAAATTGACAAATAAACAAAAAATCTCCTATAAATTATTTTTAAAAAATATTCCAATCTCGAATAACCTAAAAAAAATAATAGATTTAAAAATTATTGAAAAAAAATCATGCATATCTCGTGGAGATGATTATCAAATATTGTTTACAGCCTCTCCGTCGAAATCAAGAATCATTACTAATATAAGTAAATCTTTAGGTATTAAAATTTCTAAAATAGGTAAAATTTGTAAACATGGTCAAAAATCTCAACTTTTTAATCAAATAGGTGAACAAATTACCCTTAAAAACAAAGGATATTTTCATACATTTTAAAAGTTAATTATTGCCTTTTACATCTTTTTTTGTATTGTCCGGTTTTTAAACAAACAACCAACAACATAATTAAGGCTTATATGAACCCAACAATCGAAACAATTCTTTTATACACAATAACTGCAGGATTTTTATCCATTATTTATGGATATTTTACAGGAAAAAATATTTTAAGTTTAAGTCCAGGTAATGCAAAAATGCAAGAAATTGCATCGGCCATTCAAATTGGAGCCAAAGCATATTTAGCAAGACAATATAAAACGATCGCAATTGTTGGTGTGGTTGTTTTAGTAATTGTTAGTTTGGCTTTTAGCCCATTAGTAGGATTAGGCTATTTCATTGGCGCAACATTATCTGGTATTGCTGGTTATGTTGGAATGTTGGTTTCTGTTCAAGCAAACGTTAGAACTGCAGAAGCTTCTCGCAAAGGTTTAGCAAGTGGTCTTTCAGTCGCTTTTAAATCTGGTGCTGTTACTGGAATGCTGGTTGCAGGTTTAGCTCTTTTGTCTATAGCAGTTTATTATTATTTATTATTAAAATTTAATATTAACGAAAGAGAAATAGTTAATGCACTTGTAGCTCTTGGTTTTGGTGCTTCTTTAATTTCAATTTTTGCAAGATTAGGTGGCGGTATATTTACAAAGGGTGCCGATGTTGGAGCTGATTTAGTTGGAAAAGTTGAGGCCGGTATACCGGAAGATGATCCAAGAAATCCAGCTGTGATTGCTGATAACGTTGGAGATAATGTTGGTGATTGTGCTGGTATGGCTGCAGATTTATTTGAAACCTATGCTGTAACCATAGTTGCGACTATGGTTTTATCATCAATCTTTTTCCCAGGTGATTTATCAATGATGATTTATCCTTTGACTATTGGTGGAGCATGTATCTTGACATCAATTATAGGAACTTTTTTTGTAAAGCTAGGTAAGAGTAAAAATGTTATGGGAGCTTTATATAAAGGTTTTATTGTTTCTGCGCTTACTTCATTAGCTATTTTATATCCAGTTACAGATTATGTACTGGGTTTAGATAAGTTTTATGATCTAAATGACAAATCATTTTCTGGTATGAGTCTTTATTATTGTGGTGTTATAGGATTAATTATTACTGGATTGTTAATTTGGGTTACAGAATATTATACAGGAACAAATTATAGACCTGTAAGAAGTGTAGCAAAATCTTCAACTACAGGACACGGTACTAATGTAATTCAGGGACTTGCAATTTCTTTAGAAGCAACAGCAATTCCTGCTTTAATAATAGTAGCAGGTATTTTATTCACAAATCATATTGCTGGCTTATACGGTATTGCTATAGCGGTAACTACAATGTTAGCTTTAGCTGGAATGGTTGTAGCACTTGATGCTTATGGACCTGTAACAGATAATGCTGGTGGAATAGCAGAAATGTCTAAATTACCAAAGAATGTTAGAAAAACTACTGATGCATTAGATGCTGTTGGAAATACCACAAAAGCAGTTACTAAAGGTTATGCAATAGGTTCAGCTGGACTAGGTGCTCTTGTTCTTTTCGCGGCATATACTGAAGATATAAAACACTTTTCTAAAGTTGCTGGATCAAAATTAGAAGGAATTGTTGTTACTTTTGATTTATCAAATCCATATGTTGTTGTTGGTTTATTAATAGGGGGAATGCTTCCTTATTTATTTGGTTCAATGGGCATGCAAGCAGTTGGTAGAGCTGGAGGAGCAGTTGTAATTGAAGTAAGAAGACAGTTCAAAAAATTTCCTGGTATAATGAAAAGAAAACAAAAACCTGATTATGCAAAATTAGTAGATTTACTAACAGTTGCTGCAATTAAGGAAATGATAATTCCATCATTATTACCAGTTTTATCTCCAATAGTTTTATATTTTATAATTTTCGCTATAGGTGGACAGGTTGCTGCGTTAGCATCTGTCGGAGCAATGTTGCTTGGTGTAATTATAACAGGATTATTTGTTGCTGTATCAATGACAGCAGGTGGTGGAGCTTGGGATAATGCAAAAAAATATATTGAAGATGGAAATTACGGTGGAAAAGGTTCTGAGGCTCATAAGGCTGCAGTAACAGGAGATACTGTTGGTGATCCATACAAAGATACTGCAGGACCAGCTGTAAATCCAATGATAAAGATTACAAATATTGTTGCACTATTGTTATTAGCAGTTATCGCTGGCTAATTTCTTTTCTTTTTTTGGCCCTCACACCAAGAGGGTCATTAATTTTTTGTCTCATGCTAGACATGAAGTCATATATAAATGAGTTTCGAGCAAAAGTTGCCGATGTAGTATCTTCAACTTTTTTAATCTTATTCATGTCTTCAATATCATAAAATTCTTTATTTTTAAGTATTCCATAATCATCAATCTCTAAAACAAGAACATCATTTTTATATATCTTCATTCTTCCCAAGTTAGTCAATTTGGATTGGGTTTGTTTTCTTTCAATATAAATCCATATATCGTTATCAAATTTACTTTGGGTCGAAGGGCTTCCTAAAATTTTTCTAATATCATTACTTGTGCTCTCATTAATAATTAATGATTTTTGTTTTTTTTCAAGAAAAGGCACTCCATGATGTTTAACAACTTTTTTAAATGAACAATTTGAGACTACTAAAGCAAAGAAAAATATATATAATAATTTTATCATGAATGAAAATTATATTAATATTTATAACAATTTGATCAATTACTCTAGAAATAAAGATTTATATGAATCTTTAAATAGAGAGGATAATTTTTCTGATCGTTTAACCTTTTTTCTCATCCATTTTGCTTTTTTTCTAAAAAACTACAAAAATAAGGAAAATAAGGATATTTTACAAAAAATTTATGATTTTAATTTTAGACAATTGGAGCTTAGTATACGTGAAATTGGCTATGGTGATCAATCAATTAACAAAAAAATGAAAGTTTACCTTAATTTATTTCATTCTATTGTCTCTGAAATTCATTTTTGGGATGAACTAGATAAAAGTGAAAAATTAAAAAAACTATCTCATTTTTTAGAAGATTTTAAAAAAATCCAGTTTTTTGTTGATTATTTTGATGATTATAACCAAGATTTAAAGAAAAAATCTTTGACCTTTTTTTTAAAAGGTGTAAGTAAATCTTAATTATGGCTGTACCAAAACGTAAACAAACTCCTTCAAGAACAGGGATGAGAAGAGCTCAAAATATGAAGTTTTCCTCTAAGAATGTTGTTGAAGACAAAAAATCTGGTGAGTATAGACTTTCTCATCACTTAGATTTAAAAACTGGTATGTATAAAGGCCGTCAAGTATTAGATCCAAAAGATTAATTATAAATATAGAAATGTCCGAATTAATTAAAATTGCAGTAGATGCAATGGGTGGTGATGGTTCACCAAAAAAAATTATAGATGGTATTATCCACAACAATAAATCAAATAATGAAAATTATTTTAAAATATTTGGTAATAAAGATGAAATTGAAAAGCTTATAAATAATAAAATCGATAAAAATTTTTATGAAATAATTCATACTGATGATGTTGTTAAAAGCACTGACAGTCCATTAGAGGCTGCTAAAAGAGGAAAAAATACTAGCATGTGGTTATCAATAGACAGTGTAAAAAAAAAAGAAACTGACATAGTTATTTCAGCGGGTAACACCGGGGCACTTCTAGTAATTGCTAAATTGAATTTAAAAATGATTGAAAATATCGATAAACCTGCTCTATCAGCTTTATGGCCAAATAAAAAGGGCATGAGTGTTGTTTTAGATCTTGGTGCAAATATCGAATGTAGTTCAAAAAACTTAGTAGATTTTTCTGTAATGGGAGCCGCCCTTTACAAATCTTTATATCCTAATGAAACACCCAATACAGCATTATTAAATATTGGCTCTGAAGAATTGAAAGGAAATGAAACAATTAAAGAAACATTTAAAATATTGAATGAAAAGAAATCTGAAAATTTTAATTTTTTTGGATACATAGAAGGAAATGAATTGATGAGCGGTAATGTTAATGTGATTGTTTCAGATGGTTTTACTGGAAATGTAGCTTTAAAAACTGCTGAAGGAACAGCAAATTTTATTACTGGTGAATTAAAGAAAATATTTACTGGATCAATTTTAGGAAAAATTTCATCGATACTGAACATATCTAATTTAAATAAATTTAAAAAAAGATTAGATCCAAGACTTTATAATGGGGCAATATTTATTGGTTTAGACTCCCCAGTTGTAAAAAGTCATGGTGGAACAGATTATATTGGATTTTCTAATTCTTTGGATGTTTGTAATAGAATTATAAAAGGTAATTTGATAGACAAGATAAGAGAAAATATTTGAATAAATGAGAATAAATTTAACTAAAAAAGACTTAGTTAATGTTGTTTATATGCAAATAGGGTTTTCGAAACAAATTTCTGAAAATCTTATTGACGAGTTTTTTTCATTAATAAGTTCAAATTTATTAAAAAAAAAAGTTGTGAAGATTGCAAAATTTGGCACTTTTTCAATTAAATCAAAAAAATCAAGAATTGGCAGAAATCCAAGAACTAAAGAAGAAAAAATTATATCAGAAAGAGACGTGGTTCTTTTCAAGCCCTCAAAAGAACTTAAGAAATTATTAAACAATAATAATGAATAAAATAAATTCTTCTTATAAGACTATAAGTGAAGTTGTAAAAATATTAGGATTAAAATCAAAAAATGGTCAATCAATTCCAACTCACACTATTCGTTTTTGGGAAAAGAAATTTAAACAAATTAAACCTAAAATATTAACAGGTAATAGAAGATATTATGACCAAAAGAATATTGAGATATTAAAAAAGATACATCATTTATTAAAAGAGCAGGGTATGACTATTAATGGAGTAAAAAAAATATTAAATAATAAAGAACCATTAAAACTTGACGAAATGGAAAATAATTCTATAAATGCTCATAATTTAAAAAACAAATTAGTTAAAATTTCTAATATTGTTAAAAGTTTAAAAAAAATTAAATAGTATGGCTAAAAAAACACACGTTAAAGTAAGACTTGTTCCAGAGGCTAAACCTGATAGTCCATTTTTTTATTATGTTAAAAAACCTGCTGGTGGCGAAAAGGCAAAAGTTAAATTAAAGGCAAAAAAATATAATCCTGCAACTAGAAAGCATGAAGTTTTCGTAGAAAAAAAACTACCCCCGCATAGTAAATAATTATTTTTTTTTAAAATTTCTTTTTTCGTAATCTATATAAGACCAGATCATATTCTTCCAAATACGATTAGTTATTTTAGGATCAATTTTAAGTTTTTTTGATTTAGTATTAATTTTTTTTAAAATAAAACTAATTCTTTTTATATCAATTATTTCTTTTTTAAATTCTTTTAATTTTAAGACTTCTTTAACAAGATTTGTTCTATATTTTATTAACGATAATAGCTTATTATCTAATTTATCTAACTTTGATCTGATTATTTCTAATTTTTTTTTATTTTTAGGCGACATTTAATTTATTGGATATATTAATAATTATTATATTTATCTATCCATGTACAGTCAGAATAATGAGTTAATAAATCAATTAAAAATATGGATGTTAGTGTTATTGGGCATGATTATACTTATCATCATAATTGGAGGCCTTACTAGGTTAACTGACTCTGGGTTGTCAATAACTTCTTGGGAATTATTTGTTGGCACGATTCCCCCTTTATCAAATGAAAAATGGATTAATTATTTCAATCTATACAAAACTATTCCTGAGTTCAAAGAACAAAATTTTAATATGTCTTTAAGTGAATTTAAAATAATTTTTTGGTGGGAGTGGGTACATCGTCAACTAGGTAGACTAATAGGTTTAACTGTTATGCTTCCAATGATTTATTTCACAATTAAAAACGGTACGTGGATTTTAAAAAAATATGGAATAATTTTTATACTAGTTTGTTTCCAAGGTCTCATAGGATGGTATATGGTTTTAAGTGGTTTAGTTGAAAGAGTTGATGTAAGCCATTACAGACTCTCTATACATTTACTTATAGCATTTATAATTTTATCTATAGTTTTTTGGAAGTTTCTTGAATTATCTAATGTAAAAATTATCCAAAGTTCTTTTAAATTATTTTGGTTTAAATTTTTTATTTTTTTATTATTTTTACAATTAATAGTTGGTGCTCTTGTATCAGGGATGGATGCTGGAAAAGTTTATAATACATGGCCTTTAATGGGATCTTCGTTTTTCCCTGATGATAGTATAATTAAAGAATTTTTGAGTATCAAATTATTTGACAATCCATCTATAACACAATTTATTCATAGAAATTTAGCTTACTTAATTATTATCATTTATATATTTCTATTAATTGGAGTGTTGAAAAATAAAGATCCTATTTTTCTTAAACCTATTTTGATTATTGGATTAAGTTTATTAATTCAAATTATATTGGGAATCTTTACAATTCTATCTGGAGTAAAGATTTTATATGCTTCTTTACACCAGATAAATTCAATTTTTATAATACTTTCAACATTATATTTTCTTTATATATCTCAAAATAAAGAGAAAATTAACTAACGGCCTTTAATTTCCCTTTTGAAGATTTGTTTAATGCTTGATCTAAATCATCTATAATGTCGTCTATATGCTCCAAACCAATGCACAATCTAATATATCCGGGAGTTACACCAGCGGCTTTTAACTCATCTTCTGTTAACTGGCTATGCGTAGTAGTTGCTGGATGAATTGCCAGACTTCTTGCATCACCAATGTTAGCTACATGATAAAACATTTTTAAAGACTCAATGAATCTTTTTCCAGCCTCAATACCACCTGCTAGTTCGATACCAACCAAAGCTCCATTTCCACCTTTAAGATATTTTTTTGCTCGATTAGAAACTTCTTCATTATGTTCAGTTGCATAAATTACCTTTTCTACTGATTTGTGTTTTTTTAAATAATCAACAACCTTAGAAGCGTTTTCACAATGTTGTTTCATTCGTAAAGCAACTGTTTCAAGACCTTGTATAACTCCAAAGGCATTATCAGGAGATAACGCAGAGCCAAGATCTCTTAATAAAGTTACTCTAGCTCTCACTGCGAAGGAAACATTTGCTCCAGTTAATTCAGGTACCGCCTTACCCCAAACAACACCACCATAACTAGCATCTGGTTCATTAAAAAGAGGTTGTCTTTTTGGATCTGCTGTCCAATCAAAACTACCTCCATCAACCAAAGCACCACCAACTACTGTTCCGTGACCAGCTATATATTTAGTTAGTGAGTAGACAACAACAGCAGCACCATGTTCTAAAGGTTTACAGATTACTGGAGCAGCCGTGTTATCAACAATTAATGGTATATTATATTTTTTTCCAATATCGGAGATTTCTTTGATTGGAAAAACTCTTAAATATGGATTTGGTAAAGTTTCACCATAAAAAGCTCTTGTTTTATCATCAATAGCTTTTTCAAAGTTCTTTGGGTCAGCAGGATCAGCATATCTTACTTCAATACCAAGTTTACTCAAGGTATGTGTGAACAAAGATACTGTTCCACCATATAGATCTGTTGAACTAACAATGTTATCTCCAGCTTGAGCCACATTTAAAATAGCAAAAGTTGATGCAGTTTGACCTGAAGCAACTGTAAGACTTGCTAAACCTCCATCTAGAGCTGCTAGTCTTTTTTCAAGCACATCATTTGTCGGGTTCATTATTCTTGTATAAATGTTACCAAATTCTTTTAATGCAAATAAATTGGCAGCATGTTCCGTGCTGTTAAATTGATACGATGTAGTTCTATATATTGGAACAGCTACCGCATTTGTAGCAGGGTCACTTCTATAATCACCACCATGTATAGCGATTGTTTCTGGATTATTTCTTTTTGTACTCATTTTTATTACTCCTTTTTTAGTGCTTTAACATTATGTAAGGCGCACAATACAGTTCAAATACCTACCGATTATTTAATGAAAATTCCTTTTTAGCAGTTATATGCCCGCAATAGGATCAAATCGGCAAGATATTTTTAACAGATTAGAGTTGTTTTACAAGGCAAATATCAAATTGACTTTGTGGTTAATAATAGTATTAATCCTGGCACAATGACAAAATTTCTTAAAAAAGACCAGATAACAACATCTTGGTATGAAATTGATGCAAAAAATGCTGTGGTTGGAAGACTTGCAGCTATAGTATCCAAAATCATAAGAGGAAAAAATAAGACAACTTACACGCCTCACATGGATCACGGTGATTTTGTTGTAGTAAAGAATATTGAACAAGCAAAATTTACAGGTAAAAAATTTCAAGATAAAAAATATTATAGACACACTGGTCATCCTGGTGGAATTAAAGAAACTACTCCAGAAAAATTACATGAAAAAAAACCTGGTGAAGCTTTAAAATTAGCTGTTAAAAGAATGTTACCTGGTGGGGTGTTGGGAAGAAAACAATTAACTAAATTAAAGATATATTCAGGAAGTGATCATCCACATTCTGCACAAAATCCAAAAATTATTGAATTGAATAAATTAAATACAAAAAACATAATTAGAAACTAATATGGAAAATACTCAACCATCATCAAAAACACCTAAATTAAAATTAGATTTTAAAGATAGTAAATACGCAACAGGCAGAAGAAAAACCTCTATAGCTAGAGTTTGGTTAAAAAAAGGATCTGGAAAAATTTATGTTAATGGTAAAATTTATAGTGATTATTTTTCTAGTGATAATCATAAAATGCAAATTACAAGACCATTTGAAATAATCAATCAAGCTACAGAATACGATGTAAGATGTAGTGTAAAGGGTGGTGGGCCAACTGGACAAGCTGGTGCTATGGTCCATGGTATTTCTAAAGCATTAGTTATGTTTGATGAAAATCTTAAATCTACTTTGAGAACAGAAAAACTGACCACTAGAGATCCTAGGGCAGTTGAGAGAAAAAAACCTGGAAGAAGAAAAGCAAGAAGAAGCTTCCAGTTCTCTAAAAGATAATTTTTTTTTAATTTTAAACTGTTATAATATAAAATGCCTAAGCTTAATGTATTAGTTGCTGGTTCAACTGGCTATATTGGAATTCAACTCCTAAAATTGTTAGTAAAACATAAATATGTCAAAATAAGATATTTATGTGGAAGTTCTTCTATAGGGAAAAAAGTTTCATCTTACGATAAATCAATTTCTTTAAAAAAATTACCAAAGATTGTTAAATTCAAAAAAGAATATTTAAAAAAAGTTGATATTATTTTTACAGCATTGCCTAATGGTGAAGCACAAATTATTTCAAAACATTTAAATAATGACAATGCATTAATTGATTTAGCTGCAGATTTTAGACTTCAGAAAGCATCTGATTATTTTAAATGGTACAAACAAAAACATAAAGCCGTGAATAATATTAAACATAGTATTTATTCTTTGCCTGAAATAACAGGAAAAAAAGTTAAAGATCATAAAATTATTGCATGTCCAGGATGTTATCCAACTTCAATTCTTTTACCATTAATCCCATTATTGAAAAAAAGATTAATTAAAAAAGATAACATTATTATCGACTCTAAATCTGGATATTCCGGTGCTGGTAGAGGTGTTCATAAAAAATATAAGGATAAAAATTTATATGAGTCTTTAAGTGCTTATGGAATTGGTTTTCATAGACACAATCCTGAAATTGAACAAATGATTAATAAAAACATTAAAGGAAAATGTAAATTTGATTTCACGCCACATTTATCTCCAATGTTTAGAGGAATACTAAGTACTATTTATGTAGACTTAAATAAAACTAGCTCACAATTAAAGGTAATTAAAACACTTTCTAATTATTATAATAAATCTGAATTTGTTAAAGTTTTAACAAAAGATAAATTAATTAGCACCAACGATGTTATAAATACAAATTATTGCAATATTTCTATCTGTAAAACTAAAAATAAAAATAGAATAATAATACTCTCTGCTATTGATAATTTAATTAAAGGTGGGGCCGGTCAAGCAATACAAAACATGAATTTAAAATTTGGTTTTCCAATTCATTTAGGTTTAAAATGAAATTATTATCTTACATAGTAATGTTGGTAGTTATCAGTGGTTGTTCATTAAATAAAGATTCTGCATATTGGACAGAAGATAGCATAAAGAAAAAAGCGGATAGTAGAAAATTAATTAAGATAATTGAAAAATCAAATGATATAAGATCAATGACTGTTGAAGAGTATGAAATTTATATAGATGATTACGTTAAAAAAAGTAAATATCCAGATATTAACGAATGAGTAAAATTGTTAACATTGCAGTAGTTGGTTTAGGACAGGTTGGAATATATTTGTATAAAGAACTTATTACTAAAAAAAGAGAAATTGAAAATAAGACTGGAAAAAAGATTAACGTAGTAGCCATATCAGCAAAAAGTAAGAATAAAAAAAGACGTTTTAAAATTAATAAAAAAATCTTTTACAACAATCCTTTAAAAATATTTAAAGATAAAAAAATAGATATTTTATTTGAGTCAATTGGTCAATCGGATGGAATTTCTAAAAAAGTTGTTGAACATGCTTTAAAAAATAAGGTTAATGTAATTACTCCAAATAAAGCCTTAATTGCTAAAAACGGAGATTATCTCGCGCTTTTAGCTGAAAAAAAAAAAGTAAATTTAGAATTTGAAGCATCTGTTGCTGGTGGAATTCCTATTTTAAGAACAATAAAAGAAGGTTTAGCAACAAATAGAATAAATAAAGTTTATGGAATACTAAATGGAACTACTAATTATATTTTATCCGAAATGGAAAATAGTAATGAAACGTTTGATAAAGTTTTGCAAAAAGCACAAAAACTTGGTTACGCTGAACCAGGTAATCCTAAGTTAGATCTAAATGGCTTTGATGCTTTTGCAAAAATAAGAATATTATCAGCTCTTTCTTTCAATACTAAAATTTCTAAAAGTAAATGTATAATGGAAGGAATTGAAAATATTAAATTAGAAGATATTAAGATAGCTAATCAATTAGGTCTTAGAGTTAAATTACTTGGAATTTCTGAAATCATAAACGGCCAACTATTTGAGACAGTTCATCCATGTTTAGTAAGTAAAAAGACATATATAGGAAATGTTAATGGTGTTATGAATGCAGTTATAACTGAAGGTAAGCCTGTAGGGGAGAGCGTTTTACAAGGCGAAGGTGCAGGTCCTGGACCTACTTCATCATCATTATTAGCTGATCTATTATCTATTTTAAGAGGCAATATCAAATATCCATTTGGAATTTCTTCCACTAAAAGAAAATCCATTAAGCCATTTAGTAATGATAAATATACAAATTCATTATATTTAAGATTTGAAGTGAAAGATAAGCAAGGTGTTCTTTCGTTAATTACAAATAGATTTGCCAAATATAAAATTTCAGTTAAAAGAATAATTCAAACACCTGATAAGAAAAACAAAAAAGCAACAATCGTAATTATTACCCATAAAACAACAGAAATTAACGCAAGAAATTGCTTATCGGTATTTAAAAAGAATAAGAATATTCTAAAATTTCCAACATTAATTAGACTATATAATTAATGGATATCTACATAAAACTTTTTGAGGTTTTGTTTCCTGTATTTTTTGTTGTTGGTATTGGTTATTATTTAGGGAAGAAAAACCCAAAAATAGATACAGCATTTATTACAAATTTTGCAGCAAATGTAGGAACTCCTGCAATGATTATTTATGCTTTAAATCCTGTAAATATTTCATTTAATATTTTTATAGATTACTTTTGGTATTATGCTTTAGCTATTGCTGGATTTATGATTACTGGAATTATAATTCTATATCTTCTGAATACTAAAGATATTATTAGAGAACTTCCCCCATTAACAATGCCTAATACAGGAAACATGGGTTTGCCAATTTGTTTATTTGCTTATGGCTCTCAAGGCCTTGGTGTTGCGGCATCGATAAGTGCTTTAATTATTTTGTGTCACTTTACGTTAGGAGTTTTTTTAGCTGACAGAAAATTTAATATAAATGTTATAATTAAAAGTCCTCCTTTTTATGCAATAATAATAGCTGTATTTTTACTCTATTTTGATTTAGAGCTCCCGGGATTTGTTGAAAATACTACTTTCTTATTAATGTATGCAACAATATTTCTTATTTTGATGTCTTTAGGGATTGCATTAACAAGACTAAAAGTTTTTTCTCTTAATAAAGCTATATTCTCTTCTATAGGACGTGTAATCGTTGGACCTATAATTGGATATCTATTAATTCTGTATTTTAATTTGGAAGGTTTTGCTGCTGGTGTTTTATTGATTCAATGTTCAATGCCTAGTGCAGTTTTAAATTACTTAGTAGCCTCAATATATTCACCTAAAAAAATTGTTGATAGTGTTGCTAGTTCTATTGTTGTGTCAACATTAATGTCATTTATAACTATTCCAATTGTTGTATTCTTTGCTTTAAAATACTTCAATTAGTCTATATCTTCATTTTACAAATGAAGGCTATAATATTTAACCTCTTAGCATGGGTAATGCTTCCAATTATGGATGGATTTGCAAAATATTTGAGTGCAGATCTACCTGTATTACAAATAACTTGGGCAAGATACTTTTTTACGGTAGCTTTTACTTTTCCTATAATGTTTTTGTTTTATAGACATCAACTTAAATGGTCTGACAAACCTAAACTACAATTTATAAGAGGATTAATCTTATTAACCGCTAATATTTGTTTTTTTTACTCAATTTCAGTAATTTCATTAGCAAAAGCGTTAACTTTAGCTTTTGTTGCACCATTAATTGTAACTGCATTTTCTCCAATTTTTTTAGGAGAGAAGGTGGGTGTAAGGAGATGGTCAGCTGTTATAATTGGTTTTATTGGATCGCTCGTTGTAATTAGACCTGGTTTTGTTGAGATCAATCTAGCTAGTTTAGCAGCTCTCGGGACTGGTATAATGTATGGTTTTTATTTAATTATAACTCGTAAATTAAGCACATCAGACAATCCTTTATTAACTTTATTATTAACTGGTGTAGTAGGGGCCATGATCATATCTATGGTAATGCCTTTTGTGTGGGTTAAACCAACCTTAAATCAATGGTCTATGATGGCTGCTATAGGTATATTTGCCTGTATAGGCCACTTATTTCTAATATTGTCTCTTAAATATGCCGACGCTTCTAAATTAGCTCCTTTTAGCTATTTTGAGATCATTACAAACATAATTATAGGTTACTACTTCTTTAGCGATTTCCCTGATAATTGGACTTTCCTAGGGTTATTCATTATCGTATTAAGTGGTATTTACATCTCAAGAAGAGAGAGCTTAGTCAAAAGAGTTAAATAATAGGTAATATTTATTTACTAATATCTAAAGTATTACATTAAGTATTACTATTAAACGATTGTATTTATTGTATTTTTTAAGTATTATTATTGATACAATTAATATAAATTTTAGAGTTATTTAAAATTAAAACACCTTTTTTTTATACAAAAAATTTATAGTTTTTAGCAAATTACTAAAAAAAACAAATAATCCTTTAAAATAGGGGCTTTTTTAAAGTTAAGATTATAAAAAAAACTTAAAAATAGGGTGTTCCAAAAGCATTGGTATAGTTGAATAGTAGAGCAATGCATTAATTGAATATACCATTTAAACGCCCGTAGAGGGGTCTATTTTAAGCATAGGCTCATATATGGTACAACTGAAGCGTGAACTGTTATATTTATTGGGAAATTAGGTAAAAAGATCAAAAAACGTTAATTTTACTAACTTTTTTAGCGTAAAAAAGCCCTAAAATAGTACTAAATAGCCACCTTTTCAGATCTAAGTAATTTGAGCTTTTGCTTAGTTCCACCTCTCCCTGAGTAGCCTCCAAGACCTCCATCAGACCTAATCACTCTATGACAGGGTATTTTTGGGGCATAAGGGTTTTTAGCACATGCATTAGCTACAGCTCTTGCAGCTTTCGGCATTCCAATGGCTTTTGCTACGTATTTATAGGTTTTTACCTCTCCTTTTGGTATCTTTTTAAGGTAATTCCAAACTTTTTGTTGAAATTTTGTGCCTTTCATAGGTCTTTAATCTAAATCAACTGTATTAAACTCACCAGTTTGCCAATTATAAGTTTCAAACGAACCACTCCCATTGTTTGAATCGATATCATGCCATTCATATTCTCCAGTATTATAATTATAAACTTCAAGTTCTGATCCGTTAAAAGAAACATCTACATTGTTATATTCACCAGTGGACCAGTTGTAAGACGTGCCTGAATAGGTGTCAGCTTTTGAGGCGTTTGTAAGAACTAAGGTTAAATAAATTATTAATAAAACTTTTTTCATATTATTAAATTTAACATATTGACTTAATAAAACATATATTATATTATTTCCGATAATTAATGGTTATCGGAAATTATTATGAATGACTTAATTACTGATGTAAAAAGCTTAGAAATCGAAACTTTAAAAAATTTAAAGAATTCAAAAGCTAATAATACCCTCAGAGCTTATCAATCTGATTTCAGAGATTTTACCGCTTTCTGCGCTAAAAACGGTTTTTCCTCAATGCCAACTCAGCCAAAAATTCTTGCCCTTTACATAACACATCTTTCAAAATCATCTAAATTCAGCACTTTAAAACGAAGGATAGCATCTATAAGCGTTATCCATAAGCTAAAAGGGCATTATTTAGATACAAAACACCCAATTATTATGGAAAATTTACATGGGATAAAAAGAACTTTAGGATCAAGACAAAAAGCTAAAAAACCCATATTAATCAATGATTTAAAATTAATAATTAAAGTAATAGATAAAGAAAAAATTAGAGACAAAGCATTAATTTTAATAGGCTTTGCCGGTGGTTTTAGAAGATCTGAACTAGTTAATATATATTATGAGGATGTTGAGTTTGTATCTGAGGGAGTAAAAATTCTAATTAAGAGATCTAAAACAGACCAATCAGGAGAAGGAACGCTTAAAGCTATCCCCTACTTTGACAATCAAGTATTTTGTCCAGTAATAGCACTTAAAAATTATTTAAATAATAAATTTACCGATAATTTTGAGAGAAGAATTTTTGAGATTTCAGATAAATCAGTAGCATTAATAATTAAAAAATATGCTGATAAAGCTGGGTTAGATTCATCTAGATATGCTGGTCATAGCTTAAGATCAGGTTTTGCTACTACAGCAGCAGAATTTGGTGCAGAAGAAAGAAATATTATGGCAATGACCGGACATAAAACTACTCAAATGGTTAGAAGATATATTCATGAAGCAAATTTATTTAAAAACAATGCATTAAATAAAATAAAAATATAAAAAATTTATATTTCAAACTCTTCAGTAGTAAAATTAGAAAATATGTAGTCTAACTTGTTTTCTTTATTAATAGAAATAAGTTTATAATTTCTATCTTTTAAAAAAGAAAAAATTTCAGATTTGTTTTTTTCTATAATTTCAATTTGACAATAACATTTATTATTTGTTAAAAGTTTTTCAGCACCTTTTAGCACTTCATATTCATAGCCCTCAGTATCAATTTTAAGTATTAGATATTTGTTATTATATGAAAAAAGATTATCTAAAAAATTTATTTTACATTTTTCTGAAATTACAGATTTTTTTTCATTAATTTTATAATTTGGTGAATAATCCTCAGTAGCACCTAGTTCAATTGAACCTTCAGTAGAACCTATTGCTGTATGATATAATCTAATATTTTTAATATTATTTTTTTTAATTGAATTTTTTAATCTATCAATATTTCTAATAATTGGATCAAAAGCCAAAATATTCAAATCTTTGTCTATATTAGAAAGTCTTAATGAATATAAACCCCAACAAGAACCAATATCTAAAAAAAAATCTATTTTATATTGCTGAAGAATATTAATCATAGGATTAAATAATTCTTCTTCATATTTTTTTTGAAAAAAAAATCTTCTATCAATAAAATGACGAAGATCTAGATTATAAATAATATCATTAATAATAATTTCTTTAAAATAATCTTTTCTAAAAAAAATATATCTTTTATATAGAGATGGTATTAATCGTTTTAAAATTGGAATTTTAATTAACTTTTCAATCATTTAAAATACTTTGGTCATCAAATTTTAACCCAATTTTCGGGCCAAAAATCTGTATTATTCGACGGGTTTATATTTTTAGGTCTGACACAAACTTTATCCTTATGAGCAGATAACCACGCGCCCCACCAACTAAAAGTAGACGGTCCTACAATAAAATATTTGCACTGTGTAAGTAAATAAAAATCTGTAATAATTTTGTCTTCATCATTTTTAACAAACATATGATTTTTAGAGTCAAAATATTTATCTAAATTAATAAAATCATTGCTCCAAACTAGATAAAAAGGGTCTTTAATAATATCCTTAAAATATATTTTAGCTTTATTTATATATTCTATAGTGATTTCAACGAATTGTTTTGATTTATGTATATTTTTATCTGAATTAAAATTTTTTATTCTTTCAGAAAATCTGTTTTGTCTGACACAAATAGATATAACATTTTTATTTTTAATTATGTTTAAATATTTATTATTTAGAAATTGCTTTTCATTTTTTATACTAAACTCATTTAATAAATCTTCACGACACTCAGAGAAATACTTTTCTGATTCAAAGTTACCATCTAAAAAAAAATAATTACTAGTATTTTCTATATTTATCGGTGAATAATAAGATATTTTATTTTTATCTCTTTTTTCAAAAATGAATTTTTTTTTAGACTTAAATTTATCAATGAAAAGTAATATTTTTTTTAAAAAATTTTTTAAAAAGGTGTCAAAAACATAGTTTTTAGAAGCTTTCTGCGATGTTATATTAAGTCTATCTAAAAAAAAATTATACATGTGTTTTTTTTGATAATAACCACTAAATGGATCAATTAAGAAATCTAAATCATTTTTTTTACTTAAACTAAACGAATTTGCATACATAAAAAGTTGATTACCAAGACCTTCTGAAATCTTTGTAATTATTTTTTTTTTCATTAATAAAAATTAACCTTTTTACCAATTGAAGTGTCAATTATATATTTGGTTGTTTTTATTTCATTAAATAATTTGAAATACTTTTTTCTACCATTGTAAGCAATTTTTTTTCTTAATTTATCATTTTTTTTATAAAATATTAACTTGTCCACTAGATCATTAAGATCATTGTAAAAAATCAACTCATCATTTTTAAAAAAATCATTTAATTGAGTTTTTTTATCTATAAATGTCAAAAGTCCATTACCCATAAGGGATGCAATTCTATTACTAGAATAGTATTTAGTAGCCTTACCCCTACTTAAATTAAGTCCCATTTTTGAATTGATTAATGTTTCATAAAATTTATTCCCCCAAATAGGTTCTTTATTATTAAAACCATAAAAATCATATTTGATATTGCTTAGTTTTTTAATTAATGAACTAAGAAAAATTATTCTTTGATCTTTTTTTCCTTTTTTTAAAGAACCCCTGTTAACACCATGACTCATAGCGTAAAAAAGATCTTTATTAGGATTTAGCTTATATACTTCAAAACATTCAATGTTTGGATCAACAGGAACAAAGAAAAAATAAAAATTGTCAGTATTCATTTTTTGCTTTCTAAGAATTGAAGGATGTGTTGTTACAAAGTTATGATCTACAGATTTATAATATTTTGATAAATTTTCTATATTATAATTTGAATATTGTAACGATGGCATGAATGGATCTTCATTCCATTGAGATATAATTAAATTTTTGTTTAACTGCCTAAGGCTTTCCAATGTATTTATTTCGATGTTATTAGTATGCCCAAAAAATATTAAATCAGGATTATAATTTTTAGAGGTATTGATTAAAAATTCCTGGAGTTTAGATTGATTATTTTTAATAGAGGAAAATCTATTTTGTCTTAAAAAATCTCTATCACTTATTTCAATAACATCATGACCATTTCTTATAAAACCATTGGTAAATTTTTTACCTAAAGAAATATTGTAAAGTCTATGATTAGTTTTTTGTCCGGTATTATAAATATTTATGATTCTTAATTTATTCTTATTATAATTTAAATTAAATATATTAACTAGTTCACTTCTTAAATTATCTATTAATACAGTATTTTCCTTAACCAGGTGTTTTACATTATTAAAACTTTGAAGCTGAATCTTATATCTATATTTTTTATTTAAAATTAATCTTGAAATTACTCTGTAAAGATCTTTTGGGGTGTTAGATCTTAAAATAATGCTATGATCTGTAGTTTCAGGTAAACCACCCCTTTTAGATGTAATAGTAGCACATCCTTTTGAAGATGCCTCTAATGCAGTTCTTCCAAATGGTTCTTCCCATCTCGAGGGTACAACAGCAATTTCAGATCTACCTAAAAAGTTTAAAACTCTTTTATGATTTAAAAATCCAAGCTCTTTATGTTGTTTATGTTTAATAATAGGTCTTTCTCTACTTTCATCACCAATCGAGAAAGCTTTCCAGTCTTTATGTTTATTTAGAATTTTTATTATAGCTTCACCAAAAATATCATACCCTTTAGCTGTATTTAACTTTCCTACAAAAGTTATATATTTCTTTTTTTTTAAAATTTTTTTTTGTTTATAAACGCTATGATAAATTACTTTAGTTTTATCAACAGAATACTCATTTAAATCTTTAAAAAATCTTTTTTTAACCCAGTCACTTATGAAGACAATTCTATCACAAATATTTAATATATTAATTCTATCTTTTTTTGTTATTGAACCATTCATTGAAAGAGGATCATTGTGAAAGTAGATTATAAACTTACAAGAAATTCTTTTATGTAAATAAGTTAAAATTAATGGTCTATTGTGAATTTCAACTATATCAAAATTATTCTTTTCATGAACTTTTATAAATTCATTGCAGTATTCATTGGTTGTACTAAAAAATTTAGAATTTAAACTTTTTAGAGGTATATTGATATAATTAGTTGTTAAAAAATCTTTTTCTTTGGTATTCCCAAAAATAAAATTATTTTTCTTAAACTTTGAATGTCTAAAAAAATCTGACACCCATATTGCTGCTGCTTGAGCTTTTGAAAAAGTGTAATTTTCTTTATATGGTAATAATGTTGCTATTTTTGTGATTTTATTCATCTTCTTCTTTTTAATATAGTTGATCTTTTCTTTCTATCTTTTTTAAGGAAATATTCATAAGACATAGCTTCAGATTTAGTATTAAATCTCTTTTTATATATCAATTTCCATTTATAACCTTTTGTAGATTTTGCTCCCTTATTCGAGTTGTGTTTTTTTAATCTAGTTTTTAAATTGTTGGTATAACCAACATATGACTTATTAGTATTTGAATTAACAGTTTTAATTAAATACACATAAAAATACATATTTTGGATGGCGGTCCCTAGGGGAATCGAACCCCTCTTTCGAGGATGAAAACCACGTGTCCTAACCGATAGACGAAGGGACCAAGTTTGTGTTTTTTATTGTATAATAGCCTATTTATCAAGTGTTAATAGTTTGAATTAATTTTTGTTTAGTCTGAATTTTCTTTTTTAGTCCAGTGGATTTATGAGTAATTAAGGTTTCAGTAACAATAAAATCATTTTGTATATCAATACCAGAAACAAGTTCACTAGAAGTTATTCCAGTAGCGCAAAATATACTGTCACCACTAATTATTTCATTTAACGAATATTTTTTGTTAAAATCTGTTATGCCCATTTTTTTTGCTCTTAATTTATCTTTATTATTATCAAACATAAATCTAGCTTGAAAAAAACAATTAAATGTATCTAAAGCAGCTGCCGCTAATACACCTTCTGGACCTCCTCCAATGCCGAGAAAAATATCAACATTATATTTTTCATCAGAAACTAACAATGCTCCAGAAACATCACCATCTGATATAAGTTTCAATTTCACATTTAAATCTTTTAGATCTTTGATTATTTTTTTGTGTCTGGGTCTGTCAAGAATACAAGCTGTTAGATCTTCTGGTCTTTTGTTTTTAAATTCAGCCAAATTATGAATATTTTTTTTTATAGGATAGTCTAGATCAATTATTTCACTATCAGGTACATTAGCTGATATTTTGTTCATATAAGTTTCAGGAGCACTAAAAAGATTTGATTTTTCTGCAACTGCTATAACAGATAATGCACCAGGTAAATTATTGGCAGCAAAATTAGTTCCTTCTAACGGATCAACTGCTATATCTAATTCAGGACCTGACATTGTTCCAAGAGTTTCACCAATATATAACATGGGAGCTTCGTCTAATTCACCCTCACCTATAACTACCCTACCTTTCATATCAATCTTATTTAATTTTGATCTCATTGCATCTACGGCTGCTTTATCAGCTAAGATTTTATCTTTTTTACCAACAAAATTATATGATGAGATAGCTGCACTTGTAGAAACTTTTAAAAAAAGATCTTCAAATTTTTTATCTAAAGCCATTAAGAAATAGCTTCCATCTTGGATGTTTCTAATTTTGCCTCAAATTCTCTTAATCTTTTCCAAACAGAAATTAATTCAACAATTGTTGACCAACTTTTTACCAAATATTGAAGCGAACCTTCCACTCTTCCAAAAGCCCTTGTAATTTGTTGAACAAAACCTAATGTGATTGCACCAGTAACAATTGTTGGCGCTAAAGCTAAATAAGGAACAACTACCATTCCCTGAAAATAACTCCACTTAACAGTATTAAAATATAGATAATGAAAATACGATTTATAATGAATTCCTCTTACTCTATTATATAACTGACCAATTGTCGGAGGAGCAGCCCTAATAGGATCATCTTCTCCATGAACTAATTCTTTTCTATAACCAGCTTCTTCTTTTTGGATATCGTATTCGATTCCTGGAAGTTTAATTCCAACAAGCGCTAACACTATTGTTCCACCTAAAGCAGAAATAATAGCAACCCACACAAGAGCGTGATCCACTTCACCAATCCATGGAAGCACATCAATTTGTTTTGATAAACCCCATAATATTGGAGTAAAAGCTATAAGTGTCATTATGCTATCAAGCAAGCCAGTTCCTAAACCCTCCATTATTCTTGCAAATTTTAACGTGTCTTCTTGAACTCTTTGTGAAGCACCTTCTGTTAATCTAGCATTTAACCATTGTTCATGATAATATTCTGCCATTGATGTTCTCCATCTAAAAACCCAATGACTTGTGAAAAATCCTGTAAATACAGCAATAAGAATCCAAAGAGCAGCAATTTTTGCAAATGTAAAAAGGTAGCCAATAAATTCAGTTTCGGAAACTGAATTTGGAGTAGTTAAAGCCTTTTGTAAAGTATCATAAAAATCTCCAAACCATTCATTAATTTTTACATCTAGTTGAACTTGATACCAAGTTGATACAAGAATAAATAATGAACCAAAAATACTCCATAAAAACCATTTTTTTTGGATAAAAAATTTAAACATTTTTATTTTAAAAAATTATCAGCGTATGATTTTTTAACAATTTTTCTTTCTTTAGGTTCAATTAATTCAAAATCAATCTTTTTCTTTTTGGCATAATTGATTGCTAATTCTTTTGAGGAAAATTCTAATTTTATTTCACTATAAGTATCATTTGAACTTTCCCAGCCCATTAATGGATTTTTTGTAGGATCATTAGTCTCAAATTCTAAAATCCAATTATCAAGTTTGCCTAAACCGGATTGCATTGCTGATTTATTAGGTTTATAAATTTTTGCTTTTTTCATAAGATGGTCGGAGTGGCAGGATTCGAACCTGCGACCCTCTGGTCCCAAACCAGATGCGCTACCAGGCTGCGCTACACTCCGAGTTCGTTCGTTATAACGTTTTTACTTATGTTTTCAATAAAAAGAAAAAGATAAAATCATCAGTAAAACTAGATAAAATTGATTTTAATTACTTTATTTTATTATAATTTCTCTAAAATTAAATTAATAAATTAATTATTTTATAAAAAGATTTTTATATTTTTTTATAAAATTAATTCTATCTCTTCTTCTGATCCCTGCTAAATGAATAATTATCGGATTAAAATAAAAGTTTGATATTTCTCTATTACTAGGATTGTCAAAATCTTTATTAGGCATGCTATTCCACAATCCTGATAAAAAATAAAAATTGTTTAACATTTTTTTTGATGGATTGTTATCTGATAATTTTGAAATTTCTGCTTTAAAACCAATCTCATCCATAACTGCAGAATTGTCAGCCCAATGATGATTTAAATATTTTTTTTTATTCCATACATTCTTAAAAAAGTTTAAAGACCATTTAGAATTTTTAACTAACATCACCCCTGTATTTGGACCCCAAGATAAATAATCTATATTTGTTATCTTGTTTTTATGTTTTGATTTAAAGAATTGATTATGAATACAAATATTTTTTGTTTGATCGACATGGTCTAGAATATTTTCATATCTGCAAATAAAAGTATCTGCATCCAACCATAAGTAAAATTCATGTGACTCTTTTTCAAGATGTTCTATTAACATTTTGATTTTTAACCAATATGATGGACGTTCAAATGAATTTTTTTTATCAATTTCATAATCAAATTTATAATAATCGGCGTATTTGATAATCGTTTTTTCTGATTCTTTGCCTATATTCCTATATCTATAGTTGTATCCAGATAGGATTTTTAATTTACTATTATTAATTTTTTTATTCTTATTTTTTAAAAAAAACATATCTTTAAATTATTAAGATTTATCAATCATTTTAAACCATATACATCAAAGTTTAAATTAAAAGAAAAATAAATTTAATAAAATGATATTATAAAAACTATAATTAACTTTTCTAATAAATAGATATAAAAGAAACTATTAATTGTGATATAAAAAATAATGATTATTGAATGTATTAGTTGTAGTAAAAAATTTACTGTAAATTCAGACCTGATTCCTTCTACAGGAAGAACTATTCAATGTGGTTCATGTAATCATGTTTGGTTTTTTGATCCAAAAAATTCAATCTCTGAAAGTAGAAAAAAAACTAAAATAGATATAAAAACACCTAAATCAAATTTAATATCTGAGAATATAAAACCTAAAACAAAACCAATCTCAAATAAAAATATTTCAGAAAAAAACTACGAAATTACAGAATATAAATCAAAATCAAACTTATCTTTTGCTAAATTTTTATCTTACTTGTTAGTTTTTGTAATCTCTTTTATTGCATTAATCATCATTATAGATACATTTAAATCTCCACTGTACGAATTATTTCCAAATTTAGAGTTAATAATGTTTAGTTTTTTTGAAATATTGAAAGATATTCAATTATTTACTAAAGATTTATTTTAATTATGATTAATTATTTATCTCAACCATTTAAGTGGTTTTTTAGACTCGAAGCAGCAAGTGGTTTAGTTTTATTGTTTGCTGCCATAATTGCTTTAATAATTAGTAATTCATATTTGTCAGAATTATATTTTTCAACTTTAGAAAAATATCTATTTATAGGAATAAATAATTTTGGTTTAAAATTATCAGTTCTTCACTGGATTAATGACGCTTTAATGGCAATATTTTTTTTCTTTGTAACATTAGAAATTAAAAGAGAATTTTTACAAGGCGAACTATCTAATATCAAACAGGCCCTACTACCAATAATTGCAGCTGTAGGTGGGATGCTTGTTCCTGCTTTAATTTATGTTTTTATTAATTTAGGTGATAGTGAAACTTTAACTGGTTGGGCTATTCCTTCAGCTACAGATATTGCTTTTTCTTTAGGTGTTTTATCTTTATTAGGAAAAAGAGTTCCATTATCTTTAAAAGTTTTTTTAACTGCTCTCGCAATTATTGATGACTTAGGTGCAATTGTAATTATTGCTATATTCTACTCTGGAGACTTAAGTATCAAATATTTAAGTTTAATGCTTTTAGCATTTGTTTTTTTATTGGTTATTAATAAATTCAATATAAAAAAATTTTTACCATATTTAATTGTTGGTATTTTTCTTTGGGATTTTACTCATAATTCTGGCATTCATGCTACAATAGCCGGTGTTTTATTGGCAATGACCATACCTCATAGAAAAAAAGAGAAAGATTTTTCTTTATTAATTAAAGTTGAGCATGCAATTAGCCCATATGTAGCCTTTGGTATAATGCCATTATTTGCTTTTGCTAATGCGGGTGTCTCATTAGAAGGTTTATCCTTTGAGTCATTATTAAATAAAGTACCATTAGGGATTTTGTTAGGATTATTTGTAGGTAAGCAATTAGGTGTTTTCCTATTTTCATACATTGCAATTAAAACTAAAGTTGCACAAATGCCAAATAACTCTAATTGGTTCAATTTTTATGGAGTTGGCGTATTAACTGGAATTGGTTTTACAATGAGTCTTTTTGTAGGAAATTTAGCATTTGTTGAAAATATGCAATATATGGATGGTGTAAAAATAGGGGTATTAACCGGATCATTACTATCCACTTTATTTGGTTACTTTTTAATATTACTTACACCTAACAAATGAATAAAATAGTATTTATAATATTAACAATATTTATGTTTTTTTTTAAAAGTTCAGTTATGGCTAATTATGATAAGGTTTTTTATGATTTTAAGATAGAGGGTATATCTGGAGAGATTATAAATCTAAGTGATTATAAAAATAAGGTTGTTTTAATTGTTAATACAGCAAGTTATTGCGGTTTTACGAAACAATATGATGAATTACAAGAATTATGGGACATATATAAATCAAAAGGTTTGATTGTTCTTGGTGTGCCATCAAATTCTTTTAATCAAGAAAAACAAAGTAATTCTGAAGTTAAAGAATTTTGTGAAGTAAATTTTAATATTAATTTTCCATTAACAGCCATTACAGAAGTAAAAGGAGAAAAGGCTCATGAATTATTTAAATGGGCAAAAGAAAATCACGGTAAATCAGCAATTCCAAAATGGAATTTTCATAAAATTTTAATTAATAAACAAGGTAAAGTTGAAGATACTTTTGCATCATTCACAAAACCAATGTCTAAAAAAATAATTAATAAGATCGAAGAAATTTTATAGATTTATTGTTAATCCATCATGAGCTGGGATTACATTTTTGGGCAATAATTTTTTAAGTTCGCTATAGTCAAGAACTGGTGATAGATTAGTTAATATTGCTTTATAGGGTTTAAATCTCTTTATAATTGAAAGTGACGTTTCTAAATTAAAATGAGAAGGATGATAATTATACCACAAACAATCTATTATTAAATATTTTAGATTTTTAAAATATCTAAAGTCTTTATGATAAATTTTACTCACATCGCTTATATAAGCTATTTTTTTATCAATTACAAAACAATTAGATTTAACTTTTCCATGTTCAACTTTAATTGATTTAATCATAATTTTCTTTTTCTTATTATTAGTAATAATATTTTTTGGTAGTAAATTTAATTTTAATGTCGCGGGATATTCTTTTGAATAACTTTTGAAGATATAGGAAAAACTTGTTTTTAAATATTTTGAAGTATATCTATCAGCATAAACATTAATTTGACTTTTAGTTTTAATATAAAAAGATCTTAAATCATTTATTCCATGAGTTTGATCACCATGCATATGTGAAAAAAGGACTTTATCAATTTTTTTAATATTGTGTCTTAATAATTGTTGACGTAAATCTGGTGATGTATCTATCAAAATATTTTCGTATGACGTTTTAATTAAAGCTGAACATCTTGTTCTATAATTTTTTTTATTTTTAGGATCACAATTGCCAAAAAAACCATCTGGTCTTGGTACACCCATTGAACTGCCACAGCCTAGTATAATAAATTTCATAAAATTTAATTAAAAAAGAGATTATCAAAGTTATCTGTAGTTACCTTAATAAGTTTTGATTTATCTATTTCTTTAATTTCAGCAAGTTTTGTAGCTGTAAAGTCAATAAATGATGGTTCATTTTTTTTTCCTCGATTAGGCACTGGTGCTAAAAATGGACTATCAGTTTCAATTAAAATTTTTTCTAAAGGTAGAGATTTAAAAGTTTTTTGTAAATCAGTAGAATTTTTAAAAGTTATTATACCACTAGCTGAAAAATATGAATTAAATTCTAAAAGTTTTTCTGCAAATACCTGCGTTCCAGTAAAGCAGTGCATTAAAATTTTAAGCTTTTCATCCTTATATTCATTTAAAATATTAAATGTTTCTTCTTCCGCTTCTCTTGAGTGGATAATTATTGGAACATTAGCTTTTAATGATGCTTCAATGTGGATTCTAAAACTGTCAATTTGTTTATTTTTTTCACTATTATTATAAAAAAAATCTAAACCTGTTTCACCAATACCAATTATTTTTTTATTCTCTAATAAATTTTTTACAATAAATTCTGAGTCAATAGTATCATTGTTAGTTTCATGAGGGTGAATACCAATTGTGCCGTAAATTATTTCATCCTTATTAACAATTTTTTTTATTCTAGTAAAGCTGTCTAGAGAAGTGGATATTGTTAATAGTTTTTTAATTCCAACTTTTTTAGACCTTGCAAGCACATTATCCAAATCACTTAATAAAGGTTCGTGATCTAAATGACAGTGTGAATCAATCATTATCTTTTTCTATTTTATTGAAAAGTATTTCTATTTTATTAATAGAGTTTCCTTTTGTAAGAAAGTCATTATTTCCTATTGAAGTAAAATCTATATCTTTTTCGCTTAAATTAAAAATCTTTAAAGCTTTTAAAGAAGAATGTGGAATAATTGGAAATAATAAGAAACTTATTTTTCTAACAATTTCAAGTGTCGTGTAAACTATAGTGTTTAATCTAACAATATCGTCTTTTTTTTTCCATGGTTCTTGGTCATTAAAATACTTGTTAGCTTCAAACAATGAATTAATGATATAATCAATGTAAAAATTAATATCTTGTTTATCTATTTTGGATCTAATTTTGTCTAAATTATTATTGTATTTGTTTAATATATCTAAATCATCTTTTTGAAATTCGATTTTTTCTGGAATTTTACTTTCACAGTTTTTGATAGTAAATGCTGTAACTCGTTGACATAGATTTCCATAGTTATTGGCTAAATCGCTATTAATACAATCTTCCAATTTTTCTTGTGAAATATTTCCATCATTTCCAAAAGAAACTTCCTTAATTAAATAATATCTTAAAGGATCCAGACCATACTGATTTATTATTTCAAGAGGATCTAAAATATTACCTTTTGATTTAGACATCTTTTCATCATTTGAAAGAATCCAGCCGTGGCCATAAACTTTTAAAGGAAGTTTGATTTTGGCAGCTAGTAAAAAAGCAGGCCAGTAAACTGCGTGAAATCTAAGAATATCTTTACCAATTAAATGAACAGAAGCTGGCCAAAATTTTTTAAATAAGTCACTTTTTACATTTGGATAGTCAAGAGCACTTATATAATTTGTTAAAGCATCTAACCAAACATATATAACATGCTGATCATCATTAGGAACTTTTATGCCCCACGAAAAACTTTTTCTACTAACAGATAGATCTTTTAAACCACTTTTTACAAAACTAATTACTTCATTTTTTCTAGTTTCAGGTAAAATAAAATCTGGATTTTTTTCATAAAAATCCAATAATGGTTTTTCCCATTTAGATAATCTAAAAAAATAAGACTCTTCGTCAACCCATTCAACTGGCGATTTAGATGATATAGCAACTTTTTTATTATCTATATCTTCAATTTCATCGTCATTATAAAAAGCTTCATCAGATACAGAATACCAGCCAGAGTATTTTGATAAGTAAATATCATCATTTTTAATTAATTCGTTCCACAAATATTGGACCGACTCTTTGTGACGATTTTCTGTGGTTTGAATAAAATCTGTATTTGATAAATTTAATGTTTTAGATAAATCTTTGAAAGTTTTACTTATCTCTTCACAAAATTTTAATGTGTCCACTCCCCTATTTTCAGCTGCTCTTTGAATTTTGAGACCATGTTCATCTGTGCCTGTTAAAAAATGAACCTGGTGACCATCTATTCTTTTAAATCTAGCAAAAAAATCAGCAATTATACTTGAGTAAGCATGACCCATATGAGGTTTCGCTGAAGGATAGTATATTGGAGTTGTAATATAATAAGTTTTATTCATTTAATAATTTTGATTTAATTTCTAAAAATAACGACTCGTCATCTAAATTGAATTTTTTGTATTCATTAATTCTTGTTAAAAAATAACTTGAAAGATCTGAATATATCAATGATATATTCTTTAAAATAAACAATTCAATCATGTCATATAATAAACTTTTAACTTTATCATCACTTTTATAGTAAGAATTATTTATTAATAATAACAAAAAATCTCTTAAATTAATTTTTTTTAAGTCAATTTCTTTATCATTGGAAAATTTCAATAAATTAAATATTCTTCCAGGGGTAAAATAGTAATCTATTAAATCTTGATTGATAAGATCAGAGGTTTTTTTTTCAAACAAACTATCATTTATTTCTTTTATTTTTTGATTATCTAAGGATATTTTAAAGTTAATACATCTTGATAATAGAGTGGAAAGTATTTTTTTGTTATTATGTATCAAAATAAAATGGATATTTTCATTTGGTTCTTCTAAAATTTTAAGTAATGCATTAATTGAATTTATATTTAGATATTCAATATTATCGATTAAAACAAATCTAGGTTTCGAATTAAATGAAGATTTATTAAGATTGTGAATTAAGGTTCTAATTTGATTTATATCTATATTTTTTTTATCTAAATTAACATCAATTAAATAAAAATTAGGATTTGTGTTATTTTGAATTAATTTATATGAACGATTTTCAGGATTAATTGTTAATTTATCTAATTCATATTGATAATCCTCATTTAATGATAAAATATAGTTAATTAAATGATAAGCTAAAGTACTTTTGCCGATACCTTTGAGACCTGACAGTAGAATCTTACTGGGCAAAATATCTTTTTTATATAATTTAACTAGTTCATTAAATTGATTTTCTAAACCATAAAGATTAGTTTGACTATTGGGACTTAAATTCATTTAATTAGTGCTTCTATTTTATCAATTATATCTTTTTTATTTTTTTCAATTGGATAATTAGAGTTTATAATTTTATAATTCTTCTTATTTTTAGAAATTTTAATAAATCCCTTTTGAACTCTATGGTAGAATTTTTTTTCAAATTTATCATATCTATTTAATTTTTTTCTTTCTTTAAGCCGTTTTTTCATATTCTTTTCACTTACAGTATTCAAGAATGTAAAATCTACTTTAAAAGATTTTAATAAATGATTATTTACTTTATTTAAAATTTCCAAGTTAACGCCCATGCCAAAATGTTGATAAGCTATAGTTGAATCTGTAAACCTATCTAATAAAATAATTTTTTTTTTATAATATTTTTTCAAATACTCAATATTCTCACTTCTTGCTGCAAGATATAACAACAAATCAGTATTTTTTTTAAAATTGGACTTATTGTTAAGTATTAAATTTCTAATTTTTTCAGAGTTTTTACTTCCTCCTGGTTCACGCAACTTAATATGTGGAATTTTTTTTTTTTTAAGATATTTTGAAACGTTATTAATATGAAATGTTTTGCCACTTCCTTCAATACCTTCGAAAGCTATAACAATTTTTTTAGACATCACCCCAGATTAAATAATTCAATGATTTTAATAATCTAGAAAATATATTAACTTTTTTTACTTCTTCTAATGCTAAAAGTTCATGTTCATCAATTAATTCTTCATCATAAATGATTTTTAATTTTGCTAAAACTTGATCTTTATTAATTGGAGCTTCAACAGGTCCATCGTAAATCATTTTTACTTTTAGCTTCTTTTTTTGACCTTTTTTAATAGTTTTATAAATATTTTCTTTAGTGTAGACTTTGACTTCATTACTTTTTCCTAACCAAACATCTATTTTACCAAATGCTTCACCAGACTTTGTTATTTCAATTAAATCAAAATTTGTTAATCCATAGGTTAATAATTTTGAACTTTCACTCGATCTTGAATTTTTTGTTTCAAAGCCACTACCAACAGCAATCAATCTTCTACCATTTCTCTCCAATGAAGAAGCTAAAGAATATCTTTCAACAGCTAAATAACCTGTTTTAATTCCATCTGCTTCCATATTTTTATACAGAAGTGGGTTTCTGTTACCTTGAGTAATTGGATCACCACCCGTTCTATCCCAGGTAAACTCTTTTTCACTAAACCATTTATAATACTCAGGGTGATTTTTAATTAAGTAATTTGACATAATCATTATGTCTCTGACAGTTGAATAGTTATCCGGATCATTAAGACCTGAGGAGTTTGCAAAATTAGTATTTGTCATTCCTATTTCTTTTGCTTTAGATGTCATCATAATTGAAAACTCTTCTTCTGTTCCTGCAATACCTTCTGCTAATGCAACACAGGCATCATTACCTGATGCAACAATGATTCCTTTTAATAAATCTTCAACACTTACTTGATCACCAACCATAACAAACATGGATGAATAACCAGCTGTTGATAATCTCCAAGCTTTTTCTGAGATAAAAAATTTTTCATCTAAATTAAGATCTCCAGTTTTAATTAAATCAAAAGCAATAATGCTAGTCATTATCTTAGTCATAGATGCTGGGTAAATTGATCTATCAGGTTCCTTTTCATACAAAATTTCACCAGACAAATAATCTTGCAATATTGCTGTTCTAGCTTTTATATCAATATTAGCGTATAGAAAATTACTAAAAAATAAGTTCAATAAAATAATAGTTATAATTTTTTTAAGCATTTTTTAATATTTCTAAGTTTTCGAAGTTAAATAAATTCATTTTTTCAAATGTATTTTTAAGACTTTTTATATCATTAAAAGGCCCTATTAAAAGTCTATAGTTTGTTTTAGATAATTCAATTATTTTTAAGTTTTTAATTAATGAGTCTTTTTTAATTTTTTCTAACATTAGTTTTGCTGAGTCTTTATAATAAAAATCTGCAACTTTAATTGAATAAGAAAAAATTTTGTTCTTTTTAATCTTTTTCTTTGATTTGCTTTCATTTAAATCATTAATTTGTATACCATCAACAGGAGCTTTTTCAGCTACAACAGATTCTTCTTCAAAGGTTTTTGCTTTTTTTGCTATAAAAGTAGAGTCTTTTGAAATTAAAACGATATTTATATATGGTTCATTTTCATCTAATTCTAAAGTTTGAGCAATTCTATCGCTTAGCACAGCATTGTAAAAATTTGAAAATTTAATCTTATTAGATTTTACTTCAGCTATTAAAGATAAACCATTTATTGGGTTTGTAATTTTTACCATTGATTTTTTTTTTAAATTTTTATGATAAATCATCAAAGATCTTGGTTCAATTTCCTTAATACCATATAATTCATCATTATAAATTAAAGCAAAGCCTGAATTTTTGTATCTATTTTCAATCTCAAAATTGAGTTTTTTATTTTTAACATTTATTGGCTCACACCCATAAATAAAAAAAATAAAAAAAATAAATATAATATTTTTATAGCTCATTATTAATTTTTTCCTTTAATGTACATACAGCCAAGGCAAACCTAAGGGAACGATTCCATCTTAAGATTATTTCATAATTATCAAAAACTATATAGGCTGGAGATAAAGTGTTGGCATCAGGAATTATATCTTTATCTGGTGTTATGATCGCTACTTTCAAATTTTCATTTAAAGAGTTTAAAACTTCTTTGTTCTTTATATATTTCTTAAAGTATTTTATCTTTTTTTTATTCACTAATTTTTTTGCTGAAGTATTGAGATATTTTTCAGATATATTTTCGTCTAACTCTATTTTATAATAACAAGGACTCTCTTTATCCCAACCCATATTGTTTAAATAATTTGCAGCTGATGCGAATGAATCATATGAGTTTTTCAAATCAATATAATTATCGTTATTAAAATCTATAGCATGATTTTTAATAGTTGACGGCATGAATTGAAAATATCCAAAAGCGCCTGCCCATGAGCCATAAAGTGTTTTATAGTCTATTTGATTGTTATCTATGAGCTTTAATAAAATTAATAATTCATTTGTAAAAAATTCAGATCTTCTTTTGTCAAAACTTAAAGTTGATAAAGAAGATAAAATATCCATTTTTCCAACATAGGTACCAAAATTAGTCTCTATACCCATTAATGATAGAAGTAGTTCTTTTTCAATATTAAATTTTCTTTCTACATTATCTATCAGTTTGGTTTCATTTTTGTATAATTTGATTCCTTTTTTAACTTTACTGTCCGAGGTTCTTTTTGAAATATAGGTATAAGTATCTTCATAAAATTCAGGTTGAAATCTGTCGTACTCAATTACTTTAGGTAAAAAAATAACATTAGACATTGTTAATTCAAAAGTTTTTTCAGATATTTGATTCTTTAAAGCTAAAGTTTTGAATTGATTTTTCCAATTTTCAAATTCGACGTTAGTTTCTGAAAATGCTTTAGATGAAAATAAAAGAATGAATAATATTATAAATTTAGTGAGTTTCATAAAGATCCTTAAGATATATAATTACAGCAATCCAAATAATAATAAAACTTACAAATTTTACTAACGAAAAATCCTCATTGTAATAAAAAAAACCCAATAAAAACTGTAATGTAGGTGTTATATAAAAGATCATTCCAGTTGGTCCCAAACCTATTAGCTCAACACCCCTCACATAAAGAAATAAAGGAATCACTGTCATTGGTCCAGCTAGGATCAAAAAAAGACTGAAACCAGGATTTGAAATATTAAAATCGTTAAAACCATTTTTAATAATGAAATAAAATACTATTAAAGCAAAAGGAAAAATAAATAAACTTTCTATGAGTAAGCCAATATCAGTATCTACATTTATTTTTTTTCTGACAAGATTATAAAAAGCCCAACTTAACGCGACTATCAACCCTACCCAAGGTAATGATTTAAGATTAAAGAGAATCAAAATTAAAATAGATATAACAACCAATGATATTGAGAAAATTCTTTTATTATTTAAATTTTCTTTAAAAAAGATAAAGCCAAGTAAAACACTAATAATTGGCATAATAAAATAACCAAAACTAGCATCTATAATTTTATCCGATGCAACAGCATAAATCCATACTGCCCAATTTATAAAAATTAATAAACCAGATATAAATAGATAGATTATTGTCTTAAAATTTCTTGCTATATTAAAAAAAATTTTCCATTTTTTTAAAAAGGTTGTTGTTATAATTAACATAACCGCTGTCCAAAGGCATCTGTGAACAACCAGTTCTATATGGCCAATAAACGAAACATACTGAAAATATATAACTCCGATAAAACCCCACCAAAATGATCCTAGTGATGTTAAAATCAAACCTTTATTAAAAGTATTTTTCATAGATTTTTAAATGAAATAAATATTAATACTAATTAGACTATTTTATAGTTGAATTAAATATTATTAATTATAAAACCTTGCTCACGGAGAGATGGCTGAGCGGTTGAAAGCACCGGTCTTGAAAACCGGCAAAGGGGCAACTCTTTCCTGGGTTCGAATCCCAGTCTCTCCGCCATTATTTATCAAAATTTAAAATTTTTAAAAAGAGAGTTTACTTTATTGTTTTCAAATTTTATATCTGTCTTTAATCCATTATAAAAATTGTAAAGATTATTATCATCAATCTCTAATAGCTTAATTAATTCATTTAAGTCACTAGTATTAAATTTATCAATATATTGCTTTGTAAAAGCACCAAGAAGTTTATCCATTTCTTTAGTACCACGATAGTTTGAACGGTAGATAATTTTTTTTTTTAATTGGTCTATATTGACTGTCATAATTATAATATATTAGCAGTTCATGAATATTAAAAGTAATTATCAGTATTTATTATCTGATCTGAGTAAATTAAAAGGTATAGGTTCAAAAACATCAAATTTACTAAAAAGAAAAAAAATAAATACAATCTTTGATATTTTATGGAAGCTTCCCAAATCATACACTGATCGTAGTAAATCATCTAAAATTAAAGATCTTAAAATTGAAGAAAATCAAACAATAACAATAATTCCTCAAAAATATCAATTTCCTAGAATACGGAATTTACCTAATAGAGTTTTATGTAAAGATGAAACAGGAGAAATAGATTGTGTTTTTTTTAATAGTTATGAAGGATATGTAAAAAAGATATTACCTATTGGAAAAGAAGTTACATTAAGTGGAAAAATAAAATATTTCAAAAACAAATATCAGTTGACAAATCCTAAATATATTTCTGAAAATGCATCACTTATAAAACAAAAACATAATAGTTATTCCTTAACTGAAGGAATAAGTGAGAAAATATATAATAAAATTATTTCTCAAGTATTAAATATCTTGCCTAACTTTAAAGAATGGCACTCTAATGAAATAATGAAAAAATTTAACAATATAAGTTGGCATAATTCTATTAAAGAATTACATAAACCTGAAAATATTGGAAAATTCAAAGAAAATTTCTATCAAAGACTTTCCTATGATGAGATTTTTTCAACGTTTTTAGTTAATTCTGAAATAAGAAAAAAAATTAAAAAAATAAAAAAAATAAAAAAAGAAATAAATAATGAACTTCAAAACAAGATAATTTCAAAATTAAATTTTTCACTTACAAATGATCAAAGAAAAACTTTAGAAGAAATAAATAATGATTTATGTTCATCAACAAAAATGTTTAGACTTTTGCAAGGAGATGTGGGTAGTGGAAAAACAATTGTTTCTTTGTTAGCTGCTTTTAATACAATTAATTCAGGTTTTCAAGTAGCTATGATGGCACCTACTGAAATTTTAGCAAAACAACATTATTCATTAGCTAAAAATATATTTCCAAATAATATTAATATTGAATTAATTTCAGGAAAATCAAGTTATAAGGATAAAAAAGAAATCCTAGAAAAATTATCAAGACATAAAATTAATATTATTTTTGGAACTCATGCAATATTTCAAAAAAAGGTTGAATTCAAAAAACTTGGTTTAATAATTATTGATGAACAACATAAATTTGGAGTTAATCAAAGAAAAATGCTGTCTGATAAAGGCGGAAAAAATTGTGATATATTATTGATGACAGCAACACCCATACCTAGAACTCTAACGATGTCAATTTATGGTGATATGGATCTATCCATTATACGTGAAAAGCCCAAAATGAGAAAACCTATCAAAACTTATAGTAAACTTGAAAATAAAATAGACGATGTAATTAAATTTATTAAAAAAGAAATAGTTCTAGGAAACCAAATATTTTGGGTTTGTCCCCTAATTGAAGAGTCAAAAAAAATTGATCATGAATCTGCTGTTAAAAAATTTGCATATTTAGAAAAAATATTTCCAAATCAAGTATCATTACTTCATGGTAAAACAAATATTGATCAAAAAGAGATGATTTTAAATAAATTTTTAAAGAAAGAATTTAATATATTGGTTTCGACTACAATTATTGAAGTTGGTATAGATTTTCCAAATGCCAATGTGATAGTCATAGAAAATGCCAATAAATTTGGTTTATCTCAATTACATCAGTTAAGAGGTAGAGTCGGACGAGGTTCTAAAGAGTCTACTTGTATATTAATGTTTAAATCAAATTTAAGCGATAATGCAAAAAAAAGAATTAATATTTTAAAAGGCTCAAATGATGGATTTAAGATATCTGAAGAAGATATGAAATTAAGAGGTTTTGGAGATATTTTAGGATTTAAACAAAGTGGTATAAAAAACTTTAAATTAGCTGATCCAATTCACAATCATGATCTTTTTCTTCTAGCTGAAAAAGAAATTAAAAAAATTGAAGCTACAAAACAAGATATAAGTAAATTTAAACCTCTAATAAAATTATATGATCGTGCTGATATAATTAATGATATTGCTTAGACTTTACCTGAAGAGGTTCCGGCTGATACAATGAATTTGGATGCCTCTTCAAAGTTCATATCAAGATAGATAACATCTTCAATTGGGAACATTAATAAAAAACCACTTGTTGGATTTGGAGTTGTTGGCACAAAAACATTAATTAGTTTTTGATTAGTTTTTTTTGCCATTTCACTTTTATTTTCTTTTGTAGCAAAACCAACAGCCCAAACTCCTTTTCTTGGATATTCAATTAAAACTACACTTTTTTTATCATTATCTTTATTTGAAAAAGTTTCCGTCATTTGAACTATTGCTGAATAAATTGCTCTTAAAAAAGGTATTCTTTTAAATAGATCGTCAATTAACTTAAGAATTCTTTTTCCTAAAAAAGAAAGAGATAATCCCCCAACAAACGTGATCAAAATAATTGAAATCAAAATTTCAATACCTGGAATAGCATATGGCAAATAGCTATTAGGGTTTATATTTTCTGGAATAATTTTAGACGAAACACCAATTAAAATTTTACTTAAATATAAAGTAAAACCAATTGGTATGAGCACAACTACTCCTGTAATGAAGTAATTTCTCAAAATCAACGTTAAAGACCTCTTTTTTTTATCGTTTTTCATATCTTAAGCATATGTTGAATAAATAACAAAAGAAATTGCAATTAAAAATAGGATTAATAATATTTTATTGTTAAGATTCATACTAAAATATATTATCAATGTTATTTAAAAATGAATAGAAGAAAATTCTTATCATACATAGGTTGTAGCTGCTGTGGATTTGTCCTCAATTCATGTTCTACAGCACCAATTACAGATCGGAAACAATTAACACTAGTTTCTGAAGCAAAACTAAAAGCTCAAGCAGCTCAAGTTTTTGAAAAAATTAAAGAAAAAGAAAAAATGAGTGATGATCTTAAGTCACTTAATGAAATAAAAGAAATTGGAAAAAAAATGGAATATTCTATTGGAGAATATTTTTATAGATCAAAATTAAACGATCCTACTGTAAATTTTGATTGGGAGTACATTTTAATTGATAACAAAAAAGTTAGAAATGCTTGGTGCATGCCAGGTGGCAAAATCGCTGTGTATACAGGCATGCTTGATGTTACAAAGAATACTAATGGTTTAGCAGCAGTAATGGGGCACGAAATAGCTCATGCTGTAGCTAAACACTCTGTAGAGAGAGCAAGCCGAGGTCTTTTATTAAATTCTGGGACTCAAATTATTGATATATTTAGTGGTGGCAAATTATCAAAAATTAATAGAACTACTGGTATGAATACAGTCGGAATGCTTTCTCAATTAGGGATAATGTTTCCATTTAACCGGAAACAAGAAAGTGAAGCTGATTACCTTGGTTTAATTTTTTCATCATTGTCAGGATATGATATTAGAGAAACTACAAAAATTTGGGAAAGGATGAAAGAATACAATAAAGGAAAAGAACAATCAGAGTTTATGAGTACTCACCCTTCACCAAATAACAGAATAAAAAAGATTAATGAGTGGACAAATAATATTATTTTAGATTATCCACCTATAAAAAAAGTTTAATTTTTTATGGTGAGCCGTGATGGACTCGAACCATCGACCCATTCCTTAAAAGGGAATTGCTCTACCAACTGAGCTAACGGCCCATAATAATTAAAAGAATTATGTGTATACATAATTATGTCAATAATTCAAATAGGAATTTATGGGACAAATGGTTTCTAATTTACAACTTATCAATGTATTTATCATGAAATTCGTCAAAGGTACCATGCTGAATATTTTCTCTAATTAAACTCATTAATTCTTGATAAAAATTGATATTATGAAGAGTCAATAACATTGATCCTAGAATTTCATTTGTATTGAACAAATGATTCAAATAATTTTTTGAATATCTATTTAAATCTAAATTTTTACAATTTTCATCAAGTGGAGAATTATCATTTTGGTATTTGTTATTTTTAATATTAATTCTTCCATTCCAAGTAAACGCTAAACCAGTTCTCCCAGATCTGGTAGGCATAACACAGTCAAACATATCAATACCTCTTTTTACTGCTCCCAAAATATCAGATGGGGTGCCTACACCCATAAGGTAATGTGGTTTATTTTCAGGTAGTTCCTCTTTAATGTCATCTAGAACAGAAAACATTTCTTTTTGTGTTTCTCCAACAGCTAATCCTCCAATAGCATAGCCATCAAAATCAAGGTTCATTAATCCTTTTAAAGATTCAATTCTCAGATCTTTAAACAATCCACCTTGTATAATTCCAAACAGACCTTTATGAAGATTTATTCCAAATGCCTTTTTAGATCTTTCTGCCCAGTATAATGATAATTCCATTGATTTTTGAATCAATTTATAATCATCGGTATTTTTTGGACATTCATCCATGATCATAACAATGTCTGAATTCAATCCTAGTTGAATTCTTATACTTTCTTCAGGACTAAGATAAAATTTTTTGCCGTCAACATGTGAATTAAAAATAGCACCTTTTTCACGATCAATTTTATTTAATTTAGCGAGAGACATAACCTGAAATCCACCTGAGTCAGTCAGTATCGGTAAATCACAATTCATAAATGTATGCAAACCTCCAGAATTTTTTATACGATCCACACCAGGACGGATCATCAAATGATATGTATTAGCTAAAATAATTTCTGAACCAGTTTTTTTGACATCATCTATTGTACATGCTTTGACGGTAGCTTGAGTTCCTACTGGCATAAAAGCAGGGGTTTTTATATTACCTCTATGAGTTTCTATTAAACCGTGTCTAGCATAATTATCTTTATCTAAAATTTTAAAGGCAAAATTTTTTAATGCCATTAAATATTATAATGATTTAAAGCTAATTATTTTATCAGGATCAGAGACTGAGCCATTATTATTTTCATCACCACGTTTTATTTTATCTACAAACTCCATTCCCTCAATCACCTTACCAAACACTGTGTATTGATTATCCAAAAATGGCGCAGGTTTAAAACATATAAAAAATTGACTATTAGCACTATTTGGATCTGAGGATCTAGCCATTGATAAAGTTCCTCTATCATGTGGCAATTTATTAAACTCTTCTTTTAAATCAGGTAATTCAGAACCTCCCATGCCAGCCATACTTAAATTAAAATCCTTTGATGACGAATTTCCAAATTTAACATCTCCAGTTTGAGCCATAAAACCATCAATAACTCTATGAAATACTACATCGTCGTATTTTCCACTATCTGCTAGATCTTTAATTCTTTTTACGTGATTTGGTGCCACATCTTCATATAATTCAATTTTTACATCACCATCTTTAAGTTTTAAAATCATAATATTCTCCTTTGACATTGTTTGATTGGTTATTAAAAAAAAGAAAAATAAAAAATTAATTAAAAATTTATTCATATTTGCTTTTTAATAATTTAATTGTACTTTTTGTAGTAAATTTTCTTATATCGCCTTTTAATTTAACAATTTCTTTAACAAATCTTGATGAAATTATTTGATTTTCAATATCCGACATTAAAAAAATTGTTTCAATATTCTTATTTAATTTTCGATTCATTCCTGCTAATTGAAATTCATATTCAAAATCCGATACAGCTCTCAAACCTCTTAAAATAATATTTGATTTATATTTTTTGCATAAATCAGTGGTAAGTGATGAAAAAGAAATTACAATAATCTTCTTTTGATTTAATTTTAAATCTGAAAATAAAGCTTTTTTAACAATTTCAATTCTTTCTTCTGAGTTAAAAAGATAATCTTTATTATCAACATTTGAAACTGCAACTATAATTTTATCAAATAATTTTAACCCTTTTTTAATTACATCTATGTGGCCAAATGTGATTGGATCAAATGTTCCTGGGTATATGGCAGCCTTATTCATTAAACTAAATTATCATTAATTTTATCAGCTGAAACAACTTTTTCTTCACCTGTTAATTTAATAATTCTTACACCTTGAGTATTTCTTCCTGCTGTTCTAATTTCTTTAACAGCAACTCTAATTACTCTTCCTTTGTTTGTAGAAATTAATATTTCATCACCATCGAAAACAGGGAAAGAAGATGATATGCTTCCATTTCTTGGTGAGTTAATAATGCCTATTATACCCTTCCCGCCTCTATTTGTTACTCTATAATCTGCATGTGGTGTTTTTTTTCCAAAACCATTTTCTGTTATGGATAAAATAAATTTTTCTTTAGCTTTTTGTTCAGATTTTTCATCTTTAGTTTTTTTTCCATTTTTTGAATTTTTATCATTATCAATAATAGATAGAGAAACTATCTGATCATTAGGAGCTAAAACAATCCCTTTTATACCTTTAGAAGATCGACCTTTAAAGATTCTTAACTTTTTAGACTCAAATCTAATACATTTACCTAATTTGGTGCTTAAAATTACATCTTGGTCCTCTTTGCAAATTTTAACACCAACAATTTTATCATTGTTATCTAATTTCATAGCTATTTTTCCAGAAGAATTGATAGAGGAAAAGTCTTCTAAACTGTTTTTTCTAATTTTACCTTGAGCAGTAGCAAAAATAATTTGTAAATTTTTTAATTCAGAGTCATTTTCAGGAAATGGCATTATTGAACTTATTGATTGATGATTTTTTAAGGGTAAAATATTAAATAAAGATTTCCCTTTTGATGCGGATGAACCTTCAGGTATTTTCCATGCTTTTATTCTATAAACTAATCCCTCAGTTGAGAAAAATAAAACTGATGTGTGAGTGTTAACTGACAAAGCTTGAACAACTGAATCTTCATTTCTTGTTGTAATTCCTGTTTTACCTTTACCACCTCTTTTTTGAATTTTTACACTATTTAATGACCCTCTTTTAATATAACCTTGTAAAGTAACTGTAATTAAAACTGATTGTTTTTGAATGGTTTCCTCAATATCATAGTTTAATACCGCATCTATTATTTTAGTTCTTCTAGGAGATGAATATTTTTCTTTAATATTTTTAAGCTCTTCACTAATAACTTTTAACAATTCTTTTTTAGAAGAAATTATTTTTTTATAATTAATAATTAGTTCAGCTAATTTTTTTATTTCAACTTCAATTTCGTTTATACCTAGAGCTGTTAATTTTTGTAATCTCAACTCTAAAATAGCATTGACCTGAAACTCAGAAAGAGAATATAGCGTAATAGATTTTTTATTTTCAATTAGTGAAATTAATTTTTTTGATTTATTAATTTTCCATTTTGTTTTTAGAATAGATTTTTTGGCATCATCTGGAGTTTTTGAAGATCTGATAATTTTAATTATTTTATCTAAATTTTCAACTGACACAGATAGTCCAATTAATATGTGGGCTCTTTCTTCTGCTTTATTTAAATCAAATTTAGTTTTCTTTACAACAACATCTTCTCTAAATGATAAAAAATTAGTTAAAAAATCTTTAAGGTTACATGTCTCTGGTTTTCCATCTACGATTGCTAAAGTGTTAAAACCAAACGAACTCTCAATCTGAGTGTTTTTGTAAAGTTGTCTTTTAATTGTTTCTGGTTCTACACCACTACGTAAATCTATTGAAACTCTTATACCTTCTCGATTAGACTCATCCCTTATATCTCTAATGCCTTCTATTTTTTTTTCTCTAACAAGTTGAGCAATTCTTTCATTTAAAACAGATTTGTTAACTTGATAAGGTATTGAAGTGATAACAAGTCTCTCTCTTCCATTTTTAAGACTTTCAATTGAAATCTCTCCTCTAATCTTAAACGAGCCTCTACCTTTATTATATCCATCCTTAATTATGTCTTTTCCAATTATTACTCCTCCTGTTGGAAAGTCCGGACCCGGTATATGTTTCATCAATTCTTTTATCTTAATATCTTTATTTTCTATTAAAGCTAAAGTTCCATTAATTATTTCTCCTAAATTATGTGGTGGAATACTTGTTGCCATACCTACGGCTATACCCCCCGCTCCATTGACTAGTAAGTTCGGATATTGGGCTGGTAAAACTGTTGGCTCTTTTTCAGTTTCGTCATAATTACTTTTAAAAGAAACAGTATTTTTTTCAATATCATCAATTAAATATTGAGAAACTTTTGAAAGTCGAGTTTCTGTATATCTCATAGCGGCAGCAGGATCGCCATCTATTGATCCAAAGTTACCTTGACCATCAACCAAAGGTAAACTCATTGAAAAATCTTGTACCATTCTAACTAAAGCATCATAAACTGACTGATCACCATGTGGATGATACTTACCTATAACATCTCCAACTATTCTTGCAGATTTCCGAAATTGTTTTGACCAGTCGTAGCCACCTTTATACATAGCGTATAAAATTCTTCTGTGAACAGGTTTTAAACCATCTCTAATATCTGGAAGAGCTCTACTGACTATAACGCTCATTGCATATGAAAGATAAGATGAGCTCATCTCATCATGCATCGATATTAACTTAATATTTTTATCTTCAGGTACTTCGGTTTTTTGCATAAAAATTAAAATGGAATTTCGTCATCCATATCATTAGAAATTTGAGACAAGTCATCTTTACTAGAAGGTGATTGAGTATTATCATTGGCTATTCCGCCTCCTCCTGGATTACCACCACCCAACATAGTTAAAGAAGAATTGTATCCTTGGATAACAATTTCAGTAGAATATTTGTCTTGACCAGATTGTTCATCTTTCCATTTCCTTGTTGTAAGTTGTCCTTCAACATAAATTTGAGCACCTTTTTTTAAATACTGTTGAACAACATTCACTAAACCTTCATTAAATACAACTATACGGTGCCACTCTGTTTTTTCTTTTTTTTCACCTGTGTTTTTATCTTTCCAGGTTTGACTTGTAGCTAAACTCAATCTAGCTACACTTTTTCCATTAACCATCTGTTTGATTTCTGGGTCTGCGCCCAAACGTCCAATTAAAAGTACTTTATTTAAACTTCCAGCCATAATATTTTAATATTTGTTAAATTAATTAATTAGAATTATATCACAATTTACTCTGAATATTAATTTTATTAAGTCAAAGCAACTAAAATTATGATTAAAAAGATAGTTATTAAGGGAGCAAAAGAACATAATTTAAAGAATATTTCTTTAGAAATTCCAAAGGATAAATTTGTTGTTATTACTGGCTTATCTGGATCAGGAAAATCCTCTCTTGCTTTTGATACAGTTTATGCTGAGGGACAGCGAAGATATGTTGAAAGTTTATCTGCTTACGCAAGACAGTTTTTAGATAAGATGAAAAAACCTAATGTTGATTTAATTGAAGGATTAAGTCCTGCTATTTCTATAGAACAAAAAAATACGTCCAAAAATCCAAGATCTACTGTAGCCACTGTAACAGAAATTTATGATTACATGAGAGTATTGTTTGCAAGAGCTGGAATTCCATTTTCACCTTTTACAGGCAAACCAATAACCTCTCAAACAATCACACAAATAGTAGATAGAATTAAAGAGTTACCCAAAAAGGCAACTATATATATTTATGCACCAGTAGTTAGAGGACGTAAAGGTGAGTATAGGAAAGAAATTTTAAATTATAAAAAAAGAGGATTTAGAAAGATAAAAATAGATGATGTTTTATATGACATAGATAAAATTCCTGAATTAAATAAGAAAATTAAACACGATATTTATATCCTTGTTGATAGAATAGTTCTGAATTCATCTTTAGGTAATAGATTAGCTGAAAGTATTGAGTCATCAGTTAACTTAGCTAATGGACTTGTGTTTGTTGAATACGAAGACGAAACATTACCAAAAAAATTCAGAAAATTAGAAAAATTGATATTTTCCACAAAATTTGCTTGTCCTGAAAGTGGTTTTACAATTGAAGAAATTGAACCAAGACTATTTTCTTTTAATAGTCCTTTTGGTGCTTGTGAAGAATGTGAAGGAATAGGTATTAAATTAAATGTAGATCCAAATTTAGTTATTCCTAATGAAAAAAAAACTATTGCTAATGGAGCTATAGAACCATGGGCAAAAACTACTACCTTATACTATGCTCAGACACTTTCATCATTAGCGAAACATTATGGTTTTTCATTAGATGAGAGGTGGAATAAACTACCTAAAAAAATTAAAGATATAATTCTTTATGGATCTGATGAAGAGGAAATAAAATTCTCCTATGATGATGGTTATGAAAAATACTCTCACAAAAAAACTTTCGAAGGGGTTATAAATAATCTTGAAAGAAGATATTTAGAAACTGACAGTGACTGGAAAAGAGAGGAAATTGCACAATATCAGTCTGATACTAAATGCGAAAGATGTAAAGGTCATAGATTAAAAGATGAGGCTCTATGTGTAAAAATTGATGGATTACATATAAGTGATGTTACAGAAAAATCAATTTTAGATGCAGCAAATTGGTTTGAGAATTTAAAAAATAATTTAGATAAAAGACAAATTAAGATTGCTGAACATATCTTAAAAGAAATTAATGAAAGATTAAATTTTTTATTAAATGTTGGGCTTGATTATTTAACTTTATCAAGAGAGTCTGGAACTTTATCAGGAGGTGAAGCGCAGAGAATACGTTTGGCCTCTCAAATAGGATCTGGTTTAACAGGAGTCTTGTATGTGTTGGATGAGCCCTCTATTGGCTTACATCAAAAAGATAACATTAAATTAATTGATGCGCTAAAAAGATTAAGAGATTTAGGAAATACTGTAATTGTTGTTGAACATGATACAGAAACAATGGAAAATGCAGATCATATAATAGACCTTGGTCCTGAAGCAGGTAACAAAGGAGGACAAGTAATCGCTGAAGGGACTTATAAAGAAATAAGTCAAAACAAAGAAAGTATTACAGGTAAATATCTTTCAAATAAACTTAAAATAGATGTACCAAAAAAAAGAAGGTTAGCAAAAAATGGAAGGTTTTTAGAAATTACTGGTGCAACTGGTAATAATCTTAATAATGTAAATTTAAAAATCCCACTTGGAAGTCTTACATGTGTTACTGGTGTTTCCGGTAGTGGTAAATCAACTTTAGTTCTTCAAACTTTATATAACGCTTTGAATTTAACTTTAAATAATAACAAATCTAGAAAAATTCCAAAACCATTTAAAGGATTTAAAGGTACAGAATTAATTGACAAAATAATTGATATTGATCAATCGCCTATAGGACGAACACCTAGATCAAACCCAGCAACATATACTGGAGCTTTTGGACCAATAAGAGATTGGTTTACTGGCTTACCAGAATCAAAAACTAGAGGATATAAACCTGGAAGATTTTCTTTTAATGTTAAAGGAGGTAGATGTGAAGCTTGTGAAGGAGATGGTGTTATAACTTATGAGATGCATTTCCTTCCCGATGTATATATTCAATGTGACGAGTGTAAAGGCACGAGATATAATCGTGAAACTCTAGAAATAAAATTTAAAGATAAAAGTATTGCTGACGTATTAGATATGACAGTTGATGAAGGTTGTGATTATTTTGAAAATATCTCAAATATTCGAACTAAATTATTAACTCTAAAAAAAGTTGGTTTGGGGTATATAAAGATTGGACAACAGGCCACAACATTATCTGGTGGTGAGGCACAAAGAATAAAATTAGCTAAAGAATTATCAAAACGTTCAACTGGTAGAACTATGTACATATTGGATGAGCCAACTACTGGACTACACCAACACGATATTAAAAAATTGTTAGAAATTCTTCATACATTTGTCGCACTAGGAAATACTGTTGTTGTAATAGAGCATAATCTAGATGTGATAAAAACAGCAGATTATATTGTAGATATGGGCCCTGAAGGAGGTGTTAAAGGGGGAAAAATTATCGCTGAAGGTAAACCTGAGGAAATTTGCAAAGTAAGTGATAGTTATACAGGTAAATTTCTAAAACCACTTTTAAACTAGATAATAAGCATTGTCATATCCTACCAAATAAGTATAAATTTAGTTATGAGTAATTTACTTTCATCATTATCAAAAACAATACATGCTTCACTAGCTATTGCTGTGATTTTATTTTTGGGTTTATTTTATCAAAATGATGGTTTCAGTTTTGATAGAATTTTTTGGAGCTGGTTTGCTAGATATGTACATGTTGTTGTTGGAATAATGTGGATTGGTTTATTGTGGTATTTTAATTTTGTTCAAATACCTAATATGAGCAAAATACCTGATGAACAAAAGCCTGCAATTGGAAAAGTAATTGCTCCAGCAGCATTATTTTATTTTAGATGGGCTGCTGCATTTACAGTTTTATCTGGTTTAATACTTGCTGGTCTTAATGGTTACTTGCATGATGCAATGACATTGAGTATTTCTTCTGGCGTTCCAAAGCATACTGCTATTGGTATAGGCATGTGGCTAGGTTTGATAATGGCATTTAATGTTTGGTTTGTTATATGGCCAAATCAAAAAAGAGCCTTGGGAATGGTAGAATGTGATCCAGAACTAAAAGCTAAATCTGCTAAAACAGCTATGTTATTTTCTAGAACAAATACTTTGTTATCATTGCCAATGCTATTAACGATGATAGCTGCCCAAAATTTATATTAATTTTTTTCGTCCTCTTTTAAAATCGTTCTTTGAGAAACTTTCAATCTGACTAAAACTGTATTAGCAATATATATAGATGAATAAGTTCCAAAAACTACTCCAAAAATCATAGCTAAAGAAAAACCTTTTAGAATTTCACCACCAAAAAAGAAAATTGATAACAAAGCTAATAAAGTCGTTACAGATGTTATTAATGTTCTTGATAAAGTTTCATTAATAGAAATATTTGTTAGTTCATAGATTTTTATATCAGAATATTTTCTAAGATTTTCTCTAACTCTATCAAAAATAACAACTGTATCATTCATAGAGTAACCTACTATTGTTAATACGGCTGCAATAATAGATAAGTTTATTTCCAAACCTAACAAAGAAAATAAACCTAAGGTCACTATTACATCATGAAATAATGCTAAAATTGCACCTAAGCTAAATTGCCATTCAAATCTTATCCAAATATAAATTAACATTAACACTAGAGCAACAGAGATTGCTATTATTCCTGACTTAAGTAATTCAGCACTTACTTTAGGTCCAACATTTTCAACTCTTCTAAAATCAAATTGATTACCAAAAGATTTATCTAAATTTATTTTAATTTCATTAATAATGTTTTTGTTACTATTGTTTTCAAATTTAATTAAAAAATCTAATTCATTACCAAAATTTTTTACCGAGACATCTCCTAAGTTCATTGTATTAAGGTTCTCTCTTAAAGAGGAAACGTTTATATTATTATCCGATGATCTGAGCTCTATTAGAGTGCCACCCTTAAAATCAATGCCAAAATTTAGTCCTTTAAAAGTTAACAGAAATAAAGATACAATAACTAAAGTTATAGATAGGATGTTAAATTTGTCGTAATATTTGTTAAATGCTATCATCTAAATTAATCTTTCTTTTTCTTTATTTTTAGACACATACAAAACAGTTAATAATCTAGCTATGAAGTAAACTGAAAACAATGTAGTAAATATTCCAATTCCTAGTGTTAAGGAGAAGCCTTTAATTGGACCAGAGCCCATAAAAAACAAGATTATTGCTGCTAATAATGTTGTTATATTTGCATCTAAAATGGCAGTTCTTGATTTTGTATATCCACTATCAAAAGCAATTAGATTGTTTTTTTCATTTTTTAATTCTTCTTTAATTCTTTCAAAAATAAGAACATTTGCATCAACGGCCATACCAACTGTTAGAATTATTCCTGCTATACCAGGTAGAGTTAGTGTTGCTTCAAAAATTGTTAAAATTCCTATTAGTAAAAATAAATTTATTATTAATGTTATATTGGTGATTAATCCAAAGATTTTATATTTTATAAATATAAATAATATTACTAATAAAAAACCAATTACTAAAGCAATCATTCCAGCATTGATAGAATCTTGTCCTAAATCAGGACCCACTGTTCTTTCTTCAATTATGTTTAATGGTGCAGGCAATGCACCTGATCTAAGAAGTAATGCTAAATCTGTTGCAGATTTAAATGTAAAACCTCCACTAATTTGACCAGATCCACTAGCAATTGTATCTCTAATAACTGGGGCACTTATTATTTTACCATCTAATACTATTGCTAATTGTTTTCCTATTCCATTTGATGTGGCTTTACCAAATCTTTTTGCACCAACTCTATCTAGTGTAAAAGAAACTACAGTTTCGTTTGTTTCACTATTCATTCTTGGTTGAGCGTCCAAAAGATTATCACCACTTAAAATAATTCTTTTGCTTACAATCGCTTCACCAGAGTTATCTTCATAATTCAATTTTTCTGTCCCAAATGAATCTTCTTGGTTATTAGTTATAAATCTAAAAGTTAAATTAGCTGTCTTTCCAAGTAATGATTTTATTCGCATCGGGTCATCTAACCCAGGCAACTCTACTAAAATTCTATTATTGCCTCTTTTTAAAATATTGGGCTCATTTGTTCCAATTTCATCTATTCGTCTTCTTACTATTTCCAGGGCTTGGTCTTGTGAAGAGGTTTTAAGTTTAACCAATCCATAATCTGAATAACTTACATAGAAGATATCATTTTCCTCAATTAAATCTAATTGATGTGATTTGAAACTTGGATAATAAGGATTAATGTCACTTTCTTGATTAGTAAATTCATCTAAAATAGTTTGCTTGTAATTTTCATCTACAGAGAAAGAAATTTTTTGATCTAAAAGTTTTAAATTTTTAATTTTAATATTTTTATCTTTGAAATAATTTCTCAAAGTAGTAGTAAAATTTTGAAGTTTTTGTTCAATTACAGGTGTATTGTCAATTTCCAATAATAAATAAGACCCTCCTTGTAAATCTAAACCAAGGTTTATTTTTTTATCTAATAAACTACTTTTAAATTTAAAGAGATTAGATGATGCTAGTATAATAAAAAATAAAGATATTAATAAAATAGAGACTATTCTTAATTTTGAAAAGTATAGCACTTTATTTTGACAAAAATTATTTTTTTACTTCTTGAGAATTCATTAGGCTCTGAACACCTGTACCTCTAATGACTTCAACAGTAATATTATCAGCAATTTCAACTTCAATCTTTTCATTATCTATAACTCTTGAAATTGTTCCTGTAATTCCACCAGATGTAACTATCTTATCACCTTTTTTTAAACCCTCTACCATTGCTTTGTGTTCTTTAACCTTTTTTTGTTGAGGTCTTATTAAGAAAAAATAAAAAATAACAAAAATTAATATTAAAGGTATAAATTGCCCTATTCCTGAACTTTCCATAAAACTCCTTGATTAAAAATGAATTTTTATACTATCTATTCAATTAAAACAACTTTAATTGAGTGAAATTTTTTCTAAATTGTTCATATAAGGTCTCAGTACTTTTGGAACTACTACCGATCCATCTTTTTGTTGATAATTTTCTAAAATAGCAATGAGAGTTCTTCCAACAGCTAAACCACTTCCATTAAGAGTACCCACAAATAAAGTTTCTTTATTTGAATCTTTGTACCTGGTCTTCATTCTTACAGCTTGGAAGGTACCGCAAGAAGAACAAGAAGATATTTCTCTATATTTATTTTCCGATGGCAACCAAACTTCAATATCATAGGTCTTTTCAGCACTAAAACCCATATCGCCACTGCATAAAAGTACTTTTCTATAGGGTAATTCTAACAGATCTAAAATACCTGTAGCACAATTAGTCATTCGTTCTAATTCCTCTAAACATTTGGTTTGCTCTACAATACTTACTAACTCAACTTTGTAAAATTGATGCTGTCTAATCATTCCTTTGGTGTCTTTACCATAACTACCCGCTTCTTTTCTAAAACAAGGAGTTGAGGCTACAAATCTTAAAGGAAGCGATTTAAGATCTACAATCTTGTCTTTAACAATATTTGTTAAAATAACTTCAGCTGTTGGAATTAAAAACTTTCTTTCACTACCTTCTTCTAATTTAACTTCAAACTGATCATTTTCAAATTTAGGAAGCTGCCCAGTACCAAACATAGTATTTTCAGAGGCTAACAATGGAGGTGAAATTTCTTCATAACTATTTTTGGAAGTGTGTATATCTAACATAAAATTTGAAATTGCTCTTTCCAGTAAAGCCAGTTTATTTTTAACAAAAACAAATCTTGAGCCTGTAGTTTTAGTCGCTAGATCAAAATCAAGCATGTTAAGTTTTTCTCCTATTTCATAATGTGATCTTGGATTGAAATCAAATTTAGTTATTTCGCCTGATTTAACAATCTCAACATTGTCGTTTTCATTTTTTCCTTTAGGAACATCATCGTGAGGTATATTAGGTATGTTTGATAAAAGTTTATCTAAATCTAATTTAATTTTTTTTTGTTTTTCAGTTATCTTGTCAATGGATTGAGATATTTCTTTTGATTTAGCAAATAAAGATTTGTCATTTGATTTTGAAATATCTTTTTTTTCTTTTTCTAAACTTTCTTTTTGTTGAATTAAATCTCTATTTTGAATATCCAAATCTTTAAGTTTTGCAAAATCTATATCAATTAATCTTTTTTCTAATGATTTTTCAAAAGCTGGGAAATTTTTTCTAATTTCTTTTAGATTATGCATCAGAATCTTTTAAATTTTTTTTTTCTATAAATTTTACTGAAAAAATTGATAATTCATATAAAATTAATAAAGGAATTGCTAATCCAATTTGAGTTATTGGGTCAGGTGGAGTAAGTAACGCTGCGGCTGCAAATATTATCACAACAACATATTTTCTTCTTTGTTTCAAAAATTCAGAATCAATTAAACCTACTCTAGCTAATAAACTTAGTACAACGGGCAATTGAAAGCTAATTCCAAATGCTAAAATAAGTTTCATTATTAACGAAAGGTATTCATTTACTTTTGCTTCTAGTTGAATTGGTAAATTGGTAGATAAACCAGTGCTTTCAAATGATAAAAAAAACTTTATAGCTAGTGGCATTATTAAATAATAAACCAACATACCACCTATAAAAAATAAAATAGGTGTTAATATCAGATAAGGTAATATTGCAATTTTTTCATGTTTATAAAGACCAGGTGCGATAAACTTCCATATTTGCATTAAAATATAAGGACATGTCACAAAAAAAGCTGTGAAAAAAGAAACTTTTAAATATGTTAAAAAAGTTTCTTGAAGTGCTGTAAAAATCAATCTTCTTTCTAATCCATCATTTTTTACTGCTTTTGCATAAGGCTCTACTAAAAAACCATACAAATGTTCTGCAAAAAAATAACAACCTATAAAAAAAATAATCAAAAATATAAAACTATTGATCAGTCTTTTTCTTAATTCTGTTAAATGACTTACAAAACCACTTTCATTTTCTTCATGACTCATCTTTTTTTTCTTCTTTTTTATCTATTTTATTATCTTCAAGGTCAATATTTGAAACTTCATTTTGAATATTATTAATATATTTTTTAGCTGTTCCAATCCATGAACCAACTTTTTTTAACATTATAGGAAAATCTTTAGGTCCAAGTATAACAATAGCTATCGCGACAACTATTAAAATCTCAAACCAACCAATAGTAGGCATGTGATTTATTCTTTTTTATTTGTGTCTTGATTATCTTCGGAAATATTTTTAGGCTCATTGTCATCAGTCACATCTGATGCCATCCCTTTTTTAAAACTTTTTATTCCTTTAGCAACATCGCCCATTAAACTGGATATTTTACCTCTTCCAAATAATAACACTACAAGTATTACAACAATTGCTATTTGCCAAATTCCGATGCTCATAAAAACTTATAACCTTTTTATTAATAATTTAAAAGTCAAATATGGTATTTTATTTTTTTTCTTCTGTGTCGAGGGTGCTATTGAGCATTTCATCAATATTCGAATAAATATCCTCTTTTTTATCGTCTTGTTTTTCTTTATAAAATTTACCAGTTCCAAAAATTGCATTATCAATATTAGTACTATCAATTAATCCAGCAGCTCCTAATTCATCTACGGTTGGTAAATCAGATAATTTTTGTAAGTTGAAATGGCTCAGGAAATCATCTGTTGTGATATATTGGATAGGTTTACCTGGAACACTTTTTCTACCTCCAGGCTTGACCCAGTTAAGTTCCATTAATATTTCTAAGGTATTGGTACCAAAAGCAACACCTCTTATTTCTTCAATTTCAGCTCTTGTTACTGGTTGATGATAAACAATAATAGCAAGTGTTTCTATTGCTGCTCGAGATAATTTTTTTTCAACAGTTTTTTCCTGTGTCATTAAATTAGAAAGATTGGGTGATGTTCTAAAAGACCATTTTTTAGAAATACAAACTAAATTAATTCCTCGGTTTGAATATTCAGATTGTAATTTTAATAATACTTTTTCAACATCTGTTTTTTTTGAGATTTTGCTTTCAATAGTCTCAATATTTAACGGTTCAGCTGCTGCAAATACTATACCTTCAATTTCTTTTTCAATGGAAGAAAGTTTTGATGGAAAATTTATAACATTGTTATCTTTTTTTAATTTTTTTTTAATCATTTATTCTCCTTAACATAAATATCTTCAAATAGATTTTCCTGTTTTATTTTAAGATTACCTTCCTTCACTAATTCAAGAGAACCAGCAAATATTCCAGCTTTACCAGTTCGTTTATATTTTGATCCATTTTTAAAATTTTTAGGTATTAAGTCATCTAGTTTTTTCCAATCAATTAATTTTCCAAAAAAATTTTTTATAGTTTTTATGCCTTCCTCAGTAGTAAACACAGGTAATTTAGGAATGTTCATTCTTTGAAAGTCTTTTGTCATTATAATTGTTGAGTAAGTTTTTAATAATTCAAATAAATTAACTTTATATTCACTATTATAAATTGGTCTGATTCCAGTTCTCATACCTCTAGTTCTAATTTCTCTTCCTAATCTTTTTCTTTTTAACATTTGTTCTGATAACAATCTTATTAATTCCAATTTTTTAAGTTGGAGTTTTAATTTATCTGCAACTTCTTGGACTTTAAATTCCTCTTCAGGTGTACCAGGTAATAACAATTTAGATTTTAAATAAGCTAACCATGTCGCCATTAATAAATATTCTGAAGCTATTTCTAAGTTTAAATTTTTCTCTTTTGTAATAAAATCATGGAATTGATCAGCTAGCTTGGTTATTGATATATCCTCAAGATTTACTTTTTGGGCTTTAGCTAAATCTAAAAGAACATCTAAAGGACCTTTGTAATTATCAACATCTACTTTGAATAATGCAGAATCATTTTCAATCATTGAATAATATTAACTTAAAATTTTATAAAATTGTGATGTTTTTTTAATTATAAATTTATTTATTATAGGAGAGTTTTTTCCCACTGTTGTCATTTCATTTAAATTTCCATTACAATGTAAGGCTAAATTACAGCCTGCTTTAAACGTTTTAATTGTATTTTCATCAAGGCTACTTTTTAGACTTTTCATTGATAAATCATCTGAAATTATGATGTTCTTAAATTTGATTTTTTCTCTAATTAATCTAATTAATTTTTTTGAATGAGTAACAGTATTTTTTTTATCAATTTTACTAAAAATTATATGTCCAGTCATAGCAAAAAAAGCTTTTTTATTTTTAAAAGCTAAAAAATCTTTTTTTAATAGATGGCTTAATCTTTTTTTAACTATTGGAGTAAAATGATGACTGTCTACGTTAGCTAAACCATGACCAGGAATATGCTTAATCACTGTTCCAATTTCATTTTGGTGATAATAATCAATACAATAATCACCTATTTTAGAGACTACTTTTGGATCTTTTGAAAATGCCCTATCTCCGATAACATTAGAGGCACCTTTAATTCTTAAATCTAAAACTGGAGAAGTGTTAACGTTTACACCTATCGATTTCAGTAAATATGAAGTTTTATCAATAAATAATTTATAATATAAATTAAATTCCCTAAAATTTTTTTTAAATTTATTTCCAAAAAATTCAGAAGTTAAATTGTTAAAAGAAATAATTTTTTCTAACCGATTTACTCTACCACCCTCTTGATCAATTAATATAGGATATTTTTTATCATTAAAAATTGCTCTTATAGATGAAGTAAGTTCAAATGTTTGTTTAATATTTCTTATGTTTCTAGAAAATAAAATTACCCCCCATGGTTTAAACTTTTTTAAAAAATATTTTTCATTTGATGAAAGCTTAAGAGATTTGATGCCAACAATAAATGATCGTCTGTTATTCATTATTTTCTAATAATTTCCAAAAATTAAACTTTTTCTTTTTTTTATTGTTAGTTTGTTCAACGTACTCCACTATATCTTTGCTATCATCTTCTAAAATAGGGATCTTTTCTGCATAAATTTTAATTTTTTCATCAATATTGTTTAAAGATCTGTATGAATTTTTTTTATTAGTATCTGAAAAATAATATTTGACAGTAAAAAAAATAAAAAAACAAATTACAAAAACGAATATTAAATATTTAATTTCTTTGAACATTACATTTTATCAGGAACATTAACACCGACAATGTCCATTCCAGATTTTATAACATTTGAGATTGCCTTTAAAAAAATCAACTTATCATCAGTGATATTTTTTTCATTATTTATAAATCTTTTTTCAGGTTTATCTTTTCCTAAATTCCAATAAGAATGAAACAAAGAAGCTAATTCATACAAGTACGTAGGAATACGGTGTGGTTCAAGTTTTTTAGAAGAAGATTCTATACACTTGGGCCATTCAGAAATTTTTTTTAGTATTTTTATTTCATCATCAGAATATTTAAAATCATAATTATTAATTTTAATATCTGAAGCTAAATTCATTTCTAGATGTCTAAAAACAGATGCAATTCTAGCATAACAATATTGAACATAATAAAGAGGATTGTCTTTAGATTTTTCAATTACGTTATCAAAATCAAAATCTAATTCTACATCACTACTTCTATTAAGCATAATAAATCGCGTTGCATCTTTTCCAACTTCACTGATCAGATCATCTACAGTTATATAATCACCTTTTCTTTTAGACATTTTAAAAGGTTTTTTGTCTTTAATAAGTTTAACTAATTGACTTACTTTACAAATAAGTTTTTCTTTAGAATTTGATAAAGCTTCAACAGAAGATGAAATTCTTTTTATATAACCCGCGTGATCAGCACCTAAAATATTTATCAAATAATCAAAATTTCTATCAAGTTTATTCTTATGGTAAGCTACATCACTTGCAAAATAAGTCCATGCACCATCAGACTTTTGTAGTGCCCTATCTTTATCATCACCAAAGTCAGTAGATTTAAAAAGCAACTGCTCTCTTTCAACCCAATTATTATTGTCCTCACCAGCAGGTGCTTTAATTTTACCCTTGTAAACAAATTTGTTTTTTTGAAGAAAATCAACAACTTTTTCAACTTCTTGATTTGAAACTAATTTTTTTTCACTTACAAAATTATCATGCACAATACCAAGACTGTTAAGATTTTTTTTAATAAGACTAAGAGCCTCTTTTATGGACAGGGAAGTAAGTTCATCAGAAATACTTTCAAAATTATCAAAATTTAGTTCCTTATTGTCAGAAATAATATTATTAGCAAAATCAATTAAATATTCACCAGGATATAAATTTTCATTATTTACAGGAAATACTTCATTGTATTTGATTTCCCTAATTCTAAAATAAACTGATTTGGTAAAATTAATTATTTGATTTCCATAATCATTTACATAGTATTCTTTAGTAACCTTATGATTGTTAAAAAGTAAAATATTAGCGATAACATCACCTAATATTGCTCCTCTACAATGACCAACATGCAAAGGACCAGTTGGATTGGCTGAAACAAATTCAACTAAATAATTTTTCTTTTTTTCTTTTTTGTTTACTCCAAATGTCTTTGAGTTTTTTATTATCTCTTTAATAAAATTAGTCCAAAAAATTGGCTTAAATTTTATGTTTATAAAACCAGGCTTAACTACTGATATTTCTTTAATTAGTGGATCTTTTTTTTTGACTATTTCAGCTAAAATTTCGGCTAATTCTATTGGAGTTTTTTTATTAATTTTTGATAAAACCATCGCCACATTAGTTGAGATATCACAATTAAATTTTTCAGGTGGGATCTCAGCATTAATTCCATCTAATTTATCTGGTAAAATAATTTCACCTTGTTTGGATAAATCTAAAAGAATCTTTTTTAAATTATCTAAATATTGATCAAAAATGTTCATTTAATATCATTATAAAGGTTAATTGCATATCTATCAGTCATCCCTGATATAAAATCAGAAATTGCTCTATATTTATTTTTTGACAGTTCTGCTTTTGGAATAAAATTTCTAGGGTTTTTGTTTATTTTTTCAAATAATTTTTTAATAATTAATTTACCTTTGTTGTTTTTAGCTAATACATTTTTATTGTTATACATTTTAGATTTTAGAAAATATCTTATTTCATTTTCAGAAATCTTAATTTTATCTGAAAAATTAACCATAGGAAAATCAGTTTTAGCAATGTCTTTGTAGTCACTAATTTTATTTTGAGTTAAATTCTTTATAGTATTATTAATTAAATCTTTAATCATTAAATCAATCGAGTCTCTGATAATTTGATAAGTTGTAATCTTGTAGTTTTGTTTGTTAATCTTTTTTTTATATTTTTGGTAAATACCTTTAAAAAAATCTATTTCAACTAACTCCTCTAATTTAAATAAATTTGCTTTTATTCCATCTTGTATATCATGATTATTATAAGCAATGTCATCCGATATTGCTGAAATTTGAGCTTCTAGAGAAGGATAAGTCTTGAAATTAATCATTTTTTTAAATTTATTAATACCAATTAAATTGTTAACTAAATCTAAATCATTTACTGGACCATTATGTTTTAAGAGGCCTTCTAGGGTTTCTATTGAAAGATTTAAACCATTAAATTTTAAATATTTGTTTTCTAAAAACATAACTATTCTTAAAGTTTGTAAATTATGGTCAAAACCACCATGTTTACTCATACACTCATTTAATGAGTCTTCACCAGCATGACCAAATGGTGTGTGACCTAAATCATGAGCAAGGCTTAGAGTTTCTGTTAAATCCTCATTAAGATTAAGATATCGAGTTATAGATCTTGCAATTTGTGCAACTTCTATTGAATGAGTTATTCGTGTTCTATAATGATCACCTTCTGTATTAACAAATACCTGTGTCTTATGTTTAAGTCTCCTAAAAGACGCACTGTGAATGATCCGATCTCGGTCTCTTTGAAATGGAGATCTGTATTTTGATGAAGATTCCTTGAATATTCTTCCTTTGCTTTTAAACAGACCAATCTTTAAATATTTTTTCATCCTTTAAAATAAATAATTAAGTATTATATTAGTAATATCAGCGATCTATTATGATTAAAGAAATTAAATTTACTGATAAAGCACTAAAACAGATCAATGTTCTGTTATCAAAAAAAGATAAAGGATCTTTTTTTAGAATCGCTATTAAAGGTGGTGGTTGCTCAGGTTTTCAATATGAGTTTACCTTTGATAAAGAGAAAGCTGATGAAGATTTGAACTATGAAAATATATTAATTGACAAAATATCAGCCGATCTTCTGAAGGGATCAGAAGTTGATTATGTGTCAGAACTTATTGGTGAACAATTCAAGATTACGAACCCTCAATCTAAATCATCTTGTGGTTGTGGTGTTTCTTTTTCTCTTTAATGATTATTTCATCCTGGAATGTAAATTCTGTCAGAGCCCGTATTGAAAATATTAAAAGTTATCTTTTAAAATATAAGCCAGATATTGTTATGATGCAGGAAATCAAAACGGAAGATGTTAATTTTCCTTATGATGATTTTTCATCTATGGATTATGAAAGTCATGTATTCGGGCAAAAAAGTTATAATGGAGTTGCAATTATTTCAAAATCAAAGTTGAAAAACATTAGAACAGATCTAATTAAAGATAAATTAAAGCAATCAAGAATTATTTCTGCTGAATTTGAATATAAGCAAAAAACTATTCAATTAATTAATATTTATACACCAAATGGGAACCCAGTTGATACTGAAAAATATGATTATAAAAAAAATTGGATGGATCAATTAATTAAACAATTAAAAACTTTATCTAAAAAAAACTCTAATATAATTCTTGCGGGAGATTTTAATGTAATCCCAGCTGCTGAAGATGTTTATAATGTTAAAAGTTTTGAGGATGATGCTTTATACAGATTGGAAATAAGAAAAAAATTCAGAGAAATGCTTAATCTAGGTTTTAATGATGTTTACAGACATTTTAATGAAACAAAAGAAGGTTATACTTTTTGGGATTATATGAGAGGTGCTTGGCAAAAAAATAATGGGATGAGAATAGACCATTTCTTAGTTTCAAATTCTTTAATTGATCAAATCAAATCTATAAATATTAACAAAGACCCTAGAGGAAGAGAAAAACCGTCAGATCACACACCTATAGAAATTAAATTAGCTTAATGATTTTATTTTATTAACTAACTCCTCGTTTATATTACGAGGACCTTTATCAAGTCTGTTTTTATGTCTTCTTTCACCGGGTAATCTTACTTCGCCCATTGATTTCATTTTATCAAAAAATTCTTCTGCATGTTTTTGCCAGTTTGTTCCTGCAGTTTTATTTGGGCAAATTGCTAAAATAAATTCACCACCACTAGGTGGACCTCCATCGTTATTATCTTTTGCAGCAGTTTCATAACTAAAATTATCACCAACTAATGCTCCAGCCATTAACTCAACCATCATTGCAATAGCAGAACCTTTATAACCACCAAATGGAAGCAATACACCTCCATCAGCTATTGCTCCTGGATCAGTTGTCTCTTTACCCTCTTTAGTTAAACCAGTTCCAAGTGGAACTTTGTGACCTTCTCTTTTAGCAACTTGAACTTCGCCCATTGCCATTGATGCAGTTGCCATATCATAGACCACTGGAGTTTTACCAGGACGTGGCCATGCAAATGAAATTGGATTTGTTCCGAACAATGGTTTAATTGCTCCAGCAGGTGCTACAGCGGGTTTGTAAGATGTGCATGCGAAAGCAACTAATCCCTCCTCTGCTAATTTTTCTGTTTCAGGCCACATCGCAGCCATATGATGAGAATTATTTATTGCAAGTACTGCAACACCATTTTCTTTTGCAACCTTTGCTAATTCAGGCAAACCTTTGTTTAATACAACTGGAGCTAAACAATTATTACCTTGAACTTTAATTACTGATGCTGAAACTTTTTTAATCTCTGGTTTTCCTTTACCATTTATTTTTCCACTTTTTAAACCACTAACATATGCAGGCAATCTAAATAAACCATGAGATAATGAACCATCTCGCTCAGCATTTTTAATTAAATCTGACAGTATAGACGCTGTCTCATCATCACATCCATTAGCTAATAATGTTTTTTTAGCTAAATCAAAAATTTCATCTAATGTAAGGGAAACTGTACTCATTCCCCTATTAGATATTTTATTTATGCTTGGTTTTCAAATCTTTTTTTAGATCCTCATGATCACCAACAACAGTATGGTATTTGCTTTTAGTGACATACTTTTCTAAGAAAGGAACAGCTAATAATGGTAAGAAACCACCTATTACAATTCCGTAAGCTGCACTTTGTAAATCAGGATCAGCTAATGCAGCAATAAAATCTGCTATAATATGAGCAAAAACTATTCCAACTATTCCTGCTATCGCTCCATTTGAAAGTATTTTTAAAAATCTATTAATACTCCAGCCAGTATAAAATCCAATTAAGGGTATTAATGTGTGAATAAATCCGAAAGTTGCACCTCTTAATATGCTGTGTTCTTCAATAAGTTCTTCCATAAAATGAAGAAACTCTGGCAATTCATGTGAATGACCCTCTTCTGCATTAACTAAAGTAAGACCTAAAATATATATTGTAAAAGTTAAGAAGGTTATTTTTTTCATTAATTACATCCTTTGCATGTTGTTAAAACTTCCATATTAAATGAGTTGAAATCATATTTTTTTACGTTGTTTTTTTTAAACAAACTTTCAAAAAGACTAGATTTTAACTCCTCTGTATCTCCACATTTTTTACATATGGCGATTGCTGTACTGTGATTTTTTGAATGTAAATGATTGCACAGCATAAAAGTTTTTGTTTGATTAGATTTATGAATTCGTTCTTCTTCTATTAGGCTATCAAGAGCTCTGTAAACTGTCATAGGTTGTGTTTTTTTAACCTTTTGAAGTTTATCTAATATTTCATAAGCAGTTAAATGCTTTGAAGATTTTTTTATAATATTAAAGACTAATTCCTTATTTGACATATTGTTATGTTATAACATAACAGCAATAAGTCAAGAAAAATGATATAATATATTCATAAATATATAACTAATTTTCTCTAATACTGTTACATCTTAATAAATTTGTAACATTAATGTTATAATTAATAAGATGGAGAAAATATGTTTATAAAAAAATATCTAAAGTGGATTAGTACATTCTTAGTTTTAGTAGGAATACTTCTTACAAACCTAAATATATATCCTTTAAATATTTATTTTCATGGATTGGGAGTTGTTGGATGGACCATTGCTGGATTTATTAGCAAAGATAAAGCAATCCTAACAAACTTTGGATTACAAATTCCATTATTTGTTATTGGAATTTATAAGATTATTTTTTAAATGAAGAATATTTTGTTTGTATGCACAGGTAATTCAGCAAGAAGTATTATTGCTGAAAGTATAATAAACAACGAGTATGACAATTTGTATAAAGGTTTTAGTGCTGGAAGTAATCCAGCAGGAAAAATAAACGAAGATGTGAAGAATTATTTATTATCAAAACATTATGATCTTTCAAATTATCGATCTAAAAATTTTAATGAGTTTATTAATGGTCAAATTAAAATGGATTATGTTATTACAGTTTGTAATAATGCCAATAATGAAGTCTGCCCTATTTGGCCAAATAAAGATCAGATAATTCATTGGGATATCGAGGATCCTGCTAAATTACTTAATGAAACAAATGATTTAAATAAAAAAGATGAAATAATTGAAAAAGTTTTTAACCATATTAATGAAAATATAAAGGAACTGCTTTATGAAAAATAAAAGTCGTTATTTTCTTGCTGAACTATTAGGCAGTTGTTTTTTGGTAATGATTATTGTTGGTTCAGGTTTAATGGCTGAAAACTTAACCAATGACGTTGCTGTGATGTTAATTGCAAACACAATAGCAACAGGAGCAGGTTTATTTGTGCTAATTACAGTATTTGCTGATGTATCAGGAGCTCACTTCAATCCATTTGTAAGTATCGCAATGGCAATAACAGACAAATTAAAAAAGAAACTATTACCCTACTATATCATTGCTCAATTGGTTGGTTGCTTAATTGGTGTTGGTTTAGCTAATTTCTTTTTTGAACATGAAATTTATGAACTGTCTACTAAATCAAGAGATGGAATTTACATATTCACATCTGAGGTAATAGCAACATTAGGGCTTATAACAATAATTTTTGGTTCAATGAAGTCAGGTAAAATTGCTGTTGCTGCTAGTGTTGGTCTTTATATTACTGCTGGTTATTGGTTTACTTCCTCAACTTCATTTGCAAATCCAGCTGTTGCAATTGCTAGAACATTTACAGAGTCTTTTACAGGTATTAGTTATCTAAATACCCCTTATTATATTTTAGCTGAGCTTATCGGAATGTTAATTGCTGTATTTATTGTTAAAAAGTTATTTTTAGAAAAGAATTAGTTTAAACTAAAGAGTAACCTGAAGATCTAACTGTTCTGATTAATTCTTTTTTGTCTTTAATATTTATCGATTGTCTTAATCTTCTTATATGAACATCTATAGTTCTACTTTCGACATTGACATTGTTGGGCCAAACAGTTTCGAGAATTTGATTTCTTGAATAGACTCTTTTTGGATTTGTTAAGAAGAACTCTAATAATCTAAATTCTGTAGGGCCAAGTTGAATTTCTTTATCTGCTCTAAAAACTCTTTTTTCTATTCTATCTAATTTTAAATCCTCAAATGTTAAATCATTAGCAACTATATTAGGATCAGATCTTCTCAGAACTGCTTTTATTCGAGCATGTAGTTCATTAAAACTAAATGGTTTTGTAATGTAATCATCTACACCACTTTCAAGACCTTTAATTTTATCTTCCTCTTCACCTTTGGCTGTAAGCATAATGATAGGAAGGCTTTTAAAATTTCTGTCTCTTCTAATATTTTTGCAGATATCTATGCCTGATAAATCTGGCAGCATCCAATCTAATAAGAGTAGATTAGGTTCAAATTTTTTTAATTCTTTTAAACCTTCATTTCCGTTTAATGATGAAGAGACAACAAAACCCTCTTTTTCTAGATTATGTTGGACTAATTGAATTATTGAAGCTTCATCTTCAATAATAAAAATTTTTCCTTTCATCAAATTATTCTTGGATTACTTTACCCTTTGGCCTACTACCTTTTAGATATTCGCCTTTTACTAAATAACATACTGTTTCAGCGATATTCGTTATATGATCGCCTGCTCTTTCCAAATTTTTTGTAGCAAAAATTAAATGTGTTGAAAAATCTAAGTTTTTTTTATCCTTAGATAAAAAATCTATTACACTTTCCATTGCTATATAAGTTAAATCATCAACTTGTTCATCTTTTTCCCAAACTTCTTTAGCTTTATCAAAGTTTTTGTTCACATAACTATCAAGAACATCATTTAATTGTTTCATAACAATCTCTCCAAGTCTTTTTAAATTTCCTAACAATTCGTCAGGTAAATCTAATGGTAAAGGCTTAACTTTTTTGGCATTACTTTTTGATAGGTCTCCTATTCTTTCTAAATCTTGAGAGATTTTTAATGAACTTATAGTTTCTCTTAAATCAATTGCCATAGGTGCTCTTTTAACTAGTAAATTCATTATTTGAGTATCTATTTTAGATCTAAATTTGTTAATTTCTTCATCACTTTTAATAATTTTATCAATTGAGTCTTTATCAACTTTAATCACCGCATCCATTGCATCACTTAATTGTGACTCGGTTAAGCTACCCATTTTAATTAACGAGTCTTTAAGGAACTGAAGTTCTTCTTCGTAAGACTTTACTGTGTGTTCATTGCTCATAATTTATCCAAATCTACCTGTAATATAATCTTGTGTCATTTTATTGTCAGGATTTTTAAAAATTTTCTCAGTTTTTCCAACTTCTATTAGCTTTCCTAAGTGAAAAAAGCCTGTTTTTTGTGAAACACGCACAGCCTGAGCCATTGAGTGAGTCACTATTACAATCGTATAAGTTTTTTTTAATTCATCAATTAATTCTTCAATTTTTGCAGTAGCAATAGGATCTAGAGCTGAACATGGTTCATCCATTAAGATCACTTCAGGATTAACAGATATAGCTCTCGCTATACAAAGTCTTTGTTGCTGTCCTCCAGATAAACTTGTGCCAGGTTCATCAAGTCTATCTTTAACTTCATCCCATAAAGCAGATTTTTTTAAACTGTTTTCAACAATTTGATCTAATTCGCTTTTAGTTTCACCTTTTCCATGAATTTTAGGACCATAAGAAATATTATCATATATACTTTTTGGAAAAGGATTTGGCTTTTGAAAAACCATTCCAACTCTTTCTCTCAATGAGACAACGTCTAAATCTTTATCATTAATATTCATACCATCCATTTCGATATTTCCAGTAACTTTACAAATATCAATAACATCATTCATTCTATTAATGCATCTTATAAAAGTTGATTTACCACATCCTGATGGACCAATTAATGCGGTTACCTCTTTTTCATTCAAATCTAAATTAACATCAAACAATGCTTGTTTATCACCATAATAAACATTTAAATTTTTTGATTTAATTTTAATATTGCTCATTTAGTTCCATCGTTTTTCAAATTTTTGTCTTAAGTATACTGCAATAAAATTCATTACAATTAAAAAGCTTAAGAGCATCATAATAGTTGCTGAAGTTTTTTCAACAAAACCTCTTTCTGCAGACTCAGACCATAAATATACTTGAACAGGTAAAGAAGATGATGGATCAACTGGACTTGACGGTATATCAACAACAAATGCCACCATTCCAATTAATATAAGTGGTGCTGTTTCACCTAATGCTTGAGCTAATCCGATTATAGTTCCTGATAAAGTGCCAGGTAGTGCTAACGGTACTACATGATGAAAAACAGATTGAAATTTAGATGCACCAACTGCTAGAGCGCCCTCTCTTATTGAAGGTGGAACAGCTTTTAATGAAGCTCTACATGGAATAATAATTCTTGGTAAAGTCATTAGCGCTAAAGTTATTCCAGCAACTAATGGTGTTGATCTCGGTAATTGGATAGTTGCAAGTAAAATTTGTAAAGCAAGTAATCCGTAAACAATAGATGGAACTGCTGCTAAATTATTTATATTTATTTCAATAAAATCTGTAATTTTATTTTTTGGAGCGAACTCTTCCAAGTAAATTGACGCTAGAACAGCCACTGGAAAAGCTAATAACAAACAAATTAAAATGCTATAAAATGATCCAACTAAAGCTCCACCTATACCTGCTAGTTCTGGATCTCTAGAGTCACCATTGTTAAAGAAATAATTGTTAAAATTTTTACTTATCTTTTTATTTTCAACAAAATAATCGTAAATAACCAATTGAAAGTCAGAAATTCTTCTTCTTTCTTCGGGTAAATCTCTTGGATAGTTACCTTTATGTAATTGATCAATGTCATCAGAGGCTGTTAAATCTAATGTGATTGTTTTACCTATTAAGTTATTATCATTTAAAAAAGCTTTTTTAATCTCAATTTCAGCATCACCACTAAATAGTTTTAATAATTCATCTTCCTCATCTCTATCTTTTGCTGGATAAGCCTTTATTAAATTTTCAATCATTATATCGTAAAAATCAGCTTCAATTATTTCTTCTTGGGATGCACCATTTTGAATTTCTAGTAATTCCTGATCAAAGAAAACTTCAGTGGTAATTACTGTTTTTTTAAAAGCTGAACTTCCTTTTGAGAAAATATTTTGAACTAAAATAACAACAAACAACAAAGCAACTAAGATAGATGCTAAGCCATAAAACCTAAATCTTTTTTCTGCTTGGTGTCTTTTTTTCAATCTTTCTTCTTTAGTCATACTTTTCTCTATATTTTTTAACTGCTCTTTGAGCGATATAATTCAGTATTAGTGTTGCTATAAACAATGTAAGCCCTAAAGCAAAAGCAGATTGTGTTTTTGGACTATCAAATTCTTGGTCACCAACAAGTATCATTACAATTTGAGTTGTGATTGTTGTAGTAGACTCTAAAGGATTAATTGTAAGATTTGCAGCAAGGCCAGCTGCCATAACAACTATCATTGTTTCACCAATCGCTCTTGATACTGCTAATAGAACTGATCCTATTATCCCTGGAAGAGCCGCAGGTATTACAACTTGTTTAATTGTTTCTGATTTAGTGGCTCCTACAGCATATGAACCGTCTCTTAATGATTGTGGGACAGAATTAATTACGTCATCAGATAAAGATGAAACATAAGGAATAATCATTATACCCATAATTAATCCTGCAGCTAAAGCACTTTCAGATGAAACAGTTAATCCTAAATTTTCACCTACTTGTCTAAAAAAAGGTCCAACGGTTAATGCTGCAAAGAAACCATAAACTACAGTTGGTATTCCTGCTAAAATTTCAATAATTGGTTTTGAAATTCTTCTAACTTTAATTGAAGCATATTCAGCCATATAAATCCCCGAAAATAGACCAATAGGAACAGCTACTAACATCGCAATAAAAGCTATGAAAGATGTCCCTGCAATTAATGGAATAAAACCAAAAGCATCTTTTAACTCTTCAAATTCAGCTGCAGTTATTGAGGAGGCATCTCTAACAAAGGCTCTTTGGGGACTCCAATTTGTTCCAAATAGATAATCAAAAATATTAATGACTGAAAAAAACTTTATACTTTCGAAAAGTAGTGAAAATATTATTCCTAAAGTAGTTAAAATGGCTATTAAAGAAGATACAAACAATAAACCCTTTAAAATAACTTCCACATCATCTCTAGCTTTATTATTATTTTTTATTTTTTTTAATGAATAAACTACTGAAGCAATTATTATTGCAAAAATTAGAACTACTTTAGAATTAGTAAAAAGATTAATAAATTTAGCATATGCAAGAGCACTTTCTTTTAAAATACTATCTATATCACCGAAATAAGTTCCTAAATGAATAGCTTTAATTTTTTCATATATTAAATTTGCTTCATTTTTATCATTAAATATTGCACCCTGATTTGCAGCTGTTTCAATAATTATAGATTTAATAATTACAGGTTCAAATAATGACCAGACTAATAAAAATACTAATGCTGGTATTGAACACCATAAAACAAGATAGTATCCATAAAATTTTGGTAGAGCATTTAATTTAATATTATCTTTTATAGAAATGGTTTTAGTTTTTGATTTTCCATAGAAGAACAAAGAAAAAGAAAATATAGTGATTAAAAATATTAGAACGATGTTCATTCGCCCTGAGTGATATATTCTTAATGTTACAGAAATATTACAAATTAAATCTAAGATTGAATCAAAAAAAAAGGCCAGTATTTACTGGCCTTTTTTTGGGGATAAATGAAACTTATTTTATCTTGATTGTATTCAAATCTACTGCAGCTGTTCTAGTAACATTGTATTTATCAGCAGCTAATGGAACTAATCCTATTTCTGCTAAGTAACCTCTACTACCCATTGCTTTTTTGGATGTGAACTCTTTAAGATATTCTTGAATACCAGGAATAACACCGATATGTGCTTTCTTTACATAAAAGAATAAAGGTCTTGCTATTGGATAAGAATAATCTTGAATACCTTCTAAAGATGGTTGTACACCATTAATTGAAGATGCTTTGATTTTATCCTTGTTGGCAACTAAGTAACTATAACCAAAAAAACCAAATGCATCAGGATTAGAAGCAAGTTTTTGTACAATTAAAGTGTCATTTTCACCAGCTTCAACTGCATAACCATCTTCTCTCATTTTAGCACATTCCTTGCTAGCTTTATCACCAAATAAAGATTTTGCTGTTTTTGAACATCCTTTACCCATGACTAAAGAATTCCAAGCATCTCTAGTTCCTGAAGTTGGAGGAGCAATCAAAATCTCAATTTTTTTATTTGGAAGACTTGCATCAATATCACTCCATTTTTTGTAAGGATTTTCAACAAGTTTACCATCGACATCTACTTTAGCTGCTAATGCTCTCCAAAGTTGTTCTTTTGTAAAATCTGCATCTGGAGCATTTACTGAGTGTGCAAATGAAATACCATCATTACCTACTACTATTTCAATAATTTCGGCAACTCCATTTTTCTCACATAGAGCCTTTTCTTTTGTTTTAATTGCTCTTGATGCATTTGTTATATCAGGATGATTTGCTCCTACACCTGCGCAGAATAATTTCATTCCTCCGCCAGTTCCTGTACTTTCAATTACTGGTGTCTTGTATTTTCCACCTTTACCAAACTTTTCAGCTACAACTGTAGCATATGGGTAAACAGTAGAAGAACCTACGATTTTTATTTGATCTCTTGCGTAACTAGTTGTTGTAAAACTAAGTACTAAAAGAAATCCTAATAAAATTTTTACTAATCTATTCATATTTCTCCTTTTTTAGATTTGTTATGCATCATTAATTAAATCTGAATCTTAAATATTTTATTAAAGGAAAGTTAAAGTTTTGTTACAAGGGCTAACTTTTTAGTTGAATTAAATTGAATTAAATTTCAAATCTATAGTAGTTCCTTGATTTTCCTCACTATTAATAATCATTTCGCCTCTATGTTGAGAAACAAGATGTTTAACAATAGCTAGTCCTAAGCCTGTTCCTCCAACACTTCGACTTTTGCTGGGATCAACAGTGAAAAATCTTTCAGTGATTCTATGAATAAATTCCTTGGGAATTCCTATCCCTTGATCTGATATAGAGACAATATTTAGATCACCCTCTTTTTTAGTAGCAATTTTAATTTCTTTGCCCTTCTCACTATATTTAATTGAATTATCAATAAGGTTAGTAAAAATTTCTATTAATTTATCCCGATCACCAATAATTTTAAAATTCTCAGTTTTTTGCAGATTTAAATTAATGTCATTTTTTTTAACAATGTTTTCATAAGTCTTAATCACATAAATAAGCACTTCAATTAAATCGATTTCGTGTGTAGGCCTTATATGTTCTTGAAGCTCAATCTTAGAAAGAGATAGCAAATCTCTTATTAAATTTTCCATTCTTTCAGATTGAGAGCTCATTACTGGTAATAAATTAGTAACTTCAGAATTCTTTTTTAAATCTGCATTATTTTCAAATGTCTCAAGTCCCATTTTAATAGATTGCAGTGGAGTTCTAAGTTCGTGGGAAACATTTGCAACAAAGTCTGATTTTAATTGTTGAAATTTATGAAATTCAGTTAAATCTCTCATTAAAAGCAAGCAAGATGGCTCATCAAAAAATAAATTATGATTATCTTGGTAAATTGTTACATTCATTCTAAGAACTGAAGGGTTTCGTAGCTCTATTTCAAGGTCATTAGAATTTTCTCCATTAAAAGCTTTCTCAATTGAACTTAACAAGTCGGGATTTCTTAAAAATCCACTTATATTTTCATTCAACTTTGTTTGAAATCTTTTACTGGCTGAACTATTACTAAATATTATTTCCTTAGATTTGTTTAGAATTATAATTCCTTCTGGAATGTAATTTAAAAGGTTATAAATAGTTTCTCTATATTTTTTACTTTCATCTTCATCTAACTTTTTATCTTCAATTTTAACTTCAGTATTAATATCTAAGACTCTTTCTTTTTTTAAAAGAAAAAATAACAAAATAGCTATTATGATTAACAAAACAAATGTTAGAAGTTCCATACACTACTTTACTCTTCCGTATATATCCTGAAATCTTACAATATCTGTTTCTTTTAAAATTGATCCTACTTGAGCTTCAATAATTTTAACCGGTTTTTTGTAGGGATTTTCTATTCTATGAATTGAACCTAATGGAATAAAGATAGTTTCATCAGGTTTCATTGTAAAATATTTCTTATTTAAAGTAATTTTAGGTTTACCTTGGGTTACTACCCAATGTTCAGCTCTATGATGATGTTTCTGTAGACTTAATATACCTTTTGGTTTTACATATAATTCTTTAATTAAGAATTCCTTACCATTGAATAGATTAACATAACTGCCCCAAGGTCTATGAAATACATTCTTCTTTTTATAATAATGTCTCTTATTTCGTGCGTACATCTTGCAGATTTCTTTCCAAGAACCTAAGTCAGACCAAGGAATATCTAATTTGATCGCATTTATATCTTTGGTTTTTTCTAATATCGCATAGTCAAAAGACTTAGCTGTTGCTTTAGTAAATGCTTGTTTGTTTAAATAATACACATTACTTTTATATTTTGCTTTTGTTACAGCTTTGTTACAATTTCGATAAATATTTGGCTGATATTTCTTGAAATTATTAATTATTGAATCTTTTCTTAAATAAAACATTCCAGAATTCCAATAACCTCTTTTACTAATTATTTGTTTAGCTTTGGCCTCTTTAGGTTTTTCTACAAATCTAGTTACTTTGTTATTTTTTGTTAAAAAATAACCAAATTCACTTGAAGGCATTGTGGGTTTAATTCCAAAGATAAAGATATTGTTATGAGTAAGTTTCTTTTGATTTTTTTTAATAGCTTTATTGAATAAACCAACTTTTTCTATCAAATGATCAGCAGCCAAGAACATTAAAGGTTGTTCGTTTGGAATATCTTTAATTAAAGCGGTGCTTAATATAGCTGGTGCTGTGTTTCTTTTAGCTGGTTCTAAAACTATCTTGAATTTTTTTATTCTGTGTTTTTTAAGGTGTTGTTTTACTTGTCTTAAATATTTTGCATTAGTGCTTATTATTGGAGCATCAAATATAGATACTTTAACTCTCTCTAAAGCTTTACCTAATAAAGTCCAATTTCCAAAATCAATAAACTGTTTAGCTTGGTGTTTTTTAGTATTAGGCCAAAGTCTTGTTCCTGCTCCACCACATAAAATAACTGGGCGAATTTTCATTAAATTTTTGAATAATCCTTAACTTCTTTTTTCTTACCTGGATGAGTTGGTGCTCCTAAATATGCCGGTCCAACTGTTTGAGCATATTTCCAGAGTGTTCCTGACCCAAAATCAGATTTTCTAGCCTTCCATTTTCTTCTTCTTGAAGCTAATTGAGCCCTTGTTAATCGAACATTAATCGTTCCCTTCTTTGCATCAATATCAATAACATCTCCATTACGTAAAAGAGCAATAGGTCCACCTAGTGCTGCCTCAGGTCCAACGTGACCTACACAAAAGCCTCTTGTTGCTCCTGAAAACCTTCCATCAGTAATTAAAGCAACCTTCTCTCCTTTACCTTGGCCATAAATTGCACCTGTTGTTGAAAGCATTTCTCTCATACCCGGCCCACCTACTGGGCCTTCGTATCTAATAATAATTACATCACCATCTCTGTATTTTCTGCTTTGAACTGCTTTCATTGCACTTTCTTCATTATCAAAACATCTTGCTCTTCCAGTAAACTGTAATTTTTTAAGTCCAGCAATTTTTACAATTCCTCCATCAGGAGCTAAATTACCTTTTAATCCTACAACACCTCCATCAGGTGACAACGGTCTGTTATAAGCTCTTAAAACTTTTTGTTTTGGATTAAATTTAATTCCTTTTAAATTTTCTTTAATAGTTTTACCTGTAACTGTCATACAGTCTCCATGAATGTAGCCACCATCATAAAGAGTTTTTAAAAGCATTGGCACACCACCTGCTAACCACATATCTTTTGCAACATATTTTCCACCTGGTTTTAAATCTGCAAGGTAAGGTGTTTTTTTAAATATTTTTGCAACATCCATTAAATCAAATTTAATTCCAGCTTCATTTGCAATTGCGGGTAAATGTAAAGCAGCATTTGTCGAGCCACCTGTTGCAGCAACAATCGTTGCAGCATTTTCTAATGCTTTTCTTGTAACGATATCTCTAGGCTTAATTTTTTTTGCTAGTAATTCCATTACCATTTTACCACTCAATTTAGCATACTTATCTCTTTCTTCATAAGGAGCTGGCGTTCCTGCGGAGTAAGGTAATGCTAATCCTATGGCTTCAGATACGCAAGCCATCGTGTTTGCTGTAAATTGACCACCACATGCTCCAGCACTAGGGCACGCAACTAATTCTAATTTTCTTAATTCTTTTGCTGACATTTGTCCTGAAGAATGTTTTCCAACTGCTTCAAAAACATCTACTACAGTTACATCTTTACCTTTATATCTACCTGGAAGTATCGATCCACCATAAATAAAAACACTTGGAACATTTAATCGAACCATTGACATCATTAAACCTGGTAATGATTTATCACAACCTGCAATACCTACTAATGCATCATAACAATGACCTCTAACAGTAAGTTCTGCTGAGTCTGCTATTACTTCTCTTGAAATTAATGAAGACTTCATTCCTTCATGACCCATTGCAATACCGTCAGTTACAGTAATTGTGCAAAATTCTCTAGGTGTTCCACCAGATGCTCTAACGCCCTTTTTAACTGATTGAGCTTGTCTCATTAACGCAATATTACAAGGGGCTGCCTCATTCCACGTTGATACAACACCTACAAATGGTTTGGAGACGTCTTTTTCAGTTTCACCCATTGCATAATAAAAAGATCTATGAGGGGCTCTATCTGGACCTAATGATGTGTGTCTACTAGGTAATTTTTTCTTATTAAATTTTCTCATTATAAACTCTCAATAGTTAATGATATTTTTTTGATATCATCTTTTAAATTACTATAGTTAGTTTTTTCTTGTTCAACAATATTTTTTGGTGCCCTATCAGTAAATCCTTTATTAGATAATCGTTGAGATATTTTGTCCATTTCTTCTTGATATTTATTCTGTCGTTTAACTAAGTTTTCTTTAATCAAATTTAAATCCACATTCTCATCAAAATATATCTTAAATATATCACCAGATATAACCAATGTAGCTGATGGTTTTTGTTGATCATGATCAAAGAAATTATTGATACGACCAAGTTTTTTGAGAATAATTTCATTATTAGTCATTAAGGTTTTATTTTTTTTAGCAATTTTATTAATTGAAATATCAATAAATGAACCTGGGCTTACATTTAATTCATTTTTAAATGATCTAAGCTCAGAAATAACATTGATGATACTTTCTACATCTTTCATAGATTGATCTTTCTTGGCTTTTCCTGATGGCCAATTAGCATGCATTAAAAAATTCTTATCTGATTTATCGAATTTATTTTTTAACCAGATCTTCTCTGTAACAAATGGAATAAATGGATGAAGAATAACAAGTATTTGTTTAAATATATAGGCAGATACCTCTTTTACTTCTTTTTTAGACTTTTCATCATCGGAAAATAAAATAGTTTTTGAAAGTTCAATGTACCAGTCACAATAGGAGTGCCAAGCAAACTGGTAGGCATTTTTAGCCGCTTCATCAAATCGATAATCTTTTAGATTTTTTTCAATTTTATCTTTTGTTTGAATTAGTTCTGAATAAATCCACTTATTTATATTTAGTGTGGTTTTAGGAATTCTATCTGTTTTATTAAAATCACATTCATTGGTAATTAAAAAATTATTAGCATTCCACAGTTTATTTAAAAAATTTCTATAGCCTTTAACTCTATCCTCTGAAAGTTTAACATCTGTTCCTGGTGATGCCATTGAGAGAAGAGTAAATCTTAAAGCATCTGCACTATATTTTTCTATTAAATCTAATGGATCAATAACATTGCCTTTTGACTTAGACATTTTTTGTCCTTTTTCATCTCTAACTAGCGCATGAACATAGATATCTTTAAATGGTTCTTTATTTAAAAATTCCATTCCAAACATCATCATTCTCGCCACCCAAAAAAAGATAATATCAAAACCTGTAACTAGAACAGTTGTTGGGTAAAATTTTTTAACTAAATCTTTTTTATCAGGCCAACCTAATGTAGCAAAAGGCCATAAACCAGATGAAAACCATGTGTCTAATACGTCAGGATCTCTAACTAAGTTAACATCTTTTTTATAAAACTTTTTAGCTTGTTTTTTTGCATCAGTTTCGTTGGTTGCAACAAATATTTTTTTATCAGGTCCATACCAAGCTGGTATTTGATGACCCCACCAAAGTTGTCTTGATATACACCATGGTTCAATATTGTTCATCCATTGAAAATAAGTTTTGGACCAATTAGCAGGAAAGAAATTTGTTTTTTTAGATTTAACTATTTTTTTTGCTTTTACAGATAATTTTTGTGCATTTACAAACCATTGTTCTGTTAAAAAAGGTTCGATTATTGAATTAGATCTATCACCATATGGAACTTTATTTTTAATATTTTCCTCTTTAACAAAAAAATCTTTTTCTTTTAACTCCTCTAATATTTTTTTTCGAGCTTCAAATCTATCTAATCCAATATAATTTTCTGGAGCATTTTTATTTATTTTACCATCTTTAGTAAAAACGTTTATGATTTCTAATTTATTTCTTTGTCCTACATCATAGTCATTAAAATCATGTGCAGGAGTAATTTTTAAAGCACCTGTACCTTGTTCTGGATCAGCATAATTATCTTTTATAATTTTTATCTTTCTACCTACTATTGGAATGGTGACAGTTTTGCCCACATATTTTTTAAACCTTTTATCTTTTGGATTAACAGCAATAGCAGTATCCCCGAGCATAGTCTCGGGCCTGGTGGTTGCAATAGTAATAAATTCATCTGATTTATCTATAGGGTATCTAATATAGTAAATTTTAGAGTTCATTTCTCTTTGATCTACTTCTAGATCAGATATTGCTGTTTTTAAAACAGTGTCCCAATTAACTAATTTTTCTGCTTTATAAATTAATTTTTTTTTATGAAGTTCTACAAAAACTTTTATCACAGATTTTGATAGATTCTCATCCATAGTAAATGCATTTCTAGACCAGTCACATGAACATCCAAGTTTTTTAAGCTGATTAATAATTATATCCCCATATTGATTTTTCCATTCCCAAACTTTTTCAATAAATTTTTCTCTGCCTAAATCATTTTTGTTTATATTTTCTTTTTCTAGTTTTTTTTCAACAAGTGCTTGGGTTGCAATACCAGCATGATCAGTTCCCGGTTGCCACAATGTTTCATAATTGTTCATTCTATAATAACGAACTAAAAGATCTTGGATCGAATTATTTAGTGCATGACCCATATGCAAACTTCCAGTTACATTCGGTGGAGGTATAACTATCGAGAATTTTTTTGTATTTTTTTTAGGTTTAAATAATTCATTCTTCTCCCAATAAGAATAAATATTATCTTCTACTTCAGAATGTATATATTTATCACTATTCATGGGTGTATGTAGTTTATAATTTAATAATCTAAATTAACAATAATCAAATTAGAACGTTATTTAATAGACTAATTACAAATATTTTATATAAAACTCCTTGTAGCTATCTACTAAAACTCATGGCAACGTGGCGGAATGGTTACGCAGAGGATTGCAAATCCTTGTATCCCGGTTCGATTCCGGGCGTTGCCTCCAAAAAAAATCTTGTTTTAGTATGAAAAAAAAGTAAGTTGTGCTTTTTACATTCCTCGGTAGCTCAGTTGGTAGAGCAGTTGACTGTTAATCAATTGGTCGCAGGTTCGAGTCCTGCCCGAGGAGCCAAAAATTATCCAACTTTTGAAATATTACTACTTGATACTTGTAATGATTTGTTAAATTTCAATTTTTGGTCTGCATTTAGCTCAGAATATAATTTTACTAAAAAATTATAGTTAACATTCATGTGACCTTCTTGTGATTTTTCTAAATTTACAAGATATTCTGAAAAATCTTCAAAAAAATAATTTATCGGAACTTTTAGATAATTTGAAAGTTGTAATAACCTTATAGAGTTTACACCATTAGTACCTTTTTCGTATTTTTGAATTTGTTGAAATGTAACATTTATTGCTTTAGCAACTTTTGTTTGAGTTAATCCTAGTGCTAATCTTCTAAGCTTAAGCTTGTTTCCTAGATGTTTATTAAAATTATCTTCCATTAAGACCCCTCTTAATTTTTATTAAAAGCTTATTCAACTAGTTTTTAATACCTACTGCAAGAATAAATTTTTTTTATTTTGAAAGAAAACGGCTAAACTTAAGAAATATGTCAAGTATTCTTTATCTGATTTTGGTGTAAATATTTCTTGATATTGGCCTTGACTATAGTATCTGGCTCAAGAAAAGTTTCGTCCTATCGCTCTTTGGATTAGCAAAAAATTCCTTTGTATCTGCTTTTTCTACTATCTTACCTTCGTCCATAAAGATCATACAGTCAGCCACTTCTTTAGCAAAACCCATTTCATGTGTAACAACTATCATTGTCATTCCTTGTTTTGCTAAATTAACCATAACATCTAACACTTCTTTAATCATTTCTGGATCTAAAGCAGATGTTGGTTCATCAAAAAGCATTATTTTTGGCTCCATACAAAGGGCACGAGCTATAGCAACTCTTTGCTGTTGACCTCCTGAAAGTTGTCCAGGAAATTTGTAAGCTTGATCTAGTATTTGAACTCTTTCTAAATGTTTTAAAGCCAATTCTTCAGCTTTTTTTTTGGGCATTTTTTTTACCCATATTGGAGCCAAAGTACAATTATCTAAAATTGACAAATGCGGAAATAAATTAAATTGTTGAAACACCATTCCAACTTCAGCTCTAATTTGTTCTATGTTTTTAGTATCTTCAGTTAATGTAGTCCCATCAACTATTATATCGCCCTCTTGATGTTCTTCTAATCTATTAATGCATCTTATTAATGTAGATTTACCCGATCCTGAAGGACCACAAACAACAATTTTTTCTTTAGGTTTGACTTCTAAATTTATTCCTTTCAAAACCTGAAAATCTCCAAACCACTTATTCATATTGTTTATTTGAATTATACTATCTGACATATTTTTTATCGATCTGTTTTATATTTTTGTTCTAAATTATAACTATATTTACTCATTGCATAACAAATAATCCAGAAAATTATCGCAGCAAAAACATAGCCTTCCATAGCAAATCCTAACCATTCTGGATTGGTTTTAGCTAAATTCAACATTCCTACTATTTCTAAGAGACCAACTACAAAAATTAAAGGTGTATCTTTAACTAAAGCTAAAAATGTATTTGCTATACCAGGTATAACTAATTTTAAAGCTTGGGGTAAAATTACGAATATGTGCATTCTCCAATAACCCATACCCAATGATTTTGCAGCTTCATACTGGCCTCTAGGAAGTGCTTGTAGCCCTCCTCTAATAACCTCTGCAACATAAGCAGCCTCAAATAATGAAATAGCTATTATACATCTTACCAATTTATCTATAAAAAAATCTGCTGGTAAAAACATTGGAAACATTACAGCTGACATAAATAATACTGTAATTAAAGGAACGCCTCTCCAAAATTCAATAAAACCTACTGATATATATCTTATTAAAGGAAATCCCGATCTTCTACCTAGAGCAAAAGCCATACCTATTGGAAAACAAAAAATTAAGCAGAAGAATGAAATTATAAAAGTTAACGACAAACCGCCCCAAGCTCCAGTTTCAACCCAATTCAATCCATCTAATTTTCCTAATTCAATTAATTCTTCATAAAATATGAAATATTTCAATAAAACATAAAGAGCAAAAGGAACTATTAAGAAATAATAGAACTTGAACTTACTCGGAATGAAAAAACCAATAATGATAGATAGAATTGCAGCAATAATTCCATATGAAAAATCAAAGAATACTGGACCACCAGAAATAAAGAAAAATATGAATAAGAAGGCTATAAATGGATAAATTATAACATAATAAAGTGTTAAATATTTTTTAAATTTATCTGTTGCAAAATATCCAACAGAGCCTAGTAAAGCTAAAGCTATAAAAGATAAATTTATTCTCCATTGTTCGCCGTTCGGATACATCCCATACATAAATCTTCTTATCCAAACTTTGATATAAGTCCAACACGCACCTGTGCCCGTACAAACATCTTTGGAGTCACCAGCAAAACTAGCATCGATGAAAAACCAGCTTAATATGGGTGGAATTGATTTTAGAATTATAAAAATAATTAACAGTGATAAAATAGCGTTAAAGTTATTGGTGTTTATATGTTTGTTTAATAAATCTAACTGTTTTATTCCACTTAACTCAATTCTTATGAAATAAAGTCCAATAAACCCCAATATTAATGGTAATAAAAAACTCAAAAAACCAGGTAAAAAACCTGTAAGATTTAAGCTAAAAAAAGAGCTTAAAAGAACATCTAAAACACTAACAAAAAACAAAAAAGAACCCAAATACAAGAAAGTGTAAAGATTAGATTTATCTGGCTTTAAAAAATTAATTTTAGACACTATTTTTCCTGTATTGCTATTTTGTTATTGTACCAATTCATAAATAATGAAATTGAAATACTTAATGATAAATAGGTAAACATTGTAATGGATACTATTTCAATTGCTTTACCAGTTTGCATTAATGCAGTTCCCGCAAAAACCAATACTAAGTCAGGATAAGCTATTGCTGCAGCTAGTGAAGAATTTTTGGTAAGATTTAGATATTGGTTTGTTGTAGGTGGAATTATTATTCTAAGAGCCTGAGGCATTACCACCAATTTTAAAACTTGATTGGGAGTTAATCCTATTGATGCAGCGGCTTCTTTTTGGCCTTTACCAACACCTTGAATTCCTGCTCTTACACATTCAGCTATAAAAGTTGCTGTGTATAAAGACAAAGATAACGCTAAGGCTATTAATTCAGGCGGCAAACTTACACCACCTTCGTAAATAAATGATGTTGTTGCCAATTGTTTCAATACAGGGATTTCAAAAGATAGTCTTACACCTCCAACTAAAAAACTTATCAGAGGTAAAATTAAAATTAAACCTATTGATATTAATAACACTGGTGTTTGTTTACCTTGTGTTTCTTGTAATTTTTTTGCACGAATACGAATAATAATTATTGCTATAATTGCAGCAACTACTGAATAAAAGAAGATATCAAAATTTTGCCAAATGAAAGCAGGAACATATAAACCTTTTATCGTTAAGAATGAAATACCAAACATCGCTTCAGCATCCTGTGGAAGTGGTAATGCTCTTAAAGCAGCAAAATACCAAAAAAATATTTGTAATAGTAGCGGGATATTTCTAAAAAATTCTACATAAAATGCTGCAAACTTATTAATTAAATAATTTGGAGATAATCTTGCTATTCCAACTATTACACCAAGTATTGTCGCAAAAACTATTCCTATAACTGAAACAAGTATGGTGTTTAGAAGACCTACTAAATATGCTCTAAAATATGAATGGGATCCATCATATTCTATTAAAGAAAACTGAACATCGAATGAAGATTCTTGTGATAAAAATCCAAAACCAAAATCAATACCTCTATTTTCCATATTGACTTGAGCGTTATAAGTAAAAAAACCAAAGACAAGAACAACAGCTATAACTGTCATTAACTGTGGACCAATATCTTTAAGTTTAAAATTCACTGTGTGGATAATATATGAGTTTATAAAAAAAAGGGCTAGAAAAATCTAGCCCTTTTTATGTAATTTATAACTTAAATTATCTTGATGGTGGAACGTATAATATACCACCTTTAGTCCATAGTTCATTTGGACCTCTGTCTGGTAAAATACCAGTGTCAGCTATATTTCTCTTATAACTTTCACCATAGTTTCCAACTTGTTTGATAATTCTTAAGTTCCACTCGTTATCTAAACCGAATGCTGCACCCATTTCACCTTCAGCACCAACAAGTCTCTTGATTTGTGGGTTATCTGAAGTTTTCATTGAGTCTGCATTAGCTGAAGTAATACCGTATTCTTCTGCTTCGATCATAGTGTTCAAAGACCATCTTACGATATCTTCCCAAACAGCATCACCTTGTCTAACAACTGGTCCTAAAGGTTCTTTAGAAATAGTTTCTGGTAGAACAATGTGTTCATCAGGGTTCTTCATTTTAGTTCTTTGTGCAGCTAAACCAGATTTATCAGTAGTGTAAGTATCACATCTACCTGCATCATATGCAGCTACAACTTCGTCAGCTTTTTCGAAAGCAACTGGCTCATAAGAAATTCCTCTAGAATTAAAGAAGTCTCTCATGTTTAACTCAGTTGTTGTACCAATGTTTGTACAAGCTGAGATACCATTTTTGAATTGGCTAGTTGAAGTAATACCTGAACTTTTTCTTACCATGAAACCTTGTCCATCGTAAAAGTTCACACCTACGAAAGTAAGTCCGATATCAGCATCTCTAGAAAGAGTCCAAGTTGTGTTTCTTGATAAGATATCAATCTCACCAGAAGTTAAAGCAGTAAATCTTTCTTTAGCACTTAATGGTGTAAACTTAACTTTGTTTGCATCACCTAGAACTGCAGCAGCTACCGCTCTACATACGTCAACGTCAACACCAGTCCAATTTCCTGCAGCATCAGCATTAGAAAATCCTGGAAGACCTTGAGATACTCCACATCTTACAAAACCCTTTTTTTGAGTGTTTTTAAGTGTTTTAGATTTTTTAGCAGCCATAGACTCTGTTGTAAAAGTGAACAACACAGCAACCATAGCAACTAAAGAAGTTAATTGTTTTAAGTATTTAAACATATTTCTTCCTATTGTTTATTTATTTGTTAACAAATAATTCAAAATAACTTTTGAATATTCTTAATTTAAACATGTAAGAAATTACTGATCAAGGGAAAATTTGACTTAAAAACTTTATTGTAAATTTCTAGTCAAGTTAAATTATATATAAAATTAGGAAAAAATCGTTGAATATGGCGCGCCCTGGAGGATTCGAACCTCCGACCCTCGGTTTAGAAAACCGATGCTCTATCCAGCTGAGCTAAGGGCGCAATATTATGACTACATATACAATAATAACCTAATTTTTAAAAAGGAATTTTTTCATAAGAAGTAGAATTGTTAACAATTCTATTCTGCCAATAACCATAAAGAAAATAAGACAATATTTGGTTAAAAAATGAAGATTATAAAAATCAAAATCTTGCAATCCATATATAGCAGAATTGACGGTATTCATTAATGTTAAAATTGATAATTTAAATGAATTTTCAAAATTAATACCACTAATGCTTAATATCATGGTTAATAAAAAAAGTGATAAAATAAAAATTAATACAGATAGAAAATATTTACTTATTTCATTAAAATCAAAATTAATTTTAGTAAAAATTAATTTGTTCATAAATATATTCTTTGGTCTACTAAAAGAAAGAATTTGATTAAGGGAATATTTAAACAAAGAATAAATCTTAATAAATCGTAGTCCAGAACTAGTGGAAAAAAAAGATCCACCAATTATTACTAAAATTAAATAGACAAAACTAAGATTATTTTTTTCAGAGTCTAACGAAAAACCAATATTAGACATACTGCTAGATACAGCAAGAAGATTACTTAAAAAGTTAGTATTGAAACTAAAAAAAAGAAAAAAAATTGATAAAACAATTATTAAATAAATTATTAAATGTAAGTCTTCATAAAAAAAATTGATATTCTTATTTTTCAATAGAATTAAATTGTAGCTAAAAAAAATACTAAAAAACGACGTTAACATTAAAAATGATAAGATAACAATTTGAGAATTGTCTTTTATAATATTGGAAAGATCATTAACAGGTAAAAAACCTCCTGAAGAGATCAATGTAAACGCTAAATTTAATGAATCAAAAGATCTGATTGAAAATAAATTCAATATAACGAAAATAATAAGAGTAATACCTGAATATAGTAAAAAAATTTTTATAGCTTGCTTTAGAACTTCTGAACTATTAAACGAAATAAAATTAGTTAAAGTTTTTTTAAAACTTTCATCATATATGTCTATTAAAAAAATTATTGAAAATAGAAAATAAAGGCCTCCAATCCACTGAATGGTTGATCTCCATAAAATTAAGCTTTGATCTATATGTTTAATATTATCAAAAATAGTAAATCCTGTTGAAGTAAAACCTGATATTGCCTCAAAATAAGAATTTAATAATGTTAAGTTATAAATACTAAAATAGAAAGGAATAGATAAGATTAATGGTATTGTAATATATCCAAAAAAAACTGTTAATATTTTTTGAAAAATTGATGATTTTTTTTCAGGGTTTTTAATTCTATAAAATAAAATTCCTAATGCTAATGATACAAATAAACTCAAATAATAAGTATCTAAGTTTAAATATAAATTTAGATAATATGAATAAATCAAATTGAAAAACGATAAAATAGAAATAAAACCAAAAAAGAAACTTAGATATTTAATTTGCAATCCAAACATCTAATTAAACAGAACTTAATCTAAAAATATTTTCAACAAATGATATTGACTCTTTTTTTACTATAAAAACAACTCTATCATCTTTTTTAAAAGTAAAATCTGATCTTGGTATAATAACTCTCTTGTTTCTTAAGACTGCCCCGATTCTTAACTCTTCGGGTAAATTAGAATTTTTTAGCTCTTTATTAATTAGTTCTGAAGTTTCAATTATTTCAGCTTCAATAACTTCGTACTCACCATCAGAAATAGTATATGCGTTTTCAATAGTACCTTTATGAATATGTTTTAATATACTTGAAACAGTAGTCATTCTGGGATCAATTAAATCATCAATTTTCAAAGAAGTCTGAAGTAAAGAATAATTAGGTTTATTTATTAAAGCCATTGTTCTTTTATCATCTATATCTTTTTGATCTTTTGCAAATTTTTCAACCAAAACACTAACCATCAAATTATCTTCATCATCATTTGTAAGAGCCAATACTGTTTCAGCTTCTCCCAGATTTGCTTCGGTTAACACTTCTTCGTCAAGTCCATCACCATTAATTACAATTGTATCATTTAATTGGCTCGCTAAATATTCAGCACGATCTTTATTTTTCTCAACAATTTTTACTCTCACTGTTTCTAATGTTTCTTCTATATTTTTAGCTAAATTGTAACCAATATTTCCACCTCCAATAATTAGAATTTTTTTTGATATTTTTTCTTCATGGCCAAAAGCCTCAAGTGTTTCAGCCATTTGTGTTGAATTAATTATTACATAAATTTTATCATCTTTTAGAACTGAATCCGTTTTTTTTGGAATAAAAAATTTACCCTCCCTATTTATTCCAATAACATTTGCCTCAAGCTTAGGGTGTTTTTTAGTTAATTCATTAAATCTAATATTTATTGATTTACAATCTTCTCTTATAAGTATTTCTAATAATCTAATTTTATTATCTGCAAAAGGAACACTATCCAGAGCGCCAGGGGCCTCTAATTTTCGTTGTATAGATTTTGATATTTCAATTTCAGGAGAAATTATAACATCAATTGGTAAATTTTCTTTATTATAAACTCTTATAAATCTTGGGTTTAAATAATCCTGTGATCTAATTCTTGCTATTTTTTTTGGAATATTAAAAATAGAAAATGCTATTTGACAAATAAGCATATTAATTTCATCATTTCTTGTAACAGCAATGATCATGTCTGTTTCGGCAGCATTGGCTTTTTCTAATATCGAAGGATAAGTAGCTTTGCCCACTATTGCTTTAACGTCTAAGCTGTCATTTATTTTTTGAATATCTTCACTAGATTGATCTATTACTGTTATTGAGTGACCTTGTTCACTTAATAATTTAGCTATAGTAAAGCCCACTCTTCCAGCGCCACAGATGATTATATTCATTTTAATTAAACTCTTTAATTCCTAAGCCTTTAAGCTTTCTGTGAAGAGCACTTCTCTCCATACCAACAAAATTTGCTGTTTTAGAAATATTTCCATTAAATTTTTTTAATTGAATAGTTAAATACTCTTTTTCAAAGTTTTCTCTAGCTTCTTTTAATGGCACAGAAAGCGTATTTTCGGTCACTTTTTCCTCAAAGTTATCGGTTTTTAGAGATTCTTTTATAATATTTGAAATTTTATCTTTTGTATCTGGTTGTAATATTGCAATTCTTTCAATTAAATTTCTAAGCTCTCTTACATTACCTTTCCAATTATGGTTAAGAATATATGAGTCATTTTCGTTTATTTCTAATTCCTTAATATTATAGTTTTCTGAAATTTTTTTTGAAAAGTATTGAATTAAAAGAGGAATATCTGAGATTCTTTCATTCAAAGATTTAATATTAATCTCAAACACATTCAATCTATGATAGAGATCTTCTCTAAAATTTCCAATTTTAATTTCTTCTTTTAAATCTTTACTTGAAGAACAAATTAATCTTACGTCTACATTAATATCATTGTTTCCATTTAATCTTTTAAATTTTTGATCAATTAAAACTCTTAATATTTTAGATTGAATTTTAAGAGGTATCTCGGAAACTTGATCTATTAATAATGTTCCCTTATTAGATTTCTCTAAAGCTCCATACGAAATTGAACCATCACTTTTTTCTTCTCCAAATAACTCTAATTCATATTTTTCAGAATCTAACAATGCACCATTTAAAATAATAAATGGCTTACCATTTCTTTTTGAATTTTTATGAATTTTCCTTGCAATTAATTCTTTTCCAGAACCGGATGGTCCATTAATAAGAATTCTACTTTCTGTCAAAGATATTTTGTTAATTTGATCTCTAATTGTGGAAATATTTTTACTATCTCCAACTAAATCATAAGATGAAAATAATTTACTTTCATAATCTTTATTTTGATTTTTTAATTGAAGATTTTCTACTGCCCTACTAATAAAATTTAACAATCTAGTTTGATCGAATGGTTTTTCAACAAATTCAAAAGCACCATGTTTTAAAGAGTTCACAGCCATTTCAATATTAGCATGTCCAGTTATGATAATTACTGGCACATCTTTATTTTTAGATTTAATATGAGATAATAATTCAATTCCATCGTTATCACCTTTATCTAATTTTACATCCAATATAGCTACATCAGGCATTTTTTTATCAATTTCGGTTAAAGCTTGATTGTAATTTGCAGCGACTCTTGTTTTATAACCAGCGTCTAAGATCAATTCATTAAGAATATTTCTTATATCTGCATTATCATCAACTATGAGTATTTCTACTGTCATCTAATTTAAATTTGATTTCTATTCTAGCGCCATCATTCATTGGAATAAATTCAATATCACCTTTATGATCATTAATAATCTTATTTACTATCGATAAACCTAAACCAGTTCCATTTCTTTTAGTAGTGTAATATGGGTTTAAAATTTCTTTAATATTTTTTTGTTCACTAAAACCTATTCCATTATCTAGCAATATAATTTTAATATGGTCATTAGTATATAAAATTTCAATTGATATTTTCTTTTTAAAATTAGGGTTTTTTTCAGTTTTTTGATCAATACTTTCAATAGAATTCTTAATTAAGTTAAAAAAGACTCTAGCAATTTGTTCTTTATCGCATTCAAATAAAATTTCATCTACATTTTTCACTATTTTAATTTCAATTGATTTTGCAATTTCTGATAATAATTTAACATTATCATTTAATATTTGTATAATATCATTTCTTTTCAATATTGGTTTTGGCATTCTAGCAAAATCAGAAAATTCATTTACTAAATTTTCAATTTGTTTGATTTGCGCATTAATAATTTTTAAATTTTCTTTAAAAGAGTCTTGATCTTTATTTTCAATTTGTTGAGAGTATTTATCTCTAATTCGATCTATAGTTAATTGGATTGGTGTAAGAGGATTTTTTATTTCATGTGCAAGCTTTCTAGCCAAACTACCCCAAGCTTCATAACGTTCATTAATGATAAGTTTATCTTGTTGATTTTTTAATCTACTTATCATCGAATTAAAATTTTTATTCAAAATTTCCATATCTTTGTCAGTTTTAATTTCTGGAACTTTTGTGTTTAAATTTCCTTGACCTATTGCCGTTGAAGCTAAAATTAAGTTATTAATTGATCTAAAGAATCTTGAAGAAAATCTAATAGCAATTGTCATTGATATGAATAGTAGTAAAGAAACTATTATGACATATATTATAATAAAAGAAATTTTTATGCCTGTACTTCTTTCTTCAACAGTGTAATAAAAATTAATTGCTTCTTCAGATTCTGTTAAATAATTAGAGATATTTTCATCTAAAAATTTTACTACATATAAAAATCTATCTTCTGAAGACTGTAGTCTCATTATTGCTGCTGAAATATTAGCTTGAGTATTAATAATTTTTAACGGTCTATCGTCCTCGAGAACTAAGTTTAAAGCTTTATCAACTGGTGGTACATATTTTTCTTTTTTTTCTGTTGAATATAAAAGTTTTTTATTTTTATCTATTATGTGAATTTCATCAACATTTCTAATAAGTTTTTGAGTTCTTAAAAATCGTAAATATTCTTTAGTATTTTCATTTAAAAAATTAGCACTTTTATTAGTATCAAAAGCAATTAAAATAATATCAGCTTCAACTTTGTTTCTTACCTCTTGAACATAATTTTTTGCAAGTTCATATGAATTATTAACAACTGTAGTTACTTTTTTGTCAAAATATTTTTCAAGAGCAAATGAAAATAAAAATAAAGAAAATACTGAAATTAGAATAGATGGAATAAGTGTAAATAATGAAAAATATGTAATATATTTTTTATTTGATGTTAATCCATCTTTATCAATATCATTTTTAATTGAATTCTTAATTTCAATAAAAATAAATACAAATAGTAAAACCAATAAAAATATATTTAAAATTAATAAATATTGTAAATTATTTTGATTTAATACGATGAAACTTCGATCAATGAATGTTAAAAATGTTAAAAATCCTATAAATAGTGTGATACTAGATAGAATAATAATGAATATATTTTTTTTCAAAAATTCTAACATGATTTAGAATTATAGTATTTAAACAAATGAACAACTATTTTGTAATATTGGCAGCTGGAAAAAGTAAGAGATTTCATAAAAATATAGCTAAACAATTCTATAATTATAAAAATAAAGATATTATAGAACATTCAATAGAAAAATCTTTAAATTCTAAGCTTTTTAAAAAAATTTTAATTGTCACTAATAATTTAAACTATTTTAAGAAAAAGAAATATCCAAATTCTATTAGTATAATTAAAGGTGGCAGAGAAAGATCAGATTCCTCCTTAAAAGCCATTGAATATCTTAAAAAATTCAAACCAACTAACATATTTATACATGACGCAGCTAGGCCAAATTTTTCGATAAGATTACTTAAAAATATTACAAAAAATTTAAAAAAAAATAAAGCTGTAGTTCCTATTATAAGCTCTAATGACTCTGGAAAATACAAAATTCAAAACCAAGTTTACAATCTCAATAGAAATAATTTATTATTAACTCAAACACCACAAGCTTTTAGATTTAAAGAGTTATATGTACTAGCTAGAAATCAAAAAAATAAAATTACTGATGAGGCAACACTTTTTATCGATAAAAATCATAAGATAAAATTTATACCAGGTGAAAAACAAAATAATAAAATTACATATATTGATGATATTAAAACTTCTAAAACTAATTTTGGTATAGGTTTTGATTTACACAAATTAGTAAAAAATAAAAAACTATATCTTGGTGGAGTTAAAATACCTTTTCATTCTGGTCTTAAAGGACATTCAGATGGAGATGTAATTTTACACGCAATTATTGATGCAATATTAGGTGCTACAAGGAAGAAGGATATTGGTACCTACTTTCCAAATACTAAAAAGTTCAAAAATATAAGATCACCAAAAATGTTAAAGCCTATAATGGATCAGTTAAATAAAACCAATTTATTAATAAACAATCTTGATATAAATTTAATTTGTGAGCAACCTAAAGTTACTAAATTTAGAGACAAAATAATTAACTCTTTATCAAAACTAATGACATTAGATAAAGATCAAATTAATTTAAAAGGTAAAACAGTAGAAAAATTAGGTTTAATAGGCAAAGAAAAAGCAATTGCTTGTGAGGTAATAATATCAATTACAAAATATGATTAAGAATTTCAATTTATTATTTGTTACCATGTTTGGTTTAGGAAAAATAAAATTTATTCCTGGAACTTTTGGATCTCTGGCAACAGTAATTATTCTTTATATTTTATTTCATATTTTTGATCTTTCATCAAATTTAATACTGTTAGGTTTGATAATAATTTTTATTTATTCTTTTTCTGCAGTGGCAAATCATATTAAAGATAATGATAATAAAGATCCTGGAGAAATAATAATTGATGAATTTATTGGTCAGTCAATTCCTATATATTTATATGAAGTTTCCCATGGAACAGAAAAATCTTCTGAAGAAGCAATTATTTTTTATACTATTTGTTTTGTCTTATTTAGATTTTTTGACATTAAAAAACCATTTCCTGTAAGTTTTTTTGATAAAAACTTTAAAAATAGTTTTGGAGTTATTATGGATGATGTGTGTGCTGGAATTTATGTGGTTTTATCTTTAATTTGTTTTATGTTTTTAAGTAATTATTTTATCTAATGAATTCTTTAGTAAAAAAATTAATAAAAAAAAAACTTAAAATATCTATTGCAGAGTCTTGTACGGGAGGATTATTAGCTAGTTCAATTACTTCAATTAGTGGTGCATCAAAAGTATTTAATATAGGTTTAATTACTTACTCTAACCAAGCAAAAATTAAATTTTTAAAAATTAATAAAAATATTATTAAAAAATATGGTGCCGTTAGTGAAGAATGTTGCGCATCAATGGTTAAGAATTTATCAAAAATATCTAATGCCCAAATTAATGTATCTATAACAGGTATTGCTGGACCCAAAGGTGGTACAAAACAAAAACCTGTAGGTTTAGTTTACATTGGAATTAAAAAAGCTAATAAAATTCAAATAATTAAATGTTTTTTTAAAAGTAAAAAAAGATCTTCAATACAAAGAGCTACTGTTAAAAAAGCTTCAAACTTAATTCTTAGAGTTATTAAATAAGTCTTCTGCCCTCTTTTGAAAAGCATCAGCAATTTTTTCTAATCCAAATTGAAAGGAAACAACCATTAAAGAATTTAAAAATTTATTCTTTATTTCAAAATCAATGTCAAAAATTACCTCTGTAATACCATTTTTTTTATCGGTAAATGTCCAGTTATTTGAAAGATGATTTAAAGGTCCTTCTATATTTTTAACAAAAATTAAGTCTTTTTTTTTATTAAAAACCACATCACTTTTATATGTATCCTTAAAAGGTCCTTTTCCAATCGTAAGATCAGCAATTATTTTTCTTAAATCTCCTTCAGCTTTATTTTCATAAATTTTTGCTCCAAAACAAAATGGAACAAATTCTGGGTATTTTTCGATATCTAAAACTAAATTAATCAAATCATCCTTTTTACATTCAATTAATCGCTTAACTGAAGCTTTGGGCATTAATGATTGTTTAATCTATTTTGTTGAAGTTTAGCAAAATCTTCATCGGCATGATAAGAAGATCTTGTTAATGGTGATGATGAGACTAATAAAAAACCTTTTGCTTTTGCAATAGTTCCAAGTTCATCAAATTCTTTAGGTGTGTAATATCGATCTAAAGGAAAATGTTTTACAGATGGTTGTAAATATTGACCGATAGTTAAAAAATCTACATCAGCAGCTTTCAAATCATCCATAACTTGTAAAATTTCATCTCTTGTTTCCCCTAGTCCAACCATTATTCCAGACTTTGTGAAAACTTTTTTATTCATTTTTTTTGCATTTTTTAAAAGTTCTAAGGATGCAAAATATCTAGAACCAGGTCTAACTTTTAGGTAAAGACTGGGAACGGTTTCAATGTTGTGATTAAAAACATCAGGATTAGCCTCTAGTACTTTTTTATAAGCATCACCTTTTCTTAAAAAATCAGGTGTTAAAACTTCAATAGTTGTATTTGTATTTGTTTTTCTTGTTTGATGAATTACCTCATAAAAATGATTTGAACCGCCATCATCTAAATCATCTCGATCTACTGAAGTGATCACTACATGTTTTAAATTTAATTTTTTAACTGCCTCCGCAATTTTAATTGGTTCTAATGAGTCTAATTTTCCAGGTATTCCAGTTTTAACATCACAGAATGCACATGCTCTTGTACAAGTATCACCCATTATCATAAATGTTGCGTGTCTTTTACTCCAACATTCTGTAATGTTTGGGCAATTAGCTTCTTGGCACACAGTTACAAGATTATTATTAACAATTGTTTTAGTTAAAAAAAATTCCTTACTATTCGTAAGTTTAGATCTAATCCATTCAGGTTTTTTTTTAATAGGATTTATAGGTTTGTTTTGTTTTTCTGGGTGTCTAATTTTCATTCGTTTCTATTATATAAATTTGTTCTTTTTTTTTTCCAAATATAAACCTTTCTCTAATTAAAGTTTCTATATAATCAAGATCTAGATTGTCACTTAATAATGAATTCTTAAAATCCAAGTCTTCAATTTCACTAATAAGTATAGATTCTTCTTGTTGAAGGGTATTTAAAATTTGTTTTTTTTCAAAAAAAGAAATTAAACCTCTTTGTCCTGATAAAAGATTAAAGAAAAAATATAATATAAGAAAAGTCGAGACTAATAGGAAATAATTATTTTTTAATCTTTTAAGCATTAATGAATCTTATTCATTCTAGCTTTTTTTCCAAGTTCTTCTTCTATGCGTAATAATTGATTATATTTAGCCACTCTTTCAGATCTAGCTAAAGATCCTGTTTTTATTTGATTTGAATTAGTTCCAACGGCTAAATCTGCAATAAAGGTATCCTCACTATCTCCTGATCTATGAGAAATAATTGTTTTAAAACCAATAATTTGTGCAAATTTAATTACTTCAAGTGTTTCTGAAACTGTCCCAATTTGATTTAATTTAATTAAAATTGCATTAGATGAAACATTTAGAAATCCTTTTTTAAGCCTTTCTAAATTTGTTACATAAAGATCATCACCTACTATTTGAACTTTATTAATTGATTTCATTAACTTGTTCCATGAGATCCAATCATTTTCAGCAAATGGGTCTTCTATTGATTTAATCTTATATTTCTTGATTATCTTTTTATATTCTTGAATTGATTTATCTACTGACACATAATTTTTAGAGTGAATTGAGTATCTGTTTTTTTTATACAATTCATTGGCTGCTACATCCAAACAAATAGATACATCTTTACCATTAACAAATTTAGATTTTTTAATAGCTGATACAATTAAATCTAACGCTTGGTTATTACTGTTGATCATCGGTGCAAAACCACCTTCATCACCCACTGATGTAGATAACTTTTTATCTTTAATCAGTTTACTTAAATTCTTTATTACTACAAAGCACATCCTCATTGCTTCAGAAAAACTTTTTGCACGATCAGGTCTAATCATAAATTCCTGTATTCGTAGACCATTATTTGCATGAGCTCCTCCATTAATTATGTTCATTAAAGGATATGGTAACTGAAAATTATTTTTAACAAAAAAAGTTTTATATAAAGGTACTTTTTTAACTTTTGCCGAGAGCTTTTTTACTGCCATTGAAACTGCAAGAATAGAATTTGCTCCTAATTTTGTTTTTTGTCTTGTCCCATCTAAATTAATCATTAAAGCATCAATTCTTTCTTGATTATGAATATTTTGACTTTTTAGTTTTTTAGATATTTTTGAATTTATTAATTTAATAGCACCAAGAACACTTTTACCCAAAAATTTTTTATTGTTCTTGTCTCTTTTTTCGAAAGCTTCGTATGTACCTGTTGAGGCGCCAGATGGACAAATAGCTCTAGCGCTATTATTTTTTATAAAAACTTCTGCTTCTACAGTTGGATTACCTCTGCTGTCATAAACTTGACGGGCTTTTACTTTTGTAATTTTGCTCACTAATCTTTAATTAAATTATCTATATCTGTTAGTTGTTTTAATAAATTTTCCAACTTATCTAAAGGAACCATGTTTGGTCCATCTGATGGAGCGTTATCTGGATCTTGATGGGTTTCAATAAATACACCTGCAACACCTACTGCTACTGCAGCTCTTGCTAAATATTCTACAAATTCTCTTTGACCTCCACTTTTTTCTCCAAGTCCACCAGGTTGTTGAACAGAATGTGTTGCATCAAAAATTACTGGGTAACCATTCTTTGCCATTATTGGAATTGATCTCATATCTGAAACTAAAGTATTGTAACCGAAGCTTGCTCCTCTCTCAGTAACTAGAATATTTTTATTTCCAGAGTCTGAAATTTTTTTAGTTACATTAACCATATCCCATGGAGCTAAAAATTGTCCTTTTTTGACATTAATAATTTTATTAGTCTTTGCAGCAGCTATTAATAAATCTGTTTGTCTGCACAAAAATGCGGGAATTTGTAAAACATCAACATGATTTGCTACAATTGAACATTGCTCAATATTATGTATGTCGGTTAAAATTGGAATGTTAAATTCTTTTTTAATTTTATCAAAAACAGGAAGTGAAGCTTCTAAGCCTGCTCCTCTTTTGCCTTTAAGACTTGTCCTGTTGGCTTTATCAAAAGAAGTTTTATATATAAATCCCAAGCCAAATTTTTTTGTAATTTCTTGTATTTTGCCAGCCATATCCATTGCATGTTGCTCTGTTTCAAGTTGACAAGGTCCTGCAATGATACAAATTTTATTATCATTCGAAATTTCTATTTTTCCACAATTAACTTTAATACTACTCATTTATGATTTTTTGATGCTTTGATAAAAGATGAGAATAAAGGATGCGGGGCTAAAGGTCTAGATTTAAATTCAGGATGAAATTGAACCCCTATAAACCATGGGTGGTTTTTAAGTTCAATAGTCTCTGGTAACAAGCCATCTGGAGATAATCCTGAAAAAACCATTCCTTTTTTCTCAAATTTATCTTTATAATTGATGTTAACTTCATATCTGTGACGGTGTCTTTCATTAATTATTTTTTTTCCATAAATTTTTCTAATTGCTGAATTTTCTATTAGTTTAGCCTCATAAGAACCTAACCTCATTGTACCACCTAAATCTTTGTCAGTACCCTTGATGGTTTTACCGTCTTTAGTCCATTCATTTAACAATCCAATAACTGAAAGACCTTTCTTATCAAACTCGCTCGATGTAGCATTTTTTAAATTTAGTGCATTCCTTGCAAATTCAATTATAGCCATTTGCATTCCATAACAAATTCCAAGAAATGGAATTTTATTAATTCTTGCATATTTTATAGCCGCAATTTTTCCATCAGTACCTCTTTTTCCAAAACCACCTGGTATTAAAATTCCAGAAATATTTTTTAGTTTTGATGATATTTCTGATACTTTTAATTTTTCAGAGTCAATTCTAACTAAATTAACTTTTACATTATTTTGAATTCCCCCATGAGTAAGCGCCTCATCCAAGGATTTGTATGCGTCTTTTAACTCAACATATTTACCAATAATCGCTATATCAACTTGTTTTCTTGTATTTAAAATAATTTTAGTAATTTTTTTCCATGGATTTAAGTTCACTGGTTTTTTTGATTTTAATTTAAAATAAGTTAAAACTTGAACATCTAATTTTTCTTTATAAAAACTAATAGGCGCTTCATAAATTGTTCTTACATCAACTGTTTCAATAACATTGCTAATATCAACATTGCAAAACAATGAGATCTTTTTACGGTGTTCTAAAGGTATAGGTCTTTCAGATCTGCAAATAATTATATCTGGCTGAATACCAATACTTCTTAATTCTTTAACAGAATGTTGTGTAGGTTTAGTTTTAATTTCATCTGAAGATTTTAAATAAGGAACAAGAGTAAGATGAACAAATAATACATTTTTTTTTCCAATATCATTTGCAAATTGTCTTATTGCTTCAACAAAAGGCAAACTTTCTATATCTCCAACAATGCCTCCTATCTCACAAATAACAAAATCTTCTTTTGAAGAGTCTTTTTTAATAAATTCTTTAATACGATCAGTAATATGAGGTATAACTTGAACAGTCTTACCAAGATATTTACCTTTACGTTCTTTCTTTAAAACATCACTATAAATCTTTCCTGTGGTTATATTGTCTGATTTCTTTGCAGACACTCCACTAAATCTTTCATAATGACCAAGATCTAAATCAGTTTCTGCCCCATCATCTGTTACAAAAACTTCTCCATGTTGAAATGGACTCATGGTGCCTGGATCTACATTTAAATAGGGATCTAATTTTCTTAGTCTTACTTTGTATCCTCTAGATTGAAGTAAATAAGCAAGGGATGCTGAAGAGAGACCTTTTCCTAGTGATGAAACCACGCCGCCCGTGACAAAAATAAATCGCGCCATGGAAGTATCTTATAGCGAAGAATAAAGAAAATTAAAAGTATTAATTGTTATTTTCTGGAATTTCTGGTGTGTCTTCTGTTTTTTCTTCAATTGTGTCTAAAACCGAAGATGTTGGAGCTAAGTCTCCCCTAGATACAATAGTTAAACCTAGGCTACAAATAATAAATAAAGTAGCAACAACAGCTGTTGCTTTTGTCATGAAATTGCCTGCTGATCTTGAAAACATAAAACTTTCTTGAGAAACACCAATTCCAAGTGCACCCCCCTCAGATTTTTGCATTAGAACTAATAAAACTAAAATAATCGCAAATATGATGTTTAGAATTAATAATATATTTTCCATGGTGGTTAATTATATGTTTTTTTAATTATATCAATAAATTTTTTGGGATCCTGAGATGCTCCACCTATCAGATATCCATCTATATTATTTATAGACTTTAATTGACTAATATTTTTTGGATTAACTGAACCTCCATATAAAACTTTGTAATTTTTCATTCTCTTTTTAATAAAATCTATCGTGTCAAATAATTCATTAGATTTTGGAATTATACCAGTTCCAATTGACCAAACTGGCTCATAAGCAATTAGAATATTTTTATTGTTTCTTATTTTGTTTAGACCAAGTTTTATTTGTTTGTTTAAAACTTGCTTAGTAATTTTTTTTCTTTTTTCTTTTAAAGTTTCACCAATGCAAAAAATTACTTTCAGACCAGATTTAAGGGCACTTTTAATTTTAAGATTAATTAATTTATTTGTTTCTCCAGTTTGTCTATTTTCTGAATGTCCTATTATAACATATTTGGCTCCTACACTTTTTAACATCACAGAATTTATTGAACCAGTAAAAGCTCCATAATTATCATTTTCATGACAATTTTGAGCTCCGACATCAATATTCGATTTCATTAATTTCTTCGTCATTGGACGAATTAATGTATTTGGTGGGCAGTAGATTATTTTTATTGATTTATTTTTTTTAAAGCTTTTAAAAAAATTTATTACTTTATGCAGTGAATTTAATGAACCTAAAACACCAAACATTTTCCAATTTGCAATAAAATACATATATTTATTTGTCATCTGCTATATTTTAATCTATAGGTTTGCTTTTTATAGATCAATAAATTTATAGAGTAATGATTAGTAGTTTTAGAAATTTTGCAAAAACTAAATTTGCCGGGTTATTAGTTTTTATTATAATTATACCATTTGTATTTTGGGGTATGGGAGGTATGTTTAGTAGTGGGAATACTAATTCTGTTGCAAAAATAAATAATCATAATATTTCAACACAAGAATTTATTGATTATTTAAATAGTTCTGGAGTACCTGAAAAAACCATTAGAGAAAATTTAGATAAAAATATTGTAGAAGAGCTTCTATCAGGCCTTATTTCTACTACACTCATTGATTTAGAGATTAAAAATTTTGAATTAATTATTAGTGAAATAACTTTATTAAAAAAAATAAAAGAAAATAAAAACTTTAAAGATGAAAATGGAAGTTTTCAAAGAATAAAGTATGAAAAATTTTTACTTGAAAATAATCTATCCGCACCAAATTTTGAACAAAGATTAAGAGATAGAGAACTACAAAAAAATTTATTTGATTACATTGGTGCTGGAACAATTCAGCCTCAGTTTTTAGTAAATAAATTATATGAAGAAGAAAATAAAAAACTTGAAATAGAATATTTGAATTTAAATGGTTTTTATAAAAAAAAAGAAGAAATCACAGATTCTGAATTAAAAAAATTTATAAATGACAATAAAGACCAATTAAAGGTTGAATATATTGATTTTAGTTATGCCATTATTAATCCTAAAAATTTAATCGGTGTAGATGATTTCAATCAATCTTTTTTTGATAAAATTGATCAAATAGAAATTGATATCTCAAATGAAGTTGAATTTGAAACAATACTATCTAGCTTAAATATATCAGCAACAAATATAGAAAATTTTAGATATTCATCTGATAAAAATGAAATTGAAAAAAAGATTTTTGAACTAAGAAATAACAAGTTTGATATTTTTGAAAATCAAAATGATTATATTTTATATAATGTTAAAAATGTTGCTGAAACAGAACCAGATTTAAATGATAAGCAAATAAAACAAGAGGTTATAGAGTTGGTTTCACAAAAAAATAAGTTTGATTACAATAAAGACTTATTGGATAAAATTACAAATAAACAATTTGATAATGCTAATTTTTTACAAATGGGAAAAGGAAATATTCAAACTACAAAATTAAACTCAATTAGAGATAATAAAATGTTTGAAATTAATGCCGTTGAGGTTCTTTATAGTTTACCAGTTAATTCATTTACTTTAATTAATGATGAAAAAAATAATATTTATTTAGCTAAAGTCAAAAAATTTGAGGAAGAAACAGTTAGTGCTAATGATGAAAAATTTCAAGAATATATTAGTAAACAAAAAACAAATAGCAAAAATAACTTACTTAAGTCATATGATTTGTTATTAAATGATAAATACAATGTTTCTTTAAATCAGAAAACTATTCAAAGAGTTAAAAATTTCTTTCAATGATAATTAATCGAGGCTTTAAAGAGTTCAAGTTTCGACATAGAAACAAAGAAAATCAAATACTATATACTTCAAAAAAAGTTAAAAATGATAACGAGGTATTAAATTTAATTGATAATTTTTTAGATGAGAAAAACAGTTTTATATTTGAATCTGTCGAAAAAGGAAAAATCAAAGGTAGATATACAATATTTGGTAAAAACCCCGACAAGATTTGGGAGTTTAATAATAAAAATTCTTACTTAATCAAAAAAAATAGAAGAATTAAATTAAATGATAAGCCAGAGAACTTAATCGCAAAGATTATAGAAGATTTTAAATTTAAAACTCCTAAAAATTTACCAAAAATCTGCTCTCTAATTTCTGGATATTTTTCATATGACTCAATAAGATATGTTGAAAAAATTCCAAATAATTGCAAAAACGATCTTAACTTACCAGATGTTCGACTTTTAAGGCCAAGAACACTTGTTATTCACGATAATTTAAAAAAAGAGATATTTTATATTTGTAACATCTTTAAAGATGAAAAAATTTCAAATTATCAAAAAAAATATGAGGAAATTCAATCTGATCTTTTTAAATTGCTAATCCAATCATCAATTAAAAAGATTAATAAAAACAATAGTAAAAATTCAAAAGATATTAAAGTTAAATCAAATACATCTAAAAACAAATTTCTCTCAATGGTTAATAAAGCAAAAAAATATATAAAATTAGGAGATATTTTTCAGGTAGTCTTAAGCCAAAGATTTGAAGCTAAACTAACAAAAAAACCTATTGATATTTATAAAAAGCTTAGAGTAACAAATCCCTCACCTTTTATGTTTTTCTTTAACTTCGATGACTTTCAAATAATTGGCGCTAGTCCTGAAATACTAGTAAGACTAAGAGACAACAAAATTACTGTAAGACCTATTGCGGGAACAAGACCTAGAGGTAAAACAATTAAAGAAGATCGTTTTTTTGAAAAAGATCTTCTTAAAGATAAAAAAGAACTTTCAGAACACTTAATGTTATTAGACCTAGGTAGAAATGATGCTGGAAAAGTCTCAAAAATTAATTCGGTAAAAGTTACAGAAAGCTTCATAATTGAAAAATATTCTCATGTGATGCACATAGTTTCAAATGTAGTTGGTGAGTATGATAAAAAATTTTCAAAATTCAAATCGCTTTTAGCTGGTTTCCCTGCAGGAACTGTTTCAGGAGCACCTAAAATTAGAGCAATGGAAATTATTGATGAGTTAGAAACTACAAAAAGAAAAGTTTATGCAGGTGGAATTGGTTATTTTTCAGCAAATGGAGAATTTGATACATGTATAGCTTTAAGAACAGCAGTTGCTAAAAACGATAAATTTTATGTTCAAGCTGGTGCAGGTATAGTAGCAGATAGTAAACCTTTAAAAGAATATGAAGAAACAATAAATAAAGCTAAAGCTTTAATAAATGCATTAAAATGAAAAAAATAATTTTAATTGATAATTACGATAGTTTTACTTTTAATCTCTATCACTATTTATCTTCTTTAAAAATTAATGTTGATGTAATTAGAAATGATCGAATTACTTCTAGCGAAATTTTAAAAAGAAAATATAATAAAATTGTAATTTCACCTGGACCTGGTAACCCTAATCAATCGGGTAATTGTCTTAAAATTGTAAAATCTTTATACAAAAAAATACCAATATTAGGAGTTTGTTTAGGTCATCAAATAATTGGTCAAGTATTTGGTTCTAAAATTATTCAGGCTAAAAAATTAATGCATGGAAAAACCAGTAAAATTTTATCAAGAAAAACTGGTATATTAAAAAATCTTCCAAAAATTTTTGAAGCAACTCGTTATCACAGCTTAATTATTGATAAAAAATCATTATCAAAAGATCTTGAAATTACTGCTGAAACTAAAGATGGCTTAATCATGGGGGTAAGACACAAAAAATACCATGTTCATGGAGTGCAATTTCACCCTGAAAGTATTAAAACCAAATTAGGTATTAAAATTTTGAAAAACTTTACTAAAATTAAAAACTAATGAAAAAATTTATAGAAAAAATTAAGAATAAAGAAAATTTAACTTTTGATGAAAGTAAAGCAGCCTTTGTATTATTAATGGATGGTAAAGCGAAAGATCAAGAAATATTTGATTTTTTAACACTTTTGTCAGTAAAGGGTGAGGCTTCAGATGAAATAGCTGGTGGTGTTTATGTGTTAAGAGATAAGTCTAAAAGAGTAAGAGTAGAAGACTGTGTTGATACATGTGGTACTGGTGGAGATGGCATGAATACGTTAAATATATCCACAGCTTCAGCGTTATTGCTTGCGAGCATGGGTGTTAAAGTAGCAAAACACGGGAATAAAGCTGTATCATCTAAGTGTGGCTCTGGTGATGTTTTAGAGGCTCTAAATATCAAAATAAATCTTGAACCGAATGAAATTGAAGATCAAATTAATAAAAATAATTTTGGTTTTATGTTTGCTCCAAACTATCATAGTGCAATGAGGTTTGTTGGACCAACAAGAAAGAAAATTGGAAAAAGAACTATATTTAATATGATTGGACCATTAAGTAGCCCTGCTCTAGTAAAAAAACAAGTTGTCGGTGTCTTTGATAAAAAACTTTTAAAAATATTTGCAAATGCTTTAAAAAATTTAAATATAAAATTTGCTTGGATCGTAAATAGTGAAGATGGTTTAGATGAAATTTCTCCATATGCTAAAACAAATGTAATTCAATTAAAAGATAACAAGATTTCTGAAATTATAATTAATCCAAAAGAATTAAATGTAAATGCAGATAAATTTGATAACCTTGTTGGTGATGATGCAAAATTTAATGCAAATAAAATGATTAATATATTTAAAGGTGAGGATAATGATTTCTCTAAAGCTGTTTGCTTAAATACTGCCGCAGGATTGATGGTTAATGAAACACATCAAAATTTTGCTGATGCATATAATAATGCAAGAGAACACATTCTATCAAATAAAGTTATAAAACATTTAGAAAAAATTCAAAATGGCTGAAAATGTTCTTGAAAAAATAATTGAAAAGAAAAGTGAAAAAATATTAAATTTAAAAAAGACTATTTCTTTAGAATCATTAAATGAATTAATTAATACAAATAAAACATTTATTGATTTTAAAGAAAAAATTCAAAATAATTTAAAAGAAAGTAAACTATCAATAATTGCTGAGATAAAAAAAGGTAGCCCTTCTGCGGGTATAATTATTAAAGATTACAATCCAGTTAATATTGCCAATATATATAACGATAATAAAGCTACTTGTTTATCAGTTTTAACTGAGGAAGATTTTTTTTTAGGTAATCTAATACATATTAGTAAGATTAAACAAAAAGTTAATTTACCAATTTTATGTAAAGACTTTTTTGTAGACAAATTTCAAGTTCCTTTGGCAAAAAGTTACGGAGCTGATGCAATATTAATTATATTGGCTGGTGTTAATGAAAGCCTCGCAAATGATTTGTATGAAGAAGCATTAAGATTAAATATGTCTGTTATAGTCGAGGTGCACACTGTTGAAGAAGCTAAGCAAGCTCTTAGGTTTAAAGATGCTTTAATTGGTATTAATAATAGAAATTTAAAAACTTTAAAAACTGATATAAATACAACTTACGATATTCATGATGTTTTAATTAATCACAGAGGTCCATTAATTTCAGAGAGTGGAATTAAAACAAAAGATGAACTGTTGGAACTCTCAAACAAAACATCAATTAAAACTTTTTTAATTGGTGAATCACTTTTGAAAAATTTAGATAACAATTCCATTTTTTCTGTTCTTTAGTCAAATAAACCCCTATTTCATTAGATTTTTTTACTATTGTGAATTGTAGAGAACTTTTATAGAACATTGTTTGTACGATATTTGTTCTTATGCTTACAAAAAAACAAAAAAACCTGCTTTTATTTATCAACAAGAAGTTGAGAAGTTCTGGCGTGTCTCCTTCTTATGAGGAAATGAAAGAGTCACTAAATCTTAAATCTAAGTCAGGAATTCATAGATTAATAAGTGCATTAGAAGAGCGAGGTTTTATAAAAAGATTAGCTCACAAAGCTAGGGCTTTAGAGGTTATAAAATTGCCAGAAACAGCATCGGCAAATGATATTTATAATAGTTTTTCTCCAAGTGTGATTAAGGGTGGTTTAGACGATGAAAAACCTATGTCTGATGATGTAGAAGTCCCTGTTTTAGGTAAAATTGCAGCTGGAACACCAGTGGAAGCTATTCAAAATGAAGTTTCAAGAATACCTCTACCAAGTAATTTAGAAAAAAATGGAGATTATTTTGGTTTAAAAGTACAAGGAGACTCTATGATTGAGGCGGGAATTCATGAGGGTGACACTGTAATCATTAAAAGAACAGACACAGCAGATAATGGTAAGATTGTTGTAGCTTTAATTGATGAACATGAGGCTATGCTAAAAAGAATTAGAAAAAAAGGCAAAGTTGTAGCACTTGAAAGTGCAAATAAGAACTACGAAACTAAAATTTTTGGCCCAGATAGAGTTAAAGTACAAGGCGTATTAGTATCTTTATATAGAAACTTCTAGTAAAATAGTCTAAAAAATTTCAATGAAAAAAGTAGCAACAAGATTTGCTCCATCTCCTACTGGGCCCTTACATATTGGTGGTGTGAGAACAGCTTTATTTAATTGGTTATATTCTAAAAACCAAAAAGGTAACTTTTATTTAAGAGTTGAAGATACTGACAAAGAAAGATCAAAAGATGAATATAAAGATCAAATAGTCAAATCTCTTAAATGGATTGGTATTAATTATGATGGCGAGGAATATATACAATCGAAAAAAATTGAAGATCACATTAAAGTTGCAAACGAATTACTCAAAAACGGCCATGCATATAAGTGTTATTGTTCAAGCGAAGAGATAGAAGAACAAAAAAAAAGAGCAAGACAAAAAAAAATTCCTTACATCTATGATAGAAAATGGAGAGACAAAAAAGACACTGATGCTCCAAAAGATATTAAACCAGTCATTAGGTTCAAAAGTAAGATAGACGGAACATCTATATTAAAAGATTTAGTTCAAGGTGATGTTGAAATCGATAATAATACTATTGAAGATTTTATTATCTTAAGAAATGATGGAACACCAACATATAACTTATCAGTATCTGTTGATGATCATCAAATGAATATGACGCATATTATTAGAGGTGATGACCATAAAATAAATACTTTTAAACAAATACAAATTTATCAAGCAATGAAATGGGAACTACCTTCATTTGCTCACATACCTTTAATTCACACAATTGAAGGAAAGAAATTATCAAAGAGAGACAAGGCCTCTACGCTGGATGATTACTCTAAAATTGGTATTATGCCGGATGCTCTTAGAAATTATCTTCTTAGATTAGGTTGGTCCTATAAAGATAAAGAAATATTCACTTTAGATGAAAGTATTAAACATTTTAATCTGGAAGGAATTGGTAAATCTCCTTCAAAACTAGATATGAGTAGAATTTTATCAATGAATGAGCACTATATTAAAAATATTGATGAGAGTGATTTATTTAATCAGCTAACTGATTACAGCAAATTATATAAAAGTGAAATTAAATCAGATAAAAAAGATAAGATTAAGAAGTCTCTAACTTTCTTAAAAAATAAAGCTAAAACGCTAGAAGATATTTTTAATAATGGTCAATATATTATGGTAGATGAGGTTAATTTTAACCAGGATGATATTAAGTTAATTGATGGTAAGGCCAAGAAGGTCATTTCTGATTTCAATACCCAATTTAATAGCATTGATAAATTGAACAAAGAAACATTAGAGCCAATAGTAAACGAATTGATTAAATCAAACGATACTAATTTTAAAGGAGTAGGACAGCCTTTAAGAATAGCTTTAACAGGTTCAAAATTTGGACCAAGTATTTATGATATAATTCAATCTTTAGGTAAAGAAGAAGTTACAAAAAGATTAACTAATAAGATATTTATTTAAAATTGAAGCTGCTTCATTTGAAGAAGAAGTTTTTGATCTAATGCCATCTAAGGTTTTTTTACAATCATCTAATTGCTTCTTAATAAGTTCAGGATTTTTAAGAAAGTACATTACAGATTTATAGATTTCCTCTGCATTACATTCACCTTGTAATAATTCAGGAATTACCTCTCTATTATTGATTATATTTATTATATTAGCAAATCTTACATTAACTAATAATTTAAAAATCATAAAATTTATAAAACTTAACTTGTATACAATTATCGATGGTACATTTGAGTTACAAACTTGTAAGGATGCAGTGCCAGATTTACATACAGCAAAAATAGAATTAGATAATACTTGTGATTTAATATTTTCATCAGAAATAACATCTATATTTTTAATTTGAGTATTATTAAAGTGATCCATAATTAATTGTTTGTTTTCATCAGTGGAATGAAAAACAAAAAAATATTCTAAATATTTTTTATTCATAAGTTCAATAAATTTTAATTGAATTGGTAAAAGTATGTTTATTTCAGATTTACGACTACCCGGAAAAATTGAAATAATTTTCTTATCTTTTGGCATTATATTTTCAAGAGTAGTTTTTACTTTTTTGCCATTTTCTATTAAGGGATGACCAACAAAAGTATTTTTAATATTTTCTATATCAAAATATTTTTTTTCAAAGTTAAATAATAAAAGAATGTGATCAATAAACTTCTTAATTTTTTTAACTCTATTCTTACGCCAAATCCAAACTTGGGGTGCAACATAATGAATAGTTTTTATATTTTTGTTTAAATTTTTTACTTTTTCAGCAACTCTCAAAGTAAAATCAGGGCTATCTACACTCAATAATATATCAGGATTAAATTTAATAATCTCTTTGACTGTATAATTTATTTTTTTTCTTATTTTAAAAATATTTAATAAAACAGTTGTAAATCCTAAATAAGTAATATCTTTAAGATCGAAAATTGAACTAATGCCTATATTTTTAAGATATGATCCTCCTACTGATAAATATTCAATATTAGAATTCCGTGTCTTTAATTTAGAAATTATACTTGAAGCTAATCGATCACCGGATGGTTCACCTGTTAATATAAATATTTTTTTCATATAACCTTAATAAATATTTTATTTTTGTTAGCAAATTTTATGCATTTATTTCTATCAAGAAAAATATTTTTTTTTGATTTAAGAACTATTCCTTTTAAACCATAATGTTTACAATCTTTTAAAGTATTAAAACCAATTGTTGGAAGATCCATTCTCAGATCTTGTTTTTTTTTGGGAAATTTAATCAAAATTCCACCTGTTTTCTTTTTTAGTTTGGAAAACATTATTTTTGTGCCTTTGTTATCTTCAATTGCAATTATTTTATTATCTTTCACTATTAATGCTTGAATATGGTCAAGACTATTTAATTTATTAAAATAGGTTATTCCTTTTTTTATTGATTTATTGTCTGTATTATTTGGTTTTAGTTTAGTAAAATTACCTTTTTTAGCAGTCAGTTCTGGATTAAATGAAATTGAGCTTATAACTTCAATTTTTTCTTCATTTAAAATCTTAATAATAGATTTAATAATTGCAGCATCTCCTAATTTTGCAGCTTTGATAACACTAGGCATATAATAAATACCTTTTAAGTCTAATCTTAATGTAGAGAATTTAGGTTTGGCAATTTTTCCAGCAAATAATACTTTTTTTGAATTTTTTTCTTTTATTAAATTTATTATTTTTCCAAATTTACCAATACTTATCCTGTGAGAATTATTTTCTTTCTTGAATTTATTGTTCTTTGAAAAATCAATTATAAAAAATTTTTTATTTAATTTCTTAACTTTCTTTAATACAAGATTTGAAAAATCAGTATCTCCTAAAAATAAACCTATCATTTTATTTTGAAAAAGGTGTACAAATTGGTCTTTTTTTATCTTTTTCTAGGAAATTCACTACATCTTTTACTAAATCATTTTTTTTTAAATTTGGATCTAAATTTTTTAAATTTTCTGTTAAATTTTCATTTTTGAAAATTTCTTTATAGGCATCACTTAAAACCATAATCTCCTTGTTGGGTATATTTTTTCTCCTTAAGCCAATTAAATTTAAACCTTGAAGAATACTTCTGTTACCATGGACCATTGCATAAGGAATTATATCTCTTACGACCCCACACATTCCACCAATCATTGATGATTTGCCAACTCTAGTAAATTGCTGAACGGCAGAATTTCCTCCAATGATTACATTTTCTTCTATGTGTGCATGACCTCCAAGAGGCACATTATTTGCTAAGATTACATTATCTTCGACTATACAATCATGAGCAATGTGTGATGAGACCATAAACAAACAGTTGTTTCCAACTTTAGTTATGCCACCACCCCCTTTTGTTCCAAGGTTAATTGTAACATATTCCCTAATTTTATTATTATCTCCTACTTCTAATTTAGTTACTTCTCCAGAAAACTTTAAATCTTGAGGATGATTACCGATAGAAGCAAATGGATAAATATTGTTATTTTTTCCTATTTTAGTATTACCAATAATACTAACATGTGATTGAATAATAGTTTTATCTCCAATTTCAACATTAGGGCCTATTATTGAATACGGTCCTATTTCTGCGCTTGAAGATATTTTTGCTTTAGGGTCGATAATAGCAGTTTTGTGAATCATTATTTATTTTCTCTTAAAAATTCTCTAATATTTTTTGCTGGGTAACCCATTACTTTTGAATTATCAGGTATATCTTTTATGACACCACTACCACCACCGATCTCAACATTATTTCCAATTTTAAGGTGTCCTGAAATGCCAGCTTGTCCTCCAATTTTTACGTTGTTTCCAATAATAGAACTACCAGCTATGCCAACCTGACCTGCTATTATTGTGTTGTCACCAATTTTAACATTATGAGCTATATGAATTTGGTTATCTAAAAAAGTGTTTTTACCTATTTCAGTATTAGACATTGAGCCTCTATCAATAGTTGCTCCACAGCCTATTTCGGTATTTTCATTTATTATAACTATTCCTATATGAGGATATTTTAAATTTTTATTTGTTATTGGAAAAAACCCAAATCCTTTTTTACCAATTACACAATTATCTAAAATTGTAACATTATCTTTAATAATAGAATTTCTAATAATTGTGTTAGAACCAATTTTACAATTATTTCCAATTTGTACATTTTTCTCAATTATTGAATTATGCCCAATTAAACAATTATCTCCAATCTTTACATTTTTTCCTATAAAAGTATTTTTTCCAGCATTAACAGTTTTAGCAAAATCAGATTTGTGGATATCTATTGCAGTTTTATCATATTCGTCTTCAATAGAATCAGGATAAAACTTTTGTGTTATGATTGAGGTTGCAACTAAAACATTTTCAACAACAATTGGATAACAATTTTTTGGGAGATACTGTTTTAAGCTATGAGTTGTAATGCAATGTGATGCTTTAGTTTTTTTTGCAATATCTTGATATTTTTTTGAGTGTAAAAAAGTAATACTTTTTGAGTCCGCACTTAATAAATCTTTTATATTTTCAATTGTTTGGTTTTCTTTATTATTAGTATCTATCTTTAAAAACTTAAAAATTTCATTGATACTTAAAGGTCCGTTGTATGAAAAAAAAGAATTTAACATGATAGCTTTTACCAAAGCATATCTTCTTATGTTATCAAAAATTATTGCTAATTATTTCTTATCTACAATTGTAGCTGACCACATAGCATCAGCCATTTTTTTTTCATCGACAAATGCTTCACCTTTATATTTCCATACACGACCGTGAGATCTTATTGCTTCTATCTTAAGTATTAGCTTGCAATCAGGAATAACAGGATTTCTAAATCTTGCTTTTTCAACACCCATTAAAAAAACTAGTTTATTTTCATATGTTGACTTATCTAAACCATGAGCAGTTAGTGCTGCAGCTGCTTGTCCAAAAGACTCAACAATTAAAACTCCGGGCATCACTGGTTGACCAGGAAAATGACCATCAACAAAAAAACTATCTTTTTTTACATTTACCACTGCAGTAGCAGAGAATAATTTTTTAATATCATAGAGTTCGTCAATTAATAACATTGGCTCTCTATGAGGCAATAGTTCAATTATTTCTTTTTTGTTTAGTTTGTTAATCATTTAATTTTAGAGTCTATCAGTTTAATAATTTCTTGAGTTATGTCTTTTTTCTTGCTCGCAACAAAAATATTTTTTTTGTCTAACACAATATCAATATTTTTTTCACTCACATAACTTTGAATTATAGGTGTGATTTTCTTAAAAAAATTATTAAATTCTTCTACTTTTTTTTTATTAAATTGATTAATAATATTTTGTCTTTCTGTTTGAAAAATATTAATTTCTTTTCTAAATTCAACTAATTTTTTTTTTAATTCTTCCTCAGAAAGAATATTTTTTTGTTTATTAATATTATTTTCAATTTTTTTTAACTCTTTTTCTTTTTTTTCAAACTTTGCTAAAGCTGAATTTTTAGATTTTTCGAGATTATTTATAATTGATTTACCAACCTTTGTATTGTTTACAATATTATCTAAATCTAGATATGCAATTTGTTCTTCACTATGTGCTAATGAAATATTTAATATTATTAATATAGTGATAGTGATTAATTTTCCAAAATATTTCATTAAAAACTAGTACCTATATTAAATCTAAACGTCTCTTCTATATCAGTAGATTCTTTTGATATTGGTTGGGCTAATGAAAAAGATAGTGGTCCAACTGGTGTTAGCCAATCTAAGGCTACTCCTACAGAACTTCTTATACCATCTTTATCTAATGAACTATTGTAATCAACACCCCAAATATTTGCTGCATCAGCGAACAAAACTATATCTACAGTTTGTAAATTTTCTAAAAACATTGGAATAGTTGTTGTGGCATTTATCGATGATACATAATTTCCACCAATAAAATCACTGCCATCTTTGGGCCCAACTTTACCAGCCTCAAAACCTTTTAATCGTCTACCAGGCACATACAATCTTTCTGATAACTTTATATCATCACCGCTTATAGAATTAGATGATTGTAACAATATTGAAAAAGTTGAAATATTGTTTTCGTATAATTCTTTAAAAATTTTATAATTATATGAATTAGCCAATGTATTGGTTTCACTTATAATTGGTAAATCTAAACTATAGTTGCTGAAAAAGCCGTCGGTAGTTTGAAATTTTTGATTCCTTTTGTCATAAATGAATTCTAAACCAAAAAAACTATCAAAATAATTACCTTCTTGAGTTTTTTGCCTAGTAGAAGCAGTGCTATCTACAGTTATTTTTTCAATTGTATTTTTTGTAGATAAACCTAATTTCAAATCATCTAAATATTCAAACTTGGTACCTAGAGAAAAACCAGTTACATTTGATTTATATCCAAATGTAGATAATCGATCAGTTACACTAGATTGAATAGATAAATCTAGGCTTTTATCAGAATTTTTAAAATTTGGATTAGATATAAATATATTTCCTTTAACTCTTGACTCAGATAAACTTAAGTTACTGTCAAGTAAAACACCTCTTCCTAAGTAATTGTTCTCTTTAATACCAAAAGAAAGATTGGAACCCGAGGTACCAGTTCCCACACCGGCAAAAATTTCACCAGTAGCTTTTTCTTTAAGAGTAATATTTATTATTTTTGTATTAAATTTAGTGCCATCTAATACTTCGGCTTGAACATTTTCAAAAAAATTTAATGATCTAATATTATTTATAGATTTTGTATATAAAATTTCATTAAAAGGATCACCTTCATCTATTTCAATTTCATTTCTAACAACTGACTCTCTTGTTATATTGTTTCCATAAATATTTATTTTTTCGATGAAAACTTTTTCAGTTTCTTCAATTTTAAAACTAATATTTATTTTATTACCTTCAATGCTTTCAATAATTGTCGCTTTCACTGACTCATATTGTTCACTAATTGTGATTATTTCAATTTTTTCTAAGATATCTTCTACTCTATTTAATGAATAAGGTTCATTTTCTAATTTTTCAAAAAATTTTTCTATATTTTCATAATTAGATTTAGAAAAATCAATTGGTAAATCTAAGTTTAATTTACCAAAAAATAATTTTGGGTTAGCCTCAATATTAAATATTAATTCAAATTCTTGGTTATCTAGAATTTTAGCATAGGAAGAATTTATAGCAACATTGTAGAAACCTTTGTTTAAATAAAAATTTTTTAACAATCTATTGTCATAATTTATCATAGCTTCATTTAAGTATTTTTTTCCTGATAAAAACTTCCAACTTTTATATTCTTCACTTAAAATTATACTTTTAAGTTTTTTATCTTTAAAAATTTTATTTCCAATAAATGAAATTTTTCTAATTTTAGCTTTTTCACCCAATGAAATATTGTAAGTTAAGTTAATCTTATTATCTTGAAGATTTTCAACAGAGATATCAATTTCAGAAAAATAGTATCCTAAATTTTTAAAAAAATTTGTAATATTATCTTTGTCTTTTTTTAAAAGAATTTCATTAAAAGATGATCTAGATTTTAAAACTACATTTTTTTTTAAATCAGATAATAATTCAGTTGATTTAATTCCTTCATAATTAATGTTTTGAATAATTGGATTTTCTTTTACACTAATTGTAAGAGTATTGTTTTCCAGTTTAACTGAAACTAATTCAAAAAAGTTAGAATCATATAAATTTTTTAAAACCTGGTTTAAATCACTCTCAGATAAATCGTCTTTTTCAGATACTCCAGAAAACATCTTAATTGTTTCTGGTGAAATACGGTTGTTTCCCTCAATTGTAATTTTAGAAACTATTTCAGCTTTTAAAAATGTGCTGAGTGATATTAATAAGAAAAAAAATAAAACAGTTATCTTTAATGATGATCTAAACATAATTAATTTTTAATAATTTGTTCAACTTTACTTTTTGTCTCTCTATTAATTTTTATAATTTCAGTAATGTTTTTAACATTTATCATTTTATATCTTTTTAAATTCTTTAAACGCAGCATATTATGCATTTTTTTAGAAATATCAGTATATTTAATCTTATTATCTAAAAATAATTCTACCAATTTGTCATTAATAGAGACCAAAATGGTTTCAAATAAAGAAGATTTTTCAGGCAGATTATTTAAAATTTTTGTAAGAGGAAATCTTCTGTAATCCACTGTCTTAAAATCTAAATTGTTTAAAATTTTAAGATCTATTTTTTTTGAATTAATGATATTTGATGAAGAATAAAGAGAATTAAAAATTGGAATTTTCATACTTGTGTCATGGACAACAATTTTCGTTAAACCATTTTTAAGTTTAATTATAGCATGAACATATGACTTCGGATGAATTAAAATTGATAATTTTTTATATGGTATATTAAAAATTTTTTTTGCTTCTATTATTTCAAAAACTTTATTCATCATAGTAGATGAGTCTATTGAGATTTTTTTTCCCATCTTCCAATTAGGATGCTTGATTGCTTGTTTATAATTAACTTTTTTTAACATATTCAAAGGCTTATTTAAAAAAGGACCTCCTGAAGCTGTTAAGTAAATCTTGTCTATAAGGTTTTTATTAATGTTTCTAATGGCATACCAAATTGAAAAGTGTTCAGAATCTACGGGAATAAATTCTGTTTTATTTTTTTTTAATTCTTTTTGAATCAGGTCCCAGCCACATATAATTGCTTCTTTGTTAGCAATAGCAATTTTATTTGTGAATTTTATGATTTCAATCGTAGGTTTAAGTCCTTGTATCCCCGAGATTGAACTCATTGTATAATCAATTTTTTTCTTAAAAATTTTTCTATAATTATTGAAGTCCTTATAAATATTTATTTTTTTTGAAAATCTATCTTTGTTAATTTTATTATAACTATTCTCATTTGTTATAATTAAATTTTTGACATTAAAAAATTTTGCTTGTTTTAATAACTCTTTATAATTTCCCTCAGCAGATAATAAAACTATTTCAAAATTTCTTTTATCTTGTTTAATTATATTGATTAAAGTTTTTCCTATAGAACCTGTCGAACCTAAAATAGCAATTTTTTTTCTCATTGGATTACTATTAAAAATTCCCAAATTAACATACCTGAAGGTATAGCTAGAATCATTCCATCAATCCTATCCAGTAGTCCACCATGACCTGGCAATATATCTCCTGTGTCCTTTACTTTTGCTATACGTTTTAAAAAAGAAATAAACAAATCACCAAGCTGACAAAAGAAGGAAACTAATATTGCTAATAAAATTAAATTTATCAAATTTGAAAATTGATCAATCAATAATAAATGAAATAATGGGACTAAACATAATGAAAGAATAAATGATCCTAAAGAACCGGAAATAGTTTTATTTGGACTAATTTTAGTTAATTTTTTTCCTTTAAATATTTTTCCAAATAATAAACCTCCTACATCAGAACAAATACAAATAGAAAATAAATATAACATACTCATTTTAAAGTTATCTTGAGAAATTCCAGAAAAAATAATAACAGAAAATAGTGTGAGATAAATTAAGCTAAATCCATCAATGGATAATCTATAAAAATTTGTCTTAATATTGTTTTTTTTAAAAATTTTTGAAATTAAACTTTTAAATTCAATCCATGAAATTAATGAAACAAGTATTAATGAAATAATCAAAATATATGAATAATTAAAAGAAAGGGCTAATAAAAAAATTAGAACTATAGATGTATATAATCGATTTAGTAAATTTTTGGATTTCATATATTACCAAAATTTCTTTTTATATTTCTGAATTCTTTGATAATTTTATTATAGTCTTTTTCATTAAAAGCTGGCCATAATTTTTTCTCAAAAAATATTTCTGAATAAGCAACCTGCCAGAGTAGGAAATTACTTAATCTTTTTGTATTGCCAGTCCTTATTAGTAGATCTGGATCTGGTATATTTTTAGTTTGCAAATTTTTACTTAAATTTTTTTCACTTATAGTCATTTTACTTGCCTTAATTCTTTTAAAAGCACCAATAAGTTCAGATTTAGATCCATAATTTAATGCAAGATTAATTTGTAATTTAGTATTTTTTGATGTTTTTTTTTCAGAATAGTTAAGGAGTTTATTTAATTTGGGTGAAAAATTTTTAGAACCTAAAATTTTAAGTTTGATTTTTTGTTTATGGAGATCTTCTATTCTATTTGCTAAAAAATTTTCGAGTAATTTAAATAAATAATTAATTTCATTTTTTGGTCTTTTCCAATTTTCAGTAGAAAACGCAAATAATGTTAAATAATCTATTTTTTTTTTAATTGTTTCTTTGATTATTTTTTCTACAGTATTTAATCCTGCTTTATGTCCTGCGTTGCGAGAATTTTTATGTTTTAAACCCCATCTTCCATTACCATCCATGATAATGGCTACATGCTTTAAAGGGTTCATATCGTCATTATTTCTTTTTCTTTTGAAGAAACTTTTTCATCTACGATTTGAATATGTTTGTCAGTAATATTTTGAACATTTTTTTCAAAAGTTTTTTCTTCATCCTCACCGATTTCTTTTGATTTTAGAAGTTTTTTTAATTCATCGTTTGCATCTCTACGGATATTTCTTATTGAAACTTTACATTTTTCGCCCATAGATTTGATCATTTTTTTTAATTCAGTTCTTCTTTCTTCATTTAATTCTGGAATTGGCAATCTTACTAACTGACCATCAATTTGGGGATTTAATCCAAGCTCAGATTTTTTTATAGCAGCATCAACTAATGGAACATTGTTTTGATCCCAAACTTGAATATTGATCATTCTTGGCTCCGGTGTTGTTATACTGCTAATTTGATTAATTGGCATTTGTTGTCCATAAACATCTACCTTAACAAGATCCAACATTGCTGCATTGGCTCTTCCTGTTCTTAGTGATGATAGCTCTTTTGAAAAAGCTTCTATAGATTTATCCATTTTGAGGCTATGTGATTTTTCATCAAACATTTATTCCCCTATTTTAATTCTGCTAAACTCCTTGATCTTTAAATCATTTATAGCAAGTTCTTTTAAAACATCTTGAACTTTTTTTTTCGGTTCCATAACCCAAGCTTGCGTTAAAAGAGCATTTTCTTCTTTAAACTTGTTCATTTTACCTAAACTAATTTTTTTAGCAATCTCTTCTGGTTTTCCAGAATTTTTTAATTCTTCGGTAACTAATTCTTGTTCTTTTTCAATAATAGCTTTGTCAATTAAGCTAGATTCTAATGCTAAAGGATTAGAAGCTGCTATGTGCATAGATAATTGTTTGCCAAACGTTTTCACATTATCAGAATTGTCTTTTGTTTCTAGTGAAACAATTACCGCTAATTTAGCTAAATTATCTTTTACTACAGTGTGTAAATATTGATAATTAACTGCTGAAGAGTTTGATATTGTCTTTGTTTTACCAATAGTAATTTTCTCACCAATTTTAGCTATTAAAGCAACTAGATTTTCCTCGACAGAAATATCATTTTTCATTTTAATTTTTTTTAATTTTTCTACGTTTGAGTCATTTTGATTATTAAGTTCACTCAGTTCTTTAACAAAATTTATAAAGTTTTCATTTTTAGCAACAAAATCCGTTTCACAATTTACCTCTATAACTGATGTTTTTTTCTCATCTCCACTAATTGCAACTACACCCTCTTTAGCATCTCTAGACATTTTCTTTGATGCTTTAGAAATTCCTTTAACTCTTAGAATTTCTACAGCTTTATCAAGATCACCACCAGATTCTTTAATTGCTAAATTACAATCTTTAAAACCTGCTCCAGTCGCCTCTCTTAGTTTTTTTACTTTTTCTATATCACTCATATTAGTTAAGCTTCTCCTCTTTTTTTTTTGAGAATTTTTTTTCTAATTTGTCTCTATCTATCTCAGCAACTGTTTTATTATCTGTTTTGTTTTTGACTTCAGAAGGTTTTTTGATTTCAGTTGCTGGTGTGGTTTTTTTAGCACTAACAATAGTTTCCTTAATCAAGTTACAATAGAGGTCTATTGATCTTCTGGCATCATCATTACCAGGTATAGGATAATCAATACCATCTGGATTTGAGTTACTGTCTAATATTGCAATGATCGGTATGCTTAATTTTACCGACTCCTGAATTGCTAGTGACTCATAATTAGTGTCAATTATAAAAACTAAATCAGGAACTTTTTTCATATCAGCAATTCCTCCAAGCGATCTTTGAAGTTTATCTTTTTTAACACTCATTTTAAGTAGTTCTTTTTTTGTAAAACCTCTATTTTCTGTAACTAAATCAATTTCTAATTTTTTTAATTTTTTAATTGAATTTGAAATCGTTCCCCAATTAGTCAACATGCCTCCCAACCATCTATAATTTACAAAATATTGATCAGTTTCTTTTGCTATTTCAGCAATAGCTTCAGAGGCCTGTTTTTTTGTTGATACAAATAAAATTTTTCCATTATTTGCAATTGTTTCGTGAACTTTCTCAAGAGCTACTTTAATTAATTCTAATGTTTGGGTAAGATCTATTATGTGAATTGAATCTCTTTTTCCAAATATATATTTCTTCATTTTTGGATTCCACCTTAGAGTCTTATGACCAAGATGTACTCCAGCTTCTAATAATTGTTGTATTGTTACGTTAGGTATCTTCATATTTATTCCCGGTTAAGCCACCACAGTAATTTCCAATTAAGGACCGGAGGTATAAAACCAACAACTGTGTGCGTGTTAATTTAAAATTGTAGATTATTTACAAAGATTTAAGCAAATTAACAAGTGTAAATTACGCAATTATTGCAGATATTTCCTTATTTCTGAGTAGATTTATAGTTTTTCTATCAATATTTCGTTTATTTTTTAACTGAAAAATAAATTCATTATTTTGATCACTCATTTTAATTTTTATTACAGTATTTCCATTTTCAGGTAAAAATTTTGAAATTTCATCTAGTTCCTTTGCAGATTTAAGATTAAATATAACTTCATCAATTGGTTTGTTTATTAAATCTTTTAAAGATACTATTTTTTGAACATTTGTTTTTTTTAATCTGTTTTCAGATTCTGAAATTGATTTTACTAAAGTTAAAATAAGTGAACTTCCTTCTTTTAAGATTTCACGATTTAATTCTAATGTGTCTGAAAAGATAAAAAGCTCAAAAACACTTATGAGATCGGTTAATTTAAGAACAGCATATGCGTTCCCTTTAGCTGTTTTTCTCTCTTGTATTTTTAACAATGTTGCAGCTATGTTAGACTCTTTTAAATCATCGTTACTGTTAAATGTAAGGTAATCATTAATATTATAGTCATTAAAAATTTCTTTAAATTGATTTAAAGGGTGGTCTGAAATAAAAAAACCCACAGCTTCAAATTCTTTTGATAATCTTTCTTCAAATTTCCAGTCATCAAAATTTGAAATTATTTCTTTTTCTTCATTTATATTGTCACCAAATAAATCTATTTGATTAGCTGATTTGTTTTCAAATATATTCTTAGATTTTATTATAAAATTGGGTATGGAGTTAAATAAAGATTGTCGATTTGAATTTAAATTGTCAAATGCACCAGCTTTCACTAGTCCCTCTAATTGTAATTTATTTATATCTTTTGGGTTTACGCGATTTATAAAATCAGAAAGTGATTTAAATTTTCCATTGATTGTTCTTTCATTCACTATATTAGAAACAGTCTCGTATCCCACAGCTTTAATGCCGCCTAACGCATAATAAAACTTATCACCTTCTGTTCTAAAATCTGCAAAACATTCGTTTATATCAGGTCTTATAATTTCAATATTAAGTCTTTTTAGTTCTTCATAAAATTCACTAAGTTTATTTTGATTAGAGATATCCATTGTCATTGATGCAGCAATAAATTCCTTAGGATAATATGTTTTTAAAAATGCTGTTTGGTATGAAATTATAGCATACGCTGCAGCATGACTTTTATTAAATCCATATTCGGCGAAAGGTTCTATTTTTAAAAAAATTCCTGCAGCTACCTCTTTACTAATTCCATTTTTAACTGCTCCAGCAATAAAACTTTGTTTTTGTTTTTCTAGTTCTGCTCTTTTCTTTTTTCCCATGGCACGTCTTAAGATATCTGCTTGACCAGCAGTAAAACCAGATAACTTTTGTGCAATTTGCATTACTTGTTCTTGATAAATAATAACTCCATATGTTGGTTTTAAAATATCTTCTAATAATGGATGTAAATAATCAGGCTCTTGTCTTCCATGTTTGCAATCATTATATGTTGGTATATTGCTCATCGGTCCAGGTCTATATAAAGCTACTAATGCAATAATATCTTCAATATGATTTGGTTTCATTTGTATTAAGGCTTCTCTCATACCAGAGCTTTCAATTTGGAAAAGGCCAACTGTTTTTCCTGAAGACAATAAATCAAAAACTTTTTGGTCCTCGAAATCAATGTTTTCAATATTAAAGTCGTTATTTTTTTTTCTAATAAGTTTTTGGGTATTATTTATAACTGTCAAAGTTTTCAATCCCAAAAAATCAAATTTAATTAATCCAGCGTTCTCAGCTGAATACATGTCAAATTGTGTTGATGGTAATAATAAATTAGCACTTGAGTCTTTATACAGCGGTAATACTTCCGTAAGTTTTCTATCAGCTATAACTACACCAGCTGCGTGGGTTGCTACATTCCGATTTAATCCTTCTAATTTTAAAGAAAGTTCAGTAAGTTTTTTTACTCTGGAATCTTCATTAATTAATTTTTGTAATCTAGGTTCGCTGGCAATACATTCTGTTAGACTTAAAGGTCTAGAGGGATCAAAAGGTATCATTTTAGATATGCTGTCAACAAATCCATATGCTAATCCTAAAACTCTACCAACATCTCTAATTACCATTCTTGCTTTTAATTTTCCAAAAGTAATAATGTGAGCAACACTATTTTTGTATTTTTTGGTTAAGTATTCAAATACTAGATCTCTTTTATCCTCACAAAAATCGATATCAAAGTCTGGCATTGATATACGGTCTGGGTTTAAAAATCTTTCAAAAATCAAATTAAATTTTATTGGATCGAGATCTGTAATTGAAAGACACCAAGCTACTAAAGATCCAGCACCAGAACCTCTACCGGGACCAACTGGTATATCATTTTCTTTAGCCCATTTTATGTAATCTGATACAATTAAAAAATAACTAGCATATTTCATTTCAATAATAATTTGCAATTCATGATCTAATCTATCTTTATAATGCAAATATTTTTCATTATTCAAAAGATCATTTTTTTGAGTCTTAAAAATTTTATTAAATTTTTCTTCTAATCCTTTTAAGGAATTTTTTTTTAAAACTTCATCAGCATTTCCATCTTTATCTGAACTTATATTAGGCAATATAGGTTTTGAAAAATGAGGTCGAAAACTACAACGATATGGAAAATTATAATTATTTTCTAATGCCTCTGGTAAATCAGCAAATAAATCTGTCATTTCAATATTATTTTTCAAATAGTGTTGGTTAGTAAGCTTAATTCTATTTTTTTCATTAATATAAGTTTTATTTTTAATACAAATCAAAGCATCATGAGCTTCATGCATTTCTTTATTTAAATAAAAAACTTCATTGGTTGCTATTAATGGAATCTCAAGTTTAAGAGATTGTGATAAATTAAATTTTTCAAAAGCAATTTCATTTTGATCTCCATGTCGTTGAATTTCAATATAAAATCTATCATTATATTTTGATTTTAACTTTGAATATAAACTAGCAATCTCAGTAAATTTTCCTTTTTCAAATAGTTGTCCGAATAATCCATTCACAGTTCCTGAAAATACTGCAACACCTTCAGTTTTTTCTAATAATTTTTGAAAATCTAAATGTGGGTCAGAAGATTGATCATTATCAAGATATGAAAACGATGATAGTTCAATTATTTTTTTATAACCATCTTCATTTAATGCAAATAATGGTAATAAACCAGTTGTATCATTTATCTTAAAATTTATTTGAGTTCCAATAATAGGTTGAGTTCCTGCTTTTGATATTTTATCTGCAAATTCTAATGCACCACACAAATTTATGGAGTCACATAGTGCTAATGACCTAACTTTATTTACTTTTGCAAATTCTTTTAACTCATCAATTTTAATTGCACCTTCACATATTGAATATTGTGAATGAATTTTTAAATGATTAAAAGTTTGATTTTTAGACTCAGCCATTAATGATTTTTATATTACCATTAACTATTTCCAATAAGCAATCTGACTTATCTGCAAAAAATCTATTGTGAGTTGCAAATATAATTAATCTATTAGGGTTTATCTGTTTTTTTAAAAGATCGAATATTTCTTTTGCGGTTTTTAAATCCAAACTACCGGTAGGTTCATCAGCTAAAATAATTTGTGGATCATTAATTAATGCTCTTGCTATGGAAATTCTTTGTTTTTCTCCACCAGATAACTGTGAAGGATAATGGTTTGATCTATTAGTAAGACCAACTTTTCTTAATAAGTTTTTTGCTTTAGATATAGAAAGCTTCTTATCATTGCCCGCTGCAAGACTGGCTAAATATATATTTTCAATTGCTGTAAAATCTGAAAGTAGATTGTCTTGTTGATATATTATTCCTATTTTTTTTGCTCTTAAAAGGTCATTTTTTTGTGAATTCTTAAAATTTATTTGGTTTTTTTCTATTGTAATTGAACCAGCGTTAGGACGATCAATTAATGATAATATATTTAATAAAGTTGATTTACCTGATCCTGATGGACCCATTAATGAATAAATTTTACCCTTTTTAAATTTGTAAGAAACTTTTTTTAATACAGTTATTTTTTTTAAATTAATAAAAGTTTTATTAATATTTGAAAGTTCAATTAGATTATTCATATTTAAGTGTTTGAACGGGATCTAGTTTTGCAGCTTTTAAAGCTGGAAATATAGAAACAATTATTGTGATTAAAATTGAACATAAAGAAATTATAAAAATTGAAGATGAATTAATTTCTGATGGCATTGTACTTAAAAAATAAATTTCTTCTGGAAATAAACTAATATTAAATACATTGCTTAAGAATTGTCTAAAATTTTCAACATACATAGAAAAAACTACCCCTAATATAATTCCAAAAATAGTAGCTGTAGTTCCGATGATTACTCCTACTAAAAAAAATATTTTTACAATAGATTTATTTAAAACTCCTATTGATTTTAATATAGCTATGTCACGTGTTTTATTTTTAACTAGAATTGTTAAACCTGAAATAATATTAAAAGCTGCTACAATAATGATCAAAGATAATATTATAAACATTACATTTCTTTCTACTTTTAAAGCAGAGAATAAAGAGCTGTTTGTATCTGACCAACTATAAACAAATTCATTAGGAAATATTTGCTGTACAATAATTTTTTGGTTTTCAATATTTTGAGGATTCTTTAAATAAATTTCTAAATTTCTATCTTCATTTTTTAAGTTAAAAAATTCATCTAATGTGTCTAGATTAATAAAAGCTACATTGTTATCAAAGTCAGCTAACCCACTTTCAAAAAGCGATATAACAGTAAATGTTTTCTTTTTAGGAAGATTACCTATTATTGTCTCAACTCCTGCAGATGACATAATTGTTAAATCATCACCTATTTTAAGACCTAGAGTAAAACTCAATTCCTTACCAATCGATATATAATTTTTTGTTAAATTGTTTTTATTACCTACAAAAGTTTTATTTTTAATTATCTTTAATTTTGCAAAATCATTTTTATAATAACCTCTTAAAACAATGCCTTTAGAAATATCTTTTTGAATTATTATAGCTTCTCCTGAATTACTCAAAATTAAATCAGATGAAATAAAATTTAGTTTTGTTTTATTTAAATCATCTATTATTATTTGGTTTTCATATGGTTTAACTGTGATATGTGCGTTGAAGCCAACAATTTTATTAATTAACTCTGATCTAAATCCATTCATAACAGACATTACAATTATCAAAACTGCTACTCCTAAACTTATTCCGATAAATGAAAAAATAGAAATTATATTCAAAAAACCATCTTTTTTTCTGGCTTTTAAAAATCGAAATGTAATTTCTTTTTCGAGTGTAGAAATCAATTTTTTGCTTTTTGTTCAGTTATTAACTTAATTATATCTTTTAATTTAAGTTTTTGAGAATCTTTTCCAACTTCTTTAAATTCTAATAAATCACCTTCTGTTTGTTTTCCTATGATAATTTGAAAAGGAGCACCAATTAAATTCATCTTTTTAATTTTTGAAGAAAAATTTTCATCAGTGTCATCAATTATTGTATCTATATTATTCTTGTTAAGTTCTGAGTAAATATTGTTAGCTTTATCTAATGCAGATGTGTCATTTTTATTTAACATAGGAATTATTGCCACTTCATATGGTGCAACTGAAATTGGCCATTTCATGACTTCATTTTTTTCGTCATATTTTGCTTCTATTATTGCGCCTACAAGCCTTGATACACCTATTCCATAAGATCCCATTTTTACAAAATCTTTCTTTCCACCAGGTAAATCAACAGATGCACCCATCGGTTTTGAATATTTATCTCCAAAATAAAAAATGTGTCCTACTTCAATTCCTTTAGTTATCAATCTATTTTCATCTAAAACTTTATTTTCAAATTCTTCTTTGTTAAATTTATCATCAGTCACTGAATAATATTTTTCATAATTTTTTCTCATATTTTCTAAAGATTTTTTTTCTAATTTTGTGCCGTCAGTGTTTAAATCAAAAATTCTTTTATCAGTAAAAATTTTACTCTCCCCTGTTTCAGCTAATATTATAAATTCATGAGAAAGATTACCTCCAATAGGGCCTGTATCGGCTGCCATTGGTATAGCCGCTAAATTTAATCTTCTAAAGGTATTTAGGTAAGATAAAAAAAATTTATTATAAGAAAAAAATGCTTCTTCATCTGATACATCAAATGAATATGCATCTTTCATATAAAACTCTCTACATCTCATTATTCCAAATCTTGGTCTTATCTCATCTCTAAATTTCCACTGAATATGATATAAAAGTTGTGGTAGTGATTTATATGATTTTATTGATGATCTAAATATGTCTGTTACTAATTCTTCATTAGTTGGTCCATAAAGCATTTCTCTATCTTGGCGATCTTTAATTCTAAGCATCTCTTCTCCATAATCTTCATACCTTCCACTTTCTTTCCAGATTTCGCTAGATTGTATTGTTGGCATCAATATTTCCTGAACACCAATTTTATTTTGTTCATCTCTAACTATCTTTTCAATTTTTTTCATAACTTTAAATCCAAGTGGCAGCCATGAATAAATACCAGCTGAAGATTGCTTAATCATTCCAACTCTTAGCATTAATTGATGTGACTTAATCTTTGCCTCTGATGGAATGTTTTTTAAAATTGGAATAAAGGATTTTGAAATATACATATTAACTGATTATATTTCTTAAGTTCAAATATTCAAACTTCATTAATAAATAAATTATAATAAACAAAATAGTTGTGATTCCAGTGCAATAAATGAATTTTTTAAGCATTTTTGGATTTTCTGGAGATCCAGGATCTTCACCTTCTATTTTTTTTATTTTAATTCTATCTACATCAATTGGTAAAATTGCAAAAAAAACAATCCACCATATGATTATATAGATTATAGCTAAACCGGTAATACTCATTAAATCTTAACTAAATTAATGTTGGTAAAAGGTCTTTTGCCAGTTTTTTCTTTTGTAAATTTTCTAGATGCAATCTTTAAGGCATCAATAAGATTGTGTTCCTGGCTTTTATTTCCAAGTTTATATGTTCTTGCTGTTTTTTCAATTTCTTCCTCTAAACCATAAATAAATTCATCAGTTTCATAAACAGGCAGTCCTCTAAATGTTATTATTGGATTATTATGAATATTACCCTTAGGTGTTATCAAAATTGTGATTTCAAGATAACCATTAGAACTTAAATTTTTTCTATCTTTAATTGATTGGGAGTTTTCTTCTACACTTATATTCCCATCAAGATATAATCTTCCGCTTGGAGCTTTATCATAAACTTCGGGGTGGTCTCCTGGCGCTAGCTTTACTATATCACCATTTTCTACTTGCACGGGGTAAGGCACCTGCATCTCTTTTGCAAAACTTATATGTTCTATCATGTGTCTATGTTCACCATGAACTGGTATAACACATTTTGGTTTGACCCAGTTATACATGTCTTTTAAATCCTCTCTATTTGGATGTCCAGAAACATGAATAAATTCACTTTCCTCAGATATAACTTCTATTCCATCTTTTACTAATTGATTATGAAGTTTATAAAGTTTTTTTTCATTTCCAGGTATTATTTTAGATGAAAATATAACAGCATCATCTTTTTCAATAAATACATCTGGGTGAGTATAACTTGAGATTCTCATCATAGCACCCATTGGCTCCCCTTGACTTCCTGTACAAAGGTACACTATCTTTTCTCTAGAAATATTTTTTGCTTCTCTAGGATCTATTGGGTCAATTGTGTTTTTTAAATATCCACATTGTGTTGCTGCTTTATAAATTCTATGCATTGATCTACCAACTAAGGAAATTTGTCTTCCAGTTTTCTCTGCACAATAAAAAGCTGACTCCATTCTTGCAACATTTGATGCAAATGAAGTAATTATTATTCTTTTTTTTAATCTATCCATTATGTTCAACATATTTTTTCTCACATCAAGTTCAGATCCAGATCTGCCAGCACTGAAAACGTTAGTTGAGTCACAAATCATTGCAAGTACACCTTCATTACCGATTTCTTTCAATCTTTTTGAATTTATCTCCTCACCAATTAATGGATTAGGATCTACCTTCCAATCGCCTGTGTGTAAAACAACACCCGCTGGAGTTTGAATCTTAAGACCATTAGGCTCCAATATAGAGTGGGTTAATGTTATGTACTCAATATCAAAAGGATCTAGTTTGACTTTTCCGTTTAATTCAACAATTTTTAAATATTTTGTAATATCAATATGTTTTTCTTTAAATTTTTCTTTAATTAAAACAGCTGTAAAAGGTGTGGCGAAAATCTTACATCCTAATTTTGGCCAAAGATGAGCTATTGCACCTATATGATCTTCATGAGCGTGTGTTAAAACTATTCCTAAAAGGTTTTCTTTTCTTTCTTGAATAAAGCCTGGGTCTGGATAAATTAAATCTATACCTGGAATTGTGTCATCAGCAAATGTCACTCCTATATCAACCATAATCCATTTGTGATCACCAGGATGACCATAACCAAATAGGTTCATATTCATACCGATTTCACCAGAACCACCTAGTGGACAAAATAAAAATTCTTCTTTCATATTATTTTATAAGTTTTGAGGCCCTGATAAGGCCGTTAATTGTAATATCAATATCTTGTTTCGCTTTTGTTTTAATTGAACTTTTAAATAACTTTGAAAAACCACCGGTAATAATTACATTAAATGATCTCTTTGTGTCTTTCTTAATTAAATTTATAACATTGTCAATTAATCCCGCATAACCCCAAAAAAAACCAGATCTTACAGCTGACTTTGTGTCTTTACCTATTACTTTAGACATCTTTTTAAGATTTATTTTTGGTATTAATGAAGCTTTGTCCGAAAGTGTATTAAGTGAAATTTCAATTCCAGGTGAAATTATACCACCTTTATAATTATTACCAATTAAAACATCAAAAGTAGTTGCTGTTCCAAAATCTAAAATAATAAAATTTTTATTTTTTGTAGAAACACTTATAGCATTTGCTAATCTATCAGAACCTACTTGTTTATAGTTTACATCAATCTTTAAAATAGATCTTAAATTTAGTTCTTTTAATTCAAAACATTTAATCTTAGTTTTACTTGAAAAATAATTCTTTAATTCTTTAAATGTAGATGGAACTACACTACAAAATAATATTTTATTTACTTTAGAAAATTCAAACCCTTTGAAATATTTATTCAGTTTCGTTATTTTTTTTCTTTTTGAAGGTAATAAAATTTTTTTAATAATCTTATAATTGCTATTAACTAAACAAATTTTTGTTTCAGTGTTACCAATATCTCCTAATATAATCATTTAGTCTGTTTTATAATACTTTGATAAAAATTTCTCAAAAGCTATTTTTAATTGTTTTTCAAATAATTTCTTATTTATCTTTTTGTTGGTGATTTCAAACAAGTTTGTGGTTGGATAGCCTATTATATTTGGACTTTTAAATAGATTTAATCCGATTCCAACAATTAAATATTCATTAGTAGAATTTTTAATCCTTTCTTGCAATATTCCGCAAATTTTTTTTTTGTTAATCAGTAAATCATTAGGTGCTTTAAATGTAATTTTTTTTTTATAGTAGTTTGAAATTACATCTTTGACTAAAAAACAATTTTTTTTTGTTAGGGAGCTCATGGATAAATTTATTTTTTTTAATTTATAAAAAAAAGATAAAAATATATTGCCTTTATAAGAAATCCATTTTCTACCATATTGACCTTTTCCACTAGATTGAGATTGAGAAACAATTAAACCAAATTCATTTTTAGTTTTTCTAATTATTCTTATAGCAGTTTGATTAGTACTTTTTACTTTTTTAAAGTTAAATTGTTTTAGCTTCATTGAATTATATTAATTCTTGAAACTACTTCAATTAGTTGACTTGGAAATATAAAGTAAATCAAAATTAATATTGTAGAAGCTGTTAGTGAAAATTTTAACCATAAACTATGGTCTGTATCAAATCTTTCTTTTTCTTTATCAAAATATATAATTTTTATTAATCTTAAGTAATAAAAGGCTGCGACTACTGTAGAGAGCAATCCAACAATAGCTAAAAAATACATTGATTGTTCTAAAACTGATTTAAAAATATAAAATTTAGCAAAAAAACCTGCCAACGGTGGAATTCCTGCTAGTGAAAATAGAATTATTAACAATGATAAAGATAGCATTGGATGATTTTTAGACAATCCAGATAAATCATCTATATTTTCGTAATATTCATTATTTCTTTTCATCATTAGTAAGCATGAGAAAAGACCAAGATTCATTAATATATAAATAGTTATATAGATCACAGAGCTTTGTATTCCGTCATTAGTTCCTGTTGCTAAGCCAGCTAAAGCATAACCTATATGTCCAATTGAACTGTAAGCGACTAATCTTTTTAAATTGGTTTGTCCTATTGCAGCAATAGCTCCAAAAAGCATTGAGGCGATTGATAAAAAAATTAAAATCATTTGCCATTGTTCGATAAGATTTAAAAAAGGAACATATAAAAACCTTATAAATACGGTTAAAGCAGCAATCTTTGGAACCATTGTAAAGAATAATGTTACAGATGTCGGTGACCCTTCATAAACATCAGGCGCCCACATATGAAAAGGAACAGCAGATATTTTAAATGCTAATCCTACTAAAATAAAAACAATTCCAAATGTTATAGCGTATTCATTTGAATTTAGTTGAGTAGCAACTATGTTGAAGTTAGTTGATCCAGTAAAACCATATATCAATGAACAACCATACAACAATAAACCAGAAGATAATGCGCTCAATACAAAATATTTTAGTCCAGCTTCAGAGGATTTAATTTGATCTCTATTAAATGTTGCCAATACATATAAAGCTAAAGATTGAAGCTCAAGACCCATATAAAATACTATTAAATCGTTGGAACTAATCATTATCATCATTCCTAAAACTGAACTTAAAATTAAAATTGGATACTCAATTTTAAAAATTTTTAAGGTTTTCAGATAATTTGAAGAAATTACCAAGGCTAAGAAGGCTGCTAATAAAGTAATTATTTTCATAAATGATGACAAATAATCAATTATTATACTTCCATTAAATAGTTTGACCTCATCAATAGTTATTGTTTCATTAAATGTTATTACAGCTGTAATCAATAGAATAAGTAACGAAATATTCTGAATTAATTTTGAACTGTCTTTTTTAAAAACACCAAGTAGAAGTAAAAACATTATCGACAATGAAAGGAAAATCTCAGGAAATACTAATTGTAAATTTTCCATTAAAATTTACTCACTAAATTAAGATTATACATATCAATCAAATCTGAAACTGAAACCTCAATTGTATTGATTAAAGGATCGGGGTAAAACCCAAAAAATAAAGTGGGTATTGCTAAACAAGATAAAATAAATAATTCGGATTTGTTTAAATCAGTCATTTGTTTTAGGTCGTTGTTTATTAATTTTCCAAAAACAACCCTTTTATATAACCATAACATATAAGCTGCACCTAAAATTACTCCTAAACTTGCAACCACAGCCACTAAAAAATTATCTTTAAAGGCTCCCATTAAAATTAAGAATTCACCAACAAAACCACTGGTACCAGGTAAACCTAAAGCTGCTAAAGTAAATAACATAAATAAAACTGAATATTTTGGAATTATAGTTACTATTCCTCCATAAGTACTTATTAGCCTTGAATGCATTCTATCATAAACAACACCAACACATAAGAAAAGTGCAGCTGAAACAAGTCCATGACTGATCATTTGAATAATACTTCCTTCAATGCCTTGTTGCTGAAGTGTAAAAATTCCCAATGTTACAAAACCCATATGTGCTACAGAGGAATAAGCAATTAATTTTTTCATATCTTCCTGCATTAATGCAATGAATGAAGTAAATATTATTGCAATCACACTTAACAAATAAATAAGTGGTATAAAAATTTCTGATGCTACAGGGAACAAACCTAAAGAAAATCTTATAAAACCATAGCCAGCCATCTTTAATAAAATAGCTGCTAATAAAACAGATCCTGCTGTGGGTGCTTCTACGTGAGCATCTGGTAACCAAGTATGAACTGGCCACATGGGTGTTTTAACTGCAAATGAGCTAAAAAAAGCTAACCACAAAAGGTTTTGATACTTAGAGTCAATGCCTATTTCATAAAGTTCAACTACATCAGTTGTTCCAGTTATCCAATAAATGGAAATTATAGCGACTAACATTAAGACTGAACCAAGTAGAGTGTATAAAAAAAATTTAAATGCTGAATAAACTCTTCTTGCTCCACCCCAAATTCCTATAATTAAAAACATTGGAATTAATCCAGCCTCGAAAAACAAATAAAAGACAACAAGATCCAAAGAACAAAAAACTCCAATCATAAAAGACTCCATGATTAGAATTGCAATTAAAAATTCACTTAATCTATTTTTAATTGTGTTGTTAACAGATATGATGCAAAGAGGTGTTATAAATGTTGTGAGTAAAATAAATAAAATTGAAATTCCATCAACACCAACTTTATAATTTATAAAATTTTGAATCCAAATTCTGTCTTCAACGAATTGAAATTCTGAAGTTGATTGATCAAATAATATCCACAAATATATAGATAGAAAAAAATTTACAAAAGATGTGAATAATGCAACATATTTTACTGTAAGATTATTTTTGTCATTACTTCTAGTGAAAAATATAAAAAAAGCACCTATGGTAGGAAGCAAAATTAAAGAAGAAAGAATAGGAAAGTTCATTATTTAACAATCAAAAAAGTTAATAAAGCAGAAAATCCCAGTAGCATTACAAACGCATATTGATAAATAAATCCACTTTGAAATTTATTAGCTTTAATAGAAAATTTTTTAATTAATGTTGAAATACCATCGGGACCAAACCCATCAATTATTTTTAAATCAAAAAATTTCCATAAAAATAAACCTAAACTTTTAGATGGTCTTACAAATAAAGTGTCATAAAGTTCATCGAAATACCATTTATTTAATAAAAACTTGTATAATGGATTGTTAATATTAGCTATTTGTTCAGGTAAATTCTTATTTTTAACAAAAAGATAATATGCAATTGGAATAGATAAAATTACTAAAGTAGGAGTCAAAATTAAAAACCACAAAGGCGGATGATCGTTACTTAAAGGTTCCAAAAAGAAAATTGAGTCTTTCCAAAAATTATTAATTCCATCATAACCAATAAATAATTCTTTAAAGGTAAAACCAGCAAATACAGCACCAATTGAAAGTAAAATTAACGGTATCAACATTACAACTGGGGACTCGTGAGTGTCTTCTATTGAAACTTTTTTATTATTATATTCTCCATGAAATGTTTTAAACATAAGTCTCCACGAATATATTGAAGTAAGCAAAGCAGTAAAAATTCCTATTCCAGCAGCATAGTAGCCTGTTGTGTTTCCTCTTAAATAAGCAAACTCTATAATTGCATCTTTAGAATAAAAACCTGATAAAAAAGGAAATCCAGTTAATGCTAGAGTTCCTATAATCATCAATACATATGTGTAGGGTAGTTTTTTCCACACACCTCCCATTTTATTTATATCTTGCTCGTCCTTAAATGCGTGAATAACCGAACCAGATCCTAAAAATAATAAAGCTTTAAAAAAAGCATGTGTAAACAAATGAAACATTGCAACATTATAAGCACCTACACCTGCAGCAAAAAACATGTAACCTAACTGACTACATGTTGAATATGCAATTATTTTTTTTATATCAGTTTGTACTAAAGCAACAGTGGCTGCAAAAAAAGCAGTACTCATTCCAACAATCGTAATAACATTTAATGCAAGTTCCGAATATTCATAAATTGGGGAACATCTAACCACTAAAAAAACACCAGCCGTAACCATAGTTGCTGCGTGAATTAGTGCTGAAACTGGAGTTGGACCCTCCATAGCATCTGGTAACCAAGTATGAAGTAAAATTTGTGCTGATTTACCCATTGCGCCAATAAATAAAAGTAAACAAATCAAATCTATTGCATTAACTTTTATGCCTAAAAAAACTAAATTTTTATCTATAATAGATGGAATTTGCTCAAAAACTTCAGCATAATTTACTGTGCCAAACAAATAAAATATCAAAAATATTCCAAGAGCAAATCCAAAATCACCTACTCTATTAACTACAAAGGCTTTGATAGCAGCAGAATTAGCTGTATCTTTTTTAAACCAGAAACCTATTAAAAAGTAAGAACAAAGACCTACACCCTCCCAACCAAAAAATAATTGAATAAAATTATCTGAAGTAACAAGCATTAACATTGCAAAAGTAAACAATGATAAATAAGCCATAAATCTAGGTTTGTGTGGATCATGAGACATATATCCAATTGAATAGATATGGACTAAAGCAGAAACTGATGTAACAACAACTAGCATTACAGCAGATAATGAGTCAATTTTCATTGACCAATTTACATCTAATGATCCAGAATTAATCCATGTAGCAATAACTATGTTCTCTTGATATTGATTAACTATTACTTCATATAAAACTAATGCTGAAAGTATTGCTGATATAGAAACCATTAAACTTGTGACAATTTCTGAATTTCTGTCACCAATGAATTTTCCAAAAAAACCTGAGATAATTGAAGCTAATAAGGGTAATGCGATAATTGAAATTTCCATTTTATCCTTTTAATTTATCTATTTCCTCAACACGGATAGTTCCAGAATTTCTATAATAGACAACAATGATAGCAAGACCTATCGCTGCTTCAGCTGCAGCAACTGTTAATATAAATAATGTAAATACTTGGCCCGATAAATCATCTAAATATATAGAAAATGATACTAGGTTAATATTAACTGCTAATAATATAAGTTCTATACTCATTAAAATTACAATAATATTTTTTCGATTTAAAAAGATTCCAATTATTCCAATACTAAAGATAACAGCACCTAGAGTTAAATAATGTCCCAAACCTATTTCAGTCATCAATTTTAACTCCTTTGTTAGAAGTAACTTCTATTACCTCGACACCTTCAGATCTTTCTCTAGAAATTTGTTTTACATAACTTTGTTTTTTTACCCCTTCTCTTTGTCTGAACGTAAGTACAATTGCTCCTATCATAGCAATAAGTAAAATCATTCCACTTATTTGAAATATATGAATATAATCAGTGTATAAAACCTGTCCTAATGAATGTGTGTTACTAATTTCATTTGATGATGATAAATTTCCAGATTGAAATAAATCAGGTTTATATTTCCACCCTCCAACAACAATTATTAATTCAAAAAATATAATTACACTAATCAACAAACCTATAGGGATATGGCCTGAATTTTCTTCTGAAATGAACCATTGATTTTTTTGTTGAGCAACATTAAGCATCATTACAACAAATAAAAATAATACAGCTACCGCTCCAACATAAACAATTAACATTATCATTCCTAAAAATTCTGCTCCAACCATTATGAAAAGACACGATATACTTATAAAATCTAAAATTAAAAAAAAAACAGAGTGAACTGTATTTTTGGAAACTGTAACCATAATTGCTGAGATAACTGCAATTATTGAAAATATATAAAAAAAAATTGCATGTGCTATCATAAATTATCTGTATGGGTTATCTGTCTTAATGTTAGCTGCCAAAATGTTTTCCCATCTATCTCCATTATCTAAAAGTTTTTCTTTTGTATAATAAAGCTCTTCCCTAGTTTCAGTTGAAAACTCAAAATTTGGTCCTTGAACAATTGCGTCTACAGGGCAAGACTCCTCACATAAACCACAATAAATACATTTCATCATATCAATGTCATAACGGGTAGTTTTTCGACTTCCATCTGATCTTTGAGTAGACTCAATTGTAATCGCTTGAGCTGGACAAACTGCTTCACATAATTTGCACGCTATACATCTCTCTTCACCATTTGAATATCTTCTTAAAGCATGCTCACCTCTAAATCTTGGACTAATTTTTCCCTTTTCAAACGGATAATTGATAGTTTTTTTGGATTTAAAAACCTCTTTAATAGCAATAAAAAGTCCTCCAATAAAATCTGTCATTAATATGGTTTTAAAAAATCTAGTAACTTTCATTTAATTCACAGGTAAAAGGTTAAAATAAAAAAGATAACTTGCAGTCAAAACAACATAAGTCAAAGATAATGGTAGAAATATTTTCCAACCTAATCTCATTAACTGGTCATATCTATATCTTGGGACTATCGCTTTAACTAAAGCAAAAAGAATAAACAATAATAAAATTTTAAAAATTAACCAAATAGCACCCGGTATTAAATTAAAAGGATAAAGATCAATTGGTGATAGCCATCCTCCTAGAAACAGAATAGAGCCCAAAGCACACATTAGTAAAATATTCGCATATTCACCTAACCAAAACATTGCATACATCATTCCAGAATATTCAGTTTGATATCCCGCTACTAGTTCTGCTTCTGCTTCAGGCAAGTCAAAAGGTGGTCTGTTTGTTTCAGCTAATGCAGATATAAAAAAAATTACAAACATTGGAAAAAGAGGGATGATAAACCACATATCTCTTTGGGCAATAACGATATCATTTAAATTTAATGATCCAACACAAAGTAATACATTAATAATTATAATACCAATTGATACTTCATAAGATACCATTTGTGCGGCAGATCTAATTGATCCTAAAAATGGATACTTAGAATTTGATGCCCATCCTCCCATTATTATTCCATATACACCCAATGATGAAACAGCAAAAATATATAAAATTCCAACATTTATATCCGCCAACACTTGATCAATTCCAAAAGGAATTACTGCCCATGCTATTAAAGCAAGTGTCATAGTGATAATTGGCGCAAGAACAAAAATTACTTTATTAGAACTGGCAGGAATGATTATTTCTTTAAAAATATATTTAAGGGCATCAGCAAGAGATTGTAACAATCCAAATGGGCCAACTACATTTGGACCTTGTCTTTTTTGAACAAAAGCCCAAACTCTTCGATCTAACCATACAATCATGGCCACTGAAACTAGAACTGGAATTAATAAAAATAAAATCCTGTAAACTTCTTGAAAAATAATATTTAAATATTCCATTAATTAACCTTCAGTTCCTGTCTTTTTAAAATTTATTTTTGAATTATTACATTCAAGCATTGTTTTTGAGGAACGGGCTATTACATTAGAAAAATAATACTCTTTAAATTTAACTTCAATTAACTCATTTTCAAAATTATTTTGATTTTTTTTATCAATTGAATTTGTTTTTTGTTGGTCTTTTTTTAGTTTTAGATAATTAAACATACTGCTTTCAAGTTCTTCTTTATCATTAAAAAGTTTTCTATTATTCATAACTTCTGCAAGATCATTAATTATTTGCCAGTCTTCATTAGCTTCACCAGGAGGATATGATGCTTTATAAGCTTTTTGAATTTTACCTTCTAAATTAGTATAATGACCAGATTGTTCAGTATATGCAGCACCTGGAAGAATTATGTCTGCAATTTCAGCTCCTTTATCTCCATGACTACCCTGATAGATTATAAATTCATTTTTTTTGTTAAAATTTAAATTATCTTGACCAAGTAAATAAATAATTTCAAACTTATTTTCATTTAGCTCATCAAATAATTTATTACTTTCATCAACTATATCTAGATCCAAATTTCCAACTGTTGCCGCATCAACTGATAGTATGTTTAATGGATTCCATTCAGGTGTCGTTTTTTTATTCTCTGATAAAAATTTTTTTAGTAAATTAAATAAATAATCTGCTGATTTTATTTTCAAAAATGACTCACCGATAATGATTAATGGTTTATTTGCCTGATTAATTTCTTTATATATATTATTTTTATTCTCTATAATGTCTTTAATAGTCTGACTTTTTCCGTCTAAACTTTGATAAGGATAAGTAAGATCTCCAACATCATTTAGAGAAATAATCTTTGTATTATTATTTAAGTAAGCTTTCCTTATTCTGGCATTTACCATTGTTGCTTCAAATCTTGGGTTTGTACCAATTAAAAAAATCAAATCGGCTTCTTCTATTCCATTAATTGTTGAATTAAATAAATAATTTTCCCTAACTGAAGTATTTATATAACTTTTTTTAGATCTAGATTCGTAATTTTTTATATTTAATGTTCTTTCTAAAAATTCTTTAAAGATAAAACTCGCCTCCATATTTGCAAGGTCTCCAACAAAGCCACATATTTTTTCTTTATCAGTATTTTCTATTCTAGATTTAATAATCTTATAAACTTCATTCCACGAAGCTTTTTCAAATTTTTTATTATACTTTATATAAGGTGTGTCTAATCTTTGGTTTAATAATCCATCACATGCATATCTTGTTTTATCCGAAATCCATTCTTCATTTATATCTTCATTAATAACTGGCAAAATTCTTTTCACTTCCCAATCATAAGTATCGACTCTTATGTTAGAACCAACAGCATCCATAACATCTATAGTTTCTGTTTTTTTTAATTCCCATGGTCTAGCTTCAAAAACATAAGGTTTTGAAGTAAGGGCTCCAACTGGACAAAGGTCAATAACGTTTCCAGATAATTCAGATTGTATTGATTGTTCTAAGTATGTTGTAATTTGCATATCTTCGCCTCTTCCTATCGCACCTAACTCGGGAACACCGGCTACCTCAGTAGCAAATCTAATACATCGAGTACAATGAATGCATCTTGTCATTTGAGTTTTGATTAATGGTCCCATATTTTTATCTGGTACAAATCTTTTATTTTCTTTAAATCTAGATTTGTCTATTCCATAAAACATAGATTGATCTTGAAGGTCACATTCACCACCTTGATCACAAACTGGGCAATCTAGAGGGTGGTTTGCTAATAAAAATTCCATCACACCTTTTCTGGATTTTTCTATTTTTGGAGTATTGGTTTTTATAACCATCCCATCTGCCGCAGGCATTGCACATGATGCTACTGGTTTTGGAGATTTTTCCATTTCAACTAAACACATTCTACAGTTGCCTGCAATTGATAGTTTTTCATGGTAACAAAATCTTGGAATTTCAGCTCCGGCTTTTTCACAAGCTTGAAGAACTGTTAAACCCTCTTCAACCTCAACTTCAATATCATTTACTTTTAATTTAAGCATTTTTATCCAATAAGTGTTGATCTACTAAATAGGGAATATTTTTATTTTCTTTTACTATTGGATCAAATTTATTTCTTCTTTTAATCTCATCCTTAAAGTGTCTTAACAGACCTTGTACCGGCCAAGATGACCCTTCACCAAAAGCACATATAGTATGACCTTCTATTTGTTTTGTTACATCGCTTAACATTTCAATCTCATCTGTTGATGCCTCACCTTTAGCCATTCTTTCAAGCATTCTCCACATCCACCCTGATCCTTCTCTACATGGTGTGCACTGCCCACAACTTTCATGTTTATAAAATCTTGCTATTCTTGCCATACATTTAATAATGTCTTGGTCTTTATTAATTACAACTACGCCAGCAGTTCCTAATCCACTTTTTTCTGCTACTAAAGAGTCAAAATCCATGGTCAATGTTTCACATTTTTCTTTAGGTATTAATGGCATTGATGACCCACCTGGAATTACAGCTTGCAAATTATCCCAACCACCAATTACACCTCCAGCATGAACTTCAATTAATTCTTTTAAAGGTATATTCATTTCTTCCTCAACATTGCATGGATTGTTCACATTTCCAGAAATACAAAAAATTTTAGTACCTGTATTTTTTTCTCTACCCAAAGAGGCAAACCATTTACCACCTCTTCTAAGAATTGTGGGAACAACCGCTATAGTTTCGACATTATTGATTATTGTAGGACACCCATAAAGACCTATTAAAGCAGGAAAAGGTGGTTTCAATCTTGGTTGACCTTTTTTTCCTTCAATACTTTCTAGTAACGCTGTCTCTTCTCCACATATATATGCTCCTGCACCGTAATGAATATAAATATCTAAATCCCATCCAGTGCCAGCTGCATTTTTACCAATCAATTTTTTTTCATAAGCTTCATCAATTGCAGCTTGAAGTTTTTGTCCGTCAATAAAATATTCACCTCTTATATAGATATAACAAACATGAGCTTGAATTGCATAAGACGCTATTAAACAACCTTCAATTAATTTATGAGGTTCAAATCTAAGTATGTCTCTATCTTTACAAGTGCCTGGTTCTGACTCATCTCCATTGATCACCAAATAATGAGGTCTTGATCCAACTTCTTTAGGAGCAAAGGACCATTTTAGTCCAGTTGGAAAACCAGCCCCTCCTCTTCCTCTAAGTTGTGAGTCTTTAATTTCATTAATTATCCAATCTCTACCTTTGTCAGTTAGCTCTTTAGTTTTAACCCAGTCACCTCTTTTTTGAGATGAAGTAACATCTGCTCCTAAATCATTGTACAAATTTTGAAAAATTCTATCTTTATCTTTGAGCATTTTTTATATCCATAAGTGTTTTTCTGTTACTTTCAGGTTCATTACTCACTCTTCCTCTATAAGACCCTGGTTTTGGCGTTTCGCCTTTTAAAATTTTATCTAAAATTTCTAAAGTTTTTTCTTTATCTAAATCTTCGTAATAATCATCATTAATTTGCATCATAGGTGCGTTAACACAAGCACCTAAACACTCAACTTCCATCCATGAGCAACTCTTATCACTTGATAATTCAGTTTCATTTTTTGAAATTTTTTCTTTGCATGCTTCAACTAATTTGTTTGCACCTCTAAGCATACATGGAGTAGTGGTACAAACCTGAACAAAGTATTTACCGACAGGTGATAAATTATACATGGTGTAAAAAGTGGCTACTTCGTAAACTTTAATGTAAGGCATATCTAAAAGCTTTGCTATATACTTCATTGCAGCTAAAGGTATCCAGTTATTATTTTGTCTTTGAGCTATATAAAGTAATGCCATTACAGCACTTTGTTGTTTGCCATGAGGATATTTGGCAATAATACTATTTGCAGCTTCTAATGAAGAGGAGCTAAATTCAAATTTTTCAGGTTGTTCTTTAGCAGGTCGTCTTAAACTCATCTATCAACCTCTCCAAAGACTATATCAAGTGAACCAAGTACAGCAGGAACATCTGCTAACATGTGACCTTTGATTAAGTAATCCATAGATTGTAAATGAGAAAATCCTGGTGCTCGAATTTTGCACTTATAAGGTTTACTTGATCCATCTGAAATTAAATACACTCCAAATTCTCCTTTGGGTGCTTCAACAGCAGTGTAAATTTCATCTTTTGGTACACGATAACCTTCGGTAAATAACTTAAAATGATGAATTAAAGCTTCCATAGATTGTTTTATCTCTTTTTTTGATGGTGGAGATATTTTTCCATCAAATGTTTTAATTGGGCCTTTTTCCATTTTTGCCAAACATTGTTTGATAATAGAAACACTCTCCTTCATTTCTTCAATTCTACATAAATATCGATCATAACAATCACCATTTTTACCTACAGGAATTTTAAATTCTAATTGATCATAACAATCATAAGGTTGAGATTTACGTAAATCCCATGGAACACCTGACCCTCTAATCATTACTCCACTAAAAGAATAATCAAGAGCATCTTGTTTTGTAACTAAACCAATATCAACATTTCTTTGTTTAAATATTCTATTATCAGTTAATAAGTTTTCTAGATCATCTATTATTTTTGGAAAAGTTTCACAAAATTTTGCAATATCTGTTTCTAAACCAGCAGGTAAATCTTGGTGTACACCACCAGCTCTAAAATAATTTGCATGTAATCTAGATCCTGAAGCTCTTTCATAGAAAGTCATTAGCGTCTCTCGTTCTTCAAAACCCCACAATGATGGTGTTAAAGCTCCTACATCTAATGCTTGTGTTGTTACATTGAGAATGTGGCTCAAAATTCTGCCTATTTCACAAAACATAACTCGAATGAATTGTGCTCTAATTGGAACATCAATATTTAATATTTTTTCAATAGCTAGTGCAAACGCATGTTCTTGATTCATTGGCGCAACATAATCAAGGCGGTCAAAATAAGGTACAGCTTGCATATAGGTTTTATTTTCAATAAGTTTTTCAGTGCCACGATGCAATAAACCAATATGTGGGTCAGCTTTTTCAACAACTTCACCATCCAATTCTAGTATTAGTCTTAGCACACCATGAGCTGCTGGATGTTGTGGTCCAAAATTTAAATTTAAATTCTTAATTTTTTTTGTCATTATTATCTGTTTGTTCTTTTATATATTTTGTTCCTTCCCATGGGCTTTCGTAGTCAAAATTTCTGTAATTTTGCTCTAGTTTAACTGGCTCATTAATAACTTTCTTTTTTTCTTCACTGTACCTAACCTCTGTATGACCGGTTAATGGAAAATCTTTTCGTAAAGGATGTCCTTCGAAACCATAGTCTGTGAGAATTCTTCTTAGATCTGGATGATCTTTAAAGTTCACTCCATACATGTCAAAAACTTCCCTTTCCATCCAGTTAGCTGCTGGAAAAATTGAAGTTAAAGATGAGATAACTTCATTTTCATTTATTCTATAACTTAAGATCATTCTTTGGTTAAACTCATGACTTAAAAATAAATAGACTACTTTAAATCTTTGTGTTTGATCAGGATAATCAACAACAGTGATATCAATCAATTGTCTAAATTTTGTATCTTTATTAGTTTTAATAAATAAAGTTACATCAACTAAATCATCCTTATTAATTTCAACATAAATTTGATTATGTTTAATTTGAGTATTGGTTATTTTTGTTCCAAGCTCAGAATTAATTTTTTTTTCTAAATCAATTAAATTTTTCATATTTTATCTATTAAATGAACCTTTGTTTCTTATTTTTTTTTGTAACTGCATTATCCCATAAAGAAGTGCCTCTGCTGAAGGCGGGCATCCAGGTACATAAATATCTACTGGAACAATTCGATCACAACCTCTTACCACTGAATATGAATAATGGTAATATCCTCCACCATTTGCACAACTTCCCATAGATATAACATATCTCGGTTCTGGCATTTGATCATAAACTTTTCTTAAAGCTGGGGCCATTTTATTTGTTAATGTACCAGCAACAATCATTACATCTGATTGTCTGGGTGAACCTCTTGGTGCAGCGCCAAATCTTTCAAGATCATATCTAGGCATTGCAGTTTGCATCATTTCAACTGCACAACATGCAAGTCCAAAGGTCATCCAATGTAAAGAACCAGATCTAGACCAATTAATTAAATTATCTATTGAAGTGGTAATAAAACCATTTTTACTAAAATCTTCAGCTAATTTTTTAAATTCTTCAGGGACTTGGTCTAATTTATCATTCATATAAATTTATTTTATTCCCAGTCTAAAGCACCTTTTTTCCATTCATAAATAAAACCAACTGTAAGTATAAACAAGAAGATCATCATTGATGTAAATCCCAAAATACCTATTTTTCCCAATGAAACTGCCCAAGGAAATAAAAATGCTATTTCAAGGTCAAATATAATAAATAATATTGCTACTAAATAAAACCTGACATCAAACTCCATTCTAGAGTCTTCGAAAGGTTCAAATCCACATTCATAAGCTGATAATTTTTCTGGGTCTGGATTTTTGGGAGATAGAATAAAATTTATCAAAATAAATGCACAGCTCAATCCTAAAGCAATGATCAAAAATAAAATTATTGGCAAATAGTCTTTTAAAAAAACTGCAGTCATGCAGGAATATATATCATTTTTTATAGCATGATGAAGTGTAGATAGGTCACATTATTCAAAATATACAGTACAATTAATAACAATTATAAAGGTTAAATCATTAAATTATTGAAATAAATTTTAAGTGGCGGGAGTGAAGGGACTCGAACCCTCGACCTATCGCGTGACAGGCGATCGCTCTAACCAACTGAGCTACACCCCCACTTATAAACTTTTTGGTGGGCAGTAAAGGACTCGAACCTTTGACCCCCTCGGTGTAAACGAGATGCTCTACCAACTGAGCTAACCGCCCCAAAAAGATGCCTACTAATACATCAAGGTTTAGATAATGTAAATTAATTATTATTGAATACTAGCTTGAGATTTGCCATCTTTTTCAGACAAATCAACTTCAACCCATTCTGTCTTTTTAAGTTCTTTAGTTAATGCAATTTTTAAAACTTCATCAGCATATTCAACTGGGGTAATTTTGATTTCATCAATTATTTTTTTTGGCATATCCACTAAATCTTTTTCATTTTCTTTTGGAATTAAAACTTGTTTAATACCAGCTCTATGAGCTGCAATTAATTTTTCTTTTAAACCCCCAATTGGCAACACTTGACCAGTTAATGTAACTTCGCCGGTCATGGCAACATCTTTTTTAACAGAAATATTGGTAATTGAAGAAACAATTGAGGTAACCATTCCTATACCAGCTGATGGCCCATCTTTAGGTGTGGCTCCTTCAGGCACATGGATGTGAAAATCTTTCTTTTCAAATAGTGGTGGAATAATACCATAGTGTAAACATTTTGATCTAACAAAAGATTTAGCTGCTTTAACTGACTCTTGCATTACATCTCCAAGTTTACCAGTTATTTGCATTCTTCCTTTACCTGGCATTGTAACAGTTTCAATTTTTAAAATTTCACCACCATACTCTGTCCAAGCTAAACCTGTAACTATACCTATTCTATCTTCAGCTTCTAATTCACCAGATTTAAATTTAGGAACACCTAAAAACTCAGATAAATTATCTTTATTAATTTTAACTTCTTTCTCTTCACCAGAAACAACTTTTTTTACCACTTTTCTCGCAACTTTAGAAATTTCTCTCTCTAAGTTTCTTACACCAGACTCTTTTGTGTAACTTCTAATTATTTCTTGAATAATATTATCATGTAAATTCATTTCATTTTCTTTTACACCATTGTCTTTTATTTGTTTTGGCAACAAATATTTATTTGCAATATTTATTTTTTCATCTTCTGTATAGCCAGCAAGTCTAATTACTTCCATTCTATCTAACAAAGGTGGAAGAATATTTAAAGTATTGGCAGTTGTTACAAACATTACATCAGATAAATCGTAATCAACTTCAAGATAATGATCATTAAAAGTTGTATTTTGTTCTGGATCTAAAGCTTCTAGTAATGCTGATGAAGGATCTCCTCTATAATCATTTCCAATTTTATCAATTTCATCTAATAAAATTAACGGATTTTTTGTACCTGCTTTTTTCATCATTTGAATTATTTTACCTGGTAAAGAACCAATGTAAGTTCGTCTATGACCTCTTATCTCCGCCTCATCTCTCATGCCACCTACGGACATTCTTACAAACTCTCTATTAGTAGCTTTTGCAATTGATTTACCCAATGAAGTTTTTCCAACTCCTGGTGGGCCCACTAAACACAAAATTGGACCTTTAATTTTTTCCATTCTTTTTTGTACTGCCAAAAATTCGATTATTCTCTCTTTAACTTTTTCTAATCCAAAGTGATCTTTATCTAAAACTTCTAGAGCTTTTTTTAAATCAATATCAACAGCACTTTTTTTATGCCATGGTAGTTCTGTCATCCAATCTAAATAATTTCTGACAACTGTAGCTTCGGCTGACATAGGACTCATGTTTTTTAATTTTTTTAATTCTTGTAAACATTTTTTTTCTACTTCTTTTGGCATTTTTGCTTTTAAAATAGCTTTATTTAAACTTGTACTTTCATCCTTACCATCTTCAATTTCACCTAATTCTTTTTGAATAGCTTTTAATTGTTCATTTAAATAGTACTCTCTTTGGGTTTTTTCCATTTGAGTTTTTACTCTCCCACGAATTCTTTTTTCAACTCCAATGATGCTTGTTTCATTTTCCATTATTTTAACGATCGCATTTAATCTTTTCTTTACATCCACTGTTTCAAAAATCTGTTGTTTTTCAGAAATTGTAGCTGTTATGTGTGATGCAATATTATCAGCAATTTGAGATGGATCTTTTAATTGTTTAATTGAGTTAATAGTTTCGTTTGAAATTTTTTTGTTAATTGATGTAAGTTTTTCTAACCTTCTCACAGCAGTTGCTGCTAATGGATATAAATCTTCATCTTTATTTAATACGTCATTATATGCTGTAAAATCACAAGTAATAAATTTTTCATTATCTTTGAAATCTAAAATTTTTACTCTCTTGGTCCCTTCTACTAGAACCTTAACAGTTCCATCAGGTAATTTTAAAAGTTGAAGAATACTACCTTCACAACCGTACATAAAAATATCAGTCTTTTTTGGGTCATCAATTTCAGAATTTTTTTGTGTAACTAAAATAATTTTTTTATCTTTTTTCATTACCTCATTAAGAGCAGAAATAGATTTGTCTCTTCCTACAAAAAGTGGAATCACCATACTTGGAAAGACCACAATATCTCTAAGTGGAAGTAAGGGTAATGAGATTTTAACGTCCATAGCTAACAATATGGATATTATAATTTATATTGCAATAGCTTTTTCTTATTTATTAAGGATATTAGGCCGCTGTTGTCTTGCTTGGTTTAGATTTATTGTCTGTTTTTGAATGAACTATAATTGGTTGTGATTGGCCTTTAGCAGCAGATGCGTCTACAATCACTTCTTCTATATTATCTTGACTGGGCAAATCGTACATAGTTTTAAGCAAAATATTCTCTAATATAGATCTTAATCCTCTTGCTCCAGTTTTCTTTCTGATTGCTTTAAGGGCTATTTCTTTTAAAGCATTTTCCTTGAAAGTTAATTTTGCACCATCAAGTTTAAACAATTCTTGATATTGTTTTGTTAAAGAATTTTTTGGCTCTTGTAATATCTTTATCAAAGATTTTTCATCTAAATCTTCCAATGTAGCTATCATTGGTAATCGTCCAATAAATTCAGGAATTAAACCATATCTCAATAAATCCTCAGGCTCTAAACTTTTCATCCATTCACCAGTTTTTTTATCCTGAGTATTTTTAACATCAGCACCAAAACCAATAGAGGTTCCTTTATCTCTTTGAGATATTATTTTATCTAAACCTGCAAAAGCTCCTCCACAAATAAATAAAATATTTGTTGTATCAACTTGTAAAAACTCTTGTTGAGGATGTTTTCTTCCACCCTGCGGAGGTACACTAGCTACTGTTCCTTCCATAATTTTTAATAAAGCTTGTTGAACTCCTTCACCTGAAACATCTCTGGTAATTGATGGGTTTTCAGATTTTCTGCTAATTTTATCAACTTCATCTATGTATACAATTCCTCTTTGCGCTTTTTCAACATTGTAATCCGCTGCTTGTAATAACTTTAAAATTATATTCTCAACATCTTCACCTACATAGCCAGCTTCTGTTAAAGTGGTTGCGTCAGCCATTGTAAAAGGCACATCAATAATTCTTGCAAGTGTTTGGGCTAATAAAGTTTTACCACATCCAGTTGGACCAACTAAAAGAATGTTTGATTTTGCTAATTCAACATTTTTACTTGTCTTATTTTCATAATTTAATCTTTTATAGTGATTATGAACAGCAACAGATAAAACTTTTTTTGCATGTGACTGACCAATTACGTAGTCATCTAAAACTGAACAAATTTCTTTTGGTGATGGAAGACCATCTTGATGTTTAACAAAAGTGTCTTTACTTTCTTCTTTGATGATATCCATACATAACTCTACGCACTCATCACAGATGAAAACTGTAGGTCCAGCTATAAGCTTTCTTACTTCATGTTGGCTCTTGCCACAAAAAGAGCAGTACAAAATATTTTTATTATTAGTATTCATAATATTTATAACGAATCAGTTACATCACTTTATTATAAGTGACTCATACTAATCAAGTTTCTAATATGTTAGACTCAATATATTGTGTTTTAGGATCTTTTTTCTACCACTTCATCTATTAATCCAAAAGATTTAGCAGTATCAGCAGTCATAAAATTATCTCTCTCTAGAGCAGACTTAATTTCATCAACTGATTTACCTGTATGTTTGGAATAAATTTCATTTAATCTTTTCTTCAATGACAAAACTTCATTGGCATGAATTTCTATGTCTGTTGCTTGTCCTTGAAAACCTGCTGATGGTTGATGAACCATAATTCTTGAGTTAGGTAATGAAAATCTTTTGCCCTTAGTGCCTGCTGAAAGTAAAAATGACCCCATGGATGCAGCTTGGCCAATACATAAGGTTGAAATATCAGGTTTTACATATTGCATTGTATCATAAATACCTAGACCAGCTGTAACTAAACCACCAGGACTATTTATATATAAATAAATTTCTTTTTTTGGATCTTCAGCCTCTAAAAATAAAAGTTGTGCTGTTACCAAAGAGGCTACGTTGTCATTAATCTGTCCAGTTAAAAAAATTATTCTCTCTTTTAATAATCTTGAATATATATCGTAAGCACGTTCACCTTTGCTTGATTGCTCAACAACCATAGGAACTAATGTGCTCATAAATTCAGATATTTTATTTGTCATAAGTTGATTCGTTTTACTTATACAACTTGAGATTACTTTTTGCTAACTTTTTTTGATTTTTTAACTGTTGATTTAGATTTAGACGATTTTACTTTAGTTTTACTAGCAGCTGATTTTTTAGCATCAACCTTTTTGACAGGTTTTTTCTCTTCTGCATGATCGTGATTATGTTCTTGATTTTGAGATTGTTTTAAAATTTTCTCTGCTTCTTCTTTAGTGATTTCTTTTTTATTTGGTTTTGCTTTTTCCTTAACCAGCTTTAAAATTTTTTCCTCATAAACTGTGCCTCTTAAACTTGAAAGGGCTGATGGATTTTTTTGATAAAAATCCATTACCATCTTCTCTTGTCCGGGCATCATTCTAATTTGTTTTTGAACTTCAGCTTGTAATTCTTGTTCTGTAACTTTAATTTGATTTTTTTCTCCAAATTCATTTAGCACTAAACCAACTTTAATTCTTTTTTTTGCAACTTCTTCAAAATTTTTTTTACTTTTTTTAGCATCTTCTTCTGGCATCCCTTGAGAAAGAATTTTAACTTCTTCTTCAATTAAATTTTCTGGTATTTCAGATATTTTAAATTTTTCGATTTCTTTTAAAATCTGATTTTTGGAAAGACGATCTAATGAATTTTTGTATTCATCATTAATTTGTTTTGATACTAATGATTTTAAATCTTTTAAATCTTTAGCACCAAGATTTTTGGCAAAGTCATCGTTAATTTTAGTTTCCTCAGGATTTTTAATTGTTGAAATTTTACAATTAAATTTAGCTTTTTTATTTACTAAATCTTTTTCTGGAAAATTTTCAGGTAAGATTGCTTCAACTATTTTCTCGTCTCCCTTTTTTACTCCTATTAATTGTTTATCAAAACCTTTTAAAAATAAATCTTTACCTAATGTTAATTGAGTATTTTTTCCTTCACCACCTTTAAAAGGTTTGTCATCAATTGTTGCATTGTAATCAAAAGTTACTAAATCACCCTCTTTAGCTTTTGTCTCTTGCGATGCTTCTTTAAAGCTTGGCTGATTTTTTGCAATTTCTTTTAATCTCTTATCAGTTTCACTGTCATCTATTTTTACAGAATATTCATCGAATTTTATATTTTCTATAGATTTAATTTCTACTTTAGGAAGTTCAGTTACTGAAATTATATATTCTAGCTCTTTATCTTCACCGTAAGTTTTAAGATCTAATTTGGGTTGACCTGCTGGTTTAATTTGATTTTCTTGTAAAGCTTTAGTGCTAGAGTCTTTTAAAACTTTGTCTAATACTTCGCTAAAAACAGCTTTGCCAAACTGTCTTTTTAAAATTTCTTTTGGAACTTTTCCAGGTCTGAAACCCTTTAAATTAACTGTTCCTTTAATCTCTTCATACTTTTTATCCATGTAAGAATTCATAGTTTTTTTATCTATGAATACTTTGAGATCTTTATTAAGTCCTTTTTTATTTTCTACAGTAACTTTCATAATATATTAATGGTAGGGCGAAAAGGACTCGAACCTTCACAGATTGCTCTATCGGTTCCTAAGACCGACGCGTCTACCAATTCCGCCATCGCCCCACAAATTATGAGGTTTTATATATTATTGAAACTATTTGTCCAACGACAATTATTGTAAATTATATTAATTTTCCCTTATAATAATAAATATGATTGTTTCTCCATGTATTAGTATTTGTAAAACTGATCCTAAAACAGGATATTGTTATGGCTGTGGAAGAAATAATGATGAAAAAAAAATTTGGAAACTTGAGAATACCTCTGATCAATGGAAGCAAGAAAATCTTGAAATTATTAAAAAAAGATTAACAGGCTGGCAGTTAGAAAGTTTTGAAGAATCCTATACATATAAAATTGAAAATGGTATTTCTTTATACAAAAAAAATTTAAAAAATGAATAAATCATCAATTATAATAATTATTTATATAGTGGGGCTTATTTTTGGTGCCTTAGTACTTGATATTTGGAGTGCAGAGACAAGTCCAAAAGCTTTAATTGGCATAGGCTGGACAGCTTTACTTTTGATAGGTTTATTTTTTGCAGAAAAAAATGAAAGAAATTAGATTTTTAATTTTTTTCTTTTTAGTAATTTTACCTTTCCAGGGTCTAAAATCTGAAATAATTGTCATGAGTAAGTGTGATGACAAACAAGATGAATTTCTAAAAAATGAATACATTCTCAACCTTAACGAACTAATAATGACTAGAAATTACATATATAAAGAAAAAACGTATCAAAAATATAAATTAACTGATCTAAGTGTTAAAAAATCTAATTCATACGTAAGAAATATATATGAAGAAGATGGTAAAATTTTAACTCACAAACACGGTTATCCACAATTTTATACTCAAATTTTATTTGAAAAAGAAAAACAAGAAGTTTTTATGAAAACTGTTTTAAATGATGAGGTGGGTATATCAAAAATTTCAACATGTAAAAAAATAGAAAAATTTGAAAACGAAAGTTAATTTTTTTTCTTATTCTTAATAAATACTTTATTTTTTTTTCCCAACCGGCTATTTGTAATATTACTTCTGTGTTTAGTAAAAGCTTGTTTTTGTGCTTGTTTCATAGCTCTTTTTGATGACATAATTTTTAATAATCTATTTCTATATTACCTAATTTTTTAAAATTTTTATCTGCTATTACAATTTCTCCTGAGCTTGGTGCATAATTTACAGCTTCTGATATTACTACATAATGAGTAACAAGTACTAAATTTTTTTTACCATCCCAATTATCAACATATTTTTTAAGATTTATCATTTGTAATTTTTTATTTTTTGCAAATTTTGCGCTATAAAATGAATTTAAAAAATTTTTTAATTCATAATTTTCAAACGCGATAAAAGCTGTTTCTTTGCATCTACACCACTCACTAGAAATGACTAAATCTATAGGAATTTTATTTTTTTTAAAAAATTTTCCTATTTTTTTTGATTGTTCTCTACCCATATCATTTAAATTTCTTTGAGTAGTACAATCTTTAATATCAAAATTATCAGGATCTCCACCACCTGGTGCATAAGCGTGTCTTATAAAAATAAGATTTCCACCTTTTTGAAGATTATCTAATATTTGATCTTCTGAGCCTGCTTTAATTTCATTTGTTAAACTTAAAAATATAATTAATATAATATTTAGTAATCTCATTAATGAACATTAAATTTAAAAAATTAAATAAAACAATAGTTAAATGCAAAAAATGCCCTCGATTAACTAGTTTTATAAAAAAAATATCACTCGAAAAAAGAAAACAAAATATAAATGAAAAATATTGGGGAAAACCAGTTACTGGTTTTGGGGATACCAATGCAAAATTAATGATTATCGGTTTAGCACCAGCAGCACATGGTGGAACAAGAACTGGTAGAGCTTTTACAGGAGATAAGTCGGGAGATTTTCTATTCAAAAGTCTTTATTCAGTAAAAATATCTAATCAAAATTTTTCAATAAAAAATAATGATGGGTTAAAACTAAAATCTACTTACATTACAAATATTTTAAAATGTGTTCCTCCAGGAGATAAGCCTTTAAACAATGAACTTATTAAGTGTTCAAACTATTTTATAAAAGAACTAGATTATTTAAAAAAACTAAAAGTAATTGTAGCTTTAGGTAAAGTGGCTTTTGATAATTGCTTAAAGATTTATAAAAAAAGATATGAAATAAAAGATAAATTTCATTTTAAACATGGGAATAAATATCTATTACCTGATAATAAAATTTTAATAGCTAGTTATCATCCAAGTCCCAGAAATGTGAATACTAAAGTTATAAATATTAAAATGCTTAATCTATTATTTAAAAAAGCAAAAAAAATCTCTAAACTTTAATTGTGTCACAGAAATAAGGTTTGAACTTTGAATAAATTTCTTCTGGTATCTTAACAGGTTTTCCCTCTTTATTTACAAAAACTAGATGCACTTGAGCCTCAACAATAATTTCTTCATCTCTTGTAACAATTTGATTCATAAAAAAAGATGTCTTCGTTATTGATTTTACAAAGGATCTAACTGTCAATTGATCTTCTAAATGAGCAGGTTTTTTGTATTCAATATTACAGGATTTAACTATAATTAATGAACCATAATTATCTTGAATTTTTTTATTACTAAATCCAATTGAAAATAACGCTTCAGTTCTAGCCCTTTCTAAAAATTTTAAATAATTTGCGTAATAAACCACTCCTCCTGAATCAGTATCCTCATAATAAACTTTTAATTTGTGAAAGAAATTTTCATGCATATTAAATTTATATCAAATAATTTATTATTTTACAGAAACTAAGATATAATTATTAAAATGAATACTTTTACAATATGGCTAGTTTTAGTTGTAGCTTGGAATTATGGCTACCCGAAAGCAAGTCCTCTAGAAGATGTGATAGTAGCTATAATTTTATCTATATTTACTTCTGTTTTAAAAAAATATTTTAAAATTTAATCAGTCAGCTGAAAAGAAGATGTTTTGATAATATGTAACTGCCTTCATTTTTGAATTATCTGTATCTACCATTATAGCAAGTCCATCTAACTCATTTACATCTAAATCATGAAACTTTTTAAAATCTTCTTTTACATTAGCTTTTACAGTAACCCACTCATTTAAATTATCTTTCGTGGTAGCTAACACATTATCTATTGATTTTTTCGTATAAGGGCTCGGCCAATTCATACCAACATTATTGTTGCTGGAAAAAACATAATTAATTGCTCTATTAGAAAGAAGTGTGGCACCTGTCTTTTTTACAGCAAAAACTCTTGCCGCAAAATCATGTCCTTTTTTAGTGTTTTCTTTTATACCAGGTAAGTCTTGTTCAATTTTCCAAGTTATATTGATAAAAGGGGTCTTGTTTAAATCAATTTTAATCTCTTTTCCTAGTCCTGAAGCAGCATTATCAGCTACTGCTTTTAAAAAATTTCCGTTTTCATTTGAGCCAACTGTGTAAACTGTCTCATTATCTGCCCCTCTAACCTTTCTTATCTCTAATCCAGCAAGCTCTTCCTCAGTAAAGTCAAATACTTTAACCTCATTTGTGTAGCCAATGCTAGATATGAGCAAAGTAGTAATTATAAATTTTAAAATAATTTTCATTTAAGTTTTTTAAAAAGAAATTGTTAATACATTATTTTGACAAAATTTAAACATGCAAAAATCAACATTTGTTTATATTTAGAGATTATGAAGACAGTTTCTATTTTTATCCTTTTAATCTATTGGTCGGTAATGATTTTTGCTCCAGTTATGTCTAAAGATTTAAAGATGAGTAGAGCTAAGTCTAACAATTCTAAAATAATTGAGCAAAAACCACAAAGCTAATAGGTTGAGCGACCACCACTAATATCAAAGACAGCAGCTGTAGAGAACGTATTTTCCTCTGAAGAAAGCCAGCATACTAAAGAAGTAAATTCTTCAACCTCTAAAAAACGACCTCTTGGAACTTTTGATAACATTCTTTGCACATGTTCTTTGGTCATTTGGTCTAAAATTCGAGTTTTAGCTCCAGCAGGTGTGACTGCATTTACGGCTATATTCTTGTCTGCAAGTTCCTTCCCTAAAGATTTTGTTAATCCAATAGCTCCGGCCTTACCAACGCTATATGCGCTAGCATTTGCGTTTCCATCTTTTCCAGCAACAGACGCAACATTTACGATCCTGCCATAATTATTCTTAATCATATTGGGTACGATTGTTCTGCAGCAGTTAAAAGTACCCATCAAGTTTATGTCTACAACTTTTTTCCACATTTCAAGATCATATTCCCACAGTGGAGCAGTTGGGCCAGTGATACCTGCATTGTTTATTAGTATGTCTATGTTTGTGTTTTTTGTAATATCCTGAGTGCATTTTTCGACCTCTTTGTGATTAGACACATCAACAATATTTGAACTTAAGTTGGGATTATTTAAATTTTTTTTGGCCTCATCAATCATTTTAGGATCTATGTCCCAAATTATTACTTTTGCTCCTGACTCTAAAAATCTTTTAGCAATATCTAGACCAAAACCTTGGGCTCCACCAGTAATAACAGCAGTTCTATTTTTGAAATTAAAAGCAATTTTATCCATAAAGTTAATCTTTAGCTAAAAGATAATACACTACAAAAGAAACAACGGCTCCAATTATCCAAGAATAGGACTCCATGAACATTAGATTATTATTCCAAATTGTTGAAACTGAAAAAATAAACCCTAAAAATAAAGCATAAACACCTTTTATGTGCCAGCCTCCCGAGTAGTAATAAGAGCCATTTTGTTCTAAGGAATAAATGTCTTTATTATTAAGACTTTCTTTTTTAACAAAGTAAAAATCAGCAATCATAATACCAAATAATGGACCAAAAAAGGTACCTATAGCTTCTATGTAAAATAAAATTCCAATTTGACTTAAATAAGTTAACCAAAAAACTGAAACAAAAAAACCTAAAATAACAATTGTAATACTAGAGCTTTTTAAAGAAAACGAAGAAGGTATAAAATTAATTAAAGAATATTGAGAAGGAATAAAGTTAGCAATTAAATTTGTTGATGTTGATGCAATAATAATAAAAATTAAAACCATGATTGTCAGCAATAAATTGTCTAGTTTTCCAATAATATCATTAGGACTTGTAAGTATTCGATCTAGGTTTTCAGGATCTTGTTTTAAAAATGCATCTACACCAGTAACAATAAATAATGTAATGAATGAAAAAATAATTAGATTTAATAATAGACTAAAATTACCTTTTCTTAATTCATTTTCGTTTTTTACATATCTAGCAAAGTCTCCGTAGCTTAAAATTATAATAGAAAAAAATGTAAAGGTTGTACCAATAACAGTTACTAATGGAGCAATATTACTTATATCAATAAAATTACTATAATCTAATAAAGATACAAAGGCATTTGATGTAATTTTTACATCGCTAAGTAAAACTAAGAAGAAGAAAGTTATCATTCCTAAATAAACTGTAATAGCTGAAAACTTTATCAATTTTTTATTAAAGATCATTCCAGCACTAAATAAAAAGCCCTGGATAATAATTGTAGTTACAATAGAAAACCAATCAATAATATTTAGTCCTAAAAAAAAAGTTAGAAAAATATCATTATCCAATAAAGAAGCATCATGACTAAAAATTGCAATTCTAATTAAGTAAACTATGGCTTTAGATAAAAAATAAGTTTGAATACCGAAGATGAAAATACCAACTATACATCTAAATAATCCAAAAAATTTTGCTCCATTAAACCCTAAAGAAGATCTCAATAGTACAACGAAAGGTAATCCAAACTTTTGAGAGGGTTTACCAATCCAATTTGAAAAAAAATAAACTAATAAAGAACCTATTAATGTTCCAAAAAATACAATGACTGAGTTTATGTCATAGATAAAATAAAGAGATGCTATGAGAGAAAACCCAATCACACTTTGAATATTTACTCCCCAAAAACAAAACAAATCTTTCCAATCCCAATTTTTATCATTGGGATTTACTGAGACTAAATCCCAGTTAATAAGTGTTTTTTTTGATTTTTGTTGACTCACTTAACTAATATAAAACTTAAAGTTTCTACTGTCCATATAAGAGAGTTGGCAACCAAAGAGCAATTTGAGGAAATATTATAATTAAAATTAAACCTATAATTTGTAGGACCATAAATTGCATCATTCCATAATAAATATCTTTAAGATCCCATTCTGGAACGACACCTTTTAAAAAATACGCAGAAAGTGCGACTGGAGGAGATAGCCAGGCGGTTTGTAGATTAACTGCAACTAATATTGCAAACCAAGTTAAGTTAAATCCTAGAGCTTCTACTAGTGGTAAAATTATTGGAATAATAATCATTACGATTGGTACCCATTCTAATGGCCATCCCAACAAGAATATCATAACCATAATCATCGCTAGGATTAGATATTTATTCATCTCTAAACCTAATAAAAATTCAGTTAATAAAGTAGGTGTTCCTAATCTAGCAAATACTGCACCAAAAAAATTTGACGCAGCAACCAAAACCATAATTAATGCAGTAATTTCTAAAGTTTTAACTAATGCTTCTTGTAATTTAGGAAGAGTTAATTTTTTATAAGCTAATGAAAGAAGTAAAGCACCCATTGCACCACATCCAGCTGCTTCGGTTGGAGTTGCAAAACCAAATAGAATACTTCCTAGTGCAGCAAATACTAATGCTGCTGGTGGTACTAATCCTAGGAAAAATTCGATCCAAACTTCCTTCATGCTCGCGGCTCTCATATCTTCTGGTAAAACAGGACCTAATTTTGGATTTATCATACATCGAATTGTTGTGTAACCTGCATATAAAGTTGCTAGAAGAATTCCTGGAATTATTGCTGCTGCAAACAAGTCGATTACTGGAATTTCCATTATTGGTCCCATTACAACAAGCATAATGCTTGGTGGAATTAATATTCCTAAAGTTCCTCCTGCGGTGATAGTTCCTGCAGCAAGTCTAACATCATAACCTGATCTATTCATTGATTTTGCTGCCATAATTCCAAGAATAGTAACTGAGGCGCCAACTATTCCTGTAGCTGCTGCAAATATTACAGAAACAAATAAAACTGCATAATATAAAGATCCTTTAACTTTTGCTAACATCATTTGAAATGCTGAAAATAATCTTTCCATCAGTCCTGCTTGTTCCATCATAATTCCCATAAAGACAAAGAGTGGTACGGCGGCAAGTGTTTGTTCTGTCATGACCATCGAAAATTGGAGGGTCATTAAATAAAAAACTAATTTTCCAAAGCCAAGATAACCAAATACAAAACCTAAAAAAATTAGAGTAAATGAAATTGGAAACCCAACAAATATTGCAAAAAGCATTACTCCCACAAGAATAAAACCTAAAATTGCTGGATCAACAAACTCAGCTATCATTCAGACTCTCCAGGCCATTGGCCTTTTTTAGCTGCCCAATAACTTTTAAATAATTCTGAAACACCCTGAACAAGTAAAAATATAATCCCAATTAGCAAACAAGTTTTTATCGGCCACATGTAAGGCATCCAGGTAGTATCCATGCCTCTTTCTCCTCTTTGAATAGACTCACCTACATATCCAATAGTCATGTAAAGAAAAACTATTAAGCCTGGAAAATAAAATAAAAGATATAACCAAAAATCAATTAAACCTTGATTTTTAGTTTTGAAATTTCTGTATAAAAAATCAGCTCTTATATGAACTCCTCTTGAAAGTGCATAGCCAGCTCCTAACATAAATAGTGCGCCGTATAAAAAACGACTAATATCATAAGCCCAAATTGTAGGAGCTAAAAAAAGTTTTCTCGCAAGAACTTCATAAGTCATTGCAAAAATTAATGGCATTAATATCCAGCAAACAATATTACCTATCCATTTACTAAACTTATCAATATTGATAATTGATTTAGCCATCCATAATGGCATGTCATCAGGCATTTTACCCGAACCACTTCGCCTTTCGGCAATCATTTCATCTGATATATCTAGTTTACCTGGTTCGTCTGCCATAAAATTCTAGTTAAAAAAATTAGAGCGGACTTTAAAGTCCGCTCTAATTAAATCAAGATTAATTACTGATTACTTTAACGTATCTGCGTGAGCCATTCCTAGCTTAGCATTTGTCATTTGAGCACCACTCCAAAAAGGAACAGCAGTATCAGCAAACTTTTTCATAGAGTCATACACTTCTTTAAAAAATGCATTTTTCTCAGCATTTTTATTTAATGTTGCTTTTGCAGCAGCCATATACTCTGTGAAGTAGTCTGAAGGAGTATCTTCTAATATCACTCCATGCTTCGTTGTAAGCTCTTGTAATGCTTTTCCATTTTCATAGATTCTGTAACTCAAAGATTTAGCTAATGAAGCATTAGCAGCAACTTCAAGTGACTTTTTCTCATGAGCACTCATAGCTTTATAAGTTTTTCCAGTAATATAAAAGTCAGCATTTACCACTACTTGGTGTAAACCTTGTAGATAATAGTGCTTTAATACTTTTTGAAAACCGAATGTCATGTCTGGTTTTGGACAACACCATTCAGCAGCATCGATAGTTCCTGCCTCAAGAGCTGGCAAAATATCTCCACCGCCCATAGCAACAGATGCTATACCAATATCCTTGTAAGTTTGTCCTGGTATTCCTGGAGGAGTTCTGAATTTATACTTTCTAAAGTCAGCCATACTCTCCATTTTTTCAGGAAACCATCCAAGAGCCTCAGGGCCAACAGGTTGCAACATAAATCCTTTTATGTCTCTACCCATTTCTTTCCAAAGTTGGTCATATAACTCTTTTCCACCACCATATTGAAACCATGATAAGTGAGCTAAATTATCTAAACCAATACCTCCACCGGCAACTGGTGAACCAAATAACATGGCAGCAGGGTGATCACCAGACCAATAATGTGTCCATGCAAACCCACAATCTATTAATCCTTTATCAACCGCATCCAAAGTTTCTTTCACTCCAACAACTGCTCCAGCAGGTAGAATTTCAAATTGTAAAGATCCACCTGTTAGTTCTGTAACTGTATCAGTAAAATCTTTTAACATTTTTACTTCATCTGCTTTAGTGTTTAGCACAGTTTGACACTTTAATTTTTTGACATCTGTACTTCCTGATCCGCTAGATTTACTTGCTTGGTTGGGGTCTTTACAACCCGCTAAAACAAATAAAAATACCGATCCTATTAACAATGAAATTAATTTTTTCATTTTTTTTCCTCTTTTCTGTTAATTTTTAGAGAGTGATACAATCAGAAAAACATAGCTGACACAAGTGACAATTGACTAATACTAAGTATAAATAACAATAAACAAAAAAAACTATTCAACTAACAATGGAAAATTTTGACTACATTATTATTGGCGCTGGTTCTGCTGGATGCGTATTAGCAAACAGACTTTCAGAAAATTCAAATAATAAAGTTGTTTTAATAGAAGCTGGAGGTAAAGATAATTATCCATGGATTCATATTCCAGTTGGATATTTTAAAACTATGCACAATCCTTCTGTTGATTGGTGTTATAAAACTGAACCAGATGAAACTATGAACGGAAGATCTATTCGTTATCCTAGAGGAAAAACTCTAGGAGGAAGCTCATCAATAAATGGTCTACTTTATATAAGGGGTCAAAGTAGAGATTACGATATTTGGCGCCAATTAGGTAATACAGGTTGGGGATGGGATGATGTTCTTCCTTATTTTATTAAAGCTGAAGATCAAGAAAGAGGACAAAATGAATTTCATGGAGCTGGTGGACCTCTAGCAGTGTCTGACCAAAGAATTCAATTGCCCTTATTAAATGAATTTCAAAATGCAGCAGAGGAATTTGGTATTCCTAAAACAAAAGATTTTAATACAGGGGACAATCACGGTTGTGGTTATTTTCAGGTTACTGAAAAAGATGGTTTTAGATGTAGTACCGCTGTTGGATATTTAAATCCAATTAAAAATAGAAAAAATTTAAAGATTATTACTAATGCACATGTAAAAAAAATAAACTTTGAAAATAAAACTGCAAAAGAAGTTGAGTATTGGCAAGATAATGAGTTAAAAAAAATATCAGCTAACAAAGAAATAATATTATCTTCTGGAGCTGTAGGTTCTCCTCAAATTTTACAAACTTCTGGAATAGGTAACTCAGAAAAATTAAAAAATCTAGGTATTGAAATGATACACGAGCTCAAAGGTGTTGGAGAAAATTTACAAGATCACTTAATGTTTAGACCAATTTATAAAGTTCATGGATTAAAATCTCTTAACAAAAAAATTAACAGTTTGTTTGGAAATTTATTAATTGGATTAGAGTATATTTTTAACAGAAGTGGACCCATGACAATGGGAGCTAGTCAAATGTGTATGTTTGCAAAAAGTGATCCTTCTTTAGAATTACCAGATCTTCAATGGCACGTACAACCAATGAGCATGGATACTTTGGGTGCAACCAAAAATCATGACTTTCATGCATTCACCCCAACTGTTTCAAATATTAGACCCACAAGCAGAGGTTATGTGAATATTGTTGATAAAGATTCTAGAACTTATGCAAAAGTAAAATTGAATTATTTATCTACTGATCATGACAGAATGGTTGCTGCAAAAGGATTAAAGCTTACAAGAAAAATTGTAATGGAGTCTAAAACTTTTAGGAAATATAAACCTGAAGAGTATAGACCTGGAATAACAATTAATGATGAAGAAGAATTGGTAAAAGCAGGTGCTGATTATGCTCAAACTATCTTTCATCCTGTGGGAACATGTAAAATGGGTCAAGACGATATGGCAGTAGTAGATGAAAAACTTAAAGTCAAAGGTGTTAATAATTTAAGAGTAATTGATGCTTCAATTATGCCAAACATCACTTCAGGAAATACCAATGCCCCAACAATAATGATTGCGGAAAAAGGTGCAGATATGATACTTACAAAGTGATGTTTGCTGATTTATTTACCCCAGAACAAATAACTATTTTAACTCAAATTATTTTAATTGATTTAGTTCTTGCAGGAGATAATGCCATAATTATTGGAATGGTTGCTTCAAAATTTCCTTCAGAACAAAGAAAAAAAATAATTTTTTTTGGAATAAGTGGTGCAGTAATATTAAGAATAATTTTAACTTTATTAACAGCTTATTTACTACAAATAACTGGACTAAGACTTATTGGGGGAATCCTTTTACTTTATATTGTCTACAAACTTTATACGGATGTAATTAAAGGCTCAGATTATGATGAGGATATAAAAGTAGATAACTCAAGCTTTCTCAAAGCAATTTGGACAATTTTATTAGCTGACTTTACAATGAGTTTGGATAACGTTTTAGGAGTTGCGGGTGCTGCGGGTGATCATTATGGATTATTAGTATTTGGTTTAGTTTTATCAATTGCATTAATGGCTTTCGCTGCAACATTAATTTCAGAATGGATTAAAAAATACAAATGGATTGCATGGGCCGGTTTATTAGCAATTTTAATCGTTGCTATTGAATTGATTTATACAGATATTCAAATATTATTTTTATAATGTACTTAAAAAATTATAACCTTAAAAATAAAACAGCTATTGTAACTGGTGCTGGAAAAGGTCTTGGAAGAGCTTGTGCTATAGCTCTTGCAGAAGCTGGCGCTAATTTAGTTATAATTAGTAGAACACAAAAAGACTTGAATGAAGTTTCAAAAAAAATAAAAAAACTAAGAGTAAAATGTAAGTCTTATGTTTGTGACATTACAAATTACAATGAAATCAAAGAAATAATCAATAAACAGCCTAAAATAGATATTTTGATTAATAATGCTGGGAATAATATTCCAGAACATTTTACAAAAGTTAAAACCAAAAATATGGAATACTTAGTGAAAATAAATACTGTAGCTACATTCAATCTTGCACAATTATGTGCTCTTAAGATGATAAAATCAAAAAACAGAAAAAAAATTGGTGGTGCAATAGTTAATATGTCCTCTCAAATGGGTCATGTTGGGGGTCCAATAAGAAGCGTCTATAATATGAATAAATGGGGATTGGAAGGCTTAACTAAAGGTATGTCTCTAGATTTAGCAAAATACAACATAAGAGTAAACACTGTGTGCCCTACTTTTGTAGTTACACCAATGACTAAAAAATTTTTAAAAAATAAAAAATTTAAAAAAGAAACTCTAAATAATATTCCTCTTGGCAGATTTGCTGAGCTATCCGAGGTATCTTCAGCCGTGGTATTCCTTGCATCTGATGCTGCTTCTATGATTACGGGAACCTCATTACTGGTTGATGGTGGATGGACTGCAAAATAATATTTAGATTATTTTTTATAATAATCTTTTTTACCTCAACTCATCTAAACGCTATTGAATTTAAAGGAAAATTTCTACAAGGTCATTATATTGTTGGAATTACAGATCCAGCTGCAAAAATCATAATTGGTAAAAAAGAAGTTAAAGTTTCAAAAGATGGTTATTTTGTATTTGGAATAGATCGAGATAGAAAATTTGATATCAGTATTACTAAAATTATTAAGGGTAAAAAAGAAGTAATTACAAAGCAAGTTTTAAAAAGAAAATATAATATTCAAAGAATAGACGGTTTAGAGGAAAGTAAAGTTACTCCACCTGAGTCTGTTTATAAAAGAATTAAAGAAGAAAATAATAAAATTGGTGAGGCAAGAGCTATTAATTCTGACTTACCTTTCTTTAAAAATCAATTCATAATGCCCGTTGAAGGTATCATTAGTGGTGTTTATGGAAGTCAAAGAATTTTAAATGGAAAACCTAAATGGCCTCACTACGGAATTGATATTGCCGCTAAACAAGGAACTATGATTAAATCTTCTGGCTCAGGTATTGTTACAATGGCTGAAGATGATCTTTATTATACAGGTGGAACAATTATTATGGATCACGGTCATGGAATATCAACAATTTATTCTCATCTAGAAACTGTAATGGTTTCTGTGGGTGATAAGATTAATCAAGGAGATATCATTGGCACTGTTGGTTCAACTGGAAGATCAACAGGACCGCACTTAGATTTTAGAGTTAATTGGTTTCAAACACGACTTGATCCAATGACGGTGATAAATTAGACTAAACTCTTGTGGGGCACCTGGCAACAGAACGCCCCCTTAAAATAAATTAATTTCCAAAAACAGACTGACTTATAAGTATTATGAAAATTGGTATTAAGGAAAAAAACCAACTATTCCAAAACTCTTTTTTATTATTTTTAAATTTATTCATTATAAATACTGCTAAAAAAGAACACGGTATAGTAAATAAATAAACATAACCTATTGTAAATCCAATCGCATAGGCAACATCACCATCTTCTTTCAAGTTCCAAAAAAATACAAAAATTGTTAAAACTGCTAAAAATAAAATTAATTGATTTTTTGATGAATAATTTTTAATTGTTTTGAATTTTCTACTAAGAAAAATTCCTAAACAAGAAATTCCAGTGATTATTAGTATTGTAATAAAAATCCAAAAGATCATAACATGCGTAAATATAATCTATTATAATAAGTTTTACACTTTTTTAAAATGAAATAATTCTATTAATAAGTAAAGATGCTATTTTCTTATTCTATTATTGGGCAATAGCACGCCCAGGTTAAATTTCAGATCTGGCTCTTAATCTTTCATACATAAGTCTTGCTTTAACACCTAGGTTTAAAAAAGGTTGAGGTGGTAACCAAGTAGGTTTGTTTCTCGCTTCAATAGTTTCAATTTCTTTTGTATTTTCGTTGCTTGCTTTAATAGCAATTTGCTCACCAAATAAAGTTCCAACTCCAATACCTGATCCATTATAACAACCTGCAACAAATATATTTTTATCTATTTTTTCAAAAATTTGAGAACTGTTTCTGGTCCTTGAAACAATACCTGACCAAGAGGATTGAATAATATCATCAGGTAATTTTGGAAATCTTTTTTTAATTCCAATCTTTTGTTTTAATGATCTTTTATTTAACTCAGATTGGGACATTTGGTAAGGATTATAAACTTCTGCAGTGTTTCTGATTAAAATTCTCTTGTCTTTAGTCATTCTGATAGTCGCACCCATTGGTTTAACTGGTAATACTCCCCACTCTTTTGGTTTACCAATAGACTCGAACTCGGTATCCGTTAAAGATCTAGTCATACTCGCTGTTAAAGTAATAGGAAAGTTATAATTAGATTTTATTCCTAAAGATTTTAGAAATCCATTTGTAGCAAAAATAATCTTTTTAGTTTTAACATTTCCACTTTTAAAATTACAAATGACAGTATCATTAACTTTTTTCCAATTTAATAATGAAGAATTTTCATAAAGATTTACATTTTCTGGCAATGTATCAATCATAGCTCTAACCAATTTACCTGGATGTAGTAAAATTCCTCCCTTTGTGTGAAGAGCAATATTGTAAAAATTAGTACCTAATCGTTTGTTAAGATCATTGCTTGATAATAAATTATGCTCGAAACCTATTTTAGACAAAGTATCAGAAAAGTTTTCTAAGATTTTTTTATCTTCAACTTTTGATGATGCAAAATACTTTCCACATTCATTCCAGTCACAATCTACCTGATATTCTTTAATAAATTTTTTAACAGTTTCTATTCCTAATTTATAAATGTCTGCTTTTTTTTTATAGTTTTCTAATTCTTTGTTGGAGGTAAAGCCGTCATTAAGTGTTGTGTCAACTAAATAGCCAGAGTTTCTTGAGCTTGCGCCTTCACCTGCTAACTGAGCATCTACCAATAATATTTTTTGATTTGGATAAAGTTGGCCTAACTTTCTAGCAGCAGATAATCCTGTATAACCCGCACCTATAATTAACCATTCACAATCTAAATCAGATGAAAGTGTTTGAATATTGCTTCTTGGAGTTAGATCATTAATCCAGCTACAAGTATCATCATTTACAACTTCCATAATAGAAGATTACGATAATTGATTGTTATTTTAAAGATCTTAAGAAGTTAAAGAAGGTTGCTTCTTCATATCTGCTTTGTTGATTCCAGCTACTTTAACTGGTTTCTTCATCGCATCTCTTCTAAAAGGTTCACCAAGTTCTTGGTTTAAAATTACTTCAACAAATGTTGTAATTCCTTTTTTCTGATCTTCGCAAGATTGTTTGATAGCTGCAGTCGTATCTTCCATAGTTCTTACAGTTACGCCTTTTAAACCACAAGCATCAGCTACTTTTGCATAACTTAATTCTGGATCAAGCTCTGTTCCAACAAAGTTATTATCAAACCAAAGAGTAGTATTTCTTTTTTCTGCTCCCCATTGATAATTTCTAAAAATAACCATTGTAATTGCAGGCCACTCTTCTCTTGCACAAGAACTCATTTCATTCATACTTATTCCAAAAGCACCATCACCTGCAAAACCAATTACCGGTGTATCAGGACATCCAATTTTTGCTCCTAGGATTGATGGAAAACCATAACCACATGGACCAAATAAACCAGGTGCTAAATATTTTCTAGGTTTTTCAAAAGTTGGATACGCATTACCAATTGCACAGTTATTTCCAATATCACTTGAAATAATCACATCATCAGGCATTCCAGCTTGTATTGCTCTCCACGCTTGTCTTGGAGACATTCTATCTTTATCTCTTTCTCTAGCCTCTTTATTCCAAACTGTTCCTTCATCATCATCTTCATGATCAAGACTTGATAACTTTTGTAACCAAGCAGATTTAGTTTGATGAATTAAATCTTTTCTTTTTTGTCTATCAGTATCACCAGCATTAGATGAAAGTTTTTCTAAAATTTGTTGAGCAACTAATTTTGCATCACCACTAATACCAACTGTAACTTTTTTAGTTAAACCAATTCTATCCGGGTTAATATCAACTTGAATAATATTTGCATTTTTTGGCCAATAATCGATACCATAACCAGGTAAAGTTGAAAAAGGATTCAATCTTGTTCCCAACGCAAGAACTACATCTGCTTTTGATATTAATTCCATTGCAGCTTTAGATCCGTTATAACCTAATGGTCCAACCGCTAAAGGATGACTTCCAGGAAAACTATCGTTATGTTGATAGCCAGAACAAACTGGAGAGTCTAATTTTTCTGCAAGTTTTTTAGTTTCTTCAATTGCACCCCCAATTACAACACCTGCTCCAGATAAAATAACTGGAAATTTTGCTTTTGATAAAAGTTCAGCAGCTTTTGAAATTGCATCAACTCCTCCGCCTTGTCTTTCTAATCTTACAATTGGAGGAAGTTCAATATCAATTACCTGAGTCCAATAATCTCTTGGAACATTTATTTGTGCTGGGGCTGATCCTCTAATTGCTTTTTCAATAACTCTATTTAAAACTTCTGCCATTCTCGATGGGTCTCTAACTTCTTCTTGGTAACAAACCATATCCTTAAATAAATTCATCTGTTCAACTTCTTGGAAACCCCCTTGACCCATAGTTTTGTTGGCAGCTTGAGGTGTAACTAATAATAATGGAGTATGATTCCAGTAAGCAGTTTTGATTGGCGTTACTAAACCTGTTATACCGGGTCCATTCTGTGCAATGACCATTGACATTTTTCCTGTGGCTCTAGTGTAACCATCAGCAATCAATCCACCATTTGTTTCATGAGCAACATCCCAAAAAGTAATCCCTGCATCTGGAAAGATATCAGATATAGGCATGAACGCTGATCCAATAATACCAAAAGCATGTTCAATACCATGCATTTGTAAAACTTTTACAAACGCTTCTTCTGTTGTCATTTTTGTCATTAGTAGAACCTTTCTAAAGTAATAAATGTAATTTTTTTTAAAATTTAATTGTTAATTTTTGCGATTAATATATAAGTTTTTCAAAATTTCAAATAAACAAATCGACACTATAAATGGCTACAGACATCATAATTCACGACCAAAAAGACAATGTTGGGGTAGTTGTTATAGAAAAAATCACTCCTAAACAAGATTGCTCTTGCTGGATCATGGAAAATGACAGTACAGTAAAAATTCAATCAGTAGATGAAATTCCTTTAGGTCACAAAATTGCTATGGTGGATCTAAAAGAAGGAGATACAATTCTTAAATACGGTCATGATATAGGTAAAGTTGTTAAAGCAATTAAAAAAGGTGAACATGTACACGTTCACAATGTAAAAACAAAGAAGTGGTAATAATATGGAAATTCCAAAAAGTTTTTTAGGATATAAAAGAGAAAATGGAAGAGCTGGAACAAGAAATCACGTAATCATTCTTCCAGTAGATGATATTTCAAATGCTTGTGCAGAAGCTGTTGCAAACAATATTAAAGGAACAATAGCACTTTCTCATTCGTACGGGAGACTTCAATTTGGAGCAGATTTAGAATTACATTTTAGAACTATGATAGGAACAGGAAGCAACCCAAATGTTGCAGCTGTTATTGTAATTGGTATTGAGCCAAAATGGACAAAAAAAATTGTCGATGGAATTGCAAAAACTGGAAAGCCAGTTGAAGGTTTTCATATCGAAAGAACTGGAGATATTGGCACAGTTATGAAAGCATCTAAAAAAGCTCAAGAATTTGTAATGTGGGCATCTGAAAAACAAAGAAAAGAGTGCCCGATAAGTGATTTATGGATTTCAGTAAAATGTGGAGAGTCTGACACTACGTCTGGTCTTGCAGCAAACCCAACAGTTGGAAATTTAATGGATAAACTAGAGCCTTTAGGTGTTCATTTATGTTTTGGAGAAACATCTGAACTTACTGGTGCTGAAAAGGTTTGTGCTACAAGAGGGGCAACAAAAGAGGCTTCTGACAAATTTATGAAGACCTGGAGTGATTATAATGATTTTATTTTAAAAGAAGCGACAGACGATCTATCTGAAAGTCAACCAACAGCTGGAAATATAGCTGGAGGTTTGACAACAATTGAAGAAAAAGCGTTTGGTAATTTTCAAAAAATTGGTAATTGCAAATTTGTTGATGTTCTAGAGCCAGCCGAAGAACCTAAAAAAGGTAAAGGTTTGTATTTTATGGATACTTCTTCAGCAGCTGCAGAATGTGTAACTCTTCAAGCTGCTGCAGGTTTTAACATTCATTTATTCCCAACCGGACAAGGTAATATAGTGGGCAATCCTATTGAACCAGTTGTTAAACTAACAGCTAATCCTTTAACAGTTAAAGGAATGGGTGAACATATTGATTGCGATGTTTCAAAAATTCTTTCTAGAGAAATGAATATGTCTGAAGCAGGAGACAAACTTATCGAAACAACACTTAGAGTTGCTAACGGAAGATTGACATGCGCCGAAGCTTTAGGTCATAGAGAGTTTGTTATGACTAAACTTTACAGAAGTGCTTAAAATTAAATTATTTAGCTGGCTTACTAAAATGTTTTTTTCTTAAATCAGAAAGAAATCTTCTTATAAATGCAGCAGCAACACCCAAGGTAACAGCAAAGAAAATTGAGAATAAACTATAAATTATAGGTGTCTCTTTTGAAAATTTTTGAACTAAAGTTGATAAAGGAGTTAAGTTTTTATCAACAACTTTAAGATCACCATTTAAAGCATGATCAACAAAAAATGTATCATAAGCTATTGCTATACCAACAATTAACAACAATAATGCAAGTAAAGCTTTTAAACCAGATCCATCAATTGATTGACCAATTTTTTGACCTGTTTGAACACCAATAATTGAACCTATCACTAACATTAAAACTAATATTAAATCTATAGATCCATAATTAAAGGCGTGAAGAAAAGTTACAATTACACTTACAAATATTGTAACAAACAAAGATGTTCCAGGCACTAACTTAGTTGGCATTCCAATTATATAAATCATTGCTGGAACTAAAATGAAAGCACCACCTATTCCCATTATTGCAGCAATAAACCCCACAATTAAACCAATTATAATTGGTGTAAAAGCACTTTCATATAATTTAGATTTTGGAAATCTCATTCTTAATGGAAGACCGTGTATCCAATAGTGCACATGTAATTTTTTTTTAGTTAAAGTATTTTTTCTTGCTTTGTCTATTTCACCAAGACTTTCAACTAACATTAATGTTCCAATGATCGCCAATATGTACATGTATGCAAGTGAAATGACTGTATCAATTTTTCCAATGCCTTTAAAATATGTAAATGTGTAAATCCCTAAAAGCGTTCCTATCGCTCCTCCAATCACAATCATAAAGCCCATTTTATAATCTAGAGTATTTTTTAAATAATGTGTTGTTGAGCCTGAAACTGAAGTAGCTAAAATATTATTTGCTTCATTAGCAACAGCGTATGCTGGTGGCACTCCCAAAAAAATTAAAAATGGTGTCATTAAAAACCCACCACCAACTCCAAATAATCCTGATAATACTCCTACAATTGCGCTTAATAAAATGATCTCAACAGCAGAGATATGAACTTGAGCTATTGGTAAAAATACTTCCATCTAAAATAAATAACTTTTTTTTAATATTAACTTATTTAAAAGTTAAAAAAGTTCCAAACAATATCACACCCCAGCAAGCAACTATTGCTGAAAAAATTCCTGTTTTTAATAATGCAGATTTATAATTTAAAATTTTTTGAAAAATCTTTATATTTGAAGGGTGCATTACATTCTCAATAACACCAGTAAAAAAATTGTCAAACTTTAATTAATATATTGTTGCTCCAAAGATTTTGACCTGACCATCCTCAGTTCCTAGGACTAATCTACCCAAGAATTCTCCTGGTATCTCCTTGTTGGTCTGCTTGATAAGCACAGTGATATGCTCTCCTCTTCTTAAAGTTCCAAAAGGCTCATAAGTTTCGTTTAAATTAGTTATAATCTTGTTGTTTGCCCATTGTTTTCCAAGTTCAACTTCATTGGCTCCAAATAACATTTGAGTAGAAAAATCTTTGGTAAAACCTCCATAATCTTTCATATTTGAAGCTTTAACAAGATTTTCCCAATAAGGTTTAGCGATTGCAAATATCTCTTCGTCTGATTTCGCCAAAAGGTCCATGAAAGAAATTTAAATAGTTAGGTTACGAAGCCTTCTTCTTCTCTTTTTCATCTACGATATGATAAACTGGAACTTTTTCCATTGAAAATTTACCAGTTTTAGGATCTCGTCTAGAAACTGTTAGACAGTGCCAATTCTCATCATCAAGTTTCATATGATCTCCTCTATAATAATAACCTGGCCATCTAGTTTCTTCTCTAAATAAAGTATGCTCAGTTACACATTGAGAAGTTAATGCTCTGTGTTTTAATTCCCAAGCTCTCATTAATTGATGATAATCTTCTGCACCCACATTTTCTAGATCTTCTTGAAGCCAATCTAACAACTCAAGAGCTCTTTTTAGCATATTACCGTTAGTCATGTAGTTTGATGTTATACCACCGACATATTCATCCATAATCTTTTGAAGTCTTTGTAAGCCTTGAATTGGTGAAATGTAGCTAGGTGAAACAGTTCCACCTGTAATTTCATTTTGAGCAACAGTGTAAGTTTCTAAAGGTTTATAAACAGCTTTTTTGAAATCTTCACACTGATTGTCTGAAACATTTATTCCATCTGCTTTTTGATCTTGAATATATTTTACAGCTGCTTTTGCTGCTAGCCTACCCTCAGTAAATGAGCCAGATGAAAATTTATGAGCACTTCCCCCAACTGTATCTCCAGCTCCAAAAAGTCCATCAATGGTTAACATTCTGTTATATCCCCAAAAATATTCTGGTGGAGATAAATCCTCTGGACCACTTACCCATGCTCCTGAACATGTTGCGTGCGATCCCATTACATAAGGTTCTGATGTTGTTAACTCAGGATTCGTATATTTTGGATCAATATTTTGTGAAGCCCAAACTACCGCTTGTCCAACTGTCATTCCTAAAAAGTTTTCCCAACCTACTGTTTCTAAATGTGGATCTTGAAAAGCTTCTTTTGTTACCATGTGAATTGGTCCACCACCAGCGGCCACTTCTTGAATAAACGCATGGTTTCTTAAACAAGTGGGTGTTGGATGATGATCTATATATTCACCAACTAACTCTTTTGTTTGATCGTACCATTTCTTCTCATAATTTTCGCCATTAGCATTTTGAGTATAAGTTTTTAAGTGTAAAAAATAAGCTCCTACTGGACCATAACCATCTTTAAATCTACATAAGACAATTCTATTTTCCATTTGAGTCATCTTTGCACCAACAGCAATAGGTAATGCGTATGCTGAACCATTACTCCATGGTGCATACCAAGTTCTTCCCATTCCTTCTCCAACTGATCTAGGTTTAAAAATATGAGAAGCTCCACCAGCAGCAACGATAACTGTTTTTGCTCTAAACACATGAAAGTCGCCAGTTCTCATATTGAAACCAACCGCTCCACCAATTCTATTTTCTTTAGCCTCATCCATTAATAAATGAGTTACCATAATTCTATTGTAAATTTTATCTGCTGATTTTTTTGCAGCTTCAGCAACTATTGGTTTATAACTTTCACCATGGATCATGATCTGCCACTTACCTTCTCTTAAGTATCTTCCAGTTTTTTCATTTTTCATCATTGGAAGACCCCATTCATCAAACATATGAACTGTTGAGTCCACATGACGAGCCATATCGTATCCTAAATCTTCTCTAACCATACCCATTAGGTCATTTCGAGCATATCTTACATGATCTTCTGGTTGATTTTCATCCCATTGCATACCCATGTAGCAATTGATTGCATACAAACCTTGGGCAACTGCTCCACTTCTATCAATGTTTGCTTTTTCAACACAAATAATTTTTAAGTCTCTTCCCCAGTGTCTAGCTTCAAAGGTAGCACCTGTTCCAGCCATACCACCACCTACAACTAATACATCACATTCTTCAAAATGAGTTTTGTGTTTTGCCATTAGTAGTAAACTCCTTTTTTAAAAGACTCTTTTGGTACTGAAGGTAATTCTTTCTTTGTGTTTAGTCCCTCTGGTTCTCTGTATAATCTTTGTGAATTTATTTCTCCTTGATTGGGAGTGTCACCTTCAGCAAGTTTAGGAATAAATTTTCCCCAAGGTTTAGTTGTAATTGGTGAAACAAAGTTTTTTTCTGTTCCATTTCTAAATTTTATTTTCCAAGAGATTGTTCCTTTTTCTTCTTCTCTTCTAACTCTTACACTGTGCCCCATAGGTGCAAAGTCAGCATAACCTCTAACATCAATAGCATGATTTGGACAAGCTTTAACACATGAATAACATTCCCAACAAAAATTTGGTTCAATGTTTTTTGCTCGTCTTATATTTTCATCAATGTGCATAATATCTGATGGACATATATCTACGCAATGACCACAGCCATCACATCTAGTCATGTATACAAATGTTGACATAATTTTTATTTTTCTCCTTTTTTAATTAACATATTAATAATGTTTTGGCTCTTCTCTTTTTATACCTAAGCCAAATTGCTCTGGTGCGTCAGCTGGAGGAGGAAGATTATCTCTTGATCCATCAGCTTCAGCTAAATTCTTTTGAATAGCTGCTCCTGGTTTATAAAACATGTGGGCAAACTTAGACCAGTATACACCACCAAATAAAATCAAATTAGATGCTACAAATAAAGTAAGAAACAAATAAGAAAGAGTCATTTGACTATTAAATTGTGTATACGACCATAGTAAACCAAATGTCGAACAAGCAAGTAGAGCTAAAACAAATAAATCTGCTTTTATAATTCTATACCAAGGGTGTGCTTCTGAAGATACATCAACACGTAAGAAAAACCAAAACCAATATCCGCCTACACATGTTAAAATTGCTCCTACATGCCAAAGCATTGACCATGTTTCAGAACTTGATTTGTCTACACCAGTGTAACAAAAAACTAAAACTGCAGATGATAACCAAAATAAAATTGTTCCATACATTCCAAGAACATGTGCAAGTCTTCTTTTACCGAAGCCTAATTCAGAAGTTGTTCCAATATCTACCACTGTAGTTTTTGCAATAATTGAAGCTTTCTCTCCTACTCCCAATTCCTTGGTAGCTGAAAGTTTTGCTTTTTTTGCGTTATTAAAAAAATACGTAAGATTTTTATGGTGTATCATTTGAATGATAGTTCCAACTGCAATCAGTAATATCATAGCAATAATGAAGTATTGCATGGCAAGCGGTGAAACCGTCTCCGCTAAAATAGAAAAAGGGTTAATGCTTAATATTTCAACCATGGATTAAATTTTTGAATTAATTTTTAGTTTTTATATATAGTTGAATTAATAGTTCAACCTCAAACTCTGGTCAATTTGTCTTTAATAACAGGCTATTTTTCTCTTTTGTAATGTTGTTTTTTTGGAATAACAGACCTAACGCCACCTTGGGGATTCTCAACATCCCCTTCTCTTCTAGGTATTAAATGAAAGTGACAATGAAAAATAGATTGACCCGAAACTTTTCCAATATTTGTGCCTAAATTAAAACCTTTCACCGATTGATCTTTAACCACAACTTCGTTTTTAATTATTTTAATAAGTTCATCGCATGCAATTAATTCATTTTTTGTTAAATCAAAATAATCATTTATGTGTCTTTTAGGAATAATAAGACAATGATGATTAGAAACTGGGTATGAGTCATAACTTGCATAAGCCAGATCATTTTCATAAGCGCATCCACTTTCTTTAACATTACAAAATAGACAAGGATTATTTGGATCTTTCATTAATTAAAATTTATAAAAATTACAGTTTTTAATAGCTAAATTATAATACTTTGAAAAAATCTTAAAATAGTTCAAATTTTTTCTTTTCCAATTAATTTCTTTAATTGTTTTCACGGAAGTAACACCTTTGCCAGAACCAATTAATAAAATCTCATCATAATTATGTAAATCTTTTAAAAAGATATCTTTTTTTGTTATTTTTTTAATTTTATTTTTAAAAAACTTATAAGTATTACCCTCATAATAATCTTTTGTTGGAGTAAAAACTTTTTGATTTTTGATAAATAGTAGATTTGAAGTTCCTGTTTCAAAAATCTTCTTATTAGATACTAGTCCAATATCAGATTTAGAATTATCCATTTTAGACAAATAAGATAAAATTTTTTTATATTTTAAATTTTTATATTGAGGTTTTTCTCTTTTTAAATTTACTAACTTTAAATTAAAATCTAATTTTGGAGTAATTCTTTTTCTTAAAGATATTGAAATAATTTTTTTATTTAAAGCTACTCTTAATAAATGATTGTATTTTTTATTTTTGGATAAATTCATTTTTATAATTTTAAGAACATCTTTTTGTAGAGATTTTTTAAGTATCCCATAATTTTTAAGTGATTTAATCAAATTTTGAATATGACTTTTAAAAAATAAAATTTTTGCTGGTTTATTAAAAATCCACATAGTTGTAAAAACACCATGATCACCCCAAAGGTCTTTGAAGCTAGTTTCTTTTAAATCTTTAAGTAGATAAGATTTTTTTAATGAGTAAGTTGCCATTGATTGTTAAAAATGATTCTGGGTGAAATTGAAATCCATAAATTTTATTTTTATTATTTTCAAAAGACATTGCAACATTTGATTCTAAACATCTCATAGTTATCTCAAAATTATTTGTTTTAAAAGGTTCTTTTAATTTTAAAGAATGATATCGACCTACTTTAAATATTTTTCCTTTTTTAAATAAAGATTTATTGCTAGTAACTTTAATATTTGATTGAAATCCATGGTAAATTTTTTTTTGCTCAATAATTTTTGCTCCTTCACAAAATAATATTTGTTGAAACCCTAAACAAATACCAATTATTTTTTTTCTGCCTTTAAATTCTTCATAAATTTTAGTTGTTGATGGATAATTTTTTGGATTACCTGGCCCTGGAGAAAATACTATTACAGAGGCCTGTTGAAGTTTTTTTTTATCTATTTGATTATAATTATCACAATAAACTTTATCAAATAATGAAAATTGGTGCACCACATTATGAGTAAATGAATCGTTATGGTCTATTACGTAAATCATTTGAATAAATCAATTAATGCTTTTGCTTTTAAATAATTTTCATTAAACTCATGTTTTGCGTTACTGTCTATAACCACACCAGATGCAACAGAGATTTCAGAAATATTTTTAAAATTAAGAATTGATCTTATGATAATATTAAATCTCATATCTCCATTAAATTTTATATATCCAAAGCTACCTGTATAAATATTTCTATTTTCTTTTTCTTGATTGTTAAGAAGATTAAGTGTGTTGATCTTTGGACAACCAATTACTGAACCTCCTGGCATCATAGCTTTGATAATATCAACATTCTTTATATTTTTTTTTAGCTTTCCTTTAATAAGACTAACATAATGATAAAGGTCTTTATATTCCTCTACAATTTTTTGTTTAGACAATTTAACAGAACCAACTTTACAAATTCTTGATAAGTCATTTCTTTCCATATCAACAATCATATTATGTTCTTTTGTTTCTTTGAGATTGTTTTTAAAATAATTCAAGGCTTTAATTTTATTTAAAGTTTTTGTTTTTTTTACAGTTCCAGCTATTGGTTTTGTGGATATTTCAGACCCTTTTTTAGTTATTAGATTTTCTGGTGAACAGCTGATAATTGAAAAATTTTTGTCTCTTATCATAAATGCTTCTGGAGCTAAATTTGTTTTTGATAATCTACAGAAAAAATCTAAAGAATCGATTTTTGATTTTGTCTTGTACTTGGTACAAATTTTGATTTGATAAGTTTCACCACTTTTAATCTTTTTTTTAAAGTTATCAAAAATTTTTGTATAAGAGCTCTTGTTTATATTAATTTTAAAATTACTACTTTTAAAGTTACTACCACTATTATACCTAAGGTTATTACTAAGACTGATTTTTTTTTCAGGTTTGTAAAAAATTCCTTTAGGAAAATTTAAATTTTTTTGGCTAGGTATTTTTATATTTATTAAATTATTCAATAATTCATAACCAAAAAAACCAATAAATAAATCAGTGTTTTTTGATTTACTTTTGTATTTTTTATCTAAAAAATTAATTATATTTTTATTATTTAAAATAATTTTTTTGGAAAAATCTGTATATAAATCAAAACCTTTTTTACTCTTATAGATTATATAGGGTTTACTTGAGTGGTGAATTTCAGCTAATTGATTTTGAGTATTCAATTTATTCTGTTTTTAATCTTAAAACTGGTTCTTCTTTTATTGGTAAATGAATTATTGCTGCAAAAATAGATAATGCAATTGCTAAATACCACGCATAATCATAAGAGCCATATAGATCATGAAACAAACCTCCTAAATAAGCTCCAAAGAATGATCCAATTTGATGACTTAAAAAAACAATTCCATAGAGTAGACCAAGATATTTTGTACCAAAAATATGAGCAACTATTCCACTTGTTGCAGGAACTGTTGAAAGCCATAAAAATCCAAAACTTGCACCAAATATGAATGCATTGATATTACTTGCTGGTAAAAATATAAATAAAACAATTGAAACACCTCTTAGAAAATAAATTGCACTTAAGATAATTTTTTTACTCATTTTCGTTGAGAGGTAACCACTAAAAAGTGAACCAAATATATTAAATAATCCTATTAAAGATAAGATAGCTGCAGCAGTCCAACTTTCTAAACCTCTATCAATAACGTAAGTTGGAACATGAGTGCCTACTAAAGTAATATGAAAACCACAAACAAAAAAACCAGAAACTAGTAAAACATAACTTTTATTTCCGAAAGCTTCTTTAACTGCATCTAATGTTCCTTGGGTATTAGGTTTTTCTATACTTTGTTCCAAAGATGGTGATCTGACAAAATATGAAATAATAAAACCTATAAACAAAGCAACTAAAAATGCTAATAGAGTTGTTTGCCAACCATTTTCAATTAAAGAGTATGATGTAAATAAAGGTGACAAAAAATACCCAAAAGATCCTACTGCTGTTACTATACTCATAGCTATAGTTCTGTTTGATAAAGGAAAATGTTTTCCCACAACAGACATTGGAATACTTATTGCTGTGCCACCCAAACCAATTCCAATTAAAATCCCCATATCAATTTGAAAAAAAATTCCAGTATTTGGACCGGCATACAGAAAATAGACACCTGCAATAAAAAACATAAAAGCTAATGCAATTGCTTTATGTCCACCATATTTGTCAGCGATAGCACCGAAGATAGGACCAGTTAATCCCCACATTAACATTTGAATACCTATTGATAAACCTGATTGTGTTAATGAAATTCCTAGATCATCTTTAAAATCCATAAAGAACAAACCGAATGTTTGTCTTACACCTAAAGAAATTAAAACTACTAAACACGCAGCGATTAAAGTAACCAATGCTGTTTTACTTCTTATGAATTTTTCTTGTGTCATTTCAAATGTCTTAATGCTTGCTTAATGTCTGCAATTAAGTCATTTGGATCTTCTAGTCCTATATGTAATCTTACAAGATGTTCATCTTTTTCTAAATTCATATATCTTCTATTTCCTGTTTCTCTAAATTCTTGATGAAGAGCTAAACTTTCAAATCCACCCCAGCTATAACCATAACCAAATAATTTAAGCGAATTAACAAACTTTCTAACTGAATTAATATTCTTTGCTTTTATTTTTAATCCCATTAAACCAGAAGCACCAGAATAATACTTTTTCCACATTCTAAAATTGTAAGAATCTTTTTTATAAGGATAAAGAAGTTTAATTCTTTTATTTTTTGATAAAAAAGCTGCTACTTTTTTGGCGTTTTCTCTATGCCTATCTAATCTCACGTCAAGTGTTCTTAATCCTCTTGTTATTAAATATGCATCATCAGGCCCCAATCTTAGTCCAGTGATTTTTTCTGCAGCTTTAACTTTTTGAAATACTTTTTTATTTACAGCAAGACTACCTCCCATAACATCTGAATGGCCAGAATAATATTTAGTTGCTGAAACAATCGACATATCAAAACCAAATTTTATTGGTTTAAAATAATATGGAGTTGCCCATGTGTTGTCGATAGCCGTAATAATTTTATTTTTTTTTGCGATTGATATGATTTTTCCTAAATCTTGAAATTCAAATGAATTGCTTCCTGGGTTTTCAACAAAAATTAACTTGGTATTTTTAGTTATATTATTTTCTAATGTTTTTAAATCATGGGGGTTATAAAAAACTGTTTTTATATTGAACTCTTTTAGATAATCTTGCGTTAAAACTCTTGTAGGACTATAAACTGGATCTGCTACCAGAATTTCATCTCCTGGTCTTACAACACTAAATATAGCTAAAAATACTGAACCAAATCCAGTTGGAGTTGTAAAGACGTGATAACTTTCTTCTAACTTGGTTAAAATTTTTTGTAATATAAATGTAGTTGAAGTACCCTGCCTTCCATAATCATAATGTCCACCTGTTGGATTTTTTTGAGCTTTCAATTGTGTTTTTCTTATATGCTGCATTGATTTAAAAATAATTGTTGAAGCTCTTACAACCGGAGGATTTACCGACTGATTATGAAAGTCTTTTGCAGTATGTTTCAAAAATGTTTTAAAAGATTTAACCATAAAAAAATTGATATGCTTTAAAGACAATGCTATATCCATATGAAAAATTCAATAAATTAATGAAAAGGATTTAATGAGTTACCCAAAAAAACATAGAGGCCGAAGAAAAATGGGCTCTAAAAAAAGAAGAGCTAGAAAAAAGAATAAGAAAAAATAGCTTATTCCTTTATCCAGCCACCTCCTAGAACTTTAAAACCTAGATTATCCTTATTATAAAAAACACAAGCCTGACCAGGTGATATGCCATCTTCAGGGTCTTTAAGATCTACAGTGGCGTCATTTTCGTTAATCATATTTACCTTTGCTTCTAGTAATTTACCGGTCGATCTAACTTTTACGAAAATGTTAGACTCAAATTCTTTTTTATCAGCTAATAGATTGATTTTTTTTAATAAAATATTTTTTTTTCCTAAGTGTTCTTTTGGACCAACAATAATTTCATTTTTTTCAGAATTGATTTTAATTACATATAAAGCTTCTTTGTCTGATACTTTAATTCCCTTTCTTTGACCTATTGTAAAATTTATTATTCCATCATGAACACCAATGACTTTGCCCTCTAAATTTTTTATATTTCCTTTTTGAAATGAGTCGGGTCTAAATTTTTGAATAACTGAAGCATAATCACCATTAGGTACAAAACATATATCCTGACTATCTGGTTTATCGGCAACATTTAAATCTAATTTTTTCGCAATTTCTCTAGTTTCATTTTTTAAAAGATTGCCAAGTGGAAATCTTAGATAATCTAATTGATTTCTGGTTGTATTGAATAAAAAATAACTTTGGTCTCGATTTTCATCAATTGCTCTATACATATTTGTACTATTTTTTGATGTTATACTTTTTACATAGTGACCAGTGATAAGAGCATCAGCTTTAAGATCTTTTGAGACCTCAAACAAATCTTTGAATTTCACCGTTTGATTACATTGAACACATGGTATTGGTGTTTCGCCTTTTAAGTAACTTTCAACAAAGTTATCAATAACACCTTGTTTAAATTTATTTTGATAATATAAAATTTTATGTTCAATATCTAATTTATTAGCTACCCTTTTTGCATCCATGATGTCTTGTCCGGAACAACACTGTTTGGAAGCAGCAACTTCCTTTCCATCATCATAAAGTTTAAGTGTAATTCCAACAACATTGTACCCATCTTTTTTCATCATTCCCGCAACAGTCGATGAGTCAACTCCTCCAGACATAGCAACTACAATTTTAGTATCTGAAGGTTTTTTGTTTAGGCCTATAGAATTAATTTCTTTATTCATTTGATGGTATTTATACTTTTTTCTAATATAAGTTAAATTAAATGATATTAGATTATGAACCAGGAGACAAAGTAGTCAATCCTTTAAATAAAGAATGGGGAATTGGTCAAGTTCAATCAATTATTAAAGAAAAAGTGACAGTAAATTTTGAAAATGTTGGAAAAAAAGTAATAAATACAAAAAATATAGAATTAATAAAAATAAATGACTGAATTAAATATCAAAAACATTGTAGAAGAATTAATAGATACTTTTTACTACGCTGGAAAAATATCTTTGGATTTAAGAGAAAAAGGATTAATTAAAGAAACTAAATCAGACAATACACCAGTGAGTAATGGCGATTTAGAGGTTAATAAAATTATTACCCAGAAAATTAAAGAAATTACTCCAAACTTACCAATTATTTCTGAAGAAACACCAGATAATAAATCTATAGAAAATCTAAAAAATTTTTGGCTGGTCGATCCTATTGATGGTACTTATGATTATATAAATGATCTTGAAGAGTTCACAATAAATGCTGGATTAATAATTAATAAAAATCCCGTAGCTGGATTGATATATGCTCCTTCAAAAAAAAGAATGTTTTACTCTTATGGTCCCAATTTTTCTTTTGAAATTACTAATGGAGAAACAATTAATCTAAAATGCTCAAAAGATTTTGATAAAAACGAAATTAAATTTGTTTCATATTCTAATAAAATAAAACCAGAAATAGAAAATATTCACAAGAAATTTAATGTTAGAAAATACGTGAGAATGAAAAGTTCTCTTAAATTTTGTGTCATTGCTGCTGGAGAATATGACGGTTACGTAGCTGAACCTAGAGCATGTGAATGGGATATAGCTGCTGGACATGCTATTTTAAAAAATGCTGGTGGTATTGTCACTGATTTTGAAGGTAATGAAATAAAATATGGTAAAAAAGACTTTAAAAATCCAAGTTTAATTTTAAAAAGTAAAATGATTATAAATGGATGAGCAATTAAGAATTATATTAATTATAATAGTATCGGTATCAATTTTTGGATTATTGGTATTTGTATTTGTTAAAAATTACATTAAAAATAAGATTAATCATTTAGTAACAGAAGAAAAAAAGAAAAAATCAAAGTAACTTAATTATTTTTAAATAATCATCTTTTTCAAGATCCATTACTTTTTTTGAAGTTTCAAAATCAAAACCATTTCTTGCTAATAAAGATATATCCTTTTTATAAAATAAAGGTCGATTATCTTCTGTTCTAGCGGGTCCTATTCTTTTTTTTTTACAAATTTTAATTGCAGAAAAAAAATCTTGGTCTGAGTTTTCATCGTGTATTTTATTTACTGTATCTTTGACAAATTGATCATTAATTCCTTTTCCAATTAAATAATTTCTGATTTTATTAATTGAATTTCCTCTTTGAATCATGCTTTTAGCTTTACTTTCAGAGTAGAACTTATCATTAATAAATTTACTTTTTTCTAAATCAGACAACACTACGTCTATTAAGCTAGTAACATCCTGTTTTTTAACATTTGGTACTGAGGCTTTAAGATATTTCTTTAATAAATATGTTCTTAATTGCTGTTTTGATGGGGCATATTTTTCAACATAAGATAATGCAAAATTTCTCATTTCATCTACTGTTACTTGCAATGTTTTTTTCTTATTTCTTATAGGAATCATTGTAAGATTTAATATAATATAAATTGAAATGATCGAACAAATTTATGCTTACTTTACAATTGAAATTCTCTACTTTTGGGTGAATTTAGGTGTATTACCATTTTGGCTTATATTAATTTTTTTTCCTCAATCTAATTTAAGCAAATATTTTGTTACATCTGTTTTTCCAATAATATTGTTAGGGGGCACATATATATTTGTGCTCTACAAATCTTATTTAAATTCTTATGATTTTGTTAGTAATTTTGAATTGTATTTAAGCATTTCAAATCTATCAATTTTATTTTCAAATGAGCTTTTTCTCATGTTGTTTTGGATACATTTTATTTCAATTAATTTATTTGTTGGTGGCTGGATTGTTAGGGACTCTCAAAAATTTTCAATCAATAAAATTCTTGTTGGTATACCTTTAATTGTAACTTATCTGATCGGCCCATTAGGTATTTTTTTTTATTGGCTTATAAGAATATTCTTTGCAAAAAGTATAAGCCTTTATGAGTAAAATAATCGATTTTTATTTCGATTTTATAAGTCCTTATTCATATATCGCTCACCAAAAAATTAAATCACTCGAAGAAAAAAATGAAATTAAATTTAATTATAAACCTATCTTGTTAGGAGGACTGCATAAACTTGGAAATATAACAGCACCAGCATTTAATGAGCATAAAATGAAAAATATGAAAAATGATTGTGAACTAATTTCAAAAAAAAATAATATTTCATTTAAATGGAATGATAAGTTTCCAATTAATTCATTATATTTAATGAGAGGATTTATTTCCATAGATCCCAATTTTAAAGATCAATATTTAGATATTTGTTTTGATTCATACTGGAAGAACAATAAAGATATTTCTGTAGATAAAAATTTAGATAATATTTTAGATAATTGTAAAATTGATAAAAAAAAATTTTATACTCTTATCAATGATCATAAGATAAAAGATAAATTAAAATATTTTACAGATCAGGCTTTTGAATTAGGAGTTTTTGGTGCACCTACATTTATAGTTAATAACAAACTTTTTTGGGGTCAGGACAGATTGGAATATGCTTTAGATGAATGTAATTCTTAAACAATTTTAAACTTACTATTTCTTAAAGCGCCAAAACCACCATCAATATGAGAAACATTTTCAAATCCCATATCTTTTAAAGTTTTTGCAGCTAACGCAGATCTCATTCCACCTGCACAGAATAAAACCATTTCTTTATTCATATCTAATCTGCCTTCTTTAAAGTAAGGACTTTCAGGATCTAACCAAAACTCTAACATTCCTCTTGGTATGTGATTTGAATTTTCTACTCTACCTTCTTTTTCTAATTCTCTTATGTCCCTTATATCAATAAGATTACATTTATCCTCATTAGACATTTTGTGTGCTTCATCTGCGGATATAGTTTTAATCTCACTGAGTGCTTCGGCAACGAGAGTTTGTGATGATTTTATATTCATAATAGTTAATTTATTATATAGTTTTTTTTAAGCTCATGAATAAAAAAATTTGTATTGTTTATACTCATCATAAGTTAGGTGATTTGATTTGGCAATTACCTTATATAAAAGCAATTAGCCATCATCATGGAGAAAAAATTGATCTAATCCTAAGAGAAAAAACACAAGCAAAGAACATTTTAAAGGACCTCAATCATATCAATAAAATATATTATAACGAATTTAGAAAAGGTTTGTTTTACTGGGTAGATGTTTTTAAAATGACCAAAATATTTAAATCTGAAAAATATAATTTTGTTTATATTTTAGACAAAGTAAATAAACCTGCAATTGCTGCGAAATTTGCAAAAATTAAAAATATAATTGGACCAGGGCTTGGTAACCAAAAAAAATGGTTAACTACAGAAAATTTCTTAGATCAAGATGACTGGAAATTGAGCTATACAGAACAATCTCAGAAACTATTAAAAATTAATTCGATAAATCTAGATGATAAATTTCCAAAATTAGAAGTTGATATTGAAAGATTTAAAAAAGATAACTCTGATATTTTAATTCCTGGAAAAAAAATTGCCTTCGGTGTTGACTCATTTGAAGAATATAAGATGTGGTATGAAGAAGATTTTATAACACTTGCAGAGCTTTTATTTGAAAAAAGATTATTTGATTACATTTATTTGATTTGTGGTCCTGATAAATCAAACATATCAAGGAAGATTATCAATGACTCAAATAAAAAATATTTTATAGATTGCTCTAGTAAGGATCTTCAAGGAGTAATATTAGCAATAAAAAGCTCTAATTTTTATATTGGAAACAACTCTGGCCCTCTCAATATGTCAGCAGCTTTAGGTGTTAAAACTTTTGGTTTGATAGCCAACGATCCTGTAAGTGAATTAAAATTTAGTAAAATTAATCCAATAACTCCAAAAGATTATATTGATAATGTTTGGAATAGAGACAGAAGTGGCATGAAAAAACTTAAGCCTGATGAAGTTTTTGAACAAATAATTAAGAGGTTATAAAAATTAAAAAGCCCCCATACAGGGGCTTTATTTTTAAACTAACTTAGAGAGAAATTTAAGGGGCTCTTTGATGAGTAATCGCGGAGATACACAGAGAGCAAAGAACCCCTTTATTGTTAACAATTAGTCACGTATCGCGTAAGCAATTACACCCGTTTCTGTAACGTCTGTACCTTTGCTTTCACCATCCTTACTTAATCTTAGGCCCACAGTTACTTTCATAATGCTGAATACAATGTAAGCAATTACAAATACAAACACATTAACGGATATTACTCCAATCAACTGCGTACTAAAAGATGCACCATCATTTGTTGCAGGCACAATTAAAGTACCCCAAATACCAGCAAATAAGTGTGCGGGTACCGCACCTACTACATCATCAATTTGTAATGAGAATAATAGTTTTGTACCGTAAACCACAATCAAACCACCTACTGCACCAATTAAAATAGCTGCTAAAGGTGAAGGCATTAAAGGTTCAGCTGTAATTGCAACTAACCCACCAATACATCCATTTAACATTTGAATTACATCTGTTTTACCAAAATGTAATCTTGTAATAGTAGCTGCACCCATTACTCCACCAGCGCCAGCCAAAAATGTATTAATAAAAATTGTTGATACAGCTATTGCATCATCAGCAGTTCCCATAGCTAATTGTGAACCACCATTGAAACCAAACCAACCTAACCATAAAATAAATACACCAATTGTAACTAATGGAATTGATGAAGCTGCAAATGGTTTAAGTGGAGCTGGAGCTCCAGACTTAGTAAATCTTCCAAGTCTAGGACCAATAATTATAGCACCCGCTAACGCTGCTGCACCACCAGTTGAGTGTACTAGAGTTGAACCAGCAAAATCAGAGAAACCTAATTCAGCTAACCAGCCTCCACCCCACTGCCAACCCATTACGATTGGATAAATAATTCCTGAAAGTATTGCAGCAAACAAAAAGAATGGCCATAATTTAATTCTTTCAGCCATAGCTCCTGATACAATTGAAACTGTAGTTGCACAGAACACCATCTGAAAATACCAATCTGAACCATCCGAGTAACCTGTATCTACTGCACTTGCATCAGACCATGGAACAAATTTTCCGATATAACCACCTTCTGGAATACCGTAAGCTAGATTATAACCTACCATCCAAAACATTATTCCAGCAATTGAAAATAAACCTATATTCTTTGCGCAAATTACAGAAACACTTTTTGATGTTACCATACCAGATTCTAGCATCGCGAAACCTGCCGCCATAAACATTACTAGAAAACCACAAATTAAGAATAATAAGGTATTAAAAATAAAACCTACTTCTGCAGAAACAGTTGTTTCCGCCATACCTGCACTACTCATGCTTAATAAAAATATTAAACTAATAAGTGGTGCACTTATCTTTTTAAATAATTTAGTCATAAGACCTCCCTTTCAAGAAGAGGTTTATAATTTCATAAATTTAAATAACTAACGTTGATATTGAAAATTGGCTATGCAGATTTTGCATATAGAAACAGCCTTAACGTAAAAACGATAAGGCTGTTAAATTAACTATTTATTAAATACTTCTTTTAAAGCTTTAGCGGGTAGGAATTTAACCTTTTGTGATGCAGCAATTTGAATCTGCTCACCAGTCCTAGGATTTCTTCCAACTCTAGCTTTTCTTTTAGCTACTTTATAAGTACCAAATCCAGCAATTTTTACTGAGTCATCACCTTTTAAAGCGTCCAAAATAGTGTTGGTAATTGTGTCAAAAGTTCTCTCAGCGTCTGCTTTACTTAAGTTTAAAGCCCCTGAAAGCTTGACTACTAATTGTTTTTTATTCATTTTAGCTCCAGTTTTATTAAGTTATTTACTATCTTTATCAAAAGTACTTATAAATCAAGACTTTTTTTAGTATCTGTGAAAAAGTTATATACAATATATAGTATAAAGTTTAAAAAACCTTGATTTTACTGGTTTTATTTAACTTTTAAAAAAAATTTTTAACCAAATAAACCAATGTCTCTTAAGTCATTAAAGGTTGTAAATATCATTAACGATAACAATAAAAACATCCCGATTCGAAAAAAACCCTCCTGAGTTTTTTGAGATAAAGGACGACCTAAAACTTTTTCAAAAGCATAAAACATTAAATGTCCACCATCCAACATGGGTATTGGAAATAGATTTACTAATCCAAGACTTATAGAAATATAAGCCATCATGCTAATAAATGCTAGTAATCCAAACTCAGCAACTTGACCAGAAATTTTAGCAATCCTAATTGGACCACCAAGTTGAGAAGTGTCAGCCTTACCAAAAATCATTGCACCGATATACTTTAAAGATGAAATGCTTACATAATATACTTCATTAGCTGCATGATAAATTGCTTGAGCTGGGCCTAATTTTACATGGTTAATTTCATCATTATATGCTCCTAATTTAATACCAACCATTCTTTTGTTGATCTTATTACCAAGATTATCCTCACCCCTAACAATATTAGGTTTAACTTTTAGTAATACTTCGTCGTATGAACGTTTAACTTTGAAATTAATAAAATCATCAGTAGACATCATTATATATTTAGATGCTTCCATGATACTTTTGACTTTATTTCCATCAATTTCTAAAATGATATCATTATCTTTTAAACCACCTGCCATTGCAGGGCTGTCCTGTTGAACTTCGTTTATTACAGCAGGGGTAAAGTCTTTACCAACAAAGGTATAAATGGAAAAGAAAATTACTAGAGCTAATAAAAAATTAGCCAAAGGGCCACCAAAAACAATTAGAACTCTCTGATACAATGGTTTTAATACAAATAATTTCTTTCGATCTTCTTCATTATATTTTTCAATTATTTTTTCTTGATCAGCTTGTGAAAAAACGTTCCGATCACCAAAAAACTTTACATATCCACCTAGTGGTATCCAACATATTTTCCATCTAGTTCCTGATTTATCATTCCAACCAAAAATTTCTTGGCCAAATCCAATTGAAAAGTCTGTTATCCCAACACCATATTTTTTTGCAAAATAATAATGTCCATACTCATGGATGAATACAACAATTAATATTAGTACAATAAATGGTAATAAATAATTTAACATTAAATAGATTCTTTGTTTATTAAGTCTTTTATTTTTTTTATCATTGATTTACCAGAATTCATAGAGGGGTATATTAACATAGCCTCCTCATAGCTTCTTATTGCTTTTTCATAATTTTTAAGCTGAATATTAACTAATCCCTGTCCTGCTAGAGCACCAAAATGTCTTTTCTCTAACTTCAATACCTCATCAATGTCATTTTGTGACTTTTTAAAATCACCCATTAAATATAAAACTGTAGCTCTTTTATTCCATGCCTCTGCCCAATTAGGATCTTCAAGAATAACTTCAGTAAAAATTTCAACAGCTTTAGAAAGTTGATTATTATTTACAAAGTTTGATCCTTTATTTAGCATGTTGGTCAATTCATCATTAGACGGATGCGTACTCCAAATTTGCCAAATTTTTTGTTCAGTTTCAAAAACTATACTGGAGTTTTCAACTTTTAATTCATTAAATAATTTATCTAACTTTGCATCTCTTATGTCATCAGCATTAGTCCATGATTGTAAGCTTAAAATACTGATAAATATTATTATTAACTGTCTCATAATTTCTTATTATTTTGGATATGCTTCGTTTTTAATCCAATCGACAATTTTATTATTAGAAGCCACAATACTCAAAGTATTATTGTAAATTAAGTTTTCTTCTTTTTCTAAAAACTCTTTATCCCAATCTGTACAAAAAACTCTGATAACACCCTCTGATAAATAGTAGTCATTTATGTAAGCTTGACTATTACCCATAATTTTATTGTAGTCATTTGTATGTTTGCTTATTTGGGCATTGGGGATTAATGCTTCAATTTCTTTAACAACATCTTTTTTTAAATCAAGACAAGCAGCAGTCTCCATATAAGAAAGTCCTTTAATCGAATAAATAATATATTTTTTGTCATTAAGCTTTATATGAAAATTAATATTCTCATATTGCTCAGCATCTTTTGGTACTAAACTTATTATAATAAATTTTTTTGACTTTGGGTAAAATATTGCACTTTTAATTTCTTCTTCTATTTCATTTTTGCTAAAAAAATCTAATAAGCTATCTCCAACACTCATGCCTTCTATCTCAAACTCAGTTATATCATCAGCTTTGGTAAAAGATTGAAAACTAAAGATTAAAATCAATATTGATAAAAATACTCTCATTTATTTTACTTTCTCACTGTCATGATTGTAAGTCAAGATCTCGTCGGAATTGAAATTATTGTTTTTGCTTCGCTAAATATTTTCTATAATCACCAGAATATAAACTAAGTTTTAAACTATCAATTACACCAGATTCTTTATTCCAATCATAACATGCAACCATTGCTCTAGAATTATCTTTAAATGTAAATGTAATTGGAAAATAATGACCTTCCGAAAAATCATATTTTCCCCAATCTTTTTTTTCAGTAAATGGAAATAGCGCTGATAATTCAGATGAAATTTCTTTCATTAGTTTTTTACATTCATTAATATTTTTTGGAAAAGCTATTACCCCATTAATTCCATGAAGTTTTTTTTTCTTGTCTAAACCTTTATAAGTAATCTGATACATCTCATATGAACTAGGTCTTTTAGGAAATAAAGTTTTTGTAATAAATTCTTTATCTTTGTAAGACTCGTCTCTTGCTTCAAAAATCTCTTTTTCAGAAAAATGACTCAAGGCACTTTCACCTATACTTAATCCATCTATCTCAAACTCACTGACATCATCAGCCTTTGTCTGAAATTGAAAATAAAACAATATAAATAATATTGTTAAGAATATTCTCATAATCCTCATTTATTATTTGTATCCTGTTTCTATCCAATCATTAATTTCATTAAGAGAAATAGTTACAGATAAATTATCAACCAAACTTGTGAATTTTTTTTTATCTTTATTATCAAAAAACATGCAATCTAACCCAATAAATCCACCCTCTAAAAAAGCTACATCGCCATTTATATAAGAATTTGTATAATAATTATGAGTATAACTTGCATCTACAAAATTTACACTTATTGCAGAAGATATTTCATTTTTTATTTCATCTTTTATTTTTAAACATTCATCTAAATTTTTAGGATAAAGACCGGCATTAATACTTTTCATGATGTATTTTTTATCATTAGTTTTAAGATAAATTTCCATATCATCAAATCTAGGGAGATTTTTATCATAAAATACTACATAATATTGTCTTTCGTCCTCAAAATAATTTAATTTATTTTTTTTTATTTCATTTTCAGATGTGAAATTTAAAAGACTAGTACCAAGACTCATACCATCTAATTCTATTTCTTTTATATTGTCTGCTCTACTGTAACATTGAAGACTCAAAATTATAAACAAAGCTGTAAAAAATATTTTCATAATGATTATCCTGCTGTTTTGAGTAAATATTTATCAAATTCTGGTGAATTGATCATGATCATTAAAATATCTTGTCCTTCTTTATAATCGTAACACCCCGTTCTAAACGAACCATGACTTAAGTCTTTTTTTAAATCGAAATCAATATATCTTATGTCTTTAATTACCTCTGGTAATCTACTTTTTTTTAAATTCCACATATCCCCTTCAACTTTTAAATTTAAAGAATTTTTAATTTCATCAGCAATTCTTATTTGATCCTCATGGCATTCATTAATATTATTAAAACCAATAAGACCTTCCAAAGCATAAATTTTATAAGATTTATCATTTGGCTTTATCACAGCTTTTACATCTTCATATATTGAAAGTTTATTTCTCATATCTTTTAAAACAATGCTTACATAGTCATTATCGTAATATACAGATGTCCTCTTATTTTCTATTTGAGTTTTAACAGATTTTTTACTAACAAAGTTCAATAAGCTATCACCTATACTCATTCCCTCAATTTCAAATTCCTTTATATCGTTAGCATTTGAAAATGATTTAATATTAAAAAATAAGATAATTATAATTAAGAATATTCGCATACATATTTGTTAAGGTTTAAATATTTTCAAACTTGTCCCATTCACCATCTTCATTATAATCGTAAGCAATAACGTCTGTTTTACCATCTTCATCTTCATCAATTTCAGCTTCATCTGCATTACCATTATTGTTTGTATCAAATAAAATAACTTCAAAATTTCCATCTTCATTTTTATCAATTGCAACTATTTCTATTATTCCATCCTCATTTTTATCACCATAAGCTACTTCATAAATATTATTATTATTTTCATCTACTAGCCATGCATCAGTAATACCATTTTCATTGATATCTACTTCTCTAGCGTCAGTTAAATCAATAGATCCTTTTTCAGAGCTTTTCTTTTCTTTTTTCTTTATCCAGGTATTACCCTTGTCTTTTTTTTGAATGTATTTGCTTTTTTTCTTTTTAATGAGCTTTGGTTTTTCATTTATAAAATCAATTACATCATCAACAGCTATCGCAAAATTTAAATTTTCTCCTTCTGAGGTAAAGGTATTAACTCCAATTAATTTTTTATTTTTATTAAATAGAGGTCCTCCAGAATTACCAGGATTGATAGCAGCTTGTGTTTGAATTACATTAGCTTTATGTCTTGATCCTTTATATCTCCAGGCATAATCTGGTCTTATTTGACTTATCATCCCTGATGTAAAAGTCCAAAGAAGTCCTTCAGGATGACCGATTGCAAAAGAATTTTGACCAGGTCTTATTTTATTAAATTTACCATAACTTACTGGTTTAATATTTAATGGTAGTCTCTCAACTTCAAGCAATGCAAGATCTTTAGTTTTATTAATATTTATTATTTTTGCACTAAAAGACTCTACTTCTGTGATAAGATAATCTTCATCAACCATTTTACTAGGTTTTATCCAAACACTCAAACTGTCAGCCCCATCAATAACGTGCCAATTAGTAATAATTTTTAATTTTCCTTCATGATTAATTACAAAACCAGATCCTACCCCATAGATTTTATTATTTTTTCTATTACCAACGTATACAACACTTGAAGAATAATCATTATATATGTCCTCAGCACCTTTAAACTTTAGTTGACTTCGATTTTTATTGTTGTCTTGTATTTCTTTTTGTTTTTCTGATAGCGCCTCATTTAAATCTCTTACATTATCTAAAAGATTTTCTGCATTTTCTTTATCTACAAGGTTGGTATAATTCACACCATAAGATGCTTGAGAAACAATTTTAGATTTATTTATATTTCTAATATCAAAAGCCTGTGCCTCTAAACCTTTAAAACCAAATAAAAATAAAGTTAAAGTTATAAAAAATTTCATTTAATTATTTTTTGGCAACAAATATAAAGTCTCCACCACCATGAGCCCATCTATCTGGAGTATAAAGATAGGGTCTTTGATCCATACCAGCATGTGCAATATCAATCGCTCTATAGATAGCCTGCATATTAATTACTTCAGATTTTTTAAGCAGATCAATTACCGTTTTTGCAAAGATTGAATGTTTGCCATTAAAACTATCATCAACAGGTTCATTTCCACCTGAGGATAAAACATATCTAACCCTTCGATCTAACAATTTTTGTGCGAGTATTTTAAATTTATCATATGTAGATGCCTCAAAGTCACTTGTGCTACTTCCTTTGAATGAAGATCCGGTATAGCAAGAATCTACCATTAATACTAAATGATGTGCATTAAAGTTTTCCATGTAATCACTTACCTCACTAATACTAATCCAGTTACCTATTTTCCATTTTTTTTGTCCATCTATCGGTATCCAATATGTTTTATCAGATACTCTGTCACCATGACCTGAATAATATATTAAGACATAATCTTTATCCGTTGCTGTTTGTCTAAGTTCATTTAAAGATTCGAAAATTTCATCCTTTGTTGCGTCTAATAAAGTTGTTACTTTTTCAAAATTATATTTTTTATTTAAAACATTCGAAATAGCTTTAACATCATTTTTTGGTGAATTTAATGATGCCCAATTTATATATTTTGAATTTCCAATTAATAAGGCATAATATTTACCAGTGGTCTTTAAATTAAGAAGATCCGTCTGGTCATAATTATTATTTTTTTCAGCAAGTAGAGTTCTCTTATTACGATCTTCTTTGTAATTTTCTAATTTTGCAATAGCACCAGATTTAGATGTGTAAAATTCAAATGTAACGTTATTTCCATTGCTTGTAACACCGTCTCCTTTACCAACAGTTCCAATTTGTCTAAATCCTCCAGTCATTTGTAGATTTTTATTACACTGAAGAACTACTTCACCCATCATTGTGGATCCAATAGATCCTATCTGGCTATCCACTTCACATATATTTTCCTTATTATCAAAATAAGCTATTCCATCACTTTTACTAAAGTATTCTTTATCATTAAAATTAAATATTTTAGAACTCTTATCTGAACTTGTATAACCATAAACATATCTAACTTTTTCACCTTCCTTTGGTTCAATAACTGCTGCAAAATAAAATTCTGCTTTTGGAAGTTCATCTAAAGTTTTGTGATCTTTTAATTTTTTTTTAATATCTTTTACTTTTTCTTTACTTTTTTTAGTTATCCAAGATTTTGACTCTTTTAATTTCTCTTTAAGTTTTTTTTTATTTTCTTTAACTTCTTTTTTCTTAATCCATGAATTAGATTTTTTTTCAACTTTTTCAGTCTTATCTTTTTTTTTAATCCATGAAGTTTCAGATTGACCAAAGGTTATAACCCCAAAAAAAATTATTAATGATATAAAAAGTAATCTCATTGATTAACTGTTGAGCCAATTTGCGAATTCTTTAAGTCTAATTGCAAGATCAAGACCAGGTTGAATATTGGTTTGTTTTGTAAAATTATAACATTGTACCAAAACTTTGCCATTTTGCATTTCGAACCAAACATTATGAATAATACTTTGGCCAGTTGGATCTTGTTTTGAAGCAAATTTATTTTCTTCAGGATTTGACTTAAAAATATCTTTAATTTCATTTTTAACTTGTTTTTGCTTTTGAAGACATTTGTTACCTTCGTTATGTTTAAAATCAATCATTCCATTTAATCCATAAATGATTAAATTTTTGTCATTAATTTTCAGATCAACTGAAATATAATCAAAATTTTCAAATTCCATATTATCAATATACAATCTGTAATATTTATTTTTTGCAGGAAAAGTGTATTCATTTCGATCAAATTTTTTAATTTGATTAGAACTAAAATATTCTAACAAAGATACTCCAACACTAATATTTTCGATCTCAAATTCTTTAATATCTTCTGCTTTAGTTAAAGACTGAAGATTCAAAATTATAAAAAATAAAATGAAAATTTTTATAAAAATATTAATTATATGCTTCATACATTAAAAAATTTGAAAATTCTTTTGTAGATATGCTTACCTGTAATGTGTCAGGAAAATTATTTTCTTGCTTCATTTTGTCAGACCATTGGTATACATCAACTGCGATGTCACTACCATCAGCATAAGTAATATTGTATCCATAAACCATAGATTTGCCGCTTGGATCTACGCTGTGTGGTTTTTCCCAAGACTCAAATTCTAAACTGAAAAAATCTTCCAATTCAGAAACAATTTCTTTTTGTTGAGATAAACATTTTTTAATATTGTCTTTACAAAATATATCACCACTGACAGAGTAAATTATAAATTTTTTATCATCTGGTCTTACGGTTAATGCCAACTCATCATAATTTTCAAATTTCATGGATAGATTGTAGTCAACACCATCACCAACACCCAAAACTGCATATTTATTTTTTTTATAAAAATATGTGTATTCACTTTTAAGTTCATTATTAATATCTGATTTATCAAAATAATCTAATAATGACTCACCAAGACTAAATCCACCGATTTCAAATTCTTTGAGTTCATTTGCGCTTGATGCTGAATTAAAACTTAAAACTAAAAATAATATGTAACTTGATATTTTTTTCATCTTTTAGATACCCTATCATTTTTTAATATTTAGATGAATTTAAAGATTTCATTAATTTTAGGCCTAACGGGCTTATAGGCTTTTGAAAAATTGGCTTTTTTCCAGTTTTTTTAATTACTAATTGTAATAATTTTTTAGCAAAACCCTTTTTTCTAAACGTTGGATTAACAAATATATATTAGATTTCTCCAGCTATATTAAATCTTACAAAACCTATTGTAGTATTTAAGTTTTTATAAGTAAATACTCCATCAGACTCAACAAGTTCATAGGTAGATTGATCAATATCATTCATACTATTAAAAATATAACAAAATTAAAATAGCTGATACAAAAAATATTAGGGCTAATAAGATTATTAGATTTATTTTGATTTTAAATCTTTGATAAATTTTTTGGTTAATCTTTTCCCAAAAAAGAACAATAAAAAAAATAGCTAGAGCTGGAATTATAAATTTGAGCATAATTTTTTTTTAATTTTTATCACCAACATAAACAGAAACACCTCTTGTGTTAATATCTACATCAAATTTTTTATGTAATGGTGGAAAAGCTCTTTGTGAACAGTCTAATCTATCACATGTTCTACATGACACACCTATTGGAATTTCACTTGATTTGTCATTTACGTTTATATTTTCAGTATAAACAAAATCTTTTGCATATTTTGCTTCACATCCCAATCCTATTGATAAAATACTTTTCGTTCTACCAAATCTTCCAATTCCTTTTTCAACAGTTCTTGCAATACATACATATTTTTCACCATTTGTCATTTTACTCACTGCACTTTGAATAACACCAGCTCTTGTAAAGGCCGAATAAACATTCCATCTTGGACATGCTCCACCATATCTAGGTATATCAATACCTGATAAAGAAAATCTCTTTGATATATTTCCAGCCATATCTACTCTTAAAAAATGAAATGGAATTCCTGGAAGTTTAGGATCTTGCAAGCATGTAACTCTGTGTGCAACTTGCTCAAATGATGTAGCAAATGTATTTTGTAGTAGTTCTAGATCATATTTTAACTTTTTACATTCATTATGAAAAAGTTTGTAAGGCATTAAAATTGCTGCACCACAATAATTTAATAAAGCAACTTTAGTTAATTTTTTAGACTCTTCTGATGGAAAAACAAATTTAGATAAGTATTCTTCAATTTCTTTATTGGCTCCTTCTTGAGCAATTTGAGCAGCTGCATGAAGTTTTTTTGTTTCAAGAGAACTATAATCACTTAATAAAAGTTCTTTTTTATTTTTATTATAAATTTTTGAAAAAGGTTTATCTTCATCAGGAATTACATCTTTAACAGTAATTCCATATTCAGATTTTAAATAATCACAAAGTGCAATGTATCTAGTACGATTATTTTTTTGAACTTTCTCAAAAACTTTATTAGCAAAATCTTCTAATTTTGGAAAATAATTTCTATTTTCTTGAATAAAATCTGAAATAACTTCTCCTGGGAAAGAACTTTTTCTATTATCTACAATTTTACCAGATATTTTTTCAATTTTATTAATTAACTCATGATCTTTTTTTTTTAATATATCCCCTAACCTTACAATTGCTTTTCCAATTTTAGGATTGGTGCTGACTAAATCTTTTACCTCTGGCCCTAGAATATCTAAATCTTCAAATAATTTATCATCTAAAATTTCTGAAAGAGTATTTTCTAGGTTAATATCTGTTTTTGAAGTGAGTTGAGAAAGTTCAATATTTAATTTTTCACAAATTTTTAATAGCAAATCACCATCGATTTTTCTTTTACCTCCCTCAATAAGATTGAGATAACTTGGAGATATATTCAATTCCTCTGCTAATTTATTTGCTTGTAGGCCCAATTGTCTTCTAAAAGACTTGATTTTTGGCCCTATTTTTAAATCTAATTGACTCATATTTTCTATTTGTAAATTTTGTAAATTTATTTTTACAATTTTTTTTATTGATTTACAAGCCTTTTTCACTTTTTTATAGATTTTGTAAATCTTGTAAATTATAAGATTTACATGGACGAAAAATTAAAAAACAATGAAAATGAGGCTCAAATCATAAAACATGAGGACCTTGCTAAACATAATAGCAGAGGTATCTACATGAGAGATGATCATTGTGATTGGGGTTCAAGTGGAATGAAAGATCTAGTTGAGACCCTAAACGACTCAAACTAATTCTATTTCGTTAAGCTTAATTCATTAAAAATTTAAAAAAGGATAATAATGAGTGCAGAAAATATCTCATACGACTTAAAAAGATTTGCAGGCATAAAAAGAGACTATACTCCAAAAGATGTTGAGAGACTTAGAGGTTCAATAAAAATTGAATACTCTATGTGTAAACAACAGTCTCAAAAGCTTTGGAATTTATTGAATTCTGAGCCTTATGTTAACACATTGGGATCATTATCTGGAAACCATGCTGTACAACATGCAAAAGCAGGTCTAAAAGCAATTTATTTAAGTGGTTGGCAAGTAGCAGCGGATGCAAATAGTGCGGGCGAAATGTATCCTGACCAATCATTATATCCTTACGACAGTGCACCTAAATTAGTTGAATCAATGAATAATGCTTTAACAAGAGCAGATCAAATTCAACATATGGAAATAATAGATGGTGACATGAAAGAAGAAAAAAAAACAGATTATATGCTACCTATTATAGCGGATGGTGAGGCTGGATTTGGTGGACCATTAAATGTTTTTGAATTGGCAAAAAAATTTATCAAAGCAGGAGCAGCTGGAGTTCACTTTGAAGACCAATTAGCAAGTGAAAAAAAATGTGGTCATATGGGTGGAAAAGTGTTGGTTCCAACAGGAACAATGATTAAAAATCTTAAAGCAGCAAGACTAGCAGCAGATATAGCAGATGTGCCCTTAATAATTCTTGCAAGAACAGATGCAAATGCAGCAAAGTTAATTACAAATGATCATGACGATAATGATAAAAAGTTTTTAACTGGAGAAAGATCTCCTGAAGGTTTTTATTATGTAAAAGCAGGAATAGATCAAGCTATATCTAGAGGTTTAGCTTACGCACCTTACTCGGATCTAATTTGGTGTGAAACAGCAACGCCTAATCTTGAAGAAGCTAAAAAATTTGCTGATGCAATTCATGAAAAATTTCCAGGAAAACTTTTAGCTTATAATTGTTCTCCTTCTTTTAATTGGAAAAAACATTTATCAGATAGTGAAATTGCTGTATTTCAACAAGAAATAAGTAAAATGGGATATAAATTTCAATTTATCACTTTAGCTGGATTTCATACACAAAATATTGCAATTTTTGAATTAGCAGAAAAATATAAAAAAGAAGGTATGACTGCGTACTCAAAAATACAACAACAAGAATTTGCTAGAGAAAAAGATGGTTACACAAGTGTCAAACACCAAAGAGAAGTTGGCACTTCTTACTTTGATGCTGTTTCTAACACAATTAGCAGCGGAAAAAGTTCTACAACAGCAATGGATGGCTCTACAGAGTCAGAACAGTTCTAATAAAACAATTCCTCTTGTATATTAGTAATTAACTGACTCAGAAATGGGTCAGTTAAATTTTCTAGTAATAAATCTAAACTTCCACAAAAAAGATTTTATAATTTTTTTTAAGTAAAAATTATCACTTAATTTTTTTTTATTTTCTGAGTCAACTAAAATTTCATTAATTTGAAACTTACAAGCTCCTCTTATATCAAAATAATCTTCTTTCTTTAGTCCAGGAAATTTTTCAAAATAATTATTTGTTATATGTTCAATGAAAGAGTCTGGATGTGGTTGATTGTTATTTTCAGGTATTAATGTTGCTTTAAAGTAATACATACTAAGAGCATGAAAGCCTATTGCTGACCTCTCTGTAATACCATAATTATGTCTAAAATTGTGAGCTCTTTTTTTAAACGACCACCACTTTGATTTTATAAAATTTTGAAACTGTTCATTAGTATAAATCCAAAAACAAAAATAGTTTTCTAAATCATTTACAATAAAACTCTCTGAGTCTATCTCAAAAAATTTATCTAACTTTTTTGATATATGAATACTATGTTTTTGATTACTTACATTGTTCAGTTCATAAATAAAAAAACCCAAATGAAACTTTTTTTTTGCCAAAAAATCTTGATATTTTAACCAATATTGTAAATTATTTTCTGAAAATTTAATATCATGCTCGATATACATATAATATTCATAATCATTTTTTTGTTTCTCCATTAATGATCTACATAACCAAGTTAAATATCCTTTATTTAATCTATCCTCATCAATTTCGTGATTAATTATTTTAGCCTCTAAGTTTTTATCATTTAGAAAATTATTATGAGTATGGATAAAAATATCAGTCTTTATCGAAAGATTTTTTAAATTTGAAATATTTTCTTGAAGATAATCAAATCGTCTTAATTTTCTATAACCTTCTTTTTTTTCAGGATTTGGATTGTAAAAAGGTATATGAATAGCTATAGACATTATTTAATTAAAATTATAAACAAATTTAAAACTTTTAATAATGAAAAAAATTCTAATTACAGGTGGAACTGGTTATTTAGGGAGAAATTTGGCTATTTTTTACCGAAAAAAATACAAAGTTTTTTTAGGTGCTAGAAATAATAAACAAAACTTTTTAGTTAAAAATCTTACTAATTGTGAAACTGTTCCACTAGATGTTTCAAATTTAAATTCTGTGAATGATTGTCTAAACTATACTAAGCCAGATATAGTAATTCATGCTGCTGCTACTAAGTTTGTTGATCTTTCAGAGAAATTTCCTTTTGAATGTATCGATACAAACATATTGGGTTCAACAAATGTTGCAAGAGCTTGTTTAAATAAAAAGATTCCAACTGTAATAGGTATTTCTACAGATAAAGCTTCACCACCAATTAAAAATATTTATGGATTAAGTAAATCTTGCATGGAAAGACTTTTTTGTTCGAGCAGCCCCTACGGAAAAACAAAGTTTGTGTGTGTTCGATATGGTAATGTTGCTTGGTCAACAGGTTCGGTTCTACCTATTTGGAAACAAATGTTTAATAAAAATAAAATGATACTTACAACTGGACCAAATATGAGAAGATTTTTCTTTTCAGTGGATGAGGCAGTAAGTTTAGTTGATCAAGCATTAAAACTTAAAGATAAACTAAATGGAAAAATTTTATCCGCAGAAATGAAATCAGCAAAAATGATAGAGATTTTAAAAGTTTGGATAAAAAAATTTGGTGGCAAGTACAAGGTAATTAAAACTCGAAAAGGTGACAGATTAGATGAATATTTAATAGGTGAAGATGAATTGAAATATACAAAAACTTTAAACATTAAAAATAAAAAATATTTTGTTATTGATTTTAACCAAATGTCAAAAAAACCACTTAAAAAAATTGTATCTTCTCAAAATGCAAAAAGATTATCTCAATCTGAAATAGAAAAAATAATTAAATTTGGGATAAATAATAATGATCTCTAAAAAGATAAACCATGCCTTCATTATGGCAGCTGGTCGAGGAACCAGGTTAATGCCACTTACAAAAAAAATTCCAAAGGGTTTGGTTAAATTTAAACAAACTTCGTTAATCGCAAACGGCATAAAAAAGCTTAAACGATATATTGATTTTGTTCATATATCTGTTGGTTATAAAGGTCCAATTTTAGCTAAACATTTAATAGAGGAAAAAGTTTCATCAATTATTAATACAGATAAAAAAGGTAATTCTTGGTGGATATTTAATTCAATATTCAAATCATTTAATTCCCCTATTTATGTTTTAACTTGCGATAACGTAACTAATATTGATTTTAAAAAAATAGAAAAAGATTATTATAAAAAAGGTCAACCTTTGTGTATGATTATACCTACTAAACCTATTAAAGGATTAGCAGGTGATTATATTTTTAAAAAAAAGAATATAGTTCAAAAACTTTCAAGAAAAAATAAATCAGATATTTACTGCACAGGTATTCAAGTATTGAATCCAAAAAAAATTAATGACAAGTTAAAACCAACTGATGATTTTAATGTTCTTTGGAAAAAATTAATAAAAATTAAGCAACTATATGTTTCTGATGTAATGCCAAAAAAATGGTATACAGTTGATAACGTCGACAATTATAAAAAACTCAAGAAAATCTTTAGTTAAATTATGAAAAATAAAGATTTTGGCTTTGGAACACAAATCAGAAAATCCCCATATTTTGACTCAACTGTAAAATGGGGAGCTACTGGGTTTTCTGTTTATAATCACATGTATATTCCTAGAGATTTTGGCAGTCCTGAAAAAAATTTTTGGAATTTAATTGAGAATGCTATTTTATGTGACGTAGCTGTTGAGCGACAAGTCGAAATTACTGGTCCAGATGCATATAAATTTATCCAGCTTTTGACTCCAAGAGATCTTACTAAACTCTCTATCGGACAATGTAAGTATGTTTTAATCGTTAATAATGAAGGTGGAATATTAAACGATCCAATCCTCCTAAGACTAGGAGAAAATCACTTTTGGTTATCGCTAGCTGATAGTGATATTTTATTATGGGCGCAAGGTGTTGCTTTAAATTCAGGATTAAATGTTAAAATTATTGAACCTGATGTTTCTCCATTGCAATTACAAGGTCCAACCTCTGGTGAAATAATGATTAAATTATTTGGAGATAGTATTAAAGACTTAAAATATTATTGGTTAAGAGAATATACTTTAGATGGAATACCTTTGATTGTCTCAAGAACTGGTTGGTCGAGTGAACTTGGTTATGAAATTTATTTAAGAGATGGTTCAAAGGGTAATGAACTTTATGAAAAAATAATGGTAGCAGGTAAAGATCATGGTCTTCAACCAGGACATACTTCATCTATCAGAAGAATAGAAGGTGGAATGTTATCTTATCATGCTGATGCAGATATTAATACAAACCCATTTGAACTAGGCTTTGATAGACTGGTAAATTTAGATAGTGATATTAACTTTATTGGAAAAGAAGCCTTAAAAAAAATTAAAGATAATGGAGTAATAAGAAAACAAGTTGGTATCGAAATCGATTGCAAACCTTTAAGCGGACCAAATACAA